>FWWL01000128.1_pt1 | contig 209416 bp, 193 predicted proteins | sample 2228331 | NCBI WGS metagenome assembly FWWL01 (sample SAMEA103939775, study PRJEB20133) | metagenome | reverse complement strand
GGTAGGAGAGGTCGAAGAGGCAGACGGTCTCGCGCCAGGCGTGCTGTTCGTCGCGCCAGTTGGTGAACTCGGGGGGCACGACCGGGTAGACACGCGCACCCGTCTGGTTGTTGTACAGGTACTCCTGAATGTTCGGTGCCTGGTTGAGCACTTCTTGGAGATTCCTGGCCATCGCTCAGTCCTCCATTCAATTGATCTATCGACCGCTCCGAGGCCTGCCATTGCCCACTTACGATACGCCGATGATGTTGCCGTGCTCGTCGATGTCGATCTGGGCCGCGCGTGGCTTGCGTCCGAGACCCGGCATCGTCTGGATGTCGTTGAGGAGCACCACGACGTACCCAGCGCCAGCGAAGAGCCGCAGCTCCCGCACTTCGACCGTGAAGCCTTCCGGCCGGCCGAGTAGGTTGGGGTCGGCGCTGAGCGAGGTGGGCGTCTTCGCCATGCATACCGGCAGCTTGTCGTACCCGTGGCGGGTCAGATCCTCCAGCTGCCGACGGGCGGCCGCGCTGAACCGGACTGCCGCTGCACCGTAGATCGTTCGAGCGATCGCTTCAACCTTCTGCTCGAGCGGCCAGTCGAGCTCGTAGACGGGCTGGAATGCTGGCTCGCTGGCAGCAGCCCGCAACACGGCCTGAGCGAGATCGATCCCACCTTCGCCACCGCGGCTATAGACCTCGACGACCGCGGCATCGCGTGCACCCGCGTCGATCGCTGCCTGCGCGACGCGTTCCAGCTCGCGTGCGCTGTCGGTGGGGAAGCGATTGATCGCCACGACGGCCGGAACGCCGAACGTCTTCAAGTTCTCGATGTGCTTGATCAAATTGGGCAACCCGGCTTCGAGTGCCGCGAGATCTTCCCCGCCTCGTTCGATCTCGCGGACGCTCTTGCCGCCCTGGACCTTGAGGGCGCGGACCGAGGCCACGAGCACGGCCGCATGGGGCGCCAGCCCACTGGCGCGGCACTTGATGTGGAAGAACTTTTCGGCACCCAGGTCGGTGCCGAAGCCCGCCTCGGTGATCACCACGTCGCCGAGCCGGGTGGCCAGCATGTCGGCGACGACTGAGGAGGTGCCGGTCGCGCTGTTTCCGAAGGGGCCAGCGTGGACGAAGGCGGCGGTCCCTTCGCTCGTCTGGACGAGGTTCGGCTTGAGGGCATCGACCAGGAGGGCAGCCATCGCGCCAGCCGCCCCCAGCTCGTCGGCGGTCACCGGCCGGCCGTCCCAAGTGGTGCCGACGACGATGCGGCCCAGGCGCTCCCGCAGGTCCCGATAATCACGCGCCAGGGCGAGGATGGCCATCACCTCGGAGGCTGGAGTGATGTCGAACCGGGTCAAGCGTACCGTCCGGGCCGATTCACCGAGACCGAGCACGAGTTGGCGCAAAGCCCGGTCGTTGAGGTCGATGACGCGGGGCCAGGTGACGGTACGCGGATCGAGTGCCGTCGTTCCTTGGTAGAGCGCGTTATCCAGTACGGCGGCCAGGAGATTGTGGGCGACCGTGACCGCGTGGTTGTCGCCGGTGAAGTGCAGTGCCAGATCAGGGAAGGGGTGCAGCTGGGCGGCACCACCACCCGCGCCAGCGCCTTTGGTTCCGAACACCGGTCCCATCGAGGACTGGCGCACGGTGACGATCGAGCGCAGGCCGAGCCGCCCGAAGGCTTGACCCAGTCCGACAGAGACCGTCGTTTTCCCTTCGCCGAAGGGTGTCGGCGTGATCCCGGTCACCAGGACATAGCGAGCACGCGGGGCTCCGAGGCGCGCGATCGCATCGAGGCGCACCTTCGCTTTGTAGGGGCCGTAGAGCTCGAGCTCGTCCGGTAGAAGGCCGAGTTCGCTCGCGATCTGGCTGACCGGTCGCAGCTTGGCGAGCTGCGCTCCGCTCATCGTATCGACTCCCTTCCCTCGCTCAACAACCGAGCCGCTGCTGCCGTTCGGCAACCCAGTTCACGACACTCCCGACACTATTGAAGCTGTACCAGTGGACGCCGATAATCCCGGTTCGGGCCTCGGCCGGCTGGCGGGCGACTTCGTCGAGAAACTCGCCGGGGTCGTATCGCAGTCCGCCACCGGTCAAGAGCCGACCGACCAAGCCACGCTGCTTCTCGAGATAGCGGAGCGACGAACCCAGCCCGAGCCGCATCCCGATCCGAATCAACCGATCGATGCGTAAGGTACCCGGGAGGCCGATGTAGATCGGCAGCGTGAAGCCGCGTGCGCGCATCGTGTTGAGCCAGTGGACGAACACTTCGGGGTCGAAGACGAGGTTGGTCACCGCATACCGGGCGTACGGCTGTTTGGCCAGGAGGTCGCGTTCCAGGACGTCAGCCGGAATATGCGGGTGTCCCTCCGGGTAGGAGGTGATACCGACCCGTTGCGGTCGGGGATCGAGTTCGACCACCGCCTTGACGAGGTCGAGCGAGGCTGCGAACTCGCCAGCCGGCTGTTCCTGGTCGCCACCGACGATGAAGACCTCGTCGACCCCGGCTGCGGCGTACTGGCGCCAGAGGTCGGCGAGCTGAGCACGATCGCGGATGGCCCGGGCGGCGAGGTGCGGAACGACGCGGTAGCCGGCGCGGCGGAGGGCGAGTGCGGTCTCGAGCGTGCCTTCGACACCGTGCTGTGGGGAGCTGGTGACTGTCAACGTGGCTCCCTTCGGCACCGCTTCGTTGACCTTGTCGAGGTCGACATTGGGAAGGACTTCGATGCGCAAGTCTCTCAGGAGAGAGCACAGAAACTGGGTATCGGCGGCAGTTGCTTTGGTCGCAGGGCCCTGCGAATCGGTCATCGGTGCTTCCCTTCGCTCCTTCTCCTCACGATCCCTCGCACTCCGCGCGGAGCCGACGCTCGCTCGCGTGGTTTCTCGTGCCACCGGGGCCCTGGTGAGGAAGCTAGGATAAACGCGACCACCGGGCGCGGTAATTCAATCCTATAGTAATGGCTCGCCAGCGATCCCGCAACCAGCCGAAGGAGTTCCGTCTGACGCCGTGGGTTCGAGCCGTGGCCAGCTGGCGATTTGGGGTTCGGTGCGTGCTGCTCCAGGGCATGGGTGAGCGACTCAGCGGGGCCGAGCAGTGCGATGCCGGTGGTGCGGGGCAGCGTGCCGGAGTTTCATACAGCAGCTTCCCTGGCATGCTTGAGCGGGGCCTCGTCGGCAGCTCGCTGCTTGGCGGAACGTGCGGCTCTCGGCGATACTTACCGGTGAGGGCGGATCGGGCCCGGTGGCCTGCACGGTCTTCAAAACCGGTGGGCGGGGTGACGAGCCTCGCCGGTGGGTTCGACTCCCATGCGCCCTCGCCAAGGTTTCCCCATCCCCATGCGGAAACCGTGAGCGGAATCCCTTCCCTGCTCCCCGATATGAGGGGGTTCCATGGGCACAAACCAGCAGCAGCAGGCGGCCTCAACGGTGTTCCCCACCGGTGGGGGTGGGCACCGACTCCTTCCTCCCGGGGTGCGTCAGAAGGGGAACCGCTTCGAAGGGCGCGTCAAGGTCAATGGTAAGCAGTACACAGTTTCCGGAGCGACACCTGAGGAGGCGTACCTTGCCCTCCAGCAGTTGAAGGCGAGGTTGAACCAATGATTCCGAAACGAATCGGTAACTGATCACCGGCTCTGTGAGGAACTGGTGAATGGTCGAGGTTAGCAGCCGCGTGAGCCACTCACCGTGGAGCAGCTGCTGGAGCAGTGGATGCGTGCTCATCCCGAGTGGAAGCCACGCACCCGCTACGATTACCAGGTCCTCGCGGCTCGCTGGGTGCTGCCACTCCTGGGTAGCTGCTCCCTCTCGCAACTGCAGCCGAGGCAGCTCGAGGAGATGCTCGCCTCTATGCCCACGCGGCAGGCAGCCAAGGTCTCTGCCATGCTGAGGGCGGCCTTCACTGCAGCCTACCGCTGGGGCCTCATCGAGGAGAACCTCGTGGAGCGCGTATCCCCACCGCGCTACCGGGCCCCGAGGAAAGCCCTGCCGCCGTTGGAACAGGTAGCGCAGGCACTTGCAGAGAGCCGCCACCACTCCTGGTGGCCCTGGTTTGCCCTCGCTGTATCTACCGGGCTCAGGCCTGGTGAGCAGGCAGCCCTGCGCTGGGAAGACTGGTCGCCGGAGGAGAACGTGCTCTGGGTGCGGCGCAGTGGCCAGTACATCGACGGCACCTGGATCGAGACGCCGCCCAAGACGTATGCTGGAAACCGGCGGATCACTCTTCCCACGCTGGCGCAAGCAACCCTGCAGGTCCAGCGAGAGCGGGTACGAGAGGGCGTCGCCCTCGTGTTCCCCAACCATGCTGGGAAGCCCTACTCGGCTTGGGGCATCAACGATGGCCTCAAACGGTTCTGCCGCGAGTCCGGCCTTCCACCTCTCACCCCACACCAGCTCCGCCACTACCATGCTTCCCTGCTGATCCAGCAAGGGGTGCCCCTCACCCTCGTCTCCCACCGCCTGGGGCATGCCTCGCCAGATGTCACGGCACGCGTCTATGCCCACTGGCTGGGCGACGACGACAGCATCGCCCCTGACGCCGTCAGCACAGCGCTCCCGGTTCCTTAACGACACCGATTCCGTCAGGAATCGGTGAATCGTCGCAGATCCGTTGCTGATTGAACAGCCCCGGTATGCACTGCGGGGCTACCAGCAATTGTGTCAGCAACCGGTAGCTCCTCACCGACGATACCCGTAGGGAGCATGCAAGATACCCCCTAGGGGTACAGACGATACTCAAGCCCCCTATACAGCACCAGAATGGCTGCTGCTGATGGCTCGGTGTAGTGGGAGAAGTGGGTCGGTGATTTTGGAATACCCCCAGGGGGTACCTGGCCAGTACCTCCCTATCCCCCTCGCTTCCTCGAGCCCCTACCCCTCGCGCAGCCCCTCACCGATTGCGTGAGGAGTCGGTGACTGGTCAGGTGCCACCCCGTTTGCCCCCCAGGGCAAAGCCTCGCCACTTGCACCGACAATCGGTCTCCATTCTGCACCGGCAGGACCTCTTTCCCGCCCATACGTAGCTATTGTCTCCCAGGCACACACCGCTTTCGTACCAGCGCGCCACCACGGCCACCATGTCCAAGCCCATGTTCCGCGTCTCCATGCGGCTTTTCGAGGTCGTTGGTGCAGTGGGAAGGATGTTGGTGCAGATGGTATTGACATCTGGAACCATCTCTGCTATAAGGCTAAATCCTCCCAGTCCTTGTGGCGATGGAGGAACAGGTGCGCGAGGAGCGCGGTCTCTGGGTCTCTCCATCGCAGGCTCTGGTCTGCCCGAGGTTGCGGGTGTTGCAGCTGACGAAGCCCTATTACGTGAGACCGGAGTGGGTCTGGGCTGCGATGAGCGGGAGCGCGATTCACCGGAGGTTGGCAGATGTACGGCTGGAGGGAGCGCTCCAGGAGATTCCTTTGCGAGGGAGCGTGAAGGTTCGTCTCGACGGGAAGGAGGTGGAGTTTCCGGTTCAAGGGACCGCTGATCTCTACTTGCCTGGGGAGCGGAGGCTCATCGACATTAAGACGACGGGGAAGCGGATCCTGGAGCCGTTAGCGGAGCACGAGTTACAGGTCAATATCTACGCCTGGTTGCTCCGCGAGAACGGGTATCCAGTAGAGCATGCGGAACTCTGGTACGTGCAGCAGGGGCTCAGGAACGGAAGGGTGCAGCGACGGTTAGTGCGGGTAGAGATCCTGCCTCACGAGGAGGTAACGGCTCTGCTGGAGGCGATAGCGGAGCCACTGGCTCGCTACGTTGAGGAGGGGGTGCTGCCGGGGTGCCGTTGCACGCAGAAAGCATTCGTGTATCCGGAGCTTTGCAGCCGGTTTCCGTGAGAGCGAGGAGGAAAAGACATGACTCGGTCAAGGAAGCGGATCTATCTCGAGGCTGACACGCTTCCAGCCGAGGAGGTCAAGGAGCTGCTCGTGGAGTGGCGGAAACAGCAGAACCTGGTGATCAGTGGCCTCGTGGAGTATTGGCGAAAGGCGAGCCCAGCCCAGAAGCAGAGCTTGCCTTGGTACTGGGAGGCGGTGGACGGGATCAACCCCACGGTGCTACGAAGTCGGGATGGACAGGTGCTGCTGCGGATTGCCCGGATTCCTTCCGGCGATCCGGTGCTGCTGTGGGCGCTCTCTGCTGGCACCCTCGACGGACTCGAGGAGACGCTGAGGGAGCTGCGCGAGAGTTGGATAGGGGGGCGGTGAGGCGGTTCCAGCTGGAGCAGAGCGGGGCTTGGCTCAGGATCCCGGTTCTCTCCGGCAAGGTGGCTCAGGGAGTCAGGTTCCGTCGCGGCGACCTCTCTGCAGAAGAAGAAGAGGAGACGACCAAGTACCGGAATCCCATGGAACGTTGCAGGCTCTCGCCGAGCAGCTCGCCCAGCGAGAGCCTGCTGTCCAGAATGGGTGGTTACCATTGATAAGGGTCATACCCCCGCCACCAAGGGAGGATCCAGCCGTAGCCTGGCTCCTGATGATAACGCCAAGTGAAGTAGTGCCTGCCGATGTTCCCCATCTCGACCTGCCAGCCAGGAGGGTTCGACGGCGTATAGGTCAGGCACCGCCTCTCGAAGCACTGGACCAGGACCCACTGCTGCTGCCCAGCGACGACGGCCCTGGTCCAGTAGGGCTCGGTGATGGGCCAGCCCACGAGCCAGTGCCAGGGGAAGCGGCGCGGAACCTGGTGCAGCGTGTATTGCAAGAAAACAATTGGTTTCGCTACTGGATGCCCGGTACCGCGGGCTCCGATGATCTCCCGCGCCTGCCACCCAGGCTGCTGGAAGAAGTCCCAGAAGACGCTAGCCACCGTGTGCCCGGTGGGAGCCCCGATGTCGACGTAGGTCACGCCATAGGTTTCGAGGCTAGAGTCATCCCCCACCTCTCCCTCCCTGTCGATGGTCTGTACTACCGGCCAGCCTGCGGGGAGCTTACTATACCTCATGACCTTCCCCAGGGCCGCGTAGGTAACCCCGCCGCCGTCGGGGTCTCCGGCGACGGGAATCGAGGCTGGCTCTCGCTGGAGGAAGATGTCGTCGCCTAACTGGAGCTGGCCGGTCAGGAGTTCCCGGGCCAGGTGACCGGAAGTCAGAGCCCACAGGGAGATGGAGGAATCCGGGTCCCACCCGGCGCGATAGAGGAACAGCGGTATCTTCAGCCGTTCCCCATGGACTTCGACTTCGACTTCGACTTCGACTTCCTTGTCATTGAGAGGGCGCCAGAACGCTTCAGCAGGGACGTGACCGAGTTCAATCCGTCCCTTGTCGAAGTACATGACCCATCGCATCCCCTGGGTAGTCCGTGGCGCAATGCAATTCCAGTAGCCCAGTAGGCTTGCGTCGTGGTAGGGCTCAACGAAGATGACTCCATAGCGGGCTCCGAAGAGCCAGCTTCCCTCCTTGTTGTCTTGTACCGGCATGTCGAAGGTGAAGGCCGGGAGGGAGAGGGCGGTGCCCTGATTCATGGGACGGTAAGCTGGGTCCCTAAGTGCAGGAACGGTTCCACCTAGTTGCCCACATGCCTTGTCGGCTACCGCGCCAAGCCCAAGCTCTGGCGGCGGCTCTGCGGCCTGGGCTCCGAGGGGCAGGAATCCGAGCCCGCTCAGCGTCAGCGTGAGCGCAACGAGGACCTGGAGTCCGCGAACTCTGGCCGGTAGCATCTGTCCCACCTTTCTGCTGCTTCCATCCCTCGATAATCATAACGGCCCCGAGCTATCAGCGGTTGCGGGGCTATTGTCAGAATGGCAAGGGTTGGGAAACTGGAAAATCGGCGGAGTGAGGACTGCCCCCGGCCACGGAGCCGGCTCAGGAAAGGAGCTGGGGTAGGGGTCGGAGGCCGGAAGCTCAGACGGCGCTGGCCTCGCCTACGGCGCTGGAAGCGGCGCCTCAAACGGCGGCGGCCTCGTCCAACTTCACCCATCAGAGGGCAGCGCCTCGTTTTGCATTGCAAAAGTTCGGTAGACGACGAGGCGGAGGGGCGGGTAGGGTGGTAGGCGGGGTGGGCTGGTGAGGGCAGCGAGGCTCTCGCATGCGTGCTATGGATGGCGCGAGCACGGGGTGGGAGGGAGACGAGTCACTGTCTCCTTACGGAGACGTTCAAGTCACCGTCTCCTTACGGAGACGTTGAGACGAGTCACCGTCTCTTTACGGAGACGGTGAGGCAGCTCGCGATGCTGGCAGACCGTAGCGGCGCTATACTGTGGGTGCAGGTTGGATGACTGAGCGCTGGGGAGCGAGGGGGAAGGAGACCCGATGGCGGGAAACCAGGGCACGGATTGCTCCAATCCGTACCGCGTGGCAGGTGCCAAGTCACCGGCTCCTTACGGAGCCGTTGACGAGTCAACGTCTCCTCCGGAGACGTTGAAGTGCACGGTCTTCAACACCGGTGGACGGTGTGACGAGCCTCGCCGGTGGGTTCGACTCCCATGCGCCCTCGCCAGCTGCCTTCACCGCTCGGTCGACAGTACTGTGCGTCTCGTGGAGCACCGGTCGCGCGGTATCGTTCGATCCTGTCCACTCTGGTTGCACGGTGCCAGCGCTGGGTGTGGCAGTGTGGAGTTCCTACTGAGCAGGTCGGCGCTGCAGTCGACAGTGTGCGCCAATCGCAACGGTCACGTCGACACGCCGGAACCTCCAGTTCCTCGCCGCCGGTACGCTTCCTCGAGGAGTTGCAGCAAATCCTCGTCGGTGAACAGCAAGGTCTCCGGAGTGAGCGAAAAGCTCTCCTCGTCGCGACCGGGCGTGGCGACATACCCTTTGACGAGAAAGCCTTCCGGCGTCTCGACGACGAGGATACGAGTGAACCGCTCCTGATCCAGGTAGTGACCCAGAGCACGAAGTGTGTCCTCATAACGCGTCCGGTAACGGCCGCTCTGATCACGCATCGCACGCTCCTCAACGCAACTGGTGAAACTCGACGAAACTCGGGTGGTGTTCGTCGCTGTCCACTGCGACGTCGATGACGGCCGGTTGACCGGCATCGTTCGCACGACGTGCTCGCTCGAGCGCGGGCGCGAGTTCCTCCGGTCGTTCCACCCGTTCAGCGTAGCACTTTGCGCTCCGTGCAACGGCGGCGAAATCGAAGGTCGCTTCGAACTCGGTGGCGATGACTCGGCCACCGAGAGCCGTGCGCTGGGTCCAACGTGGCCAACCGAGTGCTCGGTCGTCGAAAATGACCCAGGTGATGCGAAGCCGATGCTCGACTGCTGTTGGCAGCTCGTGCATCGCCATCTGGAATGCCCCGTCACCGGTCGTGCAGACGACGTACCAGTCAGGCCGCGCGAGCGCTGCACCGATCGCTCCGGCCACTCCGAGGCCCATCGCGGTCTGTTCAGCTGGCGGTACCACTGCGCCACGGTCGCGCACACGGTAGTAGGGCCAGTAGTAGGCCCAAAGGTCTTGGGCACCGTTCTCGAGGACCAGTATCGTCCGGCGGTCGAAAACACGGTTGATAGTGGCGACGACCCGTTTGCCGTGGATCGGTACCGCCGTTGTTGCGGCCTCTGCTTCGGCTGCAGCAATGGCTCGCTGCTGACGCTCGGTCAGTTCGCGGACGCGCTCGTCTTGTCGCGGTAGCCCGGCACACTCGATGGCTTCGTGGAGGCTCCACAAGGCCAGGGAGGCATCGGCTTGGATCGCGACATCAGGAACCCAGTTTCGACCGAGTTCCTCTGCGGCGATGTCGATCTGGACCAGCCGCGCGCCAGGTGGAAGGTATGTCCATGCACCCGACTGGAACTCTTCCATGCGGGAGCCGACGATGATGATGAGATCGCTCTCTTCCCACACTTCGCGTGCGTATTCGGTGCGATACAGGCCGACGAGGCCAGCGAAGAGTGGATGCTCTTCCTCGATGATTCCACGACCGGATGGCGTAACCTGCACCGGCAGACCGAGCCGTTCGGCGAGGGCACGAACGGCCTCGAAAGCCCGAGACGCGATCGCTCCGCCACCGCAGACCAGGAGCGGTCGCTGCGCTTGGCGCAGGAGTTCGACCACGGCCTGGATGCACGATGGGTCGGGTGCAGGACGAATGCCTCGCAGCGCCGTTCGGTACGGCGGCATCTCGACCGGTTGAAGGCCGAGATCGGCCGGGATTTCCAGGTACACCGGCCCGGGTTGTCCGCTGGTCGCGATGGTGATGGCTCGTCGGATATACCAGCCGATCCGTTCGGGGCGCTCGACCGTCACTGCCCACTTGGTGATCGGCTGAAAGAGCGCGGTTTGGGGTGCTTCCTGGAACGCTCCCATACCATAGGTTCTGGTCGGGGCGCGGACGCCGAGAGCGAGCACAGGCGTACAACCCGACCACGCTTCCAGAATGCCTGGAATCAGGTTGGCGACACCTGGTCCGGGACACCCGAAGCAGCAGCCGACGGTGCCGCTCACCCGAGCATAGGCCATAGCCATGAACGCGCCGGCAGTCTCGTGCCTGGTAAGAATCGGTCGGACGGAGGCAGCATCGTAAAGGGCGTCGTACAGCTGCTTCGGTGAACCAGGCATACCGAAGATGTACCGAATGTCTTCCTGTTCGAACGCGTTAACGAGTTCTTGCCAGGCTGTACGGATCATCGATTCACGCCTCCTGCGCTGCAGCATACGACAGCTGACTGTGAGGGAAAAGATCGGGGTTGGTCGTTCGCCGTGGCGACCTCTAGAATGGAACGGTTGTAGCGAGTCGACAGGGAGTCGATCGCCGAACGAGCGATGAAACACCGCGATTACCCGGCACCATTGTCGGTTCTCGAACGCGTCACACTGGAACTCGATTATTTGATCCGTGGCGAACGCTTACGAGCGCTTCGCCAGAGGGTGACAATGATCGAACTGGCGCAGCAGGAGCTGCGTGCGACGATCGAGCGCAGGATCGGCCCCTTGCAGCGTGAAGCCGAAAGCCTGCGTGGTGAGGTGAAGCTGCTGGAGGCGCGGTTGACACGGCTCCTGAGGGTGTCGCGTCCGCTTTCCGACGAGGAACTCGATGCAGCCGGCGAGGCCGAGCGACGAGAGGGTGAAGCGGGAGGCAGCGCCAACGGACGAGACCGCACAGACTACGAGAATGGGCAGTTCGAGGAGCGATGCGCGGGGAACGGTGCTCAGCACGAGCTCTTGCGGCGGCTGTACCGCACGCTCGCCCGTATCCTGCATCCGGATCTGGCCCGGGATCACGCCGAGCGAGCTGAGCGTGAGCAACTGATGCGGCTCGTCAACCAGGCCTGGGAGCGCCGCGACTTGGAGCAGTTGCAGCGGTTGGCTGCGGTTTGGAGCGGGAGCGAGGACGGAGCGGTCTCGCCCGATCTCGACGGACTCCGTCAACGAGTGGCGCAGCGTGAACTCGAGGAAATCCAGCTGCGCCGTCGGCTCCGTGAACTCGAACGATCGGAAATCGGCCAACTGCTCCAACGAGGGACCGATGGCGTCGATCGCTACTTACGGCGTCACGAAGCTTTGCTCCGGCACGAGATCGCAGTTCTGCGCCTCCGCCGGAGACGCCTGATGCGTCTTATCGAGGAGCGGCGACGTGAACTGAGCGCACGGGCGAGCGCACAGGGGTGAGACGTGCTGGAGCGTGACCTCGCGCACGACGCCTTGCCGACCGGCTCGCTGCTCTCGACCCTCCGCTTGCCTGCGTTGCAGCGATGGAGCGATCGCGGTGGAGCCAGCCGTGCCATCGGCGATGCCTGGGCGACGCTGGTCTGGCGCACCGTCCGGCAGTCGGTCGGCCGGCCGATCGACTGGTGCGACCGTCGCGGAATGCTGGTCGGGATCGTAGCGCTGGATTTCGACAGAGGTGCGCTACCACCAATTCCTCGCGGCCTTCGGGTTCCCGATTTTCTGGCGCTCATCGACCAGGGTGACCGGGTGGCGATCGTTCCGCTCGATGCGAAATTCGATCCCTCGGTCGCTGACGAGGAGCAAGTGAGTGGACACAACCTGCATCGACTGTTCGCTGCAGCATCCAGGCTGGCCGATCGTGTTACAGAACGCGTTGGAGATCGTGATACGGTGCTGGTGAGCGGGATCGTCGTTGCGCCCGACCACTGGTCGACGCGCGCGCTCATACGTTCTCGGAATGGCCGTGCACCACTGTTCCCCGTCGAAAGGATCCTGATGATCCCGGCACTACCGCGCGAAGTCTACGGTTCTCTTCCTCTGGCTCGAGCGATCGGTGCACTGGCGCACATCGACCGCCTACCGGTGAAGCCGGCCGAGGATCTCGCGGTCGCGACGTATTACCTGCGCCTGGTGTACGCCTGCCGGTGGTGCTGGTTGGAGCAGCATCGACCGCTGCTCGGTTCGGGTGAACCGGAAGAACTCTCGGTCGACGCACTCCGCGCTGTGATCGCTGAACGGTCGGCCAGATACGGACAGGCGTTTCGGCTGGTCGAGGCATGGGCTCGTGAGGTCGAACCGATTCACGGGATTCGGTTGGCGCTGAAACCGTTCCTGGACCCGCCACTCTCCGCCGAGGAGTACGAGCAGGTGATGAACGCGCTCGCCGGCGTGGAGGGGCGAGTACGCCGACAGGTGTGGCGGCTGCTCCGGGAACGCTATCGCCAGCGACTGGTCGAGCGGGTCGGTACTATCATGCCGGAGCAGGCTGTTGCCCATGCCGCCAGCCTGCTCGCTCGACTGGCCCACGAGCAAGCGGCACTCGCTGTATGGGCTCGTGCGGAGCTCGAACGAATACTCCGCGACTTGCCGACGGAAGTAGCTGAGGAACCGGGTCCGGCGGAGCTCGAGCCTAGAGGTGAATAACTTCCGTCTGGTAGTCGAGAAGGTACCCTTCCGCCAGATGCTCCTCGATGAACTGCAACACCCGGCGTAGCATCTCGTCCGCGTGCTGCGGTGACGTGGAGACGCATGCGACGCCCAATTCCGCGAACTGCCACTGGGCATGACCGTCGACTTCCGCAATCGCGACGTTGAACCGATGCTTCACTTGGTCGATGACGGATCGGACGACCTTGCGCTTCTCCTTGAGCGAGTGAGCGCTCGGAATCTCGATCGCAATGCGTGTCACACCGATGACCATCGTGCACGAACTCCACACCACGAGGGTTAGATCACGTTTTGTTCTGGCACGAATTGTCCGCGATGGAAGCGCGACGGTGCGAAGGGACTGACATCGACCGAGTGGGCGCGTCCGTCCAGCAGGAGTTCAGCCATGCAGCGGCCGACGGCCGGCCCGTGCATGAAGCCGTGACCGCTGAAACCGGCAGCGACAGCGAGCCCCGGAATGTCCTCCACCCAACCGATGAGTGGGTTGTGATCGGGCGTGACCTCGTAGAAACCGGCCCAGCCACGGCGAATCCGGGCCTGCTCGAAGACGGGTGCACGGCGACAGAGCGCTTCGATCGTCACACGCATCCACTCGGGATCGACCGTTTTGTCGAAACCTGGAGGCTCATGCGGATTCGCCATGCCGAAAAGAAAACCGTCTCCCTCTGGATGGAAGTACAGTGAGGTCTCGTACTCGATCGTCATCGGAACGGTTTTCGGGACCGGATCGAAGCGGTCCGTCACGAAGCTCATCCGCCGGTAGGGTTGAACCGGTAACTCGATGCCAGCGAGCTTGCCAACAACGCCGGTCCAGGGGCCGGTACACAGCACGGCTGTACCACAGGCGATCGGACCGGTCGGGGTCTCGACGGCGCGTATCCGGCCGTCGCTGATCTCGAAGCCGGTCACCGGGCGCCGCTCATAGATCGTGACACCGAGTTCGCGAGCGGCGCGAGCGAAGCCCATCGTCGCGGAATAGGGGTCGCACCAGCCGTCACGCGGGCAATAGGTACCGCCGAGGAGATCGTCGGTGCGTATCGCTGGCTGAAGTCGGGCGATGTCGTCCGGGGTCACCCACTCCGCAGGGACGCCCAGTGACTGCTGGAGAGCGAGCGAAGACTGGAAGGCGACGACGTGCTCGGGACGTGTCAACAGGAAGAGATACCCATGCTGGTGCAAGCCGATATCGACACCGAACCAATCGCTGAAGTGCTCCCAGTACTCGAAGCTGAGGAGCGAGAGGCGAATATTGGTTTCGGAAGAAAATTGCAGGCGGATGCCACCAGCGGCATCGGCTGTTGCGCCGCGGCCGATTTCATCCCGTTCCAGCACGACGATCTTCCCGGCTCGTCGCTCGGCCAGGTGATAGGCGACACTACAGCCGACGATGCCGGCGCCGATGATCACGAAGTCGGCTGATTCCAATCCGTGCCTCCCGAACTCGTGCCTCTCACCTTGCAGTATACGACTCGCTCACGGATACCGCGCGATCGTGTTACGATGCCGTATGCTCGCTCCAGGTCGTGGGTGGGAAATGGGGGCGCACGATGGCTGATTCGATCGACACCGTCTACGCACACGAAATCATGACCCGGGATGTCATCACCGTCCAACCTCATACACCGATCGACGAGATTGCACGGTTGCTCGTTCAGCATCGCATCACCGGTGTTCCGGTCGTGGACGAGGAGGGACGTGTCCTCGGCATCGTGTCGGAGTTCGATCTCATCGCCAAGCGCGGACGTGTCGCTGCTGATGTGATGAGCACGGACGTGATCGCGGTGAGCGAGGATACACCGGCCGAGACCATCGCCGATCTCATCGTGCAGCGACGCGTCCGTCGGGTTCCAGTTCTTCGGAACGGACGGCTGGTCGGCATCATTACCCGGGCTGATCTCGTTCGGCTGTTCGCGATGACACGCTGGACGTGCGTGCAGTGTGGATACTTCGAGCGCGGTTTCCATCGACCCGAGGTGTGCGAGGGCTGCGGCAGCCGTGCGTTCACGTTGCAGCGGGAACCGCCGGGCATGTGAGAGGTCGATGCGATGTTCGATGTGATCGTGATCGGAGCTGGGATCGTCGGGCTCGCCACCGCCCGCGAGATCTTGTTACGTCGCCCTCGCCTCCGACTCGCGGTCATCGAGAAGGAAGCGCGGGTTGCTACGCATCAGACCGGTCACAACAGCGGCGTGATTCATTCGGGGCTGTACTACCGACCAGGGTCACTCAAGGCGCGCGCCTGCGTTGCCGGGGCAGCCAAGCTCATTCGCTATTGTGACGAGCGAGGAGTTCCGTACCAGTTGATCGGAAAGCTGGTCGTCGCCACGTCGCCCGACGAGGTGCCACGGCTCCTCGAGCTGTACGAGCGTGGACAGAAGAACGGTGTCCAGGGGCTCGAGTTGCTCACAGCGGAGCAGATCCGTGAGCGGGAGCCGAACGTGACCGGCGTGCGGGCGATCTGGTCACCGCGTACTGGTATCGTCGACTTCGCGCGGGTGGCGGAAGCGTTCGCTGAAGATGTGCGTCTGGTCGGTGGCGAAATTCTTTTCGAGAGAACGGTGCTCGCATTCCAGCGGCGGAACGGTCGCATCGGTATCGAGACGACGGGCGGCTTCTACGAGGCGCGGTTCGTCGTCGTCTGTGCCGGGTTGCACAGCGACCGGTTGGCGCGATTGAGCGGCGGACGGCCTGATCCGGCGATCGTGCCGTTCCGGGGCGACTATTACATATTGCGAGCCGAGCGGCGGCACCTTGTCCGGACCAACGTCTACCCGGTGCCGGACCCTCGTTTTCCCTTTCTCGGTGTGCACTTCACGCCGCGCATGGATGGATCGGTCTGGCTCGGGCCCAACGCTGTCCTGGCTTTCGCCCGTGAGGGATACCGGAAAACCGATGTGGACCTGCGTGACCTCATGGAGACGCTCCGGTATCCCGGGTTCCGGCGTCTCGCTCTGCGATACTGGCGAGTCGGTCTCCAAGAACTCTGGCGGGATTTGAGCAAGCGAGCGTTTTTGCGTGACCTCAGGCGTTTCGTGCCCGAACTTGATGAGGAGGATCTCGTGCCCGGGCCGGCTGGCGTGCGAGCGCAGGCACTGTCGCTGGATGGACAGCTCATCGACGACTTCGTACTCGAACGACAGCCGGGAATTGTGCACGTGCGGAACGCGCCGTCACCGGCGGCGACCTCGAGTCTGGAGATCGCTCGCTTGATCGTGGACGATATCGAACGCGAACTACCGGCTTGAGGCGCGTGGCTCGCGAGCGATGTCACCTGTGCTCAGTCCGGGAGGCGAGTCCGGCGAGCTGCAGGGTGCTCGCTGAGCGCAACGGCGGTGTAGATGACCGCGAGCGTGCAAAAGAAGGCATAGCTCACGAAGACGGGTCTGTACCCGTGATCGACGATGATGTAGCCAGCCAGCAAGCTGGAACAGGCAAAACCAATATTCCAGGCGGCGCTGCGGAAACCGAATGCGTTCGCTCGCTGGGTGTCGGGTAGCACGTCGGCGATCAAGGTGGAGTCGATTGGCCAGGCCATCGAAATCGATATCGACCGAAACAGAAAGGCGAGGATCGCCAACGGCGCCGTTTGCCAGAAGGCGAGAAGCGCGAAGAGTGGAATCGGCGTGAAACGAATGAGCGTCACCGCCGGAAGCGGACCGAGGCGGCGTGCGAGGGTGGGGCCCAGGAGCCCACAGAGCGCGCCGAAGAGGCTCGTGCCCGCATAGATGAGTCCGATGGTGCGGGTCGGTAGGCCGAGCGTGGCGAGGAATACGTTGAAGAAGGGTAAGACGGCTCCGTTCCCCAGACTCAGCAAAGCGCCCGCCAGGACGAACGCAACGAGATATCTGCGCATCCTTCTCCGGCTGATCGGGTCAGTTCGTTCGCTCTCGCGCTGATCCGTCGGTGGGAGTGGACGAGTCTTTGCTTGTTGCATTGCGAACATCGGGGGGAGGGCAAGTGCGCAGAGCAGAATACTGACGAGAAGTGCAGTGCGGTAGGCGGGAATACTCGGCGTGGCCAGACCGAAAAGGCGATGGAGGGTAGAAGGAATCCAGCCTGCCACCAGGTTTCCGAGTGTCGCCGAGACCGACGTGAGAGACAGGGCGACGGCTGCAACCGTATCGCGTCGGCGCGGTGGAGCATGGTCGAGCACGAACGGCATCAGCGGGACGAACAGAAAGGTCGTCGCGATGCCCTGCAGAGTGACGGTGGCCAGAATACTGAAGCGGGTTTCGGCGAACGTGACGGCAAGCGACGTGAGCAAGTACAGAGCCGTGCCGTAGGTCAGGCAGGCCCAGGATCCGTAGCGCCGGAGGAGACGTCCGAGTACGACAGCCGAGACGGCGAGCGAAGCAGTGGAGACCGCGTTGACGACACCGATCCAGTCTTCTTGGTAGCCGAGTTGAATAAGGTACAAGTTATACAACAGGGAAAAAGCTCCGAATGCGATATTCGATGCAAGTGCATAGGCGAAGAAAAGAATGATATCTCGCGGTATCGCACCAGAGTTTTTCTCTTCGTTCTGTCCACTTTTCATCTATTCTCGCTTCCCTTGCGCGTCTTTCCGGACAGGCGAGTATAGCGCCTGCCGGAGGGAATGTGGAGAACCGAGAGGAGGCTCGCGTGACGAAACAGATGGGCTGGGACAGGTTAGTCGAGCAAATCATCGACCTGTTCTCGACCGCACGGGCTGGCTTCGTGAGCGACTTCGATGGAACCTTGAGTCCGATCGTTCCTCATCCCGATGAAGCACGGCCGCTCCCCACGATCGTGGAAACGCTGGCGCAGTTGGTGCGACACCTGACTGTGGTGGCGATCGTGACCGGAAGACGAGCGGAGGACGTGGCAAGGCGCCTGCCAGTGCCCGGTATCGTGATCGTCGGCAATCACGGTGTGGAATGGCTGGAACGTGGACAGCTCCGCATCGTGCCGGAAGCGCAACCCTGGATCCCGCGCATTGCCGCGGCTGCGCAGATCTTGCGGTCGAGGCTTCCCGACCTGCTGATCGAGGAAAAAGTGGTGACCCTTACGGTGCACACGCGCGGGGTGGACTCGCGCGAGCTACGCGCGCTGGCACAGGCGGTCGTCGAACAGGTGGCGCGCGAACACAGTCTGGTCGTGAAACCGGGGAAAGAGGTGTGGGAACTGCGCCCACCAATCCCGCTCGACAAGGGAACGGCTGTGGCCACACTCGTCGCAGCGTACCAGCTCCAGGCAGTGGTTTTCGCGGGCGACGATGTGACCGATCTCGATGCCATGCGACGGCTCCGGACGATGCGGGAGGAAGGACGCGTCCGCTCGCTGCTCATCGGAGTCTGGAGTACGGAGGCGCCGGCAGAACTGGCCCAGGAAGCTGACGAGCTCGTTGCCGGAGTAGATGCGCTCGATCAGCTCCTCACACAGGTTGCCGACCGGCTTCGCTGACGACTGCCTCAAAGCTCGTCGAGTGGCCACATCGGCCGCGGAACATTCCGAAAGTCGAAGAATGCTAGATCGGCGCTCGTGATGCCGGGCGTGAGTGCTGGCACGATGTTCTCGAAACGCCTGACGTCCTCGCTGAGCAAGATGTCGAGTGCCGATTTGGCGACGATGCATGATGCCCGATCGGGATCGAAGCCGAGGGCACGGGCCAAGCGTAAGTCGGCGAAGGGGACTGGGCGAGAGGTGACGATGCCGTGCACGCGAGCCTCGTGTCTTCCCTCCAGTTCGAGCCACGCGCTCGGGCCGGCCTCGATCGGCAGACCGGGGTACCGCGGCGATTCGATGGTGGTGGCGTCTGACCGAAGTCCTCGAACTGTCCCGCGGACGGGAATCGGGTAACCATGACGATGGTCGCGTTTGCCACCGAGTTCCAGCTCGACCGTTGCGCCGAGTCCGGCGGAGTGTGCGAGGACGACCGCTTCCGGATCGACGATGCCGAAGATGAGCGTCGCGTGAGAGCCGAGATCGAGTGCGGCCCAAAGTGCCGCTGTCCCCTCGCCGGGCGCGCCAGCCTCGGGAGCGTCGCCGGTGTCGAGAATCACGGTGCGGCGCTCGGAGTCGCGCATGGCGGCATGGAGTGCTTCCTCGATCGTGAGCTGTGGTTGCGAAAGACGAGGAAGCAGTCTCCTGAAAGCGTCGAGGAGTGCGCTGAATCGCTCGCTGGTGTCGCCGAGCCTGCGGTTCGTCACCGCGACGAGGCGCGTGCCAGCGAACTCGACGTCGGCATAGGGAAATCCAGCGAACAACGTGACGAAGAGCACCGCCGGCTCCGTTTCCAGTTCCGAAAGCGCGGTGGGTAACCAGTCAAGTGGCGCACAGTCGGTGCGCTGTGCCGCGAGGGGCAGTAAGGCGGGAACCGACAGGTGCAGAGCGACCGGCTCGATGCGTCCCTCGTGCCAGGCGTGAAGAACGGAGAGCAGTCGCACGAGACGGAGAGGGCGGTCGCGTGACGGCCAGGTGAGCGGGCCAGTGACCAGGGGAGTCAACGTGAGGAGGTCGGGCGGGAACTGGGCTGTTTGGTCGAAGTAGGCTCCGAGGAGGAGATCCGGGTAACGCGCACGGCAGAAGCGGGCCAGTGCGAGTTCGCCGGACGAGCCATCCGCCAGTGTGATCCCCGAGCCGATGAGCACGAGCGCGTCCAGGGGACGGTGAGCCTGGATCGCCTGATCGAGGCTTCCCAGCAGGGCGTCGAAACTCGATGGGGTGAGCGGTCCGCCAGCAGTGGGCGGCAGGATCAGGAGCGGGATGAGCTCGCTGTCCGCCGGAATCGCACGGGGATCGAGGCCGAGTACTGACCGGGCATCGAAGTCGCCGATCGATCGGAACGGTACCGTTCCGGAATCTGCAGCGAACGTGTTGGTGCGGTAGTCGAACACAACTATTCCGATACGCATCGTGTCCCTCTCGGTGCGGTGTCGTCCGGTGGCCGATCGTTCCGGACGACTCGATCGGCTATGATAGATCACGTTGTCGAGACGCGCGGCGATAGGGCTGGGATCACCGGAAGGTGAGGAACATGACCGATCGTTCCCGGACGCAAGGGGATGTGCCCAGTGGCGAGGTTATCTGTCCGAGGTGCAGCGTCGAGCTGGCGCTGGATGAGACGTACCGGCGGTACCGGGTATGCGGCCATTGCGGCTATCATTTCACGCTGTCAGCCGATGAGCGAATTCGCTTGCTGGTCGATCCGGGGAGTTTCGAGGAATTCAACCGGCATCTTGTTTCGGTTGACCCTCTTGTCTTCTCCGATCGCCTGCCGTACCGGAAGCGCATCCTGCAGGCACGGGAAGAGACAGGATTGCGGGAGGCTGTCGTTACTGGTATCGGGCGCATCCGTGGACACGAGGTCGTGCTGGCGGTTCTCGATTTTCGTTTTCTTGGCGGCAGCATGGGGTCGGTCGTCGGGGAAAAGATCACGCTGGCTTTCGAGCGGGCCGTGGAGCGTCGGTTGCCGATCGTCACGGTCTCGGCATCCGGCGGGGCCCGGATGCAAGAGGGCGTGCTCAGTCTCGTGCAGATGGCGAAGACGACCGCCGCAGCGAAACGAGCGCACGATTCGAACGTGCCCTTCATCTCGGTGCTGACGCACCCGACCACGGGTGGGATTTATGCGTCGTTCGCGAATCAAGGCGACATCATTCTCGCCGAGCCAGGTGCGCTCATCGGCTTTGCAGGACCACGCGTCGTAAAGGAAACGGCTGGACATGAGCCATTGCGGTCGCATTCGGCGGAGTTTCTCTTCGAGCATGGTTTCGTCGATCAGGTCGTCGACCGGCGGCGGCTCCGGGATACGATCGGCCTAATCCTGCGGCTCGTCAAAGCCGAGGGGGAGATTGCTGCGCGGGGTGTCATTCGTCGGACCGTACCTGACGATACGCCGCAACCGCGGGCGTGGGATATCGTGCAACTTGCACGTCATCCTGATCGGCCGACGACGCTCGATCTGATTCGTCGAATCAGTCCGCAATTCGTCGAGCTCCATGGTGACCGGCTCTTTGGGGACGATCCAGCGATCGTGGCGGGCATCGGCGAGATCGCGGGCCGAGGAGTCGTGATCATCGGGCACGAGCGCGGGCACGGCGATCCTGTTCGGCGCAACGGGCAAGCGTTGCCGGAGGGGTACCGGAAGGCGATGCGCGTGATGGAGCTGGCGGCGCGCCTCCGCTTGCCCGTCGTGACGTTGATCGACACGCCGGGGGTGTATCTGGGTGAAGGGGCGGAGGAGCGTGGCATCGCATCGGCGCTGAGTCAATGTCTTGCGATGATGAGCGTCCTGCCGGTGCCGACGGTCGCGGTGATCGTCGGCGAAGGCGGGAGCGGCGGGGCGATTGCACTGGCAGTGGCTGATCGGGTGCTGATGCTGGAGCACGCGATTTACAGCGTGATTTCGCCGGAGGGTGCCGCAGCCATTTTGTACCGGGACGCGTCGCGCGCGCCGGAGGTGGCTGAGTCGTTGAAGATCACGGCGCGGGATTTGCTGCGTTTGGAGGTGATCGACGGGATCGTGCCTGAGCCGGAGGGGGGAGCGCACCGGGACCCGGACTACGCGGCGGTGCTCGTGCTGGACGCGATCGTGGAGGCGCTGGAGGAGCTTCACGACATATCCCCAGATCGCCTGGTGAAGGAGCGATACCGAAAGTTCCGCCGCCTCGGGCAAACCAATACCTATATCCGCGAGCTCGTCGCGCAGGAAGTGGTCGAACTCAGCAGCCTGATCGGTCGGACGCTCGGGAATCTCAAGGAACGGCTACCGTTCGGTCGTGAGGAAGATGCGTCCGAAGCGCGTGCTCCGGTCAGCGGCCACTGAATCGGAAGGCACGGGACGCGCACATTTCCACGTCGACAACCTTCTTGTACCTCGTGCGCGATGCGTGCCGTTGACGTCGTTCAGCTCGGCCGGTTAGCATTCGGCTGGATGGCCGTGAGACAATTCCTGAGCGAGAGTCGAGGCCGGGTCTGTACTTTGATGATCGAGCGTTCGCGTTTTCCGGCAAGTTGTTCAGTGAGCACGAGAAGGCGCGGGATGGTGTGCCCATGGTGGTCGTCAAGTCGTCACAAGCCGCTTCGTCCGGGCAGCAAAGTCTCGGTGCCCGGCTGCAATTGCTCGAGTTGACGAAAGTCTATGGTGACGTGGTCGCCGCCGATCGGGTAACGCTCGATATCGCTCCTGGCGAGTTCATCACATTGCTGGGGCCGTCCGGGTCGGGGAAAACGACGACGCTCATGATGGTGGCCGGTTTCGTCATACCGACCTCCGGCCAGATTTTGGTCAACGGCGAGGATATCGCGTTCAAGCCCCCACACAAACGGAATATCGGCATGGTGTTCCAGAATTATGCACTCTTCCCGCATATGACGGTTGCCGAGAATATCGCGTTCCCGCTCAAAATGCGAAAATGGCCACGACAGGAGATCGAGCGTGCCGTAAAGGAGGCGCTACAACTGGTTCGCCTGCCGGGCTTCGAGGATCGCTATCCGCGGCAGCTTTCCGGTGGGCAGCAGCAGCGAGTGGCGCTCGCCCGGGCGCTCGTCTTTCGCCCGCCGGTCCTGCTCATGGACGAGCCGCTTGGGGCTCTCGACAAGAAGTTGCGCGAAGAGATGCAGCTCGAGATCAAGCACATCCAGGAATCGCTCAACATTACGACGATTTACGTGACACACGATCAAGAGGAAGCGCTCACGATGTCTGATCGTATCGCGGTGATGCGCGACGGCCGCATCGAGCAGATCGGTACGCCGCGCGAGCTCTACGAGCGGCCGGCGAGCGAGTTCGTCGCGAACTTCATCGGCGAATCGAATTTCCTTACGGGTCAGCTGGAACGGCGGGATGGACGCAGTTACCTGGTCACCAGCGACGGTCTCCGCATCGTGCTCCCAGCAACGGAGGATATCGGTGCAGGCGGGTCCGTTACCGTGGCACTCCGACCGGAGCGGATCGTGATAGCCGAGGATCGGGGAGAGAACCGTTTCGAAGGGATCATCGAGGAGGTCATTTACGTTGGTGAGGCGACGAAGTTCCGGGTCCGGATCGGGGACGAGCGCTTTTTGACTGTCAAACAACCGAGCCGGTTGGAGACGATGCAGTGGCGGCGCGGTGACCGCGTGACGCTTGGCTGGCGCGCCGAGGATGCCGTGGTCCTGCGGTCCGATCGCTGAGGGGGTACCGTGTCCGTCTCGCTGCCGACCGAAGCACGTGTGGTCGTCATCGGTACTGGGGCGTTCGGTCTCTCCGTGACCGCCCACCTCGCACGTACAGGTGTCCAGGGGGTACTGGCGCTGGATCGCTTCGCGTGCGGTTCACAGACCTCGCCGCGCGCTGCCGGACTCTTCAAGCTCGTCCAGGCGGATGAACTCCGGACACGGCTGGCTGGTCTCGCGATCGAAATCGTTCGCTCCTTCGAGCGTGACTTCGGGGTAGCCGTGCCGTACGTTGCGTCGGGCAGCCTGCTCGTCGCACGGACCGAATGGCATGCTCGACTCATCGAGCGAGAGGTCGCCTCGGTCCGGCAGTGGGGTGTCGAGGTCGAGCCCCTGTCGTCAGTTGCAGCTGCTCGACTGGCGCCGTATCTCGAAGCGGGTGAGATACGCTCGGCAGCCTATATTCCCGGCGACATCTATATCGAGGAACCATCCAGTCTCCTCACCAGTTACCGGCTGGCCGCGGAACGGTTCGGGGCGCAGATCCTGGAGCATGTTCCGGTGACCGGGATCGTCGTGGCGGAGGGGGCGGTCCGAGCCGTCGAGACGCCGTACGGTCGCATTCGAACGGAGCATGTGGTCGATGCCGCGGGTGCCTGGGTACATGCGGTCGCCAGGCTCGCTGGCAGCGACCTTGCTGTGATGCCCGTGCGCCATCAGCTGGCGATCACGGAGCCGCTACCTGGCACGAGTCCAAAACAGCCGATCGTTCGCATCCTCGATGCAGCGGTCTATGTGCGACCATGTCGCGGCGGACTGATGTGGGGAGGTTTCGAGGCGACCCCCCTGCCGGTTGACCTCGAGCCGTTTGGCGACACGTTTTCGATGGATCAGGTACCGCTCGATTTCCGCGTGTTAGAGGATTTAGCCGAGGCCGTACGCGGGACAGTTCCTGCTCTGCGCGATGCACCGATCCAGGAGCATCGCGGCGGCCTGTTCACGATGACGCCGGACGGGCGGTTCTTGGTTGGGCCCGCACCGGGGGTGCGTGGACTCTGGGTTCTCAGTGGCTGCAACGGGAGCGGATTTTCCTTCTCGCCCGCTCTCGGGCGGATTCTCGCTGAGTGGATCGTCGCTGGGACTGCGCCGATCGATCTCAGCGCTTTCGCTCCGGATCGCTTCGCTCGTCCGCTCGACGAGGCGACACTGCGCGAAGCGGCCGTCTACCAGTACACGCACTATTACGAGCCGGTTGACTGACTCGAGGAAAGGACGACCGGTCATGGCTGCGCCGATGTACGAGGCGAAACGGACGGCTTTTCAGTGGATCGAGGAGAACGCTGCGTGGCTCTCTGCGTTCGACCTTGAGATTTGGCGGTATGCCGAGCCTGCCTGGCGCGAGTACAAGTCGGCGCGTGCCTACGTCGAACTCCTACGGCAACACGGGTTCGACGTCGAAGAGGGGTCAGGCGGAATGCCGACCGCCTTCGTCGCGACCTGGGGAGACGGGCGTCCGGTCTTGGGGGCCTATGCCGAATACGATGCCGTGCCGGGGAACTCGCAGGAACCAGTGCCCTACCGGAAGCCCCGAGAAGGACTGCACCCGTGGGCAGCCGGTCATACCGATCCGCATTCGATGCTCGGCGTCGCGGCCCTCACGGGGGTACTGGCGGCGCGCTATGCGATGGAACGCCACGGTCTGCGGGGAACTTTGCGGTTCTTCGGTGAACCGGCGGAAAAGGTTTGCGGATCCAAGCCAGTCCACGCCGCGAAGGGCTATTACGATGGTTTCGATGCCTTCATCGCCTATCACCCGGCCTACTATCCGAAGGGTACGAATACGGTTGCCTGGGAAACGCACTGTGGTTCCTACTGGAGCTGTGTGTTCACGTTCGAGTGCGTCGAACCCGAGAAATGGATCGATCGGAGTCTCTTTCCAGATGTCGGCGGTGCGCATGCTGCGGCGCGCTGCCCGGGAGCGATCGATGCGCTCTGCCTGATGTACACGATGACCAAATACACGAAAGAAGCCATGTTCCCCCACACGGGGTCGTGGACGCTGAACGAGTTCATTTTGGTCGCTGGAGACGCGACAGCCGATAACCTGCCCCCGCGTTTCGCGCAGATCCAGTACGCCTGGCGTTCGCCGACGCTCGGGATCCAGGAGCAGATCTACCGTGTACTGGCGAACAATGCCAAGCGTGCGGCTGAAGCGACGGGCTGTCAGGTATCCGTCCGCTGGGTCACGAAGACGCGCGTCGGACTCCCGAACCTGGCACTGGCACGGGCCACCTACGCGAACCTGGAGCTGGTCGGGCCACCGCAGTACAGTGAAGCGGCGCGCGCGTTCGCGCGGGAGATCCAGCGGAACCTGGGGATCGAACCGATGGCCGATCCCTTCATCGATGACGTCGAGCGCATCGTACCGCCGGAAGAGTACGAGGCGAAAATTCGCTCGGCGTTACCGGAGTGGCAGCGGAACTTCACGTCGGACGACTATGTGGAGTACACTTGGCACGCACCGACGGTGCGCCTATTCACGGCACGACCCCGCTTGCGACCGCCGCGGCCGGATTACGCCTATCCGGCCTGGGCGGATAATGCGCTCGGTGGGCGACCGGAAATCGTCGATCCAGGAATGTTCGTTGCCGGCAAGGTCATCTCCACGACACTGCTCGATCTGGTGCTGTATCCGGAGTTGCTGGAACAGGCGTGGGCTGAATTCCGTGAGCGTACCGGCGGCGGAATCGGCGGAGACAAGTGGGTTGCACCGCTCTTGCCAGCCGATTTTCCACCTCCAATCGAACTCCGGTGGCCGGAGTACATCACAACCGTTCGCGGCGAAGAATGGTGGATACCGTCGCCGAATGAGGAGGCATCGATGCCGTTGTGAGGCCGTTTATGGCATAGTTCATGGGGATGTGAGCGTGAGGCCGGTGATGAATGAGGAGGAGGAGCGATGCTCGGTAGGGAGTGGGAACGCCTGTTGCGCGAGCTGGAGCGACGCGGGCGAATGGAGCGGCGTCGCTTTCTCCGCTTGCTCGTCGCTTCCGGGCTGGCGGTAACGAGTGCAGGGGCGCTCGCTGCATGCGGTGGTGGCGGTGCGACGCCGACGAGTGCGCCGGCGGGAACGACGCCAGCGTCGGCTCCAACCGAAGCAGCCAGCGAGGGACTACTCTCCGTGCCAGGGTACGACGATCCCAACAAGTGGAAAGGCAAGACACTGGTGTTCGCTGGCTTCGGCGGCGCGATGCAGGACGCGCAACGCAAAGCCATCCTCGAACCGTTCTCCCGCCTCACCGGGGCGACGATCGTCGAGGATACGACGGATATCGGCAAGTTGAAGGCGATGGTGGACGCGGGAGCGGTCGAGTGGACGGTCGCCCAGCAGGGTACCTTCGAGGGCCGGGTCCTCGGGAAGCAGGGATATTTGGAGCCGATCGACTACTCGATCGTTGACCGGACGAACTTCTTCGAAGACGTGGCAGGCGAGTTCGATGTGGCGGTGATTTATTGGTCCCTTATCCTGGCTTACCGGACCGACAAATTCGGGGACAATCCGCCGCAGGGCTGGGCGGACTTTTGGGATGTCGAGAAGTTCCCAGGACCTCGTGCGATGGACAAAGTCGATGGCCCGGTCGGGAACCTCGAGTTCGCGTTGCTCGCGGACGGGGTTCCGAAGGACCAGGTGTATCAGGTGTTGCGGACCACCGAGGGGGTGGAGCGCGCATTCCGCAAGCTCGACGAGATCAAACCGCATGTGACGGTGTGGTGGGAGGCGGGGGCACAGCCAGCCCAGTTGCTCACCGACGGAGAGGTGGACCTCGCCCAGGCCTGGAACGGGCGCATCGACGCTGCTCAGCGGCAAGGGGCACCCATCGCAATCCAGTGGAACGAAGGGCTGCTGCGCACGGACTCCTTTATCGTGCCCAAGGGAGTGAAAGAGAAAGAACTCGCGATGGACTTCATCAACTTCGCGACACGCCCCGAGGTGCAGGCGGAACTTTCGAAATATATTCCCTATAGTCCAACGAACAGCAAGGCGTTCGAACTGTTGCCGGAAGATCTCCAGGCACGGTTGCCGAGCGCACCGGCGCAGAAGGAGAAGCAACTCCTCGCCGATGCCTCCTTCTGGCTCGAGAACCTGGATCGTCTCACGGAGCAGTTCAACGACTGGCTGACCCGGTGAGCAGGGCACGGGGGCAGCCTCGCGCTGCCCCCGGCAGACAAGATCAGGTTCAACTCGACAACGCAGCGCAGGACTGCCAGCACGTTGAAGGATCGGTACGATGACGACCGGCGATCTGCTCGCTGGCTTGAAGCGACGACAAAGTGCGGTGAGCCGGCGCCTCGAATTGCGCCGCCAGTTCGGGTACGTCGCACTCTTATTGCCGGCGCTTGTCCTCCTCGTGGTGCTCTTCGTCTACCCCATTGCACGTCTTCTGGTCACGTCTGTGTACGCCGATGGGCAGTTCACGCTCGAACACTACCGTCGCATCGTCGAAGTCGATTTGTACCTCCGCGTTCTCCGCACGACCTTCGTCATCGCGCTGCAGGTGACAGGGATCTGCCTGGCGTTGGGGTATCCATTAGCTTATTTTTTGGCGAGCCTGCGACCGCGAACAGCTCGCCTACTCATGATTCTCGTCCTCATTCCGTTCTGGACGAGTATTCTCGTGCGTACCTATGCCTGGATGGTCCTGTTGCAACGCCAGGGGGTGGTGAATCGGTGGCTCCTCGAGCTGGGATTGATCGATGAGCCACTGCGCATGATGTACAACCGCATCGGTGTATTGGTCGGGATGTCACACGTGCTGCTTCCGTTCATGGTCTTGCCGACCTATGCAGTGATGCGCGGTATCGATCGTACGTTGTTGCGGGCAGCAGCGAATCTGGGTGCGTCGCCCGTTCAGGCATTCTTGCGCGTCTTTCTTCCGCTCAGCTTGCCCGGCGTTGCAGCAGGCAGTTTGCTGGTTTTCATCCTGGCACTCGGGTTTTTCATTACCCCCGCGCTGATGGGCGGTCGAACGGACATGATGATCGCGCAATTGATCGAGACGCAGATCCGTACCGAACTGAACTTCTCCTTCGCCGCAGCGCTGGCGGCTGTGCTGCTCGTGATAACACTGGTCATCTTCGCGATCTACAACCGTTTGCTCGGAATCGATAAGATGTTCGGGGGCGGCTACTGATGGTAGAGCGCACGCAGGTGCTGGAGGTGCCAGCGACCGGTGTAGGACGGCCCCCGCGGCGGCGGGAAGTTCCGTGGTCGCGGATCGTGCTCGGTCTGTTCAGTGCGTGTGTTCTTCTCTATTTGGTTGCGCCGGTCCTGATCGTGATTCCGATGTCGTTCAGTGCGGCCAAGTACCTTTCTTTCCCACCACCTGGGTTGTCGTTACAGTGGTACGAGAACTTCTTTTCCCGTGCTGATTGGACATCGGCCACGCTCCAGAGCATACGGGTTGCATTCACGGTAATGGTGGTGTCGACCGTACTGGGGGTGGCTGCATCGCTCGCGCTGGTACGTGGATCGTTCCCGGGCAAGGAGCTCGTGAACCTGATCATCGTCTCTCCGCTCGTCGTTCCGACGATTATCGTAGCGATCGCGATTTATGGCCTCTACGTACGCATGCATCTGGTTCAAACGTTCTGGGGCCTGGTGCTCGCGCACACGGTCCTCGCGATACCATACGTCATCGTGAACGTCACCGCGACGTTGCGAGGGTTCGACGTCCGACTGGAACATGCGGCGCAAAGCCTGGGGGCGAACAGCTGGCAGACGTTCCGGTACGTGACCTTGCCGCTGATCAGCCCAGGCATATTCGCTGGCGCAGTGTTCGCGTTCATCGCCTCGTTCGATGAGTTGATCGTCGCATTGTTCATTGCCGGAGCGCGCGGGCGGACGCTGCCGATGCGGATGTTCGAGGGCCTGCGCATGGAAATCGATCCGACCATCGCTGCGGTGTCGTCGATGCTTATCACATTCTCCGTTCTAGTGCTCGCGACTGCCGAACTCGTGCGGCGGCGAGGCCGCAGTGAGTCAGCCGGGTGAGCAGGGATGCCACAGATCCTCATCAGTTGGGGCGGAGGGGGGCCAGCGGATGGGCGGCGCTGGCTTCGTCGCGGTCTCGTCATTGTGGCGCTTGTCGCGGTTCTGTGGGTTTTCTGGTCGGTACGAGGTGCGATTCTTCCCTTCATTGTCGGAGCGATCTTCGCGTACCTCCTGGCACCGCTTGTCGGGGTGTTCGAACGTGTTCTGCCTTTCGGACGTTGGTTTCCTGGGCTCAGACGTACACTTGCGATCTTGCTGACCTACGCTGTTGCACTGCTCATCTTGGCTGGTGTGTCGCTCTTGTTTGTTCCTCCGCTCGTTCGGCAAACGAACGAGTTCGTTCAGTCGGCGCCTGACTACTGGACGGCTCTCAACCAGCAGGTCAATGATTGGCTCGCGCAATACGAAACCAACGTTCCGCCGGGCGTCCGGGCGCAAATCGAAGGGGCGATCGGCAATCTGTGGTCGATGGCACTCCAAGCGTTCCAGCGAGCGATGCGGCTGACCTTCGGTGCTGTTGGGGCAGCGATCGGTTTCTTCTCCGCGGTCGTGCTGGTTCCCTTCTGGATGTACTACGTCCTCAAGGACAGTCGCAAGGCGGTCGAGTGGTTTTACGGCTTGTGGCCACTGGGATGGCGTCAGGATGTGGAAGCTATCGTCCGTATCGTCGATCGCACGCTCGCCGCGTATATCAGAGGCCAGCTGTTTCTAGGACTCGTCATCGGGGTTGCGGTCGGCGTCGCGATGTGGATCATCGGTCTCACACAGCCGATCGTTCTCGGTCTCATCGCGGGAGTGCTTGAGCTCGTCCCGATTCTCGGCCCGATCCTCACTTTCATCGTGATTGCGCTCGTCGCGCTGGCGACCGATCCCAGCAAGTTGCTTTGGGTCGGTCTCGCGTTCATCGTGATTCAGCAGCTGGAGAACAATCTTCTCGTGCCGCGCGTGCACGGGTATGTGGTCGAGATGAACCCGGCGGTGGTCATGGTGCTCGTCGTGACCGGCGGAGCGCTCTGGGGCGTGCCAGGCATGATCATCGCCGTACCGCTGGCTGCGGTGGCGCGTGACGTGTTCCGTTATCTTTATCGCCGCTGGAGCGATTCCGAATCAGCTTCTCCCGTTCTCTCAGCTGTCGAGTCTGCGGACGCATCGCCGGAGCGAAGTGACTCTTGAGCACCCGGGACGAGATCCAAATAGGGGCGCAAGTCGTCCGTAAGCCCTAGCGGCTCAGGCTTGGAACGCAGCTGCGGGAAGAGGATGACTTCGCGGATCGTCTGTCGATTCGTGAGGAGCATCACGAGTCGGTCGATTCCGAGACCGAAACCGCCGGTCGGCGGCATCCCGTACATCAAGGCGTTGATGAAGTCCTCGTCGATCGGCATCGCCTCTTCGTCACCCCGCGCGCGGTCCCGTGCTTGTTCGAGGAAACGGAAGAGTTGATCGAGCGGATCGTTCAGCTCCGTGTAGGCGTTCGCTAGCTCCAGGCCACCGACGAACAACTGGAAGCGTTCGACCAAGCGGGGATCCTCGGGCTTCCGCTTGGCGAGCGGTGAGAGCGCAACCGGATAGTCGTAGAGGAAAGTGGGTTGGATCAGATTGGGTCGGACGAAGGTTTTGAGGAGCTCGTCGAGGATCCGTGGCCACACTGTATCCGGTTGTACGTCGGCACCGAGTTCCTTGGCACGGGCGTAGAGCGTCGGTTGATCGCTAACCTCCAAGAAATCGATGCCCGTGTAGCGTCGGATCGCCTCGCGAAGCGAGAGACGTGTCCAGGGTGGGGTCAAATCGATGGTTTGCGTGCCCCACGGGATCTGCAAGGTGCCGAGGGCTTCCTGGGCGGCATAGGCGATCAGCTCTTCGCACATGTCCATGATGTCACGGTAATCGGCATATGCCACGTAGAACTCGAGCATCGTGAATTCCGGATTGTGCCGCGCATCGATTCCTTCGTTGCGGAAGTCCTTGCAAATCTCGTAGACGCGGTCGTAGCCGCCGACGATCAAGCGCTTGAGGTACAGCTCGTCCGAAATTCGCAAATAGAACGTCTGATCGAGCGCGTGGTAGTAGGTCGTGAACGGTCGTGCTGCGGCACCGCCGTAAATCGGCTGCAGAGTCGGTGTTTCGACCTCGAGGAAACCGCGTTCATCGAGGTACCGGCGGATAGCTCGGATGACCTGGGCCCGGGTTATGAAGATCTGACGGGTGTCCGGGTTGGTCATGAGATCGACATACCGTTGGCGATAACGTGTTTCCACATCGGTCAACCCGTGCCACTTGTCCGGAGGGGGATTCAACGCCTTGGCGAGGAGGCGAACCGCCGTCACCTGGAGCGACACTTCGCCCGTTCGCGTGCGAAACAGGTGACCATCGGCTTCGACGAAATCGTTGAGGTCGACGAAGCGCTTGAACCAAGCGAGTTGCTCGTCGCCCACGATTTCACGGCGGAGAAAGAGCTGAATCGTTCCCGCACCGTCGCGGATATGGCTGAAGACGGTACGGCCCATGTCGCGGATGGAGACGACCCGGCCAGCCAGAGTCAGCGGTTCAGGATCCGGTTCTCCCGACAACGCCGGCTCGAGGGTGAGGAAACGCTGGACTGCTTCCTGCGTAGTCAGCGAACGGGTCGAGCGCGTTGGGAAAGGATCGATGCCGCTGGCACGGAGCTGGCGGAGCTTCTCGAGTCGCGCGCGCTGCTGATCGTTGAGCGTCATGCCTCCTCCCGGACTGCTCGAGAACGCTCGACACGACGAGAGCGCTGCGCGGCTGCGCAGCGCTCTCCATTGTTGCACGAGAAACGCTACTCGATTCGCTGAATCGTCAGACGCATTTCGCCGCCGGGAGCCTGGACAGTTACGGTCGTGCCGACGCGTTTGCCCAGGAGGGCAGCTCCGACCGGGGACTCGATGGAAATCCGACCTTGCGTCGCGTTCGCTTCTTCCGGACTGACGATGATCCAGGTTTCTGCCACACCGTCCTCATCGACGACCGTCACGCGCGAGCCGAGACGTACTTCGTCGCGCTTGCCCGTTTCTGCGACCGTTTGTGCACGTCGCAGGATGTGTTCGATCTCGCGAATCCGTGCCTCGGTCAAGACGAGTTCTTCCTTGGCGTCCTCGTACTCGCTGTTGTCAGAGATGTCCCCCTCGTTGCTCAGCTGCTGGAGTCGCTCTCGTAGTGCGGGCAGCTTCACGGTGCGCAACTGCTCCAGCTCCTGTTCGAGGGCTGCCTTCCCTTCGGCAGTCAAGACGATCGGGCGTTCGCGAACCATTGGCGTCACCTCGTCATTTGCTGTCGATCCTGTCGGGGTCATGAGTCGAGCGGGCGCAGGTCAGGCTTCGCTCCCTCGCATTTCCGTCATGTACCTGTTCCCCGGGTCGGGTGGAAACCTACACGTAACACAAGAGTGGCGGCGGTATCGCCCCGCGCCACCTCTGCGACTTTCCACAATTGAACCGGTGGGTGAGAAGGGACTCGAACCCCTGACCTCGCGGATGTGAACCGCGCGCTCTAACCGGCTGAGCTACTCACCCTCACCGGCCAGAGTATAGCAAAACCGGCGAGCGCCCGGCAACCATGTCATTCCACGACGGCGATACAGTCGATTTCGACCAGCGCCCCTGCAGGTAACCGTGCGGCTTGTACCGTGGTCCGGGCAGGTGGATGATCACCGAAAAAGCGAGCGTAGACTCGATTGAAGGCCGGAAAGTCGTCCAGATCGGCGAGGAAACAGGTAGTGCGCACGACGCGCTCGAGTGACGTTCCGGCTGCTTCGAGCACGGCTTTGAGATTCTCGAGAACGCGCTCTGTCTGCACCTCGATACCGCCGGAGACCAGCTGTCCAGTTTTCGGGTCGAGTGGTATTTGTCCGGAGGTAAACACCAGATTGCCGACGCGAATTGCTTGCACGTACGGCCCGATAGGCTGGGGAGCTTCGGTCGTTCGAATTTCCTCGCGCATCCTGCTTCACTCTCCATCTCAGACGTCCCCCGATGCCATGCGCACGTTACCATCAGTGGCGGGTCCTCGGCAAGAGCCGTGCTGCTCTTCATGGTCACAGCAAGAGGTGGCCGGGCTTTCATGATCGATGGCATCTTGCGGCGAATGCAGGAGGAGCATCCGATCAGCTACCTTCGGCGCGCTCTGGTACACTCATCGGTGGTTCGGTGTCCGGACACTTCGGGGTTGGGGGACCTGTGAGCATCGCTCAAGCCGTTCGCGAGGTCGTGAATACGCGCTTCGCACCCGTTCCGATCCGTCGTGCTGCACTTGCGGTGGCAGCCGGCGTGGCCGTGTTGCTGCTGATCCTCGCTGCCGCGGTCGTCGCCTACGGTGTAGCGCAGGGGAACCGAATCTATCCCGGCGTTCGTGTCGGGCCGGTCGATGTAGGGGGCTTGAGGGTTTCGGAAGCGGAAGAGAGAGTACGCACGGCGCTGGCGCAGGTCACCGAGCAGTCGTTGACCCTGCGTTTCGAGGGGCATGAAGCCCAGCTTCGCGTAGCGGAGCTCAATCCGGCCTGGGATGTCGAGCAGGCAGTCGCGGCCGCTTACCGTGTTGGACGGAGTGGCAGCCTGTGGGCAGATTCTGGCGCCTGGTTGCGTGCCCGGCTCTTCGGTGAGCGTGTACCGATTCCGGTGACCTTCGACCCCGAACCGGTGGAAAGTTCACTTACGGACATTGCGCAAGTTGCGGCAACGCCGGCGATCGAACCACGCTTCGAAGTCGATGAGAGCGGAACGGTGCGCGTCGTACCGGGACGAGCTGGCCTCGGTATCGATCTCGGCGTCGCTCTTGCCGAGATCGAGCGCCGTCTCACGATCGGGGAAGCAGGAACGATCTTGCTCGCCCCTGTCACGCTCCAACCGAGCGTGCGCGATGAGGACCTCGAAGCGTTGATTCCGCAGGTCGAGGCGATCGTGGGCCAACCGATCGCACTGACGCTCGACGGTGAGCCACGCTGGTTGATTCAGCCTCAGGATCTCGTGACCTTGCTCACCGTACAACGGACAGAGGGCGGTTATTCGGCCTATCTCGACCGTGGGAAGCTCGAAGCATACCTGGGACAAATCGCTGACTTCGTCGTCACGCCGTCGCGTGATGCAACCGTGCAGTGGGATGGTGCGCGTTTCGTCGTCGTTCCGGCGCAGCCAGGCGCGGTTCTGGATGTGCATGGCACCGTGGCGGATCTGCTGGAACGGGTCGCGCGGAACGAGCGCAGCGTGCCAATCCGTGCCCGGCAGGCGGAGCCACTCATTACGACCGCGATGGCTGAGGCGGCGAGGGCTACGGCTGAACGACTCGTCGAACGCGGACTTCTCGTTCGGTGGCCGGATGGTGAGCGCTGGCTCAAAGGGGGTGATCTCGCAGGTCTCCTCGCATTCGAGCCACAACGAGCGGGGGAGCGCGTGGTCGGTCTACGCGTCACGCTCGACCGGGACAAGGCGAGTGCGTTCCTAAACGCCCTGGCAGTCGAAGTGCGTCGAGAACCACGGGACGCGATCCTCCGCTATTACGATGGGCAGGTCCGGGTGATCGCGGCGGAGCAAGTGGGGCGTGAACTGGACAGTGACGCTTCGCTCACTGCCCTTCAGCAGGCTATCGAGGCGGGAGACACGACAGCCTCGCTGACGCTTCGCGAGACCATGCCGAAGGTCACGAGTGCTCTCGCCTCGCAGATCGTCATCCGTGAACGCATTTCCTCGGGTGCAACCTACTATGGTGACTCCGCGCCGAACCGACGCCACAACGTCGAACTGGCCGTCGAACGGGTCAATGGGGCCCTGGTCCCTCCGGGTGAGGTGTTTTCCTTCAACCAGACGGTCGGTCCGATCAATCTGGCAAGCGGGTACAAGGTCGGGTATGGCATCGTGGCCACGAACGGCCGCGTGCAGACCGTTCCCTCGGTTGGTGGTGGTGTCTGCCAGGTCTCGACCACGTTGTTCCACGCTGCATTCTGGGGTGGGTTCCCGATCGTCGAACGCAACTGGCATTTGTACTGGATTCCGCTCTATGGGCAACCACCGAGCGGTTTGATCGGTCTCGATGCAACTGTCGACACCGATTACGGGCTCGATTTCAAGTTCCGTAACACGACCGATGACTGGATCGCGATCGTCGCTTGGGCCGACGGATCATGGGTGCACTTCGAGATCTGGGGTACCAAGCCGAACTGGCGTGTGGAAGTGGACGAACCGATCGTCACCGACGTGGTGAAGGCTGATCCGACTCCGGTCTTCCGCGAGTCGCCGGATCTTGCACCTGGCGAGCAGATCGTCATCGAGCGAGCGCGGGACGGCTTCACGGTAACGATTCGGCGGCGCGTCTACGAGGGCGACCGGTTGATCGATGATTTGACGTTACGCAGTACGTACATGCCGTCCCAGAACGTCACCTTGGTCGGACCGCAGCCCTCTCCGACACCGACGGCCTCTCTGACACCTGAGACCCCGGAGGGGACACCATCGGTCGAGGAATCGACTATCCCTGAGGCGACGCCGAGCGCGGCGCCGGAGCACGAGTGAGCGGTGACGTGTAGGAGTTTTACGCATGCAGGTTCGGTACGCGCGATTCGCAGGACTGCTCGTCGGCCTTTCCCTCGGGCAATGGGTCGGGCGCCGGGTACGTGATCATGTCGCGCACGCCGAGCCGCCACCGCTCATCGACTGGGGACGAGCGCGTGAACTCGCGATCAATTTTTCCGGTGGTATCCGTCTCAGTGCTGACGACCGAGAGCATGCACGCGCACAATATCGTCAGCTGGTGGACGAACTCGCACCGTCGATCGGGCAATTTCTCGGTGCTCCGGTGCCATCAGGAGTGAGCCGGCTTTACGTGTTCGATCGCATCGACTGGATCGATGCGAACTTGGAAAATTTTGCGGAGATTCTGCGTCCTCTCGAGGCGATTGCCCATCTTCCTGAACAGCCACTGGCACGGCTCGGAACCCTGGCGTGGGCGCACATCGGGCGGTCAGCTGCGACAGTCGAAGTCGGTATGGCCCTCGGGTTCCTTTCGCGTCGCGTGCTCGGTCAGTACGACATTGCCGTTCTGGGACGAGAACCGGGCACGACGGGGAAGCTATACTTCGTGGAGCCGAACGTTCGCTGGGTTGTGCGTGCCTGGAATCTCCCGGAGGGAGATTTTCGGCGCTGGCTGGTTCTGCACGAAGTGACGCATGCCTTCGAGTTCGAAACGTCTCCCTGGCTCGGTGAGTACATCAACAGCCTCGTCCGACAGTGGGTCGAGTCTCTCCGCCGGGATGCGAATGTTCTTCGGCGTCTGCTCGAAGCGCTCCGCGAAGCTGCGCGTGGTCAGCTCGGGCGTGATCTGGCGTGGATCGAGCTCCTGATGTCGCCAGAACAACGGCAAATCTTCCGTTCCCTCCAGGCGGTGATGGCAGTCGTCGAGGGCTACAGCAACTACGTGATGCGGGAGATCGGTCGGCGGCAACTCGAAACGTACGAGGTAATCGAGCGGCACTTGGAGGAGCGCGAGCGGCTGCGCACACCGGTGGAGGAATTGATTCTTCGTGTGACGGGCCTCGGTATCAAGCTGGAGCAGTATCGTCGCGGCGAAGCGTTTTGCCGAGCCTTGATTGAACGGTACGGACCAGAAAGTCTGCGTGTGCTCTGGCATTCTCCAGATACTCTGCCGCGGTACGAAGAGCTCGACGACGTCGAGGCGTGGCATCGACGGGTTGCAGCCAGCGAGGCGTGGGGATGACTCTCGACCTCGTCAAAGTGATCGAAGCACTGCAGCAGGCTGTCGAGGAGTCGACAACGGTCGCTCGTTGTCGGGAGGCGGATCTGCTCGCACTCCTCGAGGCATTCGATGATGACGAGGTACTTCGGCGCATCGAGCATGCGAAAACCTCCTGGTTGTTGGGGGTGGCGCTCGAGCGGTACTTCCGGCGGTTCCCAGCTCCCACTGTACCGGCGACCGGATATTCATGCATCGCGACCGATGGCTCGATCGTGGCGAGCGATCGGCACGGTCCGCTGGCGTACGCGGTGATCAACATCGGCTTCTGCGTCCTTCAGTACGGGCAGACACCGGAGGCACAACTCGGGGCCGAGCCGACGGTGCTCTGGCGCGAGGAAGATTTGTGGATCGTCGACGGAGCGCGACGCATTCCGGTGAGCGGGACCGTGCTCGCTCTGCGGCGTGCAGTGATGGAACTCGAGGCAGGCCTCGGCTGGATCGAGCGGGTGTCTCGTCCAGTGGTGGTGTTGCTCGACGGAACGCTTATCCCGTGGGGAATGGAGGGACAAACGACATCGGTCATTCAATGGGCTATGGCCTCCTTCAAGCCAGCACTCGCAGCGTATCGAGAGCAGCGCGTACCTGTGGCGGGCGTCATCAGCTATCCGGGGTCACGAGATATCGTCAACGTGCTGCGGGTAGCTGCCTGCGATTATCCGCTCCAAGGGCGGGTAGTGGATTGTGACGATTGTCTTCTGCGGGTTCAACGTGGCGAGCGTGAACAGGCATGTCTCGTGGTCCCCAACGTGACAGATCGTTGGCTCTTCGGGCATTGCGAGATTGTGCGTCTTGCACCCGGCGAGCGGACCGGGTGCTTTCGCAGTCGATCGACAATCCTCCGGCAACTTCCGGAGGACGACCAGATCGCGTTTTTCTACCTGCATACGGGAAGCGAGATCGCGCGGGTCGAGCTCCCGCTCTGGGTCGCCCGGGATGTCTCCCTGCTCGAACTCGTTCACGCCGTGGTGTGGGACCAGTGCCAGCGGGCGCGTGGGTACCCACTGGCATTGCAAGAGGCGCATGAGCAAGCCGTCGTTCATTCGCAGGAACGTGCGCAACTGGAGACCGTGCTCGAGGAACTCTACGCGGCGCAGGGACTCGTTATGGAACGCTCGGCGAAGGAACGGAGCAAACGTGTGCGCCTTGCCTGAACGAGCACGGATCGGTGAGGTGGTCGAGACGTCGACAGTGCAGTTCGTCGTCGAGTGTGACGAGCTGGACTCGGTTCCGGAGCTAGGCTCCTTCGTGCGCGTGGCTGGAACCGGGGTCGATGCGATCTACGGTGTCGTAGCCTACGCCGAGACCGGAACCGTCGATCCGGGCCGTCGGGTCGTCCGGCGCGGCTCACCGGCACTGCAAGACCGTGCGTTATATGAAGCGAACCCGGAACTTCGCTTCGTGCTGCGCTCGCTCTTCGTTGCGGTCGCTGTAGCGTTCGAGCAGTCAGGCGAACTCGTATTCCTCGTCCCCCCGTATCCTCCCCCGCTCCATTACAGTGTCGAGGTGGTAGACGACGCGACCGTGCTGCGTCTCACCCAACGGCTTGCCTACCTGCCATTGCTCGAACGGTTCCAGGGTCCGGTTCCGGCGGAGCAACTGCTGGCAGCGCACCTGCGGTACGTCTACCGGACGCGTGGGAACGATCAGAGTTGGTTGGAAGCAGCCGCGCGAGAACTCGCGCGCCTTCTGAAGCGAGACTACGATCGGCTTTCCGATGTGCTGACAGCACTCGAAGGAGCGCTCATCACTGAGCAGCCACTTCAGTGACGGAAGTGGCGTTCGCCCGTCAAAACCATGGCAATGCCAAGACGCTCAGCTGCGGCGATGACTTCGTTGTCCCTTCTCGAGCCACCTGGTTGCACGATCGCTGTGATGCCAGCAGCTGCCGCTGCTTCTACCCCGTCCGGAAACGGGAAGAACGCGTCACTCGCGAGGACCGCTCCTCTGGCGCGGTCCCCGGCACGCCAGATCGCTAAACGAACGGCGTCGACCCGGTTCGGTTGCCCACCGCCGATCCCGACGGTCTGCTGGTCGCGGGCGATGACGACACCGTTCGACAGGACAAAGGGTATGACGGTCCAGGCGAAGACCAAATCGTTCCACTCGCTGGGGCTCGGTTGGCGGGAGGTAACCGTCTGCCAGTTTTCGGGTGTTTGGGCTGGGACATCCGGTGTTTGCACCAGAGCAACGTCACCCACCGTTCGCCACACAGCCGCTGGTTCATGCCAGGGGGGCGCGATGATGAGGCGCAACGCCTTGCGGCGGCGGAGCACGTCTTCGGCTGCTGGGTCGATCGATGGCGCGAGGATGATATCGAAGAGATGCTGGGAAAGCGCTCGTGCGACAGACTCGTCCAGGTGGCGGTTCAGTGCCACGATACCGCCGAACGCCGAGACCGGGTCGGCATCGAATGCCCGTGCAAAGGCATCGGTGATCGACTCGCCAACGGCGACGCCGCACGGTGCGGCATGCTTCACGATAACAGCTGTCGGCTGATCGAAGCGCCACACCAGTTGCCAGGCTGACGCAGCATCCACGACGTTGTTGTACGAAAGCTCGACTTCGCCAATGGTGCGCCAGGCAGCGATCTGTGCAGAGTAGCCGCGAATCCGGTAGAGAGCAGCGGCTTGGTGCGGATTTTCTCCATAGCGGAGGGAGCGCAGCTTCTCGAGCGGAAGCGGGAGCAGATCGGGGAAGGCCTCGCTGCGCAGGTATGCCGCGATCTGTGCGTCGTAGAGCGCAACGTGGGCGAAGGCCTTCGCTGCCAGCTCCCGCCGGAACTCCAGAGGGATCGTGGCTGGATCCCCGCTTGCGAGCGCCGACACGACGCGGCTGTAATCGCTGGGGTCGACAACCGGCAACACCCAGCGATAGTTCTTGGCAGCCGCGCGCAGAAGCGCAGGACCGCCGATGTCGATCAGCTCGAGGGCTTCGTTCTCCGGCGTGTCGGGGCGCACTGTACGATCGAACGGGTACAGATTGACGATGACGAGATCGATCGGCTGGTAACCGAAACGCGTGAGCTGCTCCATATGCGCTGGGTCGTCGCGCCGGGCGAGTATGGCAGCGTGCACTGCTGGGTGGAGTGTCTTGACTCGCCCTTCGAGCAACTCGGGGAAGCCGGTCAGTTCGGCTACTTCGCGGACTGGCAGTCCGTGCTCACGCAGCAGCCGTGCTGTACCGCCGGTCGACACGAGTTCGCATCCGAAGCGGACGAGCTGCTGCGCGAACTCGACGATGCCGGACTTATCTGAAACGGAAAGGAGTGCCCTCATCCTACCTCCTCACGAAACTCCCGGGAGCGTTCGCTTTTTTCCGGGAGCACGAGAACGTCCTTGCCGAACACAGAACGAAAAAGACCGGCACGTGCCTGTGCCTTCTCGACCTCGAGTGTGGGATAGGTGGACGAGCGTGCGTTGATCGTGACGTAACCGTCGTGGAACTCGATGCGCACGTCCTCGACCAATTGCTGATGGCTGGCATCCAGTCCCTCGGCGATGCGCAGAATGGCAGCGAGTTGTTCCACAAGACGGCGGAAATGATGGGGCAGACGCTGGAACTGTGGATGGCGGAGCGAGGGCTCGGCCGCCCGATGATACCGAGCGATATTGGCGATGAGGAGTTGTTCAGTGCGGTCGAATCCTTTGAGGGGGATAGCCATGATGCGATCGAAACTGTAGCGGTGATGCTCGGAAAGAGACCGAAATTGCCCGCAGTCGTGCCAGAGGGCGGCCGCGGCCAGGTAGTCGCGTGCCTCCGGGGGCAGGCCAAAGCGATCGCGGAGCTGATCGAAGAGCCGCAGTGCGAGGAAGGCGACGTGCTCGCTGTGTTCTGGATCCGGTGTTTCGATCGCACCTGCGGACCGTGCGCGTTCCAGGGACGGGTCGGGTCGTGTCACAGCCGAACCTCCCTTACCAAGGGAAGTATGCCTGAAGGATGGATGCGGCTCAGAGGCGATCGACCACGAGACGAATGATGGTACGAAGCGTCTCGATGACTCCCACCGAGCGAATAGCGACAGCAGGATAGCGCGGGGCGCGCATAGGGTTGATATAGCGATCGAGAATCGGAACCGGGAGCGCTGTCGGAAGGTCCATTTTGTTGTATTGAAGCACGAGAGGGAATTCCGTGACACGTTTACCCTGTTTCGTGAGATTTTGCATCAGCTCGCGCAGGCTTTGCAGATTGTCAGCCAGACGTTCTTTTTGCGCGTCGGCAACGAAGACGACACCGTCGGCACCACTGAGCACAGCAACCCGGGTCTGGCGATAGAGCGTTTGTCCCGGGACGGTATACAGTTGAAGCCGGAGACGATAGCCGTGAATGGTTCCGACATCCACGGGAAGGAAATCGAAGAAGAGCGTCCGTTCTGCCTCGGTATCGATGGAAATCAGTTCGCTGCGAACATGCGGCGGGAGCGAACGATGAATCACTTGCAGATTCGTCGTCTTACCGGAAAGCCCAGGGCCATAATAGACGATTTTGGCATGTATTTCGCGGGCTGCGACATCGATGAGTGCCATGGTTCTCGATCACCACGATCCTTCGTGTGCGTTCATGAGTCCAATCAGCTGGTGAGGACGGCACCGTCTTCTGCACCGTAGCGCAGGACGACACGAGGTGCCTGTGCTGCGACGACTTGCCCGATGACCCATCCCTCACCCAACCGGGACTGAAGATCCGCGATGAAGTCAGCCTCACCGATCACCACAAAGCCGATACCCATGTTGAAGACACGGAACATCTCCGAAGTGTCTATAGCACCACGACGTTGAATTTCGCGGAAAATGTCTGGAATGTCCCATGTCCGTGCGTCGATCTCGACCCGGCAGCCTGCGGGAACGATGCGGGCGATATTGTCGACCAGACCGCCGCCGGTAATATGGGCCATCCCATGGAGACCATGGCTTCCGATCGCCTCACGCAAGAGCGGTAGGTAACACCGGTGAGGAACCAGCAGCAGCTCAGCGAGCGATCGATCCGACCACGACGGTACTTCTTCCAGGATCGCGCGGTCTCGGTCCGGCTCACCGGTGAGTCTCAGGCTCGCACGCGCCAGCGAGTATCCGTTCGTGTGGAGCCCATTGCTCGGTAGACCGAGGACGAGGTCGCCGGGGACGATACGGGAGCCATCGACGATGTGCTGGGTCGGAACGACGCCGACCATGCAGCCAGCGAGATCGTACGTATTGGGCGCGTAGATCCCAGGCAATTGTGCTGTCTCACCGCCGATCAACGCACACCCCAGATCCCGGCATGCTCGCGTCATGCCGCGGACGAGCTCTTCGAGCACCCGGTCGTCGAGCCGGGCCGCGGCGAAGTAATCGAGGAAGAAGAGCGGCGTCGCTCCACAGGCCAGGAGGTCGTTCGCACTATGGTGGACCAGATCGATGCCGATCCCCTCGTGGGCTCCCCATGCGTTCGCGACCAGCATCTTCGTTCCGACGCTGTCGATCGTCGCGACGAGCGCAAGCTCTCCAGCGGTACCAGGAGCGGCGAAAATGCCCCCGAAGAGTCCCAGTGGACGCAGCACATCGGAGGTAAAGGTCTGCTCGATAGTACGAGCGATGCGTGCTTTCACCGATTCGGCGTGAGTCAAATCCACGCCGGTGCGAGCATAGGACAGCGGTTCCACAGATCCTACCTCGTTACAGTGCTTCGGAACGTGCCAGCTGTTCGAGCTGTGGGCCGATGCGACGCAGCGCGAGGCGCAAGCGTCCGAGGTTTGCGCTGCCCAGTGCCACCAGAACGAGTGCTGTGTCTTGATCCACCGGAGCGATCAAAAGCAGATGGCGATCGAACTCGACGATTGCTTGGCGCGGGGAACTGCCGAGTTCTTGCCCGAGCGTTTCGAGCATCAGTAAACCGCTCACCGCGTGCGCGGCGATGGCCTCGCTGTCGAGTTCTGTGCCAGGTGCTGACGCCGCCTCGACGAGAAGGCCGTCCGTGGTCACGACCAGTGCCGCCTCGAGACCATAGTCCTTTTGCAACCGCTGTACGAGTTCACTCATCGTCACGGGACTGCTCCTCGCTCCAAACCGTTCGTCTCATGCAATTATCGGCGCATCGTTGACGCGGTGCGACAGGAATTTCGTCCTGAGCGAGCATGTCAAGCATTATCCGGTGCGGAACGTACATAATGCTCCACGCGCGGGAGCAAGGACGAAGGAATGCGCGCCTCCACGAGAATACCTTCCGCCTGATAGCGCTGTTCTTCGATCGTGCCTCGCTCTTCGATAAGAGTTAGAACCGCCTGTTCCCGGTAGGGAACGAGCAATTGCACGCTGACCGGTTGTGCGACGGCGCGCAGCGCCTCGGCGATTCGCTGGCGCAAGTGCGCAAGTCCCTGTCCCGTTCGTGCTGATACGAGAATGGCATTGGGGGGAAGACCCAGTTCTCTGGCGGTGATTTCCGGGACCAAATCTGGTGCGAGCAAGTCGATCTTGTTCAAGACAGTGATCGTGGGAAACCGGTCGGCGCCCAACTCGCGCAGCACGCGGCGGACCGTGATAGCCTGCTCCGCAGCTTTCGGATGCGTGATGTCGACGACATGCAGGAGCAAGTGGGCATCGAGGATCTCCTCGAGTGTCGCCCGGAACGCTGCGACCAGGGAGGTCGGCAGTTTGTGGATGAAGCCGACCGTATCGGTGAGGAGCGCGACTTGGCCGTCTGGCAGTTCGAGACGTCGGGTCGTCGGGTCGAGTGTCGCGAACAGTTTGTCTTCTGCGAGAACGGACGCACCGGTCAAGGCGTTCAAGAGTGTCGACTTCCCCGCATTCGTATAGCCCACGAGCGAAACCACTGGCAGCCGTTGCTGCCGGCGTCGCTGCCGGTATCGTTCGCGATGACGACGAACGTCTTCGAGCTGACGTCGGATCCACGCGATCCGTTCGCGTGCCCGGCGTCGATCGATCTCCAGCTGGGTCTCGCCTGGCCCGCGCAGTCCGACACCACCCACGGCCTGGCGAGAAAGGTGCGTCCACATGCGAGTGAGGCGTGGCAGCCGGTACTCGAGCTGGGCTAGCTCGACCTGGAGTCGTCCCTCGCGCGTTTGTGCCCGCCGTGCGAAGATGTCCAAGATCAGGGCGGTGCGGTCGAGCACTTTGACCTGGAGGGCATCTTCCAGATGCCGGAGTTGGGCTGGGCTGAGTTCATCGTCGGCGAGTAGGACGGTATAACCGAGGCGATCGCGCAGATTCGCGATCTCAGCGAGCTTTCCAGGCCCAACGTAGTGGCGCGGGTGCGGATGCGGTAGGTGCTGAACGACGGATCCGACGACCTGCAAGCCAGCCGTTGCAGCGAGCTGCGCCAGTTCCGCGAGAGACGACTGAGGATCCCACCCGTCTCGTCGCCAGTGGACGCAGACGAGGAGAGCGCGTTCTGTTTCGGGTGATTGGCTTAGGAGACTCGTTGCCTTCCTCCGACCCACGGTGTGAGAGCTGCGACGCCACTCTCGTACTCATCACTGGGTACAAGTGTACGCGAAACAAAAAGGCCACCGCCTCACAGTGGCGGTGGCCTCTGGCTGGGGAGTAGGGATTCGAACCCCAACTAGCTGATCCAGAGTCAGCCGTCCTACCGTTAGACGACTCCCCAACGACCGCGATAAAGTGTAAGCATCGTGGGTCATCGTTGTCAAGGGTTGCATCCGCTCCGGATGTGGGTTAGCGTTGGGGCCAGGGTACGTTCGAGGATGGGAGGTGTCACGATGGGCATCGGCTACGATCGACCGCTGTATATCCTGGCGTTCGACCATCGGAGTTCGTTCGAGGAAATGGCAACCAAGGCCGGCGTGCCGGAGAGCGAACGAGATGAACGGATCCGGCAGGCGAAGCAGGTCATTTTCGCTGGCTTCGAGCTCGCGGTGAATCGTGGTGCGCCCCGTGATGCAGCCGGTGTGCTCGTCGACGAGCAATACGGGGCAGAAGTGGCACGGGCGGCCCGGCAGCGGGGGTACATCCTGGCCATGCCGGTCGAGAAGAGTGGCCAGAAGATCTTCGACTTCGAGTACGGCGATCAGTTCGGCGAGCATATCCAGGCATTCGATCCCACGTTCGCCAAGGCACTCGTGCGTTACAATCCGGAGGATCCTGCAGAGAGCAAACAGATTCAGCTGGAGCGACTCAAGCGGCTGCACGATTGGCTGCGCGAGCGTGATCGGAAGTTCCTGCTGGAGTTGCTCGTGCCAGCGACCAAAGCACAACTGGAGCGTGTCGGGGGCGATAGTGAGCGGTACGATCGTGAAGTGCGGCCCGATTTGACGCTCCAAGCGATCGATGAGTTCTATGCCGCAGGTGTCGTGCCGGACGTCTGGAAGATCGAGGGATTGGATCGGCGCGAGGATTGCGAGCGGATGGCCGCGAAGGTCCGAAGTGGTGGCCGGGACCAGGTGAGCTGCGTCGTTCTTGGGCGTGGGGCCGATCCGGCTCGCGTGGATCACTGGTTGCGCATGGGAGCCGGAGTTCCGGGATATATCGGCTTCGCCATCGGACGCACTCTCTGGTGGGAGGGAGTGCAAGGCTTCCTGAACGGAACGCTCTCCCGTGACCAGGCAGCCGAGAAGATCGCCGCCAACTATCTACGTGCGATCGACCTGTTCGTGGAAGCTTCCCGTGCTGCTGTAGCCTGACACTCCGTGCTGTCTGGAAGCCCTTGCGCGGGGCGCTCGACCAACTCTCCGCGCAAGGGTTGTCTTTTTTCTTCACATACAAGGAACCGGCTCCGCAGGGAGCCGGTCACTCTCTCAACGGTTTTTTGGTGCCGAGGGGCGGGATCGAACCGCCGACACCGTGATTTTCAGTCACGTGCTCTACCAACTGAGCTACCTCGGCTTACGCTGCCTCGCGGCATTCGTGGGCGATAGAGGACTCGAACCTCTGACTTCCACGGTGTAAACGTGGCGCTCTACCAACTGAGCTAATCGCCCGCGAAATGGTGCCGAGGAAGGGATTTGAACCCCCACGCCCTTTCGGGCACTACCCCCTCAAGGTAGCGCGTCTGCCTATTCCGCCACCTCGGCACGTCCCTGCCGCCTCGGCAGCACTACTGAGTATAGGCAGTGAGCGGCGCGGGTGTCAAGGGATGGTGCCCCAGGGGACCGGTCACGTTCGTGCCTCCAGTCGCATCGACAGCAGCCAGGCGAGCGCCTCTCGTGCCGCGGATGCTGCGTAGACCTTTTCGAGCGACAGCCGTGCCCGTTCGTGCTCCAGCCCGCTCTGGCCGAGCGGCACGCGGGGCCGCTTGTCGATAGACAGGGAGCGCACGGCCGGCGGGGCGCTGCCCAGGACCGACCGCCAGCCGATGCCTGAGTGCCACCCTGCCGAGCAGGAGGGGTTACACGCGGGGTGTGCGCATCTTGGTCCAGCCGGGGCCGAACCCGAGGCAGCTCTCCTCGGTCTCCTGAGACGACCGCTCACTGGCCATCTGCCGGTCGTCGCGTGCGACCCGGTCAGCTAGCACACGGTCCAGGCTGCGGCATGCCAGCGAGGGGGGCGCTGGCCGAGGGCCCAGTCCCCACTCCCCGCATGGCGCAGTCCACGCGCAGCCGGATCCAGCCTACCTCCTGCATCGAGCCTGGCTTCTGCCCCAGGATCTTGAGCCGCCGTGGCGCTACCTCGTCCTCCACGCTGACCGGGTCGACCAGCCCCACGATCGAGTCGCCTGCTGACTCAGGGTACGTGCGGTTGTTGGGCTGCGTCGGGAGTGGGAGCACACGGGCGGAGGGTGCGCCACAGGAGACTGCCTGGTGGCTACTGTGCTGCGGGGCTGCTCCAGCCTCGTAGGAGGCGACGCGCCGCTGGTCGTTCTGACGCAGGGTCGAGGGCAGGCGGGAGAAGGGGTTCGACGCACGAGCACTCGCGAAACCGCAGTAGCCAGCGGAAGGGCGCAGGGCGGGGATGGTGCGCGTTCCGGCAGATCGATCTCCGTCCAGCTGTGGCCATGCCGGAACCGCAGGGAGGCCATGTACCGGGTGGGCGAGCTGCTCGATCCTCGGTGAACCGTCAGCCCTCGGAGAGGCGTCAGCTTCTGGTGGTACCTGGGTCGATCTCACTGCGGGACTGGGTAACACTGGGGTCCTTCGAACGTTGCGCGTCTTGGCAACAGCGCGTTTCGATCTCTTCATGTCACTATCAGTACAGGTGCCTGAACGCGCGCGTACCCGCATCGCCTCGTAGCGTCGTCGCGGGGCGCCTCGATCATCTCTTGACAGTGTCCAGAAAACTCACTACATTAGACAATGTCAAGGGAAGGGTCGAGGTAGTCGTGATCGATCTCCTGCCACCAGAACGACGGTACGAACTGACGCTCCGCCTGCGGCGAGCGGGATTGCGAGCAACGAAGCCGCGTCTCCTGATTCTCGATGCGCTCGAAGCTGGTGGGCACCATTCCGTGGAAGACGTGCTCCGTGAGCTGCAACGACGAGGTGTCCGGTTGCCGCGGGCGACGGTGTACAACGTCCTGCACTCGCTCGTCGCGACAGGTCTCGTCATGGTAGCGGACGTCGGGCCAGGTCGGATGCTGCTGGAGACGGCCCGGCACTGGCATCACCACTTCGTGTGTCGCGAGTGCGGTGCAGTGATCGACGTCCCTTGCGTGGTCGGTAGCAAGCCCTGTCTCGAACCGGATTTACCTGGTGCGGAAGTTGACGAAGCCCAAGTGATTTGGCGCGGCCGTTGTCCTCGATGCGTCGCTGCATCGGAATCGCGAGGAGACATCAATGCGGAGACGGCCGTCACGAACGCGCGGTCCACCGACTGATCGTTGAGTGGACGAGAGCCGAGCTCGCTACAGGCGGGTCTGACCGTGCATGATCCTCGAGGGAGGGAGAGCGATGTATCTTCGAATCGATCGCCTGCAGGTCGAGTTGCCGCAGCCGAAAGAGCCTGATCCCAACGCTGCCGCTGCAGTTCAGGAGTTGCTGGGTGGGCGCTTCGGTGAAATGTCCACCTTGATGAACTATACCTATCAGTCTTTCAACTTCCGTGGACGAGACAAGCTTCGCCCGTACTACGACCTCATTGCCAATATCGCGACCGAAGAGCTGGGCCATATCGAGCTCGTTGCCGCAACGGTGAACTTGATGCTGACCGGTACCACGAAGCCGGCAGCTCCCGATGCAGCGCCGCTTGCGCCGGCCGTCAATTTGCGGAACACCCATCACTTCATCGCGACGGCCCAGACGGCGTTCGTCGGTAATTCGATGGGAGCCTTCTGGCACGGTGACTACGTGTTCTCGAGTGGTAACCTGATTCTGGACCTGCTCCATAATTTCTTCTTGGAGTGTGGCGCCCGGCTGCATAAAATTCGGGTGTACGAGATGACGACCAATCCGGTTGCGCGCGAAATGATCGGCTATCTGCTGGTTCGCGGCGGTGTCCACGCAATGGCCTACGCGAAGGCGCTCGAGACACTGACCGGCGTCCAGGTAACGAAGTTGTTGCCGATCCCGAATATCGAGAACAGCAAGTTCCCTGAGGCACGCAAATACGAAGAAATGGGCATTCACCGCCGACTGTACCGGTTCAGTCCTGAAGACTACAAGGAGATCGCGAAGATCTGGCGTGGGCCATCGCCGGCTGGTGACGGAGACCTCGAAGTCGTCGATGGGCCGCCGGCAGGTGGACCGGTGCCGGATCTTCCCGAGGTGCCGGAGGAGTTCGCTCCTGGCTTGGCACCCGAGGAGATCGCCGAGCTCGCGAAGAAGCTCGCTGCGAGCTGAGCGTCGCATACTCCTCGCTGCTCACCACGGGTCGGGGGCCGGTTGCAACCGGCCCCCGACATTCTTGAGTCCCGTGCTCTGGGCTCGCTACTTGCCGAATCTGACGGGCGGTGCCCGTTACTCACGCCTCCGGAGACTCCTGTTCCTCGGGATAGACGATGCGAAGGTGCAGTTCGCGGAGCTGCCGCTCGTCGATCGGCGACGGGGCACCGAGCATCAGATCCTGTGCTCGCTGATTCTTCGGGAAGGCGATCACTTCACGGAGCGAGGACTCACCGGCCAGAATCATGACCGTGCGATCGAGTCCGGGTGCCATACCGCCATGTGGTGGCGCACCGTACTCGAAGGCCCGGAGCAGGTGACCGAAGCGTCGCTCGATCTCGGCGTCGTCGTAACCCATGATCGCGAAAATCTTGTTCTGCACGTCCCGGCGATGGATCCGGATGCTTCCAGTTCCCAGTTCGTAGCCGTCGGCCACCAGGTCGTACGCCTTCGCTCGTACTCGGCCGGGGTCGCTGTCGAGAAGCGGAATGTCCTCGTCGCGTGGACTGGTGAATGGGTGATGCATCGCTTCCCAACGATGCTCTTCCTCGTTCCATTCGAACAGCGGTGGATCGACGACCCAGCAGAAGGCATGGACCGACTCGTCGATGAGCTTGCGTTCTCGTGCCACCTGATTGCGCAAGCGGCCGAGGACATTCGCGGTCACGGGCTCGGTGTCGGCGACGAGCAGCAGTAGGTCGCCGGGACCAGCCTGGAAGCGCTCGGCCAGCGATACGAGTTCGCGTTCGCTGAGGAACTTGGCGACCGGCGAGCGGGCAGCGAGTCGCCCTTCTTCCTGCTGTAGGGCGAGCCATACCAGCCCTTTCGCTCCGAATGTCCGTGCCGTCTCCGTGAGGTGGTCGAGTTGTGAACGTGTGGCGTCGGCGAAACCGGGCACGGCGAAGCCGCGAATGACGCCGCCGGCGGCCAGGGCATTCTTGAATACGCCGAACTCGGTCGCAGTGAAGACATCCGAGACATCTTGGATCTCAAGCCCGAAGCGCAGATCGGGTTTGTCGCTTCCGTAGCGGAGCATCGCTTCGGAGTAGGTGAGCCGCGGGAACGGTTTTTCCTTCAGCGGTTTGGTCGCGAATCGCTCGAACAGTTCCGTGTACAACCCCTCGACGAGTTCGATGACATCCTCCACGTCGACGAAGGACATCTCGAGATCGATTTGCGTGAATTCTGGCTGGCGGTCAGCGCGCAGGTCCTCGTCGCGCATGCAGCGTGCGATCTGGTAGTAGCGGTCGAAGCCAGCGACCATCAAAAGTTGCTTCAGTTGCTGTGGAGATTGAGGCAACGCGTAGAAATGACCAGGGAAGATGCGACTGGGAACCACGTAGTCGCGTGCGCCTTCCGGCGTGCTCTTGATGAGCATCGGGGTCTCGATCTCCACGAAGTCTCGCTCCTCGAGGTACTGGCGCACGAAGCGCACGACGCGATGCCGGAGGAGGAGGTTGCGCTGCAGGCGGGCACGGCGCAGATCCAGGTAGCGGTACTCGAGCCGGAGCGACTCGTCGACGTCGGTCTCTTCCGCGATCGGGAACGGTGGCGTCTTCGACGGGTTCAGGATCTCGATGCTGTCCGCGATGACTTCGATTTCGCCGGTCGGCAAGGCGGGGTTCACGGTGCCCTCGGGCCGAGCCACGACTTGACCAGTGACGGCCAGGACGTACTCAGCCCGTACGCGCTCGGCAGTCGCGTGCGCGTCGGGCGAATGGGCGGGATTGGCGACGACCTGCGTGATACCGTACCGATCGCGCAGATCCAGGAAAATCAGTCCGCCATGGTCACGGCGACGGTGCACCCATCCTTTGAGCGTTACCGTCCGACCGACATGCTCGCGGCGCAACTCACCACAGGTGGTGTACCGTCGCAGACCGACTCGTGTCGAGATGGTCGTATCGCTCATCCTCGGCTCCTTCCTCAGCTTTCGGGCGATTCCAGCAGTTGACCGAGTAGTTCGTGTTCGAAATCGAGGCTCCAGGCCCTCACAGCGGCCTCGCTGTCGATGCCCGCGTGCAGTGCATCGATCACGACCGAGACGATGCGGGCTGCAATGGCTCGCTGGGGATCGGTATCCAGTTGCTGCAATGCGCGTCGGAGTTCCTCGAGTCGCTCGGGACGAACGCGTCGCAGGCGTTCGAGGAGCTTTTGCGTACGGGCCAGCGCTGGTAGGGAGCGCGGGAGGAGGCGTTCATGCTGCCCCTTCTCGGCACGTTCGGCTGCCTTGATCGCTTCCCAACGAGCCAGAACCACGCTGGCTGACTCGGCTTGTGCCTGGCCGAAGACGTGCGGGTGGCGACGAACGAGCTTCTCGATCACTGTGTCGACGACTTCTTCGTAGACGAAGGCACCTCGCTCCTCCGCAATCTGTGCGTGCATGAGAGCCTGCAAGAGTACGTCGCCCAGCTCTTCGCGCAGTGCGTCATCGTCGTCCGCTTCGATCGCCTCGATCGCTTCGTAGGTCTCCTCCAGGAGGTGGGAGAGAAGTGACCGGTGCGTCTGTTCGCGATCCCAGGGGCAGCCGTTGGGGGCGCGCAGGCGCGCGACCACCTGTTGCAGAGCCTCGGTGACCGGGGCTTCCAGCGGGTCGAGTGCCGGGAGAAAGACAGCAGTGGTCGCATCGACGTCGTCGTGGTCCAGTTCGTAGAGCGGACGTTCCTGGACGCGCGATTCGGCGGTACCCGCTGCGCGGATGATCCGGATCGGTGTGTCGGCAGGGTAGAGCCTCAGTAAGGCCAGCTTGAGGTGCGATGCGATGTAGCGGTCGTACACCTGGCCGAGCAGTGCCGGGCGGAGAGGGGATAACGGCAATCGACCACCAGCGAACGGCGCGGCTTCGGCACAGCTCACGAGTTCGAGCGCGTCGACGATCTGGAGATTGCTTGCCAGCGCATCGATACCGAGCAACGGGAGCACTGCATCGACGAAGCTCAAGCCAGGAACGACCGTGCAGTCGATCCCGTGCGCCGGTGCGTCCACGAGGAGACGCCGTACCGTGGCCTCGCCGACCAGAGGATGGCCGGGAACAGCGTACACGAGCGGTGTCTCTTGCGCACGGTGGAGGACGCGTGCCACGATCGCGTCGTAGACCTGCTCAAACGTGGCAGCGGATTCGTAGAGATCATCGCACGATTCCCACTGCTCCGCCCTAGGGAAAGCACGCGCGACCGGATGCTGTCGTGTGCGGAGAAGCACCGGTCGGTCCTGCAAGAGGGTGACAGCGGCGGTCGTGAGATGCTCCGGTGCTCCTGGCCCCAGGCCGACGATGGCCAATTTGTTCCTCTCCGCCATCGCGTCACCGTTGACCCTGGTTCGCGTTCTCGCTGCCGAGGCTGAGCACAGCGAGAAAGGCTTCTTGCGGAATCTCCACGCTGCCGATCCGTTTCATGCGGGCCTTGCCCTCTTTCTGCTTCTCGAGCAGCTTGCGCTTCCGCGTGACATCGCCGCCGTAGCATTTGGCCAGAACATTCTTCCGGATAGCGCGAATCGTCTCCCGGGCTATGACGCGGCTACCGATCGCGGCCTGGATCGGCACGTCGAACAGCTGCCGCGGGATGAGGGTTCGCAGCTTTTCGACGAGTTCGCGCCCGCGGGCGTAGGCCTGGTCACGGTGACAGATCAGCGAGAGCGCATCGACTCGGCGTCCGTGGACGAGAATGTCGAGTTTCACGAGATCGCCCGGGCGATAACCGATCAGTTGGTAGTCCAGCGAAGCGTAGCCTTGCGAACGCGACTTGAGCTGGTCGTAGAAATCGACGATCAGTTCGGCGAGTGGGACATCGACAGTCAGCCGGACGCGGTCCTCGCCGAAGTACTCCATTTCGACGAGCTGGCCACGTCGACTCGTTACCAGGTCCATGAGATTGCCGATGTAGCGCGTCGGGGTGAGGATCGTCGCACGTGCCCATGGTTCGCGGATCTCTTCGATCTCCCCGGCTGGTGGCATCTCGGCCGGCGAATCGATCAAGACGGTGCTGCCGTCGCGCTTGACGACCTCATACTGGACACTGGGAGCAGTAGCCAGCAGTTCGAGTTTGTATTCCCTTTCGAGACGCTCCTGAATGATTTCCATATGTAGCAGCCCGAGAAATCCGCAACGGAAGCCGAACCCGAGCGCCTCCGACGATTCGGGCTCGAAGACCAATGCCGCATCGTTCAGGCGCAGTTTCTCCAGCGCATCGCGCAGTTCCTGGTAATCGTCGCTGTTCACTGGGTAGAAGCTCGCGAAGACCATCGGTTTGACCGGGCGGTAACCAGGCAGCGGCTCGACTGCCGGCCGTTGTGCATGGGTGAGCGTGTCGCCGACCTGGCAGTCACGGACGACCTTGAGGCCGGTCGCGACGTAACCGACCTCACCTGCGGCCAGTTCTTCGACCGGGGTCATGAGGGGACGAAACTGTCCGAGTTCCAGCGCTTCGCCGACAGCCTGGCTCGCCATCATGCGGATCGGATCGCCGACTCGCAAGGTGCCATCCACCACGCGAACGTAGGCGATGACACCTTTGTAAGGATCGTAGTGCGAGTCGAAAATCAGTGCCCGGAGCGGTGCTTCGGGAGAGCCTTTCGGGGGCGGAATACGCTGGACGATGGCTTCGAGGATCTCCTCGATTCCGATTCCCTCTTTGGCTGACGCGAAGATGATCTCCTCCGGCAACAACCCGAACTGATCCATCAGATCTTGCGCGACCTGTTCGGGCATGGCATTGGGGAGATCGATCTTGTTCACGACCCCGATGATGGTGAGGCCGAGGTCGATCGCGAGCATCCCGTGGGCGAGCGTTTGTGCCTCGATGCCCTGGGTTGCGTCGACAACAAGCAATGCTCCTTCGCAAGCGGCGAGGCTCCGCGAGACCTCGGCGGAGAAGTCGACGTGCCCTGGCGTGTCGATCAAGTTCAGTATGTACAGTTCACCGTCACGAGCCCGATATTGCATGCGGACGGCCCGGGCTTTGATCGTAATCCCCTTCTCGCGCTCGAGGTCCATAGAATCGAGAACTTGTTCGACCATTTCGCGATCGCTGATCGTCTGGGTGACCTCGAGCAAGCGATCGGCCAGGGTCGATTTACCGTGATCGACATGCGCGATGATGCTGAAGTTTCTGATTCGAGTCTGGTCGACCATCGTCGAGCGAATACCCCACGAAACTGCGACATCACCGTCCAAGTATAACCGCAAGCACGTTTCGCGCCGGCGACGGTAGGGCGGCCTGGAGGCGTCTCACGATGACGACCGTATCAGATTGGCGGCACACGAGAGCGAGGATCAGGTAGCTGGCTCCGAGAGCGAACAGCGTATAGACGAAGGCCAAAAACTGAACGAACGATCGACCATAGGCCGGATCGGTAACCCGATCGAGGAGGGGTGCGAACTGCAAGGCGGCCAACGCTATTACCGCCAGTGCGGGAAGTGCTCGGGCGAGTCCTATGATGACGAGTGGGTAGTGGATCGCGATGTGCTTCCGGAGGAGTACTGCGAGCACGAGCATCTCGAGTGTCGTGGCGAGCGCAAGACTCAAGGCGAGACCGCGGTGTCCGAGCGGGCGCGCGAGTACCGTTCCGAGAATCAGGTTGGCACCCACTGCACACAGCGCGGCGATGACCGGTGAACGGCTGTCCTTGAAGGCGTAGGAGAGGCGCGTGAGCAACTCGACGACGGTATACGCAATCAAACCTGGCGCGAACCAGCGGAGCGCATCCGAAACGAGCGTCGTCGAGCTTGCGGTGAAGGCACCGAACTGGAAGAGCGTTTGGACGATACTGCGGGCGAAAAAGACGAAGACGACGACCAACGGGAGGGTGACGAGCAAAGCGATACGGAGGGAACGCGCGAACGTCGCGGCGAGGCGGTCGAAGGCACCGGTGCTCCGGTAGTGGGCGAGCGTCGGAAAGAGAACGGTCGCCAGGCTCAGCGCGACGACACCGTGGGGGAGCAGAAAGAGCTGATAGGCGTATTGCAGCGCAGCGATCGACTGGTGGCCGACGCGGGAAGCGAGGTTGGTCATGATCAAGATGTTGATTTGCATAGCCGCCTGTGCCAGGAGCCGTGGCCCCAGCAGCGACACCACATCCGACAGACCGGGAACTGTGCGACGCAACGAAAAGGAAAATCGCCACCCGGAGCGGTAGAGGGACACGAGCTGTATGCTGGTGTAGGCGACAGCACCGAGCAGGACACCGTAGGCGAGGCCGTAGATCCCTGCTAGGGGTGCGAGCACGAGCGCTCCGAGAATGATGCCGAGGTTATAGAGCAAGGGGGCAACGGCTGGTTCGGTGAAGCGGGACTCCGCCTCGAGCATCGCTTTAGCTGCTGCACCGATACCGAGGAAGAGCGGGGACAGGATGAGCACCCGGGTTAGTCCGGCTGCCAGGTCCTGCGCCGGTGGCGACAATCCCGGAGCCACGAACGTGTGAACGAGGAGATCGGCGGTGAGAAACGTTGCGACACCAGTGAGGAGAAAGGCACTCAGCGTGAAACTGAGCAGGACATTAGCGAGTTGCCACGCAATAGAGCGACCACGCTTGATCAGGAGTTCCGTGTACACTGGGATGAACGCTGAGCCGAAAGCGCCGCTCATGACGACGAGAAAGAGCAAGTCAGGGATCCGGAAGGCCGCGACGTAAGCGTCGTAATCCGCTGAGGTGCCGAATCGGGCAGCAATCAGCATTTCGCGCAGCAGACCGAGTGCGCGGCTGGCAACGAACAGTGCGGCGACAATCACCGTCGCTCGCGCGAGTCGTGCTCGTGTTCGCTGGTCACTCGCCACCATGTCGCCGCCTCGCTTCACTGAGTGGCAATGGTACTGGAGCGCGCACTGCGGGCTGGCCCAGTGAGTCGACACGTCTCTTCGGCGCAGCGGCAGCACTCGTGTTAGACTGAGGTAATGGTGAACTGTGCGGTATCGAGTATTCGAGGGGGTAGGAAGCTTTGCCGAATACGAAGTCTGCTGCCAAGGCACTGCGGCGTTCCGAACGGCGGCGAATCCGGAACCGCTTTTGGCGCTCGACCGCTCGGACGTTGATCAAGAAGGCGCGCAAGCTCATCGAGGCGGGCGATCTCGAGGCGGCCGCGAAGGCGGTCGGTGACGCGATCTCGGTGCTCGATCGTGCTGCAGCGAAGGGCGTGATCCACAAGAACAATGCTGCGCGTCGCAAATCTCGCCTCATGAAGCGTTTCAACGCGCTGGTCAAGGCGCGTCTGGCACAACAGGCTGAGCAACAGGGAGCTTGAGCCACTCGTTGCCTTCTCAGTGAGATCGAGGCTGCGCCCAGTGGTCTGGTGGACCGAGTGCCGCTGCGAGCGCGGCCTCGATGTCGTTGATGGTACCCCGCTTGAGCCCCGCGTCGACAGCGCGGAGCGCGAGAAGCAGTTCGCGGACGCGTTGTATGCCACCTTGTGGTAGCTGGCGTCTCGCTTGGTTGATGCGCGCCGTGAGGAGACCAGTCGCTGCTGCGACCACGTCCGAGGGAAGGTGCGGAGTCAGCATGGCCGCCAGCAGTGTCTCGAGATGACTGGCCAACTGACCGAGCAAGACTTCGGGTGGCGTGCCGGTTTCCTCAGCCCGAGCGAGCTCGCGCAGAACAGCGTCGTAACGGTCACGTCGGACCGCGTCGACCAACTCCCATCCGAGCGGAGCTTCCGATGGATCGACGAGTTCGTGAATCACGGCTCGGCTTATCACCTTGTCGGGGAAGACGGCGGTCGCGAGTTTCGCTAGTTCCGTGTCCAAGCGATTGAGATCGATCGCTTCTTCCGCGTCTCGGGTTCGGGCATTCGCTGCACCCGGCCCCGTGTCCCCGATACCGAGAAGAGCGAGAAGGTCGCGGGCAGCATCGACCTCGATCGCAACGCCGTATCGGTGCGCACGTTCCTGGACCCACCGCACGAGATCGCGACCTCGCGGCGCTGTACAGTCGACCAACGCGACGGCCTCACCGAGGGCGGTCCGCAGTTGCCCGAGGGCCGTCTCCGTGAGGGAAACCTCGAGGCAGACGAGATGGGTCGAAGGGGGCACTTCCCGCAGACGGGACAGTAGGGAATCGTCGATTCGGCCAGCTCTACAATACGTGCTGACAAGATTCTCGGCGATAACCACGCGCTTCTCTCCGAAAAAGCCAGGCGTGCAGGCTGCGGTGAAGATCGTGTCGAGCGTGGTGCCAGCGGCAAAACGCGTGGTCGAGAGACCGCTCGGATCCTCCTCGGCGAGGAGCTGTGCTAGTCGTTCACGTTTCAAGAGATCGCTCGTACCGTACAACACGGTCAGCATTGACAGACCTCTCTCCCCAGCGTCGATACCAGTGTATCGTTACTCGGCGCTTTTGCAGGGTGCAGAGACATGCGGCGTCTTCGCCTGATGGCAGCAGCTCTCAGTCTTCTGTTGGTCCTGCAATTGACGCTGCTCCGCGGTCGAGCGGAGCCGTTGTTCGGCGTGCCGTTTGCCGAACCACCAGGCGTCTCGACCTGGTTCGTGAGCCAATGGTACGGAAATACGGTCGCAGCATATCGCAACCGTTCGACACTCTACGCGGCAGGACAGGGAATTCATTTCGGCATCGATTTCGCTGCGCGGTGTGGCACGGTCGTGCGAGCGATCGGCGACGGGGTGGTCGTTGCCGTGGATGGCCCCTACGGGGCAGCCCCGCACAACGTGGTGATCGATCATGGCAACGGGTATCGGTCGCTGTATGGACACCTGAAGGAGCGTTCACCGCTGCGGGTGGGCCAGCGGGTGCAACGCGGCGATCCGGTCGGGTTGGTCGGTGATCCAGCGAGTCCGCAGTGCGATCGTGCACCGCATCTGCACCTGGAGATCCGCGATCGGACGATGCGGCGCGCCTACAACCCTGTGCTATTGATCGACGCGAACTGGTCACGACTCACGCTCGGACTCGGCTTGGCTGGTCAACAGTTCGTGTTCGCATATGACGATCCGGTACGCTGGCGCTCGCCGTGGGATCAACCCGATATTATCTTCGGCGGGCCGTTACTGAATGACTGGAAGGTGACCTGGCCACCGTACTAGGAGTTCGGCGATATGGACCGGTGTTTATTCCTGGCGCTCGTGCTCGCGGTGATCGTGGCGGGCTGCCGAGCGTCCTACGGAGGTCAACGCACCACGGTGATCGAGTCTGCACAGCCAGCCTCACCGACTGCTGCTGCGTTGGCAACGGCGGCGCCGGACACCGTCTCGTTCGCCACGCCGAGCCCGTCGCCCGTGCAGCGAGTGCCGACCACCGTGACGAATCCATCGGCGCCGACTGGACAGGTGACTCCGGAAGGGACAGCTTCGTCGCCTCCACGCTCGTTCGTCGCGGCGTCGTGTTGTGGCCTCTTCGCGTGGGCTGCACCGGACTGGTTGCTGGTGTACGACCGCGTACCGCAGGCAGGTGCGTGGCTGGTGAACGTGGTCTCCGGCGAGCGGCGGTGGCTCGGGGCCTGGTTCGGTGTCGCGACCGGCGATCGCGTGGCTTTGGTGGATCCAGAGCGTGGTATGACAACGATCCTCGACTGGGACGGTCAGGTTCTCGAAGAGGTGGAGACGGGTGGAACGCTCACTGTCCTGTCGCCGGACGGTCGGTTTCTCGCGTGGCTGCAAATGAACGAAGAGCGTTTGCCCAGTTCTTTCCTTGCTCGGATCGGTACTCTCGTAGTCCTGGATGCGACCACCCAGCGGAGCTACCGGTTAGGGGAGATGCGAGTGACGAGCTTGACCTGGACCGGGGATAGTCAACGTCTGCTGGTACTCGGTGAATCAACGGATGGGAGTCGAGCTGGCGTCTGGGTCGCTGAGCCTCCATGGACAGCACTGCGACCGATCCTCAGCGGTCGCTTTTTCGTCAATCTTCGCGTCGTGCCGAAGAGTAGCTCTTTTCTCGTCACACGCGTTCTTTCCGGTGTACCTAACGAGGATGGAGTGTGGCTCGTCGATGCGGCTACTGAGCATGCTCAGCATGTTCCCATCGCGCCGGGATACCGGGCTTCAGCAGGGACCATCTGGGTGCTCGACAACGAGGGAGCGGCAAGGCGACTCCGGGCCTACCGACTCGAGACGCTCCATCTCTGTGCGGCGACCGACCTGGCAGAGCCGGTGCTCGCTGACACCTGGGAAGTGTCACCGGACGGCCACTGGGTCGCGTACTGGGCAGCGTCGAGTCAGAAGGTGCAGGTAGTGCAACTTCCAGCCTGTTCGGATTGATGCTCAAACGCGGGAACGTGAAGCACGTGTTTGTGGCAGCAAGGGGCGGAGGAGGGCCAGTTCCTGGTGACGGACCACGCCGAGCAAGATGAGCGCCGAGCCATAGGTGACCAAAACGAACGGCAGCAACACCCATGAGATGTGCTGGAGAACCAAGCCGACAAGACAGGCGACCGCGACGGCTGGGAGCGGACGCCACAGGAGTGTCGCCCAGTCGATCGTACCGAGGTAGCGCGCGATACTGCGTTGCAAGAGAACGAACAGCACGACCTCGGTGAGGATGGTGGTGATCGCCGCGGCGCGGTATCCGAAGACGGGAATCGCCACGAGGTTCGTCCCGAGGTTGAAGAGTGTCGCGGCGAGATAGGCAGGGGCAATCGCACGCTGTCGATCGACGGCGATGATGGCGTACTGTGTGATGCCATTCAGATAATGCAGCGGTGCGAACCAGATCAACAATCGGAGCGTGTCCGCTGCATCGGGAAGGAAGGCGCGTCCTCCCAGCAGGCGAATGAGTAGCGGCGCGGTGAACAGGGTCACGATGACGATCGCCCACCCGATGATGATGAGGAACTTCGCCCCCAGTTCGTAGGACCGGCGCAGGTCATCTCCGGTCTGTCGTGCGAGTACGGGAAAGACCGCCAGCACGAAGTAGGAGGGGATCAAGGGCAGCAAATTCGGTAGCTTGTAGGCTGCATCATAGATGCCCAATGCCCAAGTTCCCTCGAATGCCTGGATGATGAATGTGTCGAGACGAAAGAAAAGAGTGATCAGGAGTCCATTGAGGAGCAGTGGCCAGGCTGAGCGAGCAAGATCCTTCGCCTCGTCGGACGTGAGGTTCCACGCGATGCGTACTCGCTGTCGTCGGATCGCCAGATGCATGGCCGCCGCGTTGCACGTCGCAGCGATCACGGCGGCCGTTGCGATGCCGGGCACGCCCCAACCGGCGTCGAGGGCCAGCAAGCCGACCGCGAAGCGGACCAGGTTGGTGAAGACCGTCAGCAGTGCCGGGACGTGCAAACGCTCGAAACCGGTGAACACCGAATTGATCGCTTCGGCATAGCTGGCAGGGAGCAGGGAGATCGTCAGCAACAGTGTAGCGACGATGCTGGGCTGGGAAAGTCCGAGGACAAGTGGGCCGAGTGCGAGGTACGTCACGAGGACCGGGAGCAAGGCCAAAAGGATAGTGAAACGAAAGAGCGTCGTGGAACCAATCAGCCGGCCAGCCGAGTCTGGGTCCCTTGCCACCTCGCGGGCTGCCAGAATGCTGAGCCCGAAATCCGTGATCGTCTTCAAATACAGCCAGGTAACTGTCGCGATTGCATACTGGCCGTTTCCTTCGACTCCCAGCATACGAAGGGCAAAAGCAGCGAAGACGAGATCCACCGCTCGATTGAACAGCTGTGCCGCGATCGGCGTGGCGGAATTGGCCAGAATCCGGCGTGCCTGATTGACCGCAAAGCGGTCGATCCAAGTGGTCCCGCTCGCGGCCAGGCCGAAGAGACCCACGAGTCCGAACAGCAGAAGGCTCAGGAGAGCGATGCGTACCGTTTCGTTCACTGTGTCCCCTATAAGCGCGAGCATGCCCAGAGTTGCCCTCTACTGGCAGTCTCGCAACAGACGGTTAGCATCATGCTACTCACCGTGCACTAACGGCCCGTTGATAGACCGAAAGATGCAGTTCAGCTGCTTTTGTCCAGCTGAACTGCGCTGCACGCTCGCGGGCTGCATCGCGGAGACGTTGAGCCAGATTTTCCTCGGACAGGACGCGCCAGAGCGCTTCTGCCAGCTGGTCCGGTGCGTCGATCCCGACATAGAGAGCCGCTTGACGAGCGACTTCACGGTGGACCGAGAGGTCCGTCACGACTGCCGGAGTGCCGGCAGCGAGCGCTTCGAGAAGTGGCAGGTTGAACCCTTCGTAGTACGAGGTGCTGACGAAGGCGCGAGCACCGCGGTACAAGGCGGCTAACGTCTCGTCAGCGATGCTTCGCAGCCAGACGACGCGGTTGCAGCGTACTCCAGCGACGATCTCTGCCTCGATCGGGTCGGAGAGCCAACCGGGAGAGCCGACGATCACGAGCTGGAGATCCGGCATGTCGCGGGCAAGTCGATCGATCGCACGCAAGAGAACCGGATAGCCCTTGCGTGGTTCGATAGTGCCGACAGCGAGGATATACGGGTTACGAATGCCGAGACTGGCCAGAAGAGGGGTCTGGTGCGGACCTTCGACGGCTCGGAAGACGGCGTTGACACCGTGGTGAATCGTGTGCACGCGTCGAGGATCGATCCGGTAGAGGCGGATCAGGTCGGCGCGGACTGCCTCACTGACCGTGATGATCTGATCGGCACACGCGAGCGTCCTCGGCACCGCACCTGTCAGAAAGCGGACCAGTCGTGGATGACCGAGTTCAGGAACGATGAGGAAGCTCAGATCGTGGATGGTCGCGACACGTGGCACACGGGTAGGTGGCACCAGAAAATCGATTCCGTGCACGACATCGACATGACCGACCAGGAGTTCGATGGGGAGCGGTACATGAAGGCGATGCCACAGGCGGGTGAGCCACTGAGGCGAGAGCGGGAGTTGGCGCAGGGTTGCTTCAGAAGGCGAAGCGTAGGCCTGCTGGACACGCCCGTGGAACAGGACGAGATCCCGTCCGAGCAAAGGTGCCAGTGCACGCGCGAGCTCGCGGGCATACCGACCGATACCAGCCGGTTGGGTCACACCTGGCGAAAAATCGAGCGCGACACGCACGTCCGTCAACTCCCGCGTAACCGTTCCACGAGCCAGGGTACGCCTGCGACTATGAAGACGCTCCAGTAGGCAACGAGCCGATCGAGGAGTGCGAGTGCAACAGCCTGTTCCCCGGATATCCCGAACAGCATGAGCGTCCCAGCCATACCGATCTCGACCGCCCCGATTCCGGCTGGTGTCAACGGCACTGTCGTCAGGAGCGCTGCCAGAAAGGCCAGAAGAAAGCTCATGGGAACGGAGAGCGCGATCCCGAGCGCGCGCGCCTCGGCGTAGACGCGGACGCCTTCCAAGAGCCAGAGCGGAACAGTCAGGGCGGTGACCGCAAAGAAGGTACGCTGTCCGAGCTGGAGACCGGCAGCGAGGCGCAGGAACGGCGCGTGCAGGGCTGCAGGGAGTAGTTGCACGAGTCGATGCGACCGCCGCAGCGAGACGAGGATTCCCAGGACGGTGAGACCCAACGCGGCTGCGACCAGTTGAAGCGGCATGACGTGGGCTTCTGTCGCCAATCCGAGAAACCAGGCCACCAGGGGTAGCAGGCACGCGAGTACGACGAGGTCAGCCGAACGCTCGACCAGAACTGTACCGAAGACGGTCGCGAGCGGGAGTCCCGACCGGCGCTGGGCGAGGAAGCTGCGGTAGAGCTCGCCGAGCTTGGCAGGGACTGCACAATTCACCAGCCAGCCATAAAGACACCAGCGCGTGAGTTCGAGGAGAGAGGGAAGTGCCGGTGGCTGGAGATGCTGTGCGAGGAGGATGCTCCAGCGGGAGGCGCGCAGCGGGAAGGAGCCGTAGTAGGCACCGGCGGCCAGTGCGACATATCCCAACGCCACACTGCCCAGCAGCGAGAGCACCGCCTCAGAGCGTACACCTGCCCGCTCCCACGCCAGCCACCCCAGCCCACCCAATACGGTCAACCCAGCGACACCACGCACGAACGCGCGACGCCACGATGCTCCACTCGAAATCGCCGAACTCACGTCTGCCACGCCCACCGCCCATCCACTCCGAGCTCTCTTCTCACTCGACCACCCGCTCCGACCAACCCCAGCGCGCTCGCCAGGCGAGTCCCCAGAGTGCCAGCAAGTGGACACTCAGGTGCAACTCGTGCAGATTTTCGACCAGGTTGTGTACGGCAACGGCTACCGTCGCTGCCAATGCACCCAGCGCAACCGCGCGATCGAACCCGACCGTTCGTCGCCGCACGACCGCGAGCATCGTGAGGACTGCACTCATGAGAAGGCCCACATACACAATCAACCCGGGAAGCCCCAATTCAGCTAGAACGTGAAGATAGTAATTGTGAGCATGGCCACGCGCGATACGGAACACCGGATGAGGAGAATAGTCGGGAAAGGCGACGCCGAAATTCCCTGCCCCCACACCAGTGAGCGGATGATCGAGGAACATTCCCCAAGCAGCCTGCCAATGTACCATGCGCTCGACGACGGCCCAATTCTCTCCCGTCAGCTGCACGTCTCGGACATCGAACGGTCTGGTCTGCGTGACCAGCTGCACCGCACGTTCGCGGATCGGTTCAGGTAGCTGATGCCATCCTCCAGCGAGAAGGACGATCGCTCCGAGGAACGCGCCCACGAGGCCGATGCGGCGTACGGTCTTCGGTGCGAAGAGCAGCAATGCTGCGAGCCCCGCCGCTGTCCCAACCCAGGCCCCACGCGAAAAGCTCAAGATGATGCCAACCAGACTCGCCAAAACACCGATCGACAACGTGACAAACACCAGGCTCTGCAGAACGAGCCGCCGGCGTGTGGTCGCCGCCGCAACGAAGCCACGCCACCGAAGTCGCCTGTACCGCCGCGCGAGGAGCACTGTCGCCGACAGGCTCCACAGCGAGAGCGGTAAGAGCCAAAGCCCGACCATTTCCAAATATCCCCCGTACGGGTTCGGCTGGCCGAACGTCCCGTACGCCCGGTAGAGTCCGGCTGCGACTGCAAAACTGGGTGGCGCGAGGCCAAGCGCACTCTGTACGGTGCCGAACGCCACTTCCCCCACCGCCGCAACTGCCAGACTGACCGCGAGTAGAACGACGCTCCTGCGCGAGTCCAGAAGATGAATCACCGCGAGGAAGGACAGGAGCGCAGCAGCCCAGCGATAGATCGTCGCCACACCAAGTAGCACATTGCTCGCAACTGTCAGCGATACCACCTGCACCAACAGGAACGCGACCAAGAGCTGGGCAATGCCGGGAACGTGCACAGCCGCGCGTCGCTGCACTATCACGAGCGGGAGGAGAACCGCTGTCCCCGCCAAGGCCAGTTGGGTCGCCGTCAACCCGAGACTGCCGACGGGAATACGAACGATGTCCTGCACCGGCACGGACAAGACGAGCGCGAGCGGGGCGATCACCGGTACGGCGAGTGCGGCGAGCCCAAGCAGTCCGAGCGTGACGATTCCCACGCCGATCGGTGGCGGGACAAAGACGGCGATCAGTGCGAGGACCGCACCAACGACGGCCAGGGCGGTCGGTACGAGTCGCTGTCGAGACCAGGTGAGGCTCCTGCTGTCATGCATCGCTCACCGTCGAGCGTGAGAGGACGGACCGGAAGTAGCGAATCGTCTCCGCCATACCCTCCTCGAGCGACACGCTCGGTTCCCAGCCGAGAAGCGCGCGTGCCCGCCGGATATCGGGGCAGCGGCGGACCGGGTCGTCCGGGCGCGGCAGACGGTGCACAACGGGCACATCGGACCCGGTCAGTTTGAGGATCAGCTCGGCGAGCTCGAGAATCGTTCGCTCATCCGGGTTACCCAAATTGACGATCGAGCCGGCCAACCCGTCCCGCTCCATCAAGAGCCGCAAGCCACGTACCATATCCGTCACGTAACAAAGCGCGCGTGTTTGGGTCCCGTCCCCGTAAATCTCCAGCGGCTCGCCGGTCAGGGCACGGACGATGAAGTTCGGCACCACGCGCCCGTCATCCGGATCCATTCGCGGACCGTATGTGTTGAAAATACGTGCGATCCGCGCATCGACACCATATTCGCGGACGAACTCCATCGTCAGCGCTTCGCCGAACCGCTTCCCCTCGTCGTAGCAGCTGCGCGGTCCCACTGGATTGACGTTGCCGAAGTAGTCCTCCGATTGCGGATGAACCAGGGGATCGCCATAGACCTCGGAAGTCGAGGCGTACACGACTCGGGCACCGTAGGAGCGGGCACATTCCAGAATACGGAGCGTCCCGAGCGAATTGACGAGGAGCGTCTCGATCGGATAGCGACGGTAGCCGACCGGACTGGCTGGGCTCGCCAGGTGGTAGATAGCGTCGACCGGAAATGACTCGACGGTCACCACGTCCTGCTCGAGAAAACGGAAACGCGGATGAGCGAGAAGGTGGGCGATATTCTCTATCCTGCCCGTGAGGAGGTTATCGACGACGATGACTTCGCAACCGTCAGCCAGTAGACTCTCGGCGAGGTGCGAGCCGATGAACCCCGCTCCGCCGGTCACCAAAACGCGCACGGTTACCTCCCGCCTTCACTCGCCGCGCCCGGAACCGTGCGCGGCAGATCAAGTATGACAGCGGTAAGCCAGAACGAGAGTGCGAGCTCGAGCGTAAAGTATCCACGATCCACCAGGCCGTGCAGTCCACCGGCGAGCAGTCCGAGCCCCATCGCCATGGCAATCGGGTCTCCGTCTCGCCGTATCCGGCCTATGACGAGCCAACACGCACAGCCGACAAGGACCAGTCCCGGGACACCGAGACGCACCCACGCATCGAGGAACAGATTGTGGGGATGGCTCGTGAATCGCTCTGGCCAAGCCAGCGGCTCGACGTATCGTGGTGCGTACTGGTACAGATACTGATCGAGTCCTACCCCCGTCAACGGTCGATCGGCGAGCATGTGTGCCGTACTGCGCCAAATCGCAAGCCGGAGCCCTTCGCTCCCGGACGTGAGATCGGCACGGAAACGCTGGGGGAACAGGAGGAGACTTGTGAGGATCGAGATGCCCGCGAGCGCAGCCACAACGAACCCGAAGCGCCGGTGCCCTAAAAGGGCTGCAGCCACAATGCTCGCCACTACCAGAGCCATCCACGCACCACGCGAGAAGGTCAGGAGAGTCGCTACCCCGATCGCCGTCGCTGCCAGAGCCCAGCAGAGGCGTACCCGGCCGCTTTTGACCAGCGCAAGCGCTGCAGCGACGATCGCCGCCCGTTCGAGGGACAGCGCTGCCGCATTCGGGTGCGAGTAGAATCCGACCAGACGACGTACGCCTTCGACGGCAAGACCACCACCGGCAAGCCATTCCGCGAGCGAGACGACACTCGCCACGACGGAGGCCCCGACCCACGCCACGACAAGCCGCCACCGGGCATCGATCCCCCGAAACCCCCAGAGCGCGACCGCGTACCAGACGACAGGCTCGAGAATCACCCAACGCCACTCGCGGAAGCTCTCCTGCAAGTGGTCAGGTGCAGCGACGACTCCGAGCGATGCTGTACCCACTGCAATCAGACCGATCGCCAGCGACGCGAAAGATGCTGACCCGACGATCCGCACCGTTTCGGCCGCCAACGGTCGCCAGCGTCGGTGAATGGTCAGTGAGATCACTTCCCTGATCACCGTGCCGAGCACACCTGCACTGACGGCGATTTCCAGAACAGAAAAGCGGGCAGGTCCGATGCTGATCGAAAGCGGTGCGAACGGTATCGTCAGCGGCACGAGGAGCAGGGCCGACGGCGGATGCAGAACCGCCAGTACAGCGACTGCGCCAAGTACTGCCACGGTTGCATCAGTGGGGAGCCATGAACTTGCCGCGAGAAAAAGGAGTGCGCTGGCGACAGTCGCAGCCGCGATGCCCCTGCATCGGCACGCGGTACGGTTGCGTATCACCTGAGTCGCGCGATCGAGTGTCGCATTGATCACTGCGGCACGCTCCGGAAGGACCAGCCGAGCGCAGTAGCCAGTGCGAGCCACCAGCGGAAGAAGGCGGCAGCGAGCGCGAGTAGTCCGATGACGACCGGACCGATCCACGCCCACCAGATGCCAGGTGTATTGCCGATGACGACAGCACTGAGCGCGAGCTCAGCATCCTCGGTGTTGCGTATCTCCACCGTATGGACTCGAGGCGCGAGTCCCTCCGCCACCGTAACCGTTGTGACGCGCGTCACGGAGCGTTCGAGATCGAGTGGTATTTCGATAGTGGGTGACCCGACACTGTCCGCTGTGTCAGCGACGATACTGACAACGACCGGTCCAGCATCAGGACCCATACGCACGGTGAGTGCCAGCGATGTTCCGAGGAAACGGAAACGCAACCGATCGTCAGCAGCACGGGTAGACAGAAAACGGGTGTCACCGACGAGTTGTACGACCCAATCTCCAGTCGCTTCGATCCGCGGATCGGGCAACATGATGGTACCCGGGCGAAGTACCGGCACCCCTTCGGTGAGGATGCGCCCGGCACTGGTCACCCGCGGTAGGACACTCGACCACCATGTCAGCGCGAGGAGCAGCAGTATCACGCGAACAGTCGCTTCCCAGAGGGAGGCGTGGGTAGTGCGATCCGGCATCGGGCGTTCTCTGATGCTATCCTGCATCTGCATGCGGTGGGCACCTCCCGCCGTAGTGTAGCGTGTTCCTTCCGTCTCGACGGACCGAAAGGGAAGGATCGATGCAGGCGCAGCTTGCGGTCTTAGGTGGCAGCGGGCTTTACCGGATGGCCGACCTCGAGGACGTCGAGGAGGTACGTGTCACGACACCGTTCGGTGAACCGAGCGACACCATCACCATCGGCACGCTGCGGGGGATGCGCGTCGCCTTCCTGCCGCGCCATGGTCGGGCGCACCAGCACAGTCCTAGCCGAGTGCCGGCTCGCGCGAACTTTTGGGCGCTCAAGTCCCTAGGCGTCCGCTGGGTCGTCTCGGTGAGTGCGGTCGGAAGCTTGCGCGAGGAGATTCGCCCACTGGACTTCGTCGTTCCGGACCAAGTCGTCGACCGGACGGTTCGGCGTGCGCGCTCGTTCTTCGATGAGGAAGGGCCGGTCGTGCATGTCGCCCTCGACGAGCCGTTTTGTCCAGAGCTGTGTGCTGAACTCGTTCAAGCTGCGATCGCAGCCGGTCCGCGTGTCCATCAGCGCGGAACCTACCTCTGTATCGAAGGCCCGCAGTTTTCGACCAAGGCAGAGTCTCACCTCTACCGCTCCTGGGGGATGGACATTATCGGCATGACAGCTATGCCGGAAGTGCGCCTGGCTCGGGAAGCGGAACTCTGTTTCGCGATCCTGGCCTTGGTCACTGACTATGACGTCTGGCACAGTGCAGAAGAACCGGTCAGTGTCTCCGTCGTTCTCGAGCGACTCCACCAAAACGTCGAGGCTGCACAGCGCACGCTGCGTGAACTTGTCCCGCGGTTGCGGGATCTGCCGGGTACCTGTTCATGCTCCTCCGCGTTACAGCACGCTATCGTGACCAGGCCGGAGGCGATTCCGCGGGAGATTCGCGAGCGGTACGCCCTGCTCCTCGGGAAATATTTGCCACTCGAATCATGAGCAAACCGCTGCGTCTGCGCTGGCTCGAACTGCAGTTGCTCGTCATTCCGGCGGCTGCCTCGCTCGTCGGACTCTTGACGATCTATCTCGCCCGCAGCGGACGAACGAGCTGGTCCTGGGCAGACCTTACCGTCAGTCTCGTGTTCATCGCCGTCGTGTTTTTGACACATGCGTGGTTCACGATCCTGCGCTTGCGGTCCGACGAAGTGCTGCTGCCACTCGTCGTCATGTTGAGCTGCCTGGGTTTGCTCTTGAGCCAGCGTCTTGGTCCGGTGGTTCCCGAAGCAGGAGTGTGGGCGTCGTTGAGTCAGCGCCAGCTCGTGTATCTCCTGGTGGCCTTTGTCATGCTGTGGGTAACGGTCGGAGTCGTACGCCGTTTCGAAGTGCTGCGTCGACTTCGCTACACGTGGGCTGTCGGCGCGCTGCTCCTGACAGTGTTCACGATGGTGTTCGGTACCGATCTGGGATCAGGGGCCCGTTTGTGGATCGACCTTGGGCCGATCACGGTGCAGCCCGGGGAACTCGTCAAAGTGCTTCTCGTACTCTTCCTGGCAGGTTATCTCGATGATCATCGTGAGCTGATCACGAGCAGCTATCGACTCGGTCCGCTCCGACTACCGCCGCTCCCATATTTGATCCCACTCATTGTCATGTGGGGACTCTCAGTTCTGGCAGTCGTGCTGCAAAACGATCTCGGCAATGCTTTGCTTTTGTTCGGGATTTTCCTCGTGATGTTGTACGTCGTCTCCGGGAGACCGCTGTACGTCATCGGTGGTCTTGTGGCTTTTGCCGGTGCTGTCGCAGTGGCGCTCCGCCTCTTCCCACGCGTCGAACAACGCGTGCAGATCTGGCTCGATCCGTGGGCAGATCCGACAGGTATCGGGATGCAACCGGTGCAAGCCGACCTGGCATTCGCACACGGCCATATTCTGGGCGCCGGGTGGGGATTCGGCTATCCACAAGCGATTCCCGTCGTGGCAACCGACTACGCATTCGCTGCTCTCGGGGAAGAACTCGGGAGCCTCGGCAGCGTGGCCATTATTGCTCTCTACCTGCTACTCGTGATGCGTGGACTGATCGTTGCTGCTCGAATTCGGAACAGTTATGTACGATTACTGAGTATCGGCCTCGTTTCGGTGATCGGATTACAAACCCTTATTATCCTGGCAGGAAATGTTCGACTGTTACCCCTGACCGGTATTACGCTTCCGTTCATCAGCGCGGGCGGAAGTTCTCTCGTAACGAATTTTCTCATCATCGGCCTGCTTCTGCGCGCGAGCGAATTCACGCGGGATTGAGCGAGCATGTGGTCGATCCTTCGAACCGGAGCATTCGTCGCCAGCGTGCTGATCATCGTCTACGGTGTGGTACGAACGGAAGACCGCGCCGATCCGCGCTGGCTGCTCCTGCTCGGCCTCATCGGGTGCCTATGGTTCCTCGCACTTTGGACCCGTTTCAGTCCACGACTCGGCCGAATCACTGTCTCGCTCGTCCACGTGGCCCTGGCCTTATGCGTCGGTTTCGGTCTGGTGACCGTGCAGGTCCTTCGGGCACAAATCCTCGATCGCGACCGGATCCTGGCCCGAGCAGCGAACCCGGCGAGCGGTATCGTCGACATCCGCCGGTACCTGGACGAGCGACGCACGGAGCGCGGACGCATTCTCCTCCGCGATGGGACAGTCATTGCGCGCGATGAAGTCCGTTCCGATGGATCTCGGTATCGCGTCTACGAAGGTGCGAGTGCCTACCTGGCCGGTTACTACTCGCCAGCTCTGTTCGGTGCTGCTGGGATCGAAGCCGCCTACGATAGCGTCCTCTCTGGTCAGGCTGCCCTGAACTGGGAAACCTGGCTCGACGGTGTACTCCATCGTCCTCGGCGGGGCAACGACGTGATTCTCACGATCGATTCTCGCCTCCAGGAACTCGGCCAGACGCTGCTGGGCGATCGGTCAGGGGGAGCCATCGTGCTGGATGCGGACTCCGGTGCCGTCCTCGCGCTCGTCACCGCTCCCGGGTATGACCCGAATCGCTTGAGCGTTCCGCTCGATGCCTCGGATGCGGAGCTGGAGAACGCACGCCGGTATCTCGCGGAGCTGCAAGCCGACGGACGCGGCCCGTTGCTCCTGCGCCCGATTCAAGGGCTCTATGTCCCCGGATCGATCTTCAAGACCGTCACAGCAGCGGCCGCGTTCGAGTTCGGGGTCGCACAGCCAGACACGATCTACCGCGACGATGGTGCGCTTGTGATCGATTCCCGTGTGATCATCGAGCAAAACCGGCCGGATCCGAATCGGGTGAGTTACACCCTGAAGGAAGGGTACGGCTATTCGCTGAATGTGGTCTTCGCCCAGCTCGGTCTCCAGCTCGGCGCGCAGCGTCTGGAGCAGATGGCCCGCTCAGTGGGCTTCGGTGAGACGATACCGTTCGACCTGCCGGTCGCTCCCAGCCAGCTCGCCCGGTCTCCCGATTTTCTCGTGAGCCAAGCCGGCATTGCAGAAACGGCATTCGGGCAGGGCCAACTCCTCGTGACACCATTGCAGATGGCATTGGTCGCTACAGCGGTCGTTCGGGACGGCACGATTCCCCAACCGTATGTGGTGGAGGAAATCCGTCGGCCGGACGGCAGCACCGTGGAGCGTCACCGACAGACGACGTGGCGGCGGGCGTTCAGTGACGCGACCGCACGAGCCTTGCGGGATCTCATGGTCTGGTCGGTCGAACACGGATACGCGCAAGGAGCGCGCATCGAAGGGGCGACCGTTGGTGGCAAGACCGGGACCGCTGAAGTCGGCAACCAGCCCCCGCATGCCTGGTTCCTCGGATTCGCTGAACACAACGGCAGACGGATCGTCGTGGCAGTGGTCATCGAACACGGTGGTTCCGGCGCACAGGTCGCGCTGCCAGTCGGCCGGGCCCTGCTCGAAGCAGCGCTCAACGGAGCCTGAGCAACCGGGAATCAACAGGTTTGGTATACTTGTTCGGGTTAATCGACAGGGGGTGGCGTGGCGGTTTTCCTGACGCGGCAGGCATTCGAGGAGCTGGTCGCGCAGGTGCTGGAAACACTGCCGGAACCGTTTCAACGCGCCCTCGTGAACGTGGCTATCGTGATCGAGCGCGAGCCACGAATTCACCACCGTCGTCAGGTTCGGGCGCGAGGGAGCACGCTCTTCGGGTTCTACGAGGGTATTCCGCTACCCGAGCGGACAAGTGGGTACGGTCTGGTCACGCCAGACGTCATCACGTTATTCCAGGGACCTCTTTGTCGGGCAGCACGCAACAAAGAGGACCTGGCTCGGCTCGTGCGCGAGACCGTCTTGCACGAGCTCGCACATTACTTCGGGATCAGCGATGAACGCCTGTGGGAGATCGGTCGATACTGAAGACGGGGGAACCGTGGGGACCACATCCTCGCGACCGGTACGCGAGCAGCCTCCGGCAGGCGTCGTCGAGACGCTCGGTACGGCGTTCGCGATGCTGAACCGCCGTCCGCAGTTGATCTTCGTCATCGCGGTACTCGATTTCCTCTTCTGGCTGGGGCCGCGACTGCCGGCGGGTGACATAACCCGGTCGCTCGCCGATGTGCTGGTACGCAGTGGAGCGCTCCCGCCAGATCAGCGCGCAGCCTTTCAAGGGTTGGGCGAGGAGCTCGACCTGCTGACGTTGCTGGCGAGTTTCCTGCCGAGTCTAGTCTCGGCGCTCGGCCCGGATACGTTCGCCATACCGTACGATCCCGTGGTGTGGCGTCTCTCATTGCCCGCAGCGGCTCTCGGCGGATTGGGGCTGTTCGCGTCTGGCGTTCTGGTCAGTATGGCCTACTGGACATTGTTGGCCGACATCGTGCGGGGTGAACGGTTTCGATCGCGGCGGTATGGACGAGCGGTGCTCAGGAATACAGGCGCGATGTTGGCATATCTCGGTCTCATTTTGTTAGGAGCCATTGGCCTTTCGCTCGTTGGGAGCATGGTCTTGCTGGCTGCGACCGTTGCCGGACTGGCGCCGGTTGTGACAGACCTGCTCATGTTCCTTTTTGTGCTCGGTGCGATCGCATTCTACTTCGCCACGTTCTTTGTCGAAGATGCTATCGTCATGAGCAGCGCAGGTCCCTTTCGCTCAGTGTCGTATAGTCTCGGGATCGTACGCGTCGCATTTTGGCCTTCCGTACGGTTCATTGTCGCGGCATCGATTATCCAACTCGGATTACCGCTTGCCCTGCGCGTGTTTACGGCGCATGCGCTCGCCGTACCGTTCGCCATTCTCAGCTACGCCTATATCGCGACCGGCCTGATGCTCGCGAGTCTCTTGTTCTATCGGGAACGCATCGTGCAGGTTCTTCGACGCCAAGGATCGCGCGAATTGCACGAAAGGGTAGAGGAACAGCGACCATGACGCAGACGAACGCACGGTATGACGCAAGTGCCATCCAAGTTCTCGAGGGGCTGGAAGCAGTTCGCCGTCGCCCCGGAATGTACATCGGAAGCACCGACGTTCGCGGATTGCATCACCTCGTCTATGAGATCGTCGACAACAGTGTGGACGAGGCCCTCGCTGGCTTCTGCGATCGCATCGAGGTGACGATCCACGCCGACAGTTCGGTTCGCGTCCGCGACAACGGTCGTGGGATACCCGTCGATATCCATCCGAAGGTGGGGAAGTCAGCCCTCGAGGTCATCATGACGACGCTGCACGCTGGCGGAAAGTTCGGCGGCGGTGGATACAAGGTCTCGGGCGGACTGCACGGTGTTGGCGCATCGGTCGTCAATGCGTTGTCGGAATGGCTCGAAGTCACTGTGCGGCGCGACGGGAAAATTTACCGGCAACGCTACGAGCGAGGGGTGCCGGTGACGCCGGTCGAGGTGATCGGGGAAACGGACATGGAGGATCATGGTACCGAGACGGTTTTTCTCCCTGATCGCCAGATTTTCCGCACGTTGGATTACCAAACCGACGTACTGCTCCAGCGATTCCGCGAAGTGGCCTACCTGACGAGCGGCCTCACGATTCACTTCCGCGACGAGCGAACCGATACGGAGATGACTTTTTACTTCGAAGGTGGGATCGTTTCTTTCGTGCGGCATCTCAATAAAATGAAGGAAATCTTGCAACCGCAGCCCTTTTATGTTAAGCGAGAGGTAAACGGCTGTATCGTTGAGGTCGCTATCCAATACACGGACAGTTTTGCTGAATCGACACACTCGTTCGCCAACAACATCAACACGATCGATGGCGGTACCCACGTCACGGGATTCAAAGCAGCGCTCACCCGTGCGATCAACGAGTACGCACGACGGCATGGTCTGCTCAAGGAGAACGATCCGAACCTGAGCGGTGAGGATGTCCGCGAAGGGTTGACGGCGATTATCTCGGTGATGCTCCCTGAGCCCCAATTCGAAGGGCAAACCAAGGCGAAGCTGGGCAACGCAGAAGTGGCCGGCATCGTCCAATCGGTCGTGTACGAGTCGTTCACGAGTTACCTCGAAGAGAATCCGTCCATCGCACGGCGCATCATCGAGAAGTGTTTGACGGCTGCACGCGCGCGCGAAGCTGCGCGCAAGGCGCGCGAACTCGTCCAGCGCAAAGGGGCACTGGACACGTTCAGCCTTCCCGGGAAACTGGCGGACTGCACGGAACGTGATCCAGCGAAGGCCGAGCTGTATATCGTCGAGGGCGATTCGGCAGGCGGCTCAGCTAAGCAGGGACGGGATCGCCGCTTCCAGGCGGTCCTACCCTTGCGCGGCAAGATCCTCAACGTCGAGAAGGCTCGTCTGGATCGCATGCTCCACAACGAAGAAATCCGTGCGCTGATTACGGCGCTGGGGACGGGCATCGGCGATCAGTACGATCGGTCGAAGCTGCGCTATCACCGGATCATTCTGATGACGGACGCTGACGTCGACGGTGCGCACATCCGTACGCTGCTTCTGACATTCTTCTTCCGCTACTTGGAGGGACTCATCGTCGACGGTCACCTGTACATCGCCCAGCCACCGCTGTACCGGCTCCAGAGCGGGAAAGAGGTCTACTATGTTTACTCGGACGAAGAGCGTGACGCCATCCTCAACCGGGGCGATGGCAAGACCTGGGACGTGCAGCGGTACAAGGGCTTGGGGGAAATGAACCCGGAGCAGCTCTGGGAGACCACCATGGATCCGGCTCGCCGCACGCTCCTTCAGGTGACAATCGAAGATGCAGTGAAAGCAGACGAAACCTTCAACATGCTCATGGGTTCGGCTGTGCCACCGCGCAAGCGATTTATCCAAGCGCACGCGCGCGAGGTACGAAACCTCGATATCTGACCGACAGCGACAAAGAGAACACCGAGGCGGGTCTCCGCCTCGGCTCCATCGGCTCCGCAACCATGTGGGGTAACGCCCTAGCGGCCAGCCACGGCGCGCTTGAGCTGCGTACCGGGCCGGAAGCTCGGGCTCTTCCGCGCCGGAATCTCGATCGGCTCATTGGTGCGGGGATTGCGCCCGCGACGCCGTGCACGCTCACTCACACGGAACGTGCCGAATCCAGCAATGCTGACTTCCTCGCCCTTCGCGAGCGCATCCTGGATCGTCTGAAAGACCGCATTGACGATCGGCGCGACCTGACTCTGCCGCGTGTTCGTGCGTTCCGCTACCGCCTTGATAAGATCGCTTTTTCGCATGGCTCGACCCCCTTTTTGGCCTTCCCAATCCCTGATCCCAATCAGAGATCACCGTCACTATAGCACGAACTGCGGATTTTGCAAGAGGGGTGAGGCTACTCTCGGGTAGTGGCTTGTCGTGCGGCAACTCGCCGCTGGCGGGCAGCTTCGAAAAGGATGATCGACCCGGCCACGGCTGCATTGAGGGAGTCCAATCCGCCTCGCAACGGAATGGCGACGCGGTGCGTCGCGACACGCTCCACGCTCTCGCTGGTACCGTGCGCCTCGCTTCCGATGACGAGCAGCGACGGAATGGTCCAGTCGACTTCATCGTAGAGGAGACGAGCGCGTGGGTCTGCAACCACGCGCTGCGGCAGCACTTGCACCAACGCTTGCACATCGTCCGCTGACAGGACTCGAATCGGCAAGTGAAAGTGTGCTCCGGCGGCGGCTCGCACCACTTTTGGGTTGTACGGGTCCACCGTTCCGGGCGTCAGCAGCACGGCATGCGCACCGGCCCCGAGGGCGGAACGCAGCAACGTCCCCATGTTGCCGGGATCTTGCAAGCGATCGAGCAGCAGCACGAGCGCCTGCTCGCGTTCCGGCAAGCGAAACGGCAGGTCCGGAATCGGAAAGACGGCGATGAGAGGCTGCGGTGTGACCGTCTCGGCGACATACTCGAGCAGCGCTTGGCTGACCGGCACCAAGCGAGCGCCGAGTTGTCTGGCACGCTCGACGATCTGCTGCTCGAGGTCCCCGCAACGGGCCGGAGCATAGAACAGCAGATTCGGTCGGAAACCGGTTTTCAGCGCGTCAGCGATGATGCGGGGTGCTTCGACGAGAAAGGCCCGTTCTCGTTCGCGCCCCCGGCGCTCCCGCAGAGAACGGGCCAACTGGATGAGCGGATGCTTCCGACTGGAGATAACCGCATTCACAGGGCCTGGCGTGCGACCTCGACGAGGCGGCCGAAGGTGGCTGGATCGTGGACGGCGATATCAGCGAGCATCTTCCGATCGATCTCGACGCCGGCCTGCTTCAGGCCATGGATGAAGTCACGGTACGGTAAACCATGCTGCCGGGCTGCTGCGTTGATGCGCATGATCCAGAGTCGCCGGAATTCGCGCTTCCGCGCCCGGCGATCACGATACTGGTAGCGCAGTGCCTTGAGTACCGCCTCGTTCGCGTGTCGGTACAGCTTGCTACGCCCGAGCTGATACCCTTTCGCGAGCTCCAAAATCTTCTTGTGACGACGACGCTTCGTGACTCCACGCTTGACGCGAACCATCGTGCTCCCTCGTTTCCTCGCACCTCACCAGGCGTACGGCAACAGCGGACGAACCCGGTGTACGTCCGAAGGATGGACAGGCACCATCTTGTCGAAAGACCGCCGTACTCGTGGCGCCTTCTTGAGCCGGTTGTGGTTCCGCGCGTTGCGCATCCGCAGCACTCTACCGGAACCAGTGATCTTGAAACGCTTGGCGGCAGCCTTCTTGGTCTTCATCTTTGGCATATCATCACTCCTGTTCGTCTTCCGCAGTCCGTGTCGTTTCACCACGTCCGGGAGCGAGCACCATCACGAGTGTTCGCCCTTCGAGATGCGGTGCTTGCTCGACTGTCGCTCTCGGTCCGAGCAGATCGAGGACTCGCTGGAGGACGCGCTCGCCGAGATCCTGGTACACGATCTCCCGGCCACGGAACAGAACGGAAACCTTGACTTTGGCACCATCGGCCAGGAACTGCTGCATTTGCCGAACCTTGGTCTCCAGATCATGAGTATCGATCCGTGGCCGAAGACGAATTTCCTTGATTTCGATGGCTTTCTGCCGCTTCCGCGACTCCCGCTCGCGGCGACTCTCTTCGTACCGGTACTTGCCGTAATCCATGATCCGGCAGACCGGTGGGTTGACATTGGGTTGCACTTCGACGAGGTCGAGACCACGCTCACGGGCAAGCCGCAACGCTTCTTCCGTGCGGAAGATCCCGAGATTCTTGCCGTTCTCGTCGATAACGCGGACCTCCGGAACCCGGATCCGCTCGTTCACCCGAAGCGGTCGTGTGGTACTGATCGTGACCCTCCTCGTTCCGAGGTCAGAGCGATACTTCCCCGTCGCCACGCCTACCGTGGCGCTCTCGATAGTAGCACGCACCGGCCAACGGGTCAACGAATCGGGAGCACCGCCGGCGCGGCATAGATCGTGACCGTTCCGCGCTGGTACACCGGTCTCCATCCCAGCTCGCTGAGAACGGCCTCCAGGCGCTCGGGATTGGGTTGCTCGAGCAGCCGGCAGGCCGAGCCAAGCCCGCTTCGCTCGAGAAGGCCGATATACACATACCGTACGTGGTAGCGAGCGAGAACGGCCGCGACGGTCGCCGTGTCCGGATCGGCGAACACCGATTGCACCGCCTGCTGACGCTGCTCGAGTTCCTGCAGCGCCAAGGGATCACCACGGCGCCACTGGTATTCGTGACCATCCCAACCGATGACGGTCGATCGGCCTGTCATCATCGACACTCGGTTATGCGGTAGGTCACCTACGGATCCGTACGAACAACCAGGGGCTTCGAGAATGACAGCCTCAGGCGGCACCTGCTCGCGCAGCCATGCGATGGCGGCGTATTCATCCGGCTGAGTCGACGCGATGTATCGCATGCCGTCGAGTCCACGCACCTCGGTGAAGCCCGCCGTCCACTTCCAGGCGGAAAGCGGCACGTACGCCATCCCGATCCCGAGCGCGAGGATCGTTCCCGCGACAACGGCAGGAAACAGCCGGCCGCGAACCCGCAACCCGACGAGTACCACGGGAAGCGCAATGGCCTGGTAACACCAGGCGTCGAAAGAAACTTTGAAGACGGTATTCATCCGGTCGCCGAAAACATCGCGGAGAAACACGAACTCGATGCCCAGCAGGGCGAGCCACGTCGCGCCGAGGATAGCCAGCGCGATGCGCATACCGGCTGAGAGTCTCGGGTCGCCGTGGAGAACGAGTGCGAGCCCACTGAGGAGCAGACCAAACACGAGGAGCGCAGGTGTCCGGCTGGCCAGCGCGAGAACGAGCAGGAACCCGGCAGAGCCGAAAAGAAATCCGCTGCGAGGACGCGCGGCCTCGGGGAGGGAGGCTACAGCATGGCCGAGGACGAGGAAACCTGGGCAGAGCAGGGTTCCATACGCACGTACGAGCTCTCCGAACGAACTACGTTCCCAGATGACGAACCCGACCGTGCGCAGCACCCAGCTCACGACGGGAAGATCCGCAACGAAAGCCGGCAACTCGTTGGCGGCCAGACCATACGACGGAATGTAGGTCATCTGGAAGGGTAACGCGACGATCACCGCCGGAACGGCGATCGCCGCAACCGTCTCGATGAGGCAACGCCCACGGAAGCGCGCTCCGACGACGAGGACGAGTGCAGCGACCAGCACAGCGAGCGGAACGCCCCAGGTGTTCGTGATCCAGAGAGTACCGAGCGCGATTCCCGTGACAATTCCGGCGGCGAGGGGTCGCGGCGTCAAAACAGTCGCGCAGAGACCAGCTAGGTAGCCGACCAGAATCGGCAGCGCCAGGAGGTGCGGGTGGAGATCAGCCAGGATGAAGGAAAATGCCGGAAACTCGTTGATCGTCGGTCGGGGTTCTCCACCCCAGGGAAAGCCGCTGTCCACGATGACGCGTGAGGCGTTCCAACCCGGTCCAGCCCACCACGACGCCGCGAGCGTCGCGGAGGGATCGCGGATGAGCCGCCACGCGGTATCCCAGTTACCCGCCCCGACGAGAAAGAGCAGCGCGAGCACACCGGCGACAGCCTGACGTCGTTGGCTCCCTCCGGTTGCGGCCGCGAGCCGCTGCGTGACCGCGAATATGCCGGTCAGTGTACTGGCGAACAACGTGGCGAGCGCCAGATTGAACGCGACCTCCGGGCGAACGCCGAGAACCTTGGCGATACTCGCCATCTCGACGAAACCGTAGACATAATAGTTGATCGTCGAGCCAGCGAACCAGGGATCGTGGGGTGGAAGTTGGCGGCCAACGATGGACGCTGAGAGAAACGCGAGTTCCATTGGTTTTTCGGTGTAGCGGATGTCTGGCGTGAACGACCGGAAGAACGCGTAGCCGGCGAATGTCCCGACATGGAGAAGGCTCAGGGATCCGAACGAGCGCAGCATCGAAGCGAGAGCACCGTGCAAGGGCCGCCGTACCAGGACGAGTGTCCAACTCGCGATCGCCAGCGCGACGAAGCAGCCGAGGATCGTCACACGGGTGAAGGGGACAGCAGCGAGAGTGCCCAACCACCAGACCGGGAGCACGATGAGGGCTGGCCCCATCGAAAAGGCGAGAGCGTTCGCCAAGCGGTCGTCAGCGCTGACCCAGCGGAGCAGGGGAAGGAGTCCGAGGGCGCTGGCGAGCCAGGCGACTTCCCACAGCAGCGCGACGACCACATCGTGCATCGTCGGGCATCACTCTCCAGCGTCCAACCGCACTTCGTAGATGACTGTGTCGCCGAACACTGCAACGCGCCGCAGCGTCGTGCCCTCCAGAGCAGCGAAAGCAGCCAGGCCCTGCGGCGAAGCGTACCGCTCGTCCGGCACGGACGCGCCAGCGAACCCCGGTTGGATGCGCCAGGATCGCTCGACAGCCCCGATGATCACATAACGGACACGATACCGGGCGAGCAACGCTCGCTTTCGCTCCGGATCAGTCGTGTTGTAGAGTTCCCGAATCTCGAGAAGGCGTCGATCGATCGACTGTGCTAGCGGCGACACCAGCTGGATCCCAGTAGCGGTCGGGATAACGAGTGTGCGCTGTTGCCGCTCGTGCCGGTCCCAACCCAGCACGGTCGGAAGCCCCGTGGCACTCGAAATCCGCGAGCCGTTTCCTCGGTACGGTCCGATCGACGCCTCCAGAACGATCGCATTGTCTCGGACGTGCGTGCGGAGCCATTGGATCGCGGCATAGTCCTCGCTCGTCTCGATCACGTCTCCGACGCTATTGGTATACGACCCACCGGACATCCAGGCGTAGCCATCCAATCCGCCAGGTGTCGACGTCGAAGGGAGTCGGAGTGCCAGACGCTGGGGTGTGCCCAGCAGAAGATAGAGGCTACTCACGACCGTCAACACGATCAGCAACATGGTCGCACTGCGCGGCCGGCTTCCGGTCGGTTGCCGAGACGACCACGCCCAGACCACCGCGCCCCAGCCGCTGATCGCCAAAAGCGGCCAGGCCTCGTTGAAGAACTTGAAGACAGTGTTCATGCGTTCCCAAGGGGAACCGTACAAGTCGTCGACGACGATGAACAGCTCAGCTGCTGCGACCGTCCCCAAGCCGAGGACAGCCAGTGCGACCACCGGGGCTTGTGTACGGCGCCAATTGCCGAGCAACCACGTCCCGGCGACGAGACCGACGAGGACGATAATGCTTGCTGCCGGTCGCCATGATCCCAACGCTCCGGTGCTGAGACCCAGAAGCAGACTGTAGGCCATGGTCTCAGGTCCTCGGCCATTAAGGCCGAGAAGGGGAAGACCGAGAAACACGACCACAGAGACCGTGATCGGCAGGACCAGTAGCCAGGCAGTCTGCACGGAGAGGAGCGCTGCCTGCTGCACAACTCCACGCGCCACGGTAGCGAGCGTTGCGCTGAGCAGCGTCGCTAGGGCGGCAGCGAGCGCCACTCTCGCTGCCCCCCAGTGGGTGCGATACCCAGCCACAAGGAGCGCAATGAGCGGCAGTGCCAGCAAAAGCCCGAAGTGCACCAGCAATTCTCCGACGGAACTGCCGGAGGTGGTCGGCCGGATGGCAGTCACCGGACTGACAAAACGCTCGTAAAAGGGCCAGTAGAGCGCACGTATCGCGAGGATGCCGAGTGCGCTCATCGCCATCGCCAGGAGCAGACCCCGTCTCGAGCGTGGTCGCACGGTTGCGACGGTACCGATGAGCAGGAGCGCGCTGGCGAGCGGGAAATCCCAGCTATTGATCACAGCAGCGCTCGCAGCACAGAAGGTGAGGGCGAGCCAGACCAGGCTGCGCGCCGACCACGCAACCAGCGCGTCATCATGGGCTGCCAGGGCGAGCGCGACCGCCGTCAGCCAGACCGGCAGGGCCAGGACGTGAGGATGGAGGTCAGCGAAAAGAAACGAGAAATAGGGGAACTCGGTAATGGCATGCGTGACGACACGAGAACTCTGCCAGAAATCGATATCCAGCGAGCGCCGGAGCAGGACTTGCAGCAACGGATCGAGATTTCCGGCAAAGAGCACCCACCAGACCGTACCAGCGCCGCCGAACAGGATCCAGCGCTGTGCTTGGGCTCGCTCGCCAACCACCCGCCGGGCGAGCTCCATACCGAGCGAAGCGACGACACTCGCGACGAGTCCAGCGAACGTAGCCACGCTGAGCTGAAAGGCTCGTTCCGGGAGAATGCCGCTCAGCTTCCACAGCAAGGCTGCCAGGAAGAAGCCATAGTAGTAATAGTTCTGTACCCCGTCAGCGAACCACGGATCGTACGGGGGCATCCAACGGCTGCGCGCGATGGCGTTGGTATACGCCAGTTCCATCGGCTTTTCGCCGCCCAGGTACGGATGCCAGAGATCGGGGTAGCGCCAGCGCAAGAACAGGAAGAAGCCGAAAGCGAGCCAGAAGGCAAGTTCGCTCGCCACGACTGTCGCGAGGCATCGGCGCCACGAGACGGTCCGCACGGAGCGCCAGCCGAACCACCACGCGAGCGCAGCGACGACCGTCAGCGACAGGAGGATCGTCGGAAGTTCGAAGGGGAACACGCGCCAGCTGGCCAGCAGCCACACCGGATAGGCGACCACGAGTAACGCGAGAGGCCGCGCGAACCCGACGCCGCGGTCGGGAAATCGTGGGGCCAGAGTCACCGCCAGTGGGAATCCGACCGCTAGCAGCACGAACAACAGTATCATCCACCAGACGACTGCTGCTCCGTCAGCCGAGAGCCACCGGTCAGCCCAACCCACATCGTGTGCTGGGACGAGCGTATCCACTGACACGCCGAGCAGCTGCTTGTACACAGCAGGGCGTTCTCTTTGGGGTGCGTACGGCTGCTCGAGCGCCCACGCGAACAGCGACCGCAGTTCGTCATCGGTCAGATCGCGGACCTTCTGGTAGATGCGAACGCGAGGATGATCATAGACAGTGAAGCTCTCGTCGGCAGCATAATCGTCCAGGTGCAGTGGCCCGAAACGAGACTCGACTCGACCCTCGTACACGAGTCGGAAACCCAGCGCACCGCTCTCGAGCAAACGGTAATACTCGCTCGTCACAGGATAACGCCAGGGCAAGCGAGGGATCGACCCTGCCAAACGATCCGACGAGAGGACGATGTAGTCGACTTGCGTCAGCTTTTCGCGGAGATAGGCGAGCGCTTCTTCCGGCGTACGGTCGTCGTACCAGTCGAGACTCACGAAACGGTAGCGCTGGTCGGGCAGTAGACCAGGCAGTGACAGCGGCAGCCGGTCGTCCCAGTGCTCGACTCCGAGCGTCGCACCAGGGGGAATATTGGCGTAAATCCACTCCGATGCGCGGATCCGCGTATGCTCGTGGCGGTAAATCGAGCTGAACGCCAGGGCCCAGACGAGCACCTGAACGAGGACGAGAGCGGTGAGCGTGTAGTGCAGGAGTTGTCCAACTCGTCGCCGAGCCGTTTGCCACCCACCGATCAACCAGTCGCTCGTCAGGACAGCGACCGGCGCGAGAAGCGGCAGCGAGTAGCGCAGGTACTTCGTCTCGCTTGTCCACGCCGTGAGCGTATAGGCGACGATCCACGCGATCAGCAAGAGGCGGACGAGTACTTGGTCACTCTCGACTCGCAGTTGCAAGCGACCGTATCCCGCGCGGCTACTGGCGAGGACGCGCACCACGGAGACGAGCGCGCCGACCGAAGCGAGCGTGGCCAGCAGCGTGAAGACGGGCCCGATTCCCCAGCGCGCGAGCTGCACGATCTGGTAAACGACTGGCACCGTGCCCACGTATTGTCGCGTGTACGGGACATCGAGTTCGCCTCGCGCGATCTGCCATTCGCGCAGGATATCGCGGACCATGGGAACGGGGTCGGCGACACTATACGGTTCGAAGAATGCGAATGCGAGAACAGTGGATACGAGCACGATAGACCAAGGAGAGCGACGAAGGATCGTTCCGAGTAGCGGTGAGCCCGAGTCAGTGCGGTACGCAAGAGAACCGCGCCAGCCGAGCGCGAGCGCGATCGGTACGGCCAGCGGCCACATACTGGCCTTGCAGGCCAGTGCAGCAGCGAACAGGACACCGGACAGTGCTGCCCATCGTCGTATTCCCGAGCGCGCCAGATTCACGCACGACCACAGTGTGGCTGTTCCGAACGTTGCCGCCCAGGGATCAACGACGAAGAAGTGCGCTTGCTGGATCGCGAGCACGCTCCCGGCGAGGAGGAGACCAGTCACGAGCGCAGCAGGACGTCCACGCAGCCGGCTGGCCAGTGCCATCGCCAGCACGATGCCGATGACATCGACGAGTGCGGTGAGGAGCCGTCCACGGTAGGCGAGCTGGCGATACTGGTCCGATGGATCCGAAACGAGACCGAGTGCAGCACGGCCGTGATCGTACAGCCAGCTTCCGGCTTCCAGCACGTACAACGGCAGCGCACCGTAGGCGAACGCCTGGGGGCGACCATCGTCACCGATGCGCCGAGGATTCCAGGGGCTGGTCGATACAGAAAAGAGTTCAGCGAGCGAGTCGGGAGATCGGATGCGGTCGACCGCGACGATCAGCTGGAAGCGTTCGTCCGGGTGGAGAAGATATCCGCGATCCCAGTCGATGCCGTACAAGCGCAAGCCCAATGCGACAGCGAGGACGAGGAAAAGGCCGAGAGCCCAGAGAACGCTCAGGCCGCGGTGGTTCCTCCGTCTCTGCGCCTCGCGCGCGATGTCGACTTCGATGTACCTCGTCATAGCACGCCTGCCGCCCGGCCAATGATGCCCGAGAGGGCGCCGAGATGGTAGCGTTGCATGCGAACGAGGGAGCGCTTCCATGCTCGGGCACCACGTGCCGACGATACGCATCGTCTTCTTCGGGACACCCGCGTTCGCGGTGCCATCGCTGGAGCGTCTTGTCGCCGAGCCCGACTTCGAGATCGCGTTCGTGGTTACCCAACCAGACCGGCCAGCCGGTCGGGGGCGACAACTACGTCCCTCTCCGGTTAAGCAACGAGCCCTCGAACTCGGCTTGCCAGTACTGCAACCCGAGACGCCTCGTGATCCCGACTTCCTGAACTGCCTGCGCGAGGCCGAACCGACCGTCGGCGTGGTCGTTGCCTACGGTGAGTTAATACCTCGGACGCTCCTCGATCTTCCTGCCCATGGATTCCTCAACGTGCATCCGTCGTTGCTCCCGAAATACCGCGGGGCGAGCCCGATCCAAGCGGCCATCTTGAACGGCGATCCAGTAACCGGGGTCTCGATCATCCTGCTCACCCCGGAACTCGATGCCGGACCGATCCTGCGCCAGGTTACGGTCGCGATTCGCCCGGACGACACAGCTGCCACTCTCGGTGAGCGCCTGGCGATGATGGCAGCAGATCTCCTGCCGGACACGATTCGCCAGTGGGTCGCGGGGAACCTCGTCCCGACACCGCAGGATGAACGGTACGCGACCTACACGCGGCCACTCCGAAAAGAAGACGGAAGGATCGATTGGACACGGTCAGCCGAGGAGATCGAGCGCCAGGTGCGTGCGATGCAACCATGGCCCGGGGCATGGACCACGATCGCTGGCCGTAGTCTGCGCATCGTACGCGCCCACGTCGTCGAAACTCCGCTCGCTCTTCCTCCAGGCTGTCTCACCGCGACGCGCGAGGCGCTGCTCGTCGCGACGGGACGTGGAGCGCTCGCACTCGAAATCGTCCATCCGGAAGGGAAGCAAGCGATGCCAGGTTTGGATTGGTGGCGCGGCTTGCGCCTGGAACCGGGGGTCTGTTTCGATGGGTGACCGCCGGCACAGGTGGCACAGGGGGACAGTACCCGAGGGCATAAGCGCCGAGGAACTCGAGCGTCTCGCCGACTTGCAGCGTGAACTCGCGGCGAAGGTCGTCGAGTGCCCCCTGACACGCCCACCGCGTTTCGTCGCTGGCGCGGATGTCCATCTGCGTAACGACATGGCTATCGCGGTCGCGGTATTGCAAGAGATCCTCGACCAGCCAATGGATGATCAGGATGTCCGACCGCTCCCTCTTCGTGAAGTCGAACGCGTCACCGTTCGTACCCAGATTGCATTCCCGTACATTCCCGGTTTTCTCAGCTTCCGCGAGGCTCCTGTACTTCTCGAGGCGATACGAGGACTTTCGCGCCTACCGGACTTGCTCGTTCTGGATGGGCAAGGGCGGGCCCATCCGCGCGGTTGCGGGCTGGCGAGCCATGTCGGTGTCCTCCTCGACCTACCGACGATCGGCGCAGCGAAATCTCGTCTCTACGGGCGATACCAGGAACCGCCCAACGAGCGGGGTGCCTGGAGTCCACTCATCGCTGACGGTACTGTCATCGGTGCCGCACTTCGTACGCGCCCGAATACCAAACCGCTCATCGTTTCCGTGGGGCACCGTATCACGCTTGCTGAGGCAATTCTCTGGACACTTCGCCTGAGTCGCTACCGCCTGCCGGAGCCGACCCGCTGGGCGCACCGTTACGCGAAGGAGGCAGTCGCGGCGCTAAGGTGACCAGGAGCAGCCTGCCGACATGTTGCTGCCACAGCGGATCCTCAGATGGACGGATAGGCACCTGCAGTCATCCGTGACGGCCTCCGGCACGACGAGTCTCCGTCGCGGTTCGTCGCCGCGCGATGCACCACCGTGTACCGGAGTGCTGGCTTGCAAGCTGAGAACGCGGCAGAGCCCGAGCACGGAGAAGGCCGGCTCGCAGTGCGGAACAGGTTCGCTAGGGAGACTGGCCGGCCGCGGCCCTGGTGCGGTCCACGGGAAAAATACGCATAAGAACCCTTATGCGCAAAAATGGCGGGCCACAGACGCCCAGTACATTGGCGTCTCACGCTACCAGTTCCGGCACCTTACGCCTTTCCCGGCCAGTCCAGCCGTCGTCGCGCGATGCACGCTGCGCGCGCCGCACGCTGCTTCCATAACACCGGGAGTTCGTCGGACTTGTCCACCAACGGGCATCACGTCGCACCGGTAACCCGATCGAGCTGGCTTGCCGCTCTCCTGGAGCGTGCGCTACGCTGCAACGCGGGACACGACAGGTGTGCCGGCCCTCGGCCCGGAGACGTGACGGACACGAAGGACGCCGCATGTCGGTTCAGCCGTATCGCAGTCGGATCTTGTGCGCGCTCGGTGTACCGCACGGATTCACGCGACGCGATCCGCGTCTTCCCGGTGATGGAGCGACCAGCTGGACGGTCGGCAAAGACGCGGCACTCCACAATCGACGTATCTGGTGGACTCGCCTCGGTATGCCGCTCTCGAAAACGGCCTTCCCCCACCAAATACATGGCGATCGCGTCGCGCTCGTGACGGCGGCGGAAGCAGGTCGTGGCGCGGAGACGCCGGAGAGTGCACTGCGCGAGACCGATGCATTGATCACGTGCGAGCCCGGTGTGCCGGTCGCGGTCCAGTGCGCCGATTGTGTCCCTATTCTCGTCTACGCTCCCGATATTCCGGCGGTCGCGGCCATCCACGCAGGCTGGCGAGGTACGGTGCGCGGTATCGTCGAGCGGGTCCTGACCGTTCTCCTCGACCAGCTCGGCCAGCGACCGGAGCGCTTGCAGGTCGTCCTGGGACCATCGATCGGCCCCTGCTGCTATGAGGTCGGCGAGGACGTTCTCGAGGCCTGGCTGAAGACGGCGCCAGGAGACCCCGCTGGTGCGCTCGTCCGCAATGGCCGGGCCGTGCACTTCGACCTGTGGAGCGCGAACTCGTACATGTTCGAAAAGGCTGGCGTACCTCGGGACCACATCGAGGTCAGCAGGGTCTGCACCCGTTGCCGTTCGAGCGAGTGGTTCTCCTATCGCACCGACGGGCCGCGCGCGGGCGCGCAAGCGGCGGTCATCGCACTCCCGGAGGAGGCAACCTAGACGATGCTCACGGCGGAGGAGTTGGCGACCCGAATCCAACGGGTGCAATGCGCGATCGCTCAAGCAGCCGAACGCTCCGGTCGCGATCCACGCGCTGTTCGCATCGTGGCGGTGACCAAAGGCATGGAGCGGCCGCTCATCGATCTGGCCTATCAGCTGGGACTTCGCATCTTCGGCGAGAACCGCCTACAGGAAGCTCAGGAAAAGTTCGGAAACGTACCACTCCCCAGCGATGCTGCCCTGCACCTGATTGGCCATCTCCAGACGAACAAGGTGCGTATCGCTGTTCGTCTCTTTTCGATGATCCATTCCGTCGACCGCTTGCCGCTCGTCCACGAACTCGAACGTCGGTGCGAGCATCTCGGTCGTCGCATGCCTGTCCTCATCCAGGTCAACGTCGCACGGGAACCGCAAAAGCACGGTTGTACTCCCGAGGAAGCGCCGTCACTCGTCGAGGCCGTGCTTGCCTCAGCTCATCTCGATCTCCGCGGCCTGATGACGATCGCTCCCCTCACTGCGCATGCCGAGGAAGTCCGCCCGGTCTTCCGCCAACTTCGTCGGTTGCGTGACGACTTAGAGCAACGATTCGGTATTTCACTGCCTGAACTCTCGATGGGGATGACGAACGACTTCCCGATCGCTGTCGAGGAAGGTGCAACGCTCGTGCGCATCGGTCGTGCATTGTTCGGAGAGCGGGACGGTGGAAATCCTCTCGTTCGGTAGCAGTAGTCGCGGCAATGCGTTTCTCTTCCGCACATCCCGCACGAGCGTCCTCGTCGATGCTGGCTTTTCGCCACGATATCTCCGCGAAAGCCTGCTGCGCTGTGGTATCGCTGACCACCAGCTTACCGCGATCCTCGTGACACACGAGCACGCCGACCACATCCGCGGACTCGCTGGTCTCCTCCGCTGGCAATCCTGCCCCGTGGTCGCGACGGCAGGCACGCTGCGAGCGCTGCGGCTCGACGCCGCTCATGAAGTCGTGCTGCGCCCGGGAGACTGGATCGAGATCGGTGAACTCGCTCTTCGCGCGATCCCGGTCCCGCACGATGCCAACGAGCCGATCGGGCTCCATATCGTCACTGACAAGGCCAGCGTAGCCTTCTTCACCGATCTCGGTTCGCTCACGTTGGACGTAACAGCAACGCTCCAGCAGGTCACTTTCGCGATCGTGGAAGCCAATCATGATCGGCAGCTTCTCGACAGCGGCCCGTATCCGTTGTGGCTGAAGCGTCGCATCGCCTCTCGCCACGGACACCTCAGCAACGACGATGCCGCCGCCGCGGCTGGACTGTGCAGCTCGCGGCTCGAGGCACTCTGGCTGGCCCACCTCTCCGAAGAAAACAACCACCCGGACCTCGCACGTGCCTGCGTGGAGCTTGGTCTCGCACCCGATCGGCGCGTCCCGATCACACCTTTGCCGGCACGCGGCCTCTACCGGTGGTCACCCGGGGAAGTTACAACCCGAGAGTGAGCTCTGCCTGACGAGCGTGCAAGTTATCGTAAGGCTCGTGTGCCTCCTTGGCACACTCGGATGCGAACCTTCTTTCCGCAGTCGACCTGTGAGAAGCATCTATTGACGCCAGCGGATGGTCTCCGTACAATGGGTACGTACACCGGTAGTCCGTTCGCAGGGCGAGAGGAGGCCCCGTGGACTCCCAGACACTGGATTACCAGCGGGTTATCGACGAGGCGCTCCGACTTCTGTACTCCCACCACTATCGGCTGATGTCGCGCCTCCTACCCCGCGCGGTCGAACAGGTGCAGATGAGCGATGAGGAGCTGCTGGCCGAGTTGCGTGCCAGCCCGCTCGGGCAGGTACTGCAGCGACTGGCCGCGGTCGCACAAGGGAAGCTGAGCGAGCGGCGGGAGCGTATTCTGGAGAACATCGAGCTGGTTCTGCAACTTCTCTTCTGGGCACCCGGTGCTGAGGACTATTCGGTGCCTCGGAGCTTCTGGGAAAGCGAGCTCGGACGACTCCTGTCGCAAGCCAAGTACCGTGCCTACGAGCCGAGCGAGCTGGTCAGCATCGGCAAAGCGGCGCAGGATCTGGGCGTCACGCGCCCGACTATCTACCGGTGGATGGACGAGCGGAAACTCGAGTACGTCCGGGACGAACACTCTGGCCGCACCTTCATCATCCGGCGCGACGTGGAGGCGCTCCGGCAACAGCTCCAGCAGTCGGCCTGACCGGGTGCTTTATGTCTCGGAACGGCTCGCGAGGAGTTTGGGCAGTTCTCCACGCTCCTCGAGCGTCATCAGCCAGATCAGGTCGGAACGCGAGACGATCCCGATCAAACGGCCATCCTCGTCCACGACCGGTACCGGGTTCACGCGGCGACGGTACATGAGTGTCGCTAATGCTTCGATCGTCTCGTCCGGGCCGATCGTGATCGCAGGTGACGACATGATTTCTGCCGCCGTCGTCGCGAGAATCTTGCGGAGCTGCGTTTCGTCTCCGGTGCCCGGGAGCTTGAAAAATGCATCGAGAAACGGGACGTAGAGCGGCGCATTGAAACTGGCCTCGCGTGCGATCAAATCGAATTCCGTGACGATTCCCACGACACGCCGCTCGGCGTCGATCACCGGTACACCAGAAATGGCGTGCTCCCAGAGGAGCCGGGCGATCTCTCCAACCGAGGTGGTCGGGCTGATGGCGACGACATCCCGGGTCATCAGTGCCCGAACACGGAGTTCCTGTGCCATCGCTCGCATCCTTCGTCTCGCTCTGTCCCATCCGGGACGCCGCTATTGGCTCTCCGCAACCAGCTGCTCCGGCGCCCAACGTGGATCGTACAGCGCCCGGAGTACCGCGGGAAGCTCTTCCACGATGTCCGCAGCGAGGAGCGACAGCGTGCCACGCCGTGCGATCGCTCTGACCGCAGCACGATTGGCGACGAACAACCCGGTCGCGCCTGCGGCGAGCGGCTCCAAGCCTTGTGCCGCAAAACCAGCGATAACCCCAGCTAGGACATCCCCAGTTCCTGCAGTTGCCAGCCCAGCATGAGCGTGCGGCGTGACGATCACTGTCCCCTCCGGGGTCGCCAGCGCCGCATGACCGGTCTTGATAACGATATGCTGCCCGAACTGCTGGGCCGCTTCGGCAGCCGCACCCCACGGATCGCGCACCACCTCCGCCACGTCCGACTGCAACAATCGCGCGAGTTCACCAGGATGCGGTGTGAGGATGAGTCTGGCCTCACGGAGTTCCTCATGCCAGGGACCGAGTCGCGCGAGCCAATTCAAACCGTCGGCATCGATGACTGCATAGCCAGTGAACCGAGCCGACGCGACACCAGCTCCAGCCGTTTTGCCGCCAGGCGTGAATCCGAGCGCACCGCGCCGCTGCTTCCCGATACCGAGCACCGCGCGAACCAGTTCTTCGGCAGGCCTATCCTGGCCGAGTCCCGGCCCGATCAGCATGACTCGGTAGCGCGGCAGCACCTCACGCACTAGTTCGGCCCAGCGCTCTCCTGCACCCACGTCACCATCGGGTGCTGGCACGAACGTGACCTCGGCCAGCGACGCGGCGATCGCCGGTACGAGTGACCGCGGTACCGCGAGCGTGACCATGCCGGCACCCGCCCGGAGTGCCGCCGCGGCCGAAAGACGCGGTGCACCGTAGTACCCGGGTGCTCCGCCGACAATCAGCACAGCGCCGACCGCCCACTTGTGCGTATCCGCCTCACGCCGCGGCAGCCAATGACGAACATCGTCTTCCGTAACCAAACCGATACCGCCTGCAGAGACCGGCGGGCCGACCAATCCGATGTCCACCAGTTCGATCACTCCGGTGTACCGGAGCGCCGGGGCGCGATACGCCCCGATCTTCGGCAACCCGATCATCACGGTCAGGTCGGCACGAAAAGCCCGCTCGTCGGCTGCTCCGGTGTCACTGTCGATGCCTGATGGCAAATCCACCGCAACGAGCAGTGTCCCCCGCTGCACACGCTGCCGGTACGCCGCCTGGAATACGGCCGCGAGATCGTCCGGAAGCCTCGGCCGACCACCGATGCCGAAAATTGCATCGACGACGACGTCCACGGTGCCGAGCACCGTATCCAGGTCAGTGGTGTCCACGAAGCGACAGCGTTCCAGTGCTGTCTCGTCAACCGGGACATCACCGATTGCGGGCCGCTGCCAGGTCCAGACCGCGCACTCCCAGCCGTTCGTCGCGAGCTGTGCCGCGGCGACCAGGCCGTCACCACCGTTCTTTCCGGGTCCGACGAGAAAGAGCGCGCGTGGTGCTGCACTGTGCGATTGAGGTCTCACGAGATTCTGGATGGCCACTGCGACCTGCGCACCAGCACGAGCCATCAGTTCGCGGTGCGAGATACCGCGAGTGACGGCTTCCTCCTCTGCACGCCGAACTTCTTCGACAGTGCACAGCTTGAGCATCTCTGTCCCTTTCGTGACACTACGATTCCTCAGGATCGAAGTGGGCAATGACGACAGCAATCGCGAGATCTCGCGAGTGGGTCAGCGAGACGGCGATGTGACGAAGACCGAGCTGCCGTGCCCGTTCTGCCGCCGTATTGTAGAGCCGGATCAACGGCTTTCCTCGCCTATTCGGAAGCACCTCTATGTCGCGCCAGCGCACGCCACGTACCCCGGTACCGAGCGCCTTCATAACCGCCTCTTTCGCCGCAAAGCGTGCCGCGAGTTCTGCAAGACGGTGTGCGTAGCGCGCCCGTTCCGCCTCCGTATAAATCCGCCGGAGGAATCGTTCGCCGAATCGTTCCACGGCTCGCTGGATGCGCCAGATCTCGATCGCATCGACCCCGACCTCGACCGTTCCCGCCTTGTCCGGATCCCAGATCGGTTCAATGACCACGGCCGACCCCCACGTAGACGAACCCGAGGGCACGCACCTCGGCGGGCTCGTAGATGTTCCGGCCGTCGAGGATGATCGGCGTCCGCATCAAGGAGCGGACGCGCCGGAGGTCAGCCTGCTTGAACTCGTTCCATGGTGTGGCGATCAAGAGCGCGTCGGCCCCGACGACGGCCGCGTACGGATCGGACACGTAGCGCGCGTCCGGTACCTCGCGCGCCGCGTTGGCGATGGCTGCGGGATCATAAGCGGTCACGATCGCTCCACGCTGCAACAGCATGCGGAGAACGTCCAATGCCGGCGATTCCCGGACATCGTCCGTATCCTGCTTGAAGGCGAGTCCCCACAACGCGATCGGCCGACCGTGCAGGTCACCGAGCAGGTCCTGCAACTTGCGCACGAAGCGTCGCCGTTGATCGTAATTGATCTCGAGAACCGCGTGGAGAAGCTGCGGATGGCACCCGACCTCCTCGGCCATGTAGGCGAGTGCCCGCACGTCTTTGGGAAAGCAGCTGCCACCGAAGCCGAGTCCGGCTTCCAGGAAGAGTGGGCCGATGCGCGGATCGTACCCCATTCCCTGTGCAACGACCTTGACGTCGGCACCGACCTGCTCGCAGATCTGGGCGATCTCGTTGATGAAGCTGATCCGCGTCGCGAGGATCGCATTGGAAGCGTACTTGATCATCTCGGCACTGCGTCGGTCGGTGATGAGAATGGGGGCATTGAGGACTCGGTACAACTCCGCGACGCGTTCGGCCGCTTCCCTGTCCTCCGCACCGAGTACGATGCGACTCGGATGGAAGACGTCGTACACGGCCGAGCCCTCGCGGAGAAACTCCGGATTGCTCACGACCGCGAACGTCGCCTCCGGTGGCTTGACTTGCTCGATCAGTGACGAGACGAGATCACCGGACCCGATCGGCATCGTACTCTTGTTGACGATGATCGTATGCCCACGGAGATGCCGTCCGATCGTGAGTGCAGCGGCCCGCACCGCCCGCATATCGGCATCGCCGTCCACTGTCGACGGCGTGCCGACACAGATGAAGACGAACTCGGCCTCAGGAATCGCTTCAGCGTAGTCGGTCGTGAACTGCAACCGTCCGGCCTCGACGTTCCGTCGGATCAGCTCGTTCAGGCCGGGTTCGTAGATGGGAACGATACCCGCACGAAGCTTGGCCACCTTCTCGGCATCGATATCCACACCCCAAACGGAGTTCCCGAGGTCGGCAAATGCACCACCATAGACCAGACCGACATAGCCGAGACCAACGATAGCGATCTGTGCCACTGCTTCTCCCTCGTGTCCTCAGCGTCGGATGATGAACTCGCTGTATTCGCCAGTCGGCTCGACCCATGTGCAATCGACCCGCTCGACCCAGGCCCCTGGGGGGCCAACGCGTACCCGCTCGACGAGCCGTTCGAGCGCTGCACGCGGCCCTTCGGCCCAGAGCTCCACCGAACGTCCGTCGGGTCGATTCCGTACCCAGCCCACCAGACCGAGACGCTCAGCCTCGTCAACGACGAAGAAGCGAAACCCGACGCCTTGCACTCGTCCGTAGGCCACGCAATGTACCGCAGCCCGCTCGCTCATCGTCCCTCCTCGTGACGCAATGGCTCACCGGCACCGACAGCCTCCGCAGCACCGTACCGGGCGAGGAACTCTTCCATCCTCTCTGCGAAGGTTCCTTCCCTGATCGCTGCCCTCATCCTCGCCATTTGATTTTGAACGAACCGGAGATTATGGATCGTCGCGAGACGGTACGCGAGCAGTTCTCTCGCCCGGAAAAGGTGATGCAGGTACGCTGCGCTGTAATGCTGGCAGGTATAGCAGTCGCAAGAAGGTTCCACCGGCTCACGCTGGAACTTGTAGCGGGCTGCGGTGATATCGATACGCCCGTTCTCGGTGAACAACGCACCGTGTCGTGCCAAACGGGTCGGGAGCACGCAATCGAAAAGATCGACGCCCAGGCTCACAGCACGCCAGAGATCCTCCGGTGCTCCGACTCCCATCAGGTAGCGAGGGCGATCCTCCGGAAGCGGCTCGAGGCTCGCCTCCAGCATGCTGTACAGCTCCTGCTTGGACTCGCCGACGCTCAAGCCGCCGATGGCGATACCATCTACCGGCAGGGACGCGACGAACGCCGCGCTCGTCCGCCGACGTTCAGCCGCGAAGCCACCTTGCGCGATGCCGAACAGGAGCGGCCGCGAAACCGAATCGATAGCAGCGATCCGCGTCCGGAAGTGATCCAGGCAACGCGACAACCAGCGATGCGTCCGTTCCATGGCCTCGATCTGACGATACACCGGTTCGGCATAGCCGACGACGTCGTCGAGCGGCATGATGATGTCCGATCCGAACAGCAACTGGAGATCGATCACCCGTTCCGGGGTGAGTTCGTGGAGCGAACCATCGATATGGGAACGGAACGTCACGCCCTGCTCGGTAACCGTCCGTAGTTTGGCTAGGCTGAAGACCTGGAATCCCCCGGAGTCCGTCAGGATCGGTCCATCCCAGCGCATGAAGGTATGCAGATCACCGACCGCTTCGAAGACAGCTGGACCAGGACGAAGCAAGAGATGGTACGTGTTAGCCAGGACGATCTCGCTCCCCGTCGCGCGGATTTCCTCGGGTGTCAGCGACTTGACGGTCGCCTGCGTGCCCACCGGCATGAACGCTGGCGTGCGCACCGGACCACGGCGCGTCAGCAGCAGGCCGATCCGGGCACGGGTGGCGGTGTCACGCTGCACGACGGTAAACGTCGTCATTCTCTCGTCCGTTCCGATCCGCCGGCATTGTCGAGCGGATCGTCGCTGATCGGGTATACCGTGTGCACGACTGCGGTGACAATAGCGGGCAGGTCTCGGTCGTTGGAAGTACGCGAACTCCCTGGGGTGTGCGGTGCTCATGATGCTGCTTCGCAGCTGCCTCACGTTCGTACTTGAACTCTTCTACGGCCCCCTGGCGCCACTCTATCCCTGGCTGACGCATCTCCTGTTCGGTCGAAACTGGCACGAATGGCGGCGGAGCGTTCTGCCCTGGATCCACGAGGCGCGAACGATAGCGGACATCGGTTGCGGTCCTGGTGATCTCGCGGTCGACCTCGCGACGCCCGAGCGGCGTGTCTTGGCGATCGATCGGTCACGTTCCATGCTGCACCTCGCCCGGCGCCGACTGAGCCGAATCGGGAAGCGGTTGCCGATTGCCATTCTCTGCGCCGATGCCCGCGCACTGCCGATTGCCGATAGTTCGCTCGATGCCGTCGTCATGACGTTTCCGACCGCCGTCGTTCTCAATCCACGGACACACGCTGAGATCGCCCGTGTCCTCCGACCAGGCGGCACGTTCGTCACAGTTGTAGCCGTCTCTCCAACGGAGTGGCCCTGGTGGTTACGGCCCTGCTCACCGCTCCTGCGACGCCTCATGTCGACCGCGGAAGAAGGTAGTGCATTCGCACTTCCGCTACCAGGAAACACCAAACTAGTGGGACAGTGGATTCGTACAGCTCACCCGTCCGGAACTGTGTATCTCTGGGTCGCTCAGCGGGTCGGGCCAAGCGATGCCTAGCGTTCCCAGTGACTGGTTTCGTCCTCGCTTCCTCTTCCGTCGAGGAGCGCATCGAGGTCAACCAAATCGGCGAGCGGGTCGTCTTTCGACGGCTCGCGGCGGCCATTGGTTGAGACAATCGAAGCTGGTGCAGCTGTCGTAGCGGGTGCAACGACTGTTTGGCTAACCGAGGAGTTTGCAGCAGCTGCTGCAGGAGTGGTCGCCGGTGCGGGAGCCTGGTCAGCCGTAACCGTCCGAGCAACTTCCTGAGTCGTGTTCGCCACTTCACCGAGCGCTGCTCGGGTTTCCTGCTCTACTGCCAGAACCGAGGTTGCCACTTCGGTCGTGCTCGCCTGAACCTCCTGGAAGGCTTGCTGGAACTCGCTCGTCAATTCACGTGTCGCGGCGCGGAACTCACGTACTGCTAGACCGACCCGCTGTGCAAGCTCCGGTAATTTGTTCGGTCCGAACAGGATGAGTGCGAGGATGAGAATCACGAGGAGCTCGCCAGGGCCCATTCCGAAGAAGTCCATCGCTCTCCCTCATCGTTCGTCGACGATCGCAGGACGATCCCCCGTTGGTCGGAAGCATCGTATCCACGTGAAGTATAACGTCGAGGGATGGACGACACGGGAGGACGAGCGACGAAGCCGGGAACAGTCATCCTCGATGCTCGCCTGCTCGCGTACCGACGGGGAGGCATCGCACGCTACATCGAGTCGCTCGGTCGTGCGCTTGCCCAACTCGCGCGTGACCGCAGCACCACGGCCGAACTTACATTTCGGTTGCTGACGAACCGTCAGCGATCGGGGTTGCCGCTCCCGACGGTTCGCTGCTGGACACCACCACATCACCGATTCGAGTACTGGACACTCGGCGCCGAGCTGACGCTTCATCGTCCCGCACTCTATCATGCAACCGACTTCGTCCTCCCGGCGCTTCCGCAGTGGATCCGGCGCGTCGTCACGATTCACGACCTTGCCTTTCTCGACGCCCCCTGGGAACTCGAACCGGCAGCGTGGCGCTATTACGCTCGTACGATTCCGTCTGCCTCCGCTGCAGACCGCATCATCGCGGTCTCGCATGCCACTGCCGTGCGCCTGTGCGAGCACTGTCCGGAGGTCGCCGATCGGATCCGGATCATCTACCACGGGGTCGATCCGCGATGGTTCGAACCTCTTCCGGATGCACGAGCAACTGTCACGGCGACGTTCGGTCCTATAGTTGACCGGCCGCTGCTTCTGGCCGTTGGTACGGTCGAGCCGAGGAAAGGCTACGAACTGCTCCTCGATGCGTTTCGGATCGTCTGGGAGACGTTCAGCCGTGAGCCATTACTCGTTATCGTGGGACAAGTCGGGTGGAACGTGCAGAACACAGTTCGGCGCCTGCGTGCCGAGCAGGCAGCGGGGCGAATTCTCTGGGTCCGGGAAGCAAACGACGATCTCCTGCGGGCAGTATACGCGGTTAGCTCGCTGCTCGTCGTGGCAAGCCGTGAGGAAGGCTTCTGTCTGCCTGCACTGGAGGCCATGGCCACGGGTGTTCCCGTGGTAGCCTTCGCAGTCGGGGCCCTGCCGGAGGTCCTCGGCGATGCAGGGGTCCTGGTGCATGACCGAACGGCCGAGGCGCTCGCTGCTGCGATGTGCGACCTCTTATCTGACGAGTCGCTGCGCTGCCGTCTCGTCGAGACTGGAAAGGCGCGGGCTGCGCAGTTTTCCTGGCTGGAGACGGCGAGGAAGACCTTGCAGGTCTATCGGGAGGCACTCAGTGAACGATGAGAAGCGCTGGTTAGTGGTTGGGCTCGGTAACCCGGGGCCACGCTATGCAGAAACGCGCCACAATATCGGCTTTTGGGTCGTCGACCGGGTCGCTGCGCGCTGGAGCGTCGTTCGCTTCGAGCATCGCTTCGACGGTGAGTTCGCTGCGATCGCGGATGGCGAACGGTCGTTGCTCCTGCTCAAGCCAATGACGTTCATGAATCTATCTGGTCGGTCAGTACGACAAGCCGTGCAGTGGTACAAACTACCGTTGGATCATGTTCTCGTCGTGCACGACGACATGGATTTGCCGCTGGGAGCGTTACGGTTCCGACTCGGTGGCAGTGCCGCGGGACACCACGGTGTCGAATCGGTGATGGCCGAACTCGGAAGCGATCGTTTCGCGCGACTACGCATCGGCATCGGCCGGCCACCGAGGCGCGAAGCAGGGCGGGAGTATGTGCTCGAGCCGTTTCCATCAGCCGAGCGTCCGCTCGCCGAGCGTGTAGCTGATGTCGCGGCCGAGGCAGTCATCGTGTGGTATCGGGAAGGTCTCACCGTGGCGATGAATCGCTTCAACGGCATGCGAGTCAGCGTGAGCGAGGAAACGCTTGCCCCGTGAGGCGCTGGCTACGGAGAATTGCCGCAGCACACGGGTCGTTCGGTTTTCGGTACCGTTCCTGGATGGGAATGAAACGGAGGACAGAGCATGACAGCCGATCAGAATCAGCGGGGTTATTTGATGCTCCTGGTGGGCGATGAGCGGCGAACCTCGGATGCTGCACTCGGCATCGCATTGCGCGGAGCTGGGCATGGCTTACGCGTCCACATCATTGAGTTCTTGAAGACAGGGCGGGAGCGTGGCGAGGTCGCTGCTGTCTCGTTCCTCACCGGTGTGACACTCTCGCAGTACGGCATGATCGACATCCGAACGCGACCAGAAGAGTTGCGCGGGCCAGCGATCTCTCCCGAGCGGTTGCAGGCAGCCCTGCGTGAGGCACGCCAGCACGTGCAGTTCCGCGTGACGAATATTCTGATTCTGGACGGACTGCTCACGCTCGTGGACGAGGGCATGGTCGATGACCGCACGATCCTGGAGCTGGTCGAAGGAGCCGCCCCCTGGACCGACATCGTTCTCACTGGACGCTCGGCGACGCCCGCACTTCAAGAAGCGGCGGACAGCGTGACGCTCATGCAGACGATCAAGGTGCGCGAACAGGAGCCGTTGCGGCGAGGACTCCATTACTGATCATTGCGGGGGATGCTATGCGTCGCCGACCGATCCGCGTTCTGATCGCCAAGCCGGGGCTCGACGGCCATGACCGCGGTGCCAAGGTACTCGCCAGAGCGTTGCGCGATGCTGGTATGGAAGTGATCTACACCGGGCTTTTCCAGACACCGGAGTCGATCGCGCGTGCCGCTGCTGACGAGGATGTCGATGTCGTCGGACTCAGTATCTTGTCGGGGGCGCATAACCAGCTCGTTCCAGAAGTTCTACGGGAACTTCGCGCGATCGGGAAAGGCGATGCTCTGGTACTGGTTGGAGGAATCATCCCTGAGGAAGATGTTCCCTTCTTGAAGCAGCAAGGGGTTGCCGAAGTGTTTGGTCCAGGAACTCCACTGTCAGCTATCATAGCCTATATTGAGCAGCATGTTGGCGAGCGACTCTCGCAGTTGGGTAGCTGAGATGCAGGATCACCTCGAATGGGAAAGGCTCTTAGCGCGGGTCCGAGCCCGGGATCGGTCTGCGCTTGCGCGGGCATTCTCGCTCATAGAGCGTGATCCCGATATCTGGCCGGCTGGTTGGGAGCCAGCGGGCGGGCACTCGTTCGTCGTGGCGGTGACGGGAGCGCCAGGAGCCGGGAAGAGTACACTTTTGGGGGCGCTTCTGGGTGTGGTGTCGCAATGGGATATGTCGTCGAGCGTCGTCGCCTTCGACCCCACCAGCCCCCGCTCTGGCGGCGCGCTCCTCGGCGACCGGATCCGCATGCTCGAGTCTGCCTCGCTCCCAAACGTCTACGTCCGCTCCGTCGCAGCCCGGGACGCGAACACCGGTACCGCTGCCTTGCCCGCTTTGCTGGCGCTCCTGGAAACGTTCGGGTTCGACTTCATTTTTCTCGAAACCGTCGGCGGCGGACAGGAAGCGACTCCCCTTCTCTCGTTAGCCGATGCCGTGATGCTCGTTGTGGCACCCGGTCTCGGCGACAGTGTGCAACTGCTGAAAGCAGGCGCCCTCGAACTCGCTGACCTCATCGTCGTCAACAAGGTCGATCGTCCAGGTGCTGACGAACTCGTCCGTGAACTCTCCGCCTATTTCCGGTTGATCGCTCCTGACCCCTCACTCACTCCTACGATCGTCCGCACTGTAGCGACGGAACGAGTTGGCCTCGAGGACGTCGCCGAAGCGTTGCGAGCGCTTCGCATCCGGTTGGAAGAGAATGGCATCCTGGCGCAACGACGGAGTCGGAGAGGCACTCGCTACCTCGAGGCGCGTGTCCGATCCCGCTGCCTCCGTCTCCTCGACGAAGTGCTCCACGCACAGCATACCGCTGAGTCGACTGTCGGTCTCCAGCAGCGAGAGCGTACCATTTACCGCAATCTCGCTCAACGGCTCGCTTCCTTGGCGGACGAGCGGGATTCCGAGTGTTTTGACGCACGCTGAGCAGCACACCGGTTCGCGATCTTTGCTGCCGCCGCTCCCGCACCGATACCGTTGTCGATGTTGACGACCACCAGTCCGGGGGCGCAGGTCTGCAACATACTCTGCAGGGCAGCCACCCCCGCACCACCGAACCCGTACCCGACCGGTGTCGGAAGTCCGATCACCGGTACATCGACGAGACCAGCGACGACGCTCGGTAAGACTCCATCCATGCCAGCCGCAACGATCAGAACGTCTGCGTCCCACTCCTCGACGACCTCGCGCAACGCTGGCACCAGCCGGTGCAAACCGGCCACTCCGACGTCACCCACCAGGCGCACCGAACATCCCAACTCCTCAGCGACCAGTCGCGCCTCCTCGGCCGCTGCCAAGTCGGCTGCCCCTGCAGTCAGGATACCGACTCGTCCACCGGTCGCTGGTGGCTCGCTGCCGGGACGCCAGAGAACGGCCGTCCGAAAACTGGGCGAAGTCCGCATCTCGATTCCCGGAAACGCAGCACCGAGCGCGGCACAACGCTCAGCATCCAGGCGACTCAGCAAGACTCGACCACGCTGCTCGAGGAGCAGCGCGACCGTTGCTTGCAGCTGCTCATCCGTCTTGCCTTCGGCGAGCACGACTTCCGGAACGCCCGTCCGCAGATCGCGCAGCGGATCCACCCACACACCAGGATTCGAGCGCCCCGGTATGTGCTCCCCGGCGAGTGCCGCACGCAAGGCAAAAAACGGGTCACGCGTCGTTCGTTCCTTCATCGACCGCGTCCTTCAACGCTCGGGCGATCAGCTCTTCAGGATCCACCACGACAGCTCCGTCACGACGCAAGAGTAGCAGGAACTCGACATTGCCTTCGGCACCGGTAATCGGCGAACGCTCCAAACCGAGTACCGCGAATCCGCAATCGAGCGCAGCGGCGATCACGCGTTCGAGCACTTCACGGTGCACCTGCGGATCGCGCACCACGCCACCTTTGCCAACCTTGTGACGTCCGGCTTCGAACTGTGGCTTAACCAGCGCGATCACGTATCCCCCTGGACGCAACACGCGCCACGCTGCGGGGAGAACGAGCCGAAGGGAAATAAAGGACACATCGATCGTCACCAGATCGATCGGGTCGGGTAGCGACTCGAGGTACCGCACATTCGTGCGCTCCATGACGACGACACGCGGGTCGTTCCGCAGCTTGTAATGAAGCTGCCCGTACCCGACATCGATGGCATAGACCCGCCGCGCCCCGTGTTGGAGCAAGGCATCGGTAAAGCCACCCGTAGACGCACCGAAATCGGCGCACACCCATCCGGAAACATCGAGATTGAAGGCGTGCAGTGCATGCGCCAGCTTTTCGCCCCCGCGGCTGACGTAGCGTGGCTCGGGAGTCAGACGAATCTCCGCATCAGGGGGCAAGAGTTCCCCTGCCTTTTCGACGCGCCGATCACCCAGCCAGACTTTCCCGGCTAAGATGAGCGCACGGGCCTGACTCCGTGTCGTCGCGAGTCCTCGAGTGACGAGCAACTCATCGGCTCGAATCCGTCTCCGGTTCATCGTTCGTCTTGGGTCTGCGGCTGGCACCAAGACAGTCGGCTGTGCTGGGCGTGGCAGAGCGCGAGAGCGAGCGCGTCGGCTGCATCGTCAGGTTGGGGAATTTCTGGCAGGCCGAGCAGGAGCCGAACCATCTCTTGCATCTGCCGCTTACCTGCACGACCGTACCCACCGACCGCTTGCTTCACTTGTGCGGGAGTGTACTCCACCACGGGAAGACCACGCTGGCCGCACAGGAGCAAAACCACACCCCGAGCTTGTCCGACCGCCAACGCGGTCGTCACGTTCCGCGCGAAAAAGAGCTGCTCCAGTACGACGACGTGGGGATTCCACGTCGCGATGAGTTGGTCGAGTTCCTGGTATAGTTGGACCAACCGCAACTCCAGCGGCGTCCCGGCATGGGTCCGAATCGCTCCGTAGGCCAGAGCGCGCGGTGGCTCGCTCACCATCACCACACCATACCCGAGCAACGCTGTACCAGGATCGATGCCCAAGATCCGCACGAGAAGCCAACCCTTCATGCTCCTGCCGTTTCCGACATTTCGAACAGGAGAGTGGGCGCTCTTCGTCGACAATCGCTTGAAATGATAACAAAATCGCTGTATACTGGTCTGTGGAGTGCACGTTGGATCGCCGGTTCCAAGTGATGGAAAGGACCGCGGGTGCAAGGCGAACGTGACTCGCCAGGACCGCTCGCCCGGAACGGTATCGCTTTTCGCTTCTTCCGGACAGCGTTCTGGTCGATCGCCGACCGGTGAGTGGGGGTCTGGCTATGGATTCCATGGATCTGCACGCGCTCGACGGCTCGACGGAAAGTTTTTTGTCGAATGACCACGCCTATCCCTCGTTACCAGAACTCGAGGACACAGCCCAGTACGACGAACTCGAACCCTTCGACGATGACATCGACTACTCGGAACGACGCCCCTCGCTCCTCAGCCGCCGGCTCCGCGACGCACACAATCGAAGTGAACTCGACGACGGATTGAGCGTCAGCGACACCGTCCGTCTGTACCTCCACGAAATCGGCGAAACAGCCCTGCTGACACCACAAGAGGAGGTGTGGCTGGCGCAACGCATCGAGCGAGGTAAAGTAGCCCAGGCCAGGCTCGAGCGTGGTGACTACGCTTCCGAGGAAGAGCGCCTCGCACTCCTAGCAGACAAGGAGGACGGGGAGCGTGCCCGTGCTCACCTCATTCAAGCGAATCTGCGTCTCGTCGTCAGCGTCGCCAAGAAGTACGTGGGACGCGGTCTTTCGTTTCTCGACCTCATTCAAGAAGGCAACATCGGCCTGATGAAGGCGACCGAAAAATTCGATTACAAACGCGGCTACAAATTCTCGACGTATGCCACGTGGTGGATTCGGCAAGCGATTACGCGGGCCATCGCTGACCAGTCTCGCACTATTCGATTGCCGGTTCACGTCGGTGAGACGATCAACCGCATCAAGAAGATGGCCCATCGACTCCAGCAGATTCTCGAACGCGAGCCAACGCAACTGGAGATCGCCCGCGCACTCGACATGCCCGAGGACAAGATCCGGCAGATTCTGGAGGCGGCGCGCCTTCCCGTTTCGCTCGAAGCCCCGATCAGTCCGGATGGCGATGCCTTCCTCGGCGACTTCATCGAGGATGACACCCAGCCGACTCCGCTCGACATCGCCGCCCAGCAATTGCTCCGCCAACAAATCGAAGAAGCGTTGAGCCGGCTCACGGAGCGGGAACGGCGAATCATCGTGCTCCGCTACGGTCTCGAGGACGGGCAGTTCCGTACACTCGAGGAGGTCGGTCGCGAGTTCGGTATCACGCGCGAGCGTATCCGCCAGATCGAAGCCAAGGCGCTCCGCAAACTTCGGCACCCGAGTTGCAGCCGCATGCTCCGTGGTTACCTCGACTGAGGTACCGATCGGCGAGACGGCAACCCGTTCGGCGCGTCGACCAACGTTGCCATGCGATCGACACACTTCTGGTACTGTAGTCGGGCGCTCTCGGGTGTTGGGGCATGCCCTCGTTCGGCCTGCCCTACGGTGCAGGGTAGCGCCCCAAAATCAAGACCGCGTTGTGCCCGCCGAAGCCGAACGCGTTCGTCATGACGTACCGCAATGACGCCGCCCGCGGCTCGTTGGCGACATAGTCCAGGTCACACGCCGGATCCGGCTCCCGCAGGTGCCAGGTCGGCGGGATTGTCTGGTGTTGTAACGCCAGAACACAGATGGCCGCTTCGAGTGCTCCCGCCGCGCCGAGCAGGTGCCCCGTCAACGCCTTCGTCGAACTCACCGGTGGCACCTTGCTCCGACCGCCGAAAACAGTCTTGAGAGCAGCGGTCTCCGCGATATCGTTCAACGGGGTACTCGTTCCGTGCGCATTGACGTAATCGATATCGCCAGTCTGGAGCTCTGCATCAGCGAGCGCCTGGCGCATGGCAGCCACCGCACCCGCTCCATCGCTACACGGCTGCACGATGTGGTGAGCATCCGCCGTCGTTCCGTACCCCACGACCTCGGCAAGAATGGGAGCCCCGCGGCTTCGCGCGACGTCTTCCGCTTCCAGCACCAGAATCGCTGCTCCTTCAGCGATCACGAAACCATCGCGTGTCCGATCGAACGGTCGACTGGCCGTCTCGGGCGCGTCGTTGCGCCGTGATAACGCTTGCAACGCCGCGAATCCAGCGACGACCGAGGGCGTCAGCGGTGCTTCCGATCCGCCGGCCAGGACGATGTCGACACGTCCCTCGCGGATCATTCGCATTCCTTCTCCGATCGCGTTCGCTCCACTGGCGCACGCTGACAGTGTTGCGAAGTTCGGCCCGCGCGCGCCGATCTCGATAGCGACATACCCACCAGCCATATCCGCGAGGAACATCGGGATCATGAACGGACTGACCTTACTCGGCCCACGAGTACGAAGCGTCTCCACACCCTGCTCGAACGTCTCGACTCCGCCCAGCGCTGACCCGATCAGAACACCGGTCCGCTCAGCGAAGGCTGTCGTTCCATCGAGTCCTGCTGACCGCAAGGCCTCTTTCGCTGCAGCCACCGCGAACTGCACGAAACGGTCAGTCCGTCGAGCCTCTTTCGCTGGCAAGTACTGCGTCGCATCGAACGCTCTGACCTCACCAGCGATACGGCTCGGGAGATCCTGAGCATCGAAGCGTCGGATCGTGGCTGTCCCCGAGCGCCCTTCCATCAGTGCCTGCCAGACGGTTCCAGGATCATTCCCGATCGGCGACACGATGCCCATGCCGGTTACGACGACACGCCGCCTCACGTCAGACCCCTTTTCCCTGAACCTCGTCCCAGTTGAGCGAACGCGGCGGACGTTCTCCTCGCAGCACACTGATCACGTTTTGCGCTGCGAGCTCTGCCATGCGTTGCCGTGTCGCTTCGCTCGCGCTGGCGATGTGCGGCGTCACTACCACGTTGGGAAACTGGAGAAGCGGATGATTTGCTGGCAACGGCTCCGGATCCGTTACATCGAGACCGACTCCCCAAAGTCGCCCGTGTCTCAGCGCATCCACCAGTGCCTCGGTGTCGACCACTGGTCCCCTGGCGGTATTGATCAGGATCGCCGACGGCTTCATCAACGCGAGTTCGCGTGCCCCGATCAAATGGCGTGTTTCCGGTGTCAAGGGCACATGCAACGTAACGATATCGCTGCGTTGCAGCAGTTCGTCCAGCGGGACAAACTGCGCGTTGAGTTCGCGCTCGCGTTCCGGCGCAACGCGGTTCCGATCCGTGTACAGCACCTCTTGCGCGAAACCAAACGCACGTCGTGCTACGGCTTGCCCGATCCGACCAAAGCCGACGATCCCGAGTGTCGCCCCGTGCACGTCCTTGCCGAGAAAGCCCAGCGGTTCCCACGTGCGCCAGGCACCGCGCCGCACGTTCTCGACCGCTTCGTAGACGCGTCGCGCGACTGCGAACAGCAACGCCCAGGTGAAGTCCGCTGTCGTCTCGGTCAGGACGTCAGGCGTGATGCAGACCACGACACCTCGTGCCGTGCACGCTTCGACATCGATGTTGTCGTATCCGACCGCCATGTTGCTGACGACTTTCACGCTCGGGAGAGCATCGAGGAGCGCTCCGTCGATCCGCTCGGTCAGCAAGGTCAGCAACCCATCTGCCCCTCGCGCGAAAGCGATCAGCTCGTCCCGTGTCGGAGGAAGATCTCCAGGCCACACCGCAACCTCGAAACCAGCCGCCTGCAGCAGTTCGATCCCGCGTGAGGGGATTCGTCTCGTGACAACGACCTGCACCCTCGCACCTCGCACCGTGATCGCAACCTCGCGCACCGAGGGGGATTCTACTGAGAAGCACGACCGGCGGACAGCACAACGGCCCGCAGGTGTCGAGCACAAAAAGAGGCCACCGTTTTCCGGTGGCTCCTCCGCTCCCCGAGCAGGATTCGAACCTGCAACCTTGCGGTTAACAGCCGCCTGCTCTACCGTTGAGCTATCGGGGACCGTTCTTCATTTGTCGCACTGGGAGTGTGCCATACAATCCCCGCGATCGTCAAGGGGGCCGTACGTCCCGGGCAACGCCACAGTTCCAGGAGACACCACTCTTTGCTCGGAGCCGTCCTCGGAGGATGCGGAGAGCGCAGCACACATTCGGCCCGCACCATGCTACACTGCGCCTAGCGAACCGAGCTTCACGGGGGAAGGACAACCACGATGCTCGTTTTGACGCGACGTGATGTCTATGAGCTCGTGCCTATGAGCGATGCGATCGAACTCGTCAAGCGAGCGTTCCGTGACCTCTCCGGTGGCATGGCCCACGCTCCCCTGCGCACGCCGATCGAGATACCCGATGCTCACGGCACGACTCTCTTCATGCCAGCCTTCGTACCATCGCTCCAAGGCCTCGGTTTGAAGGTCGTCTCAGTCTTTCCCGACAATCCAGCTCGCTACGGTAAACCGACGATCCATGCCGCCGTTCTGACCGTCTCACCCGAAACAGGTGAACCGAATGCCCTACTCGACGGTACCTACCTCACCGCACTTCGTACGGGCGCGGCATCGGGAGCGGCGACCGACCTTCTCGCCCGTCCCGATGCCCGCACGCTCTTGGTCATCGGCGCCGGCGCTCAGGGCCCGACACAAGCCTGGGCTGTCCTTTGCGTCCGACCGATCGAGACCATCTACGTCTTCGACCGGAACTCCCAGGCAAGCGAGTCATTCGCCGACCGCCTGCGCGAGCTGGTGCCGGATCTCCGTGCTCGCGTCGAGGTCGTCGAGCATCTCGAGGCCGTTCTCCCATACGTCGACGTGATCTGCACCGCTACGACCGCGCGGAGTCCGCTTTTTCCCGACTCGCTCGTGCCAGACGGTGTACACATCAACGCGATCGGTGCTTTCACTCCAGAGATGCAGGAAATTCCGCCGGAAACCGTTGCTCGTGCCTATGTCGTCGTCGATTCCGTCCCGGCCGCCCTCGCTGAGGCGGGCGATCTCATCAAACCGCTGCAGACCGGCGTTATTCGTGAGGAGCACATTCGAACGGAACTCGGTGAGATCGTCGCCGGAACCAAACCTGGTCGAACGTCCCCACAGCAGATCACCCTGTTCAAGTCCGTGGGCAACGCCGTACAGGATCTGGCCGTCGCCGCTGAAGCAGTTCGCCGGGCGCTCGCGATCGGTCGAGGACAGCAGGTGACACTTCTCTAACTGTCGTTGCTCGAGGGCCGGTGCCGAGATCGAGGCTCCGGCCCTCTCGCTTCGCTCAGTGCACGGCAACCGCTGCCTCGAGCGGGCATACGCCTGCCCGGCAGCGGCGCTCGGTGATGTGTTCCACGAACTCGTCGCGGAACCGTTCGAGCATGCCGAGTAAAGGCATCGGCGCCACTTGACCGAGTCCACAGAGCGACAGCTCGATGATGTGCTTGCTCGCGTACTGGATGACATCGAGATCCTCCGGACGGCCGAAGCCGTGCCGGATGCGATCCAAAATCTCGACGAGTGCCGGCGTTCCGAGCCGGCACGGTGTGCACTTACCGCACGATTCGTAGCGACTGAACGCCACTAGATACCGGGCGAAATCGACAGCACATACGGAATCGTCGAAGACGACGAATCCGCCGGATCCGAGCATCGCCCCCAAGGGAGTCAGTGAGTCGAAGTCGACTGGAACGTCGAGCTCGTCCTCCCGTAAGGGACCAGCCGAGACACCACCCGTTTGGACGCCCTTGAAGCGATAGCCCGGCCGCATGCCACCGAAGACGTCGAAGATGATCTGGCGCATCGGCAGACCCAACTCGACCTCAGCGACCCCGAGGTATCGGACAGGACCCTGCATCGTGATCAGCTTGGTACCGGTACTCTCTATGGTTCCCAGCCCGGCGTACCAGGCTCCACCATTGCGAATGATCGCTGGCACTGAAGCGAACGTTTCGGTGTTATTGAGAACCGTCGGCCGACGCCACAATCCTTCCTCCACGGACCGCGGCGGTTTGGTCCGCGGCTGCCCTCGTTGTCCCATGATCGCATACATCAAAGCGGAGCCCTCGCCGCAGATGTAGGCTCCTCCACCAGTTCGCACTCGCACGTGGCACGAGAAGCCGCTTCCAAGGATGTTGTCACCGAGCAGGCCGAGCTCGTAGGCCTGGTCGACCGCTCGTTGAAAACGGCGCAGGGCGAGCACATGCTCGCCGCCGATGTAGTTGTATCCGTAAGGCGTTTCCAGTGCGAAACAGCCGATGAGCAGTCCCTCGAGCACGAGATGTGGATTGGTCTCCAGCAGACGGCGATCCTTGAAAACGTTCGGTTCCCCCTCGTGACTGTTGACGACGACATACTTCGGCTTGGCCGGCGTCCGTCGGCCGCTCTCCCACTTGATGCCGGCTGGGAATCCAGCACCGCCGCGACCACGGAGGTTCGAAGCCTTCACTTCAGCCACGACCTCTTCCGGTGTCATCTCGAAGAGCGCTTTGAGGAACGCGCGATAGCCACCGACCGCGATATAGTCCTCGATCGATTCCGGATCGATCACCCCCGCATGTTCGAACAAGATACGGTGCTGATGGCGCAGGAATGGATGTTCACTGAGCGGCGGAATCCCCTGCCAGGGATCAGCGGAACGCACGCCGAGTGCCCAATCCGGATGTAGCTCGCCGCGTCGCAAGCCGTCGATCAGTTCCGGCACTCGCTCGGTAGTGATCCAACCGTAGACGATCGGCGGGCTGTCGGGCAACTTGACCTCAACGAAGGGTTCGGCGAAGCACCAGCCGGCACACCCGACGCGTCTCAGCACACCCGGGATATGTCCCGCAGAGAGCAGCAGCTCCAGATGCCGATACGTCTCCAACGCACCTTTCGCAATGCTGCACTCGCTGACACCGACCGAGATCACCCACCGTTCGCCACTCCAGAGCTTTTCCCACTTCGACCGGGCAGCGGCGGCGTAGTCCTCGAACGCCTGTCGGTCAGTGAGAACCGCCATGGGTCCCCTCCGCTTCCTCACCGCTGCGCAATCGCTCGATGAGCGTGCGCAGTTCTTCGACAGTCAGATGTCCCACGTACTCGTGGTGATCTAGCTGTCCTACCGGGGCCAGATCGCACACCCCCAAACACCCATTGAAGATGTTGATGCTCAATGTCCCGTCAGGGAGATCACCCTTTTCGTCCATGTCATATTCGTCTCGCAAGAGGTCGATCAATCGTCGCGCACCCGCAACATAGCAGGCAGCACCGTAGCATAGCCAGAGATAATGGCGTCCTGGTGGCTGTGTGCGAAAGTCCGCATAGAAGGTCAGGAGTCCATAGACTCGGTTGATCGTCACTCCGAGATGGTCAGCGATGAGTTGCGCAGCCTCTGGCGGTACCCAGCCGAACAAGCGTTGTGCTTCCTGGCACGCTCCGACGATCAGTTCCTGCGCTTCCTGATAATCCTGCGGACGGTACCGTTCTTCCAGAATACGCCGCAAGGGTGAAAGATCGAGCGGCTGGCGCGGTGCAACCTTCGACTCCATGCCACGCACCCTTCCGAAGTCGAGCCCCGTCGGCGAGTATACCGCCTCCACCTCGCTCGAAGCGGTATACTCTCGTGCCGGGGAGTCTCGCATGTTCTGGCTCGATCGGCTGGTCGAAGAACGGATCCGCGACGCGCAGGAACGCGGAGCGTTCCGCAACTTGCCTGGTGAGGGTCGGCCACTTCCTCCCGATGACGACCTGTCGAGTGAGGCCTGGGCCGCCCACCGCTTGCTCAAGAAGCACGGGCTGCTTCCCGATTGGCTCCAGCTCCGGAAAGAGATCTACCAAGAACGCCAGATCGTTCGACGTGCCTGGGAGGAATACTGGCGAGCAGTCGAATCAGGGGATCCCAACGATCCGGCTCACCGTGCTATTCTCCGTCGTCTCGCCTGGCGTTATCGGGAATTGGCGCGCGAACTCAACCGGAAGATCGACCAGCACAACGTTCGCTGTCCGTCTATGGCACACGAACTCGTACGCTTCCCAGAGGATCTAATCGAACGCGAGTGGAAACGGCGCGGCGTGAATCCACCCTGAACGACCGGCCCTCAGTCACTCCAGCTCCGCGCATTGCCGCCGCGGTATCCGAAGAGACGCTGAAAATCTCCATCGAAATGCTCGAGGAATTCACGGATCTCCTCGACATCACGCTGTGTGACTGGCTCGTGTACCTCCGGCACAGGAGAACCCGCCAGCTGTTCTTCGTCGATGACAGCAGCGATCAGGCTGGACGCACCGCAGAACTGACACGTGAGCCGGAACGCCCACGTCGACCGCGAGCGCCCGAGCGCCTGCAAATCCTCGGCCGAGAAGCGCTGGCCACACACTGCACAGCGCTCGACCATATTCAGAACGATGGCACGAACCTTTTCCCAGCGCGAATCCATCGGACGCCTACTTCTTGTCCAGGTCATCCAAATCGAGCGACTCGATGACTTCCCGGAAAACCGAGAGATCAGCCTCGGAGATTCGCTCTTCCGATTCCACCCTCTCGATCTCCGGCGGTTCGGTTTCGCTCTCCCCCTCGGACTCTTCTTCCGCCTCCAGGCGGACACCCGCTCGATCCATCACTGACTCATCGACATAGATCGGCACCTTCGCTCGCACAGCCAGAGCGATCGCGTCGCTCGGCCGACTGTCGATCTCGATCGTCCGCCCGTTCACCGTGAGCACGATCCGTGCGTAGAAGATCTCCTGGGAGAGATCGGTCACCGCCACCTCCCGAATCTCCGCACCCAACTCGTCGATGACCGTGCGCAAGAGATCGTACGGCAACGGGCGAGCCGGCGTCATGCCCTGAAGTGCCATCGCAATCGCCTCGGCCTCGAACGGACCGATCCAGATCGGTAGGTGCCGATCCCCGTGCACCTCCTTGAGGAGAACGACCCGATGCTGCGTGACCAGGCTTACACGGATGCTATCGACGACCGTCTCGATCATACCCTGCACCTTCCTCCGGCACGCTCAGATTTTCGTACAGGGCGTCCTCCGGCTTCACCGCCCGTTTGTCCTCTATGCGTCAACTCCGATTCTACACCCCGATCCGACTCACTCCAAGGCATACGCGGGTGTGCTCAAAAGCTTCGCCTCGTCCGGTGGCCAGTAGGTCAGCCACGCCTTGCCGATTATGGACGATATCGGAATCGCTCCGAATACCCGGGAGTCACTCGAATTGTTTCGATTGTCGCCCATCACGAACACGTGACCTGGCTCGACGATGTATTCGTGATCGAGCGTCATGCCGCGCCAAACGGTCGGTTCGGAAAGATAGGGCTCGATGAGACGCTTCCCGTTGATATACACGAACCCGTTCCGAATCTCGACGTGCTCCCCAGGCAGTGCAATGATCCGTTTCACGTAGGGCTCGCTGCCGCCGTTCGGTGGATGGAACACGACGATGTCCCCGCGCTGCGGTTGCCCAAACGGGTACCATTTCCAATTCGGATCAACCGCTATACCAGGAACCCAGGAAAGCCACCTCCCGAGCGGCACACTCGCGTAGGCGCGTCGATTCACGATGAGCATCTCGCCATTGTGGAGCGTCGGCTCCATGCTCGAACCGTCGACACGATAGTTCAGGATCACTCCACGGATCGCAACGAAGAGGACCAACGCGATCAGTAGGGTTTCGGCGATGTCCCAGGCGAGAGATCGCCGCCGCGTCGCGCGCTCTTCTGCCCCTGCCCACCGTTCCGACTCGCCAGCGAGATGCGTCATCCGATGCCGTCCTGCCACTCCACAGCGATCGCCCGGCCGCCGATTATATCCCCTAGAGAGAAACGACCGCGCAACGACGGGCGGACAGATGCATTTGCCTCCAGAAACTGTACTCGCTGGCCGCTATCGGATCCTTTGCCGCCTCGGTCATGGCGGCATGAGCACCGTCTATCTGGCGCGAGACGAACATTTCCCTCACGTCGAGCGGCGGTGTGCAGTGAAGATCATGCGCGCTAGCGATGACCCGACGCTCGCAGAACTCCAGAAGGCAGCCTTCGAACGAGAGGCGAGCCTCCTCGCTTCGCTGCGGCACCCTGCGATCCCGGACGTCTATGACTTTTTCGTCGAGAGCGGCCGCTGCTGTCTTGTCCTGGAATTCATCGATGGCGTAGACCTCGAGCAATACCTCGAACGCACCGGAAAGCCCATCCCGGAACCACAACTGATTGAATGGGCTCTGCAAATCCTGGATGTTCTGCAGTTTCTGCATACCCAGCGACCACACCCGATCGTGTTCCGTGACCTCAAGCCGTCCAATATCATGCTTCGTCAGGACGGAAGTATCGCATTGATCGACTTCGGTATCGCGCGCCTCTTCCAACCGCAGGCCCGCGGAACGACGATCGGGACGGAAGGCTACGCTCCACCGGAACAGTACCGCGGTATCGCCGATCCACGCGGCGACCTGTACGCGCTGGGTGCCACCCTGTACCACCTGGCAACCGGAATCGACCCTCGCGAGCAACCACCGTTCTCGCTGACCCAACGTCCGCCCCGAACCGTAAACCCCCATCTCTCAGAGGGCTTCGAGCACATCGTCCTTCGGGCACTCGCCTACGACCCGGCCGATCGGTTCCCGAACGCTGCTGCGATGGCCCAGGCACTGCGCGCACTGCGATCGCATCCTCCCGCCCCCCACTCGTCTGCGACCGCGCAGTCTGAATCAGCACCATCTCAAGCGCCATCTCAGCGGACGCTCTCAACTGCAACTGAGCGAATCCAGCTCCTCTGGGCTGTCCGAACCGGTGACGAGATCAGGGGTTCTCCGCTCTGTGTCAGCGATCTCATCGTTTTCGGCTCGTACGACACCTGCTTCTATGCTGTCGAGCGGACCACTGGTCAGATTCACTGGCGGAGTAGCACCGGGCGAGGCATTGCCACCACGCCGATACGCTATCGTGACTCGGTTATCGGCGGCTCGGACGACGGTGCCGTGTACTGCTTCGACAGTATCGACGGTTCATTGCGCTGGCGCTACCGAACCGCGGGACCGGTGCGGTCTTCTCCCGTCGCGATCGGTGACGTCGTCGTGGTCGGGAGCGACGACGGCTTTCTCTACGCACTCGACGCCGCAACCGGAACAGCACTCTGGCGTCGCCAGGCGCGTGCACCGGTGCGCGCCACCTCGCTTCCGGTCGGTGAGTGCATCATCTCGGCGGCCGACGATGGACGCGTGACGATGCGGACAGTGCAGGACGGTCAGCCAGTCTGGCAACAGCTCCTGGATGGGCCGATCTGGGTACGTCCTGCCCCGTTCGACGGCACAGTCATCGTGGCGACGGTCGCCGGCACCGTAGCCTGTTTCGATCTCGCAGACGGTTCATGCCGCTGGCGACAGGCTTTGGGCGACGCGTTCGTCGCCTCGCCCGTCGTCGTCGGCAGTCTTGTCCTGTTCGCCGGTAATGCCGGTACCGTCGTAGCCTGTCACCCGGACACCGGCGAGCGGCTGTGGCAGCTGCAGCTCCGTCAACGAATCGCCAGTACGCCTGTGCCGCTCGGGAATATGGTGCTCATTGCAACGGGAGACGGCGAGCTCGTGTGGCTATCGTTGACCGGCGAAATCATCGAGCGCGAAGCACTCGGCGTTGGTATAGTCAGCACTCCGATCGTCGTCGATAGCATCCTGTATCTGGGAGCCCTCGACGGGCGCTTCTATGCGCTCCTCACCGATCGAACCCTGGCGAAAGGAGAGGAATTGTGATCCGTGTCATCGTCCACGTGCTGAACGACGACCCGTTCGTCGCCGAACTCGCGACGCTGCCTGACCCTCGCGACATCTACGTCGTGTTAAAGAACCCTCGCCGGCGCGACGGCAAACGCCTCGCCACGCTTGCCGACGGCGTCACCACTATCCTGTTCCCCTGGCAGCGCATTACGTTCATCGAACTGCTCGATGAACCGAAGTCGCAGCCTGACGGCCTCCTGACGATCTTTCGGGACAACTCTGAAGGAAGCTAGCCAGTCGTCCACTGCACCGAAAACCCGTCGCTGGCGAGCCACCAGAACTCGCTGCTTCGTCAACCAGTCCGCGCCCAAGCGCCGTATACCGACAACGGCGAGACGCTCCAACCGGTAGTGACAAACGCGTCACGAAAAACTCGACGATCGGCAACTCCCGAGAACACAACGGCTCGCAGCTACTCTCCAATTCGGTACCACTGAACGATCTGCCGAAAATGATCTTCCGGCTTGATGAGCGGGTTCGCATCGACCCCACCGATGCGGTCGCTCACGAGGAAGCAGTACCGCGGATAATAGAGGATCACCGCCGGTACATACTCAGCGAACAGTCGCTGAAACTCCACGTACAATGAGCGGCGCTCCGCTTGATCCCTCGACCGCCTCGCCTCTTCGAGAAGAACATCGACTGTACGGTTTCGGAAACCGGTCACATTGGTGCCGATATCCGCCTGGGACGAATGCCACAGCTCGAAAACATCCGGATCGCCCGTGCCGGACATCCAACCGAAGATGGCCGCTGTGTACTCACGATTGAGAAGCTGCCGCTGCAACGTCTGCGCAGCGACCGGCTGTACGGTAACCGCGATCCCTACCTCAGCGAGCTGGCGAGCGACTGCCTGTGCAACCGCCACGCGGAGCGGATCGTCGACATTGACGAGCAGGGTGAAGCGGAAGTTCAGTCCACCTTGCTCGAGGATCCCGTCCCCGTTCTGGTCTTCCCATCCGGCATCACGCAACAGTTGCCGGGCCATCACCGGATCGAATCGATAGGTTTGTTCCTGGTACGCCCACGACGTCGGCGGAATCGGCCCATTGCCCGGTTCGCCCTGCCCGCCGAGTACGTCACGAACCAATGCCACGCGGTCGACCGCGGCCGATATCGCCTGCCGTACTCGTACATCCGCGAAGAGCTGCGCTTGGTTGTTCAAGAACAACGCGGTGTACCCGGCCAGCAACGGTGCGTACACGCGTGCACGCTCACCGACGAGTCGCGGATCCCGTGCAGCCGCCCAGGGCACGAGATCGAGTCCGTCGAGTTCACCACGACGGAACGCCGCTAGAGCCTCTTCCGTTGAGTCGTACAGCTGCACCACGACCCGATCGAACAGCGGTGCTGGTCGATCGAAACTTGGCGAGCGCACCAATTCGATCGACCCTTTCTCCAGATCGACAGCGTCGATCATAAACGGTCCGGTTCCCACTGGTCGCTTCGAAAAGGCGCTCTCGGGAAGATCAGTAGCGAGCGTTCCCTGCAGCGCGTGCTCAGGCAGTATCGGCACGGTCAGATGGGTCAAGAAGGGTGCATACGGCTCAGTCAGACGAAAGCGTAGGGTATACGCATCGATGACTTCAACCCCCACACTGCGCCAGAACGTCGCCAGCGTCGCGTCGCCAGGAAAACCAGGATCCTGGATGAGCCGCACCGTGAAGAGCACATCGCGAGCGGTGAACGGTTGACCATCATGCCAGAGGACGCCGCGCCGGAGTCGGATCGTGTAGGTGAGGCCATCATCGCTCACCTGCCATTGTTCAGCCAGCTCGGGTTGCGGAAGGCCACTTCCATCGACCCGAACCAGGCTGTCGAACAAAAGTTGACTGACCGCCGCTTCTGCTGTCGTCTGTGCGAGTAGCGGGTTCAGCGTCTCGATTTTCCCGATGATTCCGGCTCGAAAGGTTCCACCGGTGAGGATCGCTACGGTGGTCGGCGAAACGTCTGCTACCGCTACTCCGCGGGTATTCGAAGTAGCGACCGGCCCTTCAGCAGTGCCCCCGGTCCGGAAATGGGCGAGCGCGAACATCCCGCTCGTAGCGAGAACGATCAGCGAGGTCACCAGCCAGACGAACCACCATGGCGAAAAGGATCGCCGCCGCGTCACGCGCTTGCTCGATACCCTCGGGGACTGCACCAACCGGCGCACCTTTGCCCCTAAAGAAGCCACTGTCCGAGGATGGACAGGATAACGAAAAGCGCAGCGACGCCGATCGTGAGCTGAAAGAGCGTGCGCTCCAGTCCCCGTCGTGTGCGGTAGATCGCCGAGGTATCACCACCGAAGGCACCGCTGAAACCCGACGCCTTCGCTTGGAGCAGGATCACCACCATGAGCAAGATGGAGAGCAGAATCATCGCCAGGTAGAACGCCGTTTCCATGCTCGCTTAGACCTCCTTCTTGGCCTGGGCAGCAGCCTGCGCCGCTTCGACGATGCCACAGAACTGTGCAGCGTCCAAACTCGCACCACCGACCAAAGCCCCGTCGATGTCCCGCTCGAGAAAGAAGGCGCTGGCATTCTCAGCGGTCACGCTTCCCCCGTAGAGAATGCGTACGCCCTGTCCGGCTCGTTCACCGTACCGCTCCGCAACCCACTCGCGAATGAAACGTGCAACGTGTTGGGCGTCCGAAGCCGTTGCCGGCCGGCCAGTCCCGATGGCCCACACCGGCTCGTATGCGACAACGAGCCGCTCGGCCCGTGACGGATCGACCGAAGCGGCAATCGCCTGCAGCTGCCGCTCGATCACGCCAAGCGTCTCACCAGCTTCTCGTTCCTCCAGCCGCTCGCCCACGCAGAGAATCGGTGTCATATCATGTGCGAGAATACGCGCGAGTTTCGCTGCGACGACCTCATCGGTTTCACCGAACAGGCTGCGTCGCTCGCTATGGCCGACAATCACGTACCGGCAAAACGGTGCCAACATGAATGCCGCCACTTCGCCCGTGTACGCACCGCGCTCGTACATGCTGCAGGTCTGTGCCCCCACCACGATTGCGCTGTCGTGCAGCACATCTGCCAGCGCCACGATCCAGGGGAATGGCGGAATGAGCGCGACCTCGACATCCGCCAAACCAATGCAGCCTTTGGCGATCCCTTGAGCAAGCTGTATCGCTTCCTCGTATGTGGTGTGCATCTTCCAGTTGCCGGCGACGAGCGGACGTCGCATCCGGTTCGTCACGGCATCTCCTCCATCAGCACAGCAACGCCGGGCAACTCGCGCCCCTCGAGATACTCGAGTGTCGCTCCCCCACCCGTCGACAGGTGGCTGACCCGGTCAGCCATTCCTAGTTCCTGGAGCGCAGCCACCGAATCCCCACCACCGACAAGCGTAAAGCCGGCACACCGCGCAACCGCTTCGGCCACACCACGGGTTCCATCGCGGAACTCCGGCACCTCGTAGACCCCCATCGGGCCGTTCCACACGAGCAGCTTCGCCGAAGCGATCACCTCACCGAACCGGCGGACCGTTTCCGGTCCGATATCGAAAACCGCGCAATCAGCCGGAATATCTCCGACCTGAACCACCCGGCGCTTTGCCGGTTGTTCGAGTGACGGTGCAATGACGACGTCGACGGGGAGTTCGACCCGAACTCCCCGCTGTTCAGCGAGTGCGAGCAGGCGCCGCGCTTCGTCGACCTTGTCCGCTTCAACGAGCGAACGCCCGAGCTCGTACCCGCAGGCTTTCAAAAACGTGTTCGCCATGCCACCGCCGAGCAACAAGGCATCGGCACGAGGTAACAAGTTCTCGATCACGCCGATCTTGTCGGAAACTTTCGCGCCACCGAGCACGAGGACAAATGGGCGCTCGGCGCTATGCAGGACACGCTCGAGCGCTGCCACTTCCCGCTCCATCAGGAACCCAGCCGCACTCGGCAGCAGCTGTGCCACACCAACGACCGAAGCGTGCGCCCGGTGTGCTGCGCCGAAAGCATCGTTCACGTACCGCTCGGCCAGATCAGCCAGCGCACGGGCAAAAACCGGATCGTTGGCTTCCTCGCGGGGATCGAAGCGCAGGTTCTCGAGCAGCCCTACCTCGCCTGGCTCCAGGCGCCGCGCCATCGCCTGGGCCTCCGGGCCCACGATGTCACGCACGTAGTGAATGGACCTTCCTAGCAGTCCGCTGAGCGTCTGCGCGACGGGTGCGAGACGTAGCTCTTCCCGCACCTGTCCTTTTGGACGTCCGAGGTGCGAACAGAGGATGATCCGTGCACGCTGCTCGATCAACCACTGGATCGTTTGCAGTGTTTCGCGGATCCGCGTATCGTCGACAACCCGACCGTCTTCCAGCGGCACGTTGTAGTCCACACGTACGAGAACCCGACGCTCGCGGACATCGAGATCCCGTAAAGTCCGCAGCCGCTTCGCCATCGTGTCCGTCCCGATCCCTTTTCGCGATCCGTGCTGCCTGTCATTCTTCCTGCAGGCAACCTACCATCATGTAGTAGGCCAGATCGGCCACTCGGCAGGAATAGCCCCACTCGTTGTCGTACCAGGCCACCACCTTGGCGAGCGTCCCATCGAGAACCATCGTGCTCAAGCCGTCGACGATCGCCGACCGGGAGTCACCGCGGAAATCGCTCGAAACGAGAGGCTCGTCCGTGTAACCGAGGATGCCGTTCAGCTCGTCCTCTGCCGCCTCGCGGAAGGCTGCATTGATGTCGTCCGCAGTGGTCGCTCGCGAGAGTTCCACGACGAAGTCGATCACCGACACCGTCGGTACCGGAACGCGCATCGCGAACCCGTCGAACTTACCCTTGAGCTCCGGGAGAACCAGCGCGACGGCTCGCGCAGCTCCCGTCGTCGTCGGCACGATGTTGGTCGCTGCCGCACGCGCTCGCCGAAGGTCGCGGTGCGGACCATCCAGCAGCTGCTGATCGTTCGTATAGGCATGCACCGTGGTCATGAGGCCTCGCACGATACCGAAACGCTCGTGCAGAACCTTCGCGACCGGTGCAAGACAGTTCGTCGTGCAGGACGCATTCGAGACGATGTGGTGTCGAGCCGGATCGTACTGGTCTTCATTGACCCCGAGCACGATGGTGATGTCTTCCCCTTTCGCTGGAGCGGTGATGATGACCTTCTTTGCACCAGCGTCGAGGTGCGCTCGCGCCTTCGCAGCATCGGTGAACAGTCCGGTCGACTCGATGACCAGCTCCACCTCGAGATCGCGCCAGGGGATCTTGCCCGGTTCGCGCTCGGCAAAGACCCGGATCTCACGACCATCGATGATGATCGAGTTCTCGCTGGCCTCCACCTCACCGTCCCACGGCCCGTAGGTGGAATCCCACTTGAATAGATGCGCTAATGTCGCCGGTGTCGTCAGGTCGTTCACCGCGACGACCTCGAGTTCGTCTTCGTAGCCCTCCAGAATCGCCTTCAGTACTTGCCGGCCGATTCGCCCGAATCCGTTGATGCCCACACGAACCGCCACAGCACTATCCTCCCTCCGCATATGCCGGAGCGTACCGACTCTCATTCACCTCGCCCCGCGCCGAGCGGTTGCTGCACCATGCTCCTCGCGGACATGGGCCGATCGCTCGGCTTGCGTTGCACCGCGAGCGCATCCCGCTTCATCGTCCGCGCGATATCCAGGACCGCCTCCGCGAGCTTCGCTGGATCATGGCGCCACGGTTGTTCGGGATTGACGAGATCGCGTAGGACAACCCGTACCCGTTCGCGAACCCGATCGAGCCCTTCTAAGGCAACTCCTCGAACACCGATCGCCTCCAGCGCTCGCGTCGGCTCCAGGTTATCATTCGCCAAAACACAGTCCACGAACTCCCCGCCTGCGTGCCGCTCGAGCGCTTCGAGATGCTCCACAACGCCGAAACCGTCCGTCTCACCACGCTGGGTCGTCACGTTACACACGTAGAGCTTGAGCGCCGGCGACACCCGGATCGCGTGGGCGATGCCTTCGACGAGCAGGTTCGGAATCACCGAGGTGAACAAACTGCCGGGACCGAGTACGATGACATCCGCCGACAAAATCGCCAGGAGCGCCGGCTCGTACGCCTCGGGATGCTCCGGATCCAGAAAGATCCGTCGAATACGACCGCGTTGCTGGGTGATCGTCGACTCGCCTCGTACGATGTGTCCGTCCTCGAACTCCGCACACACCGTGATGTTTTCCAGCGTCGAGGGCATGACGCGCCCACGCACCGCGAGAACCCGCGAGGATTCGACCACCGCGCGCTCGAAACTTCCGGTAATCTGCGTCATCGCCACGATGAAGAGATTGCCGAAGCTATGTCCGTCCAGAGCGGAACCGACCGCCGGAAACCGATATTGAAAAAGTTCGCTCATCAACGGCTCAGCATCGGCCAGTGCGACGAGACAATTGCGGATATCGCCCGGTGGCGGCACGTTGAAATCCTGCCGGAGCCGCCCCGAACTTCCACCGTCATCCCCCATCGTCACGATCGCCGTGAGCGCGACGTTGTGCGCCTTGAGACCGCGCAAAAGTGTCGAGAGACCAGTTCCACCGCCGATCGCGACGATATGGAACTCCGGCGGCTGCGGACCGAAGCGATGAGCCTGCAAAATCTCGGCTAATCCACGTCGGTCGGCGCGCTGGTCGAGAAAGGGAGCGAGGAGCGAGCGCGAGAGCTGCCAGAAGCCGACAACAGTCAGCACGCTCCCCACCGAGATCATCAGCGCCTCGCGATACGGATGCGGAATGAATTGCAGCGTCACCGCCCGGACAAAACCCGAGACTTCCTGGGGGAAGGCATAGTTGCGATAAAGCCAGGCCAGTCCCATAGCGAGCCCGAGACTGGTCGTCACGACACCGAGCGCCAGTAACAGGATCCAGCGCTTGACCAGCATTCCCGGGCGCAACCAAGTCCGGAGCTTCATGCGTCCCCCGTTTCACGCCCCGCAACCCGGCCTCAGTATAACAGCCGAACGGACGGAGCGCCGATCAACTGCGTACGAACGAACACACGCCTCGCCGCTGGCTCATCAGTTCAGCACTAGCCACCGTGCCGCTGGATCACGGCATGCCGGAGCCGCGAGGATCTTGCATGTTCCCACCCCGACGTGGTATATTCTCAACAGTAAACGAAGCGCCCCGGGAAAGTGGGCACGGCCCACTTTAATTTTTGCCCTGGCTGGCAGCCCACCAGTCGGGTACCGAGCGGCGCGGACGAAGGGGGGCGATCGACGATGAAGAGCGATCTCTACACGGCTATCGCACAGATCGCTGCTGAGCGCGGGATACCGCGCGAGGCAGTCATGGAGTCAGTGCAGCAGGCACTGCGGACTGTCTACAAGAAGGCAACGGGTTCAGACGAGGAAGTCGAGATCGAAATCGACGTCAACACTGGCAAGATTCGGATCTTCGCGCCCAAGCGAGTCGTGGAGACCGTACAGGATCCGCTGCGCGAAATTTCGCTCGAGGAGGCGAGGAAGATCGATCCGCGCGCGATCGTCGGTGACATCGTTCGCATCGAACGTCAGCCGACGAACTTCGGTCGTATTGCGGCGCAGACGGCTAAGCAGGTCATCCTGCAGCGGATCCGCGACTTCGAGCGCGAGACCATTTATAACGAGTTCATCGACCGGGTCGGTGAGGTGTTGACCGGTACCGTGCAGCGTGTCGATCCACGCGCGGTCATCCTGAGCTTCGGCAAGGCCGAAGCGATCCTCCCGGCACGCGAGCAGATTCCCGGTGAACGGTACCGCCCCGGTCAGCGCCTCAAGGTGTACCTGGTCGAGGTGACCAAGGACGCGAAGGGACCGCAGCTGCTCGTTTCACGCACACACCCGAACCTGATCAAGCGATTGCTCGAACTCGAGGTGCCGGAGGTGGCGAGCGGTGCGGTCGAAGTCATGGCTATCGCCCGCGAACCGGGTCAGCGCTCGAAGGTCGCCGTCGCCGCACGCCAGGATAAGGTCGATCCGGTTGGTGCCTGCGTCGGCGTTCGCGGTGTCCGTATCCAGAGTATCGTGACCGAGCTCTCGGGCGAGAAGATCGACGTGATCGAGTGGTCGTCGGACATTCGCACCTTCATCGCCAACGCCCTGAGTCCGGCGAAGCCGATCACGGTCATCCTCAACGAGGACGAGAAGGTGGCACGCGTTGTCGTGCCGCCCGAGCAGATGTCGCAGGCGATCGGGAAGGACGGACAGAACGCCCGGCTCGCCTACAAGCTGACCGGCTGGCGGATCGACATCAAGGATCCGGCCTCGCTGGAGGGCGAGGAGGCGCTGCTGGTGCGTTCGGCCACCAGCCTGCCCGAGCTGCCGCCGGATCTCATGGCATTGGGTCGGCAGCCACGGCTCGTCCGAGCCGACGGCACCTTCAGCATCCGCGAGCGAGAGTTCGGTCCGCTGCCGAGCGACCTGATCATGAAGAGTGTCGATGTCGAAATCGTCAACGGTGTCGTGAATGTTTACTACGATCGCGAACTTCGTGCCCGGTACGATTTCGAGACCGGCCGTGCGCTACCATTGACCGATGATGAAACGGCCGATGTCCGGTGAAACGTGACCGGAAGGAGGTCGCGACGGTGAGCGAGCGTCCCGACCGAAACAAGCGCCGTGGTCCGCGCCTCAAGCACCTCCCTGTCCGTACCTGCGTCGCCTGCCGTGCGCGTGACTTGAAGCGAACATTCGTTCGCATCGTGCGCACACCGGACGGGACGCTCGCCATCGATCCGACCGGCAAGCGGAGCGGTCGCGGCGCCTATCTCTGCCGGCGCTTCAGTTGCTGGGAACGCGCAGCGCAGTCCGACGTCTTGGAGCGGGCGCTCCGCGTTCCTGTCCCACCGGAGTTTCGGGAGGAACTCCTGCGCTGGGCTGATCGACACATCCGCCGCGAAGAGCCGCCCGCTGACGAAACCCCTGCCGAGAAGGAGGTCCAACCATGAGCACGAAGGCAAGGAAGCATACACAGCCCAGAACGGACCGTTCGCCAGCGACCACGAACCGCGGTACTACTGCCGTCGCGCCGCGTGGCCCGATCGAGATCGGGAGCGTGATCACCGTCGGTGAGCTCGCCGAGGCGATCGGCGTCAGTGCGGTCGAGCTGATCAAGGCTCTCATGCGGCGACGCGTCATGGCCAGTATCAACCAGCAGATCGATTTCGAAACAGCCGCTGCCGTCGCCGCGGACTTCGGCATCGAAGTGGTCGAGCATACGCCTGAGGCAGTCGCACAAGAGAAGAGTTTGGCGGAAATCGTGCGCGCGAGTGCACAGGAACCTGGTGCGGTTCCCCGTCCGCCCGTGGTGACGATCATGGGTCACGTCGACCACGGCAAGACGAAGCTCCTCGATGCGATCCGTCACACGAACGTCGCCGAAGGCGAGGCCGGTGGGATCACTCAGCACATCGGCGCCTATCAGGTTGAGGTGCAGGGAAGGAAGATCACGTTCCTCGATACACCTGGGCACGAAGCCTTCACGGCGATGCGCGCCCGTGGCGCCCAGGTGACCGACATCGCGGTTCTCGTCGTTGCAGCCGATGACGGGGTGATGCCGCAGACCCGCGAGGCGGTGGCGCATGCCCGGGCGGCCAACGTCCCGATCATTGTCGCCATCAACAAGATCGATTTGCCCACGGCCAATCCGGCCCGCGTGAAGCAGCAGCTCGCCGAAATCGGCGTCATCCCGGAAGAATACGGCGGCGACGTGCCAGTCGTGGAGGTGTCCGCCAAGCAAAAGCTGGGCATCGAAGACCTCCTCGAGATGATTCTGCTCGTCGCTGACCTGCATGATTTGAAAGCCAACCCGAATCGCCCGGCGATCGGCGTCATTATCGAAGCGAAGGTCGACCAGAAGCGCGGACCGGTCGCGACCGTTCTCGTCCAGACTGGAACGCTCAAGGTGAACGACGTCGTCGTCGCCGGGGCGACCTGGGGCCGCGTTCGAGCGATGTTCGACGATCGCGGGCGGAAGGTACGACGCGCCGAACCCTCCATGCCTGTTGAGATCCTCGGTCTGGAGGAGGTCCCGGAGGCTGGTGACTACCTCCAGGTGGTCGAAGACGAGCGCACCGCCAAGGAAATCGCCGCCCAGCGCGCCGCTAAGCGGCGCGCCGAGGCACTCACGGAAGCGCGCGTTGTGAAACTCGACGAGTTCCACAAGGGGGTGCAGGCCGGGGAAACACGCGAGTTGCGCCTAATTCTGAAGGCAGATGTCCAGGGAAGTTTGGAAGCTATCCAGAACGCCCTCGCGAAGCTCAACGATGAGCTGGAGGGTGTCGGTATTTCTGTCCTGCACGCCGCGACTGGCGCGATCTCCGAATCCGACGTCATGTTGGCCGCGACGACCGGTGCGATCGTCATCGGGTTCAATGTCCGCCCTGATGTCGCAGCCCGCCGAGCAGCGGAGGCAACCGGCGTTGACATCCGCTACTACAACATCATCTACCAGCTTCTTGAAGACGTCCGAGCGGCCGTCACCGGTCTGCTGGCACCCGAGACGCGCGAGGTGATCGACGGCGTGGCCGAAGTTCGCGAAACGTTCCGCCTGCCGAACCGCACTGTCGCCGCGGGTCTCTACGTCGTCACCGGCAAGGCTCTCCGGAATGCACGAGTGCGGGTGATCCGCGACGGGAAAGTCATCTACGATGGAGCGGTTGCCTCGCTCCGTCGCTTCAAGGAAGATGTCCGCGAGGTTGCCGCTGGGTACGAATGCGGCTTGACCATCGACGGATTCAACGATGTCCGCGTCGGCGATCAGATCGAGTTCTATCACCTCGAGCAAGTACCGCGCGGGCAATCGTGAAGTGCCCGCGCGGTGGGCCGCGCGGAAAGGAGGCCCCATGCCAAGCTATCGGCAAGCCCGACTCGCCGAGTTTCTTCGCGACGAAATCAGCACGATCATCCAGCGGGAACTGCGCGACCCCCGCGTTGGCTTCGTCAGTGTTACGCGCGTCGAAATGAGCCCTGATCTCCGGCATGCGCGCGTCTACGTTTCCGTGTACGGTAGCCCCGAAGAGCAGGAGCAAGCGCTCCGTGCGCTTCAAGGAGCCGCCGGCTTCATCCGGCGGCTCATCGCTCCGCATCTCCACACGCGCCACATCCCGGAGCTGCACTTCAAGCTTGATCGCTCGCTCGAGCATGCCGAGCAGGTGGCACGGCTCTTGTATCAGATCCAGCGCGAACGGCAGACCAGCTCGACAGGATCGAACGGCGATGGTGATCAGACCTGACGGAAGCGATCGCATCCTAGCGAGCAGTCACGCTGCGTGGCAACTCGTGACCGCAGCGCGCTCGCTCTTGATCGCCACGCACGCGAATCCGGACGCTGACGCCGTCGCCTCGGTCTTGGCACTCCGGCTTGCCGTCATGGATCTCGTTCCCGCCCTCGTCTGTGCGACAGGCGATTTCACCGTGCCTCGCAACCTCCGTTTCTTGCCCGGCGCAGGCACGTTGCTCAGTGACCCCAGCGACCTACCGGAGGACATCGAGACGATCGTGCTCCTCGATTGCGCTGACCCGACGCGTCTGGGCCCGCTCTACCACGCACGCCAAAGATGGTTCGAAGGTTCCGTCCCGATCGTGAACATCGATCACCACGTGACGAATACCTGGTTCGGGCAGGCGAACCTCATCGCCCCCTCAGCCGCCGCGACAACCGAGATTATGACGCAGTGGTTCCTTGCGGTCGGCATCGACCTTACAGCGGATATGGCGACCTGCCTTTTGACGGGACTGTACGGCGACACGCTGAGTTTTCAAACGTCGAGCACGAGTCCAGAAGCCCACGAACTCGCAGCACTCCTACTCAAGAAGGGTGCCCGCCAGGAAGAGATCGTCACCAATCTGTTTCGGCGGAAACCCGTCTCGACCATCTTGCTCTGGGGTGCGGCGCTCAGCCGTGCTCGCGTAGAGCCGCCAGTCATCTGGACGGAAGTGACGCGAGACATGCTCGAGACAACCGGCGCGATTGCAGCTGAAGGAGAAGGCATCGTGAATTTTCTCAGCGGTGCCGAGGGGACAATCGTGGCTATCCTTTTTTACGAGCAGCCGGAAGGCTGGCGTGTGAGCGTCCGCTCGGCCGATTCCTCGGTGGACGTTGCTGCCATCTGCCAGCACTTCGGCGGCGGCGGCCATCCACGTGCCGCAGGGTGTCGGCTTCCTCCCGGCGAGCCATCCCGGCGAGCGTTCCTCGATTATGTCCGTAGCGTGGTTACCGAGCGAACCGGCAGCGAACTGCATACTGGATAGTCGAATGCACGGAATCCTGCTCGTCGACAAACCACGCGGCTGGACTTCGCACGACGTGGTTGCCTGGGTACGGTCGCGCCTCGGTCTCCGCTCCGTCGGGCATGGCGGCACGTTGGATCCTGCAGCCGAGGGCTTGCTGCTCATTCTTGTCGGCGTCGCCACGCGACTCGCCCAGTACGCGATCGACGCCGACAAGAGCTATATCGCGCATATCGTATTGGGCGTGTCGACTACGACTGACGATCTCGAAGGCGAACCACGCGAGTCCCAGCCGGTTGTCAGCCCACCATCGCGGGCTGCGATCGCAGAAGTACTCGAGCGCTTTCGCGGAACCATTCAGCAAGTGCCACCTGCTTACTCGGCGATCAAGGTCGCTGGGACAGCCGCCTATCGGCGCATCCGGCGCGGAGACCGCGTCGCACTCGAGCCGAGAACCGTCACCGTGCACCGTCTCGAGCTCCTGCACTACGACTATCCCGATCTCGTCGTCGCGATCGACTGCGGCAAGGGTTTCTACGTTCGAGCACTCGCTCGCGATCTGGGTGATACGCTCGGGACTGGGGGATACCTGCACGGCCTCGTCCGCACACGCATCGGGCGGTTTCACCTCAACCAGGCATGGACGATCACCGACTTGGAGCGGACTCTCGGGCCCGAGACCTGGCCACTCCTCGCGCAACATCCCGATGCACTGGTACAGGAGCTACCACCCTTAGTGCTCCCGAATGCGCAGCTCACTGCGTGGTATCATGGCGCTCCGGTGCGGTGCAGTGTCACCGCCTCCGAGGGTTCGCTCGCGCGAGCCTATGCAGCGGATGGCGACTGGATCGGGCTCGCGCGGTACGACGCACTTCGCAAGCATTGGCACCCCGAACTCGTCCACCGCGCTCGAGGCTGACGGAGGAGTTCGGACCGACGATGCGTGTTTTCACCGACTGGGATCGTCTACCTCGGGATCGCCATGTCTTGACTATCGGCAATTTTGACGGTGTTCACCGCGGACACCGCTCGCTGCTCGAGCGGGTGCAGGCACGCGCTCGCGAACTCGGTGTCCGAAGTCTCGCGGTAACGTTCGATCCGCTACCCAGCGAAGTACTCGCTCCCGACCGCGCCCCCCGTCGACTCACCTTGACCGAACATCGCTTGCGACTCATCCTGGCGTGCGGGATCGATCGTATCCTGCTGGTTCGCTTCGATCATGCTTTCGCGCAACTCGCGCCGGAGGAGTTCGTACAGCTTCTCGTCGACTTCGTCCATCCCGTCGAAATCATCGTCGGTGACGATTTTCACTTCGGTCGCAACCGGAGCGGCAACCCTGACGTCCTGCGCACCCTCGGCGCACAGTACGGCTTCCATGTGACGGTCATCGAGCGCGTTACCGACAAGGCAGTCACGATTTCCTCGACGCGTATCCGGGAAGCGATTGCGCAGGGCGATGTCCGTTCCGCCAGAGAAATGCTCGATCGGCCTCACCTGGTAGTCGGAGCGGTGATCAAAGGTTCAGGAAGAGGTACGGTTCTCGGATTTCCGACTGCCAACATCGCGATACGTGACCGCCTGCTCACACCAGCAGACGGTATCTACGCCTCCGTCGTGTACGCGCTCGGCGGCTGGTATCCGGCACTGGCCTATCTCGGTAACCGACCCACGTTTCCGGGTGCCGGGTATGCGGTGGAAGTCTATCTTCTCGCCGAGCAGATACCCGCTTTGCAGGGTCAGGAACTCAGTGTTTACTTCATTGAGCGCTTGCGGCCGGATCGTGCCTTCGACGATCCGGACCAGTTGATCCGGCAAATGCAGGAAGACGAGCGCCAAGGACGAGTGCGCTTGGCCACTGAGCTTACGAATTGGCCGCCACCGCTCGTCGCTGCGCTACACCGTCCGCTGGAAGGAGTACCGACGACCGATGACGACCCCGAACGAGCGTGAAGCGCTGGTCGAGCGTCTCCTCACGCGCGGCACTGTCGATGTGGTGGTGCGCGAGCGCCTGCGCGAACGATTGCTCGGCGATCGCCCGCTCCGGGTCAAGCTGGGAGTAGATCCGACTCGTCCCGATATCCACCTCGGCCACTACGTTTGTTTCCGCAAGCTGCGCGAATTTCAAGCTTTGGGACATCAGGTCGTGGTGATCATCGGTGACTGGACAGCGCGCATCGGTGACCCATCAGGGCGCTCGGCACAACGCCCGATGCTGACAGCCGAAGAGGTAGAAGCGAATGCCAAGACCTATCTGGACCAATTCTTCAAAGTCGTCGATGTCAGTCGAGCTGAAATCGTCTGGCAGAGCACGTGGTTCGGCACCTTCACGCTCGAAGACGTCATTCGTCTCGCCAGCAAGTACACGGTCGCGAAACTGTTGACTCGCGAGGATTTCGCCAAGCGCTATGAACAGGGTTCGCCGATCAGCATCACCGAACTCCTGTATCCGCTCTTGCAGGCGTACGACTCGGTGGCCATTCAGGCGGACGTCGAGATCGGTGGCACCGACCAGCTATTCAACCTTCTCGTCGGGCGCGACATCATGCGGGAATACGGTTTGGAGCCACAAGATGTGCTGACCGTCCCCTTGCTGGTCGGGACTGACGGCACGCTGAAGATGAGCAAGAGCTACGGAAACTACATCGCGGTGAACGAACCACCCGAGGAAATGTTCGGCAAGATCATGTCGATACCGGATCATGTCCTGGGTGACTATCTGCGCCTCCTCACCGACCTTCCCGATGAGGAAATCGATGCCCAGTTGGCTGGCATGGCCAACGGCACGATCAACCCGCGCGACGTCAAAGAACGGTTAGCTGTCCTCATCGTGAGCGACCTGCACTCGCCCGAGGCTGCCGAGCGTGCGCGCGAGCACTTCCACCGCGTTCACCGCTTGCGCGAACTGCCCGAGCAGATGCCGGAAATTGCCGTTCCGCAGCGGAGCCGTATTATCGAACTCATCGTGCGTGCCGGCTTCGCCCGCTCCAACAACGAGGCACGCCGACTAGTCACGCAGGGCGGCGTGCGACTCGATGGACGCCGTGTCGACGACCCGGAGGAAGTCGTGGAACTCGACGAGCCGATCGTTCTCCAGGTCGGCAAACGGCGGTTCGCGCGCCTTGTTCCCTCTGACGTCAACGACTGATCACGTGTCGAATACGACGATACTGCGCGCGACGCTACCGCTGAGCATTGCGTCGAATCCCTCGTTGATCTGCTCCAGGCGCAGACGACGAGAGATCAGTTCGTCCAGCTTCAACCTACCCAACCGGTACAGCTCCAGCAGCCGGGGAATATCGCGCGGAAGATTCGCCGTGCCGTAGACCGTCCCTTTGATCGTCTTCTCCGCACGCAAGAGGTCGAGTGGATCGAGTGGCAAGATCGTTCCCTGGGGAGCCAGCCCCACGACAACCGTGGTACCCCCCTTCCGCGTCGCCTCGTAGGCTTGCTGGATTGTCTCGACACGACCGATCACTTCGAAGGCGTAGTCCGCACCACGGCCCTCAGTCAGCGAGCGAATCGCTTCGACCGGATCCTGTTCGCGCGCATTGACGACATGCGTGGCACCGAGTTCTTTCGCCCACTCGAGCTTTTGCGGCACCACATCCACCGCGATCACCGGCCCCGCTCCGGCCAGTGCGGCACCCTGCACCACGTTGAGCCCGACGCCACCGCAACCGATCACCGCAACGCTCTCTCCCGGGCGCACCCCGGCTGCGAACAGCACGGCACCGACCCCTGTCGTGACGCCACAACCGACGAGCGCTGCCCGATCGAGCGGAATGTCATCCGGAAGCTTGAGCAGCCCTTGTTCCGGCACCACCGTGTATTCCGCGAAACACGAGACGCCGAGAATGTGGTGGACGTCCTGGCCGTCGCGATGAAAACGCGTCGTTCCGTCGAACATCCGACCGGTTCGTCGCAGCGGGTTACTGAAATCGCAGAGTGCCGGCCGGCCATTGAGACAATAAAAACACTGGCCACAGAAGGCACGGAAGACGAACAGCACGTGGTCGCCCGGCTGGAATCGGGTCACGCCGGGCCCTACGGCCTCGACGATGCCAGCTCCCTCGTGCCCTGGCACCGCCGGCAAGACAGTGGTGAGGTCACCTTGAATGTAATGGAGGTCGCTGTGGCAGACGCCAGCAGCAGCGACACGAACGAGGACTTCGCCTTCTTTCGGCGGATCGACATCGAGATCCCAGATTTCCAGTGGCTTTTTCACTTCCGTCAAAACCGCCGCACGCGCACGCATCGAACTGCTCCTTCCGCACTGCTCCCATCGGTCAGTATGAGAGACCGAAGCCGGCGGGTCAATCGCCCGTTCGTTTCTGGCTGCGCTCACGGTGTTTCGCGGAAAGTGTTCCATGTGCAGGTAGATCGCGTACTCATTCGGCGATCCCGCTCACAGGGCGGCTCGAAGCACCGACACTGCTCGACCGGCGCTGCTCGCTCGCGCCGAGGCTGAGTCATGGTACCAACGTGCCGTCGGCGTACTTCCGTTCGGTCGCACGAGCAGACGGCGGGGCCGACGCGCACCTTCCCCGCATTTCGAGGCGAGAGCCGTTCGCCTCGAACCTCGCTGCCCCACTCCGTATCGGCGAGCGCCTGCCCCGCCGACGACCGCAGCAGTCGGGCTCGTTCGGTGCGGAGCCGGCCACGTGATGCCTCCTTCTCCGCGCGAGCGGGATCGAGCATTCGATCCTGTGCACGGACGGTGATCCTACACTGTCCGTTTACCTCCTTGCCCCGCCCCCCTCACGCCCCCAAGCTGCGAGGACCTCGGTCAGGAAGGACGGGATAAGATCCACGAATCCCTTCCCGGCCAGGAACGCTTCCCAGGCCCGGAGGCTGGCTCAGTAGTCGTCTCTGGTCGCGGGGGAAAGATCGGCTCGGAGGTCGAGCCAGGAGCGGAGGGCCGGGACAACTTCCCCTCCCCGGGGTCAGGAAGCTTCTTGTCTCTTCTTCGCTCCGGAAGTAAGAAGACTTGCCCCGGATCCGGACTTCATAGCGACCATCGCAACGGAGACGGATCCTGACCATAAACTGACCCCCTGACCCTTGTTCCTTCGGTCAGGGGGCCTTGCATCTCGAGCGGGAGACGGGACTCGAACCCGCGACAACCGGCTTGGAAGGCCGGCACTCTACCAACTGAGTTACTCCCGCACGGTCGGGGTGAGAGGACTCGAACCTCCGACCTCAGCGTCCCAAACGCCGCGCGCTACCAACTGCGCCACACCCCGATCCGTATCCAGCACCATAGTATAGCAGCTTTCACGCATCCCGGGTAGATCGGGAACGCACGAGCACATACCCTACTCGACCTTCTACCCGCGCCGCTGGCTTCCGTCCCGCTGCCGCGGTATCTCGTACGGCATCGGGATGTACTGGACGGACGGCCGCCGCTGCATCGCTTGCGGATACAGTTCCATCAACTGATACACTTCGTCCGGAATCCCCACCGTGACGGGTAGCCCGAGCTGCCGCGCTTCCTCGACGTCGATCGGGTAGTCGTGCGTCCACTGCCCGCAGGTCAGTGCATCGGCGATCGCTCGAGCCTTGTCTTCTTCCATTCCGTTCGCTCTGAGGATCTGGTGTACCGTAGCGTTCACTTGGCGCATGGCCTTTTCGCCGATGTCCGCCAGGATAAGGGTCTGATCGTCCACCTCAGCGATCGGCTTCTCCCGCACGACACGCAATACCGACGCAGCTGGATACTGTCCGATCTGCGGATCGACCGGGCCGAGTACCGCATTCTCGTCCATCACGATCTCATCGGCCGCCAGCGCGATGAGTGTTCCACCCGACATCGCGTAGTGAGGCACGAACACCGTGACCTTGCCGCGGTGCCGCACGAGGGCCGAGGCGATCTGCTCGGCAGCCAGCACCAGTCCCCCTGGCGTATGCACGATGAAATCGATCGGCATCTCTTCCGGCGTCAACCGAATCGCCCGCAAGACCGCTTCGGCATCGTCGATATCGATATAGCGGGCTATGGGAATGCCCAAAAACGAAACCGCCTCCTGCCGGTGAATCAGCGTAATCACCCGAGATCCCCGGCGCTGTTCGAGTTGATGGATCAGGCGCAGACGGTTCATCTCGAGCAGACGGCGCTGCAGAACGGGCGACAGCATCGAGAAAACGAGAAAAAGCCAGAACAGTAAACCTGTGAAATCCATCGGTCGTCTCCTCCGCTCGCCTCCGATCGACCGTTGCGGACCGCCTACGCACGCCCCGGCACGGTGCCTTATACTACACCAGAGGTTACGCCGCCAGAGAGGAGACCACCATGGGCCTCATCTCACGCATGACGACCTTCGTCAAGGTAAAGCTCTCCCGTATGCTCGACCGCGCTGAGGATCCACGGGAGACGCTGGATTACGCCTACGAGCGACAGCTGCAGCTGCTCCAGGAAGTCCGGCGCGGTATCGTCGACGTCACCACCTCGAAGCGCCGGTTGGAACTCCAGCGAGCCAAGCTCCAGGAATCGCTCGACCGCCTAACCGAACAAGCCCGGCAAGCGCTCAGTGTCGGGCGCGAAGACCTCGCTCGCCTCGCACTCGAACGCAAAGCCATCGCCCAGCAGCAAGTCAATGATCTCGACGCGCAGATCCGCATGCTCGAGCAGGAGCAGGCCAAGCTCGAGCAAGCCGAAATGCGGCTCCGCGCAAAAGTTGAGGCATTTCGTACGCGCAAGGAAGTTATCAAGGCGCAGTACTCAGCGGCCGAAGCTCAGGTACGGATTAACGAAGCCGTGACCGGCATCTCCGAAGAGATGGCCGATGTGGGACTCGCACTCGAGCGTGCCGAGGAGAAGACACAGCAACTCCAAGCCAGGGCATCGGCCATCGACGAACTTCTTGCCTCCGGGGTTCTCGAAGACCTGACTGGTACCCGACAGGACGCGGTCGAGCGAGAGTTGGCACGCATCAGTGTCAGTGAGTCTGTCGAAGCGGAACTCGCGGCGCTGCGCCAACAACTCGGCCAAGGTGAAACGCCCAAGCAGCTTCCGGAAGGAGGCCAGTCGTGATCGTCCGGATCCTGACCGAAGGTCAATACCGGATCGAGAGCGGCCTCTACGACAACCTGAACGCGCTCGATAACGCGATCGTGGAAGCTGTTGCTGCTAGAGACGAGACGCGGTTCCGCACGCTGTTGAACGAACTTCTGGAGACTGTGCGCCGGCACGGCATACCGGTCTCGCCGGATGAGTTCGTCGAGTCCGATATCATCCTTCCGCCGCCGGACACGACATTGGAAGAAGCCCAGCACTTGTTCACTGGCGACGGGCTGTTGCCAGGCTGAGTCAGAGCGGGAGATCCCACAGCGCGTACCAGTGCTCCGGTCGGCGTTCCACGGGAAGCTCTCGCTCGAGAAGCGCGACGAGACGCAGTTCTTGTGTCTCGTCGCGTTGGCGAGCGCCCCGGGGCGCAAACGGCGTGAACTTCCCCAGCTTGAACTGGTAGATCCAGTAAAACGGTTTCCCGTCCCGGTCGGTGAAGCGAAAGACTGCAGCCAGGAGCTGACTCCCGAAGCCGTGTTCGATGAGAATCTGACTCGCCGCTTGCAGTGTCGCTACCAGATCCTCGAAGTCCGGATCCTCGAGCAGAATCCACCGATACCCATACGCATCGCTCCATAACCGATAGCGACTGTTCGTCTCGCGAACCGCGATCCGGAGAAGGCCGTCGAGTTCTTCGCTCGCCCGCTCGAAATAGACCGACTCCATCGGCTTGAAGACGAGCCCCGCGATCGGCTGCGGCTTCATTCCGAGTTGCGCTTCCATGGTGATCGCAGCCGTACCGATCGCAATGAGCCCTTCCTGGCGCGCTGGAACCGGCCGTGCAGCGCGTCCCAGCAAGATGTCCAACAATCGCTTCATGCGAGTCCCTCGAGTTGCCGCTGGAGCGCCTCGAGCCGCCGAACACGCTCCTCGGTGGGCGGATGCGTGGAGAAGAGCGAGGCAAGACTCGCTCGCCGTATCGGCGGCAAAATGAAGAATGCTGCCATTTCTTGCACTTCCCGCAAGTCCCGCTGCGGAATCCGCTGGATCCGGCCGTCGATCTTGAGGAGTGCTGAGGCGAGCGCCATCGGTCGTCCGGTCAAAAGGCCGGCCACGCGATCAGCGACGTACTCCCGGTACCGTGAGAGTGCAAGTAACAGCAGCTGGCCGATCAACCACACTGCCAGCGAGACGAGAAACGCCAGCGCGATACCGCCCCGGCGATCGCGATCCGATCGCCCTCCACCACCCCACAGAAGGAAGCGAAAAACGAGCTGAGCGACGATGACGAAGAACCCCGCGATAGTCATCACCAGTACATCGCGGTTCCGGATGTGCGCGATCTCATGCGCAATGACTGCTTCGAGTTCCTCATCATCGAGAAGGTCGAGGAGACCGCGTGTCACCACGACCGTCGCCGAGCGGGCACTCTTGCCCATCGCGAACGCATTCGGCAGCGCTGTTTCGATGATGCCCACCCGCACGCGCGGCACTCCAGCGAGCGCCGCGACTCGCTCGACTATCTCCTGCAGACGCGGTAGCTCACCGGGTTTGAGAATGCGCGCTCCCACGCTCGCTAACGCTAGTGGTTCCGAGAGAAAGATTTGGAACAGCGCGAGCAACACCGCAATGACGAGAACCGAGACGGCGTCCAGCCCACTCCAGATCAACGTACTCACGAAGACGACGTACAGGAGCGACAAACCGGCGAGAACGAGTACCATCCGCAGCGTAAGGCCGGGATCCCGTGCCCAACGCTCGACTCGACGCATCGAGTAAGCCACCTCGCGCCTCCTGCCTCGCAACCCGCACAGGCCATTATACTCGCCGGAAAACAGCATACCGTCGAGCCTCGCGCTTCGCATCTCGAGGAGTGTGCACCCAGTGTTTGTGCCACGTTTTACAGGACCACGTCGCATACTCGCACATCGTCGCCGGCTCACCGAAATCGCTACCGTTCTTTCCCGGCATGGACTTGGATTCATTCTCGATCACCTCGGTATTCCCGTCCAACCTCGTGCCCGGCAGCGTCTACCAGCCGCGCAGATCCCCGCCCCGATGCGGCTTCGTATGGCACTGGAGGAACTCGGCCCGACGTTCGTTAAACTGGGCCAGATTCTCTCGACGCGGGACGATCTCATCCCACCGAGCTATGTCGAGCAACTCGCCCTGCTTCGCGATCGCGTCCCGCCGGTTCCGGCCGAGGCGATCATCGCGGAGATCGAGCGGAGCTTCGGCCGTCCGCTCGAAGAACTCTATACCTGGTTCGATCCTGTACCGCTGGCTTCCGCCTCGATCGGTCAAGTACACGCAGCGACGCTGCCGACCGGAACGGCGGTCATCGTCAAGGTTCGCAAGCCTGGCATCAACGAAACGATCGAGGAAGACCTTGCGATTCTGCGCGAAGTCGCAGAAATTGCCAACCGCCGGAGTGCGCTCGCCGCTTCCTACGACCTCGTTGGCCTCGTCGAAGAGTTCGCCTGGACCATCCGTAGCGAACTGGATTACCGCCGGGAAGGGCGCAATGCCGATCGTTTCCGACAACTGCTGCGACACCGTCCGGACATCGTCATTCCACGGGTCTTCTGGCACCGCACGACGGAAACCGTGCTGACGATGCGCCGCATCGACGGGATTCCGATCGACCGGATCGACGAACTCGATCGGGCAGCCATCGATCGCGCAGCGCTCGCTGCTCGTGCCGGACGATTCGTCCTGGAATGCGTGCTTGTGCACGGGTTCTTCCACGCTGATCCACATCCTGGGAATTTCGCTGTTCTGCCGGACGGCCGTCTCGTCGTGTACGACTTCGGCATGGTCGGGCGACTCGATCCCGCTCAGCGGCGCGAGCTCCTGGACGCCCTCCTCGCTGTCATTCGCGGCGATCTCGACGCGCTCATCGACAGCATGAGCCGTCTCGGTATCGTCCGGCACGAAACGGATCGTCCAGCTCTGCGCCGGGAGCTGCAACACCTCATCGACCGCTATTACGGCCTGAGCCTCGCAGAGTACCGGTTCGGCGAAATCGCGGACGATCTCTTCCGGTTGGTGCGCCGTTGGCATCTCACGCTCCCGCCGGAACTGAGCCTGCTGGTCAAAACGCTCGCAATGCACGAGGGCGTGGGGCAACGGCTCGACCCAGGATTCCGACCGTTTCTTCTGGCCGAAGAGTATGTCCGCCGTCTTCTCGTCGAGCGCTACCTGCCGACCACCTGGCTGCCCATTCTGGCGCGCTCGCTCGAGGATGGCGCTCGGCAAGCTGCCGATCTGCCGCGCCGGATCGATCGGTTACTCCGCCGGCTCGAGCAGGCAGAACTCGAAGTGACGATGCATCTCGCCGAACTGCCGGAGGTGACCCACCGGCTGAGCGCTATGGTCAATCGCCTCGTGATCGCGATCCTGCTCGCCGCAGCCGCGATCAGCTTCAGCTTGCTACTCAACGTGTGGCACCCGGACTGGCTCGTCCGCTGGGGTGGCCCGTTTCTCGCTCTCGGCCTCGCGAGCATCGTGCTCGCATCGCTCGTCCTCGCCTGGCAGGTGTGGCGCGGCCGTTAGTCGAGCTGCTCGGCCTCATCACTCGCACCCTCGCCAGCCGTGTCCGACGATTCCTCTTCGAGTCGTTCCAGCACCCGATCGGGGTCTTCCCCTCGCTCCAAGTCCTGCAGAGCGCGTTCGAAGGCCGGATCGAGCGGTTCTCCGGCTTGTGCGGCCAGCTCGCGCGCCCACCGGGCGAACTCTCGTGGATCTTCGCTCTCTGGAAGGTCCGGTAGTTCAGATTCGTCTCCCCACTCCTCAGTCGCACCGGCGTCGCCGTCGTCCGCTTCCCAGTCAGAGGTCGGGACATCATCGCGTGCCACGCCACGGCGCACCACGACGCGCGAGAGCAGGCGCTCGACGGCAATCGAACCGCAGTGCGGGCATGGGCCCGGTTCTGTCACCGCGGCGAACGAGCGAAAGAACCTCGTGAAGCGCCGTTTGCAGGCACGACAACGATATTCGTAGACCGGCATCGATGCACCTCAGCGTGCTGGTTCTCCACCGATTCAAGCTGACGAGATGTCTTCGCGCCGGGCCTCGCTCGCCCCCGGCACGGGACGAAGTCGGGCCAACCACGAGAGGACAACGAGGCCCGCGATGCCAGCCACGACCAACGTCACGAATTTGTACAGCGGGCCTGGCATGGCCAGTGCGAGCGCACCGAACGCAGCCGAGACAGAAACGAACGCGACAGCGATACGCCGCTGCGACCAGCCCAGATCCAACAACCGATGGTGGAGGTGCCCACGATCCGCCTCGAGCGGAGAGCGCCCATTCCACAACCGGTAGACGATCAGCCAGGCGACATCGAGAATCGGCACCCAGAGCACCAGCAAAGCAGTCGCGATTTTTGCTCCCCCGATGATGCTCAACACCGCCAGGCTGTACCCGAGGAACATCGCTCCTGAGTCACCCATCATGATGCGCGCCGGATGCCAGTTGAAAAAGAGAAAGCCGAGTACGCTCCCCGCCAGGGCAGCAGCCAGGAGTGAGATGGTGAACTGCGGGTTGTCGGCAGGTCGGAAAAAGGTGTGAAGGAACATGACGAGTGCAGCGATCAGGGTTACTGATCCAGCGAGACCATCGAGCCCGTCCAGGAAGTTGACCGTATTCATCATGCCGACGATCCAGAACAGCGTGAACGGTACCGCCAGAGCAAGCGGTAGGACGACGACACCGCCGAGCGGGCTATTGAACTGCTCGATCACGAGACCGTGGTCCGGACCACGCAGGCGTGGAAGAATCACGACCGCAGCACCGGCACACTGCCAGGCCAGCTTCGCGAGTGGACTCAGACCCACGAGATCGTCGTAGAGGTGCGCCGCGATCACCAGCGTCGCACCCAGTACGAGGAGTACGATGCGCTCGACCTCGATCGGAAACCGTTCGACCGGCAGCGCGAACGTCACTGCCAGACCGGTCAGGAAGCCCACGAAGATCGCCAGACCCCCGATCCGCGGAATCGGTCGAGTGTGAACCCAGCGTGCTTCCGTCGGATAGGCCAGCAGATCGAACCGGCGAGCAACGACGATCACGCGCGGAATGAGGAACGCACAGACGATCGCCGCAACCGCTGCTGTCACGAGAGCGATGAGTGCTCGCTCGCCTGTCATCGGTTCGGTCCGCGTGCCCGCCGTGGAAAGCGATTGACCATCATCCGCTCAGTACATCTATCGTAGCGCCCGGCACGGGAAAGTGCGAAACCAGTTCAGCAACCTGTGCACGCACGCGTGTCTTGACCGCTTCGTCATCCGGCGCCCGGAGCACTTGAGCGATCAAACGGCCGGTCAAGCGCATCTCCTCCGGGCCAAAGCCACGAGTCGTCATCGCAGGCGTGCCGATGCGGATACCACTCGCGAGCGTCGGCGGCCGGGGATCGTTCGGTATTGTGTTCTTATTGACGGTGATCCCAACTTCGTCCAGTGCACGTTCGGCCTTTTTTCCACTGATACCGAAAGGCCGGAGATCGACCAGTAGCAAGTGGTTGTCGGTTCCGCCAGCCACAAGACGAAAACCTTCGGCCTGCAGCGTCTCCGCCAGTACCTGAGCGTTTTCGAGCACACGCTCGATGTACGCGCGGAATGTGGGACGCAGCGCTTCGCCCAATGCGACCGCCTTCCCGGCGATAACATGCATAAGCGGCCCACCCTGCGTCCCAGGAAACACGGCCTTGTCGATCGCCTCAGCATAGTCCGCATCGCACAAGATCATGCCGCCACGCGGCCCACGGAGCGTCTTGTGCGTCGTCGTCGTCACGATTTGCGCCGCTCCCACCGGCGTCGGATGCAGTCCGACCGCCACCATGCCAGCGATGTGCGCGATATCGGCCATCAGCACTGCACCGACCCGGTCGGCGATCTCACGAAATCGCGCAAAATCGATGATCCGTGGATACGCGCTGGCTCCTGCGATGATGAGGCGCGGCTTCACCGTCTGCGCGATGTCCAAAACAGCATCGTAGTCGATACGCTCCGTTTCCGGATCGACTCCGTAAAAATACGACTCGAACCACTGCCCAGACACGTTCACCTTCGCACCGTGCGACAAATGCCCACCGTGCTGCAGACTCATGCCGAGAATGCGATCGCCCGGTCGCAGCACGGCATACAGAGCAGCCATGTTGGCCTGCGCTCCCGAATGCGGCTGCACGTTGACATGATCTGCGCCGAACAACTTCTTCGCCCGCTCGATCGCGAGTGTTTCCACACGATCGACACACTCACAGCCACCGTAGTAGCGACGTCCCGGGTATCCCTCGGCGTATTTATTCGTCAGCACCGAACCCACCGCAGCGAGCACTGCTGGACTCGTGAAGTTTTCCGAGGCAATCAGCTCGATCGTGTTGACCTGCCGTCGCTCCTCACAGGCGATCGCATCGGCAACCTCTGGATCCCACTCCCACAACCGTTGGTCCATTCTCGCCGCACCTCCCTGAACCCGGTTTATTGGCCAGTCTTCCGACTCCGCTCCCACGCGGGGGCAGAGCGTTCCCGTGCGCGGAAAACGAGCTCGATCGGCGTACCGAGGAAGCCATAACGCTCGCGTAGGCGATTCTCCAGGTACCGCTTGTAGGAAAAGTGAATCAGCTCAGGTCGGTTGCAAAAGAAGACGAACGTCGGCGGATTCACTTCCGCCTGCGTGACATAGTAGAACTTCACCCATTTACCCGGCTTGCTCGGTGGTGGATGATGCGCGACCGCCTCGCGCAGCAAATCGTTCAGCTCCGCAGTCGGGATCCGTCGAGATCGTTCGGCGACCACCACGAGGGCAAGATCGACCACCTGCTCAACGTTTTTCCCGGTCAGCGCCGAAAGGAACACCAATGGTGCCCATGGCATGAAATGGAACGTTTCCCGAGCGTCTTCCTCGAACGCTTCGCGGGCTCCTTCCATGTGTTCGAACAAATCCCACTTGTTGATCGCCAGAACGACACCCTTCTTCGCGTCGATGACTTTGCCCGCAACCGCCTGATCTTGATGCGTGAACGGCTCGCTGGCATCGATCACCACGATCGCCACATCGGCCCGTTCGATCGCCCGCTCGGCACGCAACACGCTGTACCGCTCGATGCCACGCTCGACGCGGCCCGGACGGCGGATACCAGCCGTGTCGATGAGAACGATCGGCTGCCCTTTCCAGACGAGCTCGGTATCCACTGCATCACGCGTCGTTCCCGGTATGGGGGAGACGATCTGGCGCGGCTGCCCCAAAATGGCATTCAGCAACGCCGATTTGCCAACATTCGGCCGCCCGACGATGGCAATTTTCGGCTTTTCGTGCTCGACTTCTGCCTCTTCTTCCTTCCGAGCTGGCAACCGTTCGACGATCGCTTCGAGGAGGTCAACGATGCCTTTCCCATGCAAGGCCGAGACCGGTATCGGGTCGCCCAAGCCGAGCTCGTAGAACTGCAGCGCATTGAATTCACGTTCGCGCGACTCCGCCTTGTTCGCGACGAGGACGATCGGTTTCTCCGTCCGCCGGAGGAAGTCTGCAACTTCCCAGTCGCCCGTCGTCGGACCAGCCGACGCGTCGACGACGAAAACGATCACGTCCGCCTCGGCGATTGCCAGCTCAGCCTGCGCCTTGGTCGCTTCGACGAGTTCACGCTCCGACGACCGTGCGATCTCTTCTTCCGTCAAAAGACCGCCCGTATCGAACAAACCGAAGCGGATACCGTCCCAATCGACGACACCGTAAATGCGGTCGCGGGTCGTGCCAGGAACCTCCTCGACGATGGCGCGTCGCTGGCGAATCAACCGATTGAACAGCGTCGATTTGCCGACGTTCGGACGCCCGACGATCGCGACTTGTGGCAAAGCCATAGCTGTGCGCTCCCGAACACGAAAGCCCGGATGCGCGGCGAACGCATCCGGGTTCCATTGTGCCCTATCGCTTCTCGTACTGCCGACTCACGCCGCGTGCTCGGCGAGCACGTCGATCAGTCGATCGATCTGCTCGCGCGTCGTCAGTTCCGTCGCACAGAGCAACAGGAGGTCGTCATGCGCAGGATCGAACATCCCGAGAGGCAGACCACCGATGATACCGTGCTCGAGTAGCCGCTCGTTGATCGCTCGTGGATCCTGTGGGCAGCGAACCGCGAACTCGTTGAAAAACGGCCCCTCGCCGACCAGTTCCCACCCCGGCAGGCTCGCCAAACGGTCGGCGAGATAGTGCGCCTTGTGGTAGCACAGTTCAGCGATCTTGCGGAGGCCAGCTTTCCCGAGAGCCGAGAGATATACGGTCGCAGCCAGTGCCATCAGCCCCTGATTGGTGCAGATATTCGAAGTCGCCTTCTCGCGCCGGATGTGCTGCTCGCGTGTTTGCAGCACCATCACGAACCCACGCTTGCCCTCGCGGTCAACGGTCGCACCGATGAGACGACCGGGCAAGTGACGGACCAGTTCCATGCGCGCTGCCAGCAGCCCGAGCGCCGGCCCACCGAACGATTGCGGGATACCGAGACACTGTCCCTCGCCGGTCACGACATCGGCCCCGAGCTCGCCTGGCGGTCGAAGCAAACCGAGCGCGATCGGATAGACCGAGACGACGAACCGTGCCCCTACCGCATGGGCCCGCTCGGCCAATACTGCCAAATCCTCGATGCGACCGAAGAAGTTCGGATACTGAGCGACCAGACACGCAGTCGAATCGTCGAGGGCTCCCTCCACGTCCTCGACGGTCGTGCGCAGGCTCGCTGGAGTCGGCAACTCCTCCACGACGACTGGGAGTCCACGGGTATACGTGCGCAGCACGCTCCGATAGTGGGGATGGACCGTTCCAGTCACCACGATCTTCGTCCGCCCGCGGGGTGGCGAAACGCAGAGGAGCGCGCCCTCTGCCAGGGCTGTCGCACCGTCGTACATCGACGCGTTCGCCACGTCCATCCCGGTCAGCAGACAGATGAGTGACTGGAACTCGTAGATCGACTGGAGCGTCCCTTGCGAGACCTCAGGCTGGTACGGTGTATACGCTGTGTAAAACTCGCCCCGCCACAGGATCTGCTGGACGACCGCCGGTACGTAGTGGTTGTACGACCCAGCCCCGAGGAAGGTGGGGGTGTCGATCGCCGCCTGATTCCGCCCGGCGCGTGCAACCAGCTCGCGAAAGACCTCGGGCTCTGAAAGCGCCGGTGGTAAGCGCAATTCCGGGAAGCGATATCGTGCCGGGATGGCATCGAACAAGTGCTCGAGCGCATCGACCCCGATCGCCTCGAGCATTCGGGTGCGGTCTTCCGGCGTATGCGGTGTGAACACCATCCCGGCCCCCTTCCCGACTCACGCCATCGCGGCGGTCTCCGCGAGGAATTTCCGATAGGCTTCGGCATCCATCAGCCGGTCCACTTCCTCCGGCGCGCTGAGCTTGATCTTGACGAGCCACGCGTCATCGTACGGGCTCTTGTTCACGAGTTCGGGCGAATCCACGACCGCCGTGTTCGCCTCGATGACCTCACCAGATACTGGCGCGTAGATATCGGATGCTGCCTTGACCGACTCGATGACACCCATCGAATCCCCCTGCTTGACGGTCGTGCCAGGCTCCGGCAACTCGAGATAGGTGATGTCGCCGAGCTCCGACTGCGCAAAGTCGGTGACCCCGACCACCGCGACATCACCCTCGATGCGCACCCATTCGTGCGTGCGCGTGTACCGCAAACCGTCGCGAACCTCTGCCATACCGTCACTCCCTTCCTTCGCGTTCCTCTGACGCACGTCATACTGATCGGCTCGTGCTCCGACTCCGCCGGTAAAACGGCAGTTTTACTTGCACAGCCTTCACCGGCCGATCCCGAATCAGAATCTCCAACGGCCTTCCCGGTGCAGCAGCGTGGCGCGCGATGAGCGCCATGCCGATCGTCTTCCCGAGCGTCGGTGAGACTGTCCCGCTGGTCACCGTTCCCACGACGTCGCTCTCGAACTGCACCGGGTACCCGTGACGCGGTATACCGCCACGTTCGACGAGCTCGAAGCCGACCAGCCGCCGTGGCGGACCCTGGTCTCGTTGCCGTTCCAGTGCCTCGCGACCCAGGAACGCCCCCTTGTGCCAGGCAATGACCCAGCCCAGACCAGCCTCCAGCGGCGTGATCTCCGGCGAGAGCTCGTTTCCATAGAGGGGAAGTCCTGCCTCGATCCGCAAGGTGTCACGCGCCCCTAATCCCACCGGTACCAAACCAAGCGGCTGCCCTGCTTCCAGGATGGCATCCCAGAGGTCCACGACACGCTCGATCGGGCAATAGAATTCGAACCCATCTTCGCCCGTGTAACCCGTTCGGGCCACCAGCGTGGCGATCCCTGCAACCTCGGTACGAACAATTCCGAACGAGGGGAGGGTGCCGAGGTCGAACGATGTGAGATGCTGGAGAATCGGCTCCGCGAGTGGCCCCTGGAGTGCCAGCATGCCGGTCCGCGCCGACATGTCCTCGATCTCGACCGACCACTCGGAATGCTGCGAGCGGTGGTCGTTCAACCACTCGAGATCCTTCTCGGTATTGGCAGCATTGACGACCACGAGGTACTCGGCAGTGTCCGGTACGCGATAGACGATAATATCGTCGACGACGCCACCAGAGGAATAGAGAAACATCGAATACTGGGCCTTTCCCGGTGAAAGCGCCGCCACATCATTGGGCGTCAAATACTGGAGGAACGGCAGTGCATCCTTCCCCCGTACGATCACTTGGCCCATGTGACCGAGGTCGAACAGTCCAGCCCGCGTCCGCACCGCGAGATGCTCGCTGATGATGCCCTCGTACTGGACCGGCATCGTCCAGCCAGCGAACTCGATGAAACGTGCCCCGAGCGCCCGGTGCCGTTCGTACAGGGGAGTCACCTTCGGCGACACACACCGCCCCCTTCACCCAGCCCGTCGCGGCGAGTGTAGGCCGCCTGCACTGCTGGGTCAAGAGCGCCGCAACCATCGTTTCCTGGTCAGGAGCGTGCCATCACGAGTTCGCTCCGCCGGCCGAGCCGTCGCTGGAAATGCTCCGGTGGAATCGGAACCGGGTAGCGACCAGTCAGACACGCGGCACAGAAGCGGTTCGCCGGCAACCCGATCGCCCGGAACAACCCCTCCAGGGAGAGGTACCCGATCGAGTCGGCTCCGATGGCCTTCCCGATCTCCTCGACCGAAAGGTGCGCGGCGATAAGCTCCTCGCGCGTCGCCATGTCCACGCCTAAATGGCACGGCCAGCGGATCGGTGGCGAGTGCACGCGCATATGGACCTCGCGCGCGCCATTCTGCTTGAGGAGTTCCACGATCGGGCGGCTGGTCGTCCCCCGAACGATCGTATCGTCGACCAGCACGACCCGTTTCCCCACCAGCACCTCCGGCAGCGCGTTGAACTTGAGCTTGACACCTTGCTCCCGCAAACGCTGATCGGGCTGGATGAACGTTCGTCCGATATAGCGGTTCTTGATCAACGCCTCCGCATAGGGAATACCCGAAGCGAGCGAGTAGCCGATCGCCGCCGGCACCGCTGAATCCGGGAGCGGAACGACGAGATCGGCCTCAGCCGGGTGCTCCCGCCAGAGCTCGGCACCCATCCGTTGCCGTACCACGTGAAGGCGCTGACCCATGATCGCACTGTCGGGACGAGCGAAGTAGATGAACTCGAAAACGCACATCGCCTGGTCGGGCGCGAGTTCGGGGGCCGGATACGATGTCACACCCGTCTCGTCGATCACCACGATCTCGCCGGGATCGATCTCGCGAACGAACTCGGCTCCAATCGTCGCCAGCGCACAGGTCTCGGAAGCGACCACCCAGCCCGTGTCCAGCCGCCCGAGACAGAGCGGCCGGATCCCCAAAGGATCACGGACTGCGATGAGCGCATCGGTGGTCAGAATAGCGAGGCTGTAGGCGCCTACCAAGCGCTCCATGGCGCGGCGAATACGCTCGGCCCAGCTCTCGCCCGACTGACGGTAAATGGTCCAGGCGAGGGCTTCCGTATCGGTCGTACTCTCCAGCTCGATGCCGGCTTCGAGCAACTCACGCCGTAATGCCTCGCCGTTTACCAGGTTCCCATTGTGCGACACAGCAATCGCTTCGCCGGCCTGACCGACGACGAACGGTCCAGCATTGACGGGAACGCTGCTCCCGGTCGTGGAGTAGCGGGTATGACCGATCGCGATATGCCCGCGGAGATCGCGCAGGTCCTGCTCCGTGAACGCCGAACTGACCAATCCCATGCGACGATGCAGATAGATGCGCTCGCCATCGCTCGTCGCGATCCCTGCGCTCTCCTGCCCGCGATGCTGCAATGCGTACAAACCAAAAAAGGTGAGGCGTGCTACATCCTCACCCGGCGCGTAGACGCCGAACACCCCACAGGCCTCGCGTGGACCCGTCATCGCTCCCACGCAGCACCTCGCTGACCTCACGTCGTTCCCGTTTCAGTCTACCACGAGGACCGTACGGACACGTCACTCCTTACGCACCGATTCCCGCGCCCCACGCAGCACGCAACTCGTCGAGGTCGCACTCGAAGATCCCGACCAGCGTGAAGCGCGTGCCTTCGGTCCGACCGAGCTCGGTCACCGGCACACCGTAATTGTGAGCGAGCGTCAAGAACGCACCTTCTCCACCAGGTGCCACCTGGACGAGCACGCGCGAGCCGCTCTCCCCGAACAACGTCTCGTCCAGGCGCCCGCTCCGCGCCAACAACGTTTCCACCGAGAAGGTGCCGCCGATGCCGCCTACGACACAGCTTTCGACGAGCGCGATCAGCAATCCCCCTTCGCTGCAGTCGTGAGCAGCGAGTGCCATGCTCCGCTGGATCGCTTCACGCACCAGAGCCTGCACTCGCCGCTCGAGATCGAGATCGAGCGGCGGTGGTGCTCCCGCCACCCGTCCCCGGCAGTACGCCAGGTACTCGCTAGCCCCCAAACTCGCTGTATCCGGGCCGACCAGGAAAACTGTCCCCCGGCCTGCGAAACCCAGCCCGGCATGACGGTGCACATCAGGCAACCGTCCTACGACCCCGACGACCGGAGTCGGCGGTATCGACCGTCCTTCTGTCTCGTTGTACAGGCTCACGTTCCCGCTCACCACGGGAACACCGAGCGCGCGGCACGCTTCGGCCATTCCCTCGATCGCCTCGACCAGCTGGAAATAGACCTCCGGCCGCTCTGGGTTTCCGAAATTGAGGCAATCGGTGATCGCCAGCGGCTCAGCCCCGACACAGCTGACGTTTCGCGTGGCTTCGGCGACCGCATGCTGCGCTCCGAGTCGCGGATCGAGCAAACAGTACCGTGGATTGCAGTCCGTCTTGAGCGCGAGACCGAACCGATGTCCCTTGATGCGCAAGACGGCGGCATCCCCTGCACCCGGTGGCAACACCGTATTCGTCAGAATCGTGTGATCGTAGGTGCGATAGATCGGCCGTCGCGAAGCGATATTCGGCGAACGGAGCAACCGCAGAAGCGTCGGCAGCACAGCGTCCGGGGCGAGATCCGGCTCCGTCCGCGGATCGTAGCGCCGGCGCTCGACGATCTCCGGTGATTCGTGCGCTTCCCGCAGGTAGGTCGGACAGGCCTCTGTCAACAGCGAGACAGGAACTTCGGCGACTGGTTTCCCGTTCTCGAGGACCCGCAGGAGACCGTCATCGGTCACCCGGCCGATCACGACCGCATGGAGTTCCCAACGACGGAAAATCTCCAGAACGCGATCCAGCCCTTCCGGACGCACGACCAGGAGCATCCGCTCCTGGCTTTCCGAGAGCATCACCTCGTAGGGTGTCATGCCGGTTTCGCGTCGGGGAACCCTTGCCACATCCAGCTCGATACCGGTACCCCCACGCGCGGCGATTTCGGCACTCGCACTCGTCAGGCCGGCAGCACCGAGATCCTGCATGGCGACCACTGCGCCAGTCGCCAGAACCTCGAGGCACGCTTCGAGCAGGAGCTTCTCAAGGAACGGGTTGCCCACTTGCACGACGCCACGATGCGACCGCTCCGGATCCTCGAGCGACGCGAAGGTTGCGCCATGGATGCCATCGCGGCCCGTGTCGGCTCCGACCAGCACCACGAGATTCCCGACCCCTGACGCACGAGCCCGTACCAGGACGTCGCGCTCGGCGATACCGACGCACATCGCGTTGACCAGTGGGTTGTGGCGATACTCTGGCATGACGAAGACATCGCCCGCCACCGTGGGTATGCCGAGGCAGTTCCCGTACCAGCCGATCCCGCCGACGACACCATGGAAGAGATATTGTTGCCGCGGTTCTTCGAGCGGACCGAAACGGAGCGAATCGGCCAGCGCGATCGGTCGCGCCCCCATCGTGAAGATGTCCCGCACGATCCCCCCGACTCCAGTTGCTGCTCCCTGGAACGGTTCGACCGCGCTCGGGTGGTTATGCGACTCGATCTTCAGGACCACGACCAAGCCGTCGCCGAGCTCGACCGCTCCCGCATTCTCGCCTGGTCCCTGCACGACGTGCGGCCCGGTCGTCGGCAACCGCTTCAGCAACGGGCGCGAGTGCTTGTAACCGCAGTGCTCGCTCCAGAGCGCGCTGATCATCCCGAGTTCGACGAGGTTCGGTTCGCGCCCGAGCAAGCGAACGGCCTGTTCATACTCCTCTTCCGTCAGCGCAACCTCGCGCAAGAGTTCCGGTGTGACTGGCATACGCTCCCACCGACCTTCGTTCGCACCCGGGCCGCTACACGCTTCGCCCCAACGCCAGTTCCAAACCAACAGCGAGCACGGAGGCGAGAATCGCCAACCCGTCGTCGCCTCCGATCAACCGGTCGTAGGCGCGCTCGGGATGCGGCATCAGTCCCACGACATTACCGCGCTCGTTACAGACCCCAGCGATGTTCGCGACCGAGCCATTCGGATTCGCATCGGACGTCACGTGCCCCTGCGCATCGACGTAGCGAAAGACGATCTGCCCGTTCCGCTCCATATCGCGCAGCGTCCGCTCATCGACGTAGTACCGCCCGTCGCCGTGCGCGATCGGCAAGCGCAGCACCTGGCCTGGCTTCAGACGATTGGTCCAGGGCGTTCGCACCTGCTCGACGCGCACGAAGACCCAATCGCAGACGAACTCCAGCGAGGCATTCCGCAGGAGAGCCCCGGGCAGGAGATGTGCTTCTGTCAGAATTTGAAATCCGTTGCAGATTCCGAGGATCGGCTTCCCTGCTTCGGCTTCCCGGGCGACTGCCTCCATCACCGGAGCGAAACGCGCGATCGCGCCGGGCCGGAGATAATCGCCGTAAGAGAACCCGCCGGGAATGATGAGACAATCGTAGGCGGAGAGATCCGTTTCCGTATGCCACACGAGCTCGGCTGGCTGTCCCAGTCCGAGGCGAACCGCCATCAGCGCATCGTGATCCCCATTGCTGCCCGGAAACGTGATGATGCCGAAACGCATCACCGGCCCCCTCATCGTTCAGCTGGCTCGATCGTGAACCGATACTGCTCGACCACAGGATTCGCCAAGAGTTGCTCGCACATCGCCGCGACCCGCCGGTGAGCCGATTCGGCATCGGGTGCAGTGAGCCACACTTGCACGAAGCGGCCGACCCGTACCTCTTCCACCTCGTCGTAGCCGAGCCGCCGCAAGCCGTCACGGACGGCGAGCCCCTGCGGATCGTTCACCCCCGGCCGCAAGGAAACGTACACCTCGGCACGCCAGCGTGCAGTATCGCTCACCCTAGCCTCCTCATCGCTCGAGAAACGGAACCGGGCGTCCAGTTAGGCGGTGATACGCCTCTCGATACTTCTCTGCCGTCTTCTCGACGATTTCGGGTGGAAGCTCCGGAGCCGGTGGTCGTTTCTCCCAGCCACTCGCCAGAAGCCAGTCGCGGACGAATTGCTTGTCGAACGACGGCTGCGGCCCCCCCGGCTCATACCGCTCGGCATCCCAAAAGCGCGAACTATCCGGTGTCAGAAGTTCGTCGATGACCGCCAAGTCTCCATCGATCCATCCGAATTCCAACTTCGTATCGGCGATGATGATGCCGCGCTCTCGCGCGAAACGCTCGGCCCTGCTGTAGATCTCCAGCGACCGGTCGCGCAGCTCGCGAGCCAGCTCTTCGCCAACCCGATCGACCAGTTCAGCAAAGGAAATGTTCTCGTCGTGCCCCTCTTCCGCCTTGACAGCCGGAGTGAAGATCGGTTCCGGCAACCGCTCGCTCTCACGCAGGCCGCCTGGCAGACGCAGGCCGCACACTGTCCCCGTCGCCCGATACTCTGCCCAGGCAGATCCAGCCAGATAACCGCGTGCCACGCACTCGATCGGGATCCGCGTCGCCTTCCGGACGACCATCGAGCGACCTTCGAGAAGCGAGCGATACGCTGTGACCTCGCGCGGAAGCTCGGTCGTGAGATAATGCGAACGGAGGGTTGGCCCGAACCACTCGAACCAGAACGCGGAGAGTTGCGTCAGCACGATCCCCTTACCAGGAATCCCGTTGGGCAGCACGACATCGAAGGCGGATATGCGGTCGGTGGCCACCATGAGCAAGCGATCACCGAGATCGAACAGCTCACGCACTTTCCCGCGCCGGTACAGCGCGACCCCAGGTAGCTCCACACTCAGCACGACCGGTACCTGTCTCACCTCGGATCCACCCCGACCGGCTCTTCCAGGGGTAAGCCGACCCGCTGGAACGCAGTATCGACGTACCGGATGAACGGTTCCAGATCGAAAATCCCTTCGATCTCCTCCGCGGACAGATGCGCCCGCACCGCTGGCTCATTCTCCAGCAAAGTGCGCAACGGTACTTCGCGCTCCCACGCCTCGCGGGCCAAACGCTGGATCAGCCGGTACGCCTGCTGCCGATCCATCCCTGCCTGCACCAGCGCCAGCATCGCCCGCTGCGAAAAGATCGCACCGTGCGTCGCCTCGAGGTTCCTGCGCATCCGCTCGGGATAGACGACCCAGTTCCGGACGATGTCCGTCATCGAGTCCAGCATGAAGTCCAGCACGATACAGGCATCGGGCAAGATGACGCGCTCGACCGAGCTGTGACTGATGTCACGCTCATGCCACAGCACGACGTTTTCGAGCGCCGCGTGAACGTAGCTGCGCAGCAAGCGCGCCAACCCGGTCATCCGCTCGCTTTCGTGCGGGTTGCGCTTGTGCGGCATCGCCGAAGAGCCCATATTGCTCGGATCGAATGGCTCTTCGAGTTCACGCACCTCGGTACGCTGGAGATGCCGAATCTCAGTCGCGAAGCGATCCACCGTCGCCCCGATCCCCGCCAGCGTCATGAGGAACAGCGCATGGCGGTCACGCCCGACGACTTGGGTCGAAACCGGATCGACCCGCAGACCGAGTCGCGCGAGAACCGCCTCCTCGACCTCCGGCGGCACGTGAGCATGCGTTCCCACCGCACCGGAAATCTTGCCCACGCGGATCTCTTCGCGCGCGCGCAGCAGACGTTCCCGTTGCCGCTGCAACTCCGCGTACCAGCCAGCGAGCTTGAAGCCGAAAGTGATCGGCTCAGCATGCACGCCATGCGTACGGCCGATCATGACCGTACGCCGGTGCCGCACCGCCTGCTCCCCGACAGCAGCCAGCAGTGCATCGAGATCCGCGACGAGGAGGTCGCTCGCCTCGACGAGTTGGAGCGCGAGTGCCGTGTCGATGACATCGGAGCTCGTCAGACCGAGGTGGAAGTACCGGCCGGCTTCCTCCCCGATCGATTCGACCGTGGCTCGGATGAACGCGATGACATCGTGGTCGACCTCTGCCTCGATCTCGCGCATACGTGCGAGATCGCACCGGGCCTGCCGGATACGCTCCAGGGCCTCGGCCGGGATGACGCCACGCTCGGCCCAGGCTTCGGCCACCGCGATTTCGACCCGGAGCCAGAGTTCGATCTTGTGCTCTTCACTCCAAATACGCCCCATTTGGGGGCGCGTGTAACGGGGAATCATCCACTCTACCCTCGTTTCAGACCGAGCGAGCCACACGGAAACGGGTCGTACCGTGCCGGTCACGACACCGCTTGGCAGCCTGCCGTCCCCGCCGTGCCAAGTATACTCGCGCGATCCGGGATTTCTTCTGAGCAAGGGCCTCTCCGCTGGTTTGTCGCTGCTCAGAAGGCTATGGTACAGTCGCCCTGTTCGGGAGGCGGGATGAGTGGGGTATCGGACGGAAATAGGGAAGCGCCTGGACTCGCCGCAGGCGAGTTGACGAGGTGGAGGCTGATCGAACCATTCGGCGGATGGCCTCCCGGCTGGCACGGTCGTGACGGTGAGAGCAAAACTGGCGGGTGACCGCCAGGACAAAGGCTCACCGATGTGCCCCCGCTCATCGGCGTGCTGTGTACCTTCATTCATTTACCGCCTCGCCGGGCAGTCGCGCATGCTACCGGTCTCGTTCGGACTTCGCCATCGAGGTCCGGACGGGCGAGATCGTGCATGGGGGACACCTGCTCGAGGGAGGTCACTGCGCCCATGTGTGGTATCTTCGGCTTCGTCGCTCCGAAACCGCTACCAGCAACGCTCGTCGTCGATGCCCTGCGGACGCTGGAATACCGGGGCTACGACTCCTGGGGTATCGCCTACGCAAGCCAGCGAGACCGCACGAGTACGCTGATCGTCGACAAGCACGCTGGGCGGATTCCAGCCGCAACGGCAGCCTACGATGCGACGACAATCGCGCTCGGTCACACTCGGTGGGCAACGCACGGCGGTGTCACCGATGAGAACGCGCATCCGCACCTGGACTGCAGCGGTACACTGGCGATCGTCCACAATGGGATCATTGAAAATTACCGTGTCTTGCGCGAGGCGCTCGAGCGGAGGGGTCATCGCTTCCACAGCGACACCGATAGCGAAGTCTTCGCTCACCTTCTGGAGGAGATCCTGGCTGCGTCTCACACCGTCGAGCCGAACGGAACCGACCCGGCGGACGGTCACCGGCTAGTCCAGGCAGTGCGACAAGCTTTCGCACAGGTACGCGGCCTCAACGCCTTCATCGTACTCCACTTGCCATCACAACAGCTCGTTGCTGTCAAGTCGACCTCACCGCTGGTCATCGGTATCGGTCGGGACGGTGTCTTCGTTTCCTCCGATGCAGTCGCGCTGGTCGGTCACGCGCAGCGCGTCCACTACGTCAGCGACGAGGAAATCGTCCTGCTTCGTCCAGATGGGCCGCTCTTCTTCGATCGTTGTACCGGCGTTCCGACCGAACCGCGCTGGGAACACCTGACGCTCCGTGCCGCTGACACCTCACTCGGCGGATACCCGCACTACCTCATCAAGGAGATTCACGAGCAACCACGAGTCATCGAGCGGATCATCCGGAATCGACTCGACGGTGCGCGTCAACTTGCCGAGTTGATCCGACAATCCTACGGCACGTTCCTAGTGGGATGCGGTACGGCTGGCTACGCAGCACTGTGTGGCAGCTACCTGTTCTCGCGGATTGCGCGCCGGCATGTCAACGCGGTCATCGCCTCCGAGTTCAAGTACCAGGAACATTTCCTGACCGATCGCTCGCTGGTCATCGCACTGACCCAGAGCGGTGAAACCGTTGACGTGATCGAAGCAGTCCAGGCAGCCAAGCGACGGGGTGCGCGCGTCGCTGCACTCGTCAACGTCACCGGTTCCACGGTCGACCGTCTGGCAGATTTCACGGTGCCCCTCTCGGCGGGACCGGAGCAGAGCGTTCTCTCGACCAAGGCCTACACAGCGAAACTGGCTGTACTCTTGCTCGCTGCGCATATCCTCAACGGCAGCGAGCACGTCGGTATCGACGTGCTCTGGCGTGCTGTTGACGGGATGGAACGAGCACTGGCACCGCAGACACTCGACCGCATCCGGGCCGTCGCCGACCGACTGGTCGATGCGGAACACTGTTATGTCATCGGCCGCGGTCTGTCCTACCCGACGGCATTGGAAGCGGCATTGAAGATCAAGGAGGTGACCTACATACATGCTGAGGGCTTCGCGGGGGGAGAACTGAAACACGGTGTGATCGCACTCATCGAAGACGGAAGTCCCTGCATCGTCGTGTCACCCCTCGACGAAACGCGCGCCGATATTCTTTCCGGAGCGATGGAAGTCCGAAGCCGCGGAGCCTGGGTCGTCGGAATCTCGCCGGAGCCGGACGAAGCGTTCCATGCCCACATTCCTATCGCCGATGTCGGCGATGCATCACCGCTCGTCGCGATCGTCCCGGCACAACTGCTCGCCTACGAACTAGCGATCCGGCGTGGACTCGATCCCGACAAGCCGCGAAATCTCGCGAAGAGCGTCACGGTGAAGTGAGTGGTGACTGTCCTGCTGGTCGACACGCACTGCCATCTCGATGTGCCAGCTTTCGACGCCGACCGTGATGTCGTGCTCGAACGCGCGCGTCAGGCCGGTGTGGTCGCGTTCGTCCTCATCGGCTTCTCTCCGGATAACTGGGATCGCGCACTCGCCCTCGCCGAGCGCACCCCAGGTATGGTCGTTGCCCTCGGTGTCCATCCGAACGAAGCTGACCGCTTCGATACCGCCACCGAGCGTCGCCTCCGTGAGCTGCTCCGCCATCCCCTGGTTCGTGCTGTGGGCGAGATCGGGTTGGACTACCACTGGAAAACGGTCGAACCAGCAACGCAGCAACGAGTGTTCCGTCGGCAACTGGAACTGGCGCAGGAGTACGATCTCCCGATCGTGCTCCATCAGCGTGAGGCGCACGAGGATCTGCTAACGATACTCAGCGCGCAGCAGCGACCGTTGCGTGGCGTGATGCACTGCTTCACTGGGGACAGCGCGCTGGCACAACGATTCCTCGAACTGGGCCTGCACCTAGGTATCGGTGGCGTCGTCACCTATCGCAATGCCCAAGCGCTCCATGAAGCCGTACGGGATATGCCGCTTGAGCGCATGCTGCTCGAGACCGATGCGCCCTACTTGGCACCCGTACCGCACCGCGGCAAACGCAACGAACCCGCATTCCTCCGGTTCGTGTTGGCAACGGTAGCGCAATTGCGCGGAACCTCCGAACAAGAGGTTGCCTGCCGCACGACCAGAAATGCTCGGCAGTTGTTCCGCATCAGCACTGTCACGCTGCTCGACACCAAAGAGCTGGACAACACTGCGTCATCGATCGGAGAGTCGGACCGATGACCAAGCCCAGGGTCGTTCTAGCTACAGCGAATCCCGGTAAACTACGCGAATTCCGCTCCTTGCTTCCTGCGTGCATCGACCTCGTCTCGGCAGCTGAACTCGGTGTCGACCTTCCACCAGAGACCGGCAACACGTTCGCAGAAAATGCCTTGCTGAAGGCCCGGGCCGTTACTCGCGTGACCGGATCGATCGCCCTCGCTGATGACTCGGGACTCGAAGTCGATGCCCTCGGCGGGCGTCCCGGTGTGCACTCCGCGCGTTTTGCTGGGGAGAACGCAACCGACGCGCAGAACATCGCGCTCCTCCTGGAACAGTTGCGCGGTGTTCCGCCGGAACGACGCACAGCTCGCTTCCGGGCTGTGATCGCGCTCGTCGCACCGGACGGCCGGGAAGCACTCGCCGAAGGTACCGTCGAAGGCACGATCGTCGAAGCGCCACGCGGAGAGCACGGTTTCGGTTATGACCCGGTCTTCCTTCCGCTATCGGAACAACGAACCTTCGCCGAAATGACTCTCGAAGAAAAGAATCGGCTCAGTCATCGTGCCCGCGCACTCGAGCGTGCCGTTGCCATACTGCGGGAATGGCTCGGGTGCACTGTCGAGGACGAATCGCGAACACAATCCGAGAAGTCCTCATCGGGACGACGAGCACATGGCTGAACGAGCATTCACAGCAGACATGATGCGAACTCCGCAACCGCTTCCGCTGGTGGCGATCACTGGCACGCGCGGAAAGTCGACGACCGCATGGCTCCTGTACAAAATGCTGCGGGCACGCTCGCTGTCGAGTGCCCTCTGGAGCAGCAGTGGTGTGTACGTCAATGACCATCGCTTGCCAGGGGAACTGCAGCCGTGGAGCACTGTCGTCCGGGCACTCGCTGCGGGGGAATTGGACGCTGCCATCCAGGAACTGGAGGCCCCGGTTGTCGCATCGGTCGGTCTCCCGGAAGGCGTGTATGCACTAGGAGCCATCACCACGGTGTGCGGCAACGATGAAACGTGCCTGGCTGCTGCCGAGAGCCGCTATGCGAAGCGGGCGCAGGAGATCGTTGCACGCGCTGTGCATCCAGACGGCGTTCTCGTTCTGAATGCGGATGATCAAGCCGTCCTCGCACTGGCTGACCGTTATCGCAGTACGAGCGTTCTCTTCGCACTCCATCCGGATAACCCAGCACTGCGACGTTCGCGAACCGCAGGCCTGCCAGCACTGTGGTGCCAGGACGGGCTCCTCGTTGCCAATCAGCCACTCCTTCGGCTCTTGGCCAGCCGCTCGTCCCTCTCCTCCGTCTGGCACCGCCCGAGTGCCGACCGCCGGCTGGACGAACTTCCAGATGCCTCTGCATCGTCCGGGTCGGACGACATCGTGATCACCGACGTTCGACAGGCACCCTGCACGCTCAATGGTGCACTGACGTTTCAAATCCAGAACATCATGTGCGCGAGCGCCCTGGCACTGGCTCTGGGCATACCCGTGACCACGATCGACGCGGTCATCCGCACCTTCCTTCCGGATACGCACGCCCTTGCTGGTTCGTGCAACATCCTCACGGTACGCGGGCAGGATGTCCTCGTCGATGGAGCCCGCTACCCCTGGTCGCTCCGCTCACTCATTCGGGGAATTCGGCACCGCGGTCCTCGCCGCACGTTCGTTCTGACCCATACCTTTCCGTGGCTCGAAGAACTCGAATTCCAGGAAGTCGGCCGGCTGTTGGGTCGCCTCAATGGTTTGATCGTGCTGACGGAGCCGATTCCCGACGAGCGCTTCCGCATCTTCCAAGAAGGCGTCGTCCAAAATCCGTACCCGCCGATCCTGGTCACGCAACCGGACCTCGAGCAAGCGCTGCACTACGTTTTCTCGCTCACGCAGACCGGAGATCTGTGCCTGATACTTGCCGCCGAACCGGAGCGTACGATCGAACTGTTGGAACGCTTCGCCTCAATCTAGCCATCACGCAGCGTCGAGTAACGTCTCCAGCCGGTGCTCTTCGACCCACACGGCTCCTTTCCCGGCAAGGACCGAGGTCACCACGCGGACAAAATCCTCGCACCAATCGACATGCAGCCTGGCCCGCAGAACAATTTCACGGTCACCCACTGGGAGGTGCAACACGACTTCGTCGTCACCGGGAAACTGGCTGAACAATTCACGCAGCTCGTGCATCTGCTCGATATCGTCGTCAACGTTGTCCGACACCGGTAACCGGACATGAACCACCCGTGACGAACGTGTCAATTCGCGCAGCAACTCCCGCGGGTCGGCGATCGCTTGCGCGACGAGCTGGAGTTCCTCGTTCCGCTCTTCCACCCGAGCCTGGACCACCAGGACTGCCTCCTCGGTGATCGAATCCCGCACTGACTCGTACAGATCCGGGAACACCACGATTTCGATGCTTCCCGAGCGATCCTCGACCTGGAGAACAGCCATCACCCGTCCAGTCCGCGTGGTGAGCTTCCGAAAGCCGCTCACCAGCACGAGCAGTTCGACCGTTTGTCCTATCGATTCCTCATCGAGTTCTGCGATCTGAACGAAGCCGCGGTGACGGATCAGCGGCATGTACTCATCCAGCGGATGAGCGCTGAGATACACACCGAGCAGTTCACGCTCCCAGGCTAGCAGCGTTCGCTGGGGAATGTCCGGCGGCTCGACGTCCGGGCGAGCGAACTGCAACGGAGCTGCCTGTTCAGCCCCGGCAGCGGAGAAGAGATCCATTTGCCCACGCTTCAGCGCCTTTTGGCGCGCTTGCGCTGCTTGGATCGCCTGATCGAGCTGGGCGAGCAGGATCTTGCGGTCGCCGAGACAATCCAGTGCCCCGCACTTGATCAGACTTTCCACCGCTCGCCGGTTAACCAGACTCCAGTCGACGGCTTCGCAGAAATGCTCGAAACTCCGGAAGCACTGCCCTGGCTGCTGGGCCCGCGCAGCGAGGATCGCTTCGATCGCTGCCTCACCAACATGCTTCACCATCGCCAACCCGAACCGGATGGCACGACGACCATCCTCGAGGGTCTCGACCGTAAATGTCGCTTCGCTCCGATTGATATCCGGCGGAAGAACCGGGATACCGAGCTTCTGACACTCGGCGAGCGCCGCAGCAATCCGCTTGACCGTGCCCGATGGATGGCTCGGTGCGTTCCGCAAGATGGCAGTCATGTACTCGACCGGATAGTTTGCCTTCAAGTAAGCGGTCTGATAGGACACGACCGCATAACAGGTCGCGTGCGCCTTGTTGAAAGCATAGCCCGCGAACGGTTCGATCAAATTGAAGATGCGCTCCGCATCCTCTTCGCTATACCCGTTGGCCTTTGCACCCGCGATGAATCGTTCACGCTCGGCCCGCATCTTTTCGGGGATCTTCTTCCCCATCGCCTTCCGCATGATGTCAGCTTCACCGAGCGTGTAGCCGGCAAATTTCCGTGCGATGAGCAACACCTGATCCTGATACACGATCACGCCATAAGTCTCGTCCAGAATCTCGGCGAGATCAGGATGCGGGTAGCGAATCGGCTCCAGGCCGTGCTTTGCCCGACAGTACGTGGGGATATGTTGCATCGGGCCTGGCCGATACAGGGCGATCATCGCCGCCAGCTCCGCAACCGACGCCGGACGCAGCTCGCGGATGTACCGGCGCATCCCGGCACTCTCGAGCTGGAACACGCCGAAGGTCTGTCCCTCGGCGAGCAAGGCAAACGTCTTGGGGTCGTCCATCGGGATCTTCTTGAGGTCGATCTCGATGCCCCGCGTCTCCCGGATCAGCTCGACCGTGTTCGCCAGGATCGTCAAGTTGGCCAACCCGAGGAAGTCCATCTTGAGGAGACCGATTTCCGCGACCGTCTCCATCGGGAACTGCGTCGTCGGCAGCGCCCCCTCTTCCGCCCGCGCCGGCCGCTGCAGCGGAACGTGCTCGACGAGCGGCGAAGCGGAAATCACCACGCCTGCCGCGTGCGTTCCGGCGTGGCGCGCGATCCCCTCGAGCTTGCGGGCATTGTCGATCAACTCGCGTGACCGAGGATCGTTCTCGTAGAGTTGACGCAGTTCCGGACTCTCCTCCAACGCCCGCTCGAGCGTCATATTGACGCCGTTCGGGATCAGTCGAGCGATCCGATCGACCTCGGCATGCGGCCAGCCCATAGCCCGACCGACGTCACGGATCGCCGCCTTCGCACCCATGGTCCCAAAGGTGATGATCTGTGCCACGTGCTCGGCACCGTACTTCCGGGCCACATACTCGATGACCTCGTGGCGCCGGTCGTCAGCGAAGTCCATGTCGATATCGGGCATCTCTCGGCGTTCCGGATTCAGGAAGCGCTCGAAAACGAGCCGGTTCGCCAGCGGATCGACATCGGTGATGCCGAGCGCGTACAAGACGATGCTCGCTGCCGCGCTGCCGCGTACGCCGTACAGAATCCCACGCTGTTTGGCGAACTCAGCGAAATCGCGCACGATTAGCATGTAGCTGGAAAAGCCGGTCTCCCGAATGACCTCGAGCTCGTATTCGAGCCGTCGGCGAATCTCCTCCGTGATCACCGGATATCGTCGCTGGATCCCTTCCCAACATAGCTTCGCCAGGTATTCGTCGGCCGTCATCCCCTCGGGTATACCTGGATCAGGCAAGTGAAGCCGACCGAACTCCAGCTCGACTTGGCAGCGCTCGGCGATGCGCACCGTATTCAGGAGCGCCTCCGGCACTTCATCGCCGAAGAGCTGCCACATCTCTTCCGCGCTCTTGAAGTACAGCTGATCCGATTGGACACGCATCCGCTTCGGATCGTGCAACGTCGAGTTGGTCTGAATGCAGATCAGTAGGTCCTGGATGCTGGCATCCGCCTGATCGAGATAGTGCACGTCATTGGTCACGACGAGAGGCAGACCGAGCTCGCGCGCAAGACGCACCAGTTCTGCGTTGACCCGCCGCTGCTCGGGAAGACCATGGTCCTGCAATTCGACATAGAAACGCTCAGGACCGAAGATGTCCCGCAAGCGGACCGCCCACTCGCATGCCGTCTCACGATCACCTTCCAAGAGCGGCTGGGCGAGCGGCCCCCCTAAGCATGCTGACGTCGCGATCAAGCCCTCGGCGTGTTCCGCCAGCATTGCCAGGTCGATGCGGGGCTTGTAATAGAAGCCCTCCAGGCTCGCACGCGTCGCCAGCTTGAGGAGGTTCTTGTACCCACGCTCGTTTTCCGCCAGGAGAAGTAGATGAAAGATCGTTTTGTCCCGATCTTGCACCGAGCGGGGAGCCAGGTACGCCTCCATACCGATAATGGGATGGATCCCCTCTGCCTTGGCAGCCTTGTACCAGTCGATGATGCCGTAGAGCACCCCGTGATCGGAAATCCCGACGTGTTCCATTCCCAAAGCACGCGCACGTTCCATATACGCGGGAATCCGCCCCAAGCCATCGAGAAGCGAGAACTCCGTGTGGAGATGCAAGTGCGCGAACGGCCGACTCATGCCTTCCCCCAGCGGCTCCTGCCCACCGGCTGACTCTGCCCCTTTTGTGAAGCCTACGCCACGTCACCCCTCTTGGCTAGAGGTAGCACCCCTACCAGGCTCCCTGTGATGCCGGGCTTCCGGGCCACTTCGGTTCCCACGTCGACGCCGCGTCGTTCTCCTCAGCCTCACCGCCGACACCAACCAGAGCGCGCTTCACCTGTCGGACGACAAGCGCCAGAAGCTGCCGGAGATCGTCCCGGATCGCCTCCGGAACATCGCGCCGCTGCAAGAGTTCGACCACTTCGCTCAAGACCGGTTCATGCCCGAAAAGGTGCTCCGCATGCTCAGGCAAAAAGCCGGCCGCGGCGAGGAGACTATCCCGCTCGGCCGGTCCCAGTTCGAGTGCCTCGGCGAGCCGCAGAATCGCTTCGCGCGTAGGAGCACGACGCCCACTCTCCAGTCGCGAGACGTAACTGTGGTCGAATCCGGCACGTTGTGCCAGCCGACTCTGGGAGAGTCGAGCAGCCTCCCGGTACCGCTTCAACAGCTGACCGAAGAACGTCACCGGCTCGTTCATCATCGCCCCCTTCCGCTCCCAGCGAATTCGCCGCCAGCGTACGTGCCTGCCAGACACCTCCATCCTACCCGCCTGGTGCCACCTCGTCAACCCCTTTCCACCTTGTCCACAGTCTTGTGCCTGTGTGACACAGACCTGACCCAGTCGGCTAGTGGCGCCACCAAAGTGACAGCGAAGCGACAGCGAACGGGTCGCTATACTCGCACCGCAGAAACGAGCGCTGGTGACAGCCAGTCGGAAGGGAGGTAATGTAGTGACAGCGACCAGTGAGACGATCGCGGAGTGGACACTGCGTGAATTGGTCGATCGTATGCGTCGGCCGCGCTATCGGTGTGGCGGAGGTGTAGCCGCCTGTATCGCTGTCGCCCAAGCAGCAGCTTTAGCCGACCTCGTCCGCCGTGCTGCACAGCGCGCGATCGATCCCGCACTCTCCGCAGAGCTCTCCGCAGCCTTCGCGGAAACGATCGACCGGGCGCTCACGCAAGCGAATCGAGATCGCTCCGTTCTCCATCAGCTACTCGACACGCTCCGCCACAACTCGGTGGCCGAGCAGTCTGTCGTGGAGCAGGCAACCATCGTTCCGCTCGAAACAGCCGATCTCGGACTGCAACTCCTCGAGAAACTTGCCCACCTCGCACCACAGGTGCCAGCCTTCGCCGCTTCCGATCTGGAAGCAGCCAAGGCACTCGCGCGCGCCGCAATTCAGGCTGCGCTGGCAATGGCACGCGCCAATCTCCCGCTCCTCTCAGCAGATCGAGCGAGTCAGCTGAGTGAAGAAATCACGACTCGGTTCGCCAAGCTCGATGCAGCTGCATAACGCGTCCCGCTATCGGACCGTTCGACCGGGCGGGCAGCGCGTCCGACTTTAGAACGAAAGGAGTTGACTCGGTGGCAGCACGTCTCCTGACCGGTGCACCCGTGGTGGAAACGCTGCATCGTGAAATCGAAGCACGACTGGCCACACTCCCACCCCACGCCCCTCGCCCCACTTTGGCGCTTTTGATTCCTCAGGATCCATCCGCTCGTGCTTATGCGCGCGCGATACGCAAGCAATTCGACAAGCTTAACTTGCCAGTTCGTGCCAATCAGATTGACGAGTCGATGGACGCATCGTCATTTTCCAATCTCATCAAGCAACTCGGCGAGGACACAGCGGTTACCGGCATTCTCGCGCTCCAGCCGCTTCCACGCGGGATCTCACGCGAACACCTCTCTGATCTGATGCCGCCCGGAAAGGATGTCGACGGCGTCTCGTTTTGCCAGCAAGGACGGCTGGCGCTCGGGCAACCCGACATCGCCCCCAGCACACCACTCGGCGGTCTCCTCCTTCTCCGCCACTACGGCATCGAGGTCGCCGGTCGCCATGCCGTCGTCATCGGCCGCAGCCCGGTCGTCGGCCGTCCGCTCGCCCTCTTGCTCCTCGCCGCCGACGCGACCGTCACGATCTGTCACAGCCGCACGCGCAATCTGGCCGACATCACACGACAGGCCGATATCCTGCTCGCCGCGGCGGGGCAACCAGGTCTCGTGACACCGGATATGGTCAAACCCGGCGCCGTGGTGGTTGATTTCGGCGTCTCCGTGATCGACGGCAAGCTCGTCGGTGATGTCGACCCAGCGGTCAGCGAGCGTGCCGGTGCACTGACCCCCGTCCCGGGTGGTACAGGGCCAGTTACGACCGCCGTCTTGGCCTGCAATCTCCTCCATCTGGCAGGACTGTGGCCTGAGTGGCCGCCACGCTGAACCCACTCCGGAACGATCGGTGATGCTCGGGAAAGTCGAGACGCTTTCCCGAGCATCACGCCCTTGTCAAGGAAGCCAGCTCAGGCAGCCAGTGCGAGGCAGAATTGGTCCCCGAGGGCAACGAGTACTGCACGGGAAGCGACAGATGGCAGGCATCGACGGCGAAGTAGTGCGAGCGTTTCTCCTCTGGCTTCCGGGTGGCACGATTCTCCCCTTCGTCGTGAGTCGGTTAACCGGCGCCGATACACGCCTTGCGCTGATCGAGGCAGCAATTTTCGCCCTCGGAAGCCTCCTGGTCTACCCCACGTTGTTGGGTCTCCTGTCCGCTCGCTTCGTTCACTGGCAACAGGCCGGCACCTGGGTCGAAGCGCTCTTCGTCGGTGGGTTCGTTCTCGCGGCACTCACGATCATCGTGATGCGCCGCGCCACCCGCCGACTCCAGCGCGGCGCCGGTAGCCGCCGACCGACTCTGTTTCGCTGAAGAGACGATGACCATTTACAGGCGCTGGTAGTCCTCGAGAGGGATCACGAAGACCGTTGCCGCTGCACCCTGCACAGCACCCTGCGGCGACTCCTGACGAATGCGCGTCTTGGCACGTTCACGGACGATCGCCAGTACGGTGTCGACTTCATGGTCCTCAACGCCGATGAGGAGTGTCGTGTTCCCTCGCCGGAGAAATCCCCCGGTACTCGCGAGCCGTGTCGCACGGAACTGCCGCTCGAGCAACGCCTCGACGATCGCATCGGCATCTTCGTTCTGCACGACAGCGATAACCAGCTTCATCGTCCCCACCGGCTTCAACGCGCACGCGGCACAGCCGACCGCAGTATAACGAGGTCTACCGCATCCTGCAACGACGGATTCACGACGAAGCCACATCCTGGTACAGTCCGCCGCTCTCCCGACTCGTCGAATCGATACTCCGCTCCCTTTTCACGACCCATCTTCGCTCGCAAAGACAGCCTGGGTCGGCATAGAGTCAACGCCCCGCTGGTCACTTTCGACCGCGCTCCGCTCGTTGCGCGTCCAAATAGCTCTGGAGCATCAATGCCGCGGCCACGGCATCGATAGCCTGCCGGCGGCGACCTCTTCGCATCCCGCTTTCGATCAGGAGGCGCTCGGCCGCCGTGCTCGTCAGCCGCTCGTCCCAAAACACCACTGGGCAGCGGACATGTGGTCGTAGAAGCTCGACGAACCGCCGCGTCTCGGCTGCTTGTGTTCCCTCCCGCCCGCGCATCGTCACCGGCAGACCGACCACGATGACTGTCGGCGCATAGCGTTCGATCAGTGCCAGAAGTGCCGGCAACCCCTCGCGTTCGACATCGATCGTCGCGACCGGGCTCGCGATCAGCCCGAGCTCGTCACTCACCGCAACGCCGACCCGGCGTTCACCAACATCCAGCCCGAGCGCTCGGCCCGGCTGCTCTTTCGTCTCATTCACGCACCACCACCTCGATCCGCGATGCCCGGTCAGGCAGCCGATTCGGCCACCAATCCGGTTGGACGTCGATCTGTACGTCTGCTACCCCGGGAGACTTTCTCGCCTCATCGATCGCTGCCGCAACAGCGTCACCAGCGATCTGTTGCCGCAACTCCTCGAGCTCACGCTCGGCCGGGACAACACGGACACGGGCCGAAACCTCGACACGCCATCGGTAGGCGTCGATCTGTTGTGGCTCGCCGAATGTGAGCGTATTTCCGAGAATCACGACATCTGTCTCGGTGGATTGGGCAAGACGGCGCGCTGCTTCTTCTTGTGCTTGCTGGTGCATTGCGGCAGGATCGAAGACCACAGCTTCTACCGTCATGGTGCCTCGTGCCGTCAGCCGATCCGTCTCCGCATCCACCTCGTGCGAAAACTCCACGACCGGCGCGCTCGTGCGCACCGTCCCGTCCACGACCCTCTCCCCCTCAGCGAGGGTGCCAGCGAGTGCCGCTGCCACACGCGCCTGGAGCGCCTGCTCGACATCGCGACGCAGTCGAGTCAGATCGTCACGGGTGACGAAATGCACTGTCCGGGTCGTGCCGCCGCTGATCGGCTCGATATTCCGGAAGAGCACACCGTCTGCAAGCTGCCCGGAGACGACTCCGGGTTCAGCGTTCCCTTCCGGCCCGATGACCGTCGCCTCGACCGGTACATCGGCGACACCGAACGACTGACTGCCGAACGGATCAGCGGCGGGGACATAGACTGTCTCGGTCACGCGATACACGATACCGTTGCTGCCCTGAATCTCCCTCCCGGCGACGATCGAGAATGCCTCGAGCGTGGCATTGACGATGCGTATCCGTCCCCGAGCGACACCGTCGGGAACCTCCTTCGTACCGGTCACCGTACCCTCGACCGTCGCCTCGACCACCGCTCGCACCGTCCGCGTCGGGGCCACCCAGTCGACACCTTCCCTCGAAAGCGGACTGTACACCAGGGAAAGATGCCGTTCTTCGATCGCTGGCGTAATCGTGACAGTCGCTCGTGGAATCGTCAGGGCAGCACCGAACACCCCGAACCCGAGGAGCAGGACGACGCTAACGGCCAGTACGTACCAGCGAAGAGAACTCCACCGCCGCCCGCTGACCTGCTTGTTTGCTCCCCGGGGAGCGCTCTGGCGCTCTCCGCGCTCCCGGAGCGGCCGCGCTCGATGCTCTGGTCTTCCGGCAGGGGCGACGATTCGTCGGAGCGACGTTCCTCGATCGACCCCTCCTGGGCGATACGTCGCGAGATCAGCAGTCTCCTCGACAAGCCGCCCCGAGGAACCCCTTCGCCACACCACAGTCGGCTGTTCGTGCTTCCAGTCACCAGTCGGCCGCCACACTGCAGAACCTCCCGTCTTCGTCGTCGGATCGAGGCGCAGCGCGTGGCCGACTGGGATAAATCCCGATCAGCCCGTCGCTTCACCTCGGAGCTGTCGCACCGCTTCGGCACGCGCTGCGGCGAGCGCTTCCTCGAGTCGCGCCGGATCCGTTCCCCCACCTTGAGCGACCTCGGGCCGCCCTCCCCCTCGGCCCCCGAGCACGGGAGCAGCGACCTGGACGATGCGACCGGCATGGACACCACGTTGCACCGCATCCCGCGTCGCCATCGCCAGGATGGTCGGCCGATCAGCGATACTCGTCCCGAGAATCACCACACCGGATCCGATACGGTCACGCAGGCGGTCACCGAGTCGTCGCAAAACATCGAGACTCGGAACCTCGATCCGCGCACTCAGGATGCGGAAACCATCCACTCGTTCGGCCGATTCGACAAGCGGCAACACCCGCTCGGCTGCCAGTTCCGCTGCAAGTCGCTCGATCTCCTTCGCCTGCTCACGGACGTCTCGCTGCAACCGGTCGATCTGCTGTGGTAGCTGCTCCAGCGGCACACGCAGCTGGCGCGCTGCTTCGCTCGCGAGTTCGATCATCTGTCGTGCAGCGCGAACCGCTGCCAATCCGGTCACCGCCTCGATGCGCCGCACGCCGCTCGCGATACTACTTTCGTCTGTAATCAGGAAATAGCCGATTTCCCCAGTGTGGCCGACGTGCGTGCCACCGCACAACTCTTTGCTGAAACCGTCGATCGTCACGACACGGACGGTCTCACCGTACTTTTCACCGAAGAGAGCGATCGCCCCCTCCGCCAACGCCTCGCGAAACGGAAGATACCGAACTTCGACCGGCCAGTCGTGAACGATCAGCTCGTTGACTAGTTCTTCGATCGCACGCAGCTGCTCTTCCGAGAGAGCCTCCGGGTGTGCGAAGTCGAAACGGAGACGATCCGGCGCGACCAACGAACCGGCCTGCAGTGCATGCTCACCGAGCACTCGTCGCAGCGCCGCATGCAAGAGATGCGTCGCCGTATGATTCCGTCGGATCGCTGCACGTCGCTCGGCGTCGACGACCGCGACGACTGGTTGGCCGACCTGGACATACCCTTCGCGCACCCGCCCCCGGTGCACGATCAGCTCCGGGGTCGGGCGTTGCGTATCTTCGACGACCACGATACCCGTGTCGGCACGAATCTCGCCGGTGTCACCGACCTGTCCGCCGGCCTCACCATAGAACGGCGTGCGATCGAGGATGATTTCAACCTCGTCTCCTGCCTCCGCCACGGTGCGCACGTCGCTGACGTCGAGGATCCCGACGATCGTCGCCTCTGCTTGCGTCGTCTCGTAACCGAGAAACGTTGTGGGTCGCTCCGAAAAGCGTGCGTAGAGTTCAGCACGCTGGCGCTGCGTATCGGCGAAGCGCCCAGCACTCGCGCGACTGAGTTGTCGCTGCCGCTCGAGCGCCTGCTCGAAACCAGCACGATCGACCGACAACCCAGCCTCGCGCGCCAGTTCTTCCGTCAGCTCGTAGGGGAACCCGTAGGTATCGTACAGGCGGAACGCCTCGTCACCTGGAATGACTGACTCACCTGCTCGTTGGAGTTGCTCGACGAGCGTCTCGAAGCGCGCCAGGCCGGTCGCGAGTGTTCGCTGGAAATGCTCTTCCTCGTGCCGAATGACCCGATGAATCCGTTCCCGTTGCTCGGCGAGGTTCGGATAGTACTGGGCGAACATTTCGATCACGACATCAGCGAGGCGTTCCAGGAAAAGCCGCTCGATTCCGAGCAGCCGCCCATGGCGCACTGCACGGCGCAGCACGCGCCGGAGCACGTAACCTCGCCCCTCGTTACTCGGGAAAACACCGTCGCCGATCAGGAACGTCACACCGCGGGCATGATCGGCGATCACCCGGAGTGAGCGGTCGACGCGCGGATCATCCTTGTAGCGAACACCCGCGATCGCCGCAGCCTCGCTGAGAATCGGGAAGAAGAGGTCGGTCTCGAAAACCGATCCCACTCCTTGCATGATGAGCGAAATGCGCTCTAGTCCCATGCCGGTATCGATGTTCTTCTTTGGTAGAGGACGCTGTGTTCCATCCGGCTCCTTGTAGAACTCCATGAAGACGAGATTCCAGGTCTCGAGAAATCGGCCACAGTCGCATCCGGGACCACAGCCGGGCTGACCGCAGCCGAATTCCGGTCCTCGATCGTAGTGGATTTCCGAATCGGGCCCATTCGGTCCCGTTTCCCCAACCGGCCCCCACCAGTTATCTGTCAACTTGAATATGCGCGCTTCCGGGACACCGATCGCATCGCGCCAGTAGCGGTAGGAAAAGTCGTCGTCCGGATGGACGGTTGGGTACCACTTTTCCGCCGGTACCCCGAGCCACTTGGTGAGGAATTCCCAGGCCCAGCTGATCGCCTCCGCCTTGAAATAGTCACCGATCGAAAAATTTCCAAGCATTTCGAAAAACGTGAGATGACTTTCGTCGCCGACTTCATCGATGTCGACTGTTCGAAAACATTTCTGAATCGACGTGAGACGCGTATGGGGTGGCCGCTCGAGCCCGAGAAAATAGGGCACCATCTGCTGCATGCCAGCCGTGGTGAGGAGTACGGTCGGATCGGAAGGAATCAGCGACGAACTGGGCACCTGTACATGCCCACGCTCCGCGAAGAACTCGATGAATGCCCGGCGGATTTCGCTGCTCTTCATCGCCATAGAACTCCCTGCCCTGCAGCCGGTGACGTCCGCTCCCGGTTCGCTCACAACGCGTGCTCGCATCAGCAGCCCGATTCTACTGGAGAGCAGCGACCGCCTCCACGCACAAGGTGTACGTACACAGTATGGTACGGACACCGGGCCGAGTCAAGTCGTTCGCTCACCGAACCTCTCGACGAGCAACACGAACGCAGCGGCGACCTAACGAACAATCGCCTACCAACAGCCACTCCTGGTGACGCTGTGCTGCACGGAGCGCAGTCCCGGGAGGCTCACCTTCCGGACCATGTCTCCACCAGCACTTCGTGAGCAGCCAAGCGGCTGCTATGCTGCAACCGGTCGCCGCAGGGCGGCACTATGCAGATACGGAGGATCGGTGGAGCGCGAAGTCATCTTTCTCCTCTTCATTATCGTTGTCGGTACGGCCATCGTGTTCGGCTTGGTAGCAGCACGCTTACGCCAGCCGGTCATCATGGGCTACCTCTTGGCTGGGCTGGTCATCAGCCGAGTCCTCGAGCGGTTCGGCACGATCGAACCGGAGGTCGTGCAAGCCTTCGCGGACTTCGGTGTCACCTTTCTCATGTTCTCGCTTGGCGTCCACTTTTCCTTCCGGGAACTGGTGGAGTTGCGGAAGATCGTCATTCGCGGTGGCCTCCTCCAGCTCGGGCTCACACTCCTGGTCGCGTGGGCGATCTACCGGGCAATCGGTATGACGACTGCGCAAGCGTTCATTCTGGCCGAATTGTCTGCCATCTCGAGCTCGGTGATCGGTTTCACCCTGATGGAATTGCGGGGAACGCTCGCCCAACCGGCGGCACGGCCGACCGCGGCGATACTCCTCGCGCAAGACACCGCGGTGATACCGCTCGTCGCGATGATTCCGGCCCTGACTGGGTCGGATACTCGCACGGTCGCACTCTCGATCGGCGAGTCGCTGCTGATCGCAGCCGCTGCACTCATCCTGATCACGGTCCTCGGGATTCGGGTTGTGCCAGCCCTCTTGTTCCATATCGCTCGTCTCGGATCGCGCGAGCTGTTCCTCCTCAGTGTCGTCTTTTTCGCGATCGGCACGGCCGTGGGAAGCGAGTGGGCTGGGCTCTCGTTCGCGCTCGGTGCATTTCTGGCGGGGATCGTTGTCTCGGAGTCAGAATTCTCCTATCAGGTGCTCGGCGGGGTGCTCCCGCTTCGTGACGTCTTCGGTGTCATGTTCTTCGCTGGCCTCGGCCTCCTCGCCGATCCGGCGGGGCTCCTCGAAGTCTGGCCACTCGCGTTGACGATCCTCGTGACGGTCACCGTCATCAAAGGGTTTCTGGCTGCCCTGGTCGTCACGCTCCTCGGGTACCCGCCAGCCATCGCTCTCCGCTCCGGGGCGTTCCTCGCCCAGATCGGCGAGTTCTCCTTCGTCCTCGGACTTCTCGCACTGCAGGTCGGTATCATCGATCACACGATCTACAATGCGATGATCGGCGCTGCGATCGGTTCCCTTTTGCTCAACACCGTTCTTCTCACTCTGGTCGAACGCGCCCGCTGGCTTCTGGAACCGCCGCTCCGTATCTTTGCCCGTCCTCCTGCACTTCAGGAAAGCGAACGACCACCGACCGCCAGCTTGCGCGGACACGTCGTCATTGCTGGTTACGGACGGTCGGGGCGCGAGGTGGGTCGGGTACTCCAGCGACGACGCTTTCGCTTCGTCGTCATCGACCGAGATCCGGTCCTGGTGCGAGAACTCCGTCGTACCGGCATCGAGGCGATCTACGGCGACGTCGCCAACGAGCAGGTGCTGCTCGCAGCGGGAATCCCGACTGCTCGCGTCTTCGTCGTGGCAATTCCCGATGCCTTCGCGGCAGAAACAGCCGTGCGTCTCGCCCGCGCGATGAATCCGACTCTGGATATCATCGCGCGGGCCGATCGGCGCGCCTTCGTGGCCCGGTTGGTTGAAGCGGGGGCGACCGAGGTGGTGCATCCGAGTTTCGAGGCCGGCCTGGAAATGATTCGGCACACACTGCATCGCTTCGGGATCAGTATGCAAGAGATTCAAGCGATCGTGTCTGCGCGACGCGTCGACTACTACGAGGAGGAGGCGACAATCGGCGAGTAGCGCCTGCTCCCTCCCGGTTGGAATCTGTCGCACCGCTACCCCTTGCTCGGATCCCGCCGTTCGTGTTATACTCTCGGTTGCGAGCGGCGATACCGCTCGACGTGCCGAAGTGGCGGAACTGGCAGACGCGCTACGTTCAGGGCGTAGTGGGGGCAACCCCGTGGGAGTTCAAATCTCCCCTTCGGCACCGCCGGTCCGGTGGTTCGAACGCCACCGTGAGCGATGTCGGGCAGGGCGGTCGCTGGCACCGTCCTGGTGCCAGAGGAAAGTCCGAGCTGCACAGAGCAGGGTGCCTGGGGTGAACCCAGGGCAGCGGAGACCGGCGCCGCTGACAGTCCAGACCGGCACGTCGGGCTATCCCGGCGTGAGAGCAACAGAGACGATGACCGGGCAGAGCCCGGGGGTGAAAAGGGCAATCCTCCCCGCAGCAATCTCCGATCGGGCCGCTATCAGGTTGCTCGCCGAGGCCCGAGGTTGAGAGCAGTCGCGGAGGTGACGAAGCGACCGTACGTGGCTCCGAAGCCACGTGCGAGAGAGATGACCGCCAAGAACAGAACTCGGCTTACTCGCTCGACATCGCTCGTTTCTTTCTCTTTCGACGTGGTGCCTCTAGCTCAATTGGCAGAGCGCTGGACTGTGGATCCAGTGGTTACGGGTTCGAGCCCCGTGAGGCACCCTAAAGCCCCGGCTAAGCCGGGGCTTTTCGTTGCCCCATCTCGGGCTGCATGGACCGATGAAGCACCACCGCGGCATCGCCCTCCTCGGACTGCTGCTCATCATCGTGGTCCTCGTCGCGCTCGTACCCCTTGCGACTTGCCAGCAGCATCCTTCAGCGCGTGACGCGGTTGTCATGCCGACGACTGCCGTACCAGGTCAGCTCGCCACCCACCTCGAGGCAACACTGACCGTTCAGCCTGACGATGCCGAGACGCTCGTCGTACTCGCTGATCTGTACGCACATACCGGACGCATCCGCGACGCGATTCCCCTCTTCGACAAAGCCACCCAGCTTCGCCCTGACGATCTGACCGTGCGCCTCAGCTACGCGCAAGCGCTCCTCGCCAACGGCTACCTCGCCGACGCCGAGGCACAATTACGGCATGCCCTGGACCTCTCCCCTGAGAACCCCCAAGTGCTTTATCTCCTGGGCCAAGTAGCCGAACGACGGAGTCCCCCGGATCTCGCCGCTGCACGCAACTGGTACGAGCGCGCCGCACGGGCTGGTGACGATCCCTACGCGCGCCTCGCCCGCCAACGCCTGCAAGAACTCGCCCAGCCGTAGACTGGTATCATCACGGACGAACCGAACGGAGGCCAGCGTATGCGCGATTCGGAAGCAGCCCTCGATCCCGAGTTGCTCGAGATTCTGGCCTGCCCTGCCTGTCATGGCCAGCTCGAACTGCACGAGCAGCGCCTCGTTTGTCTCTCCTGCCAACGCCGGTATCCGATCGAAGACGGTATCCCCATCCTGCTCGTCGACGAAGCAGAACTACCACCCGACAAGAGCCCTTGATCCGAACACGTGTTCGCCGTATGCTTGAGTCGACAACACGCCGAACGAATCGGGGAAAGCTGGATGACCGAACCGCGTATCGTCGGACCGCAACCGGACGCCACCGAGCGACATCTCGAGGAGTCGCTCCGGCCACGCCGTCTTTCCGAGTACATCGGACAGGATCGGGTGAAGGAAAGTTTGGCTATCGCGATCCGGGCCGCCCAGGAACGTGGCGAACCGCTCGATCACCTGCTCTTCTACGGCCCACCTGGACTCGGCAAGACGACCCTCGCTGGTATCATCGCTGCCGAAATGGGCGTCAACCTCCGAATCACGAGCGGACCGGCAATCGAGCGTCCTGGCGATTTGGTCTCGATCCTCACCAACTTGCGACCCGGCGACGTGCTGTTCATCGACGAGATTCATCGGCTGAACCGTCTTGTCGAAGAGGTACTCTATCCAGCCATGGAAGATTTCGCGGTCGACCTGGTCATCGGCAAGGGTCCAGCCGCACGGAGCGTCCGACTCTCGCTCCCCCGCTTCACGCTCGTGGGTGCAACGACCCGCCTTGCACTGCTCACCTCACCCTTGCGTGACCGTTTCGGTGCTACCTTCCGCCTCGATTTCTACGATCTTCCGGCGATGCAGGCGATCGTCAGCCGCGCAGCCCGTATCCTCCAGGTGCCGATCACGCCGGAAGGTGCGACGGAAATCGCCCGGCGCGGGCGAGGAACGCCACGGATCGCGATTCGTCTTCTCAAGCGCGTTCGTGACTACGCGCAGGTGCTCGGTGACGGAACGATCACTGCTGACCTGGCCCGCGAAGCGTTGGATCGGCTGGCCGTGGACGAACTTGGGCTCGACGACATCGATCGCCTGATCTTGCGGACGATCGTCGAAAAGTTCGATGGTGGCCCGGTGGGGATTCAGACCATCGCCGCTGCGACCAGCGAGGAGGCTGATACGATCGAAACCGTCTACGAGCCGTACCTGATTCAGCTCGGCTTTCTGCAGCGCACGCCGCGGGGACGGATCGCTACGCGACGGGCCTACGAGCACCTGGGGATCTCCTATCCAGCGGAACGGATCGCCGCCCGGCAGATGACGCTGGAACAGCTTGTCGATCGTCATGAGGAGCGAGATGAACGAGGAACTGACCTACCTGCTCGATGAATACGACTATGAACTTCCGGAAGAACTAATCGCACAGGAGCCGATCGAACCTCGTGACGCTGCCCGTCTCATGGTAGTGCGTCGGGCGACCCGAACCATCGAGCATCGCATTTTTCGTGAACTACCCGGCTTGCTCGACCCAGGCGATCTCCTCGTCGTGAACGACTCTCGGGTGCTGCCGGCTCGCCTCTTCGGCCAACGGAGCACCGGCGGCAAAGTGGAAATCTTGCTCGTTCAGCCGCTGGAGGGAACGAGCATCTGGCTCGCGCTGGCCCGACCCGCGCGCCGGCTACACCCGGGGGAAGCCGTCACTATCCTTCCGCGCACGGGCACAACGGCTCATCCGGCTTCGGCCCGCATTCTCGAGCGGCGTACCGGAGGCCAAGTCGTCGTCGAACTTCAGCCGATCATCGCTGATCGGCTCGAGTCGTACGGTCATGTTCCGCTTCCGCCCTACATTCGGAAACCCTTGCATGACCCGGAACGATACCAGACGGTCTATGCGACGCATCCCGGCTCGGTCGCTGCCCCGACCGCCGGACTCCATTTCACCGAGCGTTTGCTCAGCGAATTGCGCGAGCGGGGTATCGAGATCGTTTCGCTTACCCTTCACGTCGGTATTGGGACATTCAAGCCAATCGAGGCCGACGACGTCCGACTCCACAAGATGCATGCCGAGTGGTACCACGTTCCCGCTGCGACGATGGAGGCGATCCAGCGGACAAAACACGCGGGGAAGCGCGTCGTCGCAGTCGGCACCACAGCAGCCCGCACGCTCGAATCGATCGCTGACGCGCTCGAGCGCGGCGAGACCGGTGAACTGACCGGCTGGACGGATCTCTACATCTATCCAGGCTACCGCTGGCGAGTGGTCGATGCCCTTATCACCAACTTCCACCTGCCCCGGAGCGCGTTGATCCTTCTCGTGGCCAGCTTCGCCGGTCGCGACCTCATCCGAGAAGCCTATCGGGAAGCAGTCCGACACCGCTACCGCTTCTACAGCTTCGGCGACGCCATGCTGATACTGTAGCGGCACACGAAAACAAAAAGGGAGGCCTCCTCAGTACCGAGAAGGCGCCCCTCGAGTCGACGACGGCACGATCAGGCAACTTCGTGTGCCATCCGGCGCTGTCGCAATGACTCGATCAGCGCCGACGCGTCTTGCCGTGCCAAATCTTCGAGTCCGACCCCGTATTGTTCGCGCGCCTGCGCCTCGAGTTCCTCTTCGCTCATCCCGAGACGACGAGCCATATCGCGCAGGTACTCGAGCTGCCGCGCGGTGACTCGACCAGCCGCCCGACGACCGAGCCGGCTCACATCGACCGGCGTGTCCACCACCCGTTGCTCCGCCGCACCGAACTCGAAATCCGGGCAGAACTGCGTTCCATAACCGAGGGCAGCGAGGGCTCGTCCGAGCGCCTTGGTCTCGGCCTTCTCCAGATAATCGGCGAAGTCTTCGGCCGATTCGCTTCCCCAACCCGTTGCCGAACCACCACCCGGCACCCGCACGCGAGCCCGGAAGACCGCCACTCCGTCACGGTGTTCCACGAGCTCCGTCTCGATCTCACCGTCCGGATGATCGGTCCGGAACCAGAGCAGGCGCCACTTCACTTCGAGGTAGTCGTTCCCATTGACCTTCGTCAGGAACTTCGAGGGATCGAAGCCTTGCCGTTCATTTCGCTCTGCTGCCATGCTCGCCTCTCCGTTCATAGATACCAGAACATCTGTGCTAATCATAACCCCTGCCAGGATCGGCGTCAACCGAATCCACCGTTCGGAGCCGGCCACTCGACTAGCTCGCGCAGCACGCCGAATCCGTGCTGCTATAATTGCGCCAGGTTCATGTACGGACACCCAGGGAGGGGCTTCCGGTGGAGGTCAGGTGCCAGCAAGCGGAACTCGACCAGGCTTTGCATCTCGTTTCCCGCGCTGTAGCGCGCCGCTCGACACTGCCGATCCTCAGCAACGTCTTGCTCGACGCTGCCGACGGCCTGCTCCGTATCACCGCGACGAATCTCGAGATCGCTCTCAGCGTCTCGCTTCCCGCCGAAGTGCGAGAGACCGGGCAGCTGAGCGTGCGGGCTGATGTCTTCACCGACTTCATCGGAAGTCTTCCCCGCCAGGAGGTCGCGCTCAGCGCTCCAGCGGGTACGACCGATCTCCGCGTCACCTGCGGCACGTCGAAGGCCCGGATCCCCGGAATTCCAGCCGAGGACTTTCCGACTATCGCACGGATCGGTGACCAGCCACCCACGGCGACTGTCGTGGCGGAGGCGCTGCGCGAGGCAGTCGGCCAGGTCGTCTTCGCCGCAGCAACCGACGACAGTCGACCGGTTCTTGCTGGTGTCCTACTCGAGTTCAAGGGAGACGAGCTCACGCTCGCCGCGGCCGACGGGTTCCGCCTCTCTGTGCGCACCCTCACGTTGCAGCAGCCGGCCGCGACGGACCTTGCGATCATCGTGCCGGCCAAAGCGCTGGCCGAACTCGCCCGCGTGGCAGGGGAGAGCGACGAAGCACTCCAGCTACTGGTCACACCCAATCGCAGCCAGTTGCTTGCACGGACCGGCCGTCTCGAGTTCCTGTCACGCTTGATCGACGGGACCTTTCCCGAATTTCGCCAAATCATTCCCCGGCAGTGGAAGACCCGGGTCACCGTCGATCGCGAAGCGTTTCTCGCTGCGGCCCGGCGTGCCAAGATTTTCGCACAGTCGAACAACGAAGTCGTCAAGCTTCAATTCGTACCTGGTGATTCCGAACTCGATCCGGGGTCGATGATCGTTTCCGCTCATGCTGCCGATGCAGGCGACACAGAAGACGTGATCCCGGCACGTGTCGAAGGGCCACAGGCAACGATCGCCTTCAACGGCCGCTACCTGACGGACGTCCTGTCGGTAGCCAAAGCGACCGAGATCGCCATCGAAATGACGACTCCCAACGCGGCCGGTGTCTTTCGTCCTGTCGGTGACGAGACGTTCGTCCACGTCGTCATGCCGATGGTGATCGGCACACCGTAGCACGCGTGTTCCGCACCTGCTGTCAGTCAAACACGACCCTTTCCCCAGTTCGGCTGGGGTAAGGCTGGAGCGATGCACATCGCGCGACTCGAGCTGGAAGAATTTCGTTGCTTCCGGAGCTTGACTCTCGACTTTCCACCTGTCGGGCTCCGTCTCTTCGGACCGAACGGGTCAGGCAAGACCAGTCTGATCGAAGCACTGTACCTCCTCGCAACGACTCGCTCGTTCCGCACCACGACAGAGCGACATCTGATCCATCGTGAGAGCGCACGCGAACTCGGTCTGCAACCGTACGCTCGTGTGGCCGCTCGCCTCGACGCACGCGAGGCCCACCGTACCGCTGAAATCGTCCTGAGCCTGGACCCATCGACGATGACGATAACCAAGCGATACCGACGCGACGGCCGGCCCGTCCGCGCGATGGACTTCGTCGGCACCGTGCGTGTCGTCCTGTTCTCGCCCGAGGATATCGAGCTGGTCACGGGCAGTCCGTCGTTGCGTCGTCGTTACCTCGACGTCGTTCTCTCGACCATCGATCCGACGTATCTGCGTGCACTCGCCCAGTACACGCGCATACTGGAGCAACGGAACAGCTTGCTCAAACAGCTCGCCAACAAGGATCGGCGCACGATCGACGAAGAGCTCGCTTTCTGGGATGAACAGCTGGTGACTTTCGGGAGCTACCTCATCGTCGCGCGATACCGCTTCCTCGCCAATTGGAGCCAGTACGTGCGTGATCGCTTCCGTGACCTCAGCACAAGAGGCCAATCTCTCACCACACGCTATCACTGTACCGTGCCGCTTCCGGCTATCGTGCAGGAAGAACTCACCGAGAAGCCCCTCCCCGCAGCCCAAGCCATGCTCAGTCTCGCCTACCGCGAGGCGCTCGAGCAGCTCCGAACTGACGAGTTGCGCCGAGGCAGCACCCTGCTCGGCCCGCATCGCGATGATCTAATTTGGCTCCTCGATGACGAACCACTCGTCGCGTTCGGTTCTCGAGGGTTGCAGCGACTCGCCGTCCTCGCCGGTAAACTGGCCGAAATCACGAGTATCCAGCACGCCACCGGCGATTGGCCCATCCTGCTGCTCGATGACGTGCTGTCCGAACTCGATAGTAGCCATCGAGCACGCTTGAGCGCAACGCTCGCCGCGTTTCCGGCACAACAGATCATCACGGCTGCTGACCGCGCAGTCCTCGAACAACCTGAGTTCGCCCCTCTTCCGCTTGCTATCCTCGACGGCGTTCAGCATCGCATCGACTTCGCATGATGCCGGCGCGAAGTCGCATCACACCCGTTCGACGATCAAGGCGATCCCCATGCCACCACCGATACAGAGCGCAGCGGCGCCGTAGCGACCGCCGGTTCTCCGCAAGGCGTGGACGAGCGTGACCAGAATGCGTGCTCCGCTCGCTCCGATCGGATGTCCCAACGCGATCGCTCCGCCGTAAATGTTCAGCTTTCTCCCATCGATACCCAATTCCCGTTGCACCGCGAGGACCTGCGCAGCGAACGCCTCATTGACCTCGAACAAGTCGATCTCGTCGATGCGGAGGCCGATCCGAGCGAGCGCTTCGCGAAGCGCCGGGATCGGACCGAGTCCCATGACACGCGGCGAGACACCTGCCCACGCCCATGAGCGAATGATCGCGAGCGGCTGCAATCCCAACTCGCGCGCACGTTCCTCGGCCATGACCACGAGTGCTGCTGCCCCATCGTTGATACCGGAAGCATTCCCTGCCGTCACGGTACCCTGTGGGTCGAAGACCGGACGAAGTCGCTGCAAGGCCTCGAGCGTGGTATCAGGCCGCAGATGCTCGTCCCGCTCGAAGCGCTCCGTACCGCCGGGGCCGTTCACCTCGACGGGGACGATCTCGTCGGCGAAAACCCCCTCATCCCAGGCACGGGCGGCACGACGCTGACTCTCGAGGGCGTATCGGTCTTGCTCCTCCCGGCTGATCGCATACTCACGGGCAATGTTCTCAGCAGTGACTCCCATGTGGCAGTCGTAAAAGGCATCGGTGAGGCCATCCGACAACATCGAGTCGACCAGCTTCCCATGCCCCAACCGATAGCCGAAGCGCGCACCTGTCAAAAGATAGGGCGCCTGAGACATACTCTCCATCCCGCCAGCGACGACGATCTCCGCATCACCGATCGCGATCGCCTGCGCTGCTGACGCAACGGCACGCAAGCCGGAACCACACACCATGTTGATGGTCATTGCGGGCACCGACTCCGGAATTCCCGCGGCGATCGCCGCACGGCGTGCAGGGTTCATCCCCTGTCCAGCCTGCAGGACGTTGCCGAGGACGACATCATCGACTGCAGCTGCCTCGAGATCGGCCTGCCGCAAGGCATCGGCGATAACCGTCGCCCCGAGTTTCCAGGCAGGAACGTCCTTCAATGCTCCACCGAAACGGCCGATTGGTGTCCGCACAGCACTGACGATAACCGGAACTGCCATTCCGCACCTCACAACGTTCCGCTCGGGCTCAGAAAATGCCTGCGGCGGGGGAAACTCCCCGCCGCAAGCCGATCAGGACGGCACTGTTGCTACGCTTGCTCGCCGTGTTCGGCGATCCACGTTCGCTTGATCTCCTCGACGACGGCAGGATCCGTCAGCGTCGTCGTGTCGCCCAGTACCCGTCCCTCAGCAATGTCGCGCAGCAATCGGCGCATGATCTTTGCACTCCGCGTCTTCGGGAGGTCAGCGACGAAGATCACGCGCTCCGGCCGTGCGATGGGCCCGATCGTCTCCGCGACGTGCTGCCGCAGTTCCTCAGCGAGCTGCTCGCTCGGTGTGTAACCAGACCGTACGCTGACGAACGCGACCGGCACCTGCCCCTTGATCTCATGGCTCACGCCGATCACCGCTGCTTCGGCCACCGCAGGATGCGCGACGAGCGCGCTCTCCAGTTCCATCGTTCCAAGCCGGTGCCCCGCCACGTTGAGAACGTCATCGACCCGGCCGAGGATCCAAAAATAGCCGTCTTCGTCACGCTTCGCACCGTCGCCGGTCACGTAGATCGACGGCCCGTACTTCGAGAAGTAGGTGTTCACGTAACGTTCCGGGTCGCCCCAGAGCGTCCGCGAGATCGACGGCCACGGGCGTCGAATGACGAGATAGCCACCTTGCCCGACCGGGACGGGATTGCCAGCCTCGTCCAAGATATCCGGCTCGATACCGGGGAACGGCAAGGTCGCTGAACCCGGTTTCGTCGTCGTGAGACCAGGCAGCGGTGTGATCATGATCATACCGGTCTCGGTCTGCCACCAGGTATCGACGATCGGGCAACGCCCACCGCCGATGTGCTGGTGGTACCACATCCAGGCTTCCGGATTGATCGGTTCTCCAACCGTGCCGAGAAGCCGCAAGCTCGAGAGATCGTGCCGCGCCGGATACTCGGGCCCCCAGCGCATGAACTGTCGGATGGCCGTCGGTGAGGTGTAGAGGATCGTCACATGGCGCCGCTCGACGATGTCCCAGAACCGGTCCTTATCGGGCCAGTCGGGCGATCCCTCGTAGATCACGACCGTCGCTCCGTTGGCGAGCGGCCCGTAGACGATGTAGCTGTGACCGGTGACCCAGCCGATATCGGCCGTGCAGAAGTAAATATCGTCCGGTTTCAGATCGAACACCCACTTGGATGTGATATAGACCCCTGTCAGATAGCCACCGGTCGTGTGGAGCTGCCCCTTGGGCTTCCCGGTCGTACCGGACGTATACAAGATGTAGAGCGGGTGCTCGCTGTCGACCGATTCGGGCGGGCAGTAGCGTTCACGCACTGTGGCAAGCACGTCGTGCCACCAGAGGTCGCGCCCCTCCTGCATCGTGACCGGTTGGCTCTCGCCAACTCGACGGACGACCACGACCTTCTCGACCGACGGGCAACGCTCGAGCGCCTTGTCGGCGATTTCCTTTAACGGGATCACGCGCCCACGCCGATAACCGCCATCAGCCGTTATCAGTAATCGGGCACCGCAGTCGTTGATCCGGTCAGCCAGCGCATCGGCGCTGAACCCCGCGAACACCACCGAGTGCGGTGCGCCGATACGAGCGCAGGCCAACATCGCGATCGGCAATTCCGGAATCATCGGGAGATAGATGGCAACGCGGTCACCCTTCTGGATGCCGAGCTGCCGCAGAGCGAGCGCGACACGGTTGACCTCGCGGTAGAGATCCTGATAGGTCAGCACCCGCTCGTCGCCGGGTTCGCCTTCCCAGATGATCGCAGCCTTCGTACGCCGGCCCGCCCGCAGGTGCCGATCGACGCAGTTCACCGAGGCATTGAGCTTCCCGCCGACGAACCACTTGACCCACGGCGGGTTCCATTCCATAACGGTATGCCAGGGTTCGTCCCACTCCAGCTCGTGTGCGATCGACGCCCAGAAGCCTTCCGGATCGCGCCGCGCCCGTTCGTAGACGGACGGATCATTGATGTTCGCCTGAGCGGCGAACTCCGGCGGAGGCGGGAAACGCCGCGTCTCGATGAGCAACCCCTCGATCGCCCCGGTAGCGCCAGTTCCGACCTGATCCGGCATGCTCGCCTCCCTTCGTTCATGTCGGAGCAGACATGGAGGTTGTCCTGGTGAATGAGAGCAGCTTCCACATGCAAGTCTAACCGAGCAAGTCTGCACGACACAAGGCACGATTGGCGAACGATCGGGTGACCTGATACTCCCGGCAACGCAGCAACCACCTGACGAGATTGCGCCGAGTGCCCCTGCGACACCCCTTTCTTCAAGGCTGCGTTACGCGGATGCCTACCTAGCCGGCTTCCACCGAGCTTCCAGCAGCGCGACCCACCGGTGGAACCGTTCCATCGCACGGTGACCGGTGACGGCGCCCGTATCGTTTGGTAATCTGTAGCGCGATGCCAGATCGTGCGCCTGTGCCATGCACATCGTGACACCGTTCACCAATGAGGGTAGAATAGGCTGGGAGGTGGTGGCTCGTATCGTCACCCAGGGTCGGCGTGTTTGCGGGGAAGGGGTATACAGAGTGGAGCAAATGCAGCGGACGAGCCAGCGATGGCGTTGGGCGTGGATCTTTCCGCTCGCTGCGTTTTCCGCGGTCACGAGCGGTTGTGGCGTGATCGGCGGGAAGATCGGCTCGACCTCGAATCCAGCTGGCGACCAAGCGCGGAAGATCTGGGATCTCTTCGTCGTCCCGGTCTGGTGGTTGACAGTTGCTGTCTTCCTTTTGGTCACAGTCTGGATGCTGCTCAACATCGTTCGCTTCCGCCGCAAGCCAGGTGACACGCGAATTCCCCCGCAAGTGCATGGGAACACGAGACTGGAAATCGCCTGGACGCTGATTCCGGCGATCATTCTCGCGCTGATTGCCGTGCCGTCCACGCGCCTGATCTTCGAACTCAATCGCGACCCCGGCCCCGAGAGCAACGCGTTACGCGTTCAGGTGATCGGACACCTGTGGTGGTGGGAGTTCCGCTACCCGGAGTATGGGATCGTCACCGCTGGTGATCTGCATCTCGTCGTCAACCGGCCAGTCGTTCTCACGATCACCTCGCAGGATGTGATCCACTCGTTCTGGCCACCGCGCCTGGCCGGCAAGGTCGATGCTATTCCGGGTCGTGAAAACACGATGGTGTTCACTCCTGAGGAAACCGGCATCTTCTATGGTCAGTGCGCTGAGCTCTGCGGCGCTCAGCACGCCCACATGCAGTTCCGCGTGGTCGTGCAGTCGCAAGAAGAATTCGACGCTTGGGTAGCGAAGCACAAGCAACCGGTGCCGGAACCCGAGCCGGGTACACTCGCTGCAACAGGGAAGCAGTTGTTTGCGGGCGAAGCTGGCTGCACTGGTTGCCACGCCGTGGATCCAACCTACGATCCGAACACACCGATCAACAAGACACTGATGATCGGGCCGAACCTGGCGTACTTTAGCGAGCGACAGACGCTTGCTGCCTTCGAGACCAACACACCCGAAAACGTCCATCGGTGGATCGCCCAGACGTGCGACGTGAAGCCCTATTCAGTCATGTGCGAGAAGTGGTGGCGGATTCGGGCCGAGCAGAATCTGCTGCTCACCGACGACCAAGTCAATGCGATCGTCGCCTATCTCGAATCGTTGCGTTGAGGTTCGGACGGGTCCGATGACGTGGGCGCTATCCAGAATGGAACGGCAAGCGAGGCGGAGCGACGATCCATGCCGCGACGTCGCGGCGACAGTGCAGACAGCCCAGTGAGAGTTGCGGGAGGGCATCATGGCTGAGGCAGCGATTCGACTCGAACAAGCAGGATACCGGCGATCAGCACTCGTCGAGTGGCTGACGACGGTCGACCATAAGAAGATCGGTATCCTCTATTACTGGACGTCGATCATCTACCTGTTGCTCGCGGGCTTCCTCGCACTGCTCATGCGCATCCAGCTCGCCCAGCCGAACATGCACTTCTTAGGCCCCAAGACCTATAACGAAGTCATGACGATGCACGGGACGATGATGATCTTCGCAGTCGCGATGCCGCTGAACGCCGCGTTCTTCAACATCGCGGTGCCGCTGATGATCGGGGCCCGTGACGTGGCATTCCCGCGGCTCAACGCCTTCTCGTATTGGTCTTTCCTCTTCGGCTCGCTCTTGATGTGGTCGAGCTTCCTTTTCGGCCATGCTCCGGATGCCGGCTGGTTCGGTTACGCAAATCTCTCCAGCAGCCGGCTCTACTCGGCCGGTCCGGGCCTGGACTTCTGGGATCTTGGTCTCCAGGTACTGGGCATCAGCACACTTGCAGGTGCACTGAACTTCTTCGTGACGATCGTCAACATGCGCGCACCGGGTATGTCGCTCATGCGGATGCCCGTCTATGTCTGGATGGTCCTCGTCACGGCCGTTCTCATCTTGCTCGCGTTCCCGTCCCTGACGGTCGGCCTGTTCCTCATCATGTTCGACCGGTACTTCAACACGAATTTCTTCAACCCGCTCCACGGCGGTGATCCCGTCATCTGGCAGCACCTGTTCTGGATCTTCGGCCATCCTGAGGTGTACATCCTTGTGCTGCCTCCGATGGGAATCATCTCGGAGATTCTCCCGACGTTCTCCCGCAAGCCGCTTTTCGGTTCGACGTTCGTTATCTTCGCTGGGATCGCGATCGCCTTCCTGAGCTTCTTCGTCTGGGCACACCACATGTTCACGGTCGGCCTCGGCCCGGTACCCAACGCACTCTTCGCAGCATCGACGATGCTGATCGGTATTCCCACCGGCGTGAAGGTCTTCAACTGGCTCGCCACCATGTGGGGTGGGTCCATCGACTTCAAGACGGCGATGAAGTTCGCCGCAGCTGCCGTTTGGCTCCTGATGATGGGCGGTGTCACCGGTGTCATGCATGCCACGGTCCCGCTCGACTACCAGCAGCAAGATTCCTACTTTGTCGTCGCCCACTTCCACTACATCATCTTCGGTGTCATCGTCATGGCGCTCCTGGGCGCGACCTACTATTGGTTCCCGAAGATGTACGGACGGATGCTGGATGAGCGGCTCGGTACCGTTCACTTCTGGCTGACCTTCCTCGCGATGAACCTGACCTTCTTCCCGATGCACTTCGTTGGTCTCGACGGTATGCCACGACGGTACTTCACGTACTCGGCCGAGACCGGCTGGGGCACGTGGAACCTGGTCATCTCGATCGGTGCGTTCATCCTCGGGTTGTCGCAGCTCCTACTCCTCGCGAACGTGATCAAGACGCTGCGTCAGCCGGCGACTGCACCAGCCGATCCGTGGGACGGTCGCACCCTCGAGTGGTCGATTCCGTCACCGCCGCCGGCCTACAACTTCGCGGTGATCCCGACGGTGCGTGGCCGCGACGCGTTCTGGATCGAAAAGTATGGTGACGGTCACCACACGGCGACCGATACCAGTCAGCGGCGCGATGTACCGGTTTACCACGACAATCCCGGCCACGGTCTTCCGGCAGGCGTCCATCTCCCCAAGCCGTCCTGGTGGCCGATGATCGTCTCGGCCGGTCTCACCGCGATGGCGGCCGGCATGATCATGCACGGAACGGAAACGCTGGGACCGATCGGATTCCCGGTCGTCGGGCTAGGCGCATTCGTCGTCTTCTTCGGTCTCCTCGGCTGGCACTTCGAGCCAGCGATCGAGCACGTCGAGCACCAGGAAGCACATGCACACTGAGTCGGTTCGAGCCTGGCGGAGAGCACTCCCCGCCAGGCTCGTCACGCGGGTTGGTCCGGTTAGCGTTGGGGGAGGGACAGCGGAGTGAGCCACGCACACGCGGCAGCGTCGCACCCGGTCGAAGAACAGACGACGACCGGGATCTCGCACAACCGGCTGATGATGTGGACCTTCCTGGCGAGCGACTGCATGTTCTTCGGGTCGCTCATCTGGGTGTACTTTGCGTATCGTGGTCGCTACTTCGAGCCCCCGTATCCGCGCGACGTTCTCGACATCCCGTACACATCCGTTTCCGCAGCCGTTCTGCTTCTTTCCAGCTTCTCGATTGTCATGGCGCTGACGGCGCTCGAGCGCGCCGACATGAAGGGATTCCGCGGTTGGCTGCTCGGCACCATCCTGCTCGGAGCGCTCTTCCTCGGTGGCCAGTACTACGAGTTCACGACGTTCTATCACGAAGGTCTGACCTTGACCTCGAATCTCTTCGGCACGACGTTCTTCGTGTTGACCGGGTTCCACGGAACACACGTCTTCATCGGCGTCATCTGGCTTCTCGTGCAATGGTTGCTCTCCTACTTCGGCAAGCTGACGCCAGCTCACGTCGAGCGATTCTTCGTGACGACGCTCTACTGGCACTTCGTCGATATCGTGTGGATCATCATCTTCATGCTCGTCTATCTCATGCCGTACTGATCAGGCGATCGTGCGCTGCGGTAACGAGGGGAGCGAGAAGATGCATCACGAGCCAACTGCCCACGCCCAACCAGGACCGGCGACCTGGGTTCGCGTGCTGGTCTTGCTGACGATCGCGACCGTGCTCGAAGTCCTCACTTACGTCTTCGAGTCGACGCTCGGCGCCTTAACCGCCCCGATCCTCATTGTGTTCGCGATCGTCAAGTTCGTTCTCGTCGTGGCCTACTATATGCACCTCAAGTTCGACAACCGAATCTTGACAGGGATCTTCGCTTGGGGAATGCTGATCGCTATCAGCATCTTCGCAGCGATGGCAGCGCTCTATCACATCTATGGACAACCTTTGCTGACGCCGTAGCACGCTTCGAGTCCGTCGGCCAGTTGCCACACTCCGGCCATGATGGCACCATCTGGCCGGAGTCTCGTGTGTCCGGACGAGATTCGTTCTCGTGACACACTGGTACGTGCGAGGAGACGGTTCGAGCCGGATTAGGGAGGGGTGACAGGACGATGGAGAATACCGCGCTCTACCTCGCACTCGCTGCTGCTCTACTATCGGTTCTGTACGGTGTCATCCTCATCCGTTGGGTGCTCGCCCAGCCTACGGGTGACGAGCGGATGCGTGCCATCGCATCGGCAATCCAGGAGGGTGCCGAGGCGTACATGCGGCGACAGTACAGCCTCGTCGCGATCGTCGCCGTGATCGTCGCGCTGATCCTCGGTCTCGCTGTCGACTGGACAACGGCGATCGGCTTCCTGGTCGGAGCGATCGCCTCAGGTCTCGCCGGCTTCATCGGTATGTCGATTGCGGTGCGCGCCAATGTCCGCACCGCGGAGGCCGCGAAGCGCGGGCTCGAGCGGGCCCTCGCCGTTGCATTCCGCGGTGGCGCAGTAACCGGGCTTCTGGTTGCTGGTCTCGGTCTCCTCTCGGTTACCGTGTTCTATCTCATCACTCGAAACGTGACGGCGCTCGTGGGTCTGGGCTTCGGCGGTAGCTTGATCTCCGTCTTCGCCCGCATCGGTGGCGGCATCTACACCAAGGCTGCTGACGTCGGTGCCGACCTGGTCGGGAAGGTCGAGGCAGGCATCCCGGAGGACGACCCACGCAATCCGGCCGTCATCGCTGATAACGTGGGCGACAACGTCGGTGACTGTGCTGGGATGGCAGCCGACCTGTTCGAAACCTATGCCGTGACCGCCATCGCTGCCATGCTGCTCGGACACCTCGTATTCGGAACCGAGGTGGCAGTCGTCTACCCGCTCGCGCTGGGGGCGGTGTCGATCATCACCTCGATCATCGGCACCTTCTTCGTCCGGCTCGACCGCAGTGGCTCGATCATGCGGGCACTCTACAAGGGCGTCATCGCCGCCATGCTCCTCGCGGCCATCCTCTTCTTCCCCGTCACTGCCTGGCTGATGGGGGACAACCCCGTCGTGACCGACGGTCCGGTTTCGCTCTTCGGGCTCACCTTCTCTCTGTCCGCGGCTGCCAAGCTCTGGCTCAGCGCCCTCGTCGGTCTCGTCGTGACGATCGGTATGGTGGTTTTCACCGAATACTTCACCTCGGAGAAGTACAGCCCGGTCAAGCGCATCGCGACTGCTTCGGAAACGGGCCACGCGACGAACATCATCTCCGGTCTCGCTGTCTCGATGCAGGCCACGTTCCCGCCGATCGTCTTGATCGCTCTCGCTATTTACGTCGCCTATAACTTGACCTATAACCCAGAGGTCGCGCACAGCGGCCTCTACGGTCTGGCCGTCGCAGCCATGGCGATGCTCTCGATGACCGGTATGATCGTCGCCGTCGACTCCTTCGGACCGATTACCGACAACGCCGGTGGTATCGCTGAGATGGCGGAACTTCCTGATGAGGTTCGTGGCGTGACCGATCCGCTCGACGCGGTCGGCAATACCACGAAGGCAGTCACCAAGGCCTATGCGATCGGCTCGGCTGGTCTGGCCGCGCTGGTGCTGTTCGCGTCTTACTACCTGGAGCTTTCCGAGCAACTGGTCTTCGAGCTCTCCAATCCGCGTGTCGTCATCGGCGTGTTCATCGGCGCGGCACTCCCCTACTTCTTCGCCAGCTTCCTCATGGAGGCCGTCGGGAAGGCCGGCGGAGCCGTGGTGCAGGAAGTTCGCCGGCAATTCCGCGAGATTCCGGGCCTGCTCGAAGGGCGTGCCCGCCCCGAGTACGGCCGCGCCGTGGATATCGTCACGCGCGAGGCGCTTCGCCAGATGCTGACACCGGTTCTGGTAACCGTCCTGGCTCCGATCGTCGTGGCGCTGTTGCTGGGCAAGGAGGGCCTCGGGGGTCTCCTCATCGGCTCGATCGTGACCGGTCTCTTCGTCGCGATTTCGATGACGACCGGCGGAGCTGCCTGGGACAACGCCAAGAAGTTCATCGAAGCTGGTGCCCACGGCGGGAAGGGAAGCTTCGCGCACCAGGCAGCCGTCACCGGTGATACAGTGGGAGACCCGTACAAAGACACTGCTGGCCCAGCCATCAACCCGATGATCAAGGTCGTCAACATCGTCGCCTTGTTGATCGTCAAGGCGCTCGGCTGGGGCTAGCCTAGCTCGACCTTTCGCAGGTCTTCTCGAGCCGTCCCGGTGCCTGGCCGGGACGGTCTTTTCCTTCCGCTCTCGACACAGCGAGCGGACGGCGGCTCGGGGCTCCGGCGAAGGGCGCGGGATCTTTCAACTACCGTACCCGATAGCACAGGAGGCGTCGCGGACCGGAGACCGTCAGTAAACGATGAGCACCGCTCGAGCAGCTCCCGAATCTCGCCATGATGGAGCGCCCCGGTCGACGACGCTTCCTCTCCCACGATCGCCCGCAACGAAACTCGGCACCCGCAATTGCCAGCAACATCTCGGCACCGCACCGAGTCGCTCCTGTCGAAGCAGCGTCGCGCTTCGATCGGAGACACGCTTACCCTGACGTTGCGACCTGCCGCTTCCCCCAGCGGAAGATCGCGCGCAGGAGCCGTGGACGAACGATTTCCCGCCATTCTCTCGCCACGACACGGACTTCCTCGACTGTGGCTGGCTGCCGCCCATACCGCTCTCGCATATAGAGGTCGGCGATCGCCACTGCTGCTCGTCGTGTACCTGGTATCGTGCGACCGATCTCCCACGCCAATTCCAGTGGTGTGGTCGCATCGTCCGCTTGGATCCCAGCCAGGCGAGCGAGACGCTGCATGCGGACGAACAGACGCGCGATCGGCGAAAGTCGCCACGTCCCCCACGTCCACCACAGCATCACCACCGCGACGCCCACACCGATCAGCGCCAGAAGCGCCCCGAGCGCAGTCCGCAACGGATGACTTCCACTCGAGGCTACTGCTGCACCGCCAACTGCACCAGCCCCTTCGGGACCGCCCAACTCCGGGAAGAGCAATCCCGATCGTTCATCGGTCGGCAGGTTCGCACCGAACGTCGGGTCGAGCGGGAGCAGATCACCGGACGCCGTGGTCGTCTCGCGTGGTAGTGGAGGGCGTGACGCTGTCGGCTCGAACGGAATCCAGCCATACCCAGGGAAATAGACTTCGACCCATGCGTGGGCATTCCGATCCCGGTAGATGAAGCCCCCCAACTCGCTGTCGTACTCTGCGGGGTAATAGCCGACCGCTACCCGAGCTGGAATCCCCAAAATGCGGAGCAGCACCGCCATACTCGACGCGTAAAAGGTGCAGTACCCCTCTGGACGCTCGAACAGGATGGTGTCGACAGCGTCGATACCACCCGGTACGGGTACCGATTCGTTGTACGCGATACGCTGCCGCACGAACTGCTCGATGGTCGTCGCGATGTCGTAGACGTTCGACTTTCCCTCCGCCAGTGCGTAGGCCAGCTGGCGCGTCCGTTCCGTCACGGTCTCAGGCAACTGGGTATAGCGCTCGTACAAATCGCGTGGATACGCTATGCCGTACGCCGTCACGATGCTATCGCCACCTGCTCCGGAGCCGTGCTCACCAGCTCCCGCTGCTCGCAATTGCTCAGCAGTCGCTTGACTGACTTCGCTGACAAACTCGTAGGTCAAGCCACGCTCGAGGCCCTCCGCTGGATAGACAGCCTCCAAATCCGCATAATCGGGAAAGCGCCCACGATAGGCGATCCGCTCGATGCGGAAGATCCCATCCCCGTTCGTCTCCCACCAGAAGCGCACCTCGATGCCCCGCACCGCGAGATCGCGAACGAGAGCGTCGATCGAGCCGAGGACCGGTGAGTCACCCATGAACCACCAGAACCATGGCTCGCTCTCGTAGGGAGACGGCGTCGGCGATAGTGCCTCGTCGACTGCCGAGGTCGCGGGACGGAACTCCGTTTCGGCCAGCAACCGGGCAAGCGGGCGGAGCTCGACCGGCACCTCTTCCTCTGTATCTGGCGAAAGTTCGACCGTTCGCCATTCGGTGGTAACCATCCAGCCGTAGAGTGCCCGTACCGGGATACTGAACGAGACCGGATCACCGGTGTAGGCGAGGGCTGAACCCCGTGGCTGAAGAACTTCGATACGGTAGTTTACCGTTTCGCGCCCTTGTGCCCTGTCATCGTTCCGTGGAAGCGGGTCGTTCGCACCGAACTCGACCAAGGGAACCGGTTCGATCCGCTGGGAATCCGGCGTCGGCGTTGTTTCCAGACCGCCGGACCCCGCTTCGTCTGCCGGCACCCCGCTCGACCGCCATCCTTTGCCGGTATAGGTGTCATACGTCCGGACCGTGAGATACTCCCCTCGGTTTCCGCTCAAGAGCAACACAGCCTCGTCGCTCAACCGCAAAGGCCCCCCGATATCGAAACGGTCGCTGAAGCTCGCGAAGCCCCCAACCCCACGGCCCACCACGCCTGGGCCCCGGACGGACGGGAACCACCGCGCCAGAGTTTCCCGCACCTCGTTCCAGGGCTGGCTCGTTGGCCGAAGCGCAGCGGCAGCACGAGACGAATGCGTACCGAACGGCACGATCCACCCTACGAGAAGAATCGCGACAGCGAGCCAGCTCAAGACCCACAACGACTGCCAGGCCAGCCCCGACGCGACTGGCACAGCACGCCGACGCCAGAGCCACAACCGTTGCATCATCGCTACGCGACCGACGAGCAAGAGATCGGTCGCGACAGCGAGAGCGACGAGGAGCAGCGACACCTTTCGCGAATACCCTGCGTTGATCAAAATCACGATTGTCGGCAGGAGAACGCTGAACCAAGCATGATTGTGGCGAACGAGTAACCAAGTGGCGACATACCCGATCGCCAAGTGCGTCACAGCCATCAGCAGGAGGAAAAGGTAGATATCGTCGGCTCGCCCTCCTTCGCGAACCGCGACATACCATCGTTCCCACCTGAGCCAGAGGAAGACGAGCTTCGCCCGCCAATCACCGATCTGATCGCTCAGTAACGCTTGCATGAGCCAGAGAACAGCGACCAGCCCAACCGACGCACCCACCGGATGGGCGATCCACTCCGGAACAGCGAGAGGCTTCGCGACGATATACGCGAGGACGATTCCGACCAACGCGGCCCGAACCGCGATGCCGAGGCCATCCGACCAGTCGGCGCGGTACGTGGAAAATCCAGCCAGGAGACACAACAGAGCGAGCAGCGAAAACGCGAACCAGCCCGCATCTGGCGTGAGTCGGCGCCACAGGACACGTCCCACGATCGCCCCCTAGCGAGTCGCGTTGAGCAGCGTCAATCCGGCTGGTGCCGCCAGTGCGCGGCGCAAATCGTCCCCGTACTTCACCAGCACGAATGGAATGCCGAGAGCCGTCAGCTCGCTTACAACCAGCAGCGAACTCTCCGGACCACCGAAGGTGCTCGGTTCCACGATAACGGCAAGCCCTCGAACCGAGCGGATCGTCAGTTCGGCGAGCGCACGCACCCATGCTTCATCCGTCGATGGCGTGATGACGATCAGTGCACTGTCGCGCCCGAAGTGCGCCTGCTCACCGAGCAACACGCTCTGTAACGGCTCTACTCCTTCGGCATGAAAGTCAGCCAAAAACTCGAGTATCTTCACGAGCTGCCGGGCTCCTCGATCGGTCGGTAGCACGATCGGACGCGCTCCCTGTGCGATCAGACCGACTGCGCGGTTCTGCTCGAGGAAAAACCGAGCCAGCGACGCTGCGATCGTGACGGCATACTCTTCTGTCGAATCCAGCAGTGCTTCGATCCTCTCGCCGCGCCGCTCCATCGCGTCGAGCGAAAGCCGTACATGATGCCGGCGTTCACCATCGACGACCAGCCACACGTCGGTACTCGGATCCAATTCGAACTCCTTTACCATGAGCTGGCCGGTACGCGCCGAAGCGCTCCACGCGATCCGATTGAAACTATCTCCCGGTTGATATTGGCGAATCGTCGCGACATTCGGGGTCACGTACGGGGTCCGCTTTTGCAACTGACTCCCTCCGGGCAACTCCCCAGCCGGGAGGCGAACCGCCGAGAGATCGATCAGTGCCGGATAGACGACGAGCTGGTGCGTCGCCGGCACGAGCAGACGCCGTTCGAAGAGACCGAACGGATCACCGCTGCGCAACACGATTGGACCGAGCCGAAAACGGCCACGACGCGTACACCACGTCTTCGCGCGCCAGCTCACGCGGGAATGCCCCCGGAGCGTGACGACACGACCGAGTCGGTGACCGGGCAAATCGGAGTGATCGAGCACTTCGATCCACAGTTTTCCCAGTCGACTCCGGTTTTCAAGTTCAACGTATTCCATCAGTTGGTCACCGACGTGCGCGCGGTCCGTTACCGTCCGTCGCGTGACCACGAGACCACGGAGTGACAAGCGGCTCCACACGAACGAAACCAGCAGGACTGCTAGCAACACGAAAAACAACTTGTCGAAGACCACCCACCGATTGAGCTGCGAAAGGAACAAGATGATGAGAGCGAGGACAGCGACGCGGACCCAACCCATCATGCACCACCGAAGGGAAGCCGTCGTCGTGTTGTCGGTTCACTGCTCACGATCGGCCGAGCGCCAGGAACGGGTACCGTCTGAACGATTTCCCGAACGATCGCTCGTGCATCGACGTTGCGCATGCGTGCAGCTGGACTGACGATGATGCGATGTGCCAGCGTGGCCTCGGCCAGCTCCTTTATGTCATCTGGAATTACATAATCCCTCCCGTGCATGGCAGCCCACGCCCGTGCCGCGTTGTAGAGAGCGAGCGAACCGCGCGGACCAGCTCCCAGATACACGTCGTCGTGGCGCCGTGTCGCCTCGACGAGCGCCACCACGTACTCCTTGAGAAGATCGTCTACGTAGACCTGCCGCACTGCTGCCTGTGCGGTTCGCAACTCGTCCAGCGTGGCAACCTGACCGATCCGATCCAGCGGATGCTCGAAGTGCTGGCGACTCAGCATCTCGATCTCCCCGCGGCGGCTGGGATACCCGAGTGAAATGCGAATCAAAAAACGATCCAATTGCGCCTCTGGCAGCGGAAACGTTCCTTCATATTCGATGGGATTCTCGGTAGCCAGCACGACGAAGGGTTCCGGGAGCGGATACGTAACCCCGTCGACAGTCACTTGCCCCTCTTCCATCGCTTCCAAAAGCGCCGATTGCGTTTTCGGAGTGGCGCGGTTGATCTCATCCGCGAGCACGATGTTCGCGACCACCGGCCCCGGCCGGAATTCGAAGCGGCTCGTCTGCTGGTTGAAAACGTTGACGCCCGTAATGTCAGAAGGCAAGAGATCAGGGGTGAACTGAATGCGCTTGAACGTGGAACCGATGCTCCGTGCAATCGCCTTCGCGAGAACGGTTTTCCCGACCCCGGGCACATCCTCGATCAGAACATGCCCGCGGCAGAGAAGCGCGACCAGAACGAGACGAACTTCGCGACCCTTCCCCACGATGACCTGTTCGACGTTCGCAGCGATTCGCTCTGCGAGCGCTCGGACATTCGTCATTGCTGTACCGTCCTAACAGCCAGTCTGTCAGCGTGCTCGGCCGTTCCGCTGTACTCGGCACATCCCTAATGTACCGATCTTTCCTACACGACACACGACCCGCGGAAGCATGCGAATTATAGCAAGCACCGCCGTCTGCCGAACTGCCAGCGACCCTCGTGACAAGCCTACAGGGTCAATCTGAGAGGAGGCTGAGACGAAGGCCCGCTGACCGGTCTATAATCCCCGCGAGCTGAGGAGCGGAAGCCGATGACGGAACGCTCGTCTCGTCCCAGACTCGTCCTCGTCGATGGACACGGTCTCGCCTATCGCGCATACCACGCGTTGCCGCCAACCCTGGCCACGAGCAGCGGCGAACCGACGCACGTCGTTTTCGGTTTCGCCAGCATGTTGCTCGAAGTGTTGAACGATTTTCAGCCTGACTACGTCGTCGTCTGCTTCGACAGCGGAAAGAGCTTTCGACACGATCTGTTCCAGGAGTACAAGGCCCATCGGCCCGAAACGCCCGACGATCTCAAACATCAACTGGAGCGCATTCGCGAACTCCTGGCTGCACTCAACATACCCGTCGTCGCGCGAGAAGGCTACGAGGCTGATGATCTCATCGGAACGCTGGCTCGCCAGGCTGTCGAGCAAGGACTCGAGGTGCTGGTCGTCACCGGCGACACCGACCTCCTCCAGCTCGTTGACGAGCGCATCCGCGTCATCCTGCCCGGCCGGCAACGATTCGGCGACTATCGCGTGTACGACCGCAAGGCAGTGATCGAGCGATACGGCTTTCCGCCTGAGCGCCTCCCCGAATACAAAGCGCTCGTCGGAGATCCGTCCGACAATATCCCCGGAGTACCTGGAATCGGCGAGAAGACAGCCACTAAGCTCATTCAGGCGTACCCTTCCCTGGAGGCGCTGTTGGAGCGACTCGACGAAGTCGAACCCGCGCGCGTGCGCGAGGCGTTGCGTGCAGCCAGTACGACGGTTCTCGCCAGCCGGGCACTGGCCACCATCGTCCGTGATGCGCCGGTGACGCTCGATCTCGAACAGGCCCGCTTCGGGTATTTCGATCGCGAACGCGTTCTTGCACTGTTTCGCGAACTCGAGTTTCGAAGTTTGGTTTCCCGCTTACCCCAGCCGCGACAGCCGATCGCACGAAGCAACCCCCCGCCGAGCCACCGCCAAGCCGTCTTCACCGAGCAGGAACTGGAGCAACTGGCCGGCGATCTGGCCAGCTGCGCGGCTTTTGCGCTCGACGTCGAAACCACAGCCCTGCATCCGATGTATGCGGAACTGGTGGGATTGGCGATCGCGACGGCACCGGATCGGAGCTACTACATCCCGCTGGGCCACAGCACCGGCGACGCACAACTCGACCCCTCACATGTGATCGCGACCCTCGGTCCCTATTTCCGGGCAAGCAACGTCCAACGCTATGCGCACAACGGAAAGTACGATGCACTCGTCCTGGAACGTGCTGGTTTCCCCCGCCCACGAATCGACTTCGACACCATGATCGCGGCGTACCTCCTCGGCGAGAACGCCGTCGGCCTCAAAGAGTTGGCTTTCACCAAGCTCGGCTGGGAAATGCAGGAAATCACGGAACTCATCGGCCGGGGGAAGAAGCAGCTGACGATGGATCGTGCGGAAGTCGCACGCGTGACCCAGTACGCCTGCGCCGACGTCGAAGCGACTTATCGCCTCGTCGACCTTCTTCGACCGGAGCTTGAGAATCAAAACCAAATGCGGCTTTTTACCGAAATCGAGCTGCCGCTCATCGATGTTCTCATCGATATGGAGAAGACTGGTGTCGCGATCGACGTCCCCTATTTGCGCGATCTTTCGAAGGAACTCGAGCGCCAGCTGCTCCATCTGGAGCGCCGGATCTACGAACTTGCTGGTCGCCCGTTCAACATCAATTCCCCCCAACAGTTGAGTGCCATCCTCTTCGACGAACTCCATCTGCCGCGAGGCAAACGGACCAAGACCGGATACTCCGTTGCCCAGGACGTCCTAGAGAACCTTCGCGATGCGCACCCGATCGTCGAGGCGATTCTCGAGTACCGCCAACTGGCCAAGCTCAAGTCCACGTACGTCGATGCCCTGCCCGAGCAAGTGCATCCGGAGACTGGACGCGTTCACACGATCTTCCATCAGACGGTCGCCGCCACCGGTCGCTTGAGTTCGTCCGACCCCAACCTGCAGAACATTCCTGTCCGCGGCGACCTCGGGCGCGCCGTCCGCCGTGCCTTCATCGCTGACAATCGGCCCGGCTTTCGGATCGCTGATGAGTCGATCCTTCTGTTGTCAGCGGATTATTCCCAGATCGAGCTGCGACTCATGGCGCATTTCAGTCAAGACCCTGCCCTCTTGCGGGCTTTCGCGGAAGGGAAAGATATCCACGCGGCGACTGCCTCGGAGATATTCGGTGTCCCGATCGAAGCCGTGACTCCTGAAATGCGACGTCTTGCGAAAACCGTCAATTTCGGCATCATGTACGGTATGCAGGCATACGGCCTCGCGCGCGACACCGGTATGAGCCGGCAAGAGGCACAAAAGTTCATCGACGCCTACTTCCAGCGCTTCCCCGGCGTCGCGCGCTACCTGGAGGAAACCAAGCGGCGCGCCGCCGAACTCGGCTACGTCGAGACGCTCTTCGGTCGTCGACGTTATCTTCCGGAAATCAACGCATCGCATCCAGCGCGCCGCCAGGCAGCTGAGCGTATGGCTGTCAACATGCCGCTCCAGGGTACCGCTGCCGATATCATGAAGCTGGCAATGATCCGCATTCACCGGGCGCTCCAGGAACGCGGGCTGAAGAGCCGCATGCTCCTGCAAGTCCATGACGAACTCGTCTTCGAAGTACCCGAATCCGAACTCCACACCACCGCGGAGTTGGTGACCGAACTCATGAGTTCGGTTGTCGAATTGACCGTTCCGCTCGAAGTCGACGCCAAGGCGGGTCCGAATTGGGCAGATCTTGATCCAGTTCGTATCAAACTCTCCCACTAGACCTTGCTCAACCTCGCACCCCCGACTACAATACGAGTCGGAAAAAGACGGCGCTGTTGGCGCGGGAGGGGTGTCGATGCCGATTTACGAGTACGAGTGCACGAGTTGCGGTCACCGCTTCGAAGTGAAGCAGCGCTTCTCCGACGACCCCGTGGCGACGTGCCCCACCTGTGGGAACTCTGTCCGCCGCCTCTTGCACCCGGCTGGGATCATCTTTAAAGGGTCGGGATTCTACATCACCGACTACAAGCGCGGTAACGCGTCCAACGGTAAGAGCGAGAAGTCATCCGAAACAGTCTCCTCGAGCACCAGCGACTAAGTCGGCGATCCTCCGAAGGGGCGGTCGCAGGACCGCCCCTTCGGCGTGTTTCTGGCCCCGCATTCGCGAATCCGATCAGGTATCCTCGACACAGCGAGTGTGGCAGGTGGCTGGAGAGGACACCTCTGATGAGTTTGCGCGTCACCAATACGCTTACACGCCAAAAGGAGCCGTTCGAGCCGCTGGAACCTGGCCACGTGCGTATGTACGTGTGCGGTCCCACCGTCTACGCTGATGCGCATATCGGTCATGCGATGTCGGCCATCGTGTTCGATATGATCCGACGCTACCTCGAGTATCGCGGCTACCGAGTCACCTTCGCCATGAATTTCACCGACGTCGATGACAAGATTATCCAGCGAGCCGCGTCACTCGGGATTCCACCGAACGAACTGGCCGAACAGCTCATCGATGCCTGGCTCGATGAAACCGCGGCACTCAACATCAAACCAGCGACCATCTATCCGCGCGCGACACAGGAAATTCCGACCATCATCCAGATCGTGAGCGGTCTCATCGAGAAAGGCCACGCCTACGTCGTTGATGGAGACGTTTATTTCCGGGTGCTCTCGTTCCCCGAATACGGAAAGCTCTCCCACCGCACGCTCGACGAGATGATGGCGGGTGCCCGCGTCGAGATCGATCCCCGGAAGGAACACCCGATGGACTTCGCCCTCTGGAAGGCTGCCAAGCCAGGGGAACCGGCGTGGGACAGCCCCTGGGGACCAGGCCGACCAGGTTGGCACATCGAGTGCAGCGCGATGATCTACCGGCACCTCGGCGAGCAGATCGACATTCACGGTGGCGGTGCCGATCTTATTTTCCCGCACCATGAAAACGAAATCGCGCAGTCAGAAGCCTTCACCGGGAAGAAGCCGTTCGTTCGCTATTGGCTGCATAACGGGCTCCTGCAGCTCGGCGGCGAGAAAATGTCGAAGTCGATCGGGAACTTGATCACCATCCGGGAACTCCTCGAGCGTGATGGAGCCGGCCCCTTCCGCTTGTTGGTCTTGAGTTCGCATTACCGCAGTCCGCTTACCTTCACCGAGGAAGCGTTCGAGGCGGCTCATCGCGGTTTCGAACGCCTCCGGCAAGCAGTGCGCGGCGCATCCAACGAAGCGATCACCCGTCCGGTCCATCCGCTCGCCACGCTCGCTGACGAGACACGCGACGGTTTTCAGGAAGCGATGGACGATGACTTCAATACTCCCAGCGCTCTCGCTCGCCTGTTCGAGCTCGCTCGCGCCATCAACCGTGCCCGCGCTGCCGGCGATCCGATCGAGGCGATCACCTACGCGCAGGCAACATTACGGGAACTGACCGGCGTTCTCGGCTTTCGTTTCGACGAATCGGTCCCCTCGCGACGTTCCGCCGAGCCGTTCGTCGAACTCCTCATCGACGTCCGCAGTCGGTTGCGCGCGGAGCGACGATGGGAACTCGCCGACTTCATTCGCGAGCAGTTGAACGAACTCGGAGTCATCGTCGAAGATTCACCGACCGGCACGACGTGGCGCTGGGCATGAGGAAGCTCCAGCGGGGCAGGCCAACCGAATACCTGTACGGTCGGAATGCGGTTGCCGAGGCGCTGCGCGGCAGACGACGTCATCGTCGCCTGTTCGTCGCTCAGGGTACCGAGGAGCACGCACGTGTGGCCGTAATCATCGAGCAGGCGCGGCGCGCTGGTATTCCCTTTTCGCTCGTCCCTCGGGAAGAACTCGATCGCATGGTCGGTTCGGTCAACCACCAGGGTGTCGTTCTGGAAACGAGTCCCTATCCGTATGTCGAACTTGCCAGCTTCCTGCCACCCGGGCCGACGAGCGTCCTTCTCGTCCTCGACCATCTCGAGGACCCGCAAAACCTCGCGACCCTTCTCCGTACCGGTGAAGCCGTCGGCATCGAAGGGGTCATCATTCCAGAAAGACGATCGGCCGGTATCACACCGGCAGTTGTGAATGCCTCAGCGGGAGCCGTCGAGCACTTGCGCATCGCTCTTGTGACCAATCTCGGCCGCGCCGTCGACGAGCTGCAAGAGGCGGGATACTGGGCAATCGCGCTCGAACCAGGTCCGCAGGCACAATCGTTATTCGTCGCCCCGCTGCCACGTCCGCTCTTGCTTATGGTCGGTTCCGAGGGACGTGGACTCTCCCCTATCCTGGTGCGGCGGGCCGACGTGCAGGTGATGATCCCGATGTTCGGGCGCATCACGTCGTTGAACGCCGCGGTTGCCGGTTCGATCGCCCTGTACGAAATCGTTCGCCGGGAACTGGTATCCGAGATGAGCACAGGGTAGAGCGGCGATACAGCGTTCCGACCGACGGACGCCTCTCAGTCGTTAGGCCGCACGATCGAGCAAGGTGTCACGCTTGCGCCCTGCGCGACGGGGACCTTCACGATTCTTGTACACGGTGAGAATGGAACCGCCGTCGTCATCCAGAACGATGACCAAACCATCGAGACGCTCGACCCAACTACCCAGGTAACGGTATCGCGCCACTTCCTGCTTGCCGAAGAACACGACCAGACTGTCCGGACCACGGTACAACCGGCCATGTTCGAGCGCAAAACTCAGTGTCTCAGGGCGCACCGCACGCTGTGCGCACCGTTCCGGAGCGTGCCGGGTCAATCGAGCGATCTTCTCGGCGATGGTTCGTCCTCGCTTTCTGGACTACGCTGTATCGCCGCCTGATCCCCGTGCGACCCAAGTATCGCTCGGCAACCCGGTCGTGTCAAGTGGCGCCGCGAACGAGCCCGTCACCCAGCAGGCTGTACCGCGTGTGCCGGGCTGGCAAAATTGCGATGAGCACGCAGCACTCGGTATAGTTGACGACGTGGTACACTGGGTGTACGGACACCCGTCGATGCGGAGCGAAGGGCAGAGGAGAAGCGATGAAGGTCATTTTGCTACGCGACGTCCCCAATGTCGGCAAGGCGGGAACGATCACGGTCGTCTCCGACGGTTTTGCGCGCAATTTCCTCTTCCCCCAGCGGCTGGCGGAACCAGCCACACCGGATCGCCTCGCGATCGCCGAAGCGCGTCTCGCTGCGGAACGCCGGAAGATCGAGCGCGCCGAACAGGCTATGCGCGAACTGGCCGAACGGCTCGAAGGCTTCCGACTGGTGATTCCTGCTCGGGTCGGCGAGAGTGGGCGACTCTACGGGTCGATCACTGCCCGCGACATCGCTGAGCGCCTCAGCCAGGCGATCGGTCAGGAGATCGATCGACGCACGGTCGAACTCGACGAGCCGATTCGCTCGCTCGGCGAGCATCGTGTACCGATTCACCTCGTCGGCCGACTGCGACCGACCATTATCGTCGAGGTCGTTCCAGAGGAAACCACGGAGACGACGAGCAGTTGAGTGGGGGACCACGATGACGAGCACGGCACCGGAAGCCGTCGAGCGGTTACCACCGCACAACATCGAGGCCGAGCAAGCCGTGCTCGGAAGTCTACTGATCGACCGCGACGCGATCATCCGTGTGGCATCGTTCCTCCGCCCGGACGACTTCTTTCGCGGTAGCCACGCGGTGATCTATCAGGCGATCCTCGACCTGTACAACCGACGGGTGCCAGCCGATTTCGTCACCGTCGTGGACGAACTCGAGCGAACCGGCCGGCTCGACGATGCAGGCGGTGTGGCGTATCTCACGGAGCTGCTCAGTGTCGTGCCGAGCGCGGTGCACGTCGAGTATTACGCCCGCATCGTCGAACGTACCGCAACGCTCCGGCGTCTCATCAACGCCGGCACGGAGATCGTGCGGCTCGGTTTCGACGAACGGATCGAGGCCGACGAGGCGATCGAGCGCGCCGAACGCCTCATCTTCGACGTGTCGCAACGGCGAGCGAGCCGTGACTTCGTCTCGGTTGGGCAGGTACTCGAGCAGTTTTTCGAGAAGCTCGATTATATCCAGCAGCACCGCGGCGAGGTCATCGGCATCCCGACGGGATTCGCTGATCTCGACAAGCTGACCGGCGGGTTACAGCGTTCCGATCTGATCATTCTCGCCGCCCGACCATCGGTCGGTAAGACCTCGTTCCAGCTCAGTATCGCCCATCATGCCGCTGTGAAGGCTGGCAAGGTCGTGGCGATCTTCAGCCTGGAGATGTCAGCCGAGCAACTTGTCCAGCGGTTGCTGGCGATGGAAACCGGCGTCGATACGCACCGGCTACGGCTCGGCTATATCGACGAGCAGGAGTGGGACGCGATCTCGCGCGCCTTCGGCCGCCTCGCCGAAGCGAAGATCTTCATCGACGATACGCCGGGAATCAGCGTCATGGAACTGCGCAGCAAGGCGCGGCGCCTGATGGCCGAGCATGGCCTCGATCTCGTGATCGTCGATTATCTCCAGCTCATGCACGCCCGGCGTGCGGAGAACCGCGTGCAGGAGATATCGGAGATCTCGCGCGGGCTCAAAGCGCTCGCCCGCGAGTTGAACGTGCCGGTGCTGGCACTGTCGCAGCTGTCCCGGGCAGTCGAAACGCGCACCGACCACCGCCCGCTGTTGAGCGATCTCCGCGAGAGCGGAAGCCTCGAGCAAGATGCAGACGTCGTCATCTTCATCTACCGGGACGAAATCTACAATCCCGACACCGATCGCCGCGGTATCGCCGAAATCATCGTGGCGAAGCATCGCAACGGCCCAACCGACACGGTTCACCTCCGCTTTTTCGACCGGACTGCCCGCTTTGCTGATCTCGAGCTCTACCGTGAACCTGGCACGTGAGGGAGTGTGCGTATGGCAGACCACCAGCCGGTGCCGACCCCTTCGTGCCTTCCGCTCGATCTCGCCGAACGACTAGTGCGCGAAGCGGGCGATATCGCGACGCTGAAGGTCGTTCTGACCGTCGCTCGACTGGCGATCCGCCAGGGGGGACCCGCCGTACCGATCGCTGCCCTGTACACGGACCAAGCCCTCCGGCAGGGTTTGCGCCCCCGCGGCACGGACCGCGAACCCCGCAGCGAGATTGCGCGGGCGATCGACATTGCAGTCGCTCGCGGCTTCCTCATCAGATTGCGTGGTCGTGCACCGGACGGCACGGACGTGGAGTGGGTAACCCTCGCGACTCCAGCAGCGATCGCTGTCGCCCACGTCCAGCCCCGCGACTTGCTCCCGCCGGCTGTGGAGCCAGCCCCTTCGATCGTCGTCGAGCGTCCGAACGTGTTTGCCCTCTACGAGCAGAATATCGGCCCCCTAACGCCGTTGATCGCCGAACAACTGGCCGAAGCGCTCGAGCGCTACCCGGCCAGCTGGGTTGAGGCAGCGATCGTCGAAGCGGTACACTACGGACGCCGAAATTGGCGGTACATCCAGCGGATCCTCGAGCGTTGGGCGACCGAAGGACGGAGCGATGAGGCCCATTCGCGAGATCAACGCGCTCGGCGGCTCGATCCGGACAAATACCTCCGGGGGAAGTACGCTCCACTCTTCTGGAACAGCGAGTGACTCTCCGGTCGATCCGCTGCTCCAGCGCGCAACCGACGTCTGTCCGATCTGCAAGGGAGCTGGGTATCTCCGGCTCGATGTGCCGGTGGGGCATCCCAACTTCGGTCGAATCATCCCGTGCGAATGCAAGATCCGCGAGCGAGAAGCCAAGTTGCTCCGGCAATACCTCGAACTCAGCGGGCTCGAGCAGCTCGAGGACTGGACATTCGAGACGTTCGATCCCTCAGTTCCAGGTGTCGCCGACGCCTATCGCATCGCGCTCGAGTATGCCCGCAACCCGGACGGCTGGCTGCTCCTGATGGGAGGCTATGGTTGCGGCAAGACACACTTGGCCGCAGCTATCGCCAACTATGTCCTGCGTCACCAGCGGCTCTTTCCGCTCTTCACCGTCGTCCCCGATCTCCTCGACTACCTTCGGGCGACCTTCGCACCCGACCGAACCGAAAGCTATGACGATCGCTTCGAACAAGTTCGGAATGCCGGTCTCCTCGTCCTCGATGACCTCGGAACGGAGCATACGACTCCGTGGGCAACGGAGAAGCTGTTCCAGATCATCAATTACCGCTACAACCAGCGTAAGCCAACGGTCATCACCACCAACCGCGACTTGGACGATCTCGACGAGCGCATCCGCTCACGCCTCTGCGACCGGGCAATCTGTCGGGCCGTTTTCATTCGGGCAGGCGACTATCGCCTGCGTCGCTCACGTGTGACCACGTGACACGACTCAAGCACTGGCACGACTCTGCCGTAGTTCCTCAGCGAAATGACAGGATAGGACCCGAGTCGTGAGTCCGGCAGCGCCGTCACACCAGCAGTCGTTCGGACCGGCCATTCGCCAGGATCGTACTGAAGCGATACTAGATCACTGGCGGCTGGATCCCACCATCCTCGCGAATGAGCTTCCCCGTGTCGCCAACAGGCAGTCTTTGCACGTGGCGCTGGATACTCTTCTCGCTGCGGTCGCAACGCACCCTGAAACTCCTGACCCCTATGTCGGAGTCATCGAGTACGCGGTGCTCCGCGGACGAATCGCGGACGCCAAACTCGTACTCCGCACCATCGAGCGGCAGCTCCAAATCAACGCGAGCTGGCTTCACCCGGGAACCTACCGGATACTGCAGTGGCTCGTCGAACCGCTCGAACTGGCTCGCCTCGCCGAACTCGGGACCGCCCTCCTCGAAGCACCGTCTCCGCTTCGCCGCGCTTTCCTCCCCTGCATCTTGCAAGAGCTGGCTGCGACGGAGCATGCGGCAACGCTCGCTGCACAGTGGTTGCGACAGTGCCCCGACGAAGTGGAAGCCTGGTGGAGTGCAGTGGCGCTCGCCCTGGAGCGAAACGACCGCGAACGGATCAAGGCCCTCAGTGCGCACTTGCAGACACCACAGACCGTATGGCAATGGCGCGTAGCATTCCTCCTCGTTCCGGCGCTTCCCGAGCCAGTCCGCTGGTCCTATTTGGCCGACTTGCTTGATCTCGTGCATCGGCACCGACAAGCCCTAGACCGGATCGCCACCACGCTCGAACACCTTCGCGCCACTCCCCAGCCTGAAGCGCTCGTGGCCGCCTCGCTCGTGGCCCATCGAATCGGCTTGCCAATCGACACCAGGCAGCTCATCGCGTTGCCGGAACCAACAACTCCGGTCGCACGAGCGCTTCTCGCTGCACTGGCAACAGTCCATCTCGACCCGCGCGACGTCTCGCCAGCCATCCGCTCCTGCCTCCGCACGTTGCTGGATGCCCTGCAGGACCGAGACGCGACGGCCCGCACAGTCACGCGCCTGGTGCCTGCTCTGCAGCCCCTCGATGTCATCTCCTTCGCACTACTCGTTTCCGATACCGAGCTCACGACCCGCGCACTGGAATGCCTGGAGAGGCCAGAGTTCACCGTGCACGACCTGGGTGAGCTCGCGGCTCGGTTGCACGATCAGGGCCAGACAGATCAGGCGATCAGCCTCCTGCAACGCGCAGCACGCCGCGCTCGAGAGCGACACGATCGCGCACAGCTCGTGCGACTCTTGAGACAACTGGCGCGGCTGGACCCCTTCGACGACCGTACGCTCGACTTCGTGGTGGCTCACGATACGCGGAGTGGTCGGTACGCGGAAGCGCTCGATACACTCCTCGCTGCCGCTCATCGCGCGAACGCTCTCGGTCATCAGGAACGGCTCGTCACACTGCTCGAACGCGCCGCGGGTCTGGCCGAACTCGCGGACGACCGCGGTCGTCTCGCAGTCATTGCTGATCTCCTCGCCACGAGCGATCCGGACAATCCCGACCGGCACGTGTATGCGGCGACTGCTGCTGTTCGCGCAGGACAGATCGAACGGGCGCGCACCTATCTTTGGACTGCGCTTCGCGCTGCCTTGCGCCAACGGCGCCCGCTTGACGCGCTGAGCATTGCCGAGCAACTCGTGGCGTTGACCCCGGAGGACGAGGCAGCCCGCGCCCAACTCGCGGAACTCGAGGCATTACGCCATCGCCTGCGGCAGCTGGATCGCCTGGAATCGTCAACCGATGGCGACCGAAGCAGCTGAGGCGAGAACAATACGCCAGATGTTAGAATTCCACGCAGCACGCAGGTGCGGCGAACTGCAGGGGCGTCGGGAATGCTGGAACTACCATGGATCTTCACCCGCATCGACCTGCGGGCCATTGTGGACATTCTCTCTGTCGCGTTGATCTTTTATTGGCTCCTGTGGGTCATTCAAGGGACGCGTGCTGCTCAGCTGGTTCGAGGGTTGGCAATCCTCATTATTGCAGTGGTTGGTGCAGCGAACCTGTTTCAACTCCAGGCATTGAATTGGTTGCTCCGTCAAGCATTACCAGCATTGATCATCGCAATCCCTGTGGTCTTTCAACCAGAGCTGCGACGTGCGCTGGAGCGACTCGGCCATACCGGCGCATGGTTACGCACGCCGTTGAGTAGCCATGAAATGCAGACCGAGGAAACGATCGACGAAGTCACACGTGCTGTCCTACAGCTCTCTCGTCTCCGGTACGGTGCGCTGATCGTTATCGAGCGCGAAACCGGGCTGCAGGATTACGCGGATCGCGGCATCCCGCTCGACGCCACGCTCACGCAACAGCTATTGGTTAATATTTTCTTTCCGAACTCACCACTCCACGATGGCGCTGTCATCATTCGTGGCAATCGCATTCTGGCAGCCGGGTGCGTCCTTCCCCTCAGCGAGAATCTGCTCGATCCCCAACTCGGCACGCGCCATCGGGCTGGCTTGGGCATCACCGAAGAATCGGATGCGATAGCCATTATCGTCTCCGAAGAAACTGGGCACATTTCACTCGCGGTCAACGGTCGCCTCTACCGCAATCTGGATGCCGAACGACTTCGTCGAGCACTCCGTGCGTTGCTGCACGTCGAGCGACCGGGTCGGCGCCGCCTGGCCGAACTGCTCGATCGCTCCACTCGTTCGACCAGCCCCGATGGAGAGTCCCCTGCGAAGGAGTCCGAGAGTGGTCCGACTCGCGAGGATGCGCGCGCGTCTGCTTCGCGCCTGGGATAATCTGCGGCCAACGATTCGGCGAGACAACGTCGCGCGCTTCATCGTCGCAGTCGCACTCGCCTTCGCGCTCTGGGCTTGGGTCGAAGCGACCAACGATCCCGAAACGCAGCGCACGATTTCCAATATCCCGGTGATTCCGGCGAATTTGCCACCTTCCCTCGTTGTGACGAGCGAGCTTCCGACAGTGACGGTCCGTATCCAGGGAGCACAGAGCCGCGTTCAGGCTTTGGAAAGTGGGGCCATCCAGGCGACCGTTGACCTCGGCGACGTCACGGAACCAGGCATGTACACGCGACGAGTCCAGGTGCAACTACCGGCGCGCCTGCGCCTGCGCGAAGTGATCCCACCGGAGGTCACCTTGCAGATCGACCGGCTCGCCGAACGCGCTGACGTTCCGGTTGAGGTCACCATCGCGAACGAATTGCCGCCGAACCTGGAACTCGTTTCCACACAGGCCGATCCACAAACAGCAACGATTCGCGGTCCAGAGCAACGAGTGAACCAGGTCGCGCGCGTCACTGCGCCCATCCAGATCACTGGCCAAACGGAAATTGTGCGCGAATCAGTCGCCCTCGTTCCCGTCGATGAGAACGGTATCACCGTTCCGGGCATCACCGTCGAACCATCGACGGCGAATGTCACTGTCCAGCTGCGGATCCGCGGTCAGGTTCGCCGTGTCATCCCTTCGATCGTCGGAGCCGATCGCCTCGCACCGGGCTACGAACTCGCTGGGCCACCGACAGTCTTCCCCACGGATGAAGTTGTCGTCGAGGGACCAGAATCGGCGCTTGCAGCGATACCGTATCTCACCACCACACCGATCGACGTGAGTGGATGGAGCGAATCGCGCATCCTCTGGGATGTGCCGATCGACACGTCACGGCTTCCCGCAGGTGTCCGCGTGGACCCGCCAACTGTCAACGTCTCGATCCAGATTCGCCGTGCGGAGGAATCCCGAACGCTTCAGGGCATACCAGTCACGCCGATGAACGTCCGCCCTGGAACCACTGCCGAACTGTCCCCGGCAACGGTCGACCTCGACCTGAGCGGTCCCAGTGACCTCTTGGACCGACTCGATCCTGCCGAGATTCTGGTCTTCGTCGATGTCGAGAACGCGGATGCTGGTGTCTACCAGTTGCCGGTGCGGGTGACACTGCCACCCGGTGTACGATTCGAGCGGGTCACGCCAGCTGTCGTTCAGGTCACGGTGCGCACACCGACCACACCGGTGCCCTCTCCGTCACCGTAGCCGGCAGAATTGCTCTCACCAGTCAGCCGAAAGGTTACGGGCGTGGTTCGCCGGAGCGGCTGCCGCTTTCCAGCTGGTGGGCAAGCAGGATCGCTTCGGCGATCTCGCGCATCGACTTTCGACTGTCCATGCTGAGGCGACGCATACGCTGGAACGCCTCAGCCTCGCTGAGGCCATGCACTTGCATGAGGATGCCTTTGGCCCGCTCGATGAGCTTGCGGGCCTCCAGGGCCTCCTGCAGTTCCACCACCTGCTGTTCCAGTCGCTGGAACTCGCGGAACTGGTTCAGTGCGAGCTCGATGACCGGCATGATCTCGCTCTCGCGGAACGGCTTGACGAGATAGCCAGCCACTCCGGCCCGACGCGCCCGCTCGACGAGTTCCCGTTCGCTGTACGCTGTCAGGAGAACGACCGGCGCGAGGCGCTCCCGATGGAGCACCTCGGCAGCGTCGATTCCGTCGACCTCAGGCATCTTGATGTCGAGGATCACGAGGTCAGGCTTCAACTTCCGCGCCAGCTCCACTGCCGTTCGGCCATCCGCCGCCTCACCGACGACATCGTAGCCGAGCGACGTGAGGAGCTCACGCAGATCCAACCGAATGATCGGCTCGTCATCTGCGATCAGAATGCGAATCGGTGTTGCGGTCGCACTCATCGGAACCTCGTAGCGAGAAGGCCGCACCTCGAGGTGCGGCCGCATCGTCGGGGCGAGAGGATTTGAACCTCCGACCTCCGGTACCCCATACCGGTGCGCTACCGGGCTGCGCCACGCCCCGAAGTTCGCTCGGAGTATAGCACAAAGCCCTGGGGGACGCCAATCGGCTCCCCCAGGGCACGCTGTTACTTGATCTCCACCTTCGCGCCGACAGCTTCCAGCTTCTGCTTGATCGTCTCCGCTTCCTGCTTGGAGACCCCCTGCTTCACTGGCTTCGGCGCCGCCTCGACGAGATCCTTCGCCTCCTTCAACCCGAGCTGGGTGAGCTCGCGAACGACCTTGATCACCTGAATCTTGTTCGGTCCAGCATCCGAGAGAATCACGTCGAACTCTGTCTTCTCCTCTTCAGCGGGTGCGGCAGCCGCTGCAGCTGCGCCGGCCGCCGGTGCCGCCGCGACCGCAACCGGAGCCGCCGTGACGCCGAAGCGTTCCTCCAGCGCTTTGACCAGCTGCGACAGCTCCAGCACTGTCATCTGCTCGATCGCCTGGATGATCTCCTCGAGCTTCTCCTGTCCAACGGCCATCGTTCACCGACCTCCAATCGTCATCGAACGACTCTGTACCACCATCTCAAGCCGCTTCGGCCTCTCCGCCCAGTTGCTGCAGGCGCCCCTGCAGGACATAAAGCAGCCCACGAATGGGCCCAGAAAGGACCGAAACCAGACCGTACAAAGGCGCCTGAAGACCGCCGACGACTTTGGCGACGAGTTCCTCGCGCGACGGCAGTGTCGCCAGCGCCTCCACATCCGCCGGGGAGAGCAGTTGCCCACCGAGCAGCGCACCCTTGACCGTCAAGATGCGCGATTGACGCGCAAACTCGACCGTAAGCTTTGCCGCCGTCACCGGGTCGCCGCTCGTGTAGACGAGTGCTGTCGGCCCCTCCAGGAGCGGTGTAATCACTGCCGTTCCGGTCCGTTCCGCAGCGATCCGGGTCAACGTGTTTTTGACGACCCGGAGATTCGCCTGCTGCTCCTGGAGCCGGCGCCGAAAGGCCGTCATGTCCGCAACAGTAAGACCCCGGTAATCCGTAAGAATGGCGACACTCGCCGTACGGAGAATCTCGCTGATTTCCTCGATTTGTCGCGCCTTCTCCGGTGTCGGCACGAGCACCTCCTTCCACAAAAATCCCCTGCGCACATGCGCAGGGGGACCCACCTCTCGGCAGCACCGAACGTGCCGTCGTCTCGTCCGCCCCGCGCCTCGGCTGGATCATTAAGCGCCACGCGCCCCAGCGGTCATCGGCGCGGCGTCATCTTCACAGAGAGTGTATCACTTCACGAATGCCCGCGCCTCCTCGAGCGTCGTCGCTACATCCAACGCGATTCCCGGACCCATCGTCGGAGCGATGGTCATCGAGCGGAAAAATTGCCCTTTCACCGCAGCTGGTCGGGCTCGCGCGATCGCATCGACCGCAACGTAGAGATTCTCGAGCAGCTGCTCCTCGGTGAAACTCTTCCGGCCAATCTGGATGTGGATGTTTCCCGTTCGATCGTTCCGGAACTCCACGCGGCCAGCCTTGATCTCTCGGATGACCGCCGGAAGATCTTCCGGATTCCGAACCACCGTTCCCGTACGCGGATTGGGCATCAGTCCACGGCGGCCGAGGATGCGCCCTAGCGGCCCTACCTTACCCATTTGATCGGCCATAGCGATCGCTGCATCGAACTCGAGCCAGCCGCTCTCGATCTGCTTGATGAGCTCATCCACGCCCACGTAATCCGCACCTGCTTCCTCGGCGATTCGGGCGGCTTCACCGACTGCAAAGACAAGCACGCGTGGCACCCGCCCCGTACCGTGCGGCAAGGTGACGGTTCCGCGCACGTTTTGGTCCGCCTGCCGCGGATCGATATTGAGGTTAATGTGCAGGTCGATACTCTCGTCGAAGTTCGCGTGTGCCACTCGCTTGACCAGCGCCACTGCCTCCTTCGGCGGGTAGCGCCGGGTCACATCGACGAGCTTGAGCGCCTCGAAATATTTCTTGCCATGCTTCGGCATGGAGACACCCCCTCGTGGTTCTCGCGGAGCCTGGTGCTCCTCCCACGTCGCAGCTCAACCGACAATCTCGATTCCCATACTCCGGGCAGTACCCTCGATCATCCGCATCGCGGCCTCGAGATCACGAGCATTGAGGTCAGGCATCTTGAGCTGAGCGATCTCACGAATCTGATCGCGCGTGACACGCCCAACCTTCTGCCGCTTGGGATCAGACGCTCCCTTTTCGATCCCGGCCGCCCGGCGCAAGAGATCCGCTGCTGGCGGCGTCTTCAACACGAACGTGAACGAGCGATCTTCGTAGATCGTGATGACGACCGGAATGATCTGCCCGGCGAGATGTGCCGTCTTCTCATTGTACTCTTTGACGAAATTCATGATCGGCACACCATGCTGACCGAGTGCTGGCCCGACCGGCGGGGCTGGCGTCGCCTTCCCAGCCGGCAGCTGCAACTTGACCACTGCTTTGACCTTCTTCGCCACTGTGTTTCACCCTCCTCGCTCCGGACACAATGAACCGCGGTGGCTGCGATCCACCGCGGTTCTAGTATTATGTCTCACGTTCAACCTGAAGGAAATCGAGCGTCACTGGCGTTTCCCGCCCGAAGAACGAGACCAGCACACGAACTTTGCCCTTTTCGTTATCGACTTCATCGACGACGCCGCGGAAATCCGTGAACGGCCCGTCGATGATTCGTACGACATCGCCTGGGAGGAGCGTTGTCCGCACCTTCGGTTGCTCGGTCTTTGTCCCGCGAATGATCGCTTCCGCCTCCGCCCGATCGAGCGGAACCGGACGGTTCCCGACACCGACGAAACCAGTCACCCCAGGGGTGTTGCGGACAACGTGCCAGGATTCATCATCGAGAATCATGCGCACGAGAACATAGCCGGGAAAGACTTTGCGCTGGACAGTGTGCCGCTGCCCACCTCTGATTTCGATCTCCTCCTGGGTGGGAACCACCACCTCGAACACCTTATCAGCAACATCCATGGTCTCGACACGATGCAGCAGATTTTGCCGGACCTTATTCTCGTAACCGGAGTAGGTATGCAGGACGTACCATTCGCCCTGCTGTTCCGGTTCTTGCTGGGTCGCACCGCGCTTTTGCGCCAATCGCTCACGAAGCGTTCGCGGCATCGTTCTCACAACCCTCCGAGCAGATTCCAGAGTCGGACGAAGAGAGCATCGACAGCGCCGAGGATGAATCCCAGCACCGTGGCCAGCCCGATGACCAGCAGTGTCAGCTTCCTCGTCGTTTCACGATCCGGCCAGGTGATCTTTCGCCACTCCGCCCGCATCTCAGCGATTGTTCGCCGGATCCCTGCCAAACGCCCCGCACCAGCCCGCGCGGCTCGCTCCTGCGCCTTCGCCTTCCCGCTCGCCCGGGCCGTGGTTTGCGTCTTGGTCGCCATTTCGCCCACCCTCGTCATCGTCCGAGACGCCACTCTACACGCAAAAGGGGCGAGCCGCCTGGCTCGACCCCTCGGCAAGCTCCGGCCGGGGCATCCAACTACCTGCTACCAGGTGGCTCGGCAGGGCCGGAGGGACTCGAACCCCCAACCTGCGGTTTTGGAGACCGCTGCTCTGCCAATTGAGCTACGACCCTGTACTGCCCCGGCCGGCTCCTGCTTACCGCGTCTCGCGATGCACCTGATGGCGGCGGCATCGCGGGCAGTACTTTCGAAGCTCCAGCCGGCCCGGATCGTTCCGCCGGTTCTTCTCGGTCACATAGTTTCGTTCGCGGCAGACCGTGCACTCCAGCGTGATGATGATCCGGTCGGCCTTCGCTTTCTTCGCCATGATACCACAACCCCCGCGCTCGCTGCCAGTGTCTCAGCCTACTTGATGATCTTGGTGACGACGCCGGCCCCGACCGTGCGGCCCCCTTCGCGGATAGCAAAGCGCGACCCTTCCTCCAACGCCACCGGCTTGTCCAACGCCACCCGCAGCCGCACGTTGTCCCCCGGCATCACCATCTCCACCCCCTCCGGCAACCC
>FWWL01000127.1_pt1 | contig 210334 bp, 197 predicted proteins | sample 2228331 | NCBI WGS metagenome assembly FWWL01 (sample SAMEA103939775, study PRJEB20133) | metagenome | reverse complement strand
ATCAGGTCGGGTTTGAAATCTTTTATAACTTTGGCAAGTTTAGGAAGGGAGAAAATGTATTTGAATTTCCCTCTACCCACAGGTGGAATACATTCACAAAGGGACTCTCCCTCCTCAAAACCTATGGCCCTCACATCCCATCCACCTTCTCTATACGACTTGAACCATCTATAAGTATGAAAGGAAGTGTTGTCTCCAAGGATAAGAATTTTCACGACTTTATTATAAATCTTTAAATTAGTCCCTTCCAGTTGGAGATACAGGAACAAAGGCAATATAATTTACCATTATGAATCTTGCGATAAAGTACCGGCCAAAGACCTTTTCTGATGTCGTTAATCAAAAGCACGCCGTCGTTACCCTTCAAAATGCTTTGAGAACGAACAACATCGGAAGTGCTTATATGTTCACGGGACCAAGGGGTATTGGAAAGACTACCCTTGCGAGAATCTTTGCCAAGGGACTTAACTGCGAAAAGGGAATTACCCCAGACCCTTGTGGAACTTGTGAAATCTGCAAGGAAATTGAAGATTCGAGAAGTATCGATGTGCTGGAAATTGACGGCGCATCAAATAGAGGAATTGATCAAATCCGAGAACTTCGTGAAAACGTAAGGTTTAGCCCATTAAAAGGTAGATATAAGGTCATAATCATAGATGAAGTTCATATGCTTACTCAGGAAGCCTTCAATGCCCTACTTAAAACATTAGAGGAACCTCCAAAGAATGTAGTCTTTGTCTTCGCTACCACAGAACCCAATAGGGTTCCGGATACTGTAAAATCAAGGACACTGCGCTTTGATCTAAAACCCCTCGAAAAACCACTTATTGTGAACAGATTAAAGCAAATTTCAGAAAAGGAAGGAATTGGCTATGAAAATGAAACTGTTCTGGAGCTCATTGCAGAAGCTTCCACTGGCGGATTAAGAGATGCTATTTCTTTACTTGAACAGGCTTACCTATACTCTTCCGGTACAATTACTCTTCAAAAAATGAAGGAACTGACTGGTTTCTTACCAGAAGAAATTTACCAAAATATTCTTTGCCAAATCAAGGGAAACAATGCAAAAGGCGTCTTAGAAGTAGTTGAGGAAGTTTTAGCTCAGGGATATAGTTTGGAAGAATTTCACAGAGGCTTTGTTAAAGCCGTAGAATCTCTGATTAAAGCTTTTTATGGTCTTGAGAAAAACTCTTTTTCCACTTTTGTAGAAGGACTGAACGAATATCAAATTCTTTTCATGCTAAGAATTCTTAAGGATATGGAACTTGATATTAAAAACTCTCTAAACCCTAAAATTTTCCTGGACTATCATTTATTAAGACTTATGAAAATTGAATCAGAACTTGAACTCCTTGGCAATGTGAACTTTATTGACCAGAATGGATACAGGACAGAATCCATTCCTGGCCAGCAAAGTTCCGCTAATAACAATGAAAAAGTTGAAATAGAAGAACAGAAAAGTTGGGAAGGCTCTAATACGCCAGAAGAAGTTATAAAATATGCCATTGAAAGGCTGAAATTGAAGGAGGTTAAAAATGGATCTATTTAAAATGTTAAAAGATGCTCAGAAGATGCAAGCCACTGTTGCTAAGGCTAGGAAAGAAATTCAAAAATTAGTTTTAGAGGTGGAAAAGGAAGGGTTTAAAGTCACTATTAACGGACTCTTCAAAATCACAGATATTAAAATCTTAAATGAAGAACTTCTCAAGGATAAATCAAAATTAGAGAAAGGACTCCTCTCGGCTTTAAATGAAGCATTTAATGTAATGCAAAAGGAATCCCAAACAAAAATGCAGGAACTTTTGAAGGACTTGCCGGTAAATGAGCTGGGTTCCTTCCTCTCTTAAAAAATTAATTGAAGAGCTGAAAAAACTTCCCGGAATCGGAGAGAGGTCCGCTTTTAGAATTTCTTATTTCCTCTTAAAAGATAGGGAAACCCTTGGCAACATCTTAAATGCCCTGACCGAAGTAAAAGATAGAATAAAATTATGCAATAACTGTCACGGTTTCAGTGAAGATATTGAAATATGCCCTATTTGCAGTGATGAGCGAAGGAGAAGTGGTATTCTCTGTGTTGTTGAAAGACCTGAAGATATCTATATTTTAGAATCTGTTCAAGATGCAGGCTGGAAATACCACGTAACGGGAGGAGTTCTCTCACCGGTAAGGGGTATAACTGCTGACAAACTTTATCTTATGGACCTCAGAGACAGAATAAAAAACGAAAACTTTAAAGAACTGGTTCTTGCCTTCAGTCCAGATGTGGAGAGCGATGCAACAATTAGCTATATTATTAACCTATTGAACGATTTAGACATTACTATTTCGAAAATTGCCATTGGGCTGCCACGGGGCATTGATATAACTATGCTTGACCCCTTCACACTAAAAGAATCTTTATTGGGAAGGAGAAGGCTTAAATAATGAAAATCAAGCTTGGCGTTTTAACAGTTTCAGATAAGGGATTTAAGGGAGAAAGGGTAGACGAAGGTGGTCCTTTGGTAATAAAGATGGCAAAAGAGAATTTTGAAATATCGGAAACAGAATACAAAATTGTCCCGGACGAATTAGAGGAAATTGAAAATTCTTTAAAATTCTGGATTCAAAGGGGATTGGACCTAATTATCACTACAGGTGGGACGGGACCCTCACCGAGGGATGTGACCCCGGAAGCCACTCTGAAAGTGATTGAGAAGAGATTTTACGGCCTTGAAATTCTGATGATATTGGAGGGTATGAAAAAGACGCCGGAAGCAGTCTTTTCAAGGGCAGTGGTAGGTTCAAAAGATGGAACTTTAATAATAAATCTACCGGGTAATCCAAAGGCAATAATAGAAAATCTGCCCCCCTTATTGCCACTTATACCCCATCTACTCTTGGAAATAAAAGGTCTTAAAGGGGAACATAAACATGAAAGTCATTGAAATAGTGGGATTTAGCGATTCAGGAAAAACCGTATTAATCGAGTCCCTTTTAAAAATCTATTCTCAAAAAGGCCTTAAGATTGGTGCTATCAAAAAAAGTTTCCATCATGAGGTAGAGTACGACAAAGAGGGAAAAGACACTTATAGAATGGAAAAGGCTGGCGCACATATGACAGGTGGGTTTTCAAGAAATAGAACATTTATCTCTTACAATTCATCCAGGAATCCCTTCGATTTCATAAAGAATTTCATAGAGAATGACCTTATCTTGATAGAGGGCGACATGGGTTTTCATGCACCCAAAGTGTTTTGTATCAAGAACGATGACATTTCTCAAGACCCTCTAATCGTCGCTTATTTTTCTTTGAACCCAGCTTCAAACAAAGAGTTTTCAAAAAAATTGTACTACAAAGAAACTGTTGAAGAACTGGCAGATTACTTACTTCAGATAACTCCCAATTTAATGCCCCACTTAGATTGTGGAAAGTGCGGATTTGATTGTAAGACACTAACCTCAAGGATTCTGGAAGGTCAATCCCGAGAGGAAGATTGCAAGGTGCTTTACGGAACAAAATGCCAAGTTACCATTGATGGTTATCCGATTGAATTAATGCCCTTTCTGGATACAATGCTTCAAAATATAATAAAGGGATTCCTTGCTCCACTCAAAGGTTACCGAAAAGGGAAAGTTAAAATTGAAATAGAAGAATAAAAGCCCACGACCGGATTCGAACCGGTGACCTCTTCCTTACCAAGGAAGTGCTCTGCCGCCTGAGCTACGTGGGCACTTATAAAAGTATAACCTATTTTTGAAGAACAACCAAACCCAAGTATAAAGAAAGAAGCGGAGGGTGAGGGACTCGAACCCCCAAGGGCTCAACGCCCAGCGGATTTCAAATCCGCCGCCTTGCCAGTTAGGCTAACCCTCCTTACTCTTTTCTGATCTTTGATGAATCCAAATAAAACCTTATGCCAACTGCACCTTCAACTAATGCAGAAGTCTCAGGTATCAGATGTATTCCAGGGGATACTTCCGCAAAAATATCAATTGGAACATTTTCGAAGAAGAATTTCATTCCCAGGGGCATCTTTACACCCATCCTTGCATCTACTCTTGTAACCTTGAATAGGAATCCACCACCAACATAAACTCTGAATATTCCCTCTATATCTTCACTAGTTTCTATCCGAAAGTTTTCATGATAACCAAGTGAAAAGTAAAATACATCTGGAACCCCCCAAGACAATGTCGAGTTTATTGCATTGGATTTGGATTCAAAATTCAGATTTATGCCTGTAGGGACACCCAATATTACCCCTACTCCAGGCTTATAAGCTCCCAAAAATACAAACAAGAGTAATGCTTTCATCATAATGAAAAATTTTAAGGCAACCAAATTGTATTTTAAAGTTTAAAAAGGCTAAATAAGAAACCTATTATCAAAACTCCACAATTTTCTATGGGAAATAAGACAGTCAACCAGGTGCACGGCGGGGTTAGAGTGGGGATTAAACTCTTTAAAGGAGGTGATCCAGCCGCACGTTCCCGTACGGCTACCTTGTTACGACTTCGCCCCAGTCACCGGTTTCACCCTAGGCGCCTCCCTCCCCTCGCGGGGTTGGGCCAGCGACTTCAGGTGCCCCCGGCTCCCATGGCGTGACGGGCGGTGTGTACAAGGCCCGGGAACGTATTCACCGCCCCATGCTGATAGGCGATTACTAGCGATTCCGTCTTCATGAGGTCGGGTTGCAGACCTCAATCCGAACTGGGGATGGTTTTAAGGGATTCGCTCCCCCTTACAGGGTCGCTAAGCCCATTGTACCATCCATTGTAGCGCGTGTGTAGCCCTGGACATAAAGGCCACACGGACTTGACGTCATCCCCACCTTCCTCCGCCTCATCGGCGGCAGTCCCCTTAGAGTGCCCAGCCACCACATGAGTGCTGTGGCAACTAAGGGCAGGGGTTGCGCTCGTTGCGGGACTTAACCCAACACCTCACGGCACGAGCTGACGACAGCCGTGCAGCACCTGTGCTGGCTCCTCCCTCGCGGGAGGTCCCCCAGTGTTTCCACCAGGGTACCACCAGCATGTCAAGCCCAGGTAAGGTTCTTCGCTTAGCGTCGAATTAAACCACGCGCTCCACCGCTTGTGCGGGCCCCCGTCAATTCCTTTGAGTTTCACCCTTGCGGGCGTACTCCCCAGGTGGGGCACTTATCAGTTTCCCTTCGACACTCCCCCTTACAGGGGAACGTCTAGTGCCCATCGTTTACGGCTGGGACTACAGGGGTATCTAATCCCTTTCGCTCCCCCAGCTTTCGGGCCTCAGCGTCAGGAACGCCCCAGAGAGCCGCCTTCGCCACCGGCGTTCCTCCCGATATCTACGCATTTCACCGCTACACCGGGAGTTCCGCTCTCCTCTAACGCCCTCTAGCCAGGAAGTATCAGATGCAGCCCAACCGTTGAGCGGTTGGATTACACACCTGACTCTCCCGGCCGCCTACACCCCCTTTAAACCCAGTAATTCCGGGCAACGCTTGCCCACCCCGTATTACCGCGGCTGCTGGCACGAGGTTAGCCTGGGCTTCCTCCTGCGGTACCGTCAAGCCCATAGATTATTCACCTATGGGCCCTTCGCCCCGCACGACAGCAGTTTACACCCCGAAGGGCTTCTTCCTGCACGCGGCGTCGCTGGGTCAGGGTTTCCCCCATTGCCCAATTTTCTAGCCTGCTGCCTCCCGTAGGAGTGGGGCCCGTATCTCAGTGCCCCTCGGACCGGTCACCCTCTCAGGCCGGCTACCCGTCATAGGCTTGGTGGGCTCTTACCCCACCAACTACCTGATAGGCCGCAGCCCCCTCCCCTGGCATGAGCTTGCTTCCGCAGAGGCCCACCTTTAACCCTCACCATCTCAGATAAGGGCTTCATCGGGTATTAGCCCACCTTTCGGTGAGTTATCCCCGTCCAAGGGGTAGGTTAGCTACGTGTTACTCCGCCGTCCGCCGCTGACCCATGGGTTGCCCCATAGGCCCGCTCGACTTGCATGGCTAAGACACGCCGCCAGCGTTAGCCCTGAGCCAGGATCAAACCCTCCATTGGTTTGAAAGGTTTTTTTCTGGCCACTTCTCACTCTAACCTCACCTGCACCTGGTTGACAAAGAACTAAGACAATATTTGTCAGTGATAATATATTAATGCAAAGGGGATAAACTGTCAAGTCCCCGCTTGCTACCAGCAAAATGTAAAAATACAGAACCTGCATATATTATGGACCAAAGTCACGGAACATTCAAACCCGGTTAACATTAATTGCCAATAATGCTATTATTTTTAACGATATGACCCCTTTAAACACGTATAATATATTAAAATACCCACAATTTAAATTATAATTTGCTAAGTCTATGAATGCACAAGAATATACAAGGCTCAACATCAAAAACGCTGTTAAACTGTTCTTTTCCTTCTCCCTGGGTGTCTGGGTCCAAGCCATAGTAAATTTATTTTCCGTACCCATAATCACCTATTTAATCTCTCCCCAAGAATTCGGAAAAGCCACGATGTACTCAGTGGCATATAACTTGCTTCTAATAATAACTCTTATGGGAATGGATCAAAGCTTTATCAGGTCTTTCTATGAAGTAAGAACTGAAGATCGTCCAAAACTATTGTGGAGCTCCATAGCAATACCATTGAGTTTTTACGGTATTATATCCATCATACTCTTGGTAATGTCCAATCAGGCATCGAAACTTCTTATTGGTGAAAAAGATGCACGCATCGGCTATATGATCTCGATATCTTTGATAACAGGAATACTCCAATCCTTCAATGCCAATTTAATTAGAATGCAAAAAAAAGGAATTCTCTTTTCTGCAATTTATTCTGTTCAAGCCATTGCAAATGTTACCACAACAGTTCTCTACGCTCTTTATTTTGGTAAAAACTTCTATGCAATTATTTGGGGGCAAATTTTTGGAAACCTTACAGCATTCCTTATAGGTTTTATTTTTGAACACTCATACATTTTGCCTGTTCAAGTAGATTTAGCCTTAACAAAAAAACTCCTCAACTATGGATTGCCGTTGGTTCCAAGCTCTGTTATATGGTGGCTATTTCAGTTCACATCACGTTTTTCTCTTAGGATGCTCTCGAACTTCACAGAGCTCGGATACTACGGTATTGCATTCAAATTGAGTACGGTAATGGCATTAATACAAGCAGGTTTTAGCAATTTTTGGATACCTATAGCCTATGAGACGTACGAAAAAGATAGAGAGAACACAAAATTATTTGAAAATGCAGCCGAATTAATAACGCTATTAATGGTGTCCTTTGCGCTTTTGGTAATACTCTTTAAAGATATCATTTTCCTTATTATGTCAAAAAGTTATTCGGAGGCAGCCCCTGTTTTACCCTACCTATTGTTTTCTCCGGTAATCCTGACAATTCTCACAGTTACAGCAAGAGGGATAAACTTTCTAAAGAAAACTTATTGGTTCGCTGTGTCAGACTCAATAGCATTAGTAATCAACCTTGTTGGAAACATAATCCTGGTTCCTCGCCTTGGAGCGAGGGGAGCTGCTTTTTCTACCGCAATTTCTTTTCTCGTGCTCTTCACTATAGAAACTACCGTTTCGATGAGTCTTTTCCGCGTAAAATATCCTCTTTCGAAAATATACGGCGCCCTTCTTGTGCTCTTTATTTCAGCTGGCATAGGGACATTCTTAAACAAAATCATAATTAACATTTTGGTTTCCTTTGTATCGTTTATTTTTCTGCTGTTATTTTTCAGAGAGGCTGTTAGAAAAGGGATTGAACAATCAAAAAGTTTTATAAACAAAAAACGAGGGATTCAATCAAGGTTCCCGCCCCAAGGATAATATCTTTTCGTAAAGTCCAATCATCATACTGACATTATTTTCCCAGTTATAAAGTCTTTCCACCCTTTCTCTTCCAGCCTTACCCATTCTTTCGCGTAAATCTTCATCGGCAAGAATTCTTTCTATAGCTCTGGCAGCCGAATCTGGGTCTTCAGAGGGAACCACAAAGCCAGTTATCCTATCTTCAACCACCTCGGTTAACCCTCCGACATTTGAGACTACAACAGGTAACCCACAAGCCATTGCCTCAACCACAGCAACTCCAAAACTCTCCTCTCTGGAAAGAGCAACAAATACATCAAAAGTATTAAGATATTTCGAAATTTCAGAATGATTAACTGGACCAGTAAAATTTATATAGTCAAAAACCCCTAAATCTCGAGCCAATTTCTTCAAACTTTCTTCCTTTGAGCCTCCTCCAACAATAGTTAGGTGTAAATTCCTTTGTGGATATTTTGCTTTCAGGATTGAAAAAGCTTTGATTAGAAGATCGATCCCATATTTTTCTTCCAAAGATTTTACTGTTCCAATTACTATTGATCCATCTTTTGACCTTTCACGCAAGTTAAAAGGTTTAAAGGAATGTATATCAACACCAAATGGAATAACCTCTATTTTATTTTTTGTATACTTTGAAGCTTCTTTTGCCATAACTTGTGAGGTTGAAGTTATAGCATCCGCACGATTTAGTGTAAATTCTAAAAGCTTTCTATTCAAATTAGACTTCGGGAAGTTATAAACATCAGTTCCCCAAACTGAGATTATTAAGGGATGGTAACCACTTAATACTCCCATTAGACCATAGCTTGAGGCGTAATGAACATGCAGAATATTGGGTTTAAATCGACTAATTACACTTAATAGTTTGGGTAAAGCTAACAAATAATAGGCTTTGCTAATGCTCACACCAAATTTCTTCTCCTGTATTCCTGCACTTTCAACGCGTACATATTGAAAGTCATACCCCTGTATTTTCAAATTCTCAAGGCCGTAAACCAAAACATCTATCCCTCTCCTGGCAATTGAATTGGCCCACCTTACAGTATGAATTGAGTTTATTTTTGAGAATATCAAAACTTTCATATAAACAATCTATTTTATTATATAGCCTCGCTCCTGGATCATTAGTTAAATTCAAGTAAATTCTCTTATAATTTTATCAAGGAGGAGGAATGTTGGTGGTTTTTTTGTCACTATTTACTTTGAATTATCCTTTAACAAAAGCCGAAACTGTTAAAGACACCATCTTCGGTGTGGAAATTCCGGATCCCTACCGTTTTCTGGAAAATTTCGAGAACCCTGAAGTAAAAAATTGGATATCCGAGCAAAATAAACTAACCATAAAAACCCTCAAAGGCATCAAGGGCTACAAAAAGATTTATCGAGAAATAGACAAAGCTTCACGAAACAAATCCCTTTCTCTTCCATGGGTGTTTGGAGATTATTTCTTTTTCACAAAATATGATGGAAAAAGTAATTTCTCAGTAATTTATGCAAGTAAAGGCGAATGGGATATTAAAAAGGGAAAGAAAATAATCGACCCCAATAAGTTCAGTAAAGATGGCACAGTTTCTCTTGACTTTTGGATTCCATCCCAGGACGGAAAATATATTGCCTTCGGAAAATCCTATGGTGGGAGCGAAAATAGCACCCTCTATATCCTGGATGTAGAAAAGGGAAAAATACTTAGTGACTCTATCCCAGAAACCAAGTGGACCTCAATTGCTTGGCTTCCCGATAATTCAGGATTCTACTACACGAGGAATACCGGTGGAGAAAAATATTTGCCAAGGGTTTATTTACACAAAATAGGCCGAAACTATAGCGAAGATGAATACATTTTTGGTGATGGTTTACCTGAAACCTGGATGCCAAGTGTAAGTAGAACCAGAGACGGCAGGTTTTTGATCTTATATATTGAGAAAGGTTGGTCCCAAAACGACCTTTTTGTTAAAGAATTAGAAAACAAAAAAGGAAACTGGATAAAAATTGCGGAGAATTTGGATGGCACTTTTTACCTCCAATCTTATGGAGACTACTTTTACATAATCACCAACTTTAAGGCACCACGAAACAGAATTTTAAGAGTCCCAATCTCAAACCCCTCCATTGAAAATGCTGAAGAAATTGTGCCTGAAAATACATACGTTATTGAAGACTTTGCCTTTGCCGGAGGTAAATTAATCCTTAGAGTAAAGGATAGCACTTTCACTCGAATCTTAGTCGCCAATACCGAAGGAGAAATAGAAGACGAAATACCCTTACCTACGAAGGGCAGTGCCTATTTTTCCATTGAAAACTACGAATCACCAAAAATTTATATTTCCTTTGAGTCCTTTGCCTACCCTCCCACAATTTTTACATACAACCTTGATACAAAACAACTTACTAAAATATGGCAAAAGCAAACCGACTTTATCCCAGACGACTATACAACTGAATTCGTCCTTTATTCATCAAAAGACGGTACAAAAATACCGATGTATATTATTCACAAGAACGGGACTAAATTGGATGGACAAAATCCAACTATCCTTAGTGGATATGGAGGCTTTGCCGTTAGCATGAACCCACATTTCATAGGCTATCAAACCACTTTCCTCAAGAGAGGATTCGTCTACGCGGTGGCCTCTCTTAGAGGTGGAGGAGAATTCGGTGAAGAGTGGCACAGGGCTGGAATGAGAGAGAAAAAGCAAAATGTATTTGATGATTTCATTTCAGCCGCCGAGTATTTAATTGAAAAAGGCTATACAAACCCGGAAAAACTGGCAATTATGGGTGGAAGTAATGGAGGCCTCCTCGTTGGAGCAGCCCTTACTCAGAGGCCCGACCTATTCAGGGCAGTAATTTGCAGTGTACCTCTTTTAGACATGATTAGATACCACAAATTCGGTGTCGCTCACATCTGGATACCGGAGTACGGAAACCCTGATGCCCCGGATGACTTCAAATATCTATTTGAATATTCACCTTACCACAGGATTGACAGAGAAAAGGATAAGGTTTTCCCATCTGTATTCTTCCATACTGCAGAATTTGATGGTAGAGTTCACCCAATGCACGCCATGAAAATGGCAGCAAAGATGCAGAATATGGTTAAAACTAAAGGTCCTATCTTGCTATATGTTGAGCCAAAAGCAGGCCATGGTGCAGGCGGTTCAAAGAAAAAAAGGATAGAAAACAGGGCGTTAAATACAATTTACCTTTTCTGGCAATTGGGAATAGAACCGTGAAGGTTGCGATAATTGGTGGAGGACTTGCAGGAAGTGAATGTGCTCTGAACCTTGCAAAGGCAGGAATTAAAGTTACTCTCTTTGAGATGCGACCCCAAAAACTTACTCCAGCCCACCGTACAGGCCTATTGGCGGAGTTGGTGTGCAGTAACTCCTTTAAATCATTGGAATTGCATAACGCTCATGGAGTTCTAAAAAAAGAGATGGAGATCCTTGGTTGTTCTCTTCTTGAAGTTGCAAAGGATAGCGCACTTACAACGACCCACTCCTTAGTTCTTGATAGGGAAGTATTTTCAATGAAGATAACGGAAATGATTGAAAATCATCCCAATATAACAGTGGTAAGGGAAGAAGTTAAAGAAATACCAAATGGATTCGACTTTGTTGTAATAGCCACGGGGCCATTAACATCGGACGATTTTGCTGAACATCTTAAAAGCTTAATCGGAAATAGCTTTCTAAATTTTTATGATGCGGTGGCTCCTGTGGTAACCTTTGAATCACTGGACCTATCCAAAATGTACTTTAAAGACAGACATGGTGAAAATGACGATATCTACCTTAACATTCCCCTAACGAAGGAACAATACCTAGAATTTATTGAAGCAGTCAGAAACGCCGAAGTTTTTGAACCCCACCTAGAAGAGGACAAAGACTACTACGAAGCCTGCCTCCCAATAGAAGTAATGGCAAAAAGGGGCGATGAAACCCTACGTTATGGACCCATGAGGCCAGATGGATTGACTCCACCCGGAAGCTCCACAAAACCCTATTCAGTTGTGCAGTTAAGAGCCGAGAATAAGGAAAAGTCCCTCTTTTCCCTCGTAGGATTTCAAACCCAAATGAAAATTAAAGAACAGGAAAGGGTATTAAGAATGCTACCCGGCCTTGAGCACGCAGAATTTGCCGTCTATGGCAAAATCCACAGGAACACATACATTAATTCCACTAAAGTCCTTGACAGCTATTTAAGACTTAAGGGAAAAGAACACATATTCTTCGCGGGACAGATTGTGGGAACTGAGGGTTATGTGGAGGCTATTTGGGGGGGACTTATGGTCTCCATATTTATAAGAATGCTTCATTATAATAAGGAGCTTTTACCTCTTCCACCGAATACAACCCTCACTGGGGCACTTTTAGATTACATTACCAATTATCCTTTTGACGACTTTAAGCCAATGAATGCCAACTTTGGACTTTTGGGCAAAGTGAATTTTAGAATAAAAGGAAAAGACCGAAGGATTTACAAAGCAATAAGGGCAATAAAGGAAATGGAAAAATGGAAAGCAGAGATCTTATCAAAAATTTTCTGAGCTACTTGAAGGACGAAAGGGGATTTTCTAACAATACCATCTCATCCTATGAAGACGATCTCAAACAATTTTACGAATTTGTTAGCGACGCCCTTGGTATCAAAGACCTTACGATGGTTACGAAAACCCACGTCAGAGAATTTTTAACAACCCTTTTAAGAACCGGATTTTCAAAGAGGAGCGTGGAGAGGAAACTCTCCTGTTTAAGGAGCTTTTATAAATATTTAAAGAGGCTCAGATTAATTGAAAAAAACCCTATGCTCGCCATCAGGAACCCAAAACGAGACCAGTATCTACCTAACGTCTTACCCGAGAAAACCTTGAACCAACTTCTTGATTCATGGAAACCGGAAAACCTTCAAGACCTTAGAGATAAGGCCATTATTGAACTAATGTACTCATCGGGTCTTCGTGCATCTGAAGTGGTGGATTTAAAATGGACGTCCCTTTCAATTAATAACAGGGAACTTCGTGTTTTTGGTAAAGGAAAAAAGGAGAGAATTGTACCAGTGGGTGAAAAAGCTTTGGAATCTCTAATAAATTACCGTGAACAATTTAAAAAAGAAAACGGTGAGCTAAAGGAGTACATTTTCGTTAATAAATTCAAAAATAAATTAACCCGACGCTCGCTATGGAACATTATAAATAAACGTTTTGAAAACCTTGCAAAGCTCTTCGGTGTTCACCCCCATGCCTTAAGGCATAGCTTTGCAACTCATCTACTAAACCACGGGGCAGATCTAAGAACCATCCAGGAACTATTAGGCCATAAATCCATTGCTACAACCTCAGTTTATACAAATTTATCCTATGCGGCGCTTATGGAAATTTACAAAAGGAGTCATCCGAGGGAAAAACTGGAAGAGTAAGAATTAATAGTAGTTTTTAAGGCTTTTGTGGAAATGAAGAACAAAAAATTACTCTGGATTGGATTCGGAGTTAGCTTCATATTTCTTATCCTTGCTGTCAAAGATTTTGAAGTCCACAAACTGATACATATAGCAAGCAATTTAAGGGTTGCACACCTTTTATTTGGTAGCATCATATACTTCATTTCATATCTGATCAGATCGATTCGCTGGAAATTTTTCTTTCCTCAAGAGAACCAAATCTCACTCCAATCCTCAATGGGCTCCTTTTTCATCGGTAATTTTGGAAACAACATTTTCCCCGCAAGGCTTGGGGATGCATGGAGAATAGTACTCCTTCACACAAGGGATTCTATTCCAAAGAGCCTCACCCTCGGTGCCACCATTGTAGAGAGGATATTTGACGCCATTGCCATACTTATTTGTGGCTTTCTTGTTCTTTTCACTACAAAGTTACCAAACAATTTCAAATACACCGTTTTGGGGCTTACTATCTTTTTAGTTCTATTTTTCTTTATTACATGGCTTATAGAAGAAAGATATCATTCCAAATTTAATCTCCCCGAAAAAGTTACATGGCTTTTCAAGAACTTGAAACTCGCCTTTAAACCGCTCAGAAATCCCGGCAAGTTCTTCGAAATCTTAATAGTCACCATCCTTTCGTGGGGTATTGAACTTATTAGTTTTTACTTTTTTTACTACGCATTTAATTTAAGGGCCACTCTGACTCTTCTCACTCTTACCATGTTTTCCATAAACATTGCTGTATCTATACCTTCAGCTCCTTCAAACATAGGTACCTTTGAATACGGTATGGTTCTGGCAGGAAGCCTGCTCGGCTACGATAAAAGCACCATTATTTCCGTTGCACTTATTACACACTCCTTAAGATTCTTAGTAAATATCCTAACAGGTTTAGCTTACGCTATTCCTTGGCATTTCAAAATTAAAGAATAATCAAGCACCCCATTTCTTCAATTTTAGTGCGGAAGCCATGGCAATGGATAAAAGGTGATAGGCATAAATTGTTCCGAGGGACCCTTTCGCACAATTCCTCTCAGTAAACCTCTCAATGCCATCAAAACCCATATACTTGGAATAAATTAAAGTGGGGTTGGGATGCCAGGAGTGGGATTTAAGCAAAGAGGGCGTTGAATGGTCCCCTGTTATCACAAATACATCGGGGTTTAAAGATAATATTTCTGGAATAAATGAATCCAATTCTTCAATAGCCTTTACCTTCTTCATAAAATCACCATCCTCTCCTGCCTTGTCGGTATATTTATAATGAAGGTAAATGTAGTCGTAATTTTCTATGTTTTTCTTTAAGTATTCTACAAGGTCACCAAAGGAATCACCTGCATCAGGGGTATCCATGCCCAGAATTCTGGTTACCCCCTTATACATAGGATAATTAGCCAGAGCAAGGGCCTTCATTCCCGTTCTGCTCTCAAAACTCTCCACCTTTGGCTTATAAGAATAACCGCGTAAAAGAACACCATTCGCCTTAGGTTCATCCTTCAAAACTTCTAAAATTTTACCAACAAGTTTGTTAACAATTTCGGCAGCTTTTTTAGACTCTGAATCTAAAGGCTTTGCTTCAAGAAGAGTGTAACCTTCCTTTTGTGGATCTGTATCGGTTATCCCATCCCTTAATCCCTCTCCCTTAAGAATTATAACAAAACGGTGTTCCTTACCAGGCAAAAAGTTTACTTTATATCCACCAATTTCCGCTATATTTTCTGAGAGCTTATTAACTATCCTTTTCATCTCCTCCGTCTCAATCCTTCCTGCCCGTCTATCCACTACCACTCTATCTTCCTTAATGGTACAGAAATTTGCCCTTATAGCAATCTCATCATCAGACATAATATAGCCAATACCGTAAGCCTCCAGAGCGCCCCTGCCTATCTCCACCTCCTCAGGATTGTAGCCAAAAAGAGAAAAATGGGCAGGTCCGCTTCCCGGCGTAATACCATAATCTACTGGAATTGTTAGGCCTAGGGTTGAACGGGGAGTGAGCATATCCAAGTTGGGTGTCTTTGCATATTCCAATTCCGTCTTGTTCTCAAAATCGGGGTGGGGAACACCACCAAGACCATCGACAACTAAGAATATTACCTTTGAATTATTTTTCTGATAAAGGTCTCTGATTTTCATATCCAACCTCCTCAAAAAGTTTCCTCAAAAATCAATTCTTCTTTTACTTTCTTAATCTTGACCTTAAAGACCCTTTCCATAAGTTTGAGGTCCACATCATCCTTTTTGCCAAAAAATTGAACTTCACCATTATCCAAAATCAAGATTTCATCTGAATATTTATAGGCCAGATTGACATCGTGAATTATCGTTATTATTGTCTTTCCGCTGGATTTCAGTCTCCTCAAGGCGCCAAGAAGCCAGAGTTTGTGGTCAATGTCAAGATGCGCCGTTGGTTCATCCATTATTATGATCTTGGAATCTTGAGCAAGAACCCTTGCTATTCTCACCCTTGCCAGCTCACCCTGTGACAATTCCGACAAATACTTCCTCCCCAGCTTTTGAATTTGTGCAACTTTTTTCGCAGTCTCGATGATGGAATAATCAACTTCTGTAAAACCAGCAAAACCTGAAACATAGGGATATCTTGCCAATTCTAAATAATCATCAACTCGGAGAACATCGTTGTGGATTATCTCCGTTGATGGGAGTGCGGAAATGTATTTAACAAACTCCTTTCTTTGATAATGGGTTACATCTCTTCCCCAAACGAAAACCTTACCCGGATCCGGTTTTATTATACCGGTTATTAGTCTAAATAAAGTGGTTTTTCCCGATCCATTTGGCCCAATAATTGAAAGAAAAGTCCCATCTTCCACCGCAAAATTGAGGTCCTTGAGAACCGGGACAGGAGCATTTTTCTCATATCCAAAACTCAAATTTCTAACTTCTATCACTTTCATTTCTCTGTCTCCACAAAATCCAGAAAAAGAACGGCACAGAAAAAATACCGAGAATTATACTCAATGGCATTTCAACAGGAAATAAACTTTTAGAAATAGAATCAGCTATTAGTAAAAGTAGCGCCCCTCCCAATCCGCTGGCCGGAATTAAAACGGAGTGCTTTCCACCGATTAGCATCTTTACAATATTTGGAACCATTAGCCCAACAAAGCCAATTGCTCCGGTTACTGAAACAATAAGTGCAGTGGTGGCAGATGAAATTAGAAAGATAAAATTTCTAACTTTGTGGACATCCACACCCAAACTCAGGGCTTCTGCGTCTCCCAGTGTAATTGCATCCAATTCTTTATATTTCAAAAGAGTAAGATTTGAAAGAATAAAGGCCAAAAATAGAGTTAAAAAGATCAATATCAACTCTTCCTGTGTTGCAACAATTCCGGTATAACCCCATAGTTTATAGAGAATTTCAGAAAGGACTTCCCTTTTGAGTACAAGGATTAGGAAGACAAGGCCATTGAAGAAAAAGTTTAAAAACAAACCACCAAGGATGAGGAGTTCCTTGACCAGTGCTCCTTTGATTCTCGACAAATAGTAGATCAAAAATATTGTTCCAACGGACATAGCAAAAGCTGGTATCGAAACAGCGAGGCTTAAATTTATGCCAAATAAACGCGTTAGAGCAATCCCAAGGAGAGCTCCCGAAGAAACACCAACAATGTAAGGATCGGCAAGGGGGTTTTGCAAGATGGTTTGCAAGAAAGCACCGGCCACTGAAAGCACGTATCCCGCAATAAAGGTTACAATTAGCCTTAATAATCTGATCTGAAGTATAGGCTTTACTGGTATCTTATATTGAAATCCCGTGAGATAGAAATATGCAAAAAAGACCAGCAGAAAAATCAATACCAAAAACCCGATAAGCCACTTCTTTCGCATTGATAAAATTTTAAAGTATTTACATTGATTGGACAAAGGAATCTATTTATAATGTAAGCAAAGAAAGGAGGGAAAGATGTCCATAGTGAAACCCTTTAAAGCAGGAAGACCAAAGAAGGAATTTGTGGAGGCGGTTAATTGTCCACCTTATGATGTGATTTCAACAAAAGAGGCGAAGGAGATTTTCCAGAAAAACCCATTGAACTACGTGAAGGTTATAAGACCCGAGGTCCACTTCCCCGATGACTATGACCCATATAGAGAGGAAGTCTATTTAAAGGGCAAAGAAAACCTTATAAACTACTTTAAAGAAGGGATCTTCTTCATTGAGGACAAGCCCTCATTCTACATCTATGAAGAAATAATGGGCGATTTTAGGCAGGTGGGACTCGTTGGCGTTTTCTCCTGCAAAGAATACGAAGAGGGGAAGATTAAAAAACACGAATTGACAAGGGAAGAGAAGGAGATAGACAGGGCGAAACACATTGACATACTGGGTGCTCAGACGGAACCCGTTTTTCTCGCTTACAGGTCCTGGGAGAAATTGGATAACCTGATCTTTGAAGGAACAAAATTCCCAAAGGAATACGATTTTGAGGCAGACGGTGTAAGGCACATTCTATACCTCGCAAAGGACGATGGGTATATAAAGGAAATTCAGAGACTCTTTGCTGAACTTCCCCACCTCTATATCGCTGACGGTCACCACCGCTCCCAGGCCGGGTGGAGGGTTATGAAGTGGAGGTCGGAGAGAAATCCCAACCACACTGGAGAAGAAAATTACAACTTTTTCCTCGCCGTAGTCTTTCCACACAACATCCTCCACATCCTTGATTACAACAGGGTTGTGAAGGACCTCAATGGACTAACCAAAGAAGATTTTATTAAAAAGCTTGAAGAAAAGTTTGAAATTCAGGAATTAAATACTCGTGAGAACGACTCCAAGCCTAAATCGCCTCATACCTTCAGCATGTACCTTGAAGGGAAGTGGTACAGCCTTAAGGCAAAGCCCTCTATAATTAATGAAGAAGACCCAATTAATTCCCTTGATGTAAGTATATTGCAAAACGAAGTCTTGGACCCTATCCTCGGCATCAAAGACCCGAGGAGGGATAAGAGAATTGATTTCGTGGGAGGAATAAGAGGACTTACGGAGCTGGAGAAGCTGGTTGACAGTGGCGAATTCAAAGTGGCCTTTGCTTTATACCCCACCTCAATGGAGCAACTCTTCCGCGTGGCAGATGCAGGTATGATTATGCCCCCCAAGTCCACCTGGTTTGAACCCAAACTGAGGAGCGGGCTATTCCTGCATTTACTGGATGAAATAGTTTAATAACTTAGTTCACAAAGCAGTTAGGTTTTTGGCGAAAGGATATTAAATGGCTTTTATAGTAGAGTTAATCATTTTAGCTCAGCTAAACATCCTGCATGCCGGTTCCCTTTCCGCTATGATGGACGAAGTTGCGAGGGATTTTACAAAAGAAACGGGAATAAAAATTACGAGAAGGGCAGGAGGAAGCCTTTTCCTATCCCGTTTAATCAAAGAAAGACGTGTTGACTGGGATATTTTTTTCTCTGCTGATTACCGGATAATTGAAGACTTAAAACCGGCATTCTGTGAAGAAGTTATACCCTTTGCGGGAAACGAAATGGTGATAGCCTATACAAATAAAAGCAAATACTCCAAAGAAATTCGTGAGGATAACTGGATTGAAATTCTCTCAAAACCTAACCTCAGGATTGGTAGGGCAAACCCCGAACTCGACCCATGTGGTTACAGAGCCCTTTTAATTTTTGAAATCGCAAAAAAACTCTATCCTGACAAGAAAAATTTAGTAGATAAAATACTTCAAAACTCATCAGAAAAAAATGTTAGACCAAAGGCTGCGGAAGTGGCTAACTTACTGGAGTCTGGTGAGATAGATTACGCCTTTTTATATCTATCGGAGGCATTAACAAGGAACGTGAAATACATAAAGTTGTCTGACTCGTTGAATTTCAGTAATCTAAAACTAAATGACTTTTACAACGAGTTCTATATAAAATTGAAAAACAGCACTGAAATCAGGGGCGACCCGATTATTTATGCCTATTGTGTCAATAAAAACTCCAAGAATAAAAAGGCAATCAACGACTTTCTATCCTTTTGGGATAAAAAATACAGGGAATACCTCAAAAAATATAATTTTCAAGACATAATGCAGAAGTAGTTTTTACAAAAGGAGGGATAAAATGGAAGAGGCAAAGTGGGGTGGTCGAATTTCCTTCATCCTCGCCGCCATAGGCTCAGCAATAGGACTGGGAAACGTGTGGAGATTCCCTTACATAGCCTATAAATATGGTGGCGGGGCCTTCTTAGTAGCTTATGTAACCGTTTTAGTTCTCATAGGAATACCTATGCTCTTACTGGAATTCTCCATTGGATATTATTTTAAAGGTTCTGCTCCTTACAGCATGGATAAACTAAGCAAAGGTATAAAGCCGAAGCTTAACTTGGAATGGGTTGGCTGGTTCGCCGTGTTTGTAGGTTTTGGAATTGTCACTTATTACTCAGTAATTATGGGGTGGTCCTTTGATTATCTCTTTTACTCCATCAAAACAGCTTGGGGGACAGATCCTCGTGGATTCTTCTACAATAAGGTCTTAGGTCTTACTGATCATGTCTTTAATTTTGGAAAGATTAGTTGGGTAATAGTTTTGGGCCTTATAGCAAGCTGGATCTGGATTGTTCTCTCCATCTGGAAAGGTGCGAAGACTGTAGGCAAGGTCGTTTACGTGACTGTTACATTACCTTGGGTTCTTCTATTAATTTTCGTAATTCGCGGTTTGACATTACCGGGAGCCATAGATGGTGTCAATTACTATCTTACCCCTAATTGGAAAGAACTCCTCAATCCCGCTCTCTGGCACGCTGCCATCTCTCAGGTGTTCTTCTCCTTAACTGTTGGGTTTGGTGTTATGATCGCTTACGCCAGCTTTTTACCTGAAAATTCGGACATTGTAAACAACTCCATAATTATTGCCCTTGCAGATGCTGCGACGGCCTTCGTCGCTGGGTTCGCAGTCTTCTCAACCCTCGGATACTATGCCAACCTGCAGGGTGTTCCAGTTTCAGAAGTTATGAAAAGTGGACCCGAGCTGGCCTTTGTAACCTATCCAACAATAATCAGCAATCTCCCCTTTGCACCCCTTTTTGGTGTTCTATTCTTCTTGATGCTACTCACCCTTGCCATAGATTCGGCCTTCTCTCTTGTGGAAGCCTTTGTGGCTGCTTTAATGGATAAATTTGGAACGCCAAGAACTGCCACAAATATCGGAGTTGCATTGACAGCTTTAATAATAGGTCTTCTCTACACCACCGGAGCCGGTCTGTACTGGTTGGACATAGTTGATCACTTCATGAATAATTTTGGCTTGTTTACCGTGGCCTTCTTGCAAAGCTTTGTAGTGGGCTGGCTTTATGGACCCGAAAACCTGCGCTCCTTTGCAAACTCTGTATCAGACAGAGAAATAGGCAAGTGGTGGAACTTCTCCGTAAAATACTTAGTGCCCATCTCTTCCTTTGTAATCTTTGCGTTGGCATTGATAGACAGGATTAAAAGCCCATACGGTAATTATCCTCGTCTGGCGGAATTTCTTGGAGGCTGGCTCGTAATTGCAGTATTCTTAATTATCTCAGCAATTTTATCAAAGCTTAAAATGAAAAGGAGTCTATAACAATGAACTGGCAAGCAATAATTGTTTTAATCGTGGTGTCAATAATTTTATTCGGCGGGATAATTCAGGCAATTTACTACACAATCAGAAAGAAGAAGTAAGCGAAATTAAGTTAACAAATACCCCGCCGAATAAGTGCAGGAATCTGGCATGTTACGTTTTAAGTTTTAACCTTTATAGGGCATTTATCTTAAATAATCATCAGGAACCAAGAAAATCCTTATGGGATAGTCTTTCTGATATCTTTTGTCTTGACCGATATACCAGTAGGTTTCTTTAAAAGATGGATATTCTAAGGTTTCTGAAGAAATGGCAACGAGACCGGTTAAGAATAAACCTACGGTTTTGCCAAAATTGGAGAGTGGAATGGAAATAAGAAGCAAATAGAACAATATCATAAACAAAAATAAAAGCAAAAAATTCTTAGGCGCAGGAGTTGACGAAAGAAAACCGAAAGATTTGACCGAAAAAACACTCAGGGCAATTATTAGTACCATGTCTATCAATATGGCAAGACGACTCCTCCAGAAGTGCTTTTTATGAAGCCTGTAAAGGTTATACTTCTTCTCGTCCAATTTAATCGCCGATAACCACTCGTTGAAATCCATGGCTCACCTCAAATAAAATGTTGCCTGCACAGTTATCATAACCTCCTTAATCCTGCTTTCCGTATTGTACGTCCCATAATCTGAAATCTGAATTGTATTAGGTGCCATGACCTGAACCACGCCCATTCTTGCAGATTTTACCCTCCCAACCTTTCTTCCGGAACTCTTTGCAATCATCTCAGCCCTTCTTCTCGCATCCTGCATTGCATCGTTAAGCAAAGATATTCTTAAATCCCCAAGTCCTGTGTAGTAAAATTCCAAATTATTGGAAGTAATATTCACTCCCTTTGTAACTAAATCGTAAATCTCCTGAGCAGCCTTAACTATTTTGTCCACCTCCTTGCTGGTTACCGTAATGGTCTGATTTAGCATGTAGTACATTCTGTCACTCCTCTCTGTGTAGAGCCAGGGATTACTTGTATATATCTGGGAAATCTCAATAGCGCTGTCCTGAATTCCTACCCTATTAAGAAAATCCCTTATCATTTTCAAATCCTTTGCCACTAAAGGGTAACCTTCATTTAAAGTGGGAGAAATACGCTGAATAGTGATGTTCCATCTGAGCATATCTGAATCAACGACCTTTCTTGCTGAACCTGTTACGGTAATAGTGTTATCCATTTGCCTTATGCGGTACAATGTAGCAGACACAATAATGGCTGATAGAACCAGTCCAAAACTAAGAATTAAAGCTGAAAGCCACTTATCAATACCAATTTTGTTAAAAAATTTATCCACTTTCCCTCCTCTCAGTATTTTGTACTTATGGGAGACCTTTACTTACCCTGAAGGGCCCTAACTATCTCCTCGGCAAAGGCCTTTGCTGCGTCGGGACCGCTTCCCGTAATAATCCTTCCATCCCTCTCCACAGGCTTGCCGGTATAGGTTCCTCCACACTTGTTAATCTCGTCGCTTGCAGATCTCCAGACCGTTGCCTTCTTTCCCTTTAAAAGACCCGCTCTGGCGAGGGTTCCAGGGGCAAGACAAATGGCGGCCAGAATCTTTGACTCGTCCTTGTAAAATTCTACAAGCTTCTCGTGGAGTTTTTTGTCATCCCAGTAAACGGGAGAGCCCATTCCACCCACAAGGACAACGGCATCGTACTTTGAGAAGTCCTCATCGTGGACCTTCACATCGGGCTTAACCACAGCGCCCAGCATCCCCTTGGCAGGTGTGGTATCGGTGGAGGCAATGGTTACCTTAATTCCGTTCTTCTCAAAGATCTCCTTAGGAACAAGGAGCTCCTCATCCCTGAAGTTCTCATGGGCTATTATCATTAAGACCTTTTTGTCCATCTTTTTTCCTCCTGCTAACAAGGTCAATACAATCAAAAACAGGTTTAACATACAAACACCTCCTGGTGTCTTTAAAAATATTAATTCCACTCACATATAAAGTCAAGGGGGAAAGCTTGTGTAAAAGCAAGGCACTCTCAAACCAGCGTCATCCATTTAAATAATCCCTTTTACCAAATTCGCCTCTCCATCCTTATACTTAACCAGTGATTCTGGTTCTCGGCGATTTGCATCTTGGATTAGTCGAAAATGACCCTAAGATTCAAAGGTTGGAGCAACTATTTAAAGAGTTTTCCGATATTGAAATCCTTATTCTCCTTGGTGATATCTTTGACTTCTATTTTGAATGTCCAGAAAAAGTTAAGGAAATTTATGGTCCTGTTCTTAATCTCCTGGAAAAAGAAGCCAAAAAATTCCCTATTTTTTACTTACAGGGTAACCACGATTTCTTTCCCCTTGGACTTCTCAGCGAAATAGGAGTAAAGGTAATCTCAAAGGACTTCATCCTCAACTATTCCGGCAAAAAGATCTACTTTACCCATGGAGACCTTTTAACTCTAAGCGGTAGAGCGACAAGTACCTTCCTCACCTTCCCACTGTGGCAAAAAATGGCTAAATTACTACCCTGCGAATTTATTTACTCATTGGCTTCAAGGATTTCCCGATGGTCAAGGAAGAGGTCCCAGGCCAAGCCATTAACTTCAAAGATTTTCCATAAAATAGAGGAACTATTAAGACAAAATGAAATTGTAATAACCGCCCACCTACACAATCCGATGATTGAAACATACCAAGGCAACAAGATCTACGCAAACCCCGGTGACTGGATCAAATTCTACACCTTTTTAACTCTGCAAAACTCCCATATTACCCTCTGGAAATTTGAAGGTTCTTTGATTGTAAAGAAGAAGGAGGTTAAAATTTAAGAACTATGAAAAAGAAATGGTTATTGTGGGTAATCCTTGGTTTAATACTCTTAAGCCTCCTGGAATCCTTAAGGACCAACAAACTTACCCCTAAACTCGCCATCGTGAGGATTGAAGGGACCATAACCGATTCCAAGGCATACACTGAAACCATAGACCAATTTGCAAAGAACCCGACGGTGCGGGGTTTACTCCTTGTAGTCAACTCACCGGGAGGAGGCATAGTTCCAACAGACGAGATCTACCAGGCTATACAGAGATTCAAAGCCAGTAAAAAACCCGTGGTCGCTTACCTGAGTAGCGTTGCCGCTTCCGGAGGATTGTACGCCGCCTGCGCTGCAGACTACATTGTAGCACACCCATTAACCCTTACAGGATCAATTGGAACCATAATAGAATATCCTTTTGTCAAGAAACTTATGGATAAAATCGGCGTAGACATAGTTGTTTTAAAGTCAGGCCAGGTGAAGGATATAGCCTCACCCTTCAGGGAACTCACAAAGGAAGAAAGGGCGATATTGCAAAACATAATAGAACAGGGATACAACAACTTTGTAGGGATTGTATCAGAATCCCGTAATATTCCAGTAGATTCTGTATTAAAATTTGCCGACGGGAGGGTTTTCACGGGGCAGGAGGCATATAAATTGGGTCTTGTGGATACCATCGGGGATATAAAAACAGCAAGGGATAAGCTTATTAAAATGGCCAAACTAAGGGAGCCCGTATCCTTTATAGAAAAGAGAAAATTACCATGGTTTTTAAGATACCTTGACCCCGAGGGGGCGAAATTTAACCCCCTGGAAATAAAATTTGATTACAGGATGGTGTTGCCGTGATAGAGAGATACTCAATCCCTGAAATCAGGGAGGTTTTTAAGGAAGTAAATAAGTTAAAGAGGTGGGTAACGATTGAACTCACTCACCTTAAGATTCTGGACGAAGAAGGTCTAATTCCAGCAGGTACACTCAGTGAAGTCAGCGAGAGAGTAAAACATATCGATTACGAAAGGCTGAAGGAGAGGGCAAGGGAACTGGAGAAACAAGTGGATCACGATGTAATCGCCTTTTTGATGGCTCTTGAGGAACAGATTGGAGAATCCGGTCGCTTCATCCACTATGGCCTTACATCCAGCGACATCGTTGACACTGCAAATGCATTAATGCTAAAGGAGGCCCTGGAAAAGCTCCTTTCCGAACTGGACAAACTCATTGAAACAGTCAAAAACAAAGCCCTTTATTACAAATACACGCCCATAATGGGAAGAACCCACGGTGTTTTTGCAGAGCCTACAAGTGTTGGTTTAAAGTTTCTCTACTTTTACTCAGAACTTCTGAGAAACAGTGATAGAATCCAAGAAGCCCTGAGTGAAATTTCCGTGGGGAAAATTTCCGGAGCTGTGGGTAATTACGTCTACCTTCACCCACAGATAGAGGAAAGGATTTTGACCGAGCTGGGACTTAAACCCGAGAAGGTTTCAACCCAGATTGTACCCAGAGATAGACATGCCTTTATGATGGCTCAGCTGGCACTTCTCGCGTCATCCTTAGAGAGGTTTGCCTTAGAAATAAGATTGCTGCAGAGAACAGAGGTGGGCGAATGGCTTGAACCCTTCGGTGGTGCCCAGAGGGGTTCCTCAGCCATGCCCCACAAGCGAAACCCCATAAAGTCTGAAAGGATTTGTGGACTAGCAAGGCTTTTACGCGGTTACATAATCCCTGCCTTTGAGAATATAGCCCTATGGCATGAAAGGGATATCTCCCACTCCTCCAACGAGAGGTATATCTTCGAAGATGCAATCTGCACCCTGTTTTATATGATAAGAATAATGAATTCTATCGTAGAAGGGCTTGAAATAGATACGAAAAGGATAGAGGAAAACCTCACTAAATACGGAGACTTTTACTACTCCCAGGCTCTACTTCTCCTTATGGTTAAAAAGGGACTTCCCAGAAAGGATGCATACGAGATTGTCAAAAGAATTTCCCATAGGTCCTTTAAGGAAGGAACAAGCCTGAAGGAAAATGCCCTCAAGGACTCTGAACTATCAAAAATTTTAACACCCGCAGAAATTGACGAAATCTTTAAAACTGATTTCCTGAGAAATATTGACGAAATCTATAAGAGATTTGGACTTATTTAAAAATCAGCGAAGGGTCGGCGGGTAAGTCAAAATCACTCTTAACGCCTTTATCTAAGTAATAGACCCCCACACCCGCTACCATTGCACCGTTGTCAACAGTAAATTGTGGCTCAGGAAAGTGAACATTTATATCTTTGAGTTCTTCAGTAAAAACCTTCCTTAACCGTGAATTCATACTTACACCACCCACAACACCAAGATTTTTAACAGGAATCTCATCAAGGGCCCTTTTAACCTTTTCAAGAAGCATATCCACCACGGCCTCCTGATAGGAAGCGCAGAGATGGGAGAGGTTCTCCTTAACAAAATCCATCCCCTTTTCCCGGATGTAATAAAGGGCTGAGGTTTTAAGGCCGCTGAAACTCATGTTAAAGCCTTCCAATTTAGCCCTGGGGAATCTGTGGAAGTTTGGATCTCCCTGAGAAGCGAGCCTGTCAATCTGCGGACCGCCGGGATAGGGAAGTCCCACCATTTTGGCAAACTTATCAAAAGCTTCTCCCGCGGCATCATCCACAGTACCGCCGAGGAATTTATACTTCCCCGGTCCCTCCATTAAGACCAGTTCTGTATGTCCACCACTGACAATAAGGTAGAGAATAGGCTCCTCTGGAAGCCCCCTATTGAGGAAAATGGAGAACATATGGGCTTCAAGGTGATTGATTCCCACAAAGGGCTTATTGAAAAAATAAGCCAGTGATTTGGCAAAGGCAAGGCCCACAAGAAGAGAACCCACAAGACCGGGGCCATGGGTCACTGCTATCCCGCCAACATCCTCAATTTTGAGGTTTACCCTTTTCAAAGCCTCCTCAGTGAGTGGAAGGATCAATTTAGTATGCATTCTAGAGGCAATTTCGGGAACCACTCCCCCAAATTCACTGTGCTCCAGATGGGTCTTAAAGACATTGGCAAGGACTTTGTAATTGTTATCTACTATACCTATGGCGGTCTCGTCGCAAGAAGTCTCTATTCCAAGGACAATCATGGCTTAAACCACTCTCACGCCATCAATAAATACCATCTCAACAACGGCGTTAATATCAAAGGGGTGCTTATTAAAGACTACTATGTCAGCATCGTATTTCTCTTTTAATCTGCCTACCCTGTGACCAACTCCGAGGAAATCCGCAGGAGTAGAGGTTATCGCCTTAAGGGCGTCAATTTCGTTCAAGCCTTCCTTATAACTAAGAGCAGCATAAATGTTAAGATAATAAACAGCGTTAAAAGGATGGTCAGAGGTTAAAGCTACAGGAATACCGTATGAAGCGAGGATAGACGGATTTTTGAAACTCATATTTTTGGATTCAGGTTTGGAGCTCACACCAAAGAGGGGACCAACCGCTACACCCTTGACCTTCCCTTGAAGCTTCTCCGGAATCAATACCGCATCGGTTCCGTGCTCCAGAATCATATCAAAACCGAACTCCTCCTGAAGCCTCAAAGCAGTTTCAATGTCCTGAACGGAGTGGCAGTGGATCCTGCAGGGAATCTCTTTCTTTAAAACCTTAAGAATATTCTGCAACTTGGTCTCGGGAGCTCCCCTTTTCCTCCACTTCTCTTCAAGGTACTTAACACCCTTTGAGAACCATTCCCTTATGAGGGATGCAGTCGCCATCCTCGTGGAGGGAAAGGACTTCTTATCCCTGTAGGTCAATTTGGGGTTTTCACCGAGGGCCATTTTAAGTCCTGCATCCTTCTTAATAACCATATCCGAAAGGAGAGCCTTTTTAAGTTTAACCACCGAACCCATCCCACCTATGGGATTTGCACTTCCGGGTGTAACAAAGACCGTTATAACTCCGCTCCTTAAAGCCTTCTCAATAGCAGGGTCCTGGGGATTAATAGAATCTATGGCGTAGAGGTGAGGAGTCACAGGGTCCGTTGCCTCATTGATATCCGAGTACTCACGAGGTGCCCCTTCATCTTTCATTCCAAGGTGAGTATGGGCGTCAACGAGACCCGGTAAAATATACTTCCCCCTTAAGTTTAATACCTCAACTCCTTGAGGAATCCTTTTTCTCCTTAAAACCTTAACTATCTTTCCGTTCTCAATGAAGATAGCTCCGTTCTCAATAAACTCCTCACCGGTGAAAATCTTGCCCCCAACAAGGACCAGCATAAAACCTCCTAAATGTATAGTGAGTCTCTACCTTTATACTCGTAGATAACTTTCCCGCTAATGATAGTATAATGCACCAGGAACTTGGGGTCCAGCACTTCTCTCTCGGTTATCACTATATCCGCATCCTTTCCCTTCTTTATACTTCCGATCCTATCTTCAAGGCCGAGAATTTTTGCCCCATTAATTGTCATGGCCTTAAGGGCCATCTCTTCCGACAAACCATATCTCACCGCAATCTGAGCGGAGTAGAATAGCCCATAATGGGGAATAACGGGGAAATCCGTAGTAAAGGCAAAGAGGACCCCCTTCTCTTCGTAAACCTTAGCTGTTTCTGGGGTCCTGTACTTCAATTCCTGCTTTATGCGGGTCGTTATGGTAGGACCCAAGGCACAGGGGATATTCTCCTTTGCAAGGATATCAGCAATGAAGTGCCCCTCAGTTGAATGTTCTATAGTGAACTTAATACCAAACTCTTTCATTATACGAAGAGCTGTTAAAATATCATCCTCCCTGTGGCAATGGACCTTGGCAGGATACTTACCCTCAAAGAGTCCCACTAAGGGCTCCAGTTTAAAATCAAAGGCCTTCTTATCCTTCTTTTTCTTTTCAATGTAATTTAAAGTATCAAGGAGAGCCTTTCTCATAACCGCAGCATTTCCCAATCGGGTTGATGGGGTTCTTTTCTGGGATGCATAAACCCTCTTCGGGTTTTCACCAAGGGCCATCTTTATGCCCGATGGATTGAGGAGAATTTCCCCGGTTGTTTTCGTTGCAATACCCTGACCTCCGATTACATTGGCACTACCGGGCATTACATTAACGGTGGTAATCCCAGAAGAAATGGCTTCTTTAAAGCCATCATCATGAAAATTAATTCCGTCAATGGCTCTCACGTGGGGTGTTACGGGGTCTGTTGCTTCATTACCGTCGGAGCCTTCAATATTCACACCCTCCTCCCACAAGCCCGTGTGAGTGTGGACGTCAATGAAACCGGGATAGATAAACTTGCCTGAAGCATCTATTACCTCTGCATCCTTAGGTATCTCAAGACTATCAGTAATGTCCAAAATTTTGCCATCTTTTATTACAACATACCCCCCATTAAGGGGTTTACCCTCCATAGTAAAGATCTTACCACCTTTAATTATTAAAATTTTTTCCATACCCATTCTCCTTCCAATAAATGACCAACCACCTCCGACCTTAGAGTATAAGGTGCGTCGGAAAGGAAAACAAGGTTTGCCTTTTTACCAACCTCTACGGTCCCCATCTCCTTGTCAAGTCCCAGAATCTTTGCAGGATTTAGAGAGATGGACCTCAGGGCATCAAGTTCAGAGATTCCAACCTTAACAAGAAGAACAGATTGTAAATACAGAAGATGAACAGGCACTACTGGATGCAATGTGGTAAGTGCAAAAAGAATACCCTTGTCATAGAGAGGATAAAGATTCTTCACATAGTGGTTCCTCTGGTGATACATTCTTCCTGCGATAAAATATGGGCCTGCGATTACAGGAACATCTTCCTTCTTTAGAATATCTGCGACGAGAAAGCTATCCTCAGCCTCCTGCAGAATAACATTTAGGTCGTATTCCCTCTTTAACTCCAGCGCCTTCTCAATCTCATCACGGGTATTTACCGAGATTTTAACCGGAATCTCCTTTTTAAGCACCTTAACCAGAGTTTCCATTTCCAAGTCTTTCTCCTTCTCCTTTTTCTTTTCGTATTCTTTGGCCTTCTCCAGTTTCTCTCTGATTAGAGCAACAACACCCATTTTTGTGGAAGGATATTTCCCTTCAGAACGCCACTTTATCCTGGAACTGAAGTTCATATTAACCTTTAGTGCGGACGGGAATACCTTAACCATCTCATCGGCCGTTTTACCCCTAACAGAGAATACCCCTTCAAGACCTGAAAAGACAGCAGAATCACCCGGAGAACTTACAAAACAGGAGACTCCCCCCTTTGCTGCATCTTCAATTCCTTTATCCTTAGGATAGAAGGCATCCAAACTTCTGAGATACGGGAGTGAAGGAGAAGTTCCTTCGTCAGAGTCGTAGTAGTTGAAGCCTGCTCCCTCCTCTGCAAGACCAATTTGAGTAGATGGATCAATAAAGGAAGGGATAACCGTGAGTCCGGATGCATCCACAAAATCGCCGCCTTCAGGTTTTTTCCGTGTAATATCGGTGATCACACCATTTTCAACAACAATGTGATGATCTTCCAGGATCTCATTACCTCTTAAGGTTATCACCTTACTAACCTTGAAAACTCTCATAGTAACTCCTTTTGAAACATATTTTTTAGTTTCTAACGCGAACAATCAAAAAGAAACGGAGGCGCCCCTGTAGGGGACGCCCCCATATAGTAATATTGATAGACTAAACTCGCACTATCTAACCAGAATCACCTTTCTCTGTTCCAGATAACCACCCGCTTCTACTCTTACAATATAAATACCTGCTGGTAAATTCCTCAAATCTACTTTTGCCATATTATTTTGAACAGAAACTGTATAATTCGCAACTCTCGCACCCTTGACGTCAAAGACGGAAATTTTAGCCTCTCCAGAGGTTACAGCTGAGAAATTCAAAACACCTTTTGAAATCGAGGGGATCCGGATGCCTCCATTTTGGCTCTCACATACATCTGTCATTACATCCCAATACCTAACATAAGCACTGTCCACATAACTAAGTAAATTACCAAGTGTGTTTGCACCTGCAACAACAAAAGCAACTTTTACAGAATCATATGGCGGAATATCTAAGGGGCCTGCCGAAACCACTGTAGACCAGTCATAGGATCTATTGGTAGTGAGCACTCTATATGTACCATTTAAAAACTTAATTTCAATACTATCTGGGAGGCCATAGTAAGGATAAACATACGCATCATGGTCTATTACCGACCAGTTTGAAATTAATGGTCTTTGAAGCCTTGAAGGGTTAATAATAGCAGTTCCAATAAAGGTTGTGGAATAATAGAGATAGGCCAAATGTCTTGTTGTATCAACGCCACCTGTATTTGAGGTCGCATTTTCAATGTCCCAATCAGTGAAAAGTCCTGTATAAAGGCCGTTAATTGGATTAGCGGATGAGTTATATAAAGTATATTCCAGAATTACAAAATTTTTACCAACGGTGTCATTAAAGGTGTACCCCCTCTGATACACAATTAATCCCTTAGCAAGTGAGCCTGCTCCTGCATCACTGAAAATTGCCTGAGAATACTCATAGTAAGGGGGATAAGGACGGGTCATAAACACTCTTCCGTCTGGGTCTGTTAAGGTAATCCAATCGGCATCATCTACGCTATTTCCTTCATAGTACCTATCAATAACATAAGGATAGTTGGTACCAACAGCAAAACTCCCATAATAAAGATGGGAAGCCGAATTTGAAGGATATCTGCATCCTGACCCTTGAGTTCCCTGTGAACTCATATATCCAAGGGCACCGTACTTAGTAACTGTTAAAACAATGTTACCTGGGGCGTGGTCAGCATAATCTTGAGGTGGAACCCCAACAACCAAGTTAAAATCATAACTCCATTCATAACCACCTTCACAACTCAAATAGAGAGTGAAAAGAATGGAAGTTCCACCAGGAGTTGCAGGTGAACTTACTACAATAAATGGATCACCTTCATTCGTAACCTGTGAATTAGTTGGAATTGAACTCCAGAAATAGGTGCTGTCTGTGATTGTGGCATATGGAGAAGTCGTTCGAAGAACTGCGTTAACATCCTGTGCATCGGTGCCATTATTCTTGATTGTAACAGTAACGCTGACCTCCTCCCCAGGGTCCCAAAGTGAATTGTCATTTGCATCATTAAAGGAATAGTTCAATAAAACTAATGCGGGTGCATCAGGAGAAGGCGTATTTAGAAGAGCCCTGTATACATTCAACCTTCCCCAACCGAAGTCGTTATTAGGATACGGCGCACCTTGAGTTGGCTGGTCAGCATTGTCGAGCAATATGGAATAAACCTGGTTAAAATCAAGATTGGGATTCTTTTGAAGGAGTATTGCAATGGCACCAGCCACATGGGGTGTGGCCATGGAGGTACCATCCCAGGATTCGTAGCCACCCCCAGGAACGGATGAGGGAACACTAACGCCCGGTGCAGAAATATTTGGCTTTATAAAATTCCAATCAGACCTTGGCCAATATTGGTTATCATCCCATGGTGATCCAGTAGGTGCAGGGCCTCGAGAGGAAAAATTAGCAATATTGTCACCATTATCTGTTGCGCCTACAGCTATAGTTGTTGGATATGAACCAGGAGAATTTATGGTACCAGCTCCAGGCCCATTATTACCTGCAGCAAACACGGGAACAATACCTAAATTTCTCCAATTTATTACATCATCCCAATATTCTGTACTTGCAGCCGCCGTGGAACCCCAAGAATTCGATACTACCTTTATGTCCACTCCCTGACCCTTCCATTCAGCAATCTTTTGAAATCCTGCGTGTATGGCATTAACAGTTGTGCTACCCTGAGAATCAAAGATTTTTACGCTGACAAACCTTGCACCCGGAGCAACACCAATATCGTTTGTGAAAGGTCCTAATCCGTCGCCACCAAGAATGGTCCCTGTGCAGTGGGTACCATGTCCATGGTCATCAATTGGATCAGAATATCCTGTAATTGCATCAAACCAATACCCCAAGAACTTACCCCTGATGGCGGGATGGCTTGTATCTGCTCCTGTATCCATAACACCAACCACAATTCCAGAACCGTCGTAACCCATAATCCAGCAAGAGTCAGCCTTAACCTTTGAGATGTTCCATGTAGGAGCTTTAACCTCGTCTTTAATTTCACCGGATGGAGTAGCAGCTTGTAATTTTATTTCATAATTATCAACAATATAATCAACCTCATCCCTTTTGGCAATCCACTCGATCACATCCTTGGTTGCCTTTATGTAGAAACCGTTGAAAATCCAATAGGGTACAAGAGCTTCAATCTTGTCTGAGAAGTTTCCAGAAATATAAGTAATCATCTCTCGCTGGGAGTTTTCACAAAACCTCTTCAATTCGTCAACATATAACGAAGGAGGAAGTCTTTTTATCCCTTCGTAATCTGGTGAAGCCTTGAGATGAACAATAGCCTCAATTTTATCTTCAGGTGAGGCCTTTTCCATCTGCTCTTTTAAAGCAGGATACAGGTATGCATTGGAAAGAAGCAACACATTTAAAATAAGATTTAACATAAACACCTCCTGATTTTTTAATTATAAATCAACTTAAAATTTTTCAAAGTAAAACATCGTAATCGCCGAGAACAAAGTCCCACTCAAATTGTCGTCCAATTTCCACGGCAATACCTCAGAAACGGCACCAGCAATTGCACCAAAAATTACCAGTACAAAGGGGAACCCAGTAAGCAATGTGAAGACATATCCTATGACCATACTAAAAGCCACATAGGCAATGGATCCTTCCAAAGTCTTTTCAAATATTTTGTGTCTTCCAAACTCAAGTCCCATTAATTTGGCAGCCATGTCTCCAAAAACTGGGAATAAGACAGAACAACATGCCACCTCCTTTGGGAAAATAAGGAAACTCAAAAAGGCCGAAACTGTAAAATGGGTCATGCTGGAAAAGGTCTTTTCTTCTTGGGACTTAAAGGCGAAATTCAAGGTGGTCATAACGAGCCTATTAATTCCTGCTTTAGAAAGTCTTACCAGATCAAAAATTAGAAAAACACCCGCCACAATACCAGTCAGGATCAAAATAGTATTCTTTGAAGTCCAGTAGTAAATTAAAATGTACAGCACCGCGAAGGGTCTTGCTATGAATCTGGACCATTTGATGGTAGTGCGAGTCCTTTCGCTTAGCCTGTAACCTGTCCGAATTCTGTTTAATAGGGAAATAGTGAAGGTATGGACGAAAAAGGGAAAAAGGGAGATTACCTCGGGAAGGTTTGAGTGGGAACCCATTACAAGATATAAAATAGGTAAAATCAAGAGCCCGGAAACCCTTGAAAATTTCGTAATATAAGCAACGGCTCCCGCATAAAAGAGTAAAAGGAGAAAACCATCAAGGAATTCCTGACGGGTAAACAGGTAAAAGAAGGCGAAGTAAAGAATTATACCCATTGAGGTGGCTTCGCCCTGACCTCCTCTGAACCTTAGATAAAAGGGAAAGACATGGCCTAATACAGCGAAATAGGAGATTAAAAAGTTGTATGGATAGGGCACTCCAAGTCTAAGCGCTACAAAAGCTGAAATCAATCCCTTGGAGAGGTCAAAAAGTGCGGTAAAAGCAGCAGGAGCAGGACCAAGTATTTTGTAAGTGTTTATCGTTCCAGCGTTTTTTTCGCCAACTTCCCTTATATCAATTCTTTTGAGAATCTTGCCCCAAAAATAGGCGGGCGAAATAGATCCAAATAAATAGCTTATACCAGCCGAGGCCAAAATCTTAACCATAGCATTTTTATTATAAAGTAAACTTGCCTTATAATATAATTATGAATTTTGTTGCAGTTATTCTTTGTGGTGGTAAAGGAGAAAGGTTTTGGCCCCTCTCCAGAGACCAAAATCCAAAACAATTCCTCAAAATTAAAGGCGAAAAAAGCCTGATGGAGCTAACAGTAGAACGTTTGATGAGAGTGGAAGGTTTAGAGGAAATAATATTGATCTCCAATGAAAGATTCATGGACAGACTCGAGAAAATGTTCCCAGAGGCAACAAAGATTTACGAACCCGTTGGCAAGAATACTGCTCCGGCCTGCGCGGTTTCTAATGAATACCTAAAAAGAAAATACGGGGATACAATCGTTGGCGTTTTCCCTTCTGACCATTACATAGAGAACGAGGAACTGTTTTTCTCCGCCATTAAGGAAGGAAAGAGATTGGCAAAGGGTGGCAATATCGTAACCATTGGCATAAAGCCAACAAGACCTGAAACAGGATATGGCTACATAGAAAGAGGAGAACCCCTTTCACCAAAGTCTTACAAAGTAATAAAATTTCACGAAAAGCCGGACAGGGAAACAGCGGAAAAATACATTAAAACAGGTAATTTTTACTGGAATGCCGGTATTTTCCTCTGGTCCACAACCACCTTTGATGAAGCAGTGAAAAGTTTCCTTCCTGAATTCTACACGATTTTAAAAGAAAAGGACCCTGGAAAAGACCTTAAGGACATTTACAACCTTGCCCCCGAAATTTCAGTAGATTACGCCATAATCGAAAAGGCGAAAAACATTGCGGTGGTGGAGGGCGAATTCTTCTGGGAAGACCTGGGATCCTTCCCGTCCCTTGAAAGGATATGGACAAAAGATGAAAGTGGAAACATTACAATAGGAACATGTGTTACTTTAGAGTGTAAAAATTCTATCTTTATTCAGAATGGTCCCATAATCACAGGATTTGGCCTTGACAGTTTTATAGTAGTGTCAACTCCGGATGTAGTGCTAATAATCCCGAAAGAGTATGCCCAAAAAGTCAAGGACCTTAGAGGAAAAATTAAGGAGCAAGGGTTAGAAAACATACTTTAAAAGGAGGTTTCTTATGCAAAGATGGAAGCTTTTGTTGCTCTCGGCATTCCTATTTGCCGGGTGCAACCTAACCATAAAAGAATGGAACAATAATAAAGTCTTGCCAATAGAGGTAAGTCTTCCTATTATTGATAGCACCTACACTATTGAAGAGTTCGTTAATAAAAATCCGACATACCTATTTGTGGGGAACGATACCATTTACTTTAGCGAAGACACAACCATTACAAACACCTATCTGGCAATAGATAGCACATTCAGCGTCTCCTTCGGACATAGTCTGCCAGACAAATTCGATTCAGCACAAACTTCTATAAACTCAAGAATACCCGCCATATTCGGAACTATAAAACTTAAAGGGAATGTGGTTCTACCATTTAATATGTCCGTCGTTTTTTCCTATTATCCTAAAGATTCTCCTGCAGAAAGTACAGTGGTTGAAATATCTTTCCCAAATACGGGTCCCACAGATACCACAATTCTTATTACTATCAACGATGCACTTTTGGGTGATTTTTCAGTAACACTCAGAGGACTAGGAACCTTGGGAGCCATACAGGTCGATACAATGTATATCTCCTACGCTATCCCTTTTGCCTTTGATTTCAGAGGAGACACTATTGTTTTTAACGAATTTAAGATTCCAATGGATTCAATAATCATAGAGTGGGCTCAGAAAGAGCTTATTGATACCCTTCAACTCTTCGCCAGGGGTGGTAATAGAATCCCCGCAGGGTTACACTTTGAAACTTTTTTAATTAACAAAACAAAAACAGATACAGCACAAGTCATCAATATACCTATTAACCCGGCCGCTACAGATAATCAAGGATTTGCATCTTCAGAAACTCCCTGGAATTTTGTAATAACCCTTTCCAGAGAAAATATCATGAAATTCTTCACAGAAGATACCCTTTACCTCGTGCAAAAAATCATTGTCCCGGCTCAATCGAGACCTTGCGTTATTAGAGTCCAAGATTACATAAATTACATAACCTACCTCAGAGTTCTCGGGAATTTAGATTTTGAAAAACTTTCAGAGGAATAAGGAGGGAAAAATGAGGAAACTAATTGCCACTTTGATTTTAATCGGTTTATCAAATGCTTACCCCATATTATCCTTTAACGGGGAATGGCTTGGAACCGGAGGTTATTTTGGACCATATGCTGCCTTCCATTCTCCACAAAATCTTGCCTCAAAGTATAATCCTTCCTTTGTATTGATTCTACCACATTTGCACACTGGTTTTAACAATAATCTGGTTTCTCTCAATCTATACAACGAACTTGCACCCATGGACACAATAACACCACAATTTAAACAAAAGATATTGGACAAATTGGAACACGGCTTCCAGATCAATTCTTACCTCGCAGTATCTCCTTTCGGACTATCCATTGGACCAGTCGGAATATCCTCTAAAATGGTTGGGGCATTCAGGGTTCAAATACCGACCGACCTATTCAGCATCGGCCTTTACGGACTACAGTTAGGAAATACCTACGATTTTTCAAGTCTGAATAGCGAAGCAATTGCATACCAGCAAAACACCCTCGGGTTTGGAATCCGAGAAAAAATTGGAGGTAAAAAGGTTCATTTTGGGCTTTCAGGTTCTTATATAGTAGGGCTCGGATATGCTAAACTGTCTTCAAGGACTGGTAGGATAACTGTTACTGACACATCCATATCAGTCAAAGATACAGTAGAATTTCAGTATTCTACTCCAAACTTTGTGTATAATCTTAACTCTTTCAGTTTCTCTGGCCTAAAACCTGCGGGGGCAGGATACACATTCACTTTAGGTTCGTCAGTTGAAATAACACCAAAGTTCACTCTGGGGCTTACACTAGAAAACCTTGTTTCAAGCATAAATTGGAACTCTGATTCTACTTTCAGAGGGCTTGCGGCTATAACATCTAACGATTTCAACCTATTTGACCTTTTCGAAGCAGACTCATTAAGGCAGATTTTCAGTGATACGATTGAAAGAACTCATGCAAGTTTCACCACCAGGTTGCCATTAATCCTCAGAATTTCAGGTATGTATGACTTTTATAGATTCCCTGCAAAATTCTACTTTGACTTGGAACAGGGATTCTCCAATACCGCGCTCTCTTCAACAAAACCGAAACTATCCCTGGCAATGGCTTTACATACCTTTATACCCATCTACATTGGATCAACGATAGGCGGTGGACAAAAACCAATTCTATCTCTTGGAACAGGTCTTGAACTCCCCTTCATGTTTGTTAACGTAGGAGTCTCCAATCAAAGTGGTTTTATAGCAAGTGCTGAAGGACTTTCGGCAACTGTAACTGCAGGATTCAGCAGTACAATCACTCAGAGAATAGAAGGAACCATATACGACTCTACCACAATGGAACCTCTGATTGCCAAGGTGGAGATCGTTGACGCAAGAGGAAAATCAAAAATCATATCCACTGACAAGAGTGGAAAATTTAAAATTAAGATTCCGTGGGGATACACAAAGATAACCGTAAAAGCAAAAGACTACACAACAAAGGAAACGAAGATCTTTGTTGATAAAAAGGAAAATGTTAAAACTGTCTTCTACCTTCAACCGATCGTCGGAGAGCTTATCGTCCTTGTTACCGAAGGGGCCACAGGCCTTCCAAAGGAATATGTAACCGTAATAATAGAAGACGAGGAAGGGAAAGCTGACACACTTCTGACCGATGAAAACGGCCGTATTTATAGGAAATACCGCGAAGGCTCTTATGCCATCAAAGTACAGGATGCCAACTACAAACCAATTTTCGAAACAATCACCGTAAAAGCCCTTGAAACTTTGTCCAAAAATTACGTTTTAGAATCCATTGTGGGTGAAGTGGTGGGTAAGGTAATCGATGCAAAAACAAATAAACCTCTTTCAGCAAAAGTGGAAATTTTTGACCTCTCCGATAATTTACTCTACACAATTACTACAGAAGAAAGCGGCATGTTTTACATAAAACTGAATGAGGGTATCTATAGAATAAGAGCAGAATCTGGTGAATTCATACCATTTACAGGAACCCTGGCAGTGGAAGGTGGCAAGAAGGTCTCAAAGGATATTGCCCTTTCCAAGCAAGAAGTCATCGAGACTCAGGGCGAGGTTTTTGGAAAAGTTGTAGATGCCAAAACTCTGAATCCTCTCACTGCAAATATCGAAATTTATGACACTTTAGGCAATCTGGTAGCAACTCTCACCACCAACGCACAGGGTGAATACTATGTAAAACTGGAAGAAGGATTCTACAAAATCAAGGTAGAAGCACCCCGTTACATTACATATGAAGGTTCTATCGCTGTTGAAGGTGGTAGAAAAACCACGAAAGATATTTCACTCCTTAAAGAAAAGATGGTCTTCACCTTTAGAAATATTTACTTCGAACTTAATAAAGCCGATATCAAACCAGAGTCTTACCCGGTACTTGACTCTATCGCTCTCTTCCTCAATGAGTATCCAAATGTTAAGATCGAAATTGGAGGCCATACAGACTCAAGAGGCTCTGACGAATACAACCTTAAACTTTCTCAGGCAAGAGCCAAAGCAGTTAGAGACTATCTCATCAAAGTACACAACATTTCACCTGAAAGACTTATAGCAAAGGGTTATGGTAAAACCAGATTGCTCGTATATCCTGAAAAGAGTGAACAAGATTACCAGATGAACAGAAGGGTGGAATTCACCATCCTCGGAACATTAGAAGAGTAGAAGGTTAAATCCTATCACAAAAATAGGGGGACTCTTGTGGTCCCCCTATTTATTTTTGATAAGCCAAAATTAATGCCTTATTTCAAAATCTCTATCTCCCACCACCGGGATTTCCACTGTTATTACTCTCTCAATTAATGCAGCAGGTGGACCCTCATTTACTCTCTTGACAAATTCATCCAGACTCCTTTCCTCACCCTCAGCTTCAATTTCTACAGAACCATCAGGCATATTCCTTACAAACCCTTTTATATCAAGGTTCTTAGCAATACGATACACAAAATACCTAAAGCCTACCCCCTGTACCATACCGTAAACCCTTAAGTACAGGCGCTTTGTTATCATAATTAACTCGTTATTAAACTCTTAATTGTTCTCTTAATCCCTTCCTCAAAGGTAATTTCATCCTTCCAGCCAAATTTCCTCAATCTATCCACATTCAGATAAACTTTGTAAACTTCGCCTCTTCGAGCTTCATTGTAAACAGCGTCTTTTTTATAACCGGTTATCTTTTTCATTAAACTAAATAGTTCGTTCACAGAAGTACCCTTACCTGTTCCAACATTAAAAATCCTCTCTTTCAGATTTTCAGCAACGGTCAACATTAAATTTGCCTTTGCCACATCGCCCACGTAAACAAAATCCCTCTCCTGATTTCCGTCGCCAAAGATATAACAATCTTTATCTTCCAGCATATTCTTCCCGAAAATAGCCACCACACCGGCCTCACCGTAAGGGTCCTGACGGGGTCCATATACATTACCGTACCTTAAAATAACGTAATCAAGCCCAAAAGTTTTATGATAATAGCGTATATACATTTCACCTGCATATTTGGAAATCCCGTAAGGGCTTAAAGGGTCAACGGGATGAAGTTCATCACAGGGAAGATAGATGGGGTCGCCATAAATCGCACCTCCGCTACTGGAGAATAAAAACCGTTTAAGCCCATAATTGATAGAGAGCTCTAGTAGATTCAAGGTTCCAAGAATATTTATTCTTGCGTCCTCTTGTGGATTCCTTGTAGAATTTATTACGCTTATCTGAGCCGCATGGTGATTAACGATATCCGGCTTTTCCATCTCAAAAACTTCCTTCAAACATTCTTTTTCCGTGATATCAATCTTATAGAATTTCGCCTTAGGATTCAGATGCTCGATCTTGCCCGAAGATAGGTTGTCTACAACAACCACTTCAAAACCATTTTCAATGTATAGGTCCTGAACATGGGAACCTATAAACCCACAACCACCTGTTAAAAGTACTTTCATAGCGAAATTATAAACTTGGAAAAACGAACAGGTTAATTAAAGCTGGAAATAGGCTACCAGGCACCCCCACCGCCGCCGCCTGCCCCTCCTCCGCTGAAGCCACCACTTCCACCACCGCCCGAAGAATGTGGAACAGAAAAGGCAGAGGAACTTAAGTAGGTTAAGGCAGGCCTGAAGTGAGATACACTTACGTACGATACCACAACTTTGTCCCTAATCTCATTATAAATATCCTCAAAAACCTTACCCCATTTTTCCTCCTCTCCAAAGGCAATGGCATAAGGCAAGAGTTTCATAAACATTTCTGGATTATCAATCGCAAACCTCTTCAAACGATCCTTTTCAACCCTGCTTATAAATTCCCTTAAACCTCTGACCTTTTTCAAGGCTTCTGCGCCTTTTAGAGTCTTTGCCACCATCAAATTGCTAAAAATGGAGAATACAACCACCGTTAAAATCGCTGAAAGGAAAGAAATCACAAATTGAATAGGGTCTCTGCCAAAGAAAAAGAAGTCGGAAATTATCAGCTGTCCGAAGAGTACTGCTATCCCAAGCCCCATATAATGCGCTTTCACCTTCTCTGGATTCTCGCTGAAATATCTCCTTTTTGTTAAATTCTCGTAAAGCTCTGAAGTAATCTCTTTCAATTCCACATAAAATTTATTCTTTAAATCGGAAATCTTGGTGGTTTTACCGTCTTTGCTGTATGCTGGTTTGAAGAGACTCTTTAAAATTATACACTGATGGGGTTTCAAAAATTCGTCACACTCCTTAAGCTTATGTAGAACATACTCCTTACGGTCCTTTGTTTCTTCAAGTTTTACATATCCGTTTAAAGCAAGGTACAGTATTTCTGACGTAATATCACGTGGATCCACCTTTTCATCAAAAATTACCCCCGCTTCCGCAGGACTCAGGTCCTCAGGAGGCTCATATTGAACGACCACACTCCCCACAAAGGGATCTCTACCTTTCCTTCTCCACCCGAAGAAAAGTAATAGAAATGATACAATGGGAATTGTAAGAACAATAAACAGCCTTAAATAGCTAGATATCTTTTGCCAGAAAGACGGCATCCTAAAGGTTCCCTTTGGAAATTCAAGTAAAATTGTCACTCCTTCATAGGGTTCAAGACTCCTCTTGCCTTTAAGGTAAATTCTGCGGTTTAAAGAATCAACCTTTATTTCAACTGATTGTTCCTTTCCACCATAATACCCTGAAAAGGAAGCAACGGAGGTGGGCATAAAGTCTCCACCCATTCCCACATCAGCAGAAACCTCTTTAATCGGCACACCCCATCCATTCCCTGTAAGATTCCAGATAAAATACCCTTTACTCAGACTATCAAAAACCACATTCTTAGCAATGTAAACAATCCGATACCTCTGAACACCAGTAACATAGGAATTGGGGTCACCTACCCTTATATTCAGATCCTCAAATCCCCTTTCAAGGCGGTAAGGAGTACCCTGTTTATCCAGATTTTCCACTTCAAGGACCTTAAGACTTACATCCATTCTCCTGAATTTTGTTGGAATAGTCCTGTAGATACCGTGCCTCCATTCATTCTGGAAATCAACGGTAATAACCTCTTCCACCCAAACCGCATTTTCAGGAAGGAGGTCCAGTTTAACCTCAAATTTCTGAATGTACCACGAAAGAAAAATTAAAACCAAATACATTTAAAAATGTTAAGGGAAAACTACAATCCACGCAATACCTTAAGCAGAGAAACAAAAATTACTACTTAACCCACGAACCTATCAATAACTTCCCTCAACCTCCTTGAGGTATCAGCGGGGTCATTTGCCTTCATTATGGCACTGGCCACCGCCACGCCGTCCACACCTGTCTTCATAACCTCTTCCACATTCTCTAAGGTAATTCCACCGATGGCAATCTTGGGCACATCACTTGACACTTCAACAAGCCTTTTCAGGTTTTCAATACCAATGGGCTCACCCGCATCGCTCTTTGTGGGAGTTGCAAAAATAGAACCAAAACTAATATAGTCAAAGGGACTATCCTTAATTCTCTTGTATTCCCTTTCATTTCCAACAGAAATACCGAGTATTTTTCCCGGCAAAAGCCTTCTCACCTCTTCAAGGGGTAAATCCTCCTGACCCACATGGACACCATCCGCCTCAAGGAGTAAAGCAAAATCGGGCCTATTGTTGATAAAGAAAAGCACATCCCTTTCCTTACAAATCTCAGCTAATTTCTTTCCTATTTCAAAGGCAATACCATCATCCACCCCTTTAAACCTGAACTGAACCGCAGTAACCCCACCCTCAATGGCCCTCTCTACCTTTTGATAGAATTTTTCATCAAAGTAGAGATAATCGGCAATTAAATAAAGCTTAAGCCTTTCCTTCATCGTTAAACCACCTTTACCAAAATATCTGCCAGCTTTTTACCCGAAAGGAGCATTCCACCAAAAATAGGGCCCATGCGTGGTCCTCCGTAGCAGGCACAGGCAGCCATACCCACCACGTAAAGCCCCGGAAAGACCTCACCCGTCTTCTCAACGGTGACTTTCTCACCCTCTTCAGCATCCATAGACCTTTCACCAATTATATCACCGGTTTCAGTGTTAAGTTTAACATCGTTTTTCCTGAGCAAAACCCTAACCACCTCAAGGTCATGACCCGTAGCATCCACCACTGCTTTAGCCATAAGGGTTATGGGATCTACGTGGAGCTTGGCAATTTCTATGGGCGATGCATTCACCACCACACCCCTGACTCTCCCATCTCTCAAAACCAAATCCTCTACAGATATCAAATTGAAAATCTCAGCACCCGCTTTAATAGCGTTGAAAATCAATCCACTGGCAAGTTCAATGGAATCGACAGAATAGAGGTTATCTTCCTCCTTTTTGTACTTTATTCCCATATCATCAAGTATTGGTAGGCAATCCTCCTCCACCACAGCGAACTTGAACCCCATGCCTCCACCCCAGGTTCCACCACCGAGGGAGAGTTTCCTTTCCAAGATGGTCACCCTTTTCCCGCTTTTACTTAAATAGTAACCTGCCACAAGGGAGGATGGACCCCCACCGGCAATTATCACGTCACTTTTAATAGCATTGATCAAACGTTCAAAGTGATTTCTGACTATAATTTCTGTAATTTTGCTTTCCTTCATCTTTAAACCTCCTCTATTTCAAAGTTTAAGTTTAAGGCAAATTCCTCGGGTTTTATTAAATAAAGTTCATCAAGGAGCTTAGCCATAAAGCTCCCGGGACCAACAGAATTTTTTAAAGCCCTCTCCCCTGCAACCCCAAAGAGGCCAAGGGCAAAGAGGGTGGCAAGGCCTTTATCCTCCACCACCGCAGAAAAGGCACCTATTAAAGATGTAACTGCACAGCCGGAACCAGTTATCATTCCCAGCATGGGAACGCCGTTTTTAACTTTATAAACCTTGTTATCATTGAAAATATAGTCTACGGGACCGGAGCTGGCAACTACTAATTTATTACTTCTGGCAAAATCTTTTGCCATATCCCTTACTTCCTCAGGCCTTACAGTGGAGTCTACACCCTTCGTTTTTCCTGCTATGCCACAAAGGGCCATTATTTCGGAAGCATTCCCGCGAATTACATCAAACTTAACTTCCTCAAAGAGTCTCTTGAAAAAATTATTTCTAAAAGGAGTTGCTCCGAGTCCCACAGGGTCAAAGATAACTGGTTTTGAAAGCTCATTGGCCTTTTTACCAGCCAGAATCATGCTCTCAAGAAGGGATTCCGACGGCGTACCCATATTCAACACTAGAGCATCAGCAATTAATACCATATCCTCCACTTCATCCTTCGAATGGGCCATAACGGGAGAGGCACCCACCGCAAGAAGCACATTGGCCTGAAAGTTTGAAGCCACGTAATTGGTAATATTGTGAACCAATGGCTTTCCTTCCCTTAAAATCCCGAGAGATTCCCCAGCGAGATCTTTTATTTTATCCATCACGGCATTACTCCTTGTTTATCAAGAATACACAATATTCACCACACATAGTGCAATTTCCCTCACCAGACCTCTCAATCCTTAACCTCTTGGATGTCTCAGGATGAATGGAAAGATCCATCATGGTATCCCAATCCAGCTCCTTCCGAGCCTTTGACATGGCATGGTCCCAATCCTTCGCACCCGGTATACCCTTTGCTATATCCGCCGCATGACCCGCTATCCTTGAAGCTATCACCCCCATCTTCACATCCTCTGCATTGGGTAATCCCAGATGCTCAGCAGGGGTCACATAGCAAAGAAACTCCACCCCAGCCCATGCAGCAAGGGCTCCGCCAATGGCACCAGTTATGTGGTCAAAACCGGGAGCCACATCGGTAACCACAGGACCAAGGAGATAAAGGGGGGCATCGTGGTTAAGATCCTTCATTCTTTTTACAGCCTCTTGAATCTTATGTAGAGGAACATGGCCTGGACCTTCAACAATAACCATAACTCCTTCTTCCCTCGCCCTTAAAACAAGCTCTCCAAGGGTCCTCTGTTCTTCCACTTCAAAATAGTCACCAGCATCCTTAATGGCACCGGGTCTCATTCCATCACCGAGGGAAAGAATTACGTCATATTTCTTGGCAAGTTTTAGGAGTCTATCATAATGCTCATAAAAGGGGTTTTCCTTATTGAAGGTTTTTGTGTAGGCAGCGAGGATAGCTCCACCGCGAGAAACTATTCCTTCGAGCCTTTGCCTTTTACGCAGTTCTGAGACAATTTTAGAAGTAACCCCAGCATGTATAGTCATAAAGTCCACACCCTCTTCCATTTGAGCTTCTAAGATGTCAAAGATCTCTTCCACATCGAGCCTAACAACTGAACCCCTTTTAATCCTTGCCATCGTTGCAGCTTCGTAAATCGGGACCGTTCCAACGGGAACCGTTGACCTTTCAAGGACCATTTTTCTTATGATTTTGAGGTCTTCAGAGATGGAAAGGTCCATAACCGCATCAGTACCTGCGTCAAGAGCTGCCTGTAGTTTCTCCATCTCTTCGGTCAGAGTCGACCTGTTAGTACTGGTTCCTATGTTGGCATTCACTTTGGTTCTCGTGTACCTTGAGAGTATAAAAGGATTTCTCTTTGTGCGGTATCCGACCACTACAGCCCTTCCTTCTGCCACTTCCTTAGCCATGAGCTTTGGGTCTACCTTTTCCTTTTTACATATCTCAATAAAGTCTTTGGGGATAATACCAGATTTTAGTGTATTTATAAGAGTCTCCCCCATAATAACCTCCCTTAATTTTATTTTGGGGGAGAGCTGAGCGGTAGGGTAAAGTTAAGGCACTTTCCCTCCGCCGGCATTACCCGGTTCAGGTTCGAGGGGTCGCCCATAAGGCGGGCCTCTCAGCCGGGTTGCCCCAGCTCCCCCAGTGCCTGTTGTAAATTTTAAGCCTACAGCTCCAAACGTTCAAATAACATACAAAATTGAACTCAATTCACGTAACCCCATATAAACCGGTTAGGGAAGAATGTGAATGACTTTATAAAAAGCTTTCAATTTCCACCGGGTTTTGAAAGGTTGAAAGAGTATTCAATGGGCTTAGCTCCTCAACCTTATACGCCCTAACAATTTTGCCTGCCTTTTAAAAGCGATCTTTTACAAAGACTAATCCGTTAACATTTACATCCCCAATACCTTAAAATTCTTACATTTCAGGAGGTTAAATGATAATCCTTGAAGTTAACTCCCTTGTTAAAAACTACGGTAATTTTGTGGCCGTTAAGGGTATCTCCTTCCACGTGGAGGAGGGTGAGATCTTTGGGCTCATAGGTCCTAATGGAGCGGGAAAAACAACTACCCTGAGAATCGTTGCCACCCTATTAAAACCCACATCAGGAGAGGTAAAAATCCTCAACCATGAAGTTTCTAAGGATGCATCAAAGGTAAGGAAACTTATAAGTTACTTGCCGGAGGAAGCAGGCGCTTACAGAAATCTAAGAGGGATAGACTACCTGAAACTCATGGCGGAGCTTTATGCAGACACGTCACAGGAAGCTAAGGAGATGGTAGAAAGGGCAATTGAGATTTCTGGTCTTGGAGATAAACTTTACAAGAAGATCTCCACCTACAGTAAGGGTATGACTAGAAAGCTCCTTCTTTCAAGGGCCCTTATGCACAAACCCAAACTGGCAATACTGGATGAGCCCACCTCGGGCCTTGACGTGATAAACTCTCTGGAAGTAAGAAATATGATAAGAAACCTTGCCCGAGAAGGGGTTTCGGTTCTCCTATCCTCCCACAATATGTTGGAGGTGGAATATCTGTGTGATCGGATTTCCTTGATCCACAGCGGGGTAATAGTGGAAACGGGTAGACCCGAAGAGTTAAAGAAAAAATACGGGCTTAAAAATCTGGAAGAGGTCTTTGCGGAGGCATTGAAATGAGAAAATTTACAGCCCTTTTAGTAAAGGAAATAAAGGAACTTTTGACAAAACAACTCATAATCTCCTTCGCAATGCTTATTATAATCTTCCAAATCCTCGGAAAAATAACGGAAGCCGAGACAAAGAAACTATTAGAGCGCCAACAAATCGCCCTTATGGTAAAAGACGACGGAACTTACTCAATGATCGCCCACATGGCATTAAACTCCGCCTTTCAGGTTTTCCCATTAGAGGAAAAGAACATTGAAGATGCGGTCAAAAAGGCTTCTGAATCGGACATAAAAACCCTTGTGGTAATTCCCGAGGGGTTTACAAAGAATTTAGAAAAAGGTCAAAAGTCAGAAATTGAAATCTACAACATCACCAAATCCCTCGGACTGAGGGAGAGGGTCCAGAAGGCACTCCTTACCAATCTTTTAAACAGTGTGAACGAAGCCATATCAAGAAACTACATAGCATCAAAAAAATTGGATGCAGACTTTGATTTTGTTAAAAGCCCCGTTACCCTTGTAGAACGTACCTATCTTAGGGGAAAGATACTCAACATTTCCAGTGAGGCCATCTTCGCATCCATTTTCCAGCAATCCATACTCCTACCCATAGCCCTTTTCCTTCTCCTTATGTTCACCTCTCAGATGGTAGCAGCAGCCATGGGACAGGAAAAGGAAAACAAAACCCTTGAAACTCTTTTAACCATGCCCGTCTCCCGTTTCTCCATAATATCTGCCAAAATGGTCTCATCGGTAATCCTTGCGGGAGTCTTTGCAGGTGGTTATATGTATGGTCTTAGAAAATACATGTTTGCTGGAAGTGAATGGGCAATAAAAGAGGTAAGCCAAATGGCGGACACTGTCAACCTCAGCTTGCCTCCTCAAGCCCTTCTCCTCTTCGGAATCTGTGTCTTCCTTTCTCTCCTCGTAGGCTTGCTTATGACCACCACTATATCTCTCTTCATAGAGAATATGCGCTCCGCCCAACTGGCAGTCACTCCGGTTATGGTTCTCCTTATGGTTCCCTATTTTCTGAGTTTTACCATAGATGTTTCCGAACTGGCACCCACCATAAGGTATCTCCTCTACCTCATCCCCTTCATCCACCCCTTCTACTTCCATAAAAACTACATCCTCGGAAACACCTTAGATATCACCATAGGAATTGTCTATCTCGTGATCCTCACAGTACTCCTTACCCTCTTGATTTTAAAACTCTTCTCCACTGACCTACTCATAACCTCAAAATTGGGTTTAAGAAAGAAACAACTTAAAGCCTCGTAAAAGTGGGTAAAGACGTAGCACTTTTGTTTTACTATAACGAGAAACACAAATACAGTCTCAATGCTCTCCTTGGTGCCATTGAAACAAAGGGACTTGAGCGAAAGGTAGACCTATTCCTCGAAACTAAAAAAGAGGAATTTTTAAATAAAGCACTGGAACTTGCGAACTTTTACGAAAGAATTGTTATTCCCATTTCCTTTTTTACTACTGAAATTTGGGCCATTGAACCGTTTATCAAAGAGATAAAAAACACATTAAGGGGAAAAAATTACCTCCTGGTGGCCGGTGGTCCCCATCCAACGGGAGACCCCATCGGAACCCTCCGTATGGACTTTGATCTGGTTTTTGTAGGCGAAGGAGAAGTCTCCTTCGTTGAATTTGTTGAGAAATTAAACCAAGGGGAAGACTTTTCAAAAGTGAGGGGCATCTATGCTAAATATCCCGATAACACCTTTTGTTTTACGAGGAAACATCCTCTAATAGACCTCAACGAATATTCACCCTTTTCTTTTCTCTTTAATAAATTTGGCCCCATAGAAATCACAAGGGGTTGTCCCTTTGGCTGCTTTTACTGTCAGACTCCAAGAATCTTTGGGGCAAAACCGAGGCACAGGAGCATTGAAAGGATTCTGGAATACGTCAGGTTTTTTAAGAGCAGGAACCTGACGGACATCCGATTCATAACCCCGAACTTCTTCGCCTACGGTTCTGAGACAGGACGTGATATAAATTACGAAGCCCTTGAAGAGCTTCTTAGAAAAATCCGAATAACCCTTGGTGAAAAAGGGAGAATCTTTGCAGGCACCTTCCCGTCGGAGGTAAGGCCAGAGCATGTTAATCCAATAACCTTATCGCTACTTAAAAAATATGCCAATAACAATACTATAGTCATTGGACTCCAGAGTGGCAGTGAAAGAATTTTGAAATTAATCAACCGCGGGCACACGGTAGAAGAGGGAATTAAGGCGGTTAAATACGCCGTTGAGTTTGGATTTAAACCCAAAGTGGATTTCATCTTTGGTCTTCCCGATGAGACGGAGGAAGACCAGATTATTACCATTGAAATCATGAAAAAACTTGTAGAAATAGGGGCCGAAATCCACGCCCACTCCTTTTTGCCCCTTCCCCAAACCCCCTTTGCAGGGAAAAGACCTACAAGGGTTATCGAGCCCCTTAAAAAGTTTTTAAGCCAACACTCTGCCAAAGGAATGGTTACGGGTTCATGGCAAAGGCAGGAGAAACTGGGGATAAAGATAGCAGAATATTTTGAGAAAACCTCCTCTTTAAACCCATTGTATAAAACAAGAGATGATTGTCCGAGAAATTAAAGCCAAATCGATCCTTTCAAAATCACAGGTGTACGACTGGGTCATAAATCCCTACGTGGGATGCCAACATGGATGCACTTACTGTTATGCAAGATTTATAAAAAAATTCACGGGACATTTGGAATCATGGGGGGAGTTTGTGGATGTTAAAATCAATGCACCCGAATTACTCCAAAGGGAAATAAAAAGAAAGAAAAAGGGAGAAATTTGGATAAGCGGTGTATGTGATCCTTATCAGCCCATTGAAGAAAAGTATCAATTAACAAGAAAATGTCTTGAAATCCTCTCAAACTACGACTGGCACGTTTACATACAAACCAAATCCCCTTTAGTTTTGAGAGATCTGGATATTATTAAAAGATTCAAACACATAGACGTAGGGTTTTCCATTGGAACTGCAAGGGAAGAAATAAGAAAGATTTTTGAGCCAAAGGCACCAACCATAGAGTCAAAACTCAAAGCCCTTGAAATCCTTACAAAAGAAAAAATAACGACTTACGCAATGATCGCTCCAACCCTCCCCGGGGCAGAAGAACTAATTCCTATGTTGAAGGGAAAAGTGAGTTACATAATCGTTGATAAAATGAACTACCACTATGCGGATTGGGTTTACAAAAAATACCATTTTGAGAAATTTCAGGATATTGAAAAACTTTGTGAAGTAGCAAGGGACTTCGGAACTCCTTGTGAGATCGTGTATGAGTAAACCTACGGTTTTTGGGTCGACCTAAAAAGAGCCTCTTATGTCTCATTGTCCGTTAAAGGAAAACTTTGCCCAACTGTAGGTGTGGACCACTATGTCTGCCTGCAAATTCAACACAAAACTATTAAAACATTCCAGATCGAGATATAGGTTGAACACAGCGAGATTTTGATAAGTATTTACCTTAAAATTAAATACGAGTCGAACAATTCGCACAATTTGTCTTAATGTTTATATATTTTATTCATCATACAGAATTCTTTTTTTGCAAAATACTTTACTTCCAAACTTTCTTACTTTTTTACGACACACCAATTTTGCCCTAACCCTCGTTTTTATTTGTATTTACGCGAATTTGACCTTTAAATTTTAGCATTCCTTAAGAGGAGGAGCTATGTCTGAGGAATTTGAGATAAGGAAAAATAAAGTCGAGGAATTAAGGCAAGTAAATTTAGAACCCTATGCTTATAAGTTCGAAAAAACCCACCATTCGATCACTATTAAGGAAAACTTTGAGGCTTTAGAAAACAAAGAGGTTTACATTGCTGGGAGACTGATGACCAAAAGGATTTTCGGTAAACTTTCCTTTGCTCACGTCAGAGACGAAGAGGGTGACATTCAGATTGCGGTCCAGCAGGGCGTCACCACAATACCTGGACTTCAGGAGGATGGAGCAACTTTCTTTAAAAAATTTGTCGACGTAGGAGATATCATTGGAATTAAAGGTACCGTGATGAAGACAAAGACCGGGGAAATCACCGTACTTGCAAGGGAGCTCACTATTCTTTCCAAATGTCTCAAGCCCCTACCTGAAAAGTGGCACGGTCTAAGAGATAAAGAGGTTATATACAGAGAAAGGTACCTCGACCTTATTATGAACCTTGAATCCAGAAAGGTCTTTAAAACAAGAACAAAGATTATCAAGTTTATAAGAAACTTTTTCGATAATCTTGGTTTTTTAGAGGTAGAAACCCCTGTTCTTCAGCCCATTTACGGTGGAGCCTTTGCTAAACCCTTTGAAACCTATTCTAACGCCTTGGATACAAAGCTCTACTTGAGGATTGCCGACGAACTTTATTTAAAACGCCTTCTTGTAGGCGGTTTTGAAAAGGTTTACGAACTTTCAAAGGATTTCAGAAACGAGGGCATAGATAGACTCCATTACCCTGAGTTCTCTATGCTGGAAGCCTATGCTGCCTACTGGGACTACCACGATATGATAGCTATAACTGAAGAGCTCTTTGAAAAATTGGCGATGGAAATTTACGGAACCACTGAAGTGGAGTATCAGGGAGAGACTATAAGTTTTAAAAGACCCTTTAAGAGGATCTCTTATTTAGACGAATTGGCGTCAAAAATTGTAAAGGACCCCCTCTCTATGACCGAAATGGAATTAAAGGAGCTGGGAATTCAATTGGGACTTAAAAACGCAGCGAAACTACCCGCCACAAGGCTCCTTGACAAGATCTTTGACGCCTTAGTGGCTGACCATATAAAGGAACCGACCTTTGTTTTAGATCATCCCCAGATTATTTCGCCTCTTGCCAAAAAACATAGAAAGTATGAAAAGAGAGTTGAAAGGTTTGAGCTTTTTATCCTTGGGGTGGAATTTGCCAATGCCTTCTCCGAGCTAAACGACCCCATAGACCAGAGGAGGCGATTTGAAGAGCAGATAAACTACAGGGCACAAGGAGACGAGGAAATTCCCAACGAAATAGACGAAGACTTCCTCAATGCCATGGAGTACGGCATGCCACCGGCTGGAGGTATAGGATTGGGCATTGACAGGATTATAATGCTCTTTACAAACCAACCTTCAATTAGAGATGTGATAATTTTCCCGCAATTAAAACCTAAGGAATAGTTAATGAAGCTCCACGTCCTTTTCGTTTTGAGAAATTACCTAAAAGCTTCGCGAAAGGGACTCTTATCCTTTCTCTCCATCTTCTCCGTTCTTGGCGTTTTTATAGGGGTGGCAGCACTAATTTTAGTAATTGGTATAATGACCGGGTTTCAGCAGGAATTAAGAAAACGGATCATGGGGATGACCCCCCACATACTGGTCCACAAACTATACTTCACACCATTCCCAGAAAATCAGGAGCACATTGACAAAATACTAAGCATAAAGAATGTAATATCCTGTGAACCATTCATTGTCAGTAAAACTGTGCTTGTAAATGGAGAATATTCGGAAGGAGTGGTCTTAAAGGGAGTTAAAAAGTTGCCAGCTGGAATAAAATTCGTTTCAGGCGAAGAGAATTTTGAGGATGGTAAAATTTACCTCGGGCTAAACGTAGCTACATCCATAGCTGCGAACCCTACCGATACGATTAAAGTATATTCTCCAACAAAAGTGAAACGCACCCCCTTCGGAATGGTGATGGGGTCTCAGGATATGGAAGTGGGCGGTGTTTTTGATGCCGGTCTTTACGACTATAACACGTCCTTTTCCTTCACAACCCTTAAGACCCTCCAAAATCTACTGGAATTGGGGGAAAGTATCGCCGGATATGAGGTCTATCTAATTGACCCCTTCCAAGCTGAGAAGGTGCAGAAGGAAATAGATAAGATTATGGGATTCCCCTATCTAACCACCAACTGGACGGAATTGAATAGAACCGTTTTTCAAGCCCTTAAATTGGAAAAACTGGGAATGTTTCTCGTCCTTGCTCTCATAGTGATAGTGGCTTCCTTCGGTATCATATCGGTATTGATGCTTCTCGTCACTCAAAAAACAAGGGAAATAGGTGTATTGAGGGCAATGGGGTTCACAAGAAGCGAAATTTCAGCCACCTTTGTCCTACTCGGAATGACCCTTGCAATTATCGGAATTATTAGTGGTTTAGTCACTGGAGTTGGATTGGCTTTTCTATCCAATCGATTTGGAATATTTAGACTTCCTCCTGATGTATATTTCATTGACAGGGTTCCCATCTTAGTAAGAACATCAGACCTCTTGTTTATAGTAACCCTGGCATTAGTGGTTTCCTTTGTAGCATCACTAATTCCCTCTCTAAGGGCAAATAAACTGGAACCGGTTGAGGCCATAAGATATGAGTGAAATCACCTTAATTCTTGAGAATATTCACAAGTCCTATAAAACTCCCGTGGAAACCCTCCATGTCCTCAAGGGGGTTAATCTAAAGGTTCCAAGGGGCGATAGGGTAATTATCACAGGACCTTCGGGTTCCGGGAAAAGTACACTACTTCATATTGCAGGACTTTTAGACGCGCCAGATAAGGGTCATATTTCCCTGAACGGAAAACTAATAAACGACAAAAGCGATAGCGAGCTTTCAAGATTGAGAGCGGAGCACATTGGTTTCGTTTTTCAATTTCACCACCTTTTACCAGACTTCTCGGTTCTAGACAATGTGGCATTACCCCTTATTATAAGAGGTGAGATACCAAAATCTGCTAGGGAAAAAGCCCTTGAACTACTTCAAAAATTTGGTATTTCAGACATAGCCAGCAAAAGGCCCTCCGAAATTTCAGGAGGGGAACAGCAGAGAGTTGCCATTGCCAGGGCCATAGTAGGTAATCCCAAACTTCTTCTTTTGGATGAACCAACTGGAAACCTCGATAAAAACAATACCATAAAAGTTATGGAGCTTGTCACAAAGCTTAACGAAGAACTAAGAATCACCGTGGTTATGGTCTCTCACAACTTAAACCTTATTTCCTTCTTCAAGAAACACTACTCCCTTTCAGATGGCATCTTAGTGGAAGAATGAACATTGAAATTTTCAAAAACCACATCTCTTGGAATAGTCAGATTTCAAAATACTCAGACCTTCTGTTTTACAAATACGAGTGGTATTGCACTTTTAAAGAATTTTGGCACAAGAGTTTGTTATTAAGATTTGATAACAGCCTTCTTCCCCTACAAATCAACTTTTTTAATAAGAACGCATACAGTGGGCCTTGGGGCTCCTACGGCGGCCCTGTGGGAGAGGAAAAGCTTGATAAAAAAACGGCGGAAATTCTTAAAAAACGACTGAATATAAAAAAACTTTATTTATTCTGTGAAAGGCCTCTTAAATACCTCAAAGAAAAGGAAACTGCCTATTCAGTTGAAATTCCTCTTTCGGATCCGGACTCCGTAATGGGAAAAATATCCGATAACAGAAGGAGAAATTTAAAAAAAGCCTTGAAAGAAAATCTGAGACTTGAGATGGAAAGAGGGCAAAGGGGGGCAGAAAGATATTTAAGGTTCCTCAAAAAAGCCCTGAGAGATACCAAAACAAAATATCAATTCCATCCCCTCTTTCTCTTTAAAAGATTGGCGAAAATCGAAGGTTCCTTTTTCTTTTTTGTAGTCAAAGAAAAGGAAGACCTGTCATCGGCATTGGTTTTAGGGCTGAACAATGATATTTTATATTTCTGGCACGGTTCTAACACTTTAACGGGGCTCCAAACCCATGCCAGCGACCGTTTGCACTTTGAAATAATGAAATTAGGATTTGAAAAGAATTTTAAAAAATACAACCTCGGAACTTCACCGACCCCCGAGCTCTTAAAATACAAACTATCATGGGGTGGTGTACAAAAACCCGTCTTTATATACGAACTATGAGAATACTTATAATCTCTCCATGGTGTGACGACATAGATCTTGAGACCTGTAGAGGGACACCTGAAAATGCATACCTTTTTGAGGAACTCTTGAACAAAAACCACGATATATTTTTCCTATGTCAGGGGAACGTAATACCCGAAAGGATTAAAAACTTTATAGAGTTTAAAACCTTACCCCTCTTTCCTTTTATTAACCCCTCAAAATTAAATTACCTCACATTTCCAGCTTTTCATTATTTTTACGGGAAAAGGATGGAGGAAATAGTGAAAGATATAATCACCCACTGGAAACCTTCTATCATCTATAACATCGCTGGCTACGGCCACCCCGAAATACTAAAGCTTTCTAAAGAATGTAAGATACCCTACTGTGTCAAAACTATGGGTACAATTCACTTTGCGGAAATGCTTCATTCACCCTTCGGAAAACTAATCTACTTTAAAGAACACCTTGTTTTTAAATACAAGGCTAACCATTACTTCATTGTCGACGATGGCACAAATTCTTTGAAGGTGGCTCAAAGTTATTCCGTCGATGAAACTCGTATAACCCTCCTTCCCAATCCAAAACCCAACTCCAGGGCTGAAAAAATCCCACACAAGGAATTCATGGTAGGTTACTTTTCCAGATTTGATAAATTAAAGGGAACCGACCTCTTCGTAGAAATTGCTTTAAAGATTCTGAAAAAGGACTCTGAAATAAGATTCCTCATTGCTGGGGACGGTCCTTACGCTGATCTTATTAATAAACTTCAATTTAAATTTCCCCGAAATGTAACATATTTAGGATTTCTACCCTATCTTGAACTCCAACATCGCTATGGAGAGATTGACCTACTCATTTCCACCAATCGCTATTCCAATATTACCCTAAATACCATTGAAGCTCTTCACAACGGAGTCCCGGTAATAGCTTTTGACACCCAAGATACAAAAAGGCTTATTATAGACAATTTCAGTGGTTTTTTAATACCTCCTTTCAATGTTGATATGGCCGTTACTAAAATTACTCAATTAAAGAGCGACAATACGCTACTTGAAAAACTTAAGGAAGGGGCTATGAAGGTGGTTGAAAAACTCGCCACCTGGAGCTCCCGAACAAAACTTGAAGTGGAAAAATTGGAGAAGATTGCCAATGAAGTATATTAAAAATTTAGTGCTCTTTTACCTTTCTTACGTCTTTAACTTCATAATAGGATTTGCATTGATTAAAATCCTTTCCACTACTCTGAACCAGGAAGCTCTTGGAAGGTACTTTTACATTACAAATATAGGGGCTCTAGCAGGAAATGTCCTCCTTCTGGGTTTCCCTTTGACCTTCCAGCGATACATCCCCCTTTATCAAAGGGAAGGGAAAATGGAAAACGCATACACCTTGGTCCATATACCCGTATTAGCTCACACCTTAATCGGTATTATCCTTTCCATTCCCATTTTAATCCTTTTCGGCTATGCCTATTTTTCACTTTTTTTCTCCTTCTATCTAATAAACACTATTACCCTCTATCAAACTGCCCTCGTTTCGACTTTTAAAGTCCTCGAATATTCACTCACAGTCCTCTTCAGGGGCATCCTCCTAATCAGCTCCTTTCTTATCGTAAGGCCACTTATTAACTTAGAAAGGATCGGAACTATAAGTTTGCTGGTTAATTTGCTCTTTCTACTCATCCTATTTACGCAATTCCCTCTCAAACTGACCAGTGCAAAAAAGGTGTTAAACGAAATCAAAGACTATTGGAAATATTCCCTTTTTAATCAACTATTAGCTCCCTTCTTTGTTTACCTCGACTCGCTACTGATACCTCTATTCCTGCCCTTTTCACAGCTTTCACTGTTTCAGATTAGCAGAAAATTAGACTTTGGCACCCGCCAGACCTTAGAGTTACCCTTACAGCTTACAGCCCCAATAATAAGTTTCAAAAAGACCGACGAACTCGTCACCGTTGAATTTGCTGAAAAATACAGAGCCTTCAGATTGTTTTACTTTTATTTAACCTTTTTCTGGTTTTTAATTTTTCAGTTTCTCGGAAAGTTCCTGATCATATTGATATCCAACAAAAACTACCTGCCAGCTTATCCTTACCTCCTTGGAATTTCCTTCTCTTTCCTCATCACCACCCTTTACGCTACCGATTCTATGCTGGCAAGGTCCCTGGGTAATATAAAATTGTTCTTTTACAAAGACGTATTATGGCTTCTCGGCTTTATCATTATTTTCTTCTTAACAGCACCCAAATTGGGTCTTCGCGGTGTATTAATTGCCTTCCTTTTATCCTCAATAATAACCTCACTCTACCACATCCTAAATTTCAAGGTTTTGAGCTCTTTTGAATATGGCTTTGAATCCCTTAGACTTGTTTTTATAGGAATCCAGAGCGCCCTTTACCTTTACCAAAATAATTCTTTACCATCCTTATTAATATTAACCATGATCATCGCTCTTGATTTTAACAATTTCAAGAAAGCGATAAACATTTTGGTGAGCAAGTTGCGAGAAAAATGATTTTAAAAAGATGTTTTTGATAAACTCATTTGACAGAACACGAAAAAAGTAATATCCTTTATACACTTTCAAAGGAGGAGGTAAAAAATGAAAAAGCTGCTTCTAGCGCTCATGGTTGCAGGAATTCTCACCGTCGCCTGCAAGAAGGCTCAAAAAGTGGAAGAGCCAACACCTGCTCCTGCAGACACAACACAAGTGCAGCAGGATACAACAGTAGTAGACTCTACAGTAACACAATAAACTTTTAGCAAAACTTGGCTGGGGCCGTAGCTCAGTTGGGAGAGCGTCAGGCTGGCAGTCTGAAGGTCGTGGGTTCGAATCCCACCGGCTCCAGCTTTTAAGCGTCTTATTATTCCATAAAAATTACTTTTATGTCAAAGAGGTTCCTAATAGCGGGGGTGGCGGAACGGCAGACGCGCCAGATTTAGGATCTGGTGGGGTTACCCCGTGCGGGTTCAAGTCCCGCCTCCCGCAGTAGTATATGATGAAAATTTTACTAATATTTTTAATAAACTTCAAGTTTATTTCCCTCGTCCCCAGTGTCTCCGAAATTTTTTACCTTCTTGGTTCACAGGATAGCCTCATAGCCGTTTCCTACTTCTGCAACTATCCTCAAGAGACAAAGTATAAAATAAAAGTAGGTGACTTATTGAACCCAAACTATGAAAAGATAATAGAGCTCAAACCCGACTTCGTTATTATTAGCCTCCCCATGCAAAAACAGGTGGAAACAAACTTGAAAAAGCTTAAAGTGAAATATATCAATTTCAATCCCGAGACAATAGAGGGTATTCTTATGACAATCGATTCAGTGGGAAAACTTACGAACAAAATCGAAAGAGCAAACTTCGTAATAGACTCCTTAAATTACGAATTAGGAAAACTCACGAAATTTGATTATGTTCCCAAGGTCTATATTGAACTGTCTAACAATCCGATTTATTCCGTGGGTAAAAACAGTTTCCTGAACGAAGTGGTTAGGTTGGCAGGCGGAACCAATATTTTTGAAGAGACGGAGCAGCCTTACTTTGTACCAAACCAAGAAGAGATTATAAAGAAAAACCCTGATTTTATTTTGCTCATATACCCTGAAGCCAACAAGAAGTTAGTAGAAAAAAGGATGGGATGGGGAGAAATAAAGGCTGTTAAAAACAATAAAATTTATGTGTTAGACCCCGATCTTTTTACCAGACCCGGACCAAGAATTTTCGGTGCTATTTTAAAACTTAATCGACTTCTTAAGTCTTGCTTTTAATATCCCGTAATTTGTTTTGAAGCTAAGTTCTAAGGGACGCCTTTCACCGTCTATCTCGTAGTAGTAGATTATCTCACCTGGGGTTTTCGCAACGTTCTTATCCCTAAAATCTAAGTAGACCCTTACTGCTTTCTCGCTCCCCCACTTAGTAATAGAAGCTTTAACTTTTATCCTCGCAGTAAACTTATCCACGTGATAATTTATTACGATATTAGAGTCCGATAAGCTCTTTGATCTCAGAAAATAAAGAACGGCAATGGGATCCATTGATGGACCCGATATCGGAACCTTCTTACCATCAGAATAATAAACGGTATCTTCTTTGTATTCTGCAAAGGAGATCTCGCGATATTTACCCTCGCTAATATACCTTTCATATTTTACCGTGGTGTAAGTATCGCTTCTAAAGGTAGATACCAAAGAATCGTAAACAGGATACACTTTTTTCCAAAAACCTTCCGTTCTTGTTACTAAGGAAGCTTTCAAAAGGGGCAACCCTTTATCAGATCCGGCCTCTTCAATCTTTAAGTAGCCGCTACCAGCCCTTACATGGCCAAAATAAAGGTCATAATGCAGAACTTCAAAGGCAATAAGAAATAGAAATATTTTCACTCCTGTTTCCTCTTTTCTAACTCCCTCTGATAGGCCTTTTCTCTCAAAATATTTACATAATCGGGTGATTCAAAGGAGTATTTAAACCTTTCGGGAACGTCGTATCTTCCCTCTATGATCGCCACCGCATCCTCCACCAATACTAATTCCTCATCAGTGGGAATAACAAATACTTTCACAGGTGAATCATCGGTGGAAATTATAAATTCGTGGTTACGAGACATAGCCTGCCTGTTCCTTTCTCTATCAAGAATGATACCTAAGTTTTCAAGGCCTTCCAGTGATTTCTCCCTGATAATCCAACCCCTTTCGCCAACACCTGCTGTAAACACAATGGCATCAACCTTTCCAAGGGCTGCCATATAGGCACCAACGTAAAACCTGATTCTATAAGCTTCCATTTCTATCGCCAATTGCGCTCTTTCATCACCCTGGGCTGCTGCAATCTCTACATCCCTTCTATCAGTGTATTTTCCAGTAATACCAAAAATACCACTCTTCTTGTTAAGAATATCCACCATCTGATTTACATCGATGCCCAACTTCTCCATCATATAGGGAATTATTGCAGGATCAATATCCCCGGACCTTGTTCCCATTATAAGTCCCTGAAGCGGAGTGAATCCCATTGAATGGTCATAGACCTTACCATTTTTGATGGCAGTGGCAGAAGCTCCATTTCCGATATGAAGGGTAATCAAATTAACCTCATGGGGGTCCTTCTTAAGGAGGGCAGCCGCCCTTCTTGAAACATAGAGATGGGAGGTACCATGAAATCCATACTTTCTCACGCCAAATTTTTCATACCATTCATAGGGAACCGCGTAAATATAAGTGTGTTTGGGCATAGTTTGTAAAAATGCGGTATCCATTACAGCAATGTGTGGTATGTTTGGCATTAACTTCATTGCAGCCTCAATGCCCATCACATTGGCAGGATTGTGAAGGGGGGCAAGGGGATAAAGCTCTTTGAAGGTCTGGATAACCTCTTCATTAATTAAAACGGATTTTGTAAACTTTTCACCACCATGGACAACCCTGTGGGAAACTGCGTTAATCTCATCAACACTTTTAATTACGCCGTATTCGGGATCCGTGATGGTTTTAATAACAAGCTCAATAGCAACCTTATGGTCAGGGCAATCGTGTTCTATTTTCACAGGTTCCCTTTCCGGAACTTCATGAAGTATGAAGGACCCTCCTATGGTTACCCTTTCTACGATACCCTTACAGAGAGGAACCTTTTTTTCCCAATCATATACCTGATATTTTACAGAAGAACTTCCACAATTTAAAGTTAAAATCTTCATTATTTGCCCCCTTTCTTAGCTGCCATTAGGGCTGCCAATGCAATGGAAAGGAACTTGGAGTCTTCGCTATCAGCTCTGGAGGTCAATACACATGGGGCCATGGTACCAACAACAATTGCCGCAATCCTTCCATTTCCTAACTGGGTACAAGTTTTAAAGAACACATTCCCAGTTTCAATGTTGGGGAAAATTAAAATATCAGCCTCGCCTGCCCCTTCCCCCTTGAAGCCCTTAATCTCTGCACACTCTTTTGAAACGGCAATATCAAGGGCCGCAGGTCCTTCTACCTTTGCTCCCTTTATCTGCCCTCTTTCGGCCATTACCTTAATGATCGCAGCATCTATTGTGGATGTCATTTTAGGATTAACATTTTCCACAGCGCTTATCAGGTAAGCGTAGGGTTGCTCAATTCCAAGGGCATGGGCTACCTCAATGGTGTAATTTAAAATCTTCACTTTTTGGTCAAGGTCCGGCAATATGATAACGGCCACATCAGCCACTATGAGCAGTTTTGGATAGGTTGGCATCTCTACTAGTGTAACGTGGGACAAAACTCCTCCAGGAGGTACAAGTCCCACTTCCTTATCAAGGATGGCCCTCATGTAATCGGCAGTGTTTACGAGACCTTTCATTAAAATGTCGCCCTCGCCATCCCTAACCATTTTCACGGCTGCTTTAAGTGCCTTTTTTGTGTCCTTTTCATCAATAATTGTAAAAATTGAAGGGTCTACATTATGATCCTTGGCCACATTTTCAATTTTTTCCTTGTTCCCAACCATAATTACATCCACAAGTCCCTCGTTTTTAGCTCTTGAGACCGCCTCAATAGTGTGGGGGTCTTCACCACAGGCGACCACCAACTTCATTCTTGGTAAACCTTTAACTGCCTCTACCAATTGGTCAAGACTTTTAATCATTGCCAAACCTCCTTAAAACTCAATCTCTTCAATTATTTCATTTTCATATATTTTTGCTTCCTCTTCTCCCCTCAAAACCCTGAGGGCACCTTCTGAAAGGGCTCTCATTTCATCTCCGCCGGGATAAACCATTATTGGAGCGATGAATTTTACCCTTTTTTCCACCCAAGAAACAAAAGCTTTATAGTATGCGAGTCCTCCTGTGAGTACAATAGCATCAACCTCACCCTCAAGAACCGTGGCACTCATTCCAATCCACTTTGAAACTGTATAAGCTACTGCCTCCATTATCAGTTTGGCCTTTTGGTCGCCCCTGTTTATCATCTCCTCGGCCACTCTCATATCGTTGGTTCCAAGATAGGCTATTACACCACCCTTTCCTGCCAAAAGTTTCTTTATCTCCTCTTTGGTGTACTTTCCAGAGAAGCATAGCTCCACCAGTTGCCATGCAGGAAGGCTCCCAGCCCTCTCAGGGGCTATTGGTCCGTCACCATTTAAGGCATTGTTAACATCCACAATCTTCCCCTTACGATGGGCTCCAACACTAATTCCACCCCCCAAATGAACTACGATCAAGTTACATTCTTCGTATTTTTTCCCCAAATCTCTGGCGGCAATCCTCGCAATTCTCTTTTGATTGAGGGCGTGCAAAATACTCTTTCTTTTAATGAAAGGCAAACCCGTGACTTTTGCTATAGGGTCCATTTCATCTACTACCACAGGGTCAACAATGAAGGCTGGAATACCAAGAGGTCTCGCAATGGCATCGGCAATTAAAGCTCCTAGATTAGAAGCATGCTCTCCATTTACACCTGCTCTTAAATCTTCCAACATCTTTTCAGTAACTTTATAAGTTCCGCTGGGAATCGGTCTTAGAAGGCCACCACGTCCAACCACTGCGGAGAGTTCCTCCAATTTTTCACCCCTATTTTGCAATTCTCTCAAAATAATTTCCTTCCGAAATTCGTACTGGTCAATGATTCTAATAAATTTTGAAAGCTCTTCTGCAGAGTGGGTAATGTTCACAGAAAAGACCTGCTCTTCATCTTTAAAAAGGGCTATTTTTGTTGATGTTGACCCAGGATTAATTACTAAAATCTTAAAGCTCATGATACCCCCCATTTTTCAAGCCTTTCCCTAACAAAATCTACCCAATAACCCTCAATTAAATACTTAATCTTGTCCCTTACAAATCTGTACGTCTCGATGGGACTCCCAATTGGGTCCTCAATATCTTCCCCTTCTAAATCCAATAAGAGAGTCTTATCTTTCCATTTCTCTGGGATCCAATTATAATGCTCCTTCGCCATAACCACGATAAGGTCTGCCATTTCCATCTCAAAATCGTTTATCGCCCTTGGAAGATGTTTAAAATTAGTGATATTTATCTCTTCTAAAGCCTTCCTAGCATTGGGGTTTATGTCTCTATCGTTAACTTGTATAGTTCCACGGGAAATTACTCTCAAATTTTTCAAACCTCCCGTCAATTCCTTAAAAATCGCCTCAGCCATAGGACTTCTACACGTATTACCTGTACAGAGGAAAATGATGGTGAAATCTAAATCCTTAGAAAAGATCACCTTTTTACCTGTTAATTTTTCAATCTCCAAGAAATTTATTTTCCCCTTTCTCAAAATGACAGGCCTCTCACCAGAAGCATCTAACACCGTTGAGGGAATATCACCGGATTCTCCTTCAACAATTAAATCAATCTTTGATCCAAAAACCCTTGAGACCTCTTCATGGGTTTTAAGTGGCGGCTCTCCCGAAATATTTGCACTGGTAGAGGCTAACGGCTCTCCAATTTCCTTTAACACTTCTAAAAGTATTGGAACATTAGGAATTCTTACTCCGATTTTTCTCTCTTTAGAAACACAGAATGAAGGTGCTCTCTCAGAAGCGTAGCCTACCAGAGTCAGTGGGCCGGGCCAATAATTTTCCATTAAGGAATAAGCATATTCAGGCAGTTCTCTATAAAGTTTCAATGCATGTTCTTTGTCAAAAACAAAACAGGGCAGGGTCTTTTGGGCATCTCTTCCCTTAATTTCGAAAATTTTTTTAACCCCTTTTTCTGACGAAGCCTTTGCAATCAATCCAAAGACCGTTTCGGTAGGAATTGCAACCACTCCATTGCTATTCAAAACTTCAATAATTTCTCCAACTAAATCCTTCATATGCTAAAAATAAAGGCTAAAACCCCAAACAAAGGGTGGATATTTTTCCACGGGAATTACTATGTCTGTACTAAAACCCTTTATAAGGTAGCCCGAAGATAAGTTTTTCAAGGAAATGCCCAAACCAAAACCGTAGTAATTATTAAAATTCCTTACTTTTAGAAGGTCTCCAGCATCAGTGACTCCTCTGTAATCGGGAAGGTGATTCATTAGAACACCGAAATATACGGAGGCAAAAGGAGATAAACGAGCAGAAGTTAAGAGGTCCATATTCCAGGTAAACCCCTGTGCAAAAATGTTGTATCCAAATCCTCCGGAAAGTGCCACGCTCATAGGCTCTACATGGATAAAACGTAATTTCATATTAGTACCGATACCATAAGCAAAATCATATTTTAGTGAAAAATCCATGTAGTCCGAAGCACCGAAGGTTAAAATAGCCCCAATATTAGGACATGCATAAAAGGATCCAGCATTCCTAGCATCATTCTTGTAATCATCGGAGTAATAAAGAGGAATGTTAAAATAGAAGTTTTTCTCAATATTTCCTGCACCTATGGGTTCTGCTGATCTGAAAGTACCCAAAAAACAACCGTTAATAAGAAAAACAGGCAATAAATAAACAAATTTCTTCATTAAACACCTCCGATATTCTCAAAAATAACTTTTCTGCCTAAGACATCAAAAATCCTTTTTGCCAATTCCCGGAACATCCTAACCGTAAATTTGGTTATTATTGTGCTATCCCTATCGTCAATGCCCATAGAGCCCTTACCATTTCTCATGGTGAGTTCAATGTAGTACCTCTGATTCAAAAAGGGTTCTGAATGAATTACTTTAAAAAGAAATACTTCGTTTCTATAGGTAAACCACCTTTCAATCTTGCAAAAGAAGTCTCCCTCTTTGATTTCCAGCGGCAAGATTTTTTCAATCAAATCCATAGGGTCATTAATTCCATCTTTAAGCTCAAAAACAAAGTTAGGCATTACACGTAAATACTCCTCAAGTCTGCAAAATGTTCTGTTATCAAGTTTCTTAATTATAAAGTAACTTATTGGTTTATTTAAACTTAGCCATTTCTTCTCATATTTTGTCTGAAAATTCTTATAGGGACTTTCACAGGTTTCCAGGTAATCAATTTTTAGTTCTTCCAAAACCTTTCTTAGATAATCCTTCAAGATATCGGAATCTGTTGAAATGTAGAGATTGCCACCCATCATTAGCCTGGAATAATAGAGCATTAAAGATTTCTTAGAAGTAAGCCTCTTATCTTCTTTAGAGGGTTTTTCCCAAGGGTCAGGAAAGTTGATATAAATGGAAGAGACTCTCTTATTCGGAATGAAAAAATTTAAAAGGGTCCTACCGTCACCTCTATAAATTAAAACATTTTCTAAACCAAACCTTTGAACCTTCTTAAATGCATGTAAAAAGAATTTGTTCGCAATCTCAGCTCCAACAATGAGGGCACTTGGGTTTTCCTTTGCAAGATTTACCAGGAAATAACCATTCCCAAAGCCTAGTTCAAGCAAAACCTCATTATCAACTTTCAATCTATCACTGAGCAGGTTTGGATTAAGAAGAATGGTCATAGAAGGGGAATAATTTTGAAAAATCTTTCAAATCTGATAAAACGCCAGATTAAATAGGGCGGGTTCTCTAAATCTACCGAAAAATAAATTATAAGGGGCGTCCCCTTAAGATATTTAAGCGGAACTGGGCCAAAAAATCTCGAATCAAGAGAGTAATCTCTGTTGTCGCCCATGGCGAAGAAATAACCTTCAGGGACTACAACAGGCCCAAAATTATCCCTAACCCTTGGCTCCTGAAGGAACTTGCCCGACTCCCAGGCCTTCTGATAGTCCTTCTTTAAAATATCGTTGCTAATTTCAATCAAAGGTGGAATTATTTTTGGGTCTTTGTGGACAACATATTTTTCGTCAAGCCTTTTGCCATTTACATAAACGACTTTATCTATAATTTGGATTGTATCCCCAGGAAGCCCTATGCATCTTTTTACATAATCCTGTCTTCTATTTACAGGAGTTAGGAAAATTACTATTTCGCCCCTTCTGGGTTTCTTTATTTGCAGTAGTTTTATCCCGGTATAGGGAATTTCAAGACCATAGGTAAATTTAAGAGCGAGAAGAAAATCACCCGGAAGAAGCGTATTTTCCATGGAACCTGAGGGCACCACATAGCCCTGGATCACAAAGGCACGAAGCAAAAACACCACGAATAAAAGCCAGATCCAAGACTCAATGGTTTTACGAATTTTGTGGTCTTTCACAGGTATATTTTAATTCAAAACCATCAAATAACAAAAGGAATTTACAATTACCACAGGGATAGTTTAAAATTGAGTTATGCAAGCGAAAGTACTTCTTTTATACTATTCTGGTGCTGGCAATACCCAACTCCTCGCATCCACAATAAAAGAGAGGCTTTTAAAGGACGGGTACGAAGCGACACTTTTTCAAATAAAGAAAGATTTAGAGCCACCAAATTTAAGTGGTTACGACCTCCTTATACTGGCCTCTCCCGTATATGCGTACAAGGCTCCTTTTACTGTTTTAGAATTTATAGATAAATTGCCTGAAGGAACCGCTCCCTTATATTTGATTTTCACCAAGGGGCTAATCCTCGGAAATTCTGCCTATGAAGTCTATAATAATCTGACAAAAAAGGGCTACAAAATTGTAGGTTTTTCAGACATAATACTCGCTGATACTTTATTCTTGTTAACAGCAAAAGAAGGGAGCCTCTTGGAGAGATTTTACCTCTTACCCAACAGAATTTTAATCTACAAATTAAGATCTATCTATCATCAAATTGTAAAGGCATTATACAAAAAACTACCCATTAAAATTCGCAAAAAGATATATTCTTTCATTACTTCTACTGTCGCAAGGAGCTTTTGGAGGAGAGTGAAAAAATGGTCAGAACAATTTAATGTGAATGAAGCGTGCAACCTCTGCGAGGTTTGTGTTAAAGTTTGTCCGAGAAATAATATAAAAATAGAAGAAGGAAAAGTGATTTTTGGTGATGACTGCGAATTCTGCACCGCCTGCATTCACCGGTGTCCCGTTAATGCAATAAACGTTGGGAAGATAACTCCGGGAAAGGCGAGGTATTCTATCGGAAAAGAATCAATTATTTTTAGGAAAATTCTTTAAATTCTAAATAAAAAAGGGGGGCCCAACGGCCCCCTTTTAGTTTTTCAATTTGGCCCAACTTACCTTCCAATTACCTTAAGTCCAGGCACTGTTTGAATTTTAACCGTCACAAGAGAAGTCTGGGCCAAGGTGGCGTCTCCCAATTGCAGCACACCATAGTGCCATCCACTGCTTCTTGTTACCTTGAAGCTATACCAAGCATTTGTTATGGCGAAATCCTTCTCTAAATCTGGTTCGGTATCGATGACACCATTACTTGGAGAGACTTTCTTAATTTTGTTCACTCTCCAACCTGTAGTTGGAGCGCTAATTCTACCGGGATCATTGGCGATCTGGTCTGCAGAGGCGAGGTAAGTATCACCATCGGCATAACCGGGGGCCCAGTTGGTGTAGTAAAAATCAATGTTCTCCTGTGGATTGGTTCCCCCTACTGCATAAGAAACGCAGGTAAATTGATCATTGAAACCAAACCCTGAATTTCCAGCAGAGTTGTTAAATTCATAGACTGTAATATTGCTGGAAGTTACTGGTATTATCGAAACTGTTACAGGATCAGATACCGTATCTCCTTTGTAACCGTACAGCTCATAAATTCCTACATTACCATCGGGATTGTGAATATAGCTGTTTATAGTTGGAGCAATTGTATCAGTAAGAACATATTGCCCTCCGACCTTAAATTTAAGTATGTAACCGTCAACTTCATCAGCTGGGTCTTCCCATGTTAGTTTTACCTGCGTTCCATCAACATAAGCCTGAACTGCAAAGTCACTGGGAGTAATATCACCTACAGGTTGAATACAGGATATGAGAAGCAAAGCAACTGCAATCGGCGTTAAGTAAAATAATCTTTTCATGGTTCACCTCCTACTTTCTCTTAAGAACATCAACGGCTGTTCTAAGCTCTTTATATTTCCCTTCGAGATCAGCTACCTTGGTCTTCAATGTTTGGACATCAGAGGAAACCTTCGCAAATTGGGCAGCGCTTACACCCTGAGCGGAAGCTTGGGTCAAACCTTCAATGGTCTGGGAAAGGGAATCTACCTTTTCCTGAAGGGCTGTAATCTGTGCTTCCAGCTCCCCAACCTTCTTCTGAAGGTCAGCCACTTGGCTGGGGCTTGCACAGCTTATTAGGAGCATCAGTCCCCCTACCAGTGCTAGGCTTAAAAATCTTTTCATATAATACCTCCTGTTGGTATGTTAAATATTATGCTTGTAAGAATGAATTGTCAAGGTTTCCAAGATAGCAATTAAACTTGCTAATGATTAAGCCATTTTTAAATTGTGATTGAGAAAACTGAGAATATAAGAGGTTGTATTTCAAGCACATGATCTTACATCTAGTTCTCAATCTTAACTTAAATATGACTTAACAAACAAACCTCGAAAAAAACTTGCACTGTTTTTAATTATTACTTTAAAAGTGATAAAAGATGATTTTCAAGGTTCTCCAGAATAACCTCTCTAACTCTATTTTCTTCAACAAACTTCCTGGCATTCCGAGCTATCTTCTTTGCCCTCTCGGGCTCATTAGCAACCTTCCTCAAAGTAGATACCAATGCTTTCGGATCGCCAGCAGGGCATGTATAGGCTAATTCATTTCTTTCCAGAAACTTAGCTAACTCCCCCTCACCGCAGTAAACCACTGGACGCCCTGTAGCCATATATTCCCACACCTTTGAAGGCTGAGCTATTTTAGCGAATTCTCCCGCTTTAACCAAAGAAACAAGAACTGAGGCGGATTTATAATAATTTACAAGATTTTCCCTGGGTTGATAGTTCAAAAACTTTACATTTTCAAGCCCCTTTGACAAAAGCAAAAGATTTTCTTTTTCAGGGCCATCTCCGATTAGTAAGAACTTAAACTCCTTTAATTCTTTCGCAGCTTCGATTAATACGTCTAAGCCGTGCATAAATCCGAATAAACCCACGTATAAAATTAAGGGCTCTCCATCAAATTTCAGCGAATCCACAAACTCATCAGTTAGGGTCAAAAAAGCTTCGCTTACTCCATTTGGAACAAGTACACAATTAGAGTTAAAGGGTTTTAAGTACTCAAAAATTCCATCCACTGGAGTAAATATCATATTAGCTTTTGCAACGAAAAATCTCATAACCTTATCTAACAAACTGTCTAACAAATAGAGCCTTTTTCCAATATACTTTGGATAAAACCAAGTCAAGTCTCTTACATCCCATACAAATGGTTTTCTCTTAAGCTTAGCAAGAAAATACCCAACTGGAGCTAAAGCGATATATGGAGTAGAGACCATCACGATTGACGTTTTAAATCTGAGGGAATAGAAGAAAACCTTAATTGCAAAAATAGCCTCCGCAATAAACCTCACTATTAGGTTTTGCTTGGGTGGAAACACCGGACGCAATCTTATGACATCCATCCTGTTTTCCTTTTTTCTAAAAGGTGTTTTTACATCATAGCCTTTAAATACAGCGTTGTGTGGATAATTGGGTAATTGGGTAATAACGGAAACCTTCCACCCCTTTTTACTCAAAAATTCTGCTATTGAAGTGACTCTATTAGCACCAGCACCTGTTTCAGGATAATAATAACTGGTCAGTATCAAGATAGATTTCTCCATTTAAATCTTCCCCTCCAAAAAATAGTGAACTATATTTCTTACTTTATCTTTAAACACATCCCCCGAGAATTGTGCAGCATTTTTCATGAGATCAATTCTCAAGCTTTCTTGCAAATTCCTATCCCTTAATATATTCAAAATCTTATTAGTAGCATCTTCTAAACTTTTATATTTAAGCTCATCCAAGTTTACTATCTCAACTTGTCCTCCACTATCGTGTACAAAGGTGATAAGCCCGAGTCTAATCATCTCGGCCACAGCAATTCCAAAATGTTCATTAATTTTTGCATGAATCCCATATTTGTGTTTCACAACCAACCTTAACAATTCATCTCTTGAAAGATCGGTTTCCAAGAAGAGCCAATCAGAAAATATTTTTCTAAGAGCTTCTATTTTTTCAAAATAGCCTTCGTCTCCCGGTTTCCCAATAATATGTAGATGGACATCTAATCCAGCTTTACGCACAGATGAAATAACCTCAATAATCTCCAAAAACCTTTTCGTTGGTTCAATTCTTCCTATTGCCACAAACCCATTTTCTCGAGAATAAAAATCAGGAATTCCACTCATATTAACAGGAACAGGAGGATACAATGTTATCGGTTTAACCCCATACGCCTTCTCAAAAATTTTGCCGGTCCAATTTGAATTGACAAGGGTAATATTATTTGCTATGGACCCCTTTTTTGCACCGCTCAAAAAATATCCAATTTTTTCATACAATTTACGAATTAGACTCGGCTTATGATACCAAACTTTCGAAAAGTTCTCTTCCTTAAGGGACGCAAAATTATAGTCTACTAAAAAGGGAAAATGTACATATTGTATCCCACGAACCCCAAAGTCCATCTCATTGTATGTGCTGAAGAAGAGGTCATATTCATCCATTAACCGTTTGCATTTAGACATAATTAAATGTTGCCTCAGAATTGCCAGTCTGCTCATATCATTTTTAATAAAAAAAGGGGCCTGCACTCGCCTCAACTTTATTTTCTTGGCATCAAGCTTCGCATCATAAAACTTGTTCAACCTTTCTAATGTTACTTTACTATCAAAAGTAATTAATTCTATTTCATAAAAATCCTGCAAAGCTTCCATTACATAGGTTGACACCGCCTCCGTTCCGCCCCAACCGAAAACGGGGTGAACGATGGCAATTTTAACTTTCCTCATCTTCCTTACCCCACAAATGGTAAACAGAAAAAGACATCAAAATTAGCATAAAACGCCAAAGGGAACCATCGTACAAAAATTGATCTGCAGTAAAAAGCAAAATTACATATAACATAAAGGCAACGGAAACCAATTTATCCTTATCTCTAATTTGCCCTCTCAGCGCAGCAATTGAAACCTTGGCTATTTTTAAAAGGCCTGCAATGTATAACCCTAAAAGCATTAAGAATGGGAAAAGTCCTGATTCAATCCATGTATTAATCAACATATTGTGGGCGAAGGGAAGTGCCAAAGATTTATAGAAATAAAAGAAGTTACCAATTCCAATAGGCTTAAAAGGGTTTTTGATCACGTAGTCAATTGAATTTTCCCACATTAAAAAACGCGTCAAAATGGATGTGTCATAGTAAAGAAGTCTAGGATTTAGCCTCAACTCAACCAATGTACGGCCAAATTTATAACCCACATAAGCTAACACAATTCCCAATAAAACTGAAAGTAAAATCTGTCTTTTGTCTTTTACACCATAATTTAAAAACAGAAACACGCTGACAGAGATCGTAACGGAGATCAATGCGTTTCTTGAACCAGCACAGAATATAACTAAAAGATAAACAATTGCAAGAAAAGAGTAAAACAAATTACGAGGGAACTTCCTCTTAAAAAACAAATATAGTGAAAAAATAACACCCATACCAGCCAAATGAGCTGGTGGATTAGGTGTATTGAAGCGACCTACAGATCTTAGTACCCAACTACCTCGAAGAAGCATTTTTATAGCTTTAAAGCTAATAACGTCTACTGTAACCACCAAAATCATAAAAAGAACCAAAAGCAAAATTAGCTCATCATACTTCTTATTCCCCCATAATTGCAAGGAGTACCAAAACACAATTAATGACAGCCCCAGATGAAATCCCTGAAACAGAGTTCTCGCGGGGTTAATTGAAGTAAATACAGAAAATAAACTAAAAATAGAAAAGAAAAAAACGAAGATAAGTAAGCTCTTAAATCGAATTTCCCTAACAGATGAAGATAGATAGAACCCCATTGAGAAGACAAGCAGAAGTTCCATAATAGTATAAATGTAGATTCCGTCAGGACGAGCAAGTGAATTGTACATGGCAAAAACATTATTCACTTCTACGAAAAAACCTGAAAAATTTTTATAAAAGGAACTAAAGAGAAATATAGCTGAACTTAATGGAATCGTGAACACATAAAGTGTTAGCATCCATCTTGGTTCATCAAAAAAAACCAGAGAAACCAACGTAAAGAACACCATTAGATACAATTTGAACCCAAGTTTCAAATCGCCTGATAAAATTCCTCCTAACGCAAATGAAAACATTAGAAGGAACGATGCAACAATGAAAAACCATTTAAATATATTGTGACGATTTAGATCAAGAGGAAATTCTTTCATAAAATTTATTAAACTCAAATCTTCTAACCCATTGCCATTTGCTAATTATAAAACACACAGATCTAGCAGTTTCAACAAAAATTTCGAGCTTCCGCGATTTAATAGCCTGATGCACTCCCTGCAAAATCCAACCAGTTAAACTCCAAAGAAAAAGAATTTTATTTTTTTCTTGGAAAAAATGCTTCCTAAAATTTAAGGCAAGATTGTTTATAAAAATGTGTACTAAGAATTCATTTTTTAATCTTCCCCCTGAGGAATGTTTATGTAAAAATAATAATGAGGGTGATAGTAGAAGGCGAGGTCCATATTTTTGATATACCTGATATGAAAAATCTTGATCCTCTCTGTGAGAATATAAAATCATCGTCTCATCAAAATTGATATCCTTTGCTATGCTTCGCTTCATTAGCCATACATGAGATCCTAAAAACTCGACACTCAGGTCATTTGTTACTTCGTAAGCCATTACCTTTGAACCAGTAGGGAGTACTTTTTGCATATTCTTTTCGTAGTAATCAAGCAAAAATATTTTTCTTATTAAGTTTTGAACCTTCTTCGGCCTTCCTAAATTCTCTTGAAATCCTGATACAATTAAACAATCTTCGTCAATCAATTTCTGAAAACCTCTTTCAGCAAAATCTTCAGGTATTTCCACATCATCATCTATCATCAATACTAAATCATTAATTGCCTCTCTAAGCCCCAAATTCCTTCCAGCAGAAATTCCTCGTTTATCCGTCGTCACCAACCTGATCTTCATTGAAGGATGCATTTTTTCAAGCAATTTACATGCTTCTAGGGTTTCTATATCTGAAGAAACAGCAGAGACAACTATCTCATCGGGTGGAATCGTCTGCTTTACCAAATGTGCAACACAATTGACTAAGTCCCTTGCTCTTTTGTATGTTGGTATTACTGCAGAATACTTAAAATACATGCTAATCCGAAGTTGCAAATAGCATTTTAACTAAATTTGTTTCTTTAAGAACAAAAATTACTATATTAAATAACGTGCTTAAAAGAAAAAAATACAAAACCAGATGGGTTCCCCTTGGAAAACTCTTATAATCAGGAACATCTGCGTACCTCATCACTGTGAATGTCGGAGTGTCTTTTTTCTCTAAGATCTTCGCTTCTTCGTATTTTGAAAAGAGAAACTTATAGACCTCCTTATGTGCTTCAATTCTGTATACCAAATCAAAATATCTCCTGACAAATTCGGGAATTTCACTCATAGGCACATTCAGTATTTTTGCTCCCAAACTAGAATCTGTTTTAGAATAGACATCGGCGCCAAGAATGCTTGATAGTTGCTTTTCATAGACTTTTAATTCTTCTGATTTCATTTTAACAGCCGGGCTGTTCTCGTAATAGATAACCTTATATAAATCCCTTTCAGCTTTTGCCAAAAGATAATTTTTTACAATTTCGTAATATGACTTTAAGAATTCGCCATACTCCTGTTCGGGGAACATTGTTCCATATTTTTTTTGAAAATCCTGCAAAGAATCCTTCAATGCCGCTAAAAGTTCTTCCTCTTCCTTCAACCTTAGCTCTAAAAACTCACGTAATGCTCTTCCTTTCGTCATCACAGTAAATCTGTTAAAATGGTCTAATTCTCTAACAATGGTATTCACCAATTGAGCGGCAAAGTAGGGATCTTTGTCTTCGTAAGAAACCTCAACGATTCCCTCCATATAGGCTTTTACTTCAATGCTTTTGAGCAGCTTCCTGTACACTTTCACATAACTGCTACTTTTTAACTTCTTCCTAAGGTCAAGGGAATCTATGACAGGATAAAGGACAGCCCTTGAATAAAGAACCCTTGCCAATATATCAGCAGGAGAGATCATCATGCTCACCAACGGGTTAAAGCTTGTAAGTGCCGAACCCAAAGTCATCATTAACTCGGGCTCCAAAGAGGGCATTATTTCAGCTGTTGCTTTGTATCTTCTTGGTAGAGTTATAAAAAGCAGTATGGCAATAAGAAAACCTGCGAGATAAACACCTATAAACAACTTAAAGTATTTTTTTAGAAAACTCAAAAATGTATCCATCTTGTGGAAATTATAAGCTTTTAGAGAAAAACACTCAAGAACATTTTGGAATTACTTGGTTTTAATATGCTCCCCGACCTGTAAGAATTACTTTAAAAGTTTTCAGAAAAATAACAAAATCTAACCATAGTGACCAATTTAAAACATACCAAACATCCAGTTTTACTCTTTGTGAATAATCCAACTCATTCCTCCCAGAAACTTGCCACAAACCTGTAAGCCCTGGTCGAATCTGCATATAGTATTTTGAAAATTCTCCATAATATTTCTCCAACTCACTCTTTAAAACAGGTCTAGGTCCAATAAGGCTCATATCGCCAATTAATATATTAAAAATTTGAGGTAGCTCATCTAAAGAAGTCTTCCTCAAAAATTTTCCAACTCGCGTAATCCTGGGATCATTCCGGAGCTTATAGTACTTGTTCCACTCCTCTCGTGCAGCAGGGTCTTCTTCCAAAAGCTTTTGAAGTTTTTTATCTGCATCCTTATACATAGTCCTAAATTTTATACATTTGAAAATTTTTCCGTCTTTACCAACCCTCTCTTGTTTGTAAAAGACAGGCCCATCAGAATCCAAGACAATCGCAATCACAATAATTACAATGAGCGGGAGAAGGAAAGGCATAAAAGAAAGGCAAATAATTAGTTCTAGGACCCTTTTTATCCACTTCCTTTTGGGATCTAGCAACTTATTTTGCAATTCAAACATTGTAATACCCTTACCAAGAGGAAAAACAGGTTTAAACTCAGAAACAAGGTAATAGTTTGCATCATCAAATATAAACACATACCTAAAGATCTGCTGTAATTCCAATAATTTTCTTTCGAAGTTTGCAACCTTAGAGGATAAAAATACATAATCGGCTGGCTCACCCAAAGTAAACCCTACATATTTATTTGGAAGGACAGATTCTGTGAAGGTTTTAAAAGATGTCTCATCACCAATAAAAACGCAATTTTCTCTAATTCCGATTTTAAATAAAATATGATTTGCAATGGTTCTAAAAATCGGGAATAAGAAAATTAAGAAGAACATTGCAAAAAGAAGAACACCTCTTGAGAATCTCGTGATACTTTTTGTCATACTCAGAACAGTAAAAATTAGAAAGAAATAAATTACCAAAGCCTTCAAAAATTCCCGCATATCGTCCCAGAAATCTCTTCTCTGGTTGTATAGTCCTTCAAAAAGTAGCACTAAGACAAATAGAAGTGGCAAACCCCAAAAGATAGTGTACATCTTTAAATTCTGTTGAAGTGAAAAAGCAAAGCTTTCAAAGACTTCCCCCAGCACTGAACGAACCACAAAAGCCAGATAAATGCTTAAATAGAATGCGCTTAAATCAAAAACCAGTAAAGTAAAAAATCTAACCGAATCCCTAAAAACTTTTTTGTAGTTAAAAGACATTTCTATTTAGCAAAAACCCGCAACCTATTTCAACATCGGCATTCTGAGGTTATGTTTTTTTACAGTATCAATAGCAATCTGGTATCCGGCATCAGCGTGTCTCACCACACCTATTCCCACATCATTAGTCAATACTCTTTCTAGCTTCTTATGAGTCATTTCAGTTCCATCAGCCACAATTACCATTCCTGCATGAAGGGAGTAGCCAATACCCACACCTCCACCGTGGTGGAAGGATACCCACGTTGCACCTGAAGCTGTGTTTAATAAAGCGTTCAATATCGGCCAATCAGCCACAGCATCCGAGCCGTCCAACATGGCTTCAGTTTCACGGTACGGCGAAGCCACTGAACCTGTGTCATGATGGTCTCTGCCAATAACGATTGGCGCTTCCAACTCGCCCTTCTTTACCATTTCATTTATTGCCAAACCGAATTCCATTCTTTCACCCTGTCCAAGCCAGCAAATCCTGGCTGGTAACCCCTGGAAGTGAACCTTAGTTTGAGCCATCTCTATCCATTTTCTCAGATGGTCATCCTCGGGGAAGAGTTCTAACACCTTTCTGTCTGTTTTATAAATATCCTCAGGATTTCCTGAAAGGGCAACCCATCTGTAAGGTCCCTTGCCTTCGGAGAACAAATCCCTAATAAAGGCAGGAACATAACCTTGTATGTTAAAGGCATCCTTTACACCATTATCATTTGCAAGCCTTCTTAAGTTATTACCATACTCAAAGGTGATAGCTCCGGCCTTTTGCATTTCGAGCATGGCTTCTACATGAATTGCAGCTGATTCTCCAACCCTTTTCAAATATTCTTCCGGATTCTTACGTCTTAATTCCGCAGCCTCTTCGACATTATATCCCTTTGGTATGTAACCATTTAAGGGATCGTGTGCAGCCACCTGGTCTGTTAGTAAATCAGGGACAAAACCTCTCTTAACTAATTCAGGGTGAACCTCTGCTGCATTACCAAGAATGGCTACAGAAAGAGGTTTTCCTTCCCGCTTTGCCTCCTCAATCATTAGTAAAGCTTTATCCAGGTTATCGGTCCAGGTATCCAGATATCCCATTTTTAACCTTCTCTCAATTGCCCAAGGATTAACTTCAACAGCCAACATTATAGCGTCATTCATGGTGGCAGCCAAGGGTTGAGCTCCTCCCATCTCTCCAAGCCCAGCAGTTAGAATCACCTTTCCCTTTAGGTTTCCTCCAAAATGTTTTTTCGCCGCTGCGTAGAAGGTTTCGTAAGTACCCTGCAAAATACCCTGCGTACCTATGTAAATCCAGCTCCCTGCGGTCATTTGCCCGTACATTATTAAACCGCGCTCTTCCAATTCCCTGAAATACTTCCAATCAGCCCATTTGGGAACCAAATTGGAATTAGCTATCAAAACCCTTGGTGCCCACTCGTGGGTTTTAAAAACAGCAACGGGTTTTCCTGATTGTACCAGAAGGGTTTCGTCATTTTCAAGCTCCTGGAGGGCTTTTACGATTGCGTCAAAACATTCCCAATTACGAGCAGCTCTTCCTGTTCCTCCGTAAACTATCAAATTTGCAGGATCTTTTGCAACTTCGGGGTCCAGGTTATTCATTAGCATTCTCATTGGAGCTTCTGTTAGCCAGCTTTTACAAGTTAACTTTGTACCCCTTGGTGCTTTAATAATTCTTTCAGGCATTTTATCACCCCCAAGTATTACTTTTTGATTTTCAAGGAAAGCTGAACTTTTAAGGGATTCTCCTCAATTAAATAATTATTTTCTGTATAGTTAACAAATGACTTAACAAATCCCAAGTTTACAACAACTGGATCCAGGTAGTAGCCAAGGGAAAACTCCAGTTTGGGAATATAATAGTTACCTCTATATGACTTCTCAAGAGCACCACCAATATTCAATGAGGAAAAATCCCTGAAAATTTGAGAAACAATAAAGCGCCCTTCAAAGTAATCACCGTATCCAGAATCAATACTAGAAAAATCCATATAAGTCAAATCTAAGGTCACTCTGGCAGCAGACCTCGTGCTAGGGCTAAAGAAGAGTGAAGCACTTACCCTGTTGGGCAATTCAAAATCGCTTTCACGGAATTTTAAGGGTGGAGCATATTGGATTAAGAAACCGTCCCTTTTTGAAATATAATGGAAGGCAGCAACCGGATTTAGAGCATTAGAATTTACGGAATCACTTAATCTATTTAGATAATTAAAACCTATTCCAATTCCAAAACCCTTATATCCGTATATTGTCATAATACCACTCTCAAAAAGCCCGCCATTCCTTTCCACCCTTATAGTCTCTTCAGGCACGTAACCTGAGCTATAAACCACTTTCTCGTAAAGATATTTAGAATCAAAAATTGGACCATGATATAAGAAAGTTTTGAGCTTCCAGTATGAAAATCCAAAAGAAAAAGATGGTCTTAACCAATGGTAGCTACGAGCTTCGTAAACAGTTTGTCTTCCAATGGTATTATTATATGAGTCGTATAGGTTCTCATATCTATATTCTGTTGCGACCACTGCATTAAAATTCAAACTCACATAATATTTAGAAAAGGCCTCTAAGATTGGCATCCTTTCAGAACTCAGAGGGTCACCGAAAGGCGCCGATGTGTAGAAATTTGTTAAAGAGAATACAAACAAGATTATACTTTTCATAATTAACCCCTCTTTTTCAAAAATTGTTCTCTGACTACCATTATAAAGTAAACTAAAAGTCCTATCGATATGCAGGCATCAGCCACATTAAATACCGGCCATCTGAGGGTGCTACTTACGCCGATATCTATAAAATCTATTACTTCCTTGTAGTATATTCTGTCCAATATGTTCCCTCCTACACCAGCCATTATAACCGTATAAACCATAGCGTTTTTAAGATCTTTAGTCTTCAAAGCTTCGATAATCAGAACCACTAAAAAAACAATTGCAACAACTCCAATTAAAACATATGGAAAGTTCTTACCAAAGGAGATGCTCCAGAGGGAATTCGGATTTCTAACGTGCACAATTTTAACATATTCACCAAAGACATCTATTCCCGAACCATAAGGAAGGAATTTAACTACAAGATATTTCGTTATTCTATCAAGGCCCAAAAGCAAAGCAAGAAGAATCAAAACTTTTTTCATTAAACCAATCTCAACCAGTTATGGAGTAAGAAATAAATTCTTCCAATTAATAAAGAAATACGAGCCATTATTGTATAACCAAAGGAAGCGCCAAAGGTTATCATCAAAATTGTAACTCCTACCTTAGAAGCACCACCGAGTACACCCTTATGTTCCCGTGAGAAATAGAAGTAAAGAATAGTACATATTGTACCGAAAAAAATGATAATATTGTTAAAAGACAGAAGGAAAGTTTCCCCTGCACTCGAACCCTTTACAAAAAGAGGTAAAAAGGACGCTTGAACCTGCGGAACAAGGAAACCTTGAAGCAACCCTGTTATACCCAACCCTGCAGCCATACCGACGGTAAAGGCAATAGACCACCTTGAGAGCCAGGAAAGGGGTTTAATGAATCTTAGAATAATAAATAAAGATAAGATCAAAGGTATTATCAACAAGTACTTTTGAACCCCAACCTTCTCCCTAAATCCTAAAACTAACTTGGGATATGCATCAAAAACCCACACGTATAAAACAGTAAAAGCTGCAGAACTACCAACATATATATGCTCCGCGATCTTATAAAGAGGATTATCCTTATACAAAAAGCTCAAAATTGCTAAGGTAAAAAATGCTGCAACCCACGTCCAAATTATTGAACTCATTTCCCTGCCCTCCTTAAAACAAGAAAGCCGATATTACCTATTATGATAAAGGCAATAATTACGATGTGAATTACTGATTGAGCAAACATTCCTATGGAAGCCTGCCCGGTTAAACCCACGAGTGCCTCGTAATCGGCCGCACCTCTTAACCCACCCAAGATAGAGATTACTTGGTTGGCTTGAAGGTAGGGATAATAGTCTGGTGTCATAACAGCAGTGGTTCCAAGAATTATAGGAAGATTGTACCTTGCATAACCGTACTGAATCCATGCATCACCAACAACCCCCGCTTCCAAACCAAAGAGCAATTTGATATCCTTGTAGTTTTTAACATTACGCATCATTGGTAAGGAATCTATTGGAGTATAAGAATAATCGGTAGTAAATACGCTCTTTATATCCTTACCCATATTTATTATTACCGCAGCAACTCCCGGGCGGTACCCAAGGAACACATAATCAACCCCATAGGTTTTGTTGTATTCCTTAGCAATTGTTTCAAGTGCCTGCTGGCCAAGGGGAAGTCCTAGTGCCCAATGACCAAGCATGATAACTTTGAGATTCTTCCTGAATGCGTGTCTGAGGAAAGTCTCAAGCATTGGTTGCAATTCGGGCATGCTAGCGGCATCATAATCAATAGATACCATCACATAGGAACCCTCAGGGAGAGACTCAATGTACTCGTAAGCTTTAACCACTTCAGGTAAAGGTGTAACTTTCTCCACCTTTTTTGTCAAAATGGGAATAGCAACGGCAAGAAAAATTGCCAAATAGATAATTCTCCTATCCAGATTGGATAATTTTTTGAAAAATTCTACCATATTCCCCCCTTACCTCATGTAACTCCTTTCAATGCCCAAAATAATTCTGATAGACATGGCAATTCCACCCAGAGCGATTCCTATGAAAATTCCTCTCTTTCCAGCCATCTGGGGAACATTCATTATCCAATCAGCAAATTCTGGGATGTGCTTCTTGAAATACACCCAACCAAGAGGATAAATGGCAGCAACGAAAAGCAGTGCTAGGAATATGTAGAATAATTTAAGTTTTGGTTCTGTAATACCCACGGATTCAGAATAAAAGTAAATGGCAAAGATCAGAAAAACAACGGTAAATATATAAGGTGCAGCATTTTGACCAATGGGTATTCTACCCAGCATTACAATGACAGCAGACACCAGCAACATGGCAGAATTGAGTTCCTTTGCACGGAAAGCACGATAGGCAGCACTGGCTATGAAGAAGGAAAGAATTGCAAACATGGTAGACTGAAGAGGAATGAAAATGTAATTGTAAAAATAGACACCGAAGCTAGAATATGGTGAGAAGGGGCTGTGATCAGGGGTTCTGATAATGTCAACGATACCCCAAGCTAAAGTCGCGAAAAAGCTTAGAATTAGAATGAGTGCGTAGGGTGCGTCCTTATCCTTATGTCTAATCTTACTGATGTTGTAGCCAAGAAGACTGTCTATACCCAATAAGAGGGTGAAACCGGAGACAATAATATACCAATCATTAAATATTTCCTCAAGATTACCAAAGGGCTTGTGAGGTATAAAAAGGGCTAAGACCAAAAGAATTCCCGATATAAAAGTTATCGCTAAGGGTACTTCTTTCTTCATATTCCCTCCTAAAACATGCTAAAGAACTCTTTTAAAAAGTTGCTTCCGCCACCGAAGGTTTCAATGAGGGCTCCTATTAATATTATCACAACAAAAATCATCTTCACATAATCTTCACCTTTTATCGTGCCTAAGGTAAGGGCGTCCCTTGAAAGATAGGCGCTGGCTGCGTACATCTCTTCTCCTATAAGGGTATAATCTGTGGATGCGATAAAGAATGGTAATTGGGTTACAGCAGTGGTTCCGGAAATTTGAATCGCGCCCACTGAATGACCTGTTTCAGCAAGGATTAACGATTCGGCATAGAAGTAACCCTGCAAGAAAACTGCACCAGGCCTCTGCCTCATAATAATACCATCTACCCCTGCAGCGTAACCAAATTGATCAGACGTCAGGTAATATATATTGGACTCTTTATACAAATCAGGCCTACCCGCTTCCAAATAACCTTCCTTAACCGTTTCCTGTGCTGCTACCATTACAATCGGATCATAACATGGTACAATCACATCAGCATCGTATTCTGCGGCCTTGTAGGCAACACGTTTCAAAATGGCCAGGGATGCCACCGTTGGAATATCACTGATAAATCCCAAACCCATTATGTAAAGAATTGGCCTTCCCATTTCTGTCGAACGACCAACTGCCTCATCAATAGCTTCCAGTCCGGGAATCTTTCTTATAAACAGACTCTTGTCTAACTTAGCCCTTGAAATGAAATAAAGCAAGAATAGAGTATAAATTATTAAAATCAGGAGGGCTGGAAGCCTTTTTGAATTAAACCATTGGGCAGAACTTTTTACGGGTTCGATCGTTTTACCCTCAGCCACGATCCCACCATTGGAGTAAACTACAACGTGATAATAATAAGGTTTCCCGTCCTCCACTGAGTTATCCACGTAGCTATACTCAGCCTTGTATATAACATCAAGTAAAGTTTCGCTTTCTCCCTCTGCCTGGCGATATATTTCTATTTTACTCACTGTCCAGGAAGTATCTACTACCCAATTAAGGGTGATACTTCCCCCAGCGTCATTGGGCGTGTCAAAAACCTTTATGTTTAGGGGCAACACTTGCCCTAACAGTGCCATTAAAATTAACTTCATAATTCCCCCTATGTTCCCTCCTTCCAAGATTCTAAGTATTTCTTTTGCTCTTCCGTTAGTTTATCTATCTTAACTCCAAGTGTTTTCAATTTTATTTCTGCAACCTTTCGGTCTAAATCTTCTGGCAACTTGTAAACCTTATTTTCCAGACTGCCCCTACTTTGCAAAATGTAAAGAACTGCAAGGAGCTGGTCCGAAAAGGAAAGGTCCATCACATCAGATGGATGCCCTTCAGCTGCCACTAAATTAACCAGTCTACCTTTTCCAATTAAAAAGACCTTTTTGCCGTTTTCCAGAGTAATTTCCTCCAAATTGTCTCTTACCTGTTCCACTTTTGAAGCTTTTTCATAGAGATATTTAACATCAATTTCCACATCAAAATGACCGGAGTTACAAAGAATGCAACCATCTTTAATCCGTTCAAAATGAATACCCGTAACTACATCCTTACACCCGGTCGCAGTAACAACTAAATCGGCCTTCTCTATAGCATCCAAAAGTGGCATAACAATAAATCCATCTTCATATGCCTCTAAAGCTTTAATGGGGTCAACTTCCGTCACAATTACCCTGGCGCCCATTCCCCTCATGCGCATGGCAATGCCTCTACCACACCAGCCATATCCAGCAACGACCACGGTAGAATTAGAAATGAGAATATTGGTTGCACGCAAAATACCATCAACCGTAGATTGTCCTGTCCCGTAGCGATTATCAAAAAGATGTTTTGTAAGAGAATCATTTACTGCAATAATTGGAAACTTCAATGTTCCTTCCCTTTCCATAGCCCTCAGCCTTATTACTCCGGTAGTGGTTTCCTCAGTTCCTCCCCAAATTCCGTCCCAAAGATTCTTCTCGTGGATAAAACTAATAAGATCCGCCCCATCATCCATAACAATATTCGGCGATTTCAATGTAACAAATCTTATGTTTTCGTAATACTCCTCTACCGACTCCCCGTGAATCCCATAAACCGATATACCAAAATCCTTTACAAGGGAAGCTGCCACATCGTCCTTCGTTGATAAGGGATTTGACGGTGCCAAAAAGACCTCTGCGCCCAAATTCTTTAAGGAACTCACGAGATTTGCAGTTTCAGGGGTAATGTGTAGACACGCTGAAATTCGAACCCCCTCTAAGGGTTTTTCCCCTTTGAACTCTTCTACCAAACTTTTAAGGACAGGCATCCTGATGCCTGCCCATAGGATTTTTTTTAATCCTTGAGGACTCAGATTTAAATCCAGAACCTTGTAATCAGCCATTAATCGCCTCTAAAAGGTCTTTAGCGGAATCGGTCAATTCCCAGCTAAATCCTTCCTCCTCTCTTCCAAAATGTCCATAGGCAGCAGTTCTGTAATACACAGGTCTTAAAAGGTCCAGGGTTTCAATAATACCCCTCGGAGTTAAATCAAAAACTTTGCGTATTGCACTTACAATTTGCTTTTCAGAGTAATTGGAGGTTCCAAAAGTGTTAACATAAATAGCAACCGGATCGGTTACACCAATGGCATAGGCCAGCTGTATTTCACACTTTCTGGCGATACCTGCCTTTACTATGTTTTTAGCAATATATCTGGCCATATAGGCTGCAGACCTGTCAACCTTTGTGGGGTCTTTTCCTGAGAAACACCCTCCACCGTGCCTTGCATAACCTCCATAGGTATCTACCATTATTTTCCTACCGGTAACACCCGTATCAGCCACAGGCCCACCCTGAACGAATCTCCCTGTTGGGTTTATGTAGCAAGTCATTTCCTTATCTCTTAACTCCTCGGGAATAACAGTGTTTATAACTAGCTCTCTCAAATCCTCCCTAAGCCTCTCTATTTTAATTTCTTCGTCATGTTGAGCAGACAATACCACGGAGCTTACCCTAACCGGTTTATCTTCATCATCGTACTCAACAGTAACTTGAGATTTTCCATCGGGTCTAAGATACGGTAATATCCCCTTTTCCCTCACCTCCGTTAAGCGCATCACCAGTTTATGTGCCAGCATAATAGGCATAGGCATTAATTCGGGAGTCTCGTCGGTAGCGAAACCGAACATCATACCCTGGTCGCCTGCTCCTCCCACATCTACACCCATTGCAATATCCGAAGATTGCTCCTGTATTGAAGTTATTACGGCCACAGACTGATAATCAAAGCCATATTCTGGCCTTACATAACCTGCCTTTTTGATAACCTCTCTCACAATATCGGGTATTTCCACATAAGTTCGTGTTGTAAGTTCACCAGCAACAAAGACCAATCCGCGAGTGGTAAGAGTCTCAATAGCGACTCTTCCGTTCCTGTCGTCCTTTAAAACGGCATCTAAAATTGCATCCGAAACCTGATCGCATATCTTATCCGGATGCCCCTTTGTTACCGATTCCGAAGTAAATAATTTCCCCATCTCAACCTCCTGCTAAAATTTTACTTTCAAACCTAAATATGGTGCACCCTCTGCTTCCCTATAGCCTTTCCTATCTATAGGCCTTATCCCTACATAAAGCATACAATCATTATTTAAGCCCGGTATTACTACACCTAAATTTACCTCAACTTCAGGTGTTAAATTATATTGTAAAGTCAAGCCACTGTAAAAAGTAGCCTCGATAAATGGCTTTACTTTGTTGAAAAATTTAAACATGTAAAACAAATCGGCATAAAAATCCACCACATTTGGATTTCCAACGGTTAACCAGGGAATTTTTTCAGAACGCAAATAAAAGCCAAATTCCCCTCTATAATATAACTGACCAAACCGATATTTAAAATTAAAATCCTTATTGCTATAAACAAGTTTCAATTTATTCCAATATAAAGCCCGATCAACCAAGGTATCAATCTTATGGTAGCAGGTATGATCCAGGTATAAACCTATCCATCTTTCATTTAGTTCCCTTTTTACACCTGCACCCAACAGATAATCAGCTTCTTGTGGATCCAATTGGATAAGTCCCACATCTCTTCCCATCCAAATTTTCTCAAATCCGAAAATTACACCCTTAATTTTCCCCCACTGGAATATTTCAGATTCAATACTGACAACCCCAAGGGCACTACGCCTCTTTAAATCTCCACCATATTTTCTTAATTCTCCAAAGCCTTCTGTTGAAAATAAAAACTGAAAATTAGTAGCCAGAAAATACAATATTACTAATTTCATTCCAACACCTCCAGTATTTGATCTCTTTCGTAAGGTCTCAACTCTTTTAACTCCCCTTTTCTTTTTATAAATATTCCATCCTTTTCTTCCTTAACCTCTCCAACTCCTCTGGCAAAAATTCCCCTCTCTTTCAAACTTTCACATATTTTTTTTGCTTCTTCCTTTTCTGCAAAGGCCAGAATACATCCAGACGAGATTAAGCCTAAAGGATCTATATGGAAATAATCACAAATCATTTTTGTTTCTTCATAAACGAAAATTTCATCTGCGTCTATATATGCTCCAACATTCGCAGCAACAAGGACTTCGTACAAAGCAGACAATATCCCGCCCTCTGTAGGATCGTGCAAAGCATGGATATCAAAGTTTTCTAAGAGATACAACCCAACATCGTACAAACATATGCCCGGGTCATAGAGAAAATTCTTGCATCTATTAATGAAATCTTCCCCAAATCTTTTTTTAAGCTCCTTCTCTTTCTCGCGTGACAAAATGCTTGTGCCCTCTATTGCAACGCCCTTAATTTGTATTATTGCATCACCTATGTGTATTTTGTATGGGTTAACCTCCTTTATTACCCTACCCATCATAAATCCAGAAAGAATCGTGTTTTTTAGACCTGGAGTAACTTCAGTGTGACCAGTAATAACTGATATACCAAATTTTTCAGAATAGGTTGCAAACTCCTCAAACAATCGCTTCAACTCTTCTTCCGTAACATCTTCGCTTAGTAAAACATTTACTCCCAGAAAAGCTGGTTTTGCACCCATTGAGATTAAATCATTAATGTTGCATGAAAAAAGATAATAAACATTATCCTTTGATGTAAAGGTTATTGGGTCTGAAGTAACGGAAACAAGAGTATCACCAATTTTCAATACTGCTGCATCTACACCAAAGGCAGGTCCTATTAGAACATCTGAACTTCGAGTTTTCAGTTTATCAAGAAGTGAATTAAGGATTTGGGGGTCTACTTTCCCCGCCTTCATGCTTTATATTATACTGCAAAAGTCATCCCCTTTTGAATGAACTTGATACAAACTTGAAAATTAACAATGAAATGAAATGGAAATACAAGAAAATTGAAATACCCTTAGAAAAATACAATCTACCCAAAATAGTTGCCTTGACCTTAGCTTCAAGGAATATTCAACCAAAAGACGCCGAGGAGTTCCTCTTTTCTCACACAAAAAACCCATACAATCCCTTCATTTTTAAAAGCACAGAAAAAATTGTCAATAGGCTTGCAGAGGCGCTTGAACAAGGAGAAAAAATCCTGATTCATGGTGATTACGATATTGACGGAATCACCGCCGCTGCTCTTTTGTTTCGTGTACTAGACAGGCTTGGATTTTATGTGGATTATTATATACCTCATCGCTTAACCGAAGGGTATGGCCTTTCCAAAAAGGCAATCGAAAAGGCAGAAAAAGAGGGATTTTCCATAATCCTAACCGTTGATACAGGTATAACCGCCTTCCAGCAAGCCTATTCCGCCAAATTCAAAGGGATTGACCTGATCATTACCGATCACCATGAACCACAGAGAGTAATTGCGAGACAAAACTTAAATTTAGTATCAAAACTCGTTTTACCAGATGCCTACGCTATATTGAATCCTAAAGTAGAGGAATACCCTGACCCCAATCTGGCAGGTGTCGGAGTTGCATACAAACTTCTTGAGGCCCTATATCAGCATCTGGGCTTAAATACAGAGGAACTCTATGAAGAATTAGACCTGGTCGTGTTGGGAACCGTAGGAGATATGGTTCCCCTATTAAAGGAAAATAGAATTTTTGTTAAAAAGGGGTTGGAAGTACTGACCAATTCAAAAAAACCTGGAATTCAGGCTTTAAAAGAAATAGCCGGTATCTCCAATGGAGATATAAACCCCTACCATATTTCTTTTATTCTTGCACCAAGGATTAACGCCGCAGGTCGAATTTCTCACGCCAAAGAATCTTTTGAACTACTTATCACCGATGATATAGATGAAGCAATGGAACTTGCAGAACACCTGCACGACCTTAACAACAAAAGGAAAGAGGAAGAAAAAATTATTTATGAAGAAGCCATGGAACAAATCCAAAAAATGGACTTAAATGAAAATTTTGTAATTGTACTCGCTTCAGAAAAGTGGAATTATGGAGTAATAGGCATTGCAGCATCAAAAATAGTGCAACAATTTAAAAGACCCGCTGTCTTAATCACCTTCGAAGAAGAGATAGGCCGTGGTTCGGTAAGAAGCATCGAAGAGGTTGATATTCACGGAGTATTGACCACCCTCTCTTCTCACTTGATATCCTTTGGTGGACACAAATTGGCCTGCGGATTGAAAATTAAGCGTGAAAACTTGGAAAAATTTAAAGAAGAACTTAACAAAACCGTTAGGGAGATGGTTGGCGAAATAGACATGGAAGCATCCATTGACATTGACGGAGACATCAGATTAAAAGACCTACAACCAGATATTTACGAATACTATCAATTGCTAAAACCCTTTGGAGTGGGGAACCCTGAACCAATTTTTGCTTTAAAAGGTGTAAAAATTGACAAGGAAAGTATTAAAGTGCACCGTGAAAAACATATCTCTTTCAGGATATTAGAACAAGGGCAAGATATTAGGGGTATTTTCTTTGATGGTCATGAAAAATCTGATCTGATTTCTAATGCGGAACTCCTTGACCTTGCAGTCTCATTAAATGTAAAACCAGGCCTTTCTCTAGAACTAAAAATCCACGACGTAAAGCCTTCGCTCACCTGAAAAATAAATTAAAAAACTTTAATTTTAATGCAACTTTTTATGCTAACCTGATAAAACAAATGGTTTAATTAAGCAGATACTGCCTCAGCGTTGGGGTAGACAGAGACAAATATCTTATTTTTCCTTTTCTCAAACTTCACATAACCATCAATTAATGAAAAAATGGTATAATCCTTTCCCAAACCCACGTTGTATCCCGGATGATAATGGGTACCCCTCTGTCTTACAATAATATTACCGGCTTTTGCAAACTGGCCATCGAAAATCTTAACACCAAGTCTCTTGGAAATAGAATCCCTTCCGTTTCTTGACGAACCCATTCCTTTTTTGTGCGCCATATCAAAACCTCCTTATGTGATTTGGTTTATTATAATAGCAAATCCCTGCACTTTCAAAACATATCCCATCTTTGTATATGCAAATATTTTGGATTATAATTTAGAAAATCTGAGGAGGTGTCAAAATGCCTGTACAAAAAAGAAGGAACTCAAGGGCACGATCAAGAAAAAGAAGGACCCATTATAAGGTTAAACTTAACACAGTAATCAATTGCCCCTACTGCGGTGAACCCGTGATGCCACACACCGTTTGTCCCAACTGTGGCTATTACAAGGGAAAGCCAGTAATGGTAGTTAAGACAAAGGGCGAATAAATTTCCACATTTTTAAAGAATCAAAAAAAGGGCGCTCTAAAGCGCCCTTTTTTGTTAAAAACAACATCGTACCCTTTTATCTTAAGGCCTTAATAAAAGTCCGATGGGAATAAACACAAAAAATGCAAGAACAAAGAGTATTACTGAAACAGTTATATCTCCAAGGGCCATTATTATCAACGAGATTAAGCCAAGCCCCAGACCTGAGAAAATTAGTATCCAATTCTTCTTTGAATATTTGAATGAAGGCTTCTTACTCTCCTTGCTCTCCCTGCTCTCCTTCTTCATATTCAAATCCTCCTATTTGTAGTATGTTTCCTTCCCTTATTCTAATGATAAACAATTTGTCCATAAAATTGTAACAATATCCCTTTGGAGAGTAATAACTCTTCAGGGAATTCATATTTAATAAGACCCCTGCCAAGTTTTTATCCATAATTTGCTCTAAAAGATACCCAATTTCAAAGGCTAGATCGCCTATTTCTGAAGGCAAATATTCATAGGTTTGAAAGAACTTCTTTCGAAAGGATTCGAGCTGGTCGGCTGACTTTATAAGGTAGGATTCGGAAACCTGAACCGAAACCACATCCAGATTGAGCATATGTTTTGGCAACTGAAGTATCTTAGAAAGCCAGGCAGAAGTACCGATGACTTTTTTAGAAGGGAATAGTGTTCTGAAGGCTGAATAGATTGGATATGCATTCCCGGAAAGGCCAGGGATTACCGCGATATCAATTTTCTCCGAATCCACTGATTCAAAATATGGAAGAAAATTGAAGGGGTCGTCTATCTTTATTTCGTACCGTAAAAATTTACCCCTCTGGGCTAGCATGGTTTTAAAGTTCTTTGCAAAGAAACCTTCAATCCAGGAAGTGTCAATAATCAACGCAATATTTTGCACCCTCAAGGAATCTACCAAATAATTCACAAGATAGGAAGCTTCTTCAAGGATGCACTTGTACGGAGAGTAAATAAAACCCTCACTAAAAGGAATATATGTTGAATAGGGTAAGAACCAAATCGTAGGCAGTATATAAGAAGAATCTATTGAAGTGGCTGTGGACTTCTTTAAAGGTCCTATTAAAATGCAGTTTGGCCTTATATCATTAGTTAGGTTTTCTTCATTCACCTTTCTAAAGGGTCCCCTGTATTCCATTTTAAAGGCATTGACAAACTCTTCCCCCAGATCAGCGAAATCTCCACTAAAGGGAAAAACAAGAACTACCTCGGCAGTATCAAAAAGATAATATAAAACCGAGTCATTAAGTGTAGAAGGTGATATGTTTAACATCATTGAAATTTCTTGCAAAACTTCCTCGCTAAAGGAGCCCATTTGATAAGAATCGTAATATAGTGTCAAGGCGTCCTTTAGTTTTCCTTCTCTCTTTAACTCTCCCGCGAGTTTGTAAGCGAAACCTTCCAGTATTTTGTCTTTTTTATTAGCATTAGGGATCAATTGATAATACTTCAATGCACTATCCGTCTTCCAAATATTTAAGTAGGCAACTGCAGTATATGGATACAACGTTTTATCCTGTAAAAATTTCCTTTCAGAATAAAAGTTTTTCAAAAAAGTTTCGTACTTTCCCTCATTAAACTGCTTGATAAGGTCTCTGGCAGATAAGGAAAGTAAAAAAGAAAGTAAAATCTTAATCATTGCTCAACCCCATGTAATCTTTTGCATACTCCAGATAATTTTTCCAGTTATTATCTATCATTTGCCTCTCCAAATCAGTAATATGCCTAACAACCTTTCCCGGCACACCCAAAACCAAACTTCCCGGTTCTACCTTCATACCGGGTGGTACTACCGCTCCGGCGCCTATAATGCAATACTCTCCTACCTCTGCACCATCCAGAATAATAGCCCCCATCCCGACAATCACATGGGAAGAAATATGTGCAGCATGCACGATGGCACCATGACCTATGGTAACATAGTCACCAACCACCACATCATACTTACCCTTTGTTCCGTGGAGAACCGCATTGTCCTGAATATTTGTATAACACCCTACGGTAATTTTCTCCACATCACCCCTCAATACTGCACCAAACCAGATGGAAGAGAAATCACCCACTTCAACGTCACCCACGATCACGCAATTGGGTGCCAAATAAACATTATTCCCTATTTTGGGTCTTTTGTCCTTATAAGGCAAAATCATTCCCATCTCATTGATTTTAAACCTTATCCCTTGTAAGTTCAAAAAATTCTTCTTAAATTTCTTACATGAACGAGATCACTAAGATAGCAGATCTAATAAGAGAAAGTAATAAAATTTTTGTCCTAACGGGGGCAGGAATAAGCACCGAAAGTGGAATTCCCGACTTCAGAGGCCCGAGGAGTTTATACAGTTGCATTTCGCCTGAAGTTTTTGAGATTACCTTTTTTAAGAAAAATCCAAAGGAATTCTACAAGTTCCACGTGGAACTATTAAGTGCTTTAAAAGAAGCAAAGCCGAATCCGGGACACCTTTTATTCTCAAAATTGGAGGAAATGGGTAAAATAAGCCTACTCGCCACTCAAAACATTGACGGCCTTCACCAAAAGGCCGGTTCAAAAAAGGTTGCAGAACTCCACGGTAATGCCTTTAACTTTTACTGTGAAGGGTGTGGCCGACATTTTGGGATTGAAGAGGTTACAGAAAAAGTCAACATGAACGGTGTACCATTTTGTCAGTGCAAGGGCCTTATTAAGCCGGATGTGGTACTCTTTGGTGAGCCACTAAGGGAAGAGGTTTTAAATCTTGCTTACAGAAAGTCAATGGAATGTGACCTATTTATTGCCTGTGGTACTAGTTTGGTAGTTTATCCCGCCGCTTACCTTCCAATCCTCGCAGTTGAGAGAAAGGTACCCTTTGTAATAATAAACAATGGCGAAACAGGTCTGGACAACCTTTGCACCATAAAAATTGAAAAACAAATTGGAAAGGTTGCATTAGAACTTATGAAACTTCTTGCCTTATAATTTTTCCATGTCGATGCGGATTTTAGTGACCGGAGGCGCTGGTTTCATTGGTAGCGAGTTTGTCAGACAAGGGGTTTATAAAAATTATGACATTTACGTTGTAGATAAGTTAACATACGCAGGCGACCTAAACAGGCTTGAGGAAGTCATTGATAAAATAAAGTTCTATAAAATCGATCTTATAAACATGAAAGAAGTTTTAACTGTTTTAAATGACGTTCAACCTGAAGTAGTGGTTCACTTTGCAGCAGAAAGTCATGTGGACAGAAGTCTTTTAAATCCCTTCGAATTTGTAGATAGCAACATAAAGGGCACCCTGAGTCTCCTTGAATCGGCAAAAAATGCAGGTATAAAACTCTTTGTTAACATTTCCACCGATGAGGTCTACGGGGAAAACCTCACAGAAAATAGGTTAAGCGAGGAAAATCCACTTAAACCAAACTCCCCTTATTCCATTTCTAAAGCGGCACAGGAAATGTTGGGAAGAGCATATTTTAGATCTTTTAACTTACCAGTTGTAACTCTGAGACTTTGTAATGTTTATGGCTACTGGCAGTACCCAGAAAAACTTATACCCCTTACCATTTATAAAGCAACCCATGGAGAAAAGATCCCGGTTTACGGGAAGGGCGAGAATTTAAGAGAGTGGCTCTTCGTTTCAGATGCTGTAGAAGGAATTTTTAAAGCTATAGAAAACGGAAAACCTGGTGAGGTGTACAATCTCGGTAGTGGTATAGAAATTAAAAACATAGATGTAGTAAAAACCATCTGTCAAATTTTAGAGGAGTTGATTCCCACATCAAAGCCTTTAGAATCCCTGATTACCTATGTACAGGATCGCCCCGGACACGACCTTCGCTATGGTGTTGATTTTTCAAAAGCCATCAAGGAACTGAATTATTATCCAAAAACCAATTTTCAAGAGGGTATCAGGGCTACCATCCTCTGGTATCTTCAGCACATGGATTGGTTAGAAAATAAAGTAAAAGATCTAAGAGAATTCTGGAACAAAAATTACCGCTAATTTTGCTGTTTTGTTCTGTAGACAAGCTTAACTTCTGTTTTTATTAGTTCAACTCCGAAGGCATCCACTGAAATTACCTTTTGAGGGCATACATAAACGCACTTCATGCATCTAATACAATCGTAATGGTTCGGGTCTTCATAAATTTTAATATCCATCGGGCATACTTCCTGGCATAGATTGCATTTGGTGCAACGAGTTTCATCCACATTAAACCTTATGGCACTGACCTTATTAAAAAGGCCCCATAAAGCACCAAGTGGGCATACGTACCTGCAGAAGGGTCTCCTGACAACAATGAACAATCCGATAAAGGCAATGGCAATGGCAACTTTTATGAAGAACCTATAAGTAATGAGCTTTGAAAGGTCAGTCCAGAGTGGGGATAACATAATCGGAAAAGCACCTTCAATGGTTCCCGCAGGACATAGCTTACAAAACCATGGCTCCATGGTAAAATATACTATGGGTATAAAAATAAGGAGTAGGACGTATTTCAAAATGCCCCAATTCTTCTGAATCTTAATTCTGAAGGAGGTAATTTTCTTCATTAGTTCCTGGAACAAACCAAAGGGACACAGCCAGCCGCAAAATGCTCTACCCACAAAAATTCCGACTATCCCTATGTATCCTACTACATAATATGGTATCTGCCTAATAACGGCAAAATGTTGAAGAGAACCAATGGGGCAGGACATTCTGGCGAAGGGACAGGCATAACAATTAAGGCCTGGCGCACATAATTGCTTTGTTGACCCTTGATAAATGCTAAAGTTCTTCCAGCTCGGTACGTAACTATTTATTCCAACAGCTGATAGCACTTGAATTAACTTTCTAAAAATCCAAAAGTTTTTAAACTTTACCTTCATGTCATTCAATACCTATGCAGGACAGGCAAAGAATGTTCCCGTTTATTTCTACCTCTTGATGGTCTTGTACGGAAATTCCCTTCATAATGAAAGCAGCAAAGAGAATAATAAACAAAACGGTGATAAGGTATTTTACTACCCTTTTCATCTTTGTTCCTCCACAAATACCTGCAAATTTCCAACCACTTGCATAATATCTGTTTGCTTTTCAATGGACCCAGTTGCCAATGCTAAATGATAAAGAGATGCGGGGAACTCACCAAAAATTGGATCAACGAAATACCACTTACCACCAATGTAAACCATATTCCAAGCATGGTAATAATACGCCCCATCCTGATAAATTAACCCTACCACAATATCTGTCGGAATACCAGAGGCCCTTGCCAAAGCTGCGAACAAAACCGCATGCTCGTTGCAGTCGCCCCTTTTCTCACTTAAAACCTCCAAGGCGGTCGGAATAGTAACAGAAGGGACTTTTTCTATGTTCTCATTGAGCCACTTTATTATTGTTTGGACCTTTTTGCAGGGGTCTTGTGTGCCTCGAGTTATAATCTGAGCAAGTTTAACAATCTCTGGATGGTCCGATTGAATATACTGATCAGGTTCTAGGTACTTTTTAAGGTCGTTGGTTATTGAGCTGGTAGAACAGGTCAAATCGGGTTTGACAATTTCTAGTTTTACATAGTTTTTAGACCTTCCCAAAATTTTTTGCGGCCCTTTTTCCAATTCCAACCCGCCGAGTACCCCCGCTATCTTTAATCTCAAATACTTTGAGGCTCTAATTGGAATATCGGTTTTTATCGAGTAAAACTCTGTAATATCCACTGAACTTGCAAATTTCATTGCTTCTTTCTTATCCTCTTTTACCATCCTAATACCCATAGGACCTTCTTGAGACAATAATGCCCCATTCTTTATTTTTATAAAGTTCTCAGTCCCTTGATAACTCAATTTATAAACTTCTTCACCACCCTTGTCTGAAATTAGCTCACAGCTGGCCTCGGTTACCGTCGCTGTTGGTATATCAAGGAGCATGAACTCAAGCCTTTTAACTTTGTTTTTCTCTAAATATTTACGCAAAGTAGTTTCCACAAAAAGGGGTTTTGTTAATTCAATTTCCTTCGAAATTGGAGTACCCCTCTCGGTTTGAAACTTGAGGGTTAAAGAGTTTTTTGATCCAGAAAGAGTTCCTGAAATTCTTTGGTCTTGAGTTATCATGGTAAATTTACCCGACAAAATCTGAAAAGAAGCATCGGTTTTAAGGCTCGTGCTTAAAAGGACCTGTTTTGAAACACCAAGCATCTTGACCTGCAAAACATTGGTCTCATCGAAGGTATAATTAGAATTCTCAAGCGAAGATATTAAAGAAACATAGCCGATTTTATTCCCCATTAGGTATGTACCGTACCAAACCGTATCAGGTTTGACTACTTGGCTGAGGATAATAGCTAAATAAAGGAAAAGTTTCATTTCTCCCCTCCTTGTTTACCTTTCGCTAATATAGATTACATCAAAACTACAATCAAGTAGATTTACAACCAATATTTTATTGTAAAGTAACTCCCCGGTTCCGGTTAAGTACTTTATAGCCTCGTTGGCCTGAAGGGCTCCCAAAATAACAGGGGTCATTCCAATTACTGATAGGAGACATCTTCTTTCTTCAACGACCATGTTGTTAAAAATCCCCCTCAAAGAAGGGGTTCTACCGGGTATTATAGTGGTTACCTGCCCATAATAACCTTCTATTCCTGCATGAATTAGAGGTTTATTGTACTTAAAACATAAGTCGCTTAGAATGAACTTGCCCTTGAAGTTGTCTAAACAATCTACCACCAAATCAACATCTTCGGGAATGTTAAACCCCTCATCAATCGCCACAGGCATAGGGACTACTTCAACATCCCTAATTTTTTTTAAAACTTCTTCTGCTGCAAAAACCTTCTCTCTTCCAAGATGCTCCTTTGAATATAAAATCTGTCGGTTCAAATCAGGTTCATCTACAAAACCATAGTCTACAATATAAATTTTTCCTACACCTGTTCTAACTAAAAGCTGAAGCACGGTGCATCCAAGTCCACCCGCACCGGCTACAAGCACAGCGGAAGAAAGCAGTTTCTTAATACCATCTTCTCCCACAAGTGATAGATGCCTTGAGAAGATACCTTCCACAGGTTATCCTCCTGAGCCCGGAGGTAAAAGGGAAAGTGTGTCTCCGTCTTTGACTATTATTTCTTCCGCATTAACAGGAGGAATCACTTTACCATTTATAACAAGAATTATTCCCTCTCTTAACTTGCCATCCTTTATTAATTTCTCTTTAATATTCCTGCCCACTAAAGAACTAACCTGATCAAAAAGTTCATCAAGTCTTGCGGAATCTTTTTCTGGAATATTAACTACAAGCTCACCTTTACTTATCTCTGCCTTCAGGTAAGTGTAAACTTTGAAGGTAACTCTCATAGCCTTAGCTTACTGTTTAATAAACCGGTCGATGGAAGCTCAACCAATATATTGAAGACCAGTTCTACAGTTTGCTCAAAATCTGTCAATTTAGCTATTGATATGGGGGAATGAATATAACGACACGGAACGGCAATCACTCCGGCTAAAGTTCCTCCTCTCTCCAGATGAACTACTCCGGCATTAGTGGAACCAAAGATTGGTGTCTTGTATTGATAGTAAATCCCATTCTTCTCAGCCACCTGCTCAAAAAATCTTGCCACTTTTGGATTCACTACAATACTACGGTCAATTAAAGTAATTACTGGACCTTTACCGAGGTGAGCAGGTTGCTTGTGTGAAGGCATGCCGGGGTTATCAACAGCGATCGTACCTTCGATACTTATCGCAAAGTCAGGCTCCACGTTGTAGGCTGCTACCTTTGCTCCCCTTAATCCCAGCTCTTCACCGGTTGCAAAGACAAAATAAAGATGATATGGTAGTTTGGTATGTTTGATCCGCTCGAGGACCTTTATTAACACTGCGCAACCAATCCTGTCATCGAAGGCCTTTCCGAAAATAGTCTCATCATCTATTATGGCTGCCTCTTCCCACAAAATGCCGGGGTCACCTACGGAAATACCCTTATTTATTACATCCTCTTCATTTAATGCTCCCACATCAATAAATAAATCTAATACATCAAAGGCCTTCTTCATTTCTTCCGCACTTTGGACATGAGGAGGTAGAGTTCCGATGACGCCCTGTACCTTTGTTCCCTTTCTTGTTTTTATCAAAACTCTCTGGCCGGGCAACAATCTCGGGTCGTACCCTCCAATAAGTTGAAACCTTAAAAATGGGCCTTGAATAGCGGAGATAATCAGCCCAATTTCATCCATATGCGCATCAATCATTACCCTTTTGTCGCCTGTTCCTTTCTTCAAAACAATTAGATTCCCGCTAGTGTCCTCATAAATCTCATCTGCAAGGTCTGCTACCAATTTGGAAATAAATTCCCTTACTTCCTCCTCAAAACCACCAGGCCCAAAAAGGTTAGATAAATTAACAATTAACTCCCTTGAATTCATTTTTATTACCCCCTAAAAAAGGCTTTTACAGAATCTATTACATAAGAAATTTCGTCATCTGTTATTTCAGGGAATACAGGAAGGGAAAGCACTTCCTTAGTCGCCCTTTCGGCAACCGGCAAATCACCTTCTTTATATCCTAAATAAGAAAGGGCCGGCTGCAAGTGAAGAGGTATAGGGTAATGAACCTGGGTCATAATTCCTCTGTTGTTTAAAAAGTCATTTAAAGCATCCCTTTTATCCGTTCTGATGGTATACTGGTGGTAAATGTGAATATTACCCTCGTCGACCTCCGGAACTCTAACGAAAGGTTTAAGCTCTCTATTATAAATTTCAGCTATCTCACGTCTTCTTGCGTTCCACCTATCAATGTACTTTAGCTTTACATTTAAAAAGGCTGCCTGAATGGAATCTAACCTCGAATTGTAACCCAAGAACTCATGGTAATACTTTTTTGGGCTGCCATGAACCCTCAACATCTTAACTTTCTTTGCAATGGAGTCATCGTTTGTGGTTATTAGTCCACCATCACCCAAGCAGGAGAGGTTTTTGGTAGGGAAAAAGCTAAATGTGCCTATATCTCCTATGGTTCCGAGGTATTTCCCGTTGCGAGTGGCGCCGAACCCCTGAGCTGTGTCTTCGATGACCTTCAGGTTGTATTTTCTGGCAATTTCCAAAATCTTTTCCATTCTGGCGCCTTGACCAAATATGTGTACCGGCAATATTGCCTTAGTTTTAGGAGTAATTTTTTCTTCAATTTTATTGGCATCAATATTCAGTGTTGAATCGTCCACATCCACAAACACTGGAACCGCTCCCAGCATTGCAATAGTCTCAGCAGTCGCAAAGAAAGTGAACGGAGTGGTAATAACCTCATCACCCTCTTTAATATCAAGGGCCTTGAGTGCAAGGGTCAGAGCGTCTGTTCCATTACCCACACCGATAGCATATTTGACTTTAAGATACTCTGCAGCATTTTGTTCAAATTTTTCCAATTCGGGTCCAAGGATGAATTGTCCAGACTCTAGAACTTTTTTGAAGGCCTCAACCAGCTCCCCCTCTATGGGCTTATGCTGTCTTTTCAAGTCTATTATTGGTATTTTGTCCATTTTTCCACTCCTTCAATTTTAAAATTAAAACTTTAAAATTAAAACCTAAAATTAAATTTCAAATCGATCTCAGTGAAACCCACATAAGTGCTCATTTCTCCCTGTATTCCATTTTTGCGCATTTGATTTGTAACGGCATGGTCAATTATACTGGCTAGGTGATTTAAGATAATTAACCCCGCAGTAACCGTTTTGTAACCGCCCAATTCTCTGTATCTTTTTAATTGCTGTTGAAAATATAGATAGTTATTCGTTCCGTCCCAACTCCAATAAATATTTGGGATATGACTATGCACATACTCTTCCTGTTTTGATGGTTCATCAGGGTATATCCTTCTTGCTTCCCTATAAAGATACTCAACATAATCTTCAAAGGAATAATAAGCCTCCACCAATCTCCAGGTCCTATCATACTTGGATGGTAGCATAACCCCAGCATGTTTGTAAGCATAAGTCCTATTATAAGAAATCAGGTTTTTTTGCTCAAAATATTTGAGGCCGTAAAATCCGATGAGACAAAGTTCAGATGCAAGGTAAATATACCCGCGTGGATTATTTTCTCTAAGTAAATGATACCCGGGAACTAAAGCAGATGGGATAGCACTACGTTGGAAGTCTAAGAGCAAGAATATTAGAAAGATAGCTAAAATAGCTCTTCCTCCTCTAAACCCTCTTGACGAGGTATAATCTCTACATCAATTACATGGTCCTCTTCGAAGACGCCGTCTATAAGGCGCGTACCCATTGATGCTCTCTTTTGCAAATTCACTTCTTTGGATTTAATCCGTATAACCTTTCCACTCTTTGTAAGGATTATAACATCGTCCTCTTCATTAACAATCCCTATTTTCCTCAGTTTACCAGTCTTTTGAACACCTGAAATTATTTTAACTCCCGATGAGTTTCTGTGATGAACTGGAATTTCATGGGGCATAAATTTTTTACCAAATCCGAATTCACTTACAGTTAGGATCTCTCTGCCCTTGGTTATTTTAACCATGGAAATTGCATTTTCACCTGTACTCAATTTTATGCCTTTAACACCAGAAGAAGAAGTACCTCTTAACGGAATCTCCTTTTCTGGGAATCTAACTGCTTTCCCAGAATCTTTTGCTATCACAATCTCGTCAGTTCCATCAGTAATAAGAACGTCAATGACAGAATCATCTTCTCTCAGAATAATTGCTCTCTTACCAGACCTGTCTATCTTTGAGAATAGGTTTAGACGGGTCCTCTTCACCAATCCCTTTTTCGTAGCGAAAACCAAGAACTTCGCTGCAGAAAACTCTTCATTTCTCAAGGAAATTGCTGAAACAACCCTCTCTTCATCCTTTAATTTCAGTAATCTTCTTATGGAAATACCCCTATCTTGAAGGCCACCCTCCTGTATCTCATAGGTCTTAACCTGATAGCATCTACCCAAGTTTGTAAACAAAAGCAAATTACTATGATTTGAGCTTAAAATTATTGCTACGGGGTAGTCATCAGAGTAAGTCTTAATCCCTCTTTTGCCCTTTCCACCCCTTCTCTGGGTCCTGAAAGAAGAAAGAGAAGTACGTTTGATATAATTCTTATGAGTTATAGTCACAATAACCTGGTCATCAGGAATTAGTTGCTCTGCTTCCATAGGGGTAAGTTCTTCTTCGACAATGTCAGTCCTCCTTGGGTCACCATATTTTTCCTTCAACTCAGTGAACTGCTTTTTAAGCTCTTCGAGCAATAAAGGTCTATTACCCAAAATTTCTTTAAAGCGGGCAATATCTTTAATGCACTCTTCATATTCATTTTCTATCTTATCCCTGTCAAGTTTTGTCAAATTACCAAGTCTCATATCTAGAATGGCCTGTGCTTGTACCTCTGAAAGTCCAAACCTTTCCATCAATCTTTCCTTAGCAAGCTTCTGATCTTCAGCGCCCCTTATAATCTGAACTATTTCTTCTATATGGGAAAGTGCTATTTTGAATCCTTCAAGAATGTGTGCCCGCTCGTCTCTCTTTCTTAATCTAAATTCAATTATCCTTCTAGTGACATTTTCTTGATGCTTCAAATATTCTAGCAAAAGATCTTTCAATGTCAAAATTTTGGGTACGCTTATTCTTTGATTCTCATCGTAAACCAATGCAAGGAAGTTAAGGCCGTAACTTTCCTGAAGCTGAGTGTGCTTATATAGCTTGTTTAATACCACATCGGCGTCGGCATTCTTTTTAAGCTCCACCACCAGTCGTAATCCTTCCTTATCAGATTCGTCTCTCACATCAGAGATTTCCGTCAAGACCTCATCTCGCACCAACTGGGCAATTCTTGCAATAATATTAGCCTTACTTACCTTGTAAGGAATTTCATTAAATACCAGTAATAATTTGCCGTTGGGTTGTTCTTCAAATCTAACTTTTGCCCTGACGGTAATTATTCCATTCCCGGTTGTGAAGGCCTCTTTGATGCCTTTCCTTCCAACAATTATTCCACCTGTCGGGAAATCTGGACCCTTAATATAGTTCATCAAATCTTCATTAGATAAACCAGAGTAACTAACATCATCCTTGTTACCAATGGAGTATTCAATTAAAGCTATTAAAGCATCTACAACTTCGTTAAGGTTATGTGGCGGAATCTCCGTAGCCATACCAACGGCAATTCCAGAAGATCCATTGCATAACAAATTTGGAAATCTTGATGGTAGAACAAGAGGTTCTTGAAGCCTTCCGTCAAAGTTTAAAGTGAAATCAACAGCCTCTTCATCCAAGCCATCAAGCAACTCAACAGAGATGTGAGATAATCTGGCTTCAGTATAACGGTAGGCAGCAGGTGGGTCTCCATCTATGGAACCAAAGTTACCTTGCCCCTCTACAAGTGGATAGCGCAAATTGAAATCCTGGGCCAATCTCACAAGAGCATCGTAGACCGATTGGTCTCCATGGGGATGATATTTACCTATGACTTCACCTACAACCGTTGCTGATTTTCTGAAGGGCCTATTGGGAAGGAGTCCCAATTCCCTCATAGAAAAGAGAATTCTTCTCTGAACCGGTTTTAAACCATCTCGGACATCAGGAAGTGCCCTCCCTACGATTACGCTCATAGCGTAATCAATATAGGAGGTTCTTATTTCTTCATCAATTTGGGTAAGAATTTCCCTTATTTCGTTATTATTTTCAAACATCTCTAGAATTTGGGCTTTTCAAACTTTTTTGAACAAGAGGAGCAAAATCTCGTCCAGGGAATTATTTCCAAACGTTCTTCCTCAATTTCCTTTTTGCATTTTTCACAAATTCCGTATTTTCCTATCTTTATCCTCTCCAAAGCCTCCTCTATTTCTCTTAAAGTCTGAGCTTCTTGCGTGTAAATTAGTCCTCTTAAATCATTAGAATATTTCAAGTTTGCAAGATCTTCCGGATCCTTGGGTTCCACCCATGCGCTTTGGCTCTGTTCATTCACATCCATCTCAGCTTGGAGAATTTCTAGGATCCTCTTCTTTTCTTGTAAGAGTAATTCTTCAAACTTTTTAAGGTTCACAGCAACCTCCTAACAGCTTTTTTTGTCTATTATTATACTTCAATAATAGTGAAATTCCAAAGATATTCATTTATAATCTATCACATGAAAGGTATCATTTTAGCAGGTGGTTCAGGAACCAGGTTATTCCCATTAACTATGGCAGTTAGCAAACAACTACTGCCTGTTTATGATAAACCTATGATTTATTATCCCCTAAGCACAATCATGCTGGCAGGAATAAGAGAGATTCTCATAATAACTAATCCTGAATACTTGGAACTTTATAAAAGACTATTAAACGACGGTTCACATTTAGGGATTAAACTTTCTTACATCTCTCAGGAGAAACCCTATGGGATAGCACATGCCTTTATTCTTGCTGAAGAATTCCTTAATGGCGACAAAAGTGCCCTAATACTAGGAGACAATATTTTCTACGGAAGGGGACTGAACCAAATCCTTCAAGAGTCAGCGAGGTTAAAACAAGGAGCCATAATTTTTGCCTACCCCGTCAGAGATGCTAATAGGTATGGTGTTGTGCAACTGGATAAGGATAATAAACCCATTTCAATTGAAGAAAAACCCCTATCTCCAAAATCAAATTTAGCAATACCTGGGCTTTATTTCTATGATGAGCATGTAGTAGAGTACGCAAAAAGGCTTAAACCATCTTCAAGAGGCGAATTAGAAATAACGGATATAAACAAAATGTATCTGGAAGCAGGTACATTAAAGGTTATCGTTCTGGGTAGAGGTTTTACCTGGTTGGATATGGGGACTTATGAAGCTTTGTTAGACGCTTCCAATTTCGTCAAAACTATACAGGACCGACAGGGTTTCTTTATAGCCTGTATTGAAGAAGTTGCTTATAGAATGGGCTTCATAGATAAAAATCAATTATTAAATTTGGCATCAAAATATAATACCGAATATGGAGAATATCTAAGATCACTCGCAAAAGATACAGATAACATATCCAACTTATAAAAGCCATAGAATTTTCAACTTGCTTGCGTTATAATTAAAACAATAACGATTAATAAGGAGGAAGTATGAAGAAAGGAATTCATCCAACATATTATAAAGATGCAGTTATAAAATGCGCTTGTGGTAATGAAGTTAAAACAGGTTCTACACTGAAGGAGGTGAAGGTAGAAATTTGTTCCAAATGTCATCCCTTCTACACCGGTCAAACGAGAAAAGTCACAACTGACTTCAGTGGACAAATTGAGAAATTTCAGAAGAAATATGGAGAGAAAAAATGAAAAGAGTCATTTTTATTTTCGCTGCGATCTCTTTCCTTTTCTCCTCATGTGCGGTTAGAAAGACCACAGAAGGGGAAAAAGTCATTGTTATTGAACCTACAACAACTAAAGTCGACACCATAAAGGTAACAAAGGTTGATACTACTGCAAAAATAGAATCACAGGCTACAGTGTCAGCAGTCCCGGCTCAAGTGTCTCAGGGATGGAGGGTTCAAATATTTGCTTTTTCAGAGAAAAGTCGCGCAGAAATTGCATATCAAGATGCGAAACTAAGACTTTCTATGCCGGTATACCTTGAATATGTTCCCTCCGATCCGACCCCCCACAAAATAAGGGTAGGAAACTTTCTAACCCGTGAAGAAGCTGAAAAATACAGAGATTTCTTAAGGCAGAATGGCTATCCGGATGCATTTTTAGTTGAATCTCAAATTGAACTTAGATAGAATTTTTATTGCGTCTAACAATCAAGATAAAATAAGAGAAGTTCAGGATTTTTTTAACTATCAAAGGTTAAAAACTCAACTTATCCTTCCACCTATAAAAATTGATGTTGAGGAGGATGGTTTAACTCTGAAAGAAAATGCATATAAGAAGACAAAATTCCTTTACGAAAAAGGATATTTTCCTTGTTTTGCTGACGATACTGGTTTATTCCTTCCACATCTAGACGGCATCCCAGGAGTGAAATCGTCTCGGTTCGCTGGAGACAAGGCCACTTATGAGGACAACAGAAGAATGCTTTTAGAAATCCTAAGAGAGGTCCCCTTTGAGAAAAGATACGCATATTTTAAAACCGTAATCTGTTTTATTGATCATCACGGTAAGAATCATTTTTTCGAAGGTACAGTCAATGGCTTTATTATCTTAGAAGAGAGGGGTGAAAACAAATTTGGATATGACCCAATTTTTTTATACCCCGAGCTTGGTCTAACCTTTGGAGAATTGGACCTCACATTAAAGAATAAAATTTCGCATAGAGCCAGAGCCTTATCAAAATTTACCTCATTTTTGTTATATGAAAGCCTTCTTTTTTGATAGAGACGGCACCCTCATAGTTAACAAACACTATCTATCAACACCCTTGGGAATAAGATTTCTTCCTTGCGTTGAAGATTTATTAAAACAAATTTACACTTTGGGCTACAAAATTTTTATTATTACTAACCAATCGGGTGTTAAGCGTGGTTACTATTCAAGGGATAGAATTATTGAAATACACAGAGAGATGATATACAGACTTCAAGGGCAACATATATTAGTTTCAAATATCCTTTTCTGCGACCATCATCCGAAGGAGGGTTGTGGTTGTCGAAAGCCCGGGGGATATTTTGTAGAAAAACTAATTAGGGAATATGACCTGGATATTAACAGCTCTTTTTTTGTGGGCGATAGAAAGGAAGATATCTTGCTTGGCAAAAAATACGGTTTTAAGACAATACTTATCGCATCAAAACAATTACAATCAAATATTTATGGGGCTGATTTTTTCGTTTCATCACCCTGTGAAATTTTGAATATCATAAATGGTTAATCCGAGAGAGGAAGCGGTCAATAATATTGAGAACTACCTCTCAAAAGGCTCATGGATTAATAAGTTAATCACTACAAAATACAATTCATTCAAGGATACCCGTGATTTCGATCTTCACACAGAGTTAAGCTACGGCACTTTAAAACACCTTTTAAAAATTCGCGCAATTGTAAATTCGAAGCTAAGAAAACACAATTTTGACACACTCTCATACAAAGAGCAGGCAATTCTTTTGGTTTCTGTGTATGAACTTCTTTATTTGAATAATATCCCGGATTATGCAACCATTCATTCCTACGTGGAAATTGCCAAAAAAGTTTCCTTATCCTTTTCGAAACTCGTCAACGGTATATTACGAAACATTCAGAAGGGACAAACATCCTTTAAACTCGAACCCTTCGAAGAATTTTCCATTAATCCGGAACTATTTAAATACCTCTCTAAAACCCTAGAAGCTAGTTTCCTTCAAAAATTTTTGAACTTTACCCTTTCAAATCATCCCACTTATGTCCGAATTGACGACATATTGCAGAATCCCGATAGTTCGTCCAATGTTTACTTTGAGAATTTTGGTCTAAAAAACATATTGTTTGATGAAACCTTTATGATTTTGGATAAATATCGGTTCGCAGAAAGCTCATTTAAAAATGTTGTTTATCAAGACCTTTCAACCCAGATAGCACAGCATCTTATACCATATGTTCCACGTGGAACATATATGGATGTAACCTCTGCCCCTGCACTAAAAGCATCTTTTCTCGCAACAAGATACAATGATGTTACCATTATATCTAACGATATTAATTTCGAAAAACTGAAACATGCAAAACAGCGATTTAATCTACCGAATCTTCTGTTTACAATTTCTGATGGTACATCCTGTTCTTTTAAGACAACTTTTGATGTTGTAATTTTGGACGCACCGTGTTCAGGACTTGGAACAATTCGAAGAAAACCTGAATTGAGGTACAAGATGACCCCCAACAAGATTAAAGAGCTTATAACACTTCAAGTAGATCTTTTGAATTGTTCAAAAAAAATTGTAAAACCCTACGGATTCCTCGTCTATATGACCTGCACGATAAATCCCGATGAGAATGAAAATCAAATTGAGAATTTCTTAAAACAAAATTCCGATTTTATAATTGAAAATATGCCGGTGCATTTTGAGTCTTACCTGAAAAGAACAGAGTTTGGATTTTATGTTGATGGATTTAGTGCAAATTGTGATTTCTTCTATATTTCAATTTTAAGGAGAGGGAAACAATGAAGCTTTTTATATCTATAGATATGGAGGGGATCTGGGGATTATCATCCTGGAGAGAGTCACAGGAAGCGATATCTCATTACATGACAAATGAACTTAACCTTATTCTTTCTATTATCTTCAAGCACAACAAAAATGCTGAAATTTACATTGCAGATTCCCACTCCTTAGGTGAAAACCTGATCGTAAATGACCTGCCAAAAAATGTGAATGTGATTAGAGGCTTCCCAAGGAGTACGTATATGATGTCCGGTTTAGACAATTCCTTTTCAGGGGTCTTCCTTATAGGATACCATGCTCCAATTGGATTCAACCCTGGTGTAATGGATCATACATATTCTTCCTCAACTTTTTACAAGATCACAATTAATGGTAAAATTGTCGGCGAAGCAGAAATTAATGGAATGCTTGCTGCCTATTACGGCGTTCCCATATTGCTCATATCTGGAGACGATGTTTTACACTCCTTTTCTCAAAAGAATTTTCCCGATGCTCAGTTTGTAATAACTAAAAAGGCAATAAGTCGCTTTGCTGCTGAAATGATACCATATGACGAACTGGTAAAAAGATATGAGAACGCAATAAAAAGTGTAATTGAATCCATCGGGAAAGTTAAGCCTTTGGATATTAGACCTCCTTATACGATAGAAGTTGAGTTAATTGACACCTCCTCTGCCTACTTGATATCCCAAATTCCCGGAGCAGTTAGTTTAGACGGAAGGAGGGTCTCTTTTTCAACATCAGATTTTATGGAACTTTATAAATTTATCATGGTTGCATCTTATCTAGGATGGATAAACAGAAACTTACCGAAATAGCGCTGGATACGCCCATTCAATATGTAAAGGGAGTTGGACCGGAAAGGGCCCGGCTTCTTAAAAAGCTTGATATATTAACCCTGTATGATCTTCTTTATCTTGCACCACGTAGATATGAAGACAGAACCCAAATTTTAAAAATCTCAAAAGTAGAACCGAACACTTACTGTACAGTTAAGGGATTCGTATCTTTAATAGGTCCTAGAAGACTCTTTGGGAGAGAAGGCGCGTCTATTGTTATTGAAGATGATAGTGGGTGGATTGAAGTTTTTTGGACAATTCCTGAAATAGCAAAGAAGTTCAAAGTAGGAGATGAAGTTATAGTAAGTGGAAGGGCCAATTTGGAGAAATACACAAAAAAGCCGATCTTTGTCCATCCCGAGTATGCTATCATAGGGGAAAGGAATAATGAAGAGCTTATTGGAGGCTCAATTGTGCCAATTTATCCACAAACGGAAAATCTCGATACAAGGTATATCAGAAGATTAATCTACAATGTATTAAATGACTCTCGTTTAAGGGTTGATGAAACTCTGCCAGTCTCTATTAGGGCCAAACACGATTTGTATGGAAGGTTTGAGGCATTGTATAAACTTCATTTCCCAAATAGCATGGAAGAGGCATTTAAAGCCAGAAAAACTTTAGCCTTTGAAGAGGCCTTTTACTTTTTTCTAAAAATTAACTGGAGGAAAGAGCAAACTCTGAGAAACGCAATACCTTTAAACCCAGACGGACACCTCACAAAGGCCTTTCTAAATAATCTACCTTTTCAGCTTACAAAGGCACAAAACAGAGTTTTAAGCGAAATCTCAAGGGATTTAAATTCTACTAAGCCTATGCATAGATTACTACAGGGGGATGTGGGATCTGGCAAGACTATTGTGGCCCTCTTCGCGATGCTTATTGCTGTTCAAAATGGTTATCAAGCGGCCATTATGGCTCCTACTGAACCCCTGGCGGAACAACATTTTATTGTTATTAAAGATTTTCTTAAAGATTTTAACGTCAATACCGTGTTATTGTCTAGAAGCGTTACAAAGAAAACCCGGGAAAGTGTTTTACAGGATATAGCCTCTGGTACAGCTCAAATTATCGTAGGAACGCACGCAATTGTTCAAGAGGATGTAGTTTTCAAAAATTTGGCATTAGCCGTAGTAGATGAGCAACATCGTTTTGGTGTTTCACAAAGGTTTAAATTACTGGAAAAATCGAATACTCACACCCCCCATTTTCTTGTAATGACTGCAACCCCCATACCAAGAACACTGGCTCTTACGTTCTATGGGGACTTAAATATCAGCATCCTCGACGAAAAACCCGCCAACAGAGGAATAATTGTAACTGCAGTCAGAACTGATGAGAAGAGATCGGATATTTACAAATGGCTATTTGAAAAGATAAAAGAAGGTGAAAAGGCTTACATAATAGCTCCATTAATTGAAAAATCGGAATCCTTAGAAGTAAAAGCCTGTGAAGAAATTTATAATCACATTAAGGCAATCGCTCCAGAACATGTAAAAGTTGCGATTTTACATGGAAAACTCCCTACTGACATTAAAAGGGAAACCATGTATTACTTTAGAACCGGCCAATATAACCTCCTTGTATCCACAACAGTTATAGAAGTTGGAATTGATGTGCCAGACGCTACAATTATAATAATTGAACACGCTGAAAGGTTTGGATTGGCACAACTTCATCAATTACGAGGAAGGGTCGGGAGAAGTGACAAAAAATCCTACTGTATTCTTATTAGAAGTAAGAAGATAACCGAAGACGCCGAACAAAGACTTGAAGCCTTTGAAAATACAATCGATGGATTTAAGCTAGCCGAAGTAGATTTAGAGATTCGAGGCCCTGGAGAATTTCTAGGGAAAAAACAGCATGGATTTGGAGGATTCAAAGTCCTTCATCTTACAAGAGACCAGGATTTAATTCAAAAATCTAAAATTGAGGCTTTAGAATTACTTAAGAATAAACAAAATATTTCAGTTATACCTGAAATATTTGAAAATTTGAAAAAACTTCTGGAAGGAGACGAACTGTATGTGGCGTAAAATATTATTAATAGTATGTTTTGTATTCTTTAGTGCCTGTGAAAATCAAAAAAGAACTTTACCGAGTGGCCAAGAGAATGAAGTTATTTTTATCTGTGATGGTTTTCCAGAATACAAAGACCTCCTTGATAGCTTAATTAACGAAACATATTACACACCACACAAAACCCGACTATTTCAAGTAATTCCTATTACCTATGTTCAGTTTATAAGCTACCGCAATTACAAAAATATTGTGGTTCTTTCATATCAAAACTCAGAAAACATTGAATTTTACAAGAAAATCTTTCCTTCAATGAGAACCGGTGTCTTTTATCGAAAGGATGTATTCACCAAAAATGACATAGTATTTGGGGTATACGCTGAAACCAAAGATTCCGTACTGCAATTACTCAAAGATTATGCTCCAACTATAAAAGAGAAATTCAAAGAAAATTACCTCAACATACTAGCTGACAAAGAGTACTTCCTTGGGGTCGATAAAAAGCTCTCCCAAAAAATCCTCAAAGCTTATGGCTTCACTTTCAAGTTGTCTCCTGGGTGGGTTTACAAAGAGCACACTAAGGACTTTTTTACTATGTATAAACACTACCCCGACCGTTTTATTTTCTGTTTCCAGCAAGAGGGGGGCAGGGAATTAAACCCAAATGATTTTATAAGAATTAGGGATTCTTTAACCTCGATCTTTTACGACGGTGATATAGTTTTAAAAAGTACCGTCTTTATTGATACCGTCGGTATAAGAGGAGTTCCTGCAATCCTTACTATTGGTGCTTGGCAAAATGATAAGATGACGATGGGTGGTGGATTTATTAACCTTGCCTTTAATTACGAGGGGAAATTTTACATGTTCGATTATGGAATCTTTCATCCGGACCTGCAGGATAAGATTGAATACATTATGAGGGGTTACATGATATTTAACACAGTAAAATTCGGGGGTAAGGATGGACATAGGTAAAATTCTTTCAAAAAACAGAGTAATTCTCAAAGGGCATTTTCTTCTAACCTCAGGTTTACACTCGGAAATTTACTTTGAGAAATTCAGACTTTTGGAAAAGCCTAACCTAACCAGGAAGTTAATTAAAACAAAAATTAATGAACTTAAAGCGCTTGAACCCACAATATGTATAGGACCACTCACTGGTGGAGCACTTGTAGCCTTCGCCGTTGCAGACCTTCTAAAGACAAAAGCATACTATATGGAAAAAGATGATAAAGGAAATTTTATTTTGAAAAGAGATTTTTTAATTTCTCCCGAAGACAAAATTCTGCTTTGTGATGATGTTCTAACAACCGGAAGTTCCTTCGTTAAAATGCTTGAAACCCTCAAAAGCTTTTCAAACCAGATAGTAGGATATTTCGTTTTGATAGATCGATCTGAGGAACTTTCAACTAATCTATCTCCAATTTACTCCATTTATAAAACCAGAGTTAAGACCTTTACACAGGAAGATTGTCCGCTTTGCAAAAAGGATATCCCTCTTCAAAAAAGAGGATCTGGTTTTCCTACTCTCCCAAAATAACTCCGTAATTTCTAAATTTATTGATTCTTTCAGATTTTACCTTTGACCTATCAAAATTCTCATATGCTTCTAAATTACGCAGGAGAGCTTCCTTCAAATTCCTAGCCATTTGACCATAGTCCCAATGGGCACCACCAAAAGGCTCTGGAATAATTTCGTCTACAATTCCAAATTCATAAAGGTCCTGTGCCGTCAATTTTAAAGCCTCAGCAGCATCTTTTGCTTTTGATGAATCTCTCCACAAAATGGAAGCACATCCCTCAGGAGAAATAACAGAATAGATAGAATGTTCTAAAGCCAATACTCTGTTCCCAATAGCTATGGCCAATGCACCTCCAGAACCACCTTCTCCAATTATTACAACGATGACTGGAACACTAATTTGAAGCATGGCTCTTATGCTCTCAGCAATAGCCTGAGCTTGACCCCTTTCTTCTGCACCCACTCCTGGATAAGCCCCGGGAGTGTCTACAAGGGTAACTATTGGAAGGCCAAATTTATCCGCCAATTTCATAGCCCTTATTGCCTTACGATATCCTTCTGGGTTCGGCATTCCAAAATTTCTATAAATTTTATCTTGAGTAGATTTCCCCTTTTCTTCTCCAATTAACATCAACTTAAGGGAGTCAATCTTAGCAAAACCTGCTATTATAGCTGGGTCGTCCCCAAAAGCTCTATCACCATGAATCTCGACAAAATCATTAAAAATAAGATTAATATAATCACTCGTGTGGGGTCTATCAGGATGACGAGCAATTTGAACCTTCTGATAACGCGTTAAGTTTGAATATATTCGCTCTTTCAACTTCAATGCCTTCTCTTCCAATCCTCTTATTTCAGCCCAAAGATCTAAGTTATCTTTCGCGAGCTTTTTAAGCTCATCAATTTCCCTTTCAATCTCAAAGATCGGCTTTTCAAAATCAAAATAAAACATCTCATTTTACCCCCAAAGTAAAGGTATGTACTGGTACAAAACCATTCTTTCTAAGTGTTAAATCATATCCCACAAAAAAGCTTTTTAAAATCCTAAATTTTATTCCTACATCAAAAATTCTAAAATCATCACCCAAATAAAAATTTACATTGGGGCCAAAAACATCGCGATAAATGTAATTAATAGACGAGATGAACCTCATCCCCTTAGTGAATGAGTCTAGGAAATTATCAGAGACATATTTTCTCAAAATAAGTTTAATCCCAAAATTTCTGAATGGTTCCAAACCAAAGGCCAGGTTCAAACTGGCAGGAAAGTTAAAGTCCTCTGAAGATGAAAGTCCAAAGTCTTTCAAAAAGATCTCATAATTAAATCTAGTTTTCACGCTGTGATAAAAACCAATATTGGCAGTAAATCCTTCAGCAGCTCTATTAAAATATTCAAAGCGATTATATTGAGGAGCAATTCCAAGATACATCGACGATTCTAGCGGAATTACATAACCCACAGAAACTTTATAAGCAAAGGCATCATAATTCAAATTAACTTCATCATCGGGGTAAATGTTAGCAAACCGAAAAGAACCAAAATCATAAAACACAAAATCAACCCAAAACCTGTTTCTCAAAAGGAGAAGTTCAGACACCTGGGTGTCATATCCCCACAAAGCAGATGATAAAGAGGCTAATTTAGCCCCTGCTCCAAATTGAGCAGGATTTCCACAAACAAAATCAAAACCTAATAACTTATTCTCTAAAGGATTTACACTAAAAAATGAATACCACGAAATAACTATATTTAGTAGAACTTTTATCAAGTTAATCCTCCATCTTAAGACCTAGCAATTGAGAGAGTTTCAACAGCTCATCTTTAGTTTTAAAATTTATTAACAATTGACCACCACCTTTCCTCTTTACCTTAATTCGAACCTCAAGACCTGAATTAACAGATATCATTCTTAAAGTTTGAGGCTTTTCAACCTTCCTGATACCCGACTTAAGTTTCTGAATTTCTTTTTCCAGCTCCCTTACACTCAGACCCTTATTTACAACCAGTTGTGCCAGCTTAACCTGTAAAACTTCATCAAGGGCAAGTAATACCTTGGCATGACCTTCCGTAATTAGGCCCTGCTTCAAGTAATTCTTAACTTCATTATTCAATTTCAATAATCTTAACTTATTTGTTACTGTAGCTCTGTCAAATCCCAAAATTTCGGCAATTTTCTCATGGGTATAACCAAACTTATTAACAAGGGTCTCAATTCCAGTTGCCTCTTCAATGGGGTTCAGATCTTCGCGCATAAGATTCTCAACTAAAGCTAGCTCGGCAGTCGTTGGTTCATCAACCTCTATAATTCTCGCTGGAACCTTAGTTAAACCAGCCCTTTGTGCCGCAACAAATCTTCTTTCCCCAGCAACAATCTGATATTTTTCTCCATCCCTTTTTACTAGAATTGGCTCAAGAACACCATGTTTTTTAATGGATTCAACGAGGGATTCGATGTTCTTTTCCACTTCTTCCCTTGGCTGAAATGGGTTGGGTTGAATTTTTTCCAACTCTATCAGCCTGATGTTATCCACTAATTCTACATCAGGTAATAAAGCGCCTATACCTCTACCTAGAGCCTTCCTCATATACCAACTCCTTCGCCAACTCCAAATAGTTTAAAGCCCCCAAAGAATCAGGAGCGTATTTACAAATTGACAGTCCAAAACTCGGAGCTTCCGCGAGCTTTATGCTGCGATAGATGACTGTATTAAAAACTTTCCTACCAAAATGGCGCCTAACTTCTTCCTCGATCTGCTTCGATAAATTCAACCTTTTATCATACATCGTTAATAAAAGCCCCTCTATCTTAATATCAGGGTTGTAAGAACTTTTCACTAAAGATATTGTCTTAATCAATTGTGTGAGCCCCTCCAGAGCATAGTACTCGCATTGAACGGGGACCATGACCGAATGTGCCGCAACTAAGGACATAATAGTTAATGTACCGAGCGAAGGTGGAGTATCAATCAAGATATAGTCAAAATCATTCAACCCGCTAATTCTATCCCTTAACAAAAACTGCCAATTTTCAATATCTCTAAATTCGACCTCTCCACCAACCAAAGACTTGTTAGAAGGGATCAAGGAAACACCTTCTTCCTCTGTTTGTCTTATGGACTGCCAAATGTCTATTTTATCAAGTAAAACCTCGTAAATTGTATTATCCGCCTCGGAAAATCTCAAACTACTTGAAGTGTTAGACTGAGGGTCCATATCAATGATCAAAACCCGTTTCCCAAGTAGACCAAGAGCAGCACCCAAATTCGTACATGTTGTGGTTTTTCCAACCCCACCCTTCTGGTTAGATATGGCAATTATCTTGGGATTCATAGCCCCATCTCCTGAAACAGCAGTCATATTTTTATTATACAATTAAGGATTCAAAATATCAAAAGAAGATGTTCCACGTGGAACATCTTTCGTATCGCCTGATTTATTAAAGAAAACGCAAATATAGGATGGCGATTTTGCGAAAGGAGAATAATATTGATAAAACTTATCAGGGTTAATACAACTGCTCAAATTTGACGAGTAATGCAATAAGAGACCATTTTCCTTTAAAAACTGCGGCATTAACTTAAGAAGATCCTCTAAACCACAAGAGGCCTTGGAAACCGCAACATCAGCGTTTACCAACAAATTGTTCCAATCTCCACTGAAAACGTGCATTTTATCTAAATCCAACTCTTTAATGGAAAGCTCTAGAAAGCTCGATTTTCTGGTGTTCCTTTCAACAAGAAACACCTCAAGAGCGGGTCGAAGAATTTTCATTATAATTCCAACAAAACCAGGACCGGCTCCCAAATCAACTAAAACATTAAAAGTGGGTAAAAACTTATCTAAAATAATAACATCGAAAAAATTTTTAACCAATGACCTGTCTGTATCTGAGCGACTGGTAAGATGAATTACTTTGTTATATTTCTTCAATAAGCTGTAATACGACCCCAATTGTTCTTTCTGAGTCTCGCTTAAATCAATCCCATTTATTATTAAAGCATTGATAAGTTCATTGAAAGCCATCATTTTTCGACCATAATACTCTTAAAGTTTCTGAAAAGAAAAGTACCTTTAGGCATACCCCTTTTTCTAAAAACTTCTGAAACAGGCGAATACCTGACTTCACATTTACCACCACCTACTTTTGAAAATTTTACAGCCAACTTTGCGCAGAATTGAACATCCTCTTCTGTAAATGGACTACCGTCGTAGCAAAGCAATACGTGAGCACCTGGGAAGTTAGCCACATGAAAAACAAGATCCTTTTTCTTTGCAAGCATAAAAGTAATCCTCTGATTAGACTCTGCAGACCTACCTACAAAAACCTTCTTCCCTGATGGTGATTCATATACAGAGACACCCGACAGAGTCTCCTTCTTCCCCAATGGAGGTCTATTTAAGGCCTTTATCTTCGCTCTTAACTTTCCCACCAATTTAGAACATTTAACACCTTCTTCCACAGGTATTTTAACTCCGTCAACCTCCACAAAAGAAGTTTCAAAAGTATAGTCCGGAGGGAAATGGGCCTCAAGAACTTCAATTTGATTCAAAATTTCTTCAGAGTTAACATAAATCTTTTCCTTTTCAGGGTACAGCTCGGAATAGAACCTTTCTAATGCATAACTATACGGTTTAAAAACTAACAGGTTATTACAATTAGAAGGTTTTTCAATGTGAAACTCAATTCCGGAATCGTTTTTACAAATGTATCCTTCTTTTATATCATCAAGTTGAATTATATCAATTATTGAATCCAATTTGACCACCCTTTTCTCAGGTAAGGTATACATAGATCCAGGCCTTAATTTTCTTTTATCCTTCACACGCCTTCCTACATAAACAACCTTTCCATTGTCATTTATCACGTAAAAATTAGACAATGAACCAATTAGCTCAAAAATAAAAGCGTAGTCCGAGTTCCTGTTATTAAACCAAATCGCAAAAACTCTATCACCATTTAAAATTTTTGCCTTAACAACCTTTGAAGGTGTCAGATCGTTTAAAATAGAATCTCCTATGACCTGATTCTTTGGAACGTGCACCAGCCTATAACCAGGAAAAGAGGAATAAAACTTCAAAGCATAATCAGAATTTCTGAAAACTATAAAAAAAACATCCTTGCTCCGCTTTATTTCATTTACAATCTTATGGTCAAATCTTTCAAACTCCCTCTCAAAAACCCTTAAATCGTAAAGGGAAAAGTGTCGCATTACTTAATAAACTGGACCCCTAAGGACAATGATTTGAAAACCTTATTTTTTAACGAATATACAACTTGCAGATTTAAAAAATCCTTGACAAACTTTAAACCCAAATTAAAGTCCCTTACCCCGGTTACCGACCAACTCCTTTCAGTACCACCCGAAAAATCAGAATGCCTCTCAAGCCCGAAAGAATACTCTAAATAACAAAACGCAAAAGGCAAAAACTCGTATTGACCCAGAAAAGATAAACCAAAATTGTCTCCTCCACTACCGAGGGAAAAGGAAGGCCCCGCACCTAAATATGAATTAGAGAAGGGGGAATAAACCAGTATTCCGTTAAAATCTAATCTTGAGTCCGAAAAAGTAGAATCGTAGTTAATTAAACTTTGAATCGACCTGCATGAGCGGTCATACTTATGCAAGAAATACCTGGCCTCCAAAAAATATTGCCATTGAAAAGTAATAGACTTCCAATAAAAATAGTTCAAATCGATACCAAATCTGGTCCCAAAAGTTAGAGTATCAGTTGGAGTTGTCAAATTATCTTCAATAAGTAAAATTCCTACTCTAAAATTATGCAAGCTCATACCTTCTTCTAATCGTCTACTTAAATAAAAAGCAGGATATAAGAAATAGTTTATAGACCCACTTAAAGGTTCCAATGCGAAGCTCGTCTGATAGTTCTTGTAATATGAACTTAACGAGATACCGTAAAACAGGTCTTCTTTAAATTTTTTTCCAATATAAAGGGTTAATGCATCCTTAGAATAATTAATACTATTACAGGGAGACCCCTTTACCAGCAAACCAAAAGAAAAGTTATTGTGTGAGAAAAACAAACTTAGAGATGTATCCTGTAATTTGAATTCAAGGCCCTTTGATAATTGATTATAAGGAGAAAAAAAGACCGTGTTGAAGCCCAATACATAAGGGTTATTGGGAAGCGTGTGAAATTGTATAAGAGTGCATATTAAAATTTTAATCATAAAATAATGGTGGGCCTGGGTGGAATCGAACCACCGACCTTACGCTTATCAGGCGTACGCTCTTACCAACTGAGCTACAGGCCCAAAATAAACTAATTTACACCGAAAAACAAAATAAATCTCAAAACTTGATTCGTTAAGAGAAAATCGAACTGAGAGGCAGAGCCCAAATCAGTAACTGTATTTCCTCTCTTCTCTTCACCAGAAATCTTTTGATAAGAAATGCCAGATTCGTAATCAAAGGCTAAAGAAACATATTTACTTAAAGACAGTTGAAGACCCGCACCAAGGGGCAAAATAAAGCCAAAGGAAGATTCTTTATCGTAATCACCCTTAGTTATTCCACCAAAAGTTTGCTGATATATTGTTTTTTCAGTAGTGGAAGCAAAACCAAGTCCAGCAAAACCATAAAAAGTGAGGCTTTGAGACTTTATAACTGGATATAGAGCTTTTACGGTAAATCCGAAATAATTTGAAGATATATCAAAGGTATCAACAGGACCGGCCCCGTCCAATTTTTGGCTGTAATAAGAATAGTTGAAAGAAATAGAAGGTTCGAAAATTATTGTCTCTCCCATCCTCACTGCCACAATCCTTGGAGTAAGGGCAGAAAGTATTCCATATGTGTCATCTTCGCTTGGAATATAATTTCCAAAACCCACATATGTACTTGCAGAGGCATTAGTAACCACAACAAACAGTAAAGCAAAAATTCTAACAAAATTCTTCATTAATAACCTCCTTTTGAGAGGTAAAAACAGGAAGGTTGGAGGATTAAACTCTTTAAAGGAGGTGATCCAGCCGCACGTTCCCGTACGGCTACCTTGTTACGACTTCGCCCCAGTCACCGGTTTCACCCTAGGCGCCTCCCTCCCCTCGCGGGGTTGGGCCAGCGACTTCAGGTGCCCCCGGCTCCCATGGCGTGACGGGCGGTGTGTACAAGGCCCGGGAACGTATTCACCGCCCCATGCTGATAGGCGATTACTAGCGATTCCGTCTTCATGAGGTCGGGTTGCAGACCTCAATCCGAACTGGGGATGGTTTTAAGGGATTCGCTCCCCCTTACAGGGTCGCTAAGCCCATTGTACCATCCATTGTAGCGCGTGTGTAGCCCTGGACATAAAGGCCACACGGACTTGACGTCATCCCCACCTTCCTCCGCCTCATCGGCGGCAGTCCCCTTAGAGTGCCCAGCCACCACATGAGTGCTGTGGCAACTAAGGGCAGGGGTTGCGCTCGTTGCGGGACTTAACCCAACACCTCACGGCACGAGCTGACGACAGCCGTGCAGCACCTGTGCTGGCTCCTCCCTCGCGGGAGGTCCCCCAGTGTTTCCACCAGGGTACCACCAGCATGTCAAGCCCAGGTAAGGTTCTTCGCTTAGCGTCGAATTAAACCACGCGCTCCACCGCTTGTGCGGGCCCCCGTCAATTCCTTTGAGTTTCACCCTTGCGGGCGTACTCCCCAGGTGGGGCACTTATCAGTTTCCCTTCGACACTCCCCCTTACAGGGGAACGTCTAGTGCCCATCGTTTACGGCTGGGACTACAGGGGTATCTAATCCCTTTCGCTCCCCCAGCTTTCGGGCCTCAGCGTCAGGAACGCCCCAGAGAGCCGCCTTCGCCACCGGCGTTCCTCCCGATATCTACGCATTTCACCGCTACACCGGGAGTTCCGCTCTCCTCTAACGCCCTCTAGCCAGGAAGTATCAGATGCAGCCCAACCGTTGAGCGGTTGGATTACACACCTGACTCTCCCGGCCGCCTACACCCCCTTTAAACCCAGTAATTCCGGGCAACGCTTGCCCACCCCGTATTACCGCGGCTGCTGGCACGAGGTTAGCCTGGGCTTCCTCCTGCGGTACCGTCAAGCCCATAGATTATTCACCTATGGGCCCTTCGCCCCGCACGACAGCAGTTTACACCCCGAAGGGCTTCTTCCTGCACGCGGCGTCGCTGGGTCAGGGTTTCCCCCATTGCCCAATTTTCTAGCCTGCTGCCTCCCGTAGGAGTGGGGCCCGTATCTCAGTGCCCCTCGGACCGGTCACCCTCTCAGGCCGGCTACCCGTCATAGGCTTGGTGGGCTCTTACCCCACCAACTACCTGATAGGCCGCAGCCCCCTCCCCTGGCATGAGCTTGCTTCCGCAGAGGCCCACCTTTAACCCTCACCATCTCAGATAAGGGCTTCATCGGGTATTAGCCCACCTTTCGGTGAGTTATCCCCGTCCAAGGGGTAGGTTAGCTACGTGTTACTCCGCCGTCCGCCGCTGACCCATGGGTTGCCCCATAGGCCCGCTCGACTTGCATGGCTAAGACACGCCGCCAGCGTTAGCCCTGAGCCAGGATCAAACCCTCCATTGGTTTGAAAGGTTTTTTCTGGCTTACTAACCTCCAACCTTCCTGCCTTATTTTCAAAGAACAATTGTGAGCTTTATTATTATATTAGAGATCGGATGGAGTGTCAAATTTACAAAATATTATCAAAAAAATCAGGGGAGGATATAGCCTCCCCTGGTTAGAGATTCTTATCTGTCTGAGCTTAGTGAGTCACCACAAATTTTCCAGACCTGGTTTCTGTTTCGGTGGTGAATTGATAATAATAAATTCCGCCTCTTTCTAAGCCAGAGTCAATCTTCACATTGTATTCGCCGGGTTCCTGATTTTCAGAGACCACAACTTTAACCAATTGACCGAGGGAATTGAAGACCTTCAGGCTAACTCTCTGAGGCTTGGAGAGGGCATATCTGAAGTAAACTGGGCCATTGGACACGGCGTTTACCACTTCAAAGTATTCAACACCGCTAATTCTGCCCTGAGCAACCACATCGTCATTCGGCTCAGAAGATACGGAAGTGGCTCCTTTCAGGAAATCGTCCCATTTCGTAGATGAAGCGATGGGTAGACTGTTATATTTTGTATTATAACTAGAGGAAGAAGCAGGGTAGTAAATAGCAACGCCTCTACAGGAAGAATAGCTTGAAGAGTTCTTGTAGTTCAATACTGCATTAGTAATTCCTGTCATAACATTGTAAGCAGCGTTTCTGAGAGCAGAAGGAAGGGAAGTGTTGTTATAAATATTGTTCGCGAACATGTAAAGGTCCTTGTGGTCGGAAATGTAGAAGGATTTTGCATTGGTCCTTGCTGTTGAGATTGCACTGCTATATCCAGCGTTTCTTGCATTAATAAGTTCCTGTGCAAAGGTGTTAAGATAAGAAACGAGGGTACCAATGTTAGCCAAGTTAACTGATGCTAAGGTTGAAAGACCCGTTGCAGCATTGACCACTGCCTTGGCAAGGTCAGCAGGAGAAATGGTTGGATTGCTGTTCATTGTGCTTAAGAATCCCGTATAATACCAACCGTCAGCAGCCTCTGTTTCCTCTGAGCCAACAAAGTAGTTTCCGTAGTTTCTGCAAACATCCATCACTTCAAGCATTCCCATCAAGCAGGCATCAAATCCGATAATATCAAGATTTCTTCCAAGATAACTCTTAATCTGGGATAGGGCATTGGCAAGCTCGCCATTGGAAACGTCAATTTGGGCATTGGAAGAGGACATATCAACACTTACGCCCTTAAAGAGTGGCGAATCACCCTCGCCCTTGTACCAACCATCACCGTGGTTCCAAATTACCAAGAAATATTTATTTGCTGGGTAATTTTGAATTGCCCATTTGGCAAAATTAACCAAGGTGTTAGGATCACCCATGTTAACTTCGCCTATATCCTGAATTAATGTTGAAACAATGGTAGAAGAATTAGAAGCATCATTGGTTATGTAGTATCTCCTACAAGATGTCCAGTTGCCATTGGAAGTATCGTAACCCGAAATTCTGTCTATCTGAACAACAACATTCCTGTAATTGTTGGAACCACCACCATATTCCATCTCGTTAATATCCCTAATTCCGTATGTTTCTAAATCATTATCGGCATTCAAATAAACCATAATCGTCCATTCTTTTGTAGTTGGAGGAGTTCCACCACCACTGGAAGTAGCTGTTAAAACAATGTCGTCCACATAAACACCAGTGTCAGTTACACTTCCATCGGAATAGAATCTGAATCTAATTTGAGTGGCAGAGGTGGGGATTGAAACAGAAGCCTGCTGCCAGGTTCTATATCTTCCGCTCTTTGACCAAGCGGTTACCCAAGATGAACCACTGTAATACTCCACATAAAGGTAGTCATAATTTGCCTCAGTGTCCATCCAGTAATAGAATTTCAACGTGGCCGAAGAGTAGCTTGAAAGACTAACTGACCTGTAGAAGTAGTTATTTACGCTGTTCCCGTAAGTTACATAACCAGTGCATTTCGCAGAATATGAGGCAGAATAGTATCTGGAAGAAACCTTGGTCCATTTATGGGTGGATGAACTAGAGTAGGTGGTCCATCCTGTTGGGAAGTTTGTCATATTATCAGAGATAATCGTCGTTTGGGCCATTAAGGCCGTCCCTACCAGGATTCCTATTACTATTAAGTACTTTTTCATGACCTCACTCCTTTTGATGATATTAATAGCAAATTTCGTGCCAATAAATCCAGGCGTTGGAAAGCATTGAAAATCCGAAAGTTTAAAATTTAAAAATCAAGGTGGGTGTCAAAAATCTGAACACCTTAAACAATTGCTTTTAAAAATCCTACATAATTCAGCAAAAATCAACTGTAAAAATTTTTGACACCACTAATTACGTTCACCCTGATCTATGTTTCTCAAACCCAATTCCTTCATTTTAATTTGTAACCATCTTCTCGACATGCCCAAATCCTGGGCAGTTTTTGTCACATTCCAGCTGTTATTTTCAAGGACTTCAGTAATGTAACATCTGTCAAATTCCCTCCGCGCCTCTTCATAGGATGAAAATTTTTTGAATCTGGAAGGACCCAGAACAGCAGAAATCTCTTTTACCTGCACAGGGCCTTCTTTTACCTCTTCACAAAGATATTGAATGAAATATTTTAACTCTCTGACATTCCCGGGCCATGGATACTCTTCAATTAGTTTCAACCCTTCCGGGACAATATACACCCTTCCACCAGTAAATTCTCTCAGAAACAGTTCCACAAGAGGTTTTATCTGATTTTTTCTTTCTCTAAGAGGAGGAATATATATTTCTATACCTTTTAACCGATAGTATAAATCCTTTCTAAACCGGCCTTTAGATACAAAATCTTTGAGGGGCCTATTCGTCGCAGCAATGATCTTAACATCTATCTTATTTGGTTTAACAGCTCCTAATCTCCAAATTTCTCCGCGGTCTAGAACTTTCAAGAGCTTTGCCTGTGAAAATAGAGTCATCTCTCCAACCTCATCAAGAAAAAAGGTGCCTCCATTGGCAAGTTCTATTTTCCCCTTCAAACCCTCTCTTGAAGCTCCACTAAAAGAATGCGGGGCATGGCCAAACAACTCATTTTCAAAGAGATTATGGGGAATAGCACTGCAGTTGACAGCTATAAAAGGCCCCCTTCTACCTGAAAGATTGTGTATCTTTTCAGCAACGATATCTTTGCCTACACCGGTTTCCCCCAGGATTAAACAAGGTAAATTAGAACACGCAGCCTTTTTAATTTTACATAAAATATGATCAGGAAGTCCCACGAGATCCAGTTTGTCCAACTCTTCATTAAACTTCATATTTAATTCCCTTATCGCGGAGCGTAACACGAGAACGAAAAAGCTCAAAAAACCAACATTTGTAGAAGGGATCTTTGTTCTAATTTGAAAGTAGTTCAACCGGTCCGAAAAAGGTACATTTAACACTAACTTTTCATCCTCAACAACGAACAAAAAGTCCCGGGGTGATTCGCTCTGAAAAATCCTACAATCCACTGCTAAGTCCACGAGACCTGCCTGACTTAGAAGGTTCTTAAGTCTTTCCCAGAGGAAGTTCAGCCACCGCTCTTCATCAAGAAGAGAAGCAGAAAGGGGCGGTACAAATGTCTCCGCCAATCTATACAATAACAGGTTACTATGACTTTTAGAATCAACTAAGCCCTCAAACATGTCTAAATTTTAATGGGCAACAAAGTCCTCTTTCAAGAAGTAGTTTAAGGTAAGAAAATTTTTTCGCATAAGCTTGATAGCACTTGATAGCAAGAGTAATTTAAGAAATTCCAGTGCAGGGCTTTACAATTATATCAAAACTGGAGGATATAATGAAACTCTATAGAATTGCAGCATTTATTATGTTACTGCTTTTTTCCGCCACATTCCTTCGAGCAGAAAAAGTAGTGGAACTAAACATAACAAAGGAAGAGTGGCAAAAGATTGAGTATAACTTTAAAACGGCTGAATTTTCAAGGAAAACGGAAAAAGGGATTGCCATTCTTCTGGAAGATGAAGAAGTTCCCATTCTGCAATCTATGGGTCTATCTTTTACAGTAATTGAGGACCTTACCGAAAAGAAAAAGCTCTACTACACCGGTAAATCCCAGTACCACACCTTTGACCAGATGAAAACCGAGCTTATTAACCTGGCGAACACATATTCCAACATTGCCAAACTCGACACCATCGGGTTTTCTTCTCAGGGAAGGCCTATATTGTGTCTAAAAATTTCTAATAATCCAGCTTTTAATCAAATTAAGCCTAAAATGCGCATTGTGGGTGCAACTCACGGAAACGAATGGATCGGAGCCGAAGTTGCCTTTTTATACGGGAAATACCTTTTAGAAAATTATGCCTCTGACCAGGAAGTAAGAAACATTGTTAATAATAGGGAAATTTTTATAATTCCTATCTTCAATCCAGATGGTCACGTAGCCCAGACTCGATATAATTCCAATGGAGTGGATTTAAACAGAAACTTCGGGTATATCAAGAATAACTCGGGGAGCGGACCATACAGTGAGGTAGAAACACGGGCAATGCACGAATTTTCAAAAGCAAGAAATTTCAATCTCAGTATCTCCTTTCACTCGGGTGCCGTTTATGTAAACTACATATGGAATTACACACCCGTTAGAAGCGCGGACGATAGATACAACAACTTTGTTAGAACTATGTCCCAACTTTATGGGAATTTGACCGGATACCCGATTACCGAGGGATACGATTGGTATCAAACCTTGGGCGACCTTAATGATTACTCCTATGGAATAAATGGAGATATTGATTGGACCATAGAGGTTTCCAACAGCTACATCCCAGATCCAAGTCAGATAGACCCTATTTTTAACGCCAACAAGCCCGCCATGAATCTCTTCGCCAGAAAATTGGGTCAAGGTATTGGCGGGGTTGTTATTGATTCGTTAACGGGAGATACCATAAAAACAGCGAGAATAACTATCTACCCAGTTAACTGGCCTATCTGGACGGATAAATTCACCGGGGACTTCATTAGGCCCCTTTTGACTAATACATACTCAATCAAGGTAGAAGCTCCCGGGTACACTCCCAAAACCATCACAAATCTGGTTGTTCAATCCGATACTTTGACCTGGGTAACAATCTATTTAACCCCACGCAATGACGGCAAAGTCAATCTATTCAAACCCGAATTAATATATATAAATGCTTCAAACTCCGTAATTACCACAGATACCTTTATGACTCACTATTCCTTGGGCGACCCTGATGGACTCTACTTCAGCTTGGGTGTAAGTGGATATGCTATTTTTGATTTAGGAAGAGAAGTTAGAAGCGATACTATTTACGTTTTCGAGGGCAATGACGGAGTTCCCAATGAAGGGTTCAAGCTCTTTGTATCCAACTCTCCTTATGATATGTGGACTCAAATAGGGAATATTCACTATGGTAATGCTGTAATTCCCGTCTCCCAGAGTTTCAGATACATTAAGATAGAAGACGATGGAGACGGTTCCAGTTCAACCCTTAGGTGTGGTTACGATCTGGATGCCATTGTGGTCAAAACAAAGGCCAGTTTGGAACTTCTATCTTATATAGTTGAAGAAGAATCAGGGAACAATGATGGCATCGTAAACGGAGGAGAATCGGGACGTTTAACATTGGAACTTAAAAATACGTCTGTTTCGCCTATTCAAAACCTGGTACTTAAGCCCCAAATACAGGATCCATATGTAAACTTTATTGAAGACAGTATATTAATAGAAAATGTTCTCCCAAACCAAACAATTAGCACGTCTTTCACCTTTTTAACTTCAACCAATATGCCCTTTGATCACCAGGTTCAGATGAACTTACTGGCTACCTTCCAGAATATTTCCATCACATACCCTATTACCTTCACCTTAAACACCAGGACCCCCAACATCTATACCGGTCCAGATAATTACGGATACTATGCTTATGACACTATGGACAGCTCTTACTCTGAATTTGAACCCTTCTCTTTCATAGATATCTCCTCGGAAGGTTCCTTAATAACTCAAATAACAGATAGAGACGATGCCACAACCCAGCTCAACCTACCCTTTGAATTTAGGTACTACGGTGTCAATTACAATACCATCTCCGTCTGTTCAAATGGATGGATAGCCATGGGAAGTGTAAGTTCCAATACACCTCAAAATAGACCGATACCTAACCCAAATAACCCTCCGGCCCTCATAGCACCATTCTTTACCGACCTGGATCCTCAGAGCAACGGAGACATCTATTACTACTACGACTCTCCAAACCACCAATTCACTGTGATGTGGAATAATGTAAAAATTTGGGGGACCGCCTATACTGCAACCTTTGAGGTAATTTTTAGAGACCCCGTATATTATCCGTCCTTAACTGGCGATGGAGAAATAATTTTCATATACCAGTCTGTTCCACAGGGAATAGCTGCCACCATCGGAATCGAAAGCCCGAATCATACAACGGGTTTACAATGCTATTACAATGGGACCTACGATCCTTCCATCGCTCCAGTTCAAGGTGGCGGTTTCATAAAGTTCACCACCGACACGCCCTCTGTGGTTACCATAACCGAACCCTTAGTGAATATAGTTGCTCTGAGGCAAATTATAATTAAAAACACTCTGGAATTTGAATTTAACACTTTCGCCGGTGGTGAGTTAATTATCTACAATTCAAACGGTAGAGTGGTCATAAGAAGAGCCATAAACCCCAACACCCGACATCTTCAATTGAACATAAAAGAACTGCCTGCAGGAGTATATTTCGCCCGAATAGTTTTCGCAGACAAAAACGCAGATAGGACATTCAAAATCATAAAAGTTGAATAAGGCAAAACCGGCCCTATCTCCATGGTTTTACATTGCAGGGGCTATGGGGATGGGGTCCTTAGCTTGTCTTCTTGACAAAATCCTACTTATTGTTATTTTCGCCTTCTTCCTCCTGTTCATAGCCCTCGTGTTCAAGCGGTTTGACCAATTTTTGCTACTACCCTTTTGTCTGGCAGCATATATACGCACTATAAGCGTAACCGAGATAGACAAAGCCCTCTCAAATTCTGATGCAAGGAGAATAATTGCTGTCGCAAAAATATACAACGAGGGATACCTAAAGGTTGAAAATACCCCGTTTTCCTTGAAAACAAAACTTCCAGGAATTGCTCACGGATCTCTCATAAAATTCGAAGGTAGTTTCGATAAAAAATACGAATTTGTAAAAATTGAAAAAGTGTGGCAGATATCAGAAAGTGGCAAACTTTTTGACAAAATCCATAACAAAATTAATTCAGCACTCTTTCACTGTTTCGGAAATTACAAAGAAGGTATTTTCATAAAAGCCCTCTTGACGGGGGATAGAAAAGAATTGAGCAAAGAAACCTTCGAAACCTTTAGAAAATCTGGCATCGCTCACCTACTTGCTATTTCTGGGCTCCATATTGGATTCTTATATTCTGTGTTAACGCACCTTTTTCTATTTATCTTTAGATGTAATACTTATGCAAAGGCTCTGTCAATCCTTCTTGTGGCCCTGTATACTTTTTCCCTTGGGCCCTTGGCCCCGTGTTTGCGTGCCTTTTCCTTTTTACTAATAATCTTTATTGTAGAAGAAATCCTCAGGCGAAAGACCACGAGGCTTAACCTGTGGGGTCTTTCCTTCTGCATAACAATTCTAATTTATCCTTATTGGATAAAAGATGCTTCTTTCTTACTATCCTACTTTTCAATCTTTGGATATTTTTTCATTGAAGAGGCGGTGGAAATTACAACAAAGTATAAAAATTTTTTAAAGTATGTGGGAAACTACCTGCTGTCCGTCACCATTCCCCTGTATTTTACATTTCCTTTTCAAGCCATCTTCTTCGGTAAAGTTTCACTATTGTCCATATTTTCTAATGCAATTTTTATTCCCCTAGTCTTCTTAACCATCACAGAGGCTTTCCTTACTGTTTTTTTATTTTCCTTAGGAATACCCATCTGGAAGCCCTTTAGAAATTGCGCTTATTATCTAGCTTTTTATACTCTTGGGGGTGCTGATTTTTTTAGCAATCTGCCTCTTAGTAATATTTACTTAAAGAAAAATTTAGCCATTTTTGGTGTTCCAATTTCTGCCATTATTATGATACTTGTAAAGATGTTTCTTATAAAAAAGTTAAAAAGCAGGGAGTGAGGAGTATAAGTTATGGTTGACGAACTCATAAAAAGAGGCAGCGCGAATGTCAAAAAAGAAGATGTGGCTCAGATCATAGAAAAAGAGGAGGAAATAAAGGATAAAATCTCTAGGATCGATAAGAAGGTCTATGAAGAATTAAAAGAAGACTTACATTTAATTCTAAATCTTTTAAAAGACTACTGGGTGGGTCGTTACCAGGTTATTCCATGGCGGAGCATAGCTTTAGCGGTCTTCGGCCTCCTTTATCTAATAAACCCTATCGACTTGATTCCTGACTTGAGCCCCATAGGATTACTAGATGATGCCGCTATTTTGGGAATGGTCATCGCTTCAATCAAAGACGACTTAACTCACTACAAACATTGGAAGGAACAACAGGAAAAAAAGGGGAGTTGACCTTTTAAGAAACTTCCCTTATATTCGGAATATGAACAGGTTCACTAAATTTGCTAACTCACTGGGACACAGAGAGTTAGAAAACCACTACAACGATAAAAAGTTAGGTGGTTATCTACATACATTCCACAACCCCGTTGTGGAAAACTTCATAACTTGCTGTCATTCAAAATGTTATAAATTGTTTTTTTGTGAAAAAGGAGTTTAAGTATGGAAGAAGTTCGTGAAGGGGATACTTTGGCTCAAGCTGAGTTATTCTGGTCAAATGTCTTAGAAATCATAAAGACCAGGTTACCTGAAAGCACCTTCAACACCTGGCTTGCAAAAACAAAAGGATTATCATTAACGGACGACAAGATCATTGTAGAAGCGCCCAATAGCTTCTGGATCGAATGGATTGAATTAAACTATAAAAAGGTAATCGATGAAGTGCTAAAAAATCTTGGTAAAAACATCAATGTAGTCTTCACGCCTAAATCTGAGACGGACGATGAGACATTAGAAGTTACTAACACGAACCTTCGAAAAGAACGCGCCTTAGTTAGAATGCCTTTAAATCCCAGGTTCACTTTTGACAGCTTCGTGGTGGGTAAATCTAACGAGATAGCTTATAACGCGGCGTACTTGGCAGCTACTAACCCAGGTAAAGAATACAACCCGCTCTTTATCCACGGCGGTGTAGGGCTGGGGAAAACACATCTCCTAACAGCAATAGGTAATTATATTTACAGTACTTCCAGCAAATACAAAGCGGCCGTTATACGGTGCGAAGATCTTTTAAATGAGCTCATAGAATCTATACAAAAGAGAAGAACAAAAGAGTTTAGAGAACGGTATAGAAATGTTGATATTTTGCTAATCGACGACATTCAATTTCTCGAGGATAAAACGGTTCTTCAAGAAGAGCTGTTCCACACTTTTAATTACCTTTTTGAAAGGCAAAAGCAGATAGTTATGACCTCTGACAGGTCTCCACTACACATAAACGCCCTTGAAGAGAGGCTTGTTTCTCGGTTCCAATGGGGTCTCGTTGTTGAAATCTCTAAACCTGACTTCGAAACTAGACTTGCAATAACAAAAAAGAAAGTGGAAGAGGAAAAAATCATTTTACCTGAGGAAGTAATCATCTATATTGCTGAAAATGTGAGAGACAACGTTAGGACCGTAGAGGGGTCTATTAAAATTTTAAAAGCCTACATGTCTCTTTCAAGGAAAATCGTTACCCTTGAAGTAGCAAAAGACCTTCTTGCAAACATTATTAAACCCACCTCAAATGTCTCTATGCAAGAGCTTATTAAGGTCGTTGCTCAAGAGTTTAAGCTTTCACCCCATGACCTTAAATCAAAATCAAGGAAAAAAGAAGTGGTGCTTGCTCGCCAGATATCTATGTACTTTGCTCGGAACATGATTGGTATGTCCTTAAGCACCATCGGAAGTTTCTTTGGAGGAAAAGACCACACAACAGTTTTACACAGCATCCAAAAGGTGGAAAAACTTAAAGGCGAGCCTAAAATCGAGATTTTATTAAATGAAATCAGCAGGAAATTAAAGCTAATTTAACATGTTTTACACAAACTTTTCAACAGCAAAATTTATTGTGATCAAAAGAAGTTATATAATTTTACACAGCAAAAGGGTACACTGCTTCTTTTGCTATGTTTTTGGTTTAGATATAGAAAATAGGAGGTAGTAGTATGGAGATTACTGTGGATAAAGAGGTTTTGAGAAGGGCGGTCCAGCAGGTTTCAACAGCAATTCAAGCAAAGTCCACTATCCCAATTTTGAACAACATTCTGTTTGAAGTAAATAACGGAAAATTAACACTTTACGCATCTAATATGGATTTTTCTATTAGGGGGTCTCTGCCTGTAGAAAATGTGGATAACTTTTCTTTCACAATTCCTGGCAGGACATTGCTGAGGATTTTATCAACTCTTGAAGTTCCTGTTGTGAAAATTGTCTACGAAAATAGACAAGCTGTAATTAAATGGGATAAGAGTGAATATACTTTCCCAAGTATGCCGACAGAAGACTTTCCCAAGATGAAAGATTTTGTAGAACAGAGAACAGTCACAATAGAAACAGAAACTATTCTGGAAGGTTATTCATATATAGGTTTCTGCGTAGCCAAAGATGACCCACGCCCATTTTTAAATGGTATTCTGCTTGAGGTAGTTGACGGAGAAGTTAGACTCGTTGCATCGGACGCTCATAAGCTGGGTTTGTACATAAACAAAGTTGGAGTGGAGGGCGCAAAAATTGAAGCGATATTGGGAAGAGAGGTCTTTGATTTTATAGAAAGTTCTGATGAAAACTCGGTAACACTCTCTCAGGACAAGGGGATCTTTTCCTTTGCTTTTAGTAATTCAAAACTGGTTACAAGATTGATTGAGGGGCCCTATGCACCATATAGGGAAGTCATCCCCAAGGATGAGGGATTCGTTTTTAAAACCAGCGTTAGGGAAATTGAGGGAGCATTAAAGAGAATTCAGGAAGTTGTCCCTCAGAATAATGCAATCATAGAGTGGAGTTTGAAACCCAACGGTTCCGTTATAAGTGGTGTTTCTGAAAGTGGAAAAGCAAAGGAATATATAGACGGTGAATATGATGGAGAAGAACTGAGAATTGGATTCAACGTTAGGTTTTTGCACGATATAATTAAGCACTTAAGATCTGAAGAGGTAAAGTTTAATTTCTATGGGCCGAAAATAGCGACAAAAATTAGCCCAGTAGGAATTGACAACCCTGAGGTATTATATCTCCTTATGCCGGTTAGTCTTGAATAGGAGTGAGAGTAGGGCGAAGTTTACTCCCCAAATAAAACCACCGATGTGGGCCCAGAAGGCTACGCCACCTATTTTACCGGCGATGGGTAATATAGCCAGGCCTTGAAGAAGTTGCAGTCCAAACCAAACAAACATAAAGAAGAAGGCACTGATTGGAACAATTCTAAAGAATATACCAAAAGTAAAAGGATCTGGTACCAACGCAAGAATGCGTGCCCTTGGGAATAGCACCAGGTAGGCACCGAGAACACCGGAAATAGCACCGGAGGCACCCACCATAGGAACTTTTGAGAAAGGGGCTACTAAATATTGAGTGAGGGCAGCTGATAATCCGGAAGTAAGGTAGAGGATCAGATATCCCAGTTTTCCCATCCTGTCTTCCACATTATCACCAAATATTATCAGATACCACATGTTGCTAATGATGTGTGCCCAACCCCCGTGAACAAACATAGACGTGAAAATTGTCCAAAAATAGGGTGATGGGGATTCACCCCTCAAAAAAAGAGTCAACTTTGCTGGGATAAAACCAAAACGCTGAAAAAAAATGGGCAAGTTGCTCCCATAAGAAAGTTCAACGAAGAATACAATTACATTAATGGAAACCAATATATAAGTTAAAATAGAGCTCTTTCTTGAAGAATTAATATCTTTCAACGGCAGCATGTGCTAACTCCTCTTCGTTAACTCGCGAATGAACCTCGATGGCTCTTTCTTTTCACCCTTATAAGATACTGGGTAAGATATAAACAAAGTTTTTTGTGCCCTCGTAATTGCCACAAAAAGAAGCCTCCGCTCTTCTTCCAGGTCAGCTTCTTTAATAGCCGTTTTATAGAGTGGGAATTGCCCTTCAATAAGCCCGGTAATAAATATCACGGGAAATTCTAAACCTTTGGCCTTGTGAGCCGTAAGCAGTAACACGCCGTGGTGCTTAGTGGTTGTTACGCCAATCTCCTTCATTAAGTTTATATAATTAAACACGCTATCTATGTCTTCAAAGCCTTCCTCTTTAATAGTATATAGAAAATCCCTCATTATTTCGATTGATTTGTGGGTAGCAAATCTGTTCTCTTCGCAAAAAGTAATAAACTCTTCAACCAATGAAGATGAAGGAAGGGAAAGACCTTCTTCTATAGAGTCTTCGTAGGACTTGGAAAGTCTGTCTAAAAATTGTTTGAGTAGAATTACCTTGTTTTTAAGAGGCTCCTCTAAATTTGAAGTACCGATCTTTCCTGTTGTCTCGTATCCACTCAACAATTTTGTTATTTGTTTTGAGGGAATTTTTACAAAAAACTTAAGGAGAACTTCCATCAGTGTAGATAAATATTTTCCTTTCACGTGGCTTAAAATAGCTTGAACTGCCTTAATTTCGGGCAATTCGTAAAAACTCTCGCCTTCTAGGACCGTATACGGTATCTCATTTCTTTTAAGGGCGTCTTCAAGGTGTTTTGAATATTCGTTAGTACGAAATATTACACCCATTTCGCTGTAGTCTATGCCCTGCTCCTTAAGTTCGGTAATTTTCATTGCCACATATTGAGCCTCTTTTGTTTCGTCTTCAAAGCTTTGAATATAAACAGCCCCCTCTTCCTTTGAACTGTTTAGAGGTGGCACCGGATATTTTAGGGTGCGGTTATGCGAGAGCAGGTTAAGACCAATATCTAAAACGTTTCTTGATATTCGATGGGCGGTTTTAAAGAAGTGCTTCGAGGCATTTGGACACAAATATACGAAAGAATTCAGAAACTCAGGAGATGCTCCTCTAAAGCGATAGATGGATTGGCTTTCATCTCCCGCCACCCAGATTTTATTGTTTGATCCTTTGAGCAATAAAATCAGATTATGAATAGATTTATTTATGTCCTGGAATTCATCTATGATCAGAAATTTAAATCTTTCTATCAAATCTTGTCTTATATCTGGGTTTTCTTTTAAAAGGAAGACCGGCAGAAAAATCAGGTCTTCAAAGTCAACTTTTCCGTTTCTTTCCAGTTCTTCTTGGTACTTTTTATAGCAAAAGGCAACTTGTCTTTTCCATTCAGAATTTGCATCACGCTCAAGGTCGTTGGGTTTGAAAAGATTGCCTTTTGCTTTTTTTATCTCTCTTAAAATGCCTTTTGCCGTGTTTATATTCCCTGTAATATTTTTTAGAATTTCCTGGGCTTCACTATCTGAAATGATTTTGAAATCTTCTGGAATACCGAGTCTTTCAGCTCCATATCGCAGGATTTGTTGACCGAGCTGGTGAAAGGTAGTGCAGGTGATTGCATTTGCAGTTTCCTCTTCAAGGAGTTTTTCTAACAAGCTCTTAAAGATGTTCACAGCCTTGGATGTGAAGGTAACATATAGGAAGTTATTTGGATGATGCTTAAGTTCTTTAATAAAATAGGCCACTTTGTGCGCCAGAGCGGTAGTTTTTCCGCTTCCAACCACCCCCCTTAATATAATTACATCGGACCCGTCTTTAACAAAATTGATTTGCTCTTCGGAGAGGTATGCATAGGTGAACTCTCTTTCCCTTTTTTGGAAAGTCATTAGGTTTAGCTCTGGGGTCCTCAAAATTTTATTGATATCCGAGAGGAGTCTGTTAGCTCCGGGTCTTTTCTCAGGATTTTTTTCAAGCATGGACTTTACTAAATTATTAACCTCCAGTGAGACCCCAGGCACTTTTGGTGCTTTGGCATTGAAAATGTTGTTTTTTATTTCTTCGAGATTTTCACCCCGAAAAGGTGGCTTTTTGGCAAAAAGCTCGTAAAGGATGCAACCTAGGCCAAAGATATCAGAAGCTAAAGAAATCTTCCCCTTCCAAGCCTCTGGAGCCATGTAGAGAGGAGTACCCGCTATTGCACCCAGTTCTCCACTTTGTTTCAGAATCTTTGCCAATCCAAAATCTGCAAGCTTTATCTTCTTATCTTCATTTATCAGAATATTCTCTGGTTTAATGTCGCCGTGAGCTATTCCCTTTTCGTGGGCATAGGAGAGGCCTTTTAAAATTTCTTTAACTATTTGCAAAGCTTCTTCAACTGATAGGGGCGCCTCTCTATCTATTAGATCTCGAAGAGTTTCCCCTTTTACCATCTCCATTACCAGGATGATTTTGTTTTCGATGATTTCTATATTGAAAAACCTTACTATGTTTTCGTGGTTTAGTTCAAAAAGGGTTTGTGCTTCTCTTATTAACTCTTGACCCTTCTCTCCCTTTAGTGTTTGTACCTTTAAGGCGACATCCTTTTGAAGTAAAGTGTCTTCTGCTTGATAAACGGCTCCAAAATTTCCGGAACCCAGAAATTGTATAATCCTATATTTACCAAGATATTCTGGGATTGTCATGGTTTAAAAAAATGTTTAAATAAAGTGGTTAATTCTTTGACCCTTGTCCAGAAATTTCTCTTTTTAAATTCTCGCGTGGAAAGGACGGTGAACTTTTTGAGTTGTGATTCCTCTATATAGTTGTTGAAAAGATCTTGGAGAGTGCTTATTTTTTCAGTTTCATACGGGTCAATTTTTACGTTGATTTCGGAAATCATTGTGGCTGTCTTAAAGATATTGTGAGGGGAAAAGATGATTGGAATAGCTAAGTTTTTGTAAAGCTCAAGTATTCTTGGGTGTGGCTCTGAGGTTGTTAAAATTAATGCCTGGATTTTGTGGGAGACCTTTTCATAGAGGGCATATATCGTCATTAGAATATCCTCTCTCTCCCCTGAAGTAAGAATTATGTTTTTGCCGGAGGCATTTTCAAGTTCCTCAAGGAAAATATGGGGTTCATTAAGGGCCATTATGAGGTCACTGATTTTACCTGCTAAGAGGTCCTCCCTCTGCAGGACTTTGCCGCTTATTGTATCGGTAATCAACTTCAGGGAAGGCATGGACAATTCTTTTACATAAGGAATGGTGCCCAGATAGTAAACATCTTCGTTTCGGAAAAATTTCCGCAAAATAGAGTCGATTTCGTCGTATTTTTCCTGTTTCACTTTGTTTACGATTACTGCATCTATGGAACAGCCAGCACTCCTGAAGGCTGATTTTGCCAGGTGGTAGTTGTCTATGGTATTTCCTATCCCTCCTTCCAGGATGAGAACGGTGTTTGCCCCTAAAATTTTTGCGACATAAGCATTTGAGAGGCCTATGCAGGACCCGACGCCGGGGTGTCCAGTTCCTTCAACAATAACTGCGTCGTATTCTTCTAAGATTTTGTAAAAGGACCTCTTTATGTGTTCCTTGGGATTACTTACTTCACCCCTTATGAAAGCTTTTGTAAAACCGCTTTCAATTACGAAGGGGCTTACGAGATTTAGCCTTTGCTCATCTATGAAGTTGTATATTTTCTTCATCAAAATTGCATCACGGGAAATTTTATAACCCCTTATTTCGTTGTAATGTTGTGCAACCGGCTTTACGAAGGCCGTTTTTTTGCCTTCGTCAGCAAAGTGCTTGAAGAAGCCAATGGAGATGGAAGTCTTACCTACATTCCTGCCTGAAGAGGCTATGTAAATTACAGTTTTTCTCATACTATGCTCCTCAAAAAATTATTAACTTCAAAAAGGTTTTTAAATACATAATCGGGCTTTATCATTGAATTTTCCACGTCTTGAATTGTAGTCTCTCCGGTTAAAACAAGTATTGAGGTAATTCCAAAATCTCTCCCCGTTTTGATGTCTGTGGTCAACCTATCTCCGATTATAGCGGTTTCTTCAGGTTTTGCACTTAAAAGTTCTATTGCTTTGTTATAAAAATAATAGTTGGGTTTTCCCGGTATGTGGTCAGGTTCACGTCCTGTGGATTCCTTTATCAGCGCAATGAAGGAGCCTACGTCGGGGATAAAACCATCTTCAACCGGACATATGTTATCGGGATGGGTTGCTATATAGGTGCCCTTTTTATTTTGCAAAATTTTTACAGCCCGGCACAGTTTCTTGAAATTTAATGTGGTATCAAAAGCAACAACTAAGTTGGAGCTCACGGGGTTATGTTTTATCCCCAGCGATAGGAACTCCTTAATAGTACTATTTGTTCCCACAATATAAGCTTCTTTTATCCCTTTCTCATTCATAAATAGGGCCGTCGCCTTTCCTGAAGTAAAGATTTCCTCCTTAGTTATTGGGAGTCCGAGTTTCCTAAGAAGTCTTACATAACCCGATGTACTTCGGGAGGAGTTGTTGGTAAGAATTAGAAACTTTTTTCTTCTAATTCTGAGCTCTTTCAAAAATTCTATTGCGCCTTCAAGGACTCTATTCCCCAGAATTAAAGTTCCGTCTAAGTCTATAAGAAAGTAATTTAATTGGTGCATAGTGTAATTATAAAATGATATTCAGGGATTTAATTAAAAAAAGCGGGGGCCCGAAGGGCCCCCGCACAGTTGGTTTTATCCCTTGGTATTAATAGAAGAACTGGATTCCCATGTATATTTTGTTGTTGTCTACTTCGGTTGTCTCTTCCTTGTTGAGATTGAAGTAAGTCATTATTCTAATGTTTTTCCCATATCCATAATTGAAACCAACCCAAAGTTCCTGTTTCTGATCATCAGCAGCTTGGTCGCTTGGTTCCACCATTCCATACTTAATGGCAGGGCAAATGTAGTGGTTCTTCATTGGGAGGTCGAATTTTCTATATGCCTGAACATAGTAACCGTAAGATTTAATTCCGTTGTCCTCCCTTTCCCTATATATGTAATTTCCTTCGAAGTTAACGAGAGAATGATTCAGGGCGAGATACCCTTCGTAGAGTTTGTACCATGCGCCTACATGTCCTTTGTAATAGGTTCCACCGAGGGTAACCATTTCTATCGGTTTAATGTTAACATTCGCCACATAGCCTTTATTAAGGGTCGGGTCGTTTTCCAGGATAGCTGCTTTAACTTCTGTGTACGGTAGCTTAACGATTGCCATAAAACCGCCATCTGCGCCTACTCCAAGCCCTGTGAAGAGTTTAGTTGCACTAGTGAGGGTGGGTGTTACAGTTGTGACTGGGAAAGGTTGGTATTCATATCCGAATGGTACTTTTAATAGACCCATTCTCAGAGTGACATATGGGATGTGTTTTAAATCAGCATAGGCGTATTTTATCTTCATTTCTGCGAAGTCTGGTTCTACTCTGAAGTAGAGTTTATCGGTGAGCTTTCCGTCGAATTTAACTCTTACGTAGGGGAGGGTCATCAGCCCGTAGTTACCAGTCGTTCCATCCATGGTATACTCATACTGGAGTATGGTATACCCCGATATGTTTATTTTACAGTGAGTACATTCACTTGTGCCCATTTGGGCAAGGATTAATAGTATAGATATTAAGTGCATAAAAACCTCCTACGGTTAGAGTGTTAAAACTTATACACTATCAAATTAGAACAGTCAAATTCAAACCCCGGCCTCAGTATCCAATTTCCTTTATAAATCCGGGTTTTGACCTCCAGTCCTCGCTAACTTTCACCCAGAGTTCGAGGTAAACCGGCCTACCGAGGAGTGCTTCTATCTCCTGCCTGGCAACGGTCCCCAGTTTCTTAATTTTGCTCCCCTCTTTCCCGATAATAATCTTCTTCTGGCTATCCTTCTCCACATGGATTACAGCCCTTATGTAGTCCTTTCCGCCATGTTTTTCGTCCTGTTCCTTGAACTCCTCAATCTCCACTGCCGAAGAGTATGGTATCTCTTCACCGTATAGAAGGAAAAGTTTTTCCCTGATTATCTCCTGGACCAAGAATCTCTCGTTTCTATCAGTTATTGTGTCATCGGGATAAAATGGAGGTGATTCCGGTAGTAAATCTTTAATGATACGAAGAACTTCTTCCATATTTGAACCCTTGACGATGCTTACGGGTATAATCTCTTTAAAGGCTTCGGTTTTTGCGAATTCATCTATTACAGGAAGCAGTTCTTTTTTATCTTTAAGCAGGTCAATTTTATTTATTAATAAAATAGCAGGTTTCCCGGACTCCTTAATTTTTTTCGCGATTTTCAAATCCAATTCCTCGGGTTTTTGCGGTTCGGCTAACATCACTATCAAGTCTGCATCCTCAATGGCTTCCTCAGCCCTCTTAAGGAGCCATTTATCCAGTTCATGTCTTGGTTTTTCCATAATTCCCGGTGTGTCAAGGAATAGGATTTGAAAGTTTTCTCCATTGTATATGCCCAGTATTTTGTGTCTTGTGGTTTGTGGTTTAGGACTTATTGCTGAAATTTTAAAGCTTAAGAGGGAGTTGAGAAAAGTGGATTTACCCACATTCGGTTTCCCCACCACAGCAACGTAGCCCGCTTTAAAACTTGTTTTGTAGTTGGAATCCAACTTCTACAAACCTCCTTTTTATCTTAATTCCTGGAAAATAATAACCCTCCGAATCAAAGACATTGTAAATTTTAACATAGGGGTTTAAGTTTTCAAAAACCTTGAATAGTATCTCCAGGTCCAATTGATTAATCTCCTCTAAGTGGCGTCTGTATGAATATTTCAAGTTTAAATTATAGTTTTTTTCTCTCAAATAAAGACCGACGGATAGGGTATCCTTTAGCAAGGGGTTGGTCAAATGGGAGTAATTAAGGGTAAAGAAATCTGAGTTGATCCCAAAGTTAAAGGCCCACTCTCTATACCCGGAGATCCTTTTTGGTACAAAGGTCGTGGAGTCTGGGACAATAAATTCGGAAAAAACTTGATTTGAAAAGCCTATACTAAAAGGTTGCAAAGATAGAAAGATTTGGAGATTTGAGACCTCCGCTGTGCCCAGGTTTTTTAATATGGGGTCGAAATGTAAAATTTCGTAACGTACAGGATCTGCTAATGGTGTGAAATCCCTATCAAAAAGGATACTTACTTCTAAGTCCTTCAATTTAAATTGAGAATAAAAGGCGAACAAGTCATTGCGCCTTAAATGGAATCCCCAAAATCCAAACGGACCGAAATAAGAAATTCCATAAGATAGGCGCTTTTCACTGTCGATCCTATCTAAGATAATATATGGGAGGAAAGATTTTAACTTTATTCCAGCTGTTAAATATTGATTGGAGTAAGTTTTAATCCTATCCGTGGGTGTTTTAAAAAAATAGTTCGTCCAATTATTTGCTTTATAAGAGAAAAAGGCAATTTTCGGATTCCACATTATTTCAATGGAATCCCTGATGCTTACGAATTCTTGAAACTCTCTTGATATGGCTCCTGCATTAACTACTAAAGGAGAATTATCTAATTTGAATTCCAGATTTGAGTAGGCGAGTTTTTTTTCGGAAACTGGGATACTTTGTCTTGCAACGCTAAATTGACCAATACTTATTTTAATTTTTTGGGTTGATAATAATAGGGACTGGTATCGAGGTGTTCGCAGATTCTGGAGGCCCTTTCTATCAGGGAAAACTGTTTGTGGGAGATTGTAAACGAGAGAATCGGGGATGTAGAATGGGAGTTGTAGGCTTAAAAGGAGGAAAAAAAGGCCATTCATTTTTTCAATTCCCTACCGGTTAATATCCCGGCAAAGATTCCAAAAAGGATATTTGGAGCCCAGATTGTAAGGTAGGGAGTGATTAGAGTTCTCCTTGATATTTCTTGCCCGAGTAAGAGCAGGATGTAATATATTATGAAAAAGAAAAAGGAGACACCGAGGGAAGAGCCGTAGCCCGAGAATTTAAATTTAATAGCTATGGGGAAGGAAAAGGCAACAAATATTATTGATGCGAAGGGGAGTGCCAAGCGCATATTAATCTCGGTTAGTATGGAGTTAATCCTTCTTTTGCTTAAATGCTTTGAAATGTTATCATCTTTGGGGTACATCTTCATCTCTTTTTTAACATCTTCTATGTCTTTTAAGAGTCCCTTGAGACTTTTTTCCCTATCGCTCCGGTATATAACATCCCTATAAAAGAGGTCCTCGTCCAACTTTATTAAGATTCTGTCTTTTTTGAAAGTTCCTCGTCTAAATTCTTCTTTGTTTTCACCTTTTGCTTCGATGAATTCACCGTTGAAGAGCTCCATTGCCATACCGCCCCTTGTGGTAGAATAAATCTTTCCCTTTTCCGCCGAGATAAATCTTACTCCATCCCTTTTTAACTCCTGGACCTTTACGTCAAATAGGGTTCCGGTCTTTTCGTCTTTTGAAGAGGCAAAAATCAAATAGTTTTCTATTTTATTAAATACCCCTGGCTCTACGTCGATGGCGGGTTTTTTAATTCGAATCTCAAGCAGGGTTTTTTTGAGCTGGAAATTGGTTTCAGGAAGCACATACAGGTTAAAAAGGGCGTTTAGTATCGCCACAACTAAAAGGAGAATGCTTAATCTAAATAACGGTATTTTGATATCAATCCCTGAACTTTTCATGGATAAAAATTCGTTATGGGCAGACATTCTTCCGAAGGTCAAAAGTCCAGCCACAAGGAAGGACATGGGAAAGGTCATGTTCATTATGAAGGGCAAAGTGTAGGCTATGAGCTTTAAAACCATTGAAAAGGGCACGCCTTTTCTCACCAAAAGGTCAAGAAGCTGAAACACTGTGTTAAGAAGGAGAATCATAGTTAGGACAGTGACACTGCCAATGAAGGATACGAAAAGGTATTTGGTAATATATCTGTCTATTTTTTTCACTTTTGCAACCTGGATATTATGTAGACTATTATGGACAAAATGATGGAAAGGAGTATGCTCGTGCCGATAGGTATATAAACCACCATGTTTGGCTTTCTTATTATAATATCACCGGGCATCTTAAAAAAACGTTCAAAGAGTAATTGCACCGTGCCGAGGGTAAGGAGGAATAACCCTAAGTATATCAAAACCTTTGCCATTTAGTATAAATTTTAATTTAAGTTGGTCGTATTATCAATGATTTTCCCGGTAGGCTAAGGTGTGGATTTTTTCCTTCTCGAAAGCAGTTTGATTGGTAATGAAGCTGGTTATTACTCTCTTAAAAATCCATCTTCTTTACGTTAAAATCTCTATATGCGCAAGGGGTTTGATTTCTGGATTTCAGTCTTTTCCATTATTGGCCTCATTCTATTTTCTTTTCCCGTGCTTTCCCTCGTATTTTCTGCTTCTCCCCTTAAAGTCCTTCAAGCCTTTTTAGATAAAGAATTTGCTAATACCCTATATGTCTCTTTCTTGTGTGCCACGCTATCAACTTTACTCATAATTTTCTTTGGCACTCCTCTTTCCTATCTTCTCTCAAAGAGGGAATTCACCTTTAAAAGCTGGCTGGAACACCTCATAGACCTACCCATCGTAATACCCCACTCGGTATCGGGTATCGCTATCCTCTATCTCTTCGGGCGTACGACCTTTTTTGGCAGGTTTTTTGAATTTCTGGGATTACGCGTCTATGGAAGCTATTTCGGAATAGTGCTGGCCATGGGTCTTGTGAGTGCCCCCTATTTTATAGGAACATTAAAGGAAGGATTTTTATTAATCCCCGAAGAATATGAAAAAATCTCACATTCCCTTGGCCACGGGAAATTTTATACCTTTTTTATGGTCCTGCTTCCCATGGCAAGGGGAAGTTTTTTTAAGGGACTCATCCTCTCCTGGGGTCGCGCCCTATCCGAATTTGGTGCAGTTATGGTGGTGGCATATTTCCCGATGACAGCTACGGTATTTATTTACGAGAGGCTGGAAACCATGGGAATAAGAGCAACTCTGCCCTATGCGGTGGCCATTCTGCTTTTGAGTGGTACAATCTTCATTGTTTCAAGGATTTTATGGAGGCGATATGCTGAGGGTACAAGGTCTCAGGGTTAAAAGGGGAAACTTTCTTCTTGAAGTAGACTTCTTTGAAATGGACACCCACGAATTTGTTATAATTTTAGGACCTTCCGGTTCCGGTAAGACCACCTTCCTTGAAGCCATTGCAGGTTTTATTAAACCCCTTGAGGGTAAAATTACCTTCTACGGCAATGATATTTCAAACCTTCCACCTTGGGAAAGAAATATCTCTATCGTTTATCAGGACCCGTATCTTTTCCCCCATTTTACGGTAAAAGAGAATCTTCTTTTTGGTAAGAGGGCGTGTGAGAAGTTTGTGCTAACTTTATCAGAAAGGCTTGGAATAGTTGACCTTCTTGAACGTTATCCCCACCAGCTCTCTGCTGGGCAGAGACAGAGGGTTTCCATTATAAGGGCTCTTGCTGCAAGACCCCTTATGATCCTTATGGATGAGCCCTTTAATTATTTGGATCCGCTACTGAAGGAGGAGTTCAGAATTCTTTTAAAAGAAATTAGGGAGGAATTTTTAATGCCCATAATCCTCGTCACCCACGACTTGGAGGAGGCCCTATTCAGTTCTGACAAAATTGCCATAATGCAGAATGGAAGGATTACCCACGTGGGAACACCCTTTTCAGTGGTTAAAAATCCCCCCGATGGGTATGTGGCGAAATTTTTGGGCAATACCAACTTTTTGCCTTTGGAAAAGAGGGAGGGTGGTTTCTACTTTGGTGAACAGATGGTAAGATTGCCTTATAGTCCGGCCAGAGATAACGTTATAGCCATTTTAAGGCCTCAGGATATCATTTTGAGCGATGTTAAACCGGAGCACCTGAGTGCCAGGAACATTTTAGAGGGCGAGGTGGTGGAGATTTTAAGGGGGCAAAAGGTGAACGAGGTTAAAGTGAGCATCAACGGCAATCTCCTCAAGGCCTACATCACCGATGCCTCCTTAGAAGAATTAAACCTCAAGCCTGGTTCTAAGGTCTTTCTTGCCTTCAAGGCCACTGCCCTTTGTATTTTAGACTGAAGGGTAATATAATTTTCTATTATGTTGAGGGAAGCCCTTTTCTATGAAACACTTGGTGATAACAGGGTAAGATGTCGTTTGTGCAGGCACGATTGTATTCTGGGAGAGGGAAAGGTTGGGATTTGTGGGGTTAGAAAAAATCAGGGTGGAGTTTTGTATACCCTCGTCTACGACTATCCTGTGGCTATAAACGTAGATCCCATTGAAAAGAAACCCTTGTATCACTTTTTGCCCGGTTCAAAGGCCCTTTCTGTAGCAACCGTTGGATGCAACTTCCGATGCCTCTTTTGTCAGAATTATGACATTTCTCAGGCACCGAAGGAGGGTGAGATTTATGGACAAACGGTTCCACGTGAAACAATCGAGGCCTTAGCTGAGAAATACAGGTGCGCATCCATCTCTTATACATATTCCGAGCCAACGATCTTTTACGAATACGCCTTTGAGATTGCTAAGCTGGCAAAGGAAAAGGGTATAAGAAACAACTTTGTAACCAACGGTTACATTGAGGAGGAACCCCTGAGGGAGATCGCACCTTACCTTGATGGTGCCAATATTGACCTTAAGAGTTTTAGAAAGGAATTTTATGCGAAAATTGTGGGTGCTAGGTTGGAGCAGGTTTTAGAGAGCATAAAATTGTACTTTAATCTTGGGATCTGGATAGAACTTACGACCCTGATTATCCCGGGATATAATGACGATGAGGCAGAGCTGAGAGACATTGCCAGATTCATAAGGGGTGAGTTGGCACCCCATGTGCCCTGGCATGTTTCCAGGTTCTATCCCCAGTATAAGATGACCCATGTATCGCCTACACCTGTTAAGAGGGTTTTGAGAGCATGGGAGATTGGCAAAGAGGAAGGGCTTCACTACGTCTATACCGGAAATATCTGGGATGATAGGGGCTCTGAGACCGTTTGTCCCGAATGCAAGAGGGTTGTGATTCGCAGGTCCGGTTTCTGGGTTACGGAAAATCATGTTATCGGAGGAAATTGCGAATTTTGTGGCAGTAAGATCCACGGCATTTTTTAGTCCCTTCTTTAAAGTTTAAAATTTCACTGTGGAATTCCTTAAGTTAGCCTATCGTGAAGAAATTTATGAAAACTATTTTCAGTTGTTCAGAATTTTGAGTGTGGAGAAGATTTCAACTTTTGAAGCCAGAAGAAGATTCCTTTCCGAAGACCTTTTATCAGATGAAGATATACCCTACTACCCGAGGAGTACCGTTGATGGATTTGCAGTAAGATCAGCAGATACCGTTGGGGCCTCCCTGCAAAGTCCTGTACTTCTCAAATTGATAGGTGAAGTACCAATGGCGAAAAAGCCCGATTTTAAAATTGAACCCGGCACCTGCTGTAGAATCTGGACGGGAGGATGGATTCCAGAAGGCGCAGATGGAGTAGTTATGCTGGAGAATGCCTCGGTTGTGGGTGATTTTGTTGAGATTTATAGACCGTGCGGGGCAGGTGAGAATGTGATTAAAGTGGGCGATGATGTAAGGAGGGGAGAGGTTGTTATTGAGAAGGGAAGGGAGATCAGGCCTCAGGAACTGGCACTCTTGCAGGCCTTGGGGGTCCTGGAACTCAGTGTTTTCAGGAGGCCGAGGGTTTTAATTATACCGACAGGCAATGAACTGGTGGAACCCTGGGTGAGTCCCATAGATGGGAAAATAAGGGAGACCAATTCAGCTTCCATTTACGTATTGATAAAAGAATACTGTGAGGTTGTTGGTCGCCACCAAATAGTTAAAGACGATAAAAAATTGCTATTTGAGGTCCTTATGGATAACCTTCCCAAGTATGATTTAATTCTGATAACGGGTGGTAGTTCCAAGGGCAGTGGAGATTTTACCCTTAAGGCTATTGAGGATTTTGAGGATTCAGAAATCCTGTATCATGGTGTTCACATCAGTCCCGGCAAACCAACCATTTTTGGAAGGATTAAAGAGAAACCGATAATTGGACTTCCGGGCCATCCCGTTTCCAGCTTTGTCTCTGCCTATCTTTTTGTGCTCCCCCTTATCAAATATTTGCAGGGTGCAAAGGATTACTTGCCAGAGCCCTGTGGATATTTAAGGGCGGGTATGGACATCCCATCAAAGCCAGGCAGGGAGGAATGGGTACGGGTCTTTAAGGATGGGGATAAAGCTATTCCTGTCTTTTCAGAGTCAGGAATTATGAGCAGTTTAACGAAGGCAACGGGCCTTGTTAGAATCCCCGAGAATGTGGAGGGAATTTCTAAGGGGGAGGAGGTCGAGTATTACCCATTATGAGTAAAAAATACTTTTTGGAGCTTACCGATTGTGAGAAGGCTCGTGATATCGTTTTTAATACCCTTAGGGAGCTTTTAACTCCGGATGTTGTAGGAACAGAAATTATTCCTGTTGAGAGGTCCTTAAATAGAATTTCAGCAGAGCCCATAAGGGCCTTTCTTCCCGTTCCAAGGGAATACCTTTCTGCCATGGATGGTGTGGCAACGAGGGCAGAGTATACCCATATGGCTTCGCCCACAAATCCCGTTAAAATTTCAAAGGGGGTGTACGTACCTATAAACACGGGTAACGTGATACCTGAGGGTTACGACTGTGTGATAAGAAGGGAGGATTACTGGGAGGAAGGGGATGGAATTGTGGTAAGGACTCCCCACCAGAGGTATCAGAATGTTAGGGTTCCCGGTGAGGATGTTCTGCCCTTTGACCTAATCCTTGAACCCTTTAAGTTGATAACCGGTAAGGTAGTAGCCCTCGCAATCCAGTCAGGTATTAGAGAAGTAGAGGTTCTAAAGCCCTTAAAGGCCGTCTTTATTCCCACGGGTAGCGAACTTTTGAAACCAGGTGAGGAGTATGTCAGGAGCAAGGTCTATGAAACAAACTCATACCTTGTTGAGGAACTTTTAAGGTCTCTCCATTTGGAATACACCATTCACGAGATTGTACTTGACGAACCGTCACTCATTAAGGAGGCCATTGAAAAATCTTCTTCTCAAAACCACCTGATCTTTCTGTCGGGCGGTACCTCGGCGGGTGAGTACGATTATACTGCAGAGATTTTAAAGGAAGAGGGAACTCTACTTATACATGGTCTTAATCTAAGACCCGGTAAGCCCTTTGTTTTTGGGATCTACAGAAATAGGCCTATCTTTGGCATCCCCGGCTATCCTGGTGCAGGGCTCTTTGTGATGGAATACATCCTTTTGCCCGTCTTAAAAGCCTTCCTTGGTATAACTGAGGGTGGTGGAACTCTTGATGCAAGGGCAGGAAGGAAGCTCTCTGCAACAGGTGGAAATGACCACCTATTTAATGTGGTCGTTTCAAAGGTAAAGGAAAATTTTTGGTTCTACCCCATAAAGCAGGGTTCGGGTCCCCTTTCCCCCTTTATCCAGAGGAGTGGCTATGTGGTGGTGGAGAAGGGGATGGAGGGAGTTGATGAGGGGGATAGAAGAGAGGTGTTTTTGAGCATTGAGAAATCCTTTGTAGATTCCAGTTTACTTTTTGTGGGAAGCCACGATTTGACGCTGGATATTTTGAAGGAACTTCTATGGAATAAGTACAGGTGGCTTTTGAATGTGGTGAATGTGGGGAGTCTCGGTGGTATGGTGGCAACGGCTAAGGGTCAGGCCCACTTTTCTGGTGTCCATCTTATGGACGAGGAAACGGGTGAATACAACGTGGTCTTTTTAAAAAGGATGAACTTGAAGAATGTGGCCCTTTTCCCATTCCTAAAAAGGGAGCAGGGATTTGTTTTAAGAAAGGACCTCGAAGGGAAGGTTAAGAGTTTTAAGGATGTGGTGGAGCTTGGACTCACCTTTGTTTCAAGGCAGAGGGGTTCGGGCACTAGAATATTGACCGATTATCTTTTGAAAAAGGAAGGAATTAACCCCGCGAATGTAAAGGGTTACGGGAATGACCTTATAAGCCACCTTGAGGTGGCCCATTACGTTAAGGTGGGTACTGCGGATGTGGGTGTTGCCATTTATCCTGTAGCCAAACTTCTTGACCTTGCTTTTATTCCTATTGCAGAGGAGGAATATGACCTCCTCGTGCTAAAGGATTTTATTAAGGACCCACGATTTAAAAAGTTGGTGGAAGAGATAATGTGTTCCGAGTTCAGAAGGAGGGTGGAGGAGCTGGGCGGTTACAAGATAGTATTTTCGGAGGTGCCTAAATTTGAAGGATAACTTAGGTAGGAATATTGAGTACGTTAGAATTTCAATAACGGACCGCTGTAATCTGAGGTGTTTTTACTGCACGAATTACAAGAATATTGTTCCGTTTAAGCAGGAAGAGGTTTTAACCTATGAGGAGATTCTGAAGATACTATCTATCCTGCGAGATTTTGGAATTAGAAAAGTAAGGATCACGGGTGGTGAGCCCCTCGTTAGGAAGGATGTGGATAAGTTCCTTATAGAAATTAAAAAAATTGAGGGAATTGAGAGGTTGACTCTCACCACCAATGGAACCCTTCTCACCCGTTATCTTGATGCCATTGAGATGGCAAACGTGGATGCGGTTAATGTGAGCCTTGATGCACTGAACCTTGAAGTTTATGAGAAAATTTCAGGATTTAGAAGGCTTGATAATGTAAGGGAGGGCATCGTTGGACTTAAGGAAAGAGGTATTCCGGTTAAGATAAATGTGGTTTACAGTAAGTTGAACCTCGGTGAATTGGAGAATCTGTTAAACTTTGCATCCGAACTGGAAATCCCCCTTAGGTTTATTGAACTTATGCCCTTCAGTGAGTACTGGAGGGAGTATTACGTTCCGGAAGCCCTTTTGGTGGCAAGACTTAAGGGATATGGTGATCTCATACCAATGGAAAGAAAGCTGGGTGATGGACCTGCGAGGTATTACTTTACGGAGTATAATGGCAACTCCCTAACTATAGGACTCATCTCAGCCATGTCCCATCAGTTTTGTGGTGGATGCAATAGGATAAGGCTTACAGCAGATGGTAATCTCCTTCCTTGCATGGCTTCAGAGATTAAGTACGATCTGAGGTCAATATTAAGAAGCTTTGAGAGCAACAAAGAGGAAAAATTGAGGGAAGCGATTTTTAAAGCCATCTACTTTAAGCCTCCAAGACATAACCTGCTCAATAGGTCTCCCAACGAGATGAGGAAGCTTGGTGGATGATTTAGGATTTTAAAAGATTTAGGGGGCCGACCGAAGGTCGGCCCCTGTTTTTATTTTAATCAGAACTCCTTAATACGCCACAATTTTTCCCTTTGCCTCGCCCTCTAGGTGGTTAACCTGTAGAATTAATCGCCCTTTCTTGCAGGACTATAACTTCCTTCGTGAGTTCCCGAACTTAATTCACCGTTTACAGGCTTTGCTACAGGTCTTCTCATATAATCGTAGAATGTAATACCAACCTTGCTGGCTTATGGTAAGGTAAATCTCAAAACCGCCATTCCTGTAAGTGGGGATAACCCATAAGTTATTCCTTTCGACATTTTCCCTTTACCGGATTTGATGGATCTGAAAGGTCAATAATGTAAAAGCCGGAGTCACCAGCAGAGACAAAGGCATAGTTGCTTTGAATTGCAATATTAAAATAACTACCTAATTCAGCTCTTTCATAAGTGGGAACAGGGAACTGACAGCTGGATATCTCATCGACATTTGATAAATCACTTAAATTTAGGATTTTAAGTTCGCAAGTTGAATTGCTGTGGTGATAGATCAGAAAAAGCCCGTAGTTATCCCTGACCCAGAGTGATACTCCAGAGGTGGCATTATTTGTTTTGGGTGCAACCTCAGAAATAAGGATGGGGTTTAAAGAATTTGAGACTTGATAGATGGTTGCATAACCTCCAAGAAGGTTAAATAACATAAAGCCGCAACAATAAAGGTAGTTGTCCTTTTTGAAAAAGTTCACAGTGTAGGTCGTCATGGTGCCCACAGAACTTACTTCTGATGGATTTGTGGGGTCAGAAATGTTGACAGTTACGATTCCGGGTGGGGTTAATAGATAAAAGAGGGTATCCTCAATGATAACTTTTGTTAGGTAATCTCCAGAGATTATATGCAGTTCTATCAATCGGGGATTTGATACATTTGACTCATCTTAACTGAGTTCTACCTACCGAGTAAAGATAATTTCCAACAGCAAAAACTCCGCCTACATTGTTATGGAACCTGCTGAGTCGTGAAGAATTCTGTGAGTCGAAACATCGTATTTCCCTATTCCCGATCCATCTGAAGCAGTATAAGGTCTTTAGTTGGATTAATCGTAGTAAAGATCCTTCACCCTATTCGGGGTAGCAATTGAACCAACAACTCCATTCTCGGCGTACATAGGATTAATTATGTGGATGGCTGAAGGTCCACCTGAATAAATCAAATTCCTCGTACTATCAATAGCCAGTACATAGGAAGTCACCCCTGATGGCCATTTGCCATTGTTATAGGCGAGAAGGGACAGGATTAATAGAAAACCTTTAACCAAAACCCCTCCTTTTATTGCATATTTAAAAATATAATCAACAAGAAAGAAAATGTCAAGATGACGCCTTTCCTCGAATTGGAAAAGTTCTTGCACATGGTGGTACAGCTTATATAGTTTGACCAAAGTTTATGAGTGAAAGGATTGGAGGCTTTAACGGGCGGAAAATGGGTCTGCCCCTACAAAGGGGATGGAAATTACACGTGGTGATATGGATGGTGGAGCAAATACAGGGGACCGCCTGCCCTCCGTTTCGTAGGGGTCGCCCCATCTGTCGCCCCGAATCATTGTATGATTTTGTTTATGAATCAACAGACGGATACGCGAGGCCGCCCCTATCCCGATTGTTGTGCCCAACAAATTTTAAACGAAAAACACACCAGTAATTCGTAGGGGTCGACCCATGTATCGACTAGAAATATATTCCCCTACTGTATTTTCAGTTTCAGAACCCTTTCCGTTTCAAGAGTGCCTTTTGTGGCAGTCTTGTAAGCCATTTTGAGGTTTAAAGTGTAATAACCTTTTCTCTCCCTTATGGCCTTTTTAACGCTTTCACTCTGTTTTTCTTCAGCCACGGGAATGAATTTCTGTAGTTTCCTCGTGAAATTCGCCCTGACATTTGTGGGCCTTTCAATGAAATCGCCTTCCGAAACCAGCTCATCGTTTATATAGAATTGATAAGCCATCTCGGCAATGGTGATATCCTCGTCAAAGGGGTTTGTCACGTTGATTTCATAGAGAAAGTCAATCTTTTTAAGTTCTATGCTCGCCAGCTGACAGGATAAGGGGGTAACTGTAATGGTCTTCCCTTTGCCCTTTAGTAGTGGTGCACAGGCCAGTGTTAGAAGGGCAAAGCTAAATATTAATACCTTCCAGTTCAAGTAAGTACTTTTTCCAATCCTCTCCACCGCCAAAACCTCCTAATTTGTTTCCTCTTTGTAAAACTCTGTGACAGGGCACAATAATGGGGAAAGGGTTTCTTGCCATGGCATTCCCCACCGCCCTCGCTCCTCGGGGAGAACCGACCCCTTGAGCCAGCTCTCCATAGGTTATAACTTTCCCGTAAGTTACATTCTTCCGAAGGTACTCGTAAACCTTCCTGTGGAAAGGAGTAACCCTTTCCCAGCAAAGTTCGTATTCCTCAAAGGCAACCCTCTCCCCCTGAAAGTAGTTTTCAAAGGACTTTTTCAGGGATAGAAGGAGTGCGTTTTTTTCCCTTCTACCCTTTAATTCCCTGAAACTGGTCTCGTAAACCTTACCATCAAGAACCGCAATAAAAAATTTGCCCGGTTTTGCAGTCACAAAATCCACGTAGGGAACCCGATTTAATTCCTCAAGAAGTTCTTTTACGTTCTTCTTCAAAACTGGATGGACCAGTTCGGGGGCAATGTTCGAAAGGGGCTTTAAAACAAACTCTCTGTATTGCATATCGGGGTGGGGTACGGTAAGGGAAGGGGTTTCCATTATGAGGTCTTCCAGAAGGACTATATCTATGTCTATTGTCCTTTCTTTCCAGTGACTTATTTCCTTTCGACCCAACTCCCGCTCTATGCTCTTGATCTTGTTTAAAAGTTCATCGGGCTTCAGTTGTGTTTCCAGTAACACTGCACAGTTAAGGAATTTGGGCTGGTCAAAATAACCGTATGGTTCAGTTTCATAAACAGGGGAAACTTTGATAACAGAACCCACCAATCTTAGTTTCTCAATCGCCTTCCGAAGATTTTCCTCCCTGTTTCCTAAATTGGAACCAAGGGATAGGGCAACAAGGCTCATGGGTAGATTTTTTCCAGCATCCGGGGGAAGGGTATGGTCTCGCGAACGTGTCTAAGCCCACAGATCCACGCCACAGTCCTTTCAAGACCCAATCCATAACCGCCATGGGGAACGGAACCGTACCTTCTGAGGTCCAAATACCATTCAAAGGCTTCCTGAGGTAGATTGTGTTCCTTAATTCTCTGGATAAGGGTTTCCAGGTCGTCTTCCCTCTGGGAACCGCCCACTATTTCACCATAACCTTCTGGTGCCAAAATGTCCATGGCAAGGGCCAGTTCGGGATTTTCAGGGTCTCTCTTCATATAGAAGGCTTTAATCTTTGCCGGATATCTGTGGACTATTACAGGTTTGTCAAATTCCTCTGAAATGGCCGTTTCTTCATCACCGCCAAAGTCATCTCCCCACTGGATTTGAAAACCTTTCTTTTGCAAGAGTTCAATGCTTTCCGTGTAACTTATCCTTGGGAAGGGTCTTTTAACCTTTTCCAGTTTGGAGATATCTCTTCCGAGAATTTGTAGTTCTTCCTGCCTGTTTTTAAGTACCTGGTCAACGATATAGGCAATTAGTCCCTCAGCATTTTCCATTATATCTGGCAATTCGGCATAAGCAATTTCAGGTTCCACCATCCAGAACTCCATAAGGTGTCTTCTGGTTTTGGACTTTTCAGCACGGAAGGTTGGTCCAAAACAGTAGGTCTTTCCGTGGGCCATGCAGGTAGCTTCCTGATAAAGTTGACCGGACTGAGAGAGATAGGACTTTTCTCCAAAATAATCGGTCTCAAATAGGGTGGTAGTTCCTTCGCAGGCGGCAGGGGTCAGAATGGGTGAATCCATCCTGATAAATCCCAGATTATCAAAGTAGTCGTGAATGGCCTTCTCTATGGTGTGGCGGATCCTCATTATTGCCCATTGTCTTCTGGTTCTTAGCCATAGGTGTCTTATGGGAAGGAGAACTCCAGGGTCCGGGATGTTATCTTCTCTAACCTTTGGTATGGGGAAATTTTCGCACTTGTTTAAAATTTCAATGTAATTGAGGTCCAATTCCACTCCACCGGGTGCCCTTTGCTCTTCCCTAACTTTTCCTCTAACGATTGCCGATGTCTCAAGGGTCAGTTCGTCGAAAAGGTCAAAGTACTTATCTTCAATCTGGTTTTTAACCATTACGCACTGGAGGAAACCGCTTCCGTCCCTTACAATAACAAATCTGACCTTTCCGGAAGAACGCTTGTTGTAAATCCATCCACGGATTTCAACCTCTTCACCTATGTACTTTTTTAAATCGCTGATATAAACATACTTGCTCATGTTAAGAATTTTACTATTAAATTCACGTTTCTTCAAAGGTTACAAGAAGGTACCTGGTTTTGAAATACCGTTCAGGTAATTAATAATTTTCGGGATGAAAGATGTCTTTGGCCTTTTCACCGCCGAATACGATGCCTGGTTTGAGAGGAATAGGTATGTCTATTTGAGCGAACTAAACCTCCTCAAAGCCATCATTCCCCAAGGTGCTCCCGGTCTCGAAATTGGTGTGGGAACAGGTAGGTTTGCAGGACCACTCGGAATTGAGTTTGGTCTTGACCCATCCATCAATATGTTGAAAGTGGCTAAGGAGCGTGGAATAAAGGTGATTGCTGGGGTGGGCGAAAATCTTCCCTTTAAAAATGAGGCTTTTGAGCTAGTCTTGATAGTTGTGACAATTTGCTTTGTTAATGATCCTCTTTGGGTCCTCTCCGAATCCTACAGGGTATTAAAGAAAGAAGGTGAAATTGTTATAGGCTTTATTGATAAGAACAGTTTCCTCGGCAAAATATACGAAGAGAAAAAGAAGAGTGGAAATAAATTTTACAAAGATGCAAGATTTTACAGCCCCGAAGATCTTGCGGAACTCCTCAAGAAAACGGGTTTTAGAGATTTGAAGTTCTTTCAGACCCTTTATAATATACCCTCAGAAATTGAAACACCCGAAGAGCCCCTTGAAGGGTTCGGGAAGGGTGGTTTTGTGGTTGTGAAGGGGAGGAAATAAAATGAAAAGGATTTTGTTTATTCTTTTCTTGCTAATTGACTCAGAGCTTCAAGCAATCCAGAGGACCGTTCTAGTGGAAGGCTTTGCTTCCACATCTTGTCAATACTGTGGAAGTGCTATTCGCGGACTTGAGGATTTACGCTTAAACCATGGGGATTCGGTGGTTTTGATTGTTTACTATCCGGGAACGACGGACTTTTTCCATCGACCCGAGGCTTACGAAAGATTTAGGAATTACTACAGATTATCCGGGGTTCCGACGGTAATCTTTGATGGAATCTTACAGGTTCAGGGAGCCATTGACACTGGCTCTATGTACCCTTACTACAAACAAAAATTTGACCAACGAAAAAACATTTATCAACCTGTTGCCTTTCACGTAAGCGGTACTTACGACCCTCAAATTAGAAGCGGCGCTCTAAACATAACTATCGTTAATCAAAGTGAAAGTGAAATTAACGGATACTTAAGGACGGTTGTGGTGCTTGTGGACACCCCCTATTCTTGGCAGGAAATGGACCACCTAATATACGTTATGAGAAAGATGGTTCCAGATCCCAAAGGGGTTAAAGTTAACCTTCAGGGATACGGCGAAACCAGTGTGGAACTCAACTTTAGCGTTTCCTCTGCCGATGACGAGGGAAAGACAGCCTTCGTAATTTTTCTACAAGACGACTCCACAAAGGAGGTTCTCGGGGCAAAGAAAGAGGTACTACTTGATTCACTTAATTGGGTTTCAGTAAGGGAAAGGGAAAATAGTTTAAAAGAGTGTAATATTACCACCGGTAATGGTTTCTTCTCAATCCAATACTACGGTGACCTTGAACCAACCTTGATTCTTTACGATGCTAAAGGCACAGAAGTTTTGAAACAAAGGATTGTCAAAGGAGAAAATCGCTTTATCCTAAAACCCGGAATTTATTTTTACAGGTTTTTGAAAAGATCAGGGAAATTTTTAGTTTATTGAAGGTGGATAACCTCGATCCCTATTTTTCCCAGCTCCTTGGCAATAAACCTGCGGTGGCATCGGGAATAGAGTCTCTCAGCACACATAATTGCCAAATTGTAGCTCTTTGATAGTTTAATTAAGGTTTCAATTCCTGTCTTAAATTCTTTCTCTTCCATAAACTTTTCATACCCACCTTTCCGGAACCCACCAGGAGGTGGCCAAGATAAAGGTATTTAATTTCTGCTTGCTGCAGGTGTTTCTCCAAGTTTTCCCCCTTAAACTGCTCAAACTTACTTGTCGGGAACTGTCGCACGTCAACGAGGAGGTCTATTTTCTGATTTTTTAAAATCTCCAAAAAACTATCTATTGACCTGTTGCTGTGGCCGATGGTGATGATCTTCATAGGATAATTATAATTTCTGTATCTTAAAACAAAGATAAGGGACTTTAAAACTTAAATTTTCCGGCATATGGTGCTAACTGCTTGAATTGTAAAGACTTGACAATTCACAAATTTTCGTTATTTGTACCTATAGCAAAAATAAAAAATTCAATTTAAGGAGGTGCTATGAATTTGAACAAACAGGTGCAAAAAATTTTTGAAGTTGCGCAGAATCTGGCCTTAGAAAAAAAGGATTTTTACGTTGATTCTGACCACCTTTTGAATGCCCTATTCCTTGTGAAGGAAGACAACGCCTTTTACAAGTGGTTAATGAAAAAGGGTGTGAATCCTGAGGTGGCCCAGAGGGAAGTGGAGAGAGCTATTTCTCACTTGGAAGGACAACTGAAAAATGTTTCCGATTCATACACTAACGCTATTAAGGATTCCACGAGTATGATCGGCGATGAATTCGGTGATAAAAGGAAAAACGAGGTTATTAAGGCCCTGTTGGACCATCTGGACACTTATATTGGTGATTACCTCCAGGGTAAGAGGAGTGGCGATTTTGCTACCGTAAGGGTTAAAAGGTGGGTTCGAACCCGAGCAAGGCGAAGTGCTATGGATGACCTTCTGAGGGAGTTCTTCGGAGAAGATTGGGGATTTGAGGAATCAACTTCTCAGTGGGTGATGAGAGAGGAAGTGCTGCGGGTGCCGAGAAGTTTCGTTAATAAACTGAAAAATGTAACCAGAGGACTGGATGAGGAGAGCGAAAATAAGGTTATCTATAGTGTTGTAGATATAGAGGACAAGTTAAGAAATACCCTTCTGAATATTCGTGATAACGGCATAGATCCCCGCAGAATCGTTGCCAGGTTAAAGTACATGCTTCTTAATGAACAGGTAGAAACGAAAAATTCCTACTTTATGGAAATTATTTTGAAGAAGGCTCAAGGAGATAATGCTGAGGTTACTGTCACTTCTCTCGTGGATGCCATGCTCCTCGTCCCCGAATCCATAGGCGGGCTCTATTTATCAGAACTTTTAAAAACCATTGAAGAACAAGGGAGGCAGGATATGAGGAATATTAGAAATGAACTTCAAGAGGAGGAGAAATCCCCCCTTGAAAAATTTACCATTGACCTTACAAAATTAGCCAAGGAGGGGAAATTAGACCCTGTTATTGGAAGAGAAAAGGAGATTGAGCACACTATTGAAGTTTTGTCAAGAAGGCAGAAAAACAATCCTGTCCTCGTTGGTAAGGCAGGAGTTGGTAAAACTGCCATTGTGGAAGGGCTGGCTCAAAAAATAGTCAAAGGAGAGGTTCCGGACAAGTTGAAGAACAAGAGAGTACTCCAGCTGGATATGGGAGCGCTTTTGGCTGGCACACGCTACAGAGGCGATTTTGAAGAGAGGCTAAAGGGAATACTGGATGGAGTCAAAGAGGCAAAGGACGTAATCCTTTTTATTGACGAGCTCCACAATGTGGTAGGCGCTGGAAGGGCTGAAGGTGCTATGGATGCTGCAAATATGATAAAACCAGCCCTTGCCCGTGGCGATTTTCAGGTCATTGGAGCCACAACGGAGGATGAGTACAGGAAATACGTTGAAAAGGACTCTGCTCTTGAGAGAAGATTCCAGCCCATATGGGTTGATGAACCCACCCCTGAGAGCACTATTGAGATATTAAAGGGACTGAGACCAAAGTATGAGGAACATCATGGTGTAAAGATCTCCGACGAAGCGATTGATTCTGCAGTAAAATTGTCCCACAGATATATACAGGGTAGATATCTTCCCGATAAAGCGATTGATGTTCTTGACCAGGCGTGTGCGAGGAAGGCTATGAGGTCTGTTACTCCCGCTTCAGAGAACGAAGAGGAACGCATAAAGGAATTGGAGGCGAAGGTTAAGACCCTTGAAGAGGAAATTAAAAGGCTTGAAGAAGCTGGTAAGGTTGAAGAATGGGAGAAGAAGGAAGAGGAGTTAAAGAAAGTTAAGAAGGAGTTGCTTCAGCTTAAAAACAGAAAGAAGGAACCCGGTGAAATGCCTGTGGTTACAGAAGAGGACATCGCCGAGGTTATATCAAGAATGACAGGAATTCCTGTTTCCAAGATGCTGGAGGAAGAAAAGGAAAGACTCTTAAAGATGGAAGACCATCTTCATGAGAGGGTCGTTGGACAGGACGACGCTATCAGGGCTGTATCTGAGGCAATAAGAAGGGCCCGTGCGGGTGTTACAGACCCCAGAAGACCACTCGGTACATTCCTGTTCTTAGGACCCACGGGAGTGGGTAAGACCGAACTTGCCAAGACCCTTGCCAAATTCCTCTTTGGCGATGAAGATACACTTATCAGGCTTGACATGTCAGAATTTAAAGAAGAACACTCCATCGCTAAGCTGATTGGTGCTCCTCCAGGCTATGTAGGATACGAAGAGGGTGGGAAGCTGACGGAAGCTGTGAGGAGAAGACCTTACTCCGTAATTCTACTGGACGAAGTTGAAAAGGCCCATCCGAGGGTATTTGACCTCTTCCTTCAGGTATTTGATGATGGAAGGCTTACCGATTCACAGGGCAGGACCGTTTCTTTCAGGAATACGGTGATTATAATGACCAGTAATATTGGTAGTGAATATCTATGGGATTTGATGGAAAGATTCAATCCACGTTATGAGGCTTTGAATAGGAAGTTCAGGGAGCTGGATGAGAGGAAGAAGAAGGGCGAGATTGACGAGAATGTTTATCAGGCTGAGAAGAAGCTCCTTGAGATTGAAAGGGAGAATCTGGAAAAGGAGTTTGATCAAGAGTTTGAAAAGGCCAGAGAGAAGGTGCTGGAGGTTGTTAAACACAGTTTCAGACCTGAGTTTATCAACCGTATTGACGAAATAGTGGTATTCCATCCTCTGAAGTGGGACCACATCTTAAAGATCGTGGATATACTTATTGACAACTTAAGATTCAGACTCAAAGATAATAATCTGAACATCAGACTAACGGATGAGGCAAGGGAACTTCTGGCTCGAGAGGGTTTTGATCCGACAATGGGTGCAAGACCTCTTAAAAGACTATTGCAACGTGCTATTGAGAATGAACTCTCCAATTTGATCCTGAGGGGTGAATTGAATGAGGGTGATACGGTGGTAGTTGATGTAGAAGATGGTAAATTTAAGATAGGCAAGGAAAACAAGTAAGGTTGATTGTCTGATAATTCCAACCGGGGGCGCCTTCGGCGCCCCCGATTTTATTTTAGACTTAACTTTTTGCTTTTACTATCCTTATTTAAACCTGATGTTGCTAGGTTCTAAGATAATTCTGCCAAAGTATTCTTTGAGGTATTATTCTCCTCCTATAAAACTCAGACCTCTTTAAAAGAATAAACCTTATCGTAGGCCTGAATAGACGGATAAAGAACCTTCTCCATCCAAGGGCTTTCTGGATATCCCTAACATAATCTTCAATGGTTCTCGTCTGGAAGTTCAAAAGCCTTTGACTTTCGGTGGTATCCATCCAGTCTGTAGGGAAGGGCTTGTCTGAAAAGGCTTCCTTGGGAAACATACCAATTCCAATTCCCTCAAGGACATTCTCAACAATCTCTCCGTAAGTATATTGACACCTCGGACCTCCACCGATAAGGAGAATCTTTCCCCATATCTCCTCACTTCTTGCCCCTCTTGCCAGCGCAAGCCCAACATCCTTCGTATGGCAATATTCCATTCTATTGGAAAGGGAAATTTCAAAGAGGATAGGGTCTAATTTTAAATTTATGGGCATAGATGCTGCCAATCTGAAAATGGACCACTCTAGATTTGATTCCTTAAGCAGATTTTCACACTCCACCTTTTGCTTGGAATAATGCTCTAAGGGATTTACCGGGGTATCGGGCCTTAAGGGTGGCTCCAAATGCTGGGTCAGGCCGTAAATGTGTACAGAAGAAGTGAATATTATCTTTTTAGGCCTTTCCATTTTTTCCATAAGGCTTATCAGATTCTTTGTTCCGCCAACATTCACTTTATATGCAATATCCGGAACCTTTTCCGACTCGTAACCCGTCGCCGAAAGTTTTGGTATTATAAAAGCTAGGTGGATCACCACATCGGTTCCATCCAAGGCATTAGCCACGTCATCTTCCTTGGTTATATCGCCCCAGAACACCTCTATCTTTTCGCCGTGAATTTTCTTGAGCTTTTTGAAAGTCTTTAAATTCCTCTTATTTTTCAGGTCAAAGCATCTAACGAAATCTCCCTGATTAATAAGGGCTTCAATGGCACTTTGCCCAATATTTCCAAAGGCACCTGTTAGTAGCACCTTCATTTTATACCTCCTTCTTTATGGCGTTGAAAATGAATTCAACGCCCCTTTTACTTGTTTCTTCCCAGTTTTTCTCCGGATTTAATATCTCCTGTTCAATAGTACCTATAGCGTAAGACACAAGTACGGCGGAAACGAGCTCAGGATCCACTTCTTTAAAAATGCCTTTCTCTATACCATCTTTAATCAAAGCAGTGAAATAATCGGTAAAATTCTTGAAATAATCCTGCAACTTCTTGACAATGCATTCATCTCTTCCTGCAACCCTAAAAAATTCTACGAAAAGGTAAAATTTTTGATGGGATTCTTTAAAGATTTCCTTAAAAATCTCCGTCATACGAATGAGGTTTTCATAAAGGTTTTCCGATTGTTGGGTATAACCACTGATCTTCTCAGAAAGCTCCTTGAGCCACAAGTCAAGAATCTCCATAAAGAAGGCCTCCTTGGTGGGAAAATAGTGGAAGAAGGCGCCCTTACTGACTCCAGCAATCTCGCAAATATCCTGAACGCTCGTTGCTTCATATCCCTTCTGGGAGAATAATTCAATCCCTGCCTCAATTATCTTTGATTTCGTATCCGTATTTTTCATTTCCCCTCCATACCAACTGGTCGGTATTTAATTTTAGGGTAGAGAGGGTGGTCTGTCAAGAGGGGTGGTTATCATGAAAATTATCTTCTCGGAATTCAATTGTTTCTAAAAAGTATAATATGACATTGAAAAAGTGGTGTTACATTGTAGTATTTTGGTCAAATGGGCCCATCAATAGTGTTTGGGTGTGTCGTATCGGTTCTGAGATCCACCTAATTTCTTAATTTTCTAAACGATGTTTCTTAAGGGGTTGACTTTTAAGGTGGAGAGGTATAAAATTTTTTAACTATGCAAGAGGTTGTAGGTGAGTTATTAGAAAAAATAAAAAAAGCTAAGAAAAGCGAAAAAATAGTCTTACTTGACAGCTTAATGAAAGTGGAATATACCAATAAAGAAGATGTGGTTAACGTTCTTGAAACCCTGATTGACCTTTTAAAATTATCAAGCGGGGAACTGCTGAAAAAGGTGATTAAAGTTCTTCTTCACCTCAAGGAAAACAATGTTTTTCAGATTTTAAAAGAGGAAACTGAGGACTTTGCTTTTTCCGAATCCTTTTTAAATGAAGAAGTTCCGGAGAAAAACGGCCTTGTTATTTCTGAAGAAAAACCTGAATTTCATGATTTTGCAGACTTTTTAAGCGACTTTCATGAGGAAATAGAAGGGAAAGGTGAGGAATCTCTCAATAATGTGGAGGAAAGAGAAGAGGACGGTACAAAAAAGGATTTCAAGGAAAGGGCAAGGGAATTAAGGGAAAAGTACCCCGACCTAATGGATTTTGAAATCCCTGAAGAATAAAATTAATCGGTCGTCCCCTCGATAGGCTCTTCTTCTGCAGTGTTAGATAGCATTTCCTTTGTATGGAAGATGAACTGGAAGGCGAGAAGCGCAAAACCGAAAACAACTAATTCAATGGTGGCAGTTGAGTATCCCTTCACCTTTAGAAGAACCGATACCCCATCAACGATGGTATGTGCTAAGATTGCCCCGACGAGCCAGAGTATGTTCTTACGAACAATGGACAGCAAAACCATAAGGGAAAGCGCTATCTGAATGGTAATGGCAAAAACCCTTTCCAATCCGCCAAAGATTGGCATATACCACGGCACAGACCAGAAGCCTTTTGCCTGGGCATTCAGTTGCTCGGCCGCTGATTGTGGAATTCCGAGACTTTCAGCCCCCATAGTCTTAACAAGAAGCATAAAAATAAAACTACCAAGGACTACAAGGCCTAAGATAACCGACTCAACTCCACCATGACCTGCCCCGTAAGAAATACCCTTTATCCATGACCTTGCATCCTTTTTCCAGAATTTAAAGACAATAAACCTTGCCAGTTCCTCACAAAGACCGGCGGTTAATCCGGCTATAAAGGCAATGGTGGGAAGGGGCAATAGGGCAACTCCCCTGTACGGTGTGTAAAACCCGAGAGCGTAGTTAAGGGGAATGTGAACGATTTGAGAGGCAACAAAGGCAACGGCACCAGCCAAAATCAGCCCCCACTCTATATTGTGTTTCTTGGCAAGGAAAACCCAGAGGCCTATGGGTGACCCCAGCATAATGGATATTTCAATGGCAAAAGTAACAAATAACATAATCCCTCTTCAAAAATTACTTGTATCTAATCTTCTTTATGGTGTTTGATAATTTTTCCCTCCACCATATAGATCACGTCTTCGCTTACATTTGTTGAGAGGTCAGCTATTCTTTCAAGATTTTGAGCTATTCTAATGAGGTGAATGGACCTTTCAATGGTCGTGGGGTCAGAGACCATGTACGTTATTAGTTCCCTTAATACTTGATCTCTAAGGTGGTCTACAATTTCGTCATTTTTACAAACTGAGCGTGCGAGAGCGGGATCTTCATCTATAAAAGCTTTTACGCTATCCCTGAGCATATTGATGCTCTCCTCAGCCATTCGGGGAATATCAACCAGAGGCTTTACAGGGGGTTTGTCTATTAAGAAAAGCGCGCTTTCACTTATATTAACTGCATGGTCACCAATCCGCTCAAGGTCGTTGTTTATCTTCAAAATCATAAGAATTGTTCGTAGGTTTTTCGCCTTAGGTTCATACTTAGCAATGGTTTCAATGGCCAATTCTTCAATTTCAATCTCAAAGTCGTTTGCCCTTCCCTCACCCTGAAAGACAGTATTCAGCATCTCTCCATTCTTCTCCAAAAGACCTTTAATACTTCCTTCAATCATTTTTTCTACGTGAAAGGCAAAATCGGTTAATTTTTGTTTCAATAAGCCCATATTTTCGTCTATCATGGCTCCTCCTTAATCATCCAAACCTTCCACTAAGATACTCTTCTGTCTTCTTATTTTCGGGTGCAGTAAACATCTTCTCAGATTTATTATACTCTATAAGTTCTCCGAGGTAAAGGAATGCCACGTAATCCGCTATTCTTGATGCCTGTGCGATGTTGTGGGTAACAATTATCACGGTGGTGTCTTTTTTGAGTTGTTCAATGAGTTTTTCTATTTCTACCGTAGATTTAGGGTCTAATGAGGCTGTGGGTTCGTCAAAGAGTATTATTTCTGGGTCAAGGGCTAAGGTTCTGGCGATACATAACCTCTGTTGTTGCCCACCTGATAGGTCTGTTCCTTTTTTATGGAGTTTATTCTTTACTTCTTCCCACAGCGCAGCCTTTTTAAGGGAAGTTTCGACTATTTCATCCTTCTTTTCCTTAGAAAGTCTAATTCCATTAATTATGTAGCCCGCAAGCACATTTTCGTATATAGTCAAATGGGGGAAGGGATTTGGTTTTTGGAATACCATCCCTATCTTCCTTCTTAGATTTACAGGATCCATTTCGAAGATGTTCTCGTCACGGAGATATATTTCGCCCGAGTGAAAGGCATGCGGTGTTAATTCATGCATCCTGTTTATGCATCTTATTAATGTGGTTTTTCCACAACCTGAAGGACCCATTATGGCCGTGACCTTTTTTTCAAAAATATCAAGATTAATACTCTTTAGAATGGTCTCTTTATGGTACCCGGCAGAAAAGTTTCTGATTTTTAATATTACATTATCCAAGGTGAGACCTCCATTTTCTTGTTATGTACTTGCTCAAAAAACTAAAACTGAAGACCAAAAAAATTAAAATCAAAGCAGCCCCGTAGGCCTGTTTTCTCCATTCTTCATAGGGGCTAATTGCAAAGGTGAAGATGATATGAGGTAGAGAGCTTACGGGTTTCAAAATGTTGAAGTTTACAAAGGGATTTCCAAAGGCAGTAAATAACAAAGGTGCTGTTTCACCCGAAATTCTTGCTATTCCTGATAATATTCCAGAAAGGATCCCATTGATTGCGCAAGGCAAAAGAACTTTTAAAACCGTCTTTGAATAGGATGTGCCGAGGGCAAGGGAAGCTTCAACAAGGGAAAAGGGCAACATTTTAAGGGTTTCTTCCGTGGTTTTAATAACCATGGGCAAAAAGATCAGGCTTAATGCTACTCCACCTGAGAGGGCGGAAAAATGTCCCATCCTCTTTACAATCCAGAGATATGCAATGATACCAACTACGATAGACGGGATACCGTAAAGGGTATTAACCATAGTTGAGCAAAATTTCCCGAAGGCCTTCTCTCGGAATTCGTATAGAAATAAACCAATAAATATCCCAAGCGGTATCGCAATAAGGGAAGCAATGATTATTAGCATAAAAGTGCCTATGATTCCGTTTAAAACCCCACCCCCCGGTTCGCCTGGTGGTTTTGGAATACCCGTTATAAAGTTCCAATTTATTGAAGAAATTCCGTTTTTAATAACCATTGCCACAAGGAAAATCAGCGGCAACATGGAGATTACAGTTAAAACTATTATTAGAATCCCAAAAATTTTATCTTTGAACAATTTTTTCTTCATGTTTAAAGCCTTATTTCCGATCTTTTGATCAAGAAATTACCCAAAAAGTTGAAAATAAGAGTGACAAAGAAAAGTAGTAAGGCTATATGAATCAATGCTGATATGTGAAGGTTATCTGCAGCTTCCAGAAATTCATTGGCAATAAGGGAAGCCATCGTATTGCCAGGGTGAAAAATGGTTTTAGGAATAAAATTGGAGTTACCTATGACCATTGTAACTGCCATTGTTTCTCCCAGGGCCCTTCCAAGGGACAATAATACACCCGCAAAAATGCCACTTTTGGCATAGGGCAAAACTATCCTTTTTATCACTTCGTATCTGGTAGCCCCGAAGGAGTATCCTACTTCCTTTAAGTCCCTTGGTACCATTTTAATTACTTCTTTTCCTATTGATGCCGCAAAGGGAACGATCATAATTGAAAGAAGAAGAGAAGCAGTAAAGATGCTTACCCCTGTAGGTGGTATTGAGAGTTTAAGTTGTATTTGCCTTCCTATTGGCGTCAGGAAAAAGAACCCCCACAAACCATAAATTACTGAAGGTATTCCTGCAATTAAATCTACCAGTGACTCAACTAAGGTTGATAGGATACTACCTTGAAAATATTCGCCTATAAATAAAGCTAAAGCAATAGAAAAAGGGATTGAGATAATTAGAGCTATGGTAGATGTTAATATGGTTCCTATCAAGAAAGGTAGTGCACCGTAATCTCCAAAAACAGGGTCCCAAGTTTTAGAAAATAGAAACTTTAATCCGAACTCTTTGATAGACAGCTGAGCCCCATTAAGGAGAGTCAGAAAAATTAAAAAGAGGAACCCCACAAGTAGGGGCCCCCCTAAAAATACTATCTTTTTATAGCTCCTCATTAATTTTAATCAAGTAGCTTTTGTCCTTTAAAGTTAATTGATTTAATGAGCTTTTCTGCATTTTTTACCGCTTCCTTACTGAGAGGAGCATAATTTAAGGGGGAGGTATATTCTTGTCCTTCGTGGGTCATCCACCATAATAACTGAACCAGAGTTTTTGCCTTTTCAAGCGTCATATTAGAATTTGCCAGGCTTAAGTCCTTGTAGACAAGAATGTAGGTAAAGGCAGCGATGGGATAGCCTTCTTCATTATCAGTGTTTGTTATAGAAATCCGCATATCATCAGTAAGTTTAACGTTGCTTGCTTCACTTATAGATTTTAGGTTGGGTTTAACGTAAATACCCGACTTGTTTTTGATACTTGCCACCGGTAGATTGTTTTGCAAAGCATAGGTTAATTCAACATATCCTATTGCACCAGGGGTTTGTTTTACAAGTCCTGTTACACCTTCATTGCCCTTTCCACCTAAACCCGTTGGCCAGTTGACGGAGGTTCCCCTACCAACCTTATCCTTCCACTCATCACTCACCTTTGAAAGGTAGTCGGTAAAAACAAAGGTGGTTCCGCTTCCGTCGGACCTATAGACAACGGTAATGTTTTGATTTGGTAATTTTACGCCTTTATTCAGGCTCGCTATCCTTGGATCGTTCCATTTTTTTATCTTTCCAAGGAATATATCTGCTATAACATCCGGGGATAGCTTAAGCTCGGGATTTCCGGGTAAATTGTAAGCAATTACAACAGCACCCAAGCATGTAGGTATGTGAAGAACAGGACCTTCAAACTCTTTTAGTTGTTCATCGCTAATAAAGGCATCACTTGCGGCAAAATCAACGGTTTTTGCCTTTAGTTGCCTAATGCCCCCTCCTGATCCGATGGATTGATAGTTAATCTTGATTCCAGTTTTATTATGATATTCTGAGAACATTTTTGAGTATAGTGGATATGGGAAGGATGCCCCTGCACCAGTTATCTCCATCTGGGCTGATACAGGGTAACTAATGAATAGCACCAGCAATATTGGTACAAACAACTTACGCATTAAATAACCTCCTGTTTAAAACCCCGTAAGGTTATAAGGTATGTCCGAAGGGATTTAGAATATTTAATCACCTCCTTCACCCCGTAGATTAGGCATACTCATAACCCCCTTAGGGTTTTTAAACTCCTTTTAAGTGGCTGCATACAAATAACTTTCAAAGCTATAAATCAAGATTTAGACAATTGTCATTGCTGATTTTTTGATTCAAATAATTTGTAGCGGGGCTTTTTGGGGAGATCAAAAAGATCCGAAATCGCATCTGCAAAATTATAATGGTTTTCAAGCGAAAAAGGAAATTAAGAATTTTTAGGCATTAATACTTATGTGTGAACGGAATTTTAAAGATTAAGATCCCTTGTTTTCAATATCTACAGTTTTGCCCTTTTGGTAATTCTCCCCTCCTGCAAGGGAGTTTTTAAATTCGTTGAAAAATTTGTAAATCCTTTTGGATAGAAACTTCTTTTTGTTCTCTTCCTCAGGTATATTCTCCAACAAAGTGTTAAGAATATTTTCACACTCCTTGAGGTGCTTCTGAAACTCTTCCTTTTCGTTAAGTTTATAGCTTGCGAAGGAACGATAGAAATGTAGTGCAAAAAGCTTTTCAATATCAATTTTTTGGTCCTTTATCATATCCTGAAGTTCATCAAGCAATGAACGGGCCTCTTTGAAAAGTTCTATGTTTGATTCTGAGAGCCCTTGCTTCAATCTGGACCATATGAGATCCAGATAGCACTCTATTACCCCTGCTTTTTCTTCAATTTCCTCCAATTCCATCTTCAATTCCTTTATCTTGTCGTTCGCCTTATCAAAATTGCCTCTCTCAATCTCTAATTCGGCCAGCGTTAGGGCTACTCCTAATTTGAGAGAGCGAGCGCCGAGAGAATCGAATATCTCGTAGGCCTTCTTTAAATGTAGTTCTGCCTTCTCAAAATCCCCTGTATGGAAATAAATCCTTCCCTTTCCCCAATTTCCATATCCGTTACCCAAAAGATTGTTTATTCTTGCGTTGATGGATAGGTATTCATCAAATTTTTCATTTGCTTTATCAAATTCCCCGAGTTCCAAAAAGTTCTCGCCAATGTTATAGGTGCAGATTGCTCTACTCAGCATGCTACCGGTTTTCAGGTCAATTTCTAGTGATTTTTCCAAGTATTTAATGGCATTATAGTAATCACCCTTCGAACTAAAATACCCGCTAATGTTGTTCAATATAACTCCTTTGCCCTTTTCGTCCTCAAGAATTTCGCAAATTTTGAGGGCCTTATTGTAGGCGTCAAAGGATGCATCAATATCACCAAGGTGAGAGTAAATCGTGCCCAGCTGGTTATAGATCCTTGAAAGGAGTTCTTTGCTCCTTATGCTACTCTGATTCTTAATCCTTTGCATCGCTTTTAAAATGATTTCCTTTGCTTCAAGGTAGTCTCCAGTGAGGTATTTTATCCAGGCCACTTCCAATTCCAAGTCAATTTTATCTTCTTCACTTGCATTTTGGATAAGTTCGGAGGCTTTATTTAGGTAAAATAGAGCTTTAAAATAATTGCTCATCATTTGGTAGGCGTCGGCGATTAGTTCGTAAAACTTGGTCCTGTTCTCATCGTCGCGCACAAAATCAAGGGCTAATCTGTATTGGCTTATTGCCTCCTCACACTTACCGATCCTACACAAAATTTTACCAACCTTAGCAATGGTTTTTGCTCTTAGTTTTATATCCTCTTCTGATTCACCTTCAGAAAGATTCATAAGAACATAATCATAATAGCTTAAGGCCTCATAGTTGGCATAATTTTTTTCATTGTAATCTCCAGCCATTATGGCATATTGGATGGCTTTATGGACATTACCTGCTGATTTGTAGTGCTCAAAAAGAAGTTCGGAGACCTGCTCCAACTTGTCCTTGTACATTGTTTCAAGAGCATCGGCAACCCTTTGATGAAGATCCTTCTTTTCCCGCTCGGTAAGGTTATTGTAAATGGTCTCCCTTATCAAGGAGTGGTAAAAGTAATAGTTTTCATTATCCTGCGTTGTGAGATAACCGATTTCTACGAGGTCATTCAATATGGTGTCCAAGGAATCCCAGTATCTCGTGAACAAACTTAAAATTTTCTTTGAAAGAGAACGACCTATCACCGCAGCTTCTTTCAAAACGTATTGTTGGTCTGGAGGAAGGGAATCGTAGCGGGCTTCAATAATTGATTCTATGGTATAAGGGATTTCCAGATCTACGAAATATTCTTTGGCTGTCCATTCTGAGCCTTCTCTTACTAAAAAGCCCTTTGAGATTAATAACTTAGTAATCTCTTCTAAGTATAATGGGTTACCTTCGGCTTCAGTGTTGATTTGATAGAGAATAGTCTCAGGAATATTGGCAATTCTTAAAAGGTTGGTCAGAATCTCCAGAGAATTGTCGTAGTCTAAAGGTTGGAGGAATAACTCCTTCGCCCTACCTTCTGCTACCAAATTCTCTTCAAGGGGCCAGAAGTGGCTGTTTTTGACAGGCCTTGAAATAAAAATGAAAAGGGAAGGTTGTTGAGGATAGGTTTCAAAGAGAAACTTCAATGTGTCAACGGTCGGTTTATCTGCTAAGAAGAGGTCATCAATGCAGTAAATTACCCTTTCCTTCTCAGCAAATGCATTAAGGAAGTTGGAAAGGGAAACCATCGTTTGAAGTTTTAACTCCTCAGGCCGCAGGTATTTTATTTTCTCCGAATACTCTTCGGTCAGGGGAATCTTCATTACGTTGGCTATATAGGGTAATAGATTATCTTTGTCATCCTTTGCTATGTCGTTAAGCTTTTCAGAAAGTTTTTCCAGTGCATTCTCATTGCTTTCATCACCTGTTATATTACAAGCTTGCTTCACAATCTCCAAAATTGGATGAAAAATAGCCTCTTTATAAGGAGAACATCTGGAATAAATCCATCTCAACTTTTCTGCCTGCGTAAGGGAGTTTTTAATGGAATAGGTAAAGAATTCCTCCACAAGTCTTGATTTACCTACCCCTGCTTCTCCTAGGATAAATAGGATGTTTCCCTTATCGTTGAAAAGCTCCTCCAACAATTCTTTAAGTATGTTCAATTCTTCATCTCTACCAACGAGGGGAGAGTAGAGTCCCTCAATTCCTCTCCTTTTTATAAACCCTGTTTTAATTCCTAAAACTTCATAAACCTTGACTTCGCCCTCATACCCCTGTGGAGATATGGTGAAGGGTTCTGAAAACTCAAAAACGGGCTTAATGTATTCATATATTCCCTCTGAAACCAATATTTGACCTTCCCGTGCCCACTCCCTTATCCTTGCCGCCAGATTCACCGGTTCGCCCAAAACTGTATATTCAGCCTTCAACTGGGAACCCACTTCCCCTGCAAAAACCCGGCCGAGGTGGATTCCAGCCTTAAATTGTAAGTGGCAGTCATGTTCCTGATTGATATCCGAAAGGGCAGCTTTAAGAGAAAGGGCGGTCCTGACGGCCCTCTCTGGGTCGTCTTCATGGGTCTTTGGGACGCCAAAGGTTACCATCACACCTGTGAGTTCGTGTTTATCTACATGGCCATCGTAACTTTCAATAATTTGTTCAAATGTGCATTTTATCTTCTGCCTTAACTCCGCATAATCTTCTATGTCCAGATTTTTTGCCAGCTTATCCAGTCCTTCAACTTCTGCAAACAGTACCACACACGGCTTTATCTTATGCTCTAACTCTCTTTCCATTCTTCAATAACTTTATTATAAAATTCATTTTGCAAAAATTTTTTTCGCATCTCTTCGTCTTTAATTTGATTAGCTTGTTCTAAGATTTTTTGATAAGCAAGGTCCAGATAACTTCCCGCCTTTTCTCTTTCACCTTTTGCTGCCAATATTTTGTAATGGTTATAATAAATTCTTACCGTATCGACTTCAACGGCGGTCAGCTTTTCCAATTTTTCTATCGACTCTGATGAAAATTTTAAGGCTTCATCCAAAGAGCCCTTTAAAAAGTAGATGTACGCCAGATTACTTGAAACGCCGATTTCTATGGAGGGGTCCTTTGTTTCGGAAACCAGATTCAGGGCCCTTTTAATATGTTGTTCTGCCTCATCTATTCTATCCGATTGTATCAGAAAGTATCCAAATTCGTTGTGGTAATATGCCAGATAATTTTTTAATCCCAGCTCCTCACTTAAAGATATGGCCTTATTGAAATACTCCTCTGCTTCGGGGTATCTTTTTAGCTGGGCATAGCAATTGGCAATATTTCCAGATTTGATTATCATACCAGACTTGTTTCCTATTTTGCAGTCTATTTTGTAGGCTTTGATAAAGTTGTCAAGGGCTTTTTCGTAATATCCAATCTGGCCATAGATAGTTCCAATGTTGTTGTATCTTACAGCCTCACCTTTTTTATTCAGAATTTGCTTATCTATGGTAAGGGCTTTCTCGAAAAACTGAAGAGCCTTCTCCAATTCTCCAATCACAAGGTAAACGCCTCCAATATTGGATAAAACCTGTGCTTCAAAAACTTTATCCTCTGCTCTTTCGGCCTGTTGTAGCGCCATCATATATAAGTTTAGCGATTGGGTGTACTGACCAAGATAAAAGTAGGCACTCCCCATATTTGCGCTCAATATCCCGAGGGAGTACTCGTCTCCAATTTGATTGTAGAGACTAATAGCCTTTTTGTAGTAATTTAGTGCTCTGTCGTATTCTCCTTTCCTCCAGTAGACAAGTCCAAGGTTACGATTAAACTGCGCTTCATAATTTATATTGTCTTGCTTAAGGGCAATTTCAAGGCCAATTTTAAAAACAAAAATTGCATTATCCAGTTCACTTAATTCATAATACAAAACCCCCAGTTGGTCATAAACTTCTAAGGCCGCTGCTTCCTCTATCAAGTTTTCTAAGATTTCTCTAGCTTTTTCGTATTCGCTCATGGACCGCAAATACTTTGCGTAAGCCAGCTTCGCCTTTAACTTCCAATCCTCCCTTTCTGATTCTTGCGCCAGTTGCATTAACTCCTCAATGAATTTGATTTCCGATTGGCGGTCTCCAAGAAGGTTGTATAAACCTACCATTTCGCTAATTACATGGAATCTGGTTTCAAATTCCTTCCTATCAAGGAGTTGGTATGCGTGAAAATAGGCTTCCAGGGCACGTCTTGAACTTCTTATGGATTTAAGATAATCAGCCCATCTTACAGTATATTTAATAGCCTTCTCCCTGATTTTTGCTTCTTCAAAGTGATAACCGATTAAACCAAAGTACTCTGGATCATTAAGGTGTGATTCCAAAATTTCAGCTATATTTTTGTGAATCTTTATCTTCTCGTCCTTACTCAGGCGTTTGTAAATTTCAATTTTTACTAATTCGTCTTTAAAGAGGAGTTTATCCTGTTCTTCCTTTAAGATCCCCTTTTCCAAAGCCCAGTTAAAGGAATTGCTCTCACCAGCAAGGAGGTTCAATAAATCTTTACCCAGATTTACCTTTAGAGAACTTAAGAGGCTAAGCCCGTGCCTAAACTCCTGTGGGATGGAATCTACAATTGCAGAGGCAAGTTCTCTCATTTTAAGTGAAATTTCTACATGTCCAAAGCTCTCTAAGGTTTCTTTTTTGTTTTTATATATTGTTACGAGTTCCTTAGCTATTAGCGGATTACCTCCGCTTAGGCTTATGAGCTGTGAGAGGGATTTTTCATCGATATTTAAGGTCTCGTCTGATTTTATTATTTTTGAAATATGTTGAGCCTCTAGTGGACTTAATTCAATTTGTGGAAATTCCCTCAACTTTTTTAACTCCTCAAGGGCTTGACTTTCTGAACAGCAGGTTTCGATAAAAAAGGTGGTGTCAAGGAGTTCGGCTTCCAATAGGTATTTGAACAATTCAAAGGAATCAGAATCAATGTTTTCAATATCCTGTAGGATAATTATTACGGGCCTTTTGCTCGGTTCTTCCTGAAGAATTTTTTTGATATCAAAGAAGATTTTTACTTTGAAGCTTTTTTCGTCCATCTTCGGGTCTCTTTCCAAACGGAAGTCAGGTTTAAGAAATCTAGCGACTTCAATAAAGGGATTATATGGAACCTGAAAGTTGTTCTTCGTGACGATAACTTCATAAATGCTTGTATTATCGATAAGTTCAAATCTCCTAAGTGCTTCGTAAATAAGGTGGGTTTTGCCAATTCCCCTTGGACCAGAGATAACAATTAAATTTTCCCCTTTTTCGAGAAGTTTTGTAATTTTTTTGATTTCATCTTCTCTATCAAAAAATTGGGCATTAAAGCGGGTGGGAGTTTCTAATCTACCAATGAGGCTTATTTTTGATTCACCGATTTCCCACCGAAAAACATGTTTGTTGATTTCATAAGCTTCTCTATTAACGAGGATTTCATTTTCTCTAGCCATCTCCTCCAGCTTTGCAGCCTCTTCAACCGGAATACCGAATACTTCACCTTCCAGAATGAGGATTTCCCCTGTGGCTACACCGATGTGGACACCAAGGCGATAAGGGGTTTCTTGAATGGCTTTATTTATCTTCAGAGCTGCGCTTAAGGCATAGTAAGAATCGTTACCCGTTGAAGAGGTCAAACCGAAGACAGCCATAACTCTGTCGCCTTCGTGACGCACAATGGTTCCTGAGAAGCTTTTAATTATTGAGTCAATCAGATTGAAGTTTTCGTTGATTATATTGGCAAGGGTTTCCGCGTTAACACGTCGGGAGAGGGGAGTGAAGCCAACGATATCTGCAAACAATACCGTAGATACCCTTCGCTCTTTCATGGCTGGACTAATTATAATACTGGAATAGGAAAAAGCTCAAGGAGAGGAGTTTCCTCAGGAATAATATACTTGAAATTCTATTGTTTCCTCCAAAGGGTTTTGGCTTATTTGGGCCTGTATAAGCCGTATTCTTAAATATTCCCGAAGGTTTTAGATCCGGATTTTCCTAAGTCTATTTCACAATTTAAACTTGGTTTATGATGTATATGTATTCTTTCAGTTCCCTTTCGGCGTCTTTGTAGTTTGGTAAGAGAAGTCTTACTTTGTCCCAGAAGCTTTTGCTGTGGCTTTTGTCCACAAGGTGCACAAGTTCGTGAACCACCACATAATCTAAAAGGTTTAACGGGAGCATAATCAACCGCCAGGAAAAGTTGAGGTCCCCCCTTGAGGTGCAGGAACCTAAGCGTTTTTTCCCGTTCGTTATTTTAATCCGGTTATATTTGAACCATTTTTATGTGTAAAGCTCAACTTGCCATCTTATTTCCACACAGGTATGCTTCTAATCATTCAAAGAGTGTGCTTTGGTGCTTTCAGCCATTTGTTAATACTGTGTAACAAAACCTAGTTACAATATGATCAAAAGTAAGTGACTAAGCCCTAAAATGGTTCAACTTAAGTTAAGTATAACTCAGGGATCATCCACCGCCCAGTGCGGGGAAAATACTCAATTCATCACCATTTTTCACTTTAACGTTCAGGTCTTTTAATATTACACTATTTAAAACCACTACCTTATATTCTCCTGTAAGGCCAATTTCTTCAATTAATTGGGCGACGGTTTTTTCTCCCTGAACTTCCACTACATAGGCGCCCTTTTCGTCCTTATCAAGCTCCTTTGATGGTTTTAAACCACTGAATAGTTTTATTTTTATTCTCACAATACCACCTCCCCAATTAAATCATACAATAAAACAGACCTCCGCACCAGAGGCAGGCTCCACAGGGAATCTGATTAGTGTAACAATCTCCGATGAATTCCTCCAATTCCATAAGGTCGCAAAGGGCAAAATTACAATCATAGCAGTATGGGAAATCATACCTCAAAACAGATTCCCTGAACTTTTGGTATTCATGGGAATTGTAAATTTGAATAGGGTCCTTTTCTCTTATATTCCCGAAGGACCACCTTCTTATGCCCTTCTTCAAACCCGATATATAGACTGTGTAACTGTGCCAGTAGAAGTAACACGGCGAAACCTCTCCGTCGGCACTAATGTACATAGCTTCCCTCTCAATAAATTCACAGTTTCTCTTTGGCTTAGGATTTAAGCGCGGTATTTTTATCCTCAAATTTAATTCTTTTCTTAAATTCGCAACTTCCTTTAAGACTGACTCCGTTTTAGAAAGAAGCTCTTCGTTCCTGATAAGCAAATTTTTTAAATTTAAGGTATATCCTTTTCTTTCAGCCTCCTCATACATCAGACTGTAAAACCTCAAAGCTTCGTTGCCCTGTGGAAAGAACTCAGGCAAAGCTTTTTTCTTGATACCATCAATCCAATCTTCTGCAGTATAACCGTTTTTAATAAGCTTGTCGTACCATTTTTTAAAGATTTTTACAGACTCTCTGTTGTTAGTCTCATAACAAACCTTCTGCACAGAATCGGGCGAGAAGGGGATAAGGTGAGACAAAATAACAAAGTCTATGCCGTATTTATAAGCCTCTTTTATTGTCGACAAAATTTGTGTTAGATTGTCCTTAGTAATTACAATTTCAATGCCTAATTCTAGTTTGTATTTGTTCCTGTTTTTTATCTCGCTGGCAATGTCAAGAGCATGAAAGGAAATCTCCGGCTCGTGGAAGCCGGGAACCGGAAAAATACAATCTACAGAAATACAAAGACGTCTAAGGCCAGCCCTCAGCAATTCGGCCAATCTTTCCGCTGTAAGCAGAGAACCGTTAGTTTGAAAGCCTATGGAAGAGCCGCTTTTCATCCTCCTACGTGCGTAGAAGATCATCTCCTCAAGATTCGGGTTGAGTAAAGGCTCTCCTATACCGCTCAAAACAAGGCTTCTGAGATTAGGGAAAAGAGGCTCCAATTTTTTAAAAGTCTCAGGATCCATATCCATTGCCGGATGGTTGTAATTGGGGCTATGCTTGGGACAAATGGCACAAGAATAGTTACATCTTGTGGTAACTTCTACAGACAGCCTCTGGGGATAAGAAAAATTCATAAATTATACAGACAGTAATGCAATGTTAGGATTTTAGAGGGTGGGCGCTGAAGGCGCCCACCCTGGAATTATTTTTACCAGTTGAAAAGTTGATCGAGTTCTTCGTCTTTCACCATGAACACCACATTATGTGGCGGGATAGGATCTTTATAGAAGAATTTTGGCAATCTATCATGTTCCTTTGTAAAGCCTGCACGGGTGTTGAAATCACGCTCCCACTTCAGGACCTTCTTTCCATACTCCACCACATCCTTATCGGTCCAGTTCCATCCGTAGAAAGCATTAATCATATCTATCATAGCCTGGAAGGTCTCTGGCTGGTCAAGAATGGCAAAGGCGATGAAGAGGCACAGGCCGGTGGAATCGATGAAGGCTGTTGAAATTTGCAAATTGCGGGAGAGCTCAACCTGTCCTTCAGGTTTTAAAGGTTCTACAAAACCACCCGTTTTAAGCACATTCAAGGCTATACTGTACCCCGCTGTGTGGTCAGCACCCATGGTGCTTGTGGCATAGGTGACGCCGATCCCCTGGACAGCCCTCGGGTCATAGGCAGGAAGTGCCTGTCCCTTAACCACGGGAACCCTTTCCACACCAAAGGCTTTGGCAGTAAAGGCTGCACCATTTCCGAGAATCCTTCCCAGGTGTGTTCCTTTCCCTACTTCGTGGAGCAACGAAATCACACCATCTGCATCACCCCAGTTAATGATGCCTGCCTCCATAGCAATTCCCATGGTCACACCCATTTCAATGGTGTCAAGGCCGTAATGGTCACACAGATAATCCATCATGGCAATCTTATCAATATCGTCTATGGTACAATGACCGCCAAAGGCCCAGACGGTCTCATATTCAGGTTGTTTTGTCAGATATTTCCCATCTGCATCATGATAAATTCCAGAGCAACGGATCACGCAACCCCTGTGGCAGGCATGGGTCGGATTGCCACCCCTCTTGGCTTCAAGTTCCGCCTCCACTTCACCGCTTATTTTCACACCACCTTCAAATTTACCATACCTGAAGTTCTTCGTTGGATAAGCCCCAACTTCATTTATTATATTAGTGAGAACATTGGTACCATAAGCTGGTAAACCCTGCCCTGTTACCGGGTGCTTCTGAAGACCGGCTACAAATTTCCTGTTTGCCTCTCTAAAGGCTTCTGGATCCTCAGGTTCTCTATGTTTCAGTTCGGTATCGTCCAATACTATCACCTTTACTCCCTTAGAACCCATCACCGCACCAACGCCACCTCTCCCACAGTGCCTTGTAGGTCTTCCCTCCATATCGGTTATTGCAACGGAAGCAGCTGACATCTTCATTTCACCTGCGGGTCCTATGGAAATACAGGCAATATTATCTCCGTACTCCTTCCTCATTTTTTCTACAAGGTCGTAATTAGGTAGTAATTTTAGGGAATTATCCTTTTCTATTTTTACTCCATCCTTGTTTATGTAGATCTTGTAAAGGTCATCACCCTGAGGCTTGCCCTCCAGAACGATGGCAGCATAACCCAGTCTTGCCAGTACTTGTCCTGCCTGACCCCCTGCATTTGCTTCCTTGATTCCGCCGGTTAAAGGACTCTTGCAACCAACAGAGATTCTTCCGGACATTGCTGCCAGTGTGCCGCCCAGTAATCCAGGGGCTATCACAAATTTGTTGTCGGCACTCAGGGGATGGCAGAGGGGGTCTACTTCTTTGGAGACGATGGCAGAGGTTAGGGCTCTTCCGCCCAGACCCTCATATTCGCCCATTTCCTGTATTGTTATCTGTGGGGGATCCCCACTCATGTTTATTCTTAAGATCTTCATAAAGCCCCTCCTTTTTAAAATATGGGCTTCATAATTATTTTATACTACAATATGGGTTTCGTCAAGAAAGCGATTTTTTAAAAAAACTTAGGAAGTAAAAGGCACACAACGGTCCACCGGAATTTGTTTATTTGAGTTCTTAAATCAGGTGGACGTATGGTCCCACCCCTTCGGTGGAGTGGGTTTATTAAGTTGAATGTGTTTGAATATTTTTGTTGTAGGGGCCGACCTGCGTGTCGGCCCCCATCAAGGTCGGTTTTTAAAATTTCATTCATACGAATGGAGGAATGCAGGCCCATTCTTATTGGGATTAGGGTGTATTGCACAAAAATAAATTGTTTAAGAACAGTGTATGTAGCCCTCAAATGCCTGCCTCTTCAGGTATTTTTGGAAACAGCTTTACTTCGGAAATATTTCTAAACCCAGTTAAAAACCTGACCAGTCTCTCCACTCCCATTCCGAAACCTGCGGAAGGTTTTAAACCAATTTTTGCAATTCTTAAATAGAATTCAAGGTGCGAAGGCTCAATTTTCTTTCTTTCCAGCTTACTCAAAATTTTTTCAAACTTCCACTCCCTTTCACCCCCGGATATGGCTTCACCAAAACCTTCTGGATAAATGAGATCCATATCCATGTTGTATCCGATCTTATCTTCTCTTTCCCTGTAGTAAAACTCCCTCTCATGGATTGGAAAATCTATAATCCAAACGGGGGTTTTACTTTCAAAAGAGATTGCCTCCTCAAAGTTTTCGCCGTATCTTTTTATGGCATCATCCCATGTGAGTCTGGGGAAAGGCCTCTTAAATACACTAAGTTCCCTTCCATAGTATTTAAACTCCCTCTCAAATTTTTCCTTCACAAAAGCAATAACTTTTACAAGCATTTCCTCTGCCAGTTCCACAACCTTTTCTCGGGTATAGTATTTTGCTTCTACGTCCAACTGAACAAATTCGTAGAGATGCCTTCCAGTATGCTTCCTTGAAGGAATTTCTATTCTAACATTTGGAGAAAAGACAAAGATCTTTGGTAAAGACAAAACAGCTATTTGCTTGTGAAAAATCATGCTCTTACAAAGTTGGAAGGAGAGCCCGTAAATTTCAAACTTAATGGAGTTTTCCGGGGCCATAAGGGGATCGGTTATGGGTGATATCACAACTGGCAAAATCTCAACAAATCCTTTTTTCTTTAAAAGTGAGGACAAAAAACTTGTCACACAACTTGTAACCCTTGATGCAAAGATTTTTCTTTGCATCAACTCCTTATCTACAAAGTATGGATGTATTTTTTCTAAATCAACCTGTCTCATAATACTACCTCCTCCTTTTTGGAATTTTCAAAAGCGGGATTTAAGTGGTTTTAAACGGTCTGTCCCCCTAACTCAGGGGGACATTATTATTGCGGGAATTATTTGAAAAGAAAATAGCGTGGGAAACTTTCAAAACACCTATAAACAGACGTTCAATCTCAAGACAACCTGAAAGATATAAAAATTTCTCTACGCACATTTTTAAAAATGTTAAACCATAAACGATGCCTTTTCAACTCTTGCAAATATTGTGCAAAATCTTTCGCACAAGAAGGTTAACTACCTTATAAAACTCCTGTTAAACTCTTAATCCCTCCTTCCTTTCAAATTTTCCAGCAGAGTGATTTTACTGAAAGGAGGTACGTCCTCAGTTATTATACACCCTGCTCCAATTATGGAACCGCGTCCAACTTTCACCCTGCCCAGCACCATGGCATGGGCATAGATAACCACATCGTCCTCAATCACAGGATGCCTCGGTACTCCCTTCACAGGGTTTCCACTTTCATCCAGGGGAACCTTCTTGGATCCAAGGGTGACGCCGTGGTATATGCGAACCCTTTTCCCGATTTTACAGGTTTCACCTATTACGACACCAGTTCCGTGATCAATAAAGAAATACTCGTCTATTTCTGCCCCGGGATGGATATCAATTCCTGTTTGAGAATGTGCGTATTCGGTGATAAAACGGGGAATTAGCGGGACATTCTCTACATAAAGCTCATGGGCAATCCTGTAGCACAGGATTGCGAAGATCCCTGGATAGGCAAGTTCTACCTCCTCCAGCGACTTTGCAGCAGGGTCCCATTCAAAAACGATTTCTACATCTTTCCTTAACATTTCATAGACCTTGGGGAACTTATCAATCACACGGGTAGCAATTTTTTGGGCTTGGCCTTTTATTTCATGAATTTTTGATTTGCTAAACTCTCGGTAGTTATGTAGAAGCAGGGCTTTGCTTACCTCTTCTGCAAGTATGCGATAAATCACCCTCAAATGTTCCATAGTTTTCACCTTCCCGGAAGTACCAGGGATTAATAAGAGTGTTCTTAATCTCTCCATCAGTTCAATTAGATTAGACCTATCTATTGCAGGATTGGACGTTAAAAGGGTCTTCTCCCTTTCAAAAAACTCAGCAATTTTGGGAAGGCTCTCTTTAAAACTGTTATCAAACATTGATTTACTTTTTCTCATAGTTCTTTACCCCATTTCAATCATCAAAAATTTCGGTGCTTAGATATCTCTCCCCACTGTCGGGGGAAATCAAAACAACAAGTTTATCTCTAATTTTATCCCTTTTGATGATTTCCATTGCAGCCTGAAGCACTGCTCCTGAGGAAATTCCACAGAGTATCCCTTCTTCACGGGCTAGCAATCTCACCATGGAAAAAGCATCTTCATCCTTAACTTTTACAATTTCATCTACCACTTTCAGATCTAAAACCTCAGGGACAAAACCAGCACCTATTCCCTGAATTTTGTGTTTACCTTTTTTACCTTCTGAGATCACGGGTGAATAGTAGGGCTCAACACCTATAATTTTTATTGAGGGTTTTCTCTTTTTCAGGAACCTTCCAACTCCAGTAATAGTTCCTCCCGTGCCTATACCAGCGACTACTAAATCCACCTGTCCCTCTGTATCTTCCCATATTTCAACCGCTGTTGTTTTTTCATGGATTTCGGGATTGGACGGGTCTCTAAACTGGTCCAGAATATAACTGTTTGGTATCTCCTCTTTCAACTCCATAGCCTTTTTGATTGAACCTTCCATTCCCTCGTCAGCAGGAGTTAAGTAAATCTTTGTCCCAAAAGCTTTAAGTAGTTTCTGGCGCTCAACACTCATAGATTCTGGCATGGTTATTATTAAACTATAGCCCTTCACCGCGCAAATATAAGCCAGCGCAATCCCTGTATTACCACTGGTCGGAACAATTAGGGTGGTGTTTCTATTTATCACCCCTCTTTTCTCTGCTGACTCAATTAGGGAAAGAGCTGTTCTATCTTTAACAGAAGAACCCGGGTTAAAGGATTCAAGTTTGGCAACCAAATTGCAATTTAAACGAGCACTTATTTTGCTTAATTTCACAAGGGGTGTTTTACCAATTAACTGTAAAATGTTTTCTGACATCCTCATTACTTCTTCTCCTTTTATATGAATAGGTTCTGGAACTCTGGCTTTAAAGAGGGAATTTAAAGGCAAAAGCCCTTCCGCTCACAGATTTTGAGCGGAAGGGCAATTACAGCAACACATAGAGGATGATAATTTGGGGCAAATTTTTGTTCTAACTGCAAAGAATAAATACACTAACATTAGGTTTAAAAATTATAATCCCCCTCCCAAGGCCCTTCAAATTCACATAATTCTTTATTTCAGATTTGTTTTAGCTTTTGAATGTAAACCACTGCCAGAAAGTGCAACAAAGAAAATCTTTAAAAGGTCACCGGGAACAAAAGGTAATAATCCTAACCTCAAAAGCGTTATAGAATCAAGCGGAGCGGCGTTTACAAATTTTGACCAGAAGTAGAGCTGAAGTAGGCCGGGGACATAGATGAAAGCAAAATTGGAAAAGGTCAAAAGGGCAAGTAATGGGATAAATTTTCTAAAAATACGTTGACTCTGGTACACGTATCCTACGAAGGTTGAAGCAAATATAAACCCTAAGAGATAGCCTCCGGTAGATCCTAACAAAATTGAAAAACCTCCCCTACCTCCTGAGAACCATGGTAATCCTAAAAGACCTAAGGCAACGTAGATAGATTGGCTCACTCCTCCCAACTTGCCAAGCAGGATTCCGCTTAGTAAAACTGCAAAGGTTTGTCCTGTGACAGGAACAGGCGTCCAGGGTAGCTTTACCCTCAGCTGAGCACAGAAGCCAGTGAAAGAGGCCAATAGAAAAGATAAAAGAATCTTTTGAGGAATGCTGAGATTGTAAATGGAATCCAATAGAAAGGTTCTCTTTTTAAGAGTATTAGTATTTGCAAGCGTTCTCATAACAGAACCTCCTTATTTTTTTCCTTTCAACTTACTTCCACCTCCTCAGCTTAGGGGAAGCAAACCAGAGACCCGAAACCTGCGGTTCACCGTTAATTTCTCGAAAACTTACAGTCACTACGACATCTTCTTCGTTGGTAAATTTAGCTCTATAGAGCACCACTATGTATTCCTGTTTCCGGTCAGCTCTTAAGAACTTTTTGCTACCCGGTGTGTACTCCCCTATGATTGCTTTCAATCCGGTTATTTTCTCAAAGGCTGATTCGGGGAGGACGGCTTTCATGGTGCTGTCAAAGTGCGCAGAAAACTTCGCATAGTCATTTTCATTTATTCCCAAAAGGATTTCCTCAACGATACTGCTGGCATAGAGCGGTTCATTTTTACCCGCACCATTGCAGGAATTGAAAAGTACTGACACTAAAACAAGGATAACCGGGACTAAAAGATACCTTTTCATAACTCCTCCTTCGGTTCTTTATTGCCCGCCCTCAAAACCTTTGTTGATTGAAATATAAAAAGATCGCAAGAGCGAGCAGGATTATTGCAGAAATGGTTATCACATCAAAACTTTTGTTTGATATCTTAATTATTATCGTGTAACTCAAGGCGGTGAGGGTCATAAGGACCATGAACAACATGGGGCGAAGGACAGCAATCCGGTTTTTAAATCCCCTCTTTTTGCCCACACAAAGATCAAAAGCAAGATCAAAGCCGCAAGGAGCTGGTTTGTAGTCCCAAAGAGGGGACGACTTCCTGCTCCTGAGAGTTTGTAGGTTCTCTCAAGGAACCGCCCATAGAATTGAAAGGCAAGGTAAAAAATTAACATTACGACAATAATATATATTAGTGACATGATATAATTATAATCTTCGGGATTTGTAAATGAAACAGGGTGGTTAATTTGTTTTTTGATATGTGATGATTTTTGGACAAAAAGAAAAACTTTGTGATTTTTTAACATTAGCTTTATAATTATTACAATGTAAAATCACATACAACGAGGTTCAAAATGGCAACAGTGAAGACCTTCAAAGTTTCAGCCAACTGGAAGGAGAAATTTTTAACTGAGGTAAAGGCCAGAGATCACATGATTCTTGTGGACCAGCCCGAAGCCAGCGGTGGAGAAAACAAGGGACCAACACCCTTGGAGTATCTCTTTGCTTCGCTGTGTTCCTGTATGATAACCATAGGACTTATTGTGGCAAGACAGAAGGGTTTAAAGATAAACGCACTTTCTGCCGATGTGGAAGGCGACATTGATTACGACGTGTTAATGGGCAAAGCAAAAGAGCCAAGGGCTGGGTTCTATCAAATCAGAGTGAAATTCAGAGTGGATGGCGAATTGACCGAAGAGGAAAAGAAAAAGTTTGTAGAAGAGGTTGAAGCAAGGTGCCCCATTGCAGATAACCTTCTGAACCATACACCAATTGAAGTAACTGTAGAGTAATCTTCTAAAAAATTGAATCTCAGTGTAGGGCGTATAACCGGAATGCCCGGTTATACGCCTTTTTGTTTATAAGATATTCCCTCAAGGAGGAAACCCACTTGACAATTCACCCCTATTAGTGTATTATTTAACTATGACACTACAACACGTTAATAAACCTGAGTTCGACCCCAATGTCCCCATATATCTTCAAATTATGAATTTTGTGAAAAAACTTATTATTAAGGGCATTTTTAAACCGGGAGATAAAGTTCCATCTGTGAGGGATATGGCAGTTTTTCTTGGGGTGAACCCCAACACCGTTCAAAAGGCCTATGAAGAGCTGGAGAGGGAAAAGGTTGTGTTTATAAAAAGGGGACTGGGGAACTTTGTCAGTGAAGGTGAAAATCTGGTTGAGAATTTGAAAATTTCAATGGTGAAAGAGATATTACAGAAGCAAATTGGGGAGCTCAAAGATTTGGGTTTGTCAAGGGAAGAAATTATGAAAATAATAGAGGAGATTTTGTATGGACAGGGTAGTTAAGGTGGGCAATTTGTACAAAAAGTATGGCAGAACTATAGCCCTCTCCAATGTGAGTCTGGAAATTAAGGGGGGCGAGATCATAGGGCTTTGTGGTCCCAACGGTAGTGGGAAGTCAACATTCCTTAGAATTCTGGTGGGTATTGTCAAACCGACTTCCGGATATGTTGAAGTTCTCGGGAAAAGGCCTGACAAACTTACAAGACGAGATATCGCATATGTGTCGGAGAATGACATTCTTTACAAAAATATGAGGGTTGATGAGACGATCAGGTTCTTAAAGACCTTCTACCCCGACATGGATGTACAAAGTACCTTTTCGCTTTTAGAGAGGGAAGGAATAGAAAGGGACAAAAAGGTGAGTGAGCTTTCAAAGGGAAACAGGCAACGTCTTAAAGTCGTTCTTGCCATTTCCCGCGACCCAAAACTCCTGCTCCTCGATGAACCCCTTTCCGGGATTGATATGGTCTCAAGGGAGAGGATTTTGAACCTTGTTAAGGAGTTTCTACTTTTGGAAAATAGAACGGCGATTATTTCTACCCATTTTGTTGAAGGCCTTGAGGAGATTTTCAGCCGGGTTATTTTTATGAGTAAGGGTGGGGTAGTTCTGGATGAAGATTGCGAAGAGTTGAGGACTAAACACGGAAAGTCGGTCAAATCTATGTACTTAGAAGTTTTTGGAGGTGTGAAATGATTTGGGAACTGATAAAAAAGGAGTTTAAGGACCACTATTTAACTGACTTGATCTTTTGTGGCATTCTCTTTGTAATTACCCTTTATTCAATTTTTAAGGGAGCAGATCTATCGGAATTTACTTATGAGGGAGAAGTGTGGGGGTCAGTTAGTTTTCGTTTAGCGGCGTCCCAGCTTATTATTTCTGTGTTGATCTCAATGATCTCCATTTCCTTTATGTCTATTCTCGGTTTTGTAAGAGGAACCTCTTCCCTTAAGAAAGAGAGGGATAGGGGGACCTTAGAGTTTTTAATGTCCCTCCCCATAGACGGAAAAGAGATCATCATCTCCAAATTCTTAGCTTATTTCATTGAGCTAATCATAGTTGTGATAATTACACTATTCCTATCCTTTCTACCTATGCTGAGACTTATTGTTCAGGGATTTAATGCCTATGAGGATATATGGAACGTCTTCAGGTTAAACTTGATCAATCTATCCCTTACAGTACTCTTCTCCCTGTTTGTCTTTGTTTCTGTTCAGTCCTTTGACGTGGTCATAATGCCCCTCAGGATAAGGGGATTTTTAAAGTTTTTAACCTTTTTATTTTACTGGTACTTATTGATAAGATTGCTAGCGTTGGGGTATAACCTATTCTCCTTTTTACCAAAAAATTCGGCAAGGTTTGAACTAATGGGTGGTGAGTTAACTTTTAACTATGTGGCACCATGGCCCTTTGTGGCAACCACCGCCCTTTTAATGGTGTTACTCCTTAGTGGCAGTATTGTCTGGTTTAACAACAAAGGGGAGGTGTAGTAGTATGATGTGGCCAATCGTACTCTGGCTGGTATCAACCCTGAATGTCCAGGCCGTAAATACTATATACATAGAAAGAAAGAATGAAAAGGAGGTAAAAAGCCGGCCAAAAGTGGACATAGTGGTAGACACGGTAAAGGAACTTGCGGTAACGGCTGCGGAGAGGTGTAAGTTTAAAGTTGAGGGGAACAGGATATATTTTGAGTTGGAGCAGGGAGGAATTCTCATCCTTATTATTCCAAATGAGCTTGATAGCGTAATAATTACCAAAGGGGATTACGACCTCCATGTGGTTGGAAGTTCTCCCTACAGGGGCGATTGGTTTTCCGTTACAAAGGCAAGTGGTTACTTCCTCTTCTCTGGCGAACCCTTTAAAAGGTTGGTGTTATCCAATATTTCAGGAAAAATTGTGCTGGACTGGAAGCCCAAATTGGAAGTAAACCCGAAGGTGCGTATCAACAATGTGGCAGGTAAAGTTGAAGCAAACCTAGTTCCTGGAAAATTTTCCATTAGCAACATAGCAGGTCTTGTAAAAATTAAGGAGACCACACCAATTTTTGATGACAGCTTATACAATTATACAATCTCAAACGTCGCAGGGAAAGTTGAGGTTCCCGAATACGCTACACGATTAATCAAAAAAAGAAAAATTGCGAGTAAAGAGAAGCCAAAAGACTCAAGAGAAAAGGACGATGTTATTCAACTATTCCGTTTTGAATTTCATGATAATAAGCAATTTGGTATTGAGCTACCCGCCCATAGGATTGAAATGTTGGACGCCACCCCATCGGGCATATCCTATAACAGGGTTGAGGGGTTATACCTATTCCCTATCATTACAACGGCAGATTCAACAAAAGGGGTTTTGCAAATGGGTGCGGGGTATGGCACCGCGTCTCCTAATTTTCACTACTATTTAAGCGGGGAAAAACTTGTTAGGTTTAAAAAGGCGAAACTTGGGCTTGGCTTATCACTTTACAAATATACTGCGACTTCTGATTTGTGGAAGGTCGAAAGGGATGAGAATTCATGTCAGGCTCTTCTCTTAAAGGAAGACCTAATGGACTTTTATGGGAATAAGGGGTTTGAAATCTTTTCCACTTTGAGATTAACGGGGTGGATCTCAAAGCTTAGCTATGTTCAAGAGGAGAGGAGTTCAGTGAAAAAAGGAACGGATTTCTCTGTGTTTTATAGTGATAAATCCTTCAGAGAAAATCCTTCCCTCGTTGATGGATTTTACAGGCTATTTAGGTGGGAAATTTCAAAACCGCAGAAATTTTATACAAGGGCTGAATACTATTTGGACACACCTTCCGGTGAGGGGGTTTACAAATTATTTGGTTCCCTTGATGCAAAATCAAAGATAAAACCATTTAAATTGCAACACAGGATTACCTTTGGGTACTCATCAAAGGCCGAATTTCCTTATGGATTCTCCCTCGGTGGACCCACTACTTTACCGGGGTATGGCGTGAACACCATTAATACTGATAAATTTATTGTGGCACACGAATATTTGAAGTTTCCTATAAAATCCTTAGACCTGATTGCAGGGGTATATGCTGGCTTTGACGGAAATAATTTCTACGGTGACTTTTTGGGAGGAGTTAAGTTCTTTGATGGGCTGAGCCTTTTTGTCACAAGGGATAGGGAATCCGACGGAATCAGGTATTATTTAAGGTTCGATACGAGGATATAAAGTGGTCACCCTCCTTTTATTTTGGTTAGAGTTTTGCGCCCGAGCGGAGCTCGGGCGCAAAATAGTTCTTTTGCCTTATAATTTATTAAGTTTGTTCTTAAGGAGGGTGTTATGAAAAAACTTGTTAGAAAAAGAAAGGATAGGGTGTTGGGGGGTGTTTGTGGAGGGCTTGCTGAATACTTCAACGTGGACGTGATTTTAGTGAGACTTATATGGATAGCTTTAGCTTTGTTTGTCGGTGGTGGTATTTTGTTATACATAATTGCCTGGATCATAATACCTTTGGAGGATTAAGAATGAAAAAACTGAGAAGAAAAAGAAAGGATAGAATGCTTGGCGGTGTTTGCGCTGGCCTTGCAGACTATTTTGAAATTGATGTAAGCCTTGTGAGGCTTGCAATGGTTCTCTTTACCCTATTGGAAGGCGTCGGAATTCTTTTCTACGTTCTGGCATGGATAGTAATTCCAGAAGAACAGGAGGAAAAGCCGGAGGAAATTCATCAAGAGTTAAAACCCGAAGTTACTTCGGAAGGAGAGTCAGAGAAAGAAACCAAACCCGTAGGAGATACGAGTGGTACCAACATCCTTGGCGGTATAATTTTAATCCTCCTTGGCATACTCCTTTTAATCAGAAACTTTGTGGTCTGGATTCCTTTTAGCAAAATTTGGCCAGTTTTTCTTATTTTAATTGGAGTATGGGTACTTATTAAAAGCATACAAAGGGAGGAATAAAATGAAAAAATTTAAAGGACAGATCTGGCTTGGTGTCCTTCTTGTAATCCTTGGAGCCCTTTTGATTCTAAAGAATTTTGGAATCATAAGCATAGGTGTATGGGGGCTCCTTTGGAGAATGTGGCCCCTTATCTTAGTTTTGATAGGACTTGAAATGATGGTAAAAGATAAGACCGCAAGGGAAATTATTTCCCTGATTTTTGTTTTAATTATTCTTACCCTTGTGCTGGTGGGTGTCAAAAGAGGTTATAGATTTGAGCGAAGGAACTTTGACCTTAAGGATATGGAAAACTCCATGAGTGGTCTTCTTACTGATTCTTTCCTGATCGCTACAAAGGGAGATACCGTTGCTCAGTTTCAGCTCAAAGAAAAACTTGATAAGGTAGAGAATGTGGAAATTTTCGGAGGTAAATTTAGAGACTTAAAAATATTTATATCGGAAGGAGAACCGGGCATCTTTGAGGCAAATCTGGTTATTCTTAAATCGGAAACCCCATTCTACCCCGATTCTCTGGATTTTTGTGCATCGAAGTCCGAGACAGCTATTATCTTGTCCGTAGGTGATAAAAGAAAGTTGTGGGAAAATAAAAATTTACAATGGAAAGACTACAAAAAGGGGTGGAATGGAGAATTGTGGGTCAAGGTTCCATCTGGTGTAAGTCTTAGTTTGTTCAACGTCAACGGTAATTTAGAAATAAGGGACTTAACATTAAAGAATTTAGACCTTGACCTTACCAACGGTTCCATTTATCTCACGGGTCTAAGGGTTAATGAAGTGGGTGGTGGTTCAACCAATGGTTCCTTGCATACTGAGAGCACGAAAGGCATTAAGTTTGATTTAGAGACTACAAACGGAAACATTTACGCAAAAGATTTTACTGCCGATGAAGATTTATCGCTTAAAAGCACCAACGGATCTCTAAGTGTTGAAAATTTGAGAGGAATGAAAATTTTATTGGAGACTACAAACGGCCCAATTCGTATTGATGGATTGAAGGGAAAGAAGATTCATCTCGAGTCGGTAAACGGAGGAATAACAATGGAGAATGTATCTGACTTTGAAAAGTTAACCGCAAAAACCATTAACGGCGGCATCAGGGCAAAGGTGGATGCAAAATGGCTGAAGGGTAGAGCGGAATTATCGACAAATATTGGCTCTATAAGTCTTGCAAATTCGGAGAGCGTTGAAATTCCAATTTCCGTTGAAGATGGGAAAGTTATAGGACACGGGCACTTTTCCCTTGTTCCCGCATCGAAGGCAAATATTATCTTGTCGGTAGGGATGGGTTCAGTCCATTTGGAATAATTCAAAAAAATCTTTAAAAAATTAACTGGGCCCGCAGGGACTCGAACCCCGAACCAACGGATTATGAGTCCGCTGCTCTGCCGGTTGAGCTACGGGCCCAGTTATTCTATTATTATAATGAAAGGGGGTCGGATTTTCAAAATTTTTACATCACCCTGAAATAGCTCTTAAACTTAATCATCAGCTTTGTATCCGAATACCCATCCTGACTGCTTAGTCTATTTAACACAAAATAAATGGAAGTCCCCGGATTAATTTCGTATTCACTAAGGAAGCTTATATAGTCCTCTTTAGAAATATCCGAGTGCTGAGCGAAGAATCTAAGCCGGACTTTCTGGGAGACATTCCATTTGGCTTTAATGTAGTATCGCTTCTGTGCAAACTCAGGCTCTCCATAATATGCATATCCCGAGCCGACAAGGAGCTTCTTGCCCCTAAGGGTGTAACTTAAAGAATAATAGGTTTGTAGTCCACCAAAGTAATTACCTCTCTGAAAATCAAAGACAATCTTGTGTTCATCTAAGGGTGCGTAGTGTAAGTTGATGTAGTGAAGGGCATTATCAAAGATTGTATCGGTCCAGGAATCGTATCTCCTTGAGGGTATAAAATTATATGTCACCGAAAGGTTCCTTAAAAGGCCCAAGGCAACCCACACGGAGCCGTTATGTTCAAACAGTCTTCCATCCAAAAATTGTGTATAAGAACTTCCCGCACCAACCTCAAAGTAGGGCATAAAATTTCTCTCCCGCAGGATATGGTAGTTTAGGTAAAGCCAACCCATCTGGATGAACTTAGGGAACGGTAAAAATGCGGTGTTTATTTCCACACTGTCCAACCTCTCAAATCCACAATCCATTGAAAGACCCGGAGAAACGGACCTTGTTAGCTGGACAAAAATATCGCTTTTTCCCTTCTTGTCAGCTGTAATCTGGGTGCTCATTCTAAAATCAGAAGGAAGGTAAAATAGAAGGTCAACTCCCTTGACTTCAAAGGAATCTCTGTTATTAAGGTAGAAGCCACCAATTTCGGCAAACTTGGTGTAGTATAAACCGCGAATTCCACCTGTTATTTTCTTTCTTGATATATTAAACATAGCAGGATCCTTTTCCTGCACCATGAAGAGATTTACCCCTACCTTTTGAGAATTGTAATTCATTTTAAATCCCGCATCTATATCTTGCAATCTTCTCGTGTACAACACCCTAAAGGGCATATTCCACAGCTCAAATCCACTCATGAAGAAGGGTCTTTTTTCGGGATAGTAGATCATTTCCCTTCTCTCCAAATTAAACTGCTCCACATCCGCCTCTACAGTGGCGTACTCAGGGTTTACGGTTAAAGCCAAATTTGCTGCTCCAGTGTATAGGGACACATCACCCCCGGAAGAAAAGTAGGTACCTTCATCCCTGTACGCAGCTAAATATGGTTCATTTATAACCCTAAAATCCCTACCCTTCTTTTCGTAAGGAAAGGCTAACCTTTCGGTGTATTGAAGGTCGTAGAAATTGATGCTTTGAATGGGAACAATGCCTCCCATCTCAAAGTTGCCCACACCTTCCAGTTTCGCACTCCTTATAAAGTTCACATAAAAAACAAAACTATCCCCCTCTGGTCTTATTCTCGTTTGTTCAAGGGGTATAAGAAACTCTGCCAACCATAGAGTGTCGGATAGCTTTTCAACCTTAGCATCCCATACAAAGTCCCACCTCAATTTGGGCACAGACTTTTGGGAAATTATTCCGTCCTGCTTTACACCCACGGCATTTACAAAGAAGAAATATCCCGTGTTTTTGTTCTGGGTCAAGACTACTCCGAAAAAATCCTCTCCACTTTTCAAGGCGTCTCTATCAAGGCTCTCAGTGTAAACTCCAAAAGGAGAATGGCACATGGTTTTCACTATTAAGGTATCGCCCGATAAACCCATCTCAACCTCAGTAACTGCTTGCATCACCCCTTCACTTACAGGGTAAAAACGGTAAAAGGCAAAATTCACAATTAGACTTAACAATAAACCAGCCATTTCAACCTCCTGCGCTTTGATATTTGTTTAAAGATTTAAGGAACAGGACCCTTGCTAGGATTACATGTAAAAGGGCAACAAGGGGTCCAACAAAAATTATAAACTCTTTCGCTTTCAAAAGGGTTAGGGAAGGCACGTTGGCTACCACTACAATTGGAATTAAAAAGGTAAAAAATACCTTTTCAAATACCCTTTTAAAGACATCGTAAGGGTATTGGGAATACCTGAAAAATTCCGATTGGAGGGCATAAAAGGCCGTCACATCGGTGATGTAGAAAGAGAGCACAGAGGAGTAGAGGGCAAAAGAGTACCTAAGGCACACACTGATAATCAAAAGTAAAAAATAAAAAAACCAATTCCACCCACCAAGACCTAAGGATTTTGCAGAAATGGCAACAATGTAAAAGGATACAAAAATGGATGAAATTGTTTCAAAATTGAACTTCCCAAAGGATAGATAAAATTGAGGATCTATCGGTTTTAAAAGGGCATAATCCAAGGTTCCCCTTCTAACAAGCCTCGGTATGGACTGAACTCCCCTTTCAAAAAAGAATCGGTAAAGGGAATCCACCAAATTTGCACTTCCGACAAGAAGAAGTACCGATGGATAATTCCACGAACCTATTGCTTCCACGTAGCTGAAAATAGCTTTGAAAAATACAATAGAAAAGACAAGACCGAACAAATCCGAAATCATAAGGAGGATTGTGTCCTCAAGGAAGACGGCGAAGGAACTCAGCTGGTTCAGAAAGTATCTTTTAACTAACTTAAGATACCTCATCATCCACCCACCGCCCTGTATCTTTTAAGCCCTTCTTTCCACAAAAAGGTATTTAGCAAAATAAATAAGCCAAACCAGAATAGATAACTGACTAAGGTCCTAAGACCAAAGCCTTCGTTTCCAAGGTAAAACCCAATGGGATAGGAAATCATAAGCCGAAATGGAAGAAGGTTAGAAACAACTCTAAGGAATCCCGGAAGGATGGGAAGGGGGATCAGGATACCAGAAAATAGAGGAACCACAAAATCAATGAAGCTCTGTAACCCTTGGAAGTTCTCAAGAAAAAGGGTTAGGATACTAAAGAAGAAACTTACAAGGCTTGCGAGAAAATAACCCAATATGGCAACAGGAAGGAAACGAAGAAAGCCTGAAAAATTCAAAATCAGAAGGGAACCAAAGATAAGCACATAGATAGAAAGGAAAAGAATAACGACAATAAAGTATATTAAATGGGAGCCAAACCTCAGGAAGAAGGCATACCAGAAATAACCGACGGGTTTAATTAAAAGGAAATTCAAGTTACCATCCTTTATGTCCGATACCACATCGTAGTTTAAAACGGGATAGTTGAAGTCCTGTATTAGAAGCACCAAAAAATAGTAAGTGATTATTTCTCCGAGGCTGTATCCCGAAAGGGTATTGCCATTCTGATAAACACCCTTCCAAAAAATGATTGCCAGAATAAAGGGCAGGGCAATTACTGCAAAGCTGACCGCAAAGTTTGCCCTGTAAGTGATAGCAGAAGCAAGCGAATTATACATTAATCTCAAATATTTCTTCATTTCTCCGCATCCCCGCCTGACATTATAAACCTTGCCACCTCTTCTAGGTCAGGTTTTCGGTGTCTAATCTCCACCACATTTCCATTTTTGTTGAGAAGCTCTTTAAGGAAGAGAGCGGACTCCGAACTTTTCACCCTGTAGCTTTCTGTTACAATCTCACCGTTACGCTCAAAGGAAACTTCAAAATATTCGTAGCCCATAGTTTTTGAAATTAAAGTATCTATATCACCATCGTAAATAATTTTACCATCCATTATGAATATGACCCTCGTAGCAAGCTCCTCAATGTCCTTCATATAGTGGCTCGTTAGTATGATGGTTTTCTTAAATTCCCTATTGTATTCTGCGAGAAACTTTCTTATGGCTGACTGAGAAACAACGTCCAGTCCTATGGTAGGTTCATCAAGGAAAATCACCTCCGGGTCATGAATAAGTGCAGAAATAAGCTCCATCTTCATCCTCTCTCCCATTGAAAGATTTCTAACTGGATAATGAACGAGTTCCTTTGCATCCAACATCTCAAGAAGGAGACCCAATTGCCTTTGAAAAACTTTGTATGGGACCTCATAGATCTCCTTAAAAAGAAGGAAGCTGTCCATCGCGGGGATGTCCCACCAAAGCTGATTCTTTTGACCCATAACGAGGGTGATCTTTTTCAGAAAGTCCCTTTTGCGCTCCAAAGGAGTAAACCCAAGAACACGAACCTCACCTTCGGTGGGATAAAGGATTCCCGACAGAATCTTCATAGTGGTAGTTTTTCCTGCACCGTTAGGTCCAATATAACCAACGATTTCGCCCTGTTCTACTGCGAAAGAAATATGGTCCAGGGCGAGAGTCTCTTCGTACCTTCTATTAAAAAAGTCCCTAATCAGATTTCTGAGCCCCGGCTCCCTTATCTGTCGTTTGTATATCTTTGTTAAACCCTTGACACTAATTACTGTAGACATGACAGATTGACCTCTGCTTCATATTTTTAAAAGACTCTCCCCCATTTCCCTTGTATGATATTTGTGTAAAATTTCAATAATTCCCGGAAATAGGGCATCAAGATACTCCTTTAAACAATTCACTTTTGTTCCCATTGGAAATTCAGGAAATTCAATCTTTGCTTGCTGCATGCATCCTCCATGACAAAGGGGTAAATAAACACACTCAGAACAAATTTCATTGTAAGCCCAGGGCTCCATAAGGTCAAAATATATATTTCTTTGGTAAATATTTTAGATAGGTTCGTATATGGTTCCTACCTTTGCCTCCTCGTATCCAACGAGGGTAACACATTTGTAAATATCCCCGTAAATATCTACAATATAGGTGTTTTGTTGTTTTAAAGAGCAGATCCCAGCGCCAAGAGGGTCCACGATGTTAAAACCTAACTCCATTGCTCTTTTATAAGCGCTTAACTTAAGCATATTCTGCCAACCGCAAGGGTTTAACATGTTTAAAATAGGGCAAACTCTGATAATCGGGACCAGGTTTTACGGCAGTTACCAAAAAAGAAAAGTTTTCATATTCATTAAGCCCAATTTGATGGAGAAAATCCAAAAGCTTTGGTACGTTTTTCTCGTTTTGAGAATCTACATTTTGCGATAAAAATACGTTGGCCCCCGACTTCAGGAGTAATTTAACATTTTCTAAAACTTTTTCGAAACTTGACTTGTTACCCTTTAAAGGTCGCCTGAAACTGTGGACCTCCTCGGTACCGTCTAATGTAATAAGGAAATTGGTTAATCCAGAATTCAGCAACTTTTTTATCAAAGTCTCCTCCAAGAGGGTTCCATTGGTCACTATACCAATACTTCTCTCAATTCCATTCCTGTCGCAAATTTCCTTTATCTTTTCTGTCACATAAAGCACTTTCTCTACATAAAGCGTGGGTTCTCCCCCATGAAAGGCAAAATTAAGCCTAGAAGGTTTTAAGTGAGAAATTAATAGTTCACACCACTTGACAAAGTCATTTACATCACCTCTTTCTTCCCTATTCTCACCAAAATTTATAACCACTGAAGACGAATAGCAATATTTGCATACTGAGTTACATCTGTAGCCCGGAATAAAGGTGATGTCAAGAATCTTCTTGTCGTATTTCATATTTTTATACTTGAATTTGAAAAGTTCCAGTTCGTCCACATCGTCAGACAAAACAAATCCTAACGCTTCCGGTTCTTTAACCTGTGTCTCCTCAAGCCTCTGAACTTCACCAGATTTTAATAAGCCTATTAAATTTTCGTCAGTTTTTATTAAGCTGACCTGGCGAATATTGAAGGCATAGTTAGCATGGTATATATTGTACCTTGAAACCTTGTACTTATTTCCCATTAAGATCCCCCTATTTGGTGAACTGGCTGAGGCCAAAGCCTCAGCCAGCCTTTATAATAAGTTACTTATTCTTGTATATGTGGACACCTCTGACTCCTGCACACGCAGGACCCAGCACCTTTCTGCACCACCATTGAGAGGCCTATGGTGATTACCTCTATGTTTATTTTGATTTTACTAAGCATGGATTAGACCTCCTTTTGTGTGCTAGATTTATAAATGTGCTGAAAACGAAGGTGAAAACTCAAAGGGGTGCGAATATGAGTTCACAGTGAAGTTGGAAAGATAAGATTTTAAAAAGTTTAATTGGCTTTAAAAGACAACAAATTTACCCTTCAAAGTTAGCTATCCTCAACTTCCTCAATCCTCCCTCTTCATACCTTTCTACCTTGATTTCCGATTTTACAAGGATCATCTCTAAGGTGTTACAGACTTTGGCTTCCATAAAGTGACCGCCTTTTGCGACTCCTTCCCTATTACCGAGGATGAGGTGGAGGTGAAATTGGGGTTCGATCCCGGGTGTTATTATTCCTGAAATACCCAGTAATTCGCAAGGTTCTTTTTCCTCGTGGATTTCATATTCTTTCCCATTCCAGTAGCCCATTTTAACGTCCTTTAACATCCCGAGGGCGGTGACGATGGCCATTAGGGGATAGTTTTTAAAGGTCTGGGCAAGGGTGAGCAAATTCTCCTTTAGGTCTTCTCCATTTTTCATAATCACAATGATGGCATTCTTATCCTCTCTGAAATCCATGCTTGCCTCCTTTAAACAATACGAATTTTAAGGTTTCGGGCATGAATGCTTAAAATTTGATATCGCTCGTTATAATTGCTGAAAACACCACAGAGATGCTTGATAAAATGGAAGATTCCCCCAAAGCCTAAGAAAAGAGGCTCCCTTTAAAGTCTTACTTTGGGGTGGGGATTTGCCCCACCCCTTTCAATTTTGAGATTATCCTTCAGACCTTTTACAAAAGCCTAATAAGTCTTTCTCTAACGGGTGGGCATATAACCAGACCCAACTATGAGGTTATATAATTAGAATCCAAAAGAGAAATTGTTACATCCTTTGCTGCACTTTGCTTTATAATTTTACCATGACGTGGGGTATGTTTTTGGTCAACTTCCTATACTGGCTTGTAGTGATGTTTTTTGCAGGCACCATAGTACATTTTATTCCACCCGAATTTTACAATCCTGAGAACTTTCTCTTCAAGCCGAGAAAATTTGAGTTTGGGGGAAAATTATACTCCAAAATATTTTTAATAAAAAAGTGGAAGGATAAACTGCCCGAAGGTGGCGAATTTTTCAATTTTAATCCCTTTAATAAAAAACACCTTCAGAAAAAAAGAGACTTAGACTATTTGAATCGTTTTATTCTTGAGACTTGCAGGGCAGAACTAGTCCATTTGATTCCTATACTTCTTTACCCCATTTCTCTTCTCTGGAATCCATATCCGATAAACCTCTACGTCTTCATATTCTTCCTGATAACCAACTTGCCGTTCCTTATTATTCAGAGGTACAACAGGATTCGTTTTCTCAGGGTTACCGGTAAACTGGAAAATTTGCAGGTGAAATTTAGTTAGCTCTTAACTGTTATCTTTGCCCCTTTCCACTCCACATATCCGAGGATATGGGTTGCGTAGAAAGAGTATAAAATAATGGAAAGGGTGAAGGCGACAAAAATGGGATAGAAAATGGGGACGATGAACCAGAAGTCACCTACTCTCCTTAAGAATCTCCAAATAAGGTAGGCGTACATAACATAAAGGTAGTTGTAGGGTGTTGTTTTAAGATAAATTAGAGGTATCAAGGACCCTACAAGGAACAAGACGATTGGGATTATTACATTCCAATCTACGATGGCTGCGCCGAGGGCTGAGTTCTTGGTCCAGCCTTTCCAGAGGTCCTTCATCCCGTTTGGATACATGCGGAAGGAAATGTCGTTTCCACCGAGGAAATTTTTTATGGGGATTCCCTTTGAGGCCAATAGGTTCCCCAGCTTAAAGTCTTCTACCACTTCCTGTTTAATAGCCTTATGGGTTCCTATCTCCTCATACTTGTCTCTCCATATGGCTATAAGAGGTCCGTAGAGCCCTTTGATGGTAACTCTTTTTGATATGGGGGAAAAACTCCGCGAAGCCATTGAGGAGATAATGGCATAGATGGAGCTGAAATTTTCGTAAAATTTCTGGATTCTGTGGTAGGGCCAGACCGAAAGAGCTCCTGGAAAATTCTCCAACTCACCCACGACCTTTGATAAGGCATCCCTACCGTTTAACCTTGTGTCGGCATCTAAGAAAATAAGAATGTCTCCGGTGGAATTAAGATAACCGGTGTAGCAAGCAAAGGGTTTACCAAGAAAGTCTTCCGGCTTTTCCTTCACTCTAATTACCCTAGCCCCCTTAGAAGAGGCTATATCTCCCGTTCCATCTTCCGAGCGGTCGTCAATCACCAGCACTTCAAAATTTCTATAGGTTTGATTGTTAATGGTATCCAGAAGTTCCCCTATGTTGTGGGCCTCGTTTCTTGCGGGTATAATTATTGAGACCTTTGGGTTGCAATTTAAAGGTGTTTTTGCCAGGAAGACTGGCCTTATAAAAAGGAACAGACCTGCTAAGATACCCAATATAGCTAATATAACGAGCATAGTGTCAATATTATAAACTATAAGTGATAACAAATTAAAGTGATAACAAATTAAGAAGTTATTTTAAATTAGCAGAATTATTTGGCTTTGAAGTTTTTCAGAACCTCAATGCATCTATCCACGTCTTCCTCAATCACATCCTTGTGTGTCACAAAGCGAATTCGGTTTGGTCCAAATTGGAGGGCGAGAACGCCGTGCTTTGAGAGGTAAGATAAAATTTGATTGGGGTCAATCTTTGTTTCAACAATTACAATGTTTGTTTCTACCTCGGAGGGATCGATTTTCAAAAAATCAAACTCTCTAAGCCCCATGGCCAATTTTTTAGCATTTTTATGGTCTTCTTCTAATCTATTTATCATTTTCTTAATGGATACTATTCCACAAGCTGCTAAAATTCCGGCCTGCCTCATTCCACCGCCGAGAAGTTTTCTTACTCTCCTTGCCTTCTCAATGAATTCCTTTGAACCGCATAGCATTGACCCCACAGGCGCTGAAAGACCCTTGGAAAGGCAGAACATTAATGAGTCTAAGTGTTTAGTAAATTCCTTTACATCAACCTTTAAATATGTGCAGGCATTGAAGATCCTCGCTCCATCCATGTGGAGGGGCAAACCATGTTCTTTGCATATTTCGTGTACTTCAGCCAGGTAATCGGGTGTAAGGGCCTTTCCTCCCCAATAGTTATGGGTATTTTCTAAACATACAAGCGATGTTCCTGGTTTATGGAGCTCTTCCTTTCTTATAGCCTTTTTGATGTCTTCGGGGTCTATTACTCCGCGGTTGGATTTTGTAAGCCTCGGGATCGCCCTTGAAATGTAGGCAATATGGCCTACTTCCGAGGTGTAAATGTGGGACATTTCTTCAAGAATTACTTCACTTCCGTCCCTTGCCCAAACCCTCACTGCAATGGCATTCCCCATTGTGCCTGAAGGCACAAAGAGTGCTGATTCAAACCCCGTTGTTTCGGCTGCGAGTTTCTCAAGTTCTTTAACCGTTGGATCATCTCCCAGCACATCATCACCCACCGGTGCTTTCATCATTGCCTCGTACATTTCAGGTGTGGGCCTGGTTACTGTGTCGCTTCTAAAATCTGAAATTTTCATTTTACTTTACCCCCAGGGCTTCCTTTTCCTTATCAATTATTTGTAAAATTCCCTGGTAAGCAATCTCCAGAAGTTTGTTGAGTTCTTCTACGGTTATGGGTCTTTTCTCTGCAGTGCCTTGAATGTCAATGATTTTTCCGCTTTCAGTCATGGTGACGTTCAGATCCAATTCGGCTTGAGAGTCCTCCTCATAAGAAAGGTCTAAAAAGGGTTCGCCATTGACTATTCCCACCGATATCGAGCCAATAAATTCATTGATGGGAATTTCCTGAATAACCTTCTGATCGTAAAGATACCTTAATGCATCATAAAGAGCCACAATTCCGCCGTTTATAGAGGCGGTCCTGGTTCCGCCATCAGCCTGCAACACATCGCAATCTATTATTATTGTGAGGCCCGGGAGCTTGGTTAGGTCTACGGCACCCCTGATGCTTCTTCCAATTATTCTTGAAATTTCTACGGATCTGGAATCAACCTTTCCCGTCCTTGATTCCCTTGGTTTTCTCTCCTGGGTGGAACGTGGCAACATACTGTATTCCGCAGTGATCCAGCCCTGCTCTGAGCCTTGCAGCCAAGCGGGTTGTTTTGTTTGAACCGATGCGGTGCACAGCACCATGGTGTTGCCCATGGAAATCAAACAGGACCCTTCCGGATTTTTAAGATAATTTCTTACTATGCTTAAAGGTCTCAATTCTAATGGGTTCTTCATTTTACATCCTCTCTGGTGCTTCTATACCCAATAAGTTTAAACCATTTTTCACGACGGTTTTAACTCCAAGGGCTAAAAGCAATCTGGAATTACTTAGTTGTTTGTCTTCTGTGATTATCCTAACCTTTTGATAGTAGGAGTGGAAGAGTTCAGAAATTTCCATCAAATATCTAACCACTAAATGTGGCTCCAAGGTTCTGGAGACACTTTGAAGCACGTCGGGGAAGAACATGATTTTTCTCAGGAGACTTCTTTCTTCGGGTAAGTTTAACAGTAAGGGGTCTCCCGCCTCGTAATTACAATCTTTCTCCTTACCGTAATCTATGACGCTGGATATTCTGGCATGGCTATACTGAATGTAATAGACGGGGTTCTGAACGCCGATGGTTTTAGCAAGTTCCAGGTCAAAGTCCAGATGTGCATTTACCGTCCTTGTGAGGAAGAAAAATCTCGCAGCATCCACACCCACTTCCTCTATCAGGTCGTCCATGGAGTAGATTTCGCCCTTCCTCTTTGACATTTTAACCTTTTCCTTTCCTCTTACCAGATTGACTTGTTGTGCTATTAGAACTTTAAAGTTGTTGACATCAAATCCAAGAGCAGCCAGTCCGGCTGTCATTCTGGGAATATAGCCGTGATGGTCGGGCCCCCAGATGTCAATCAAAAGATCGTATTTTCTTTCCATTTTGTGTAGGTGGTAAGCCAGATCAAAGAAGAAGTAAGTGGGCTCACCGTTGCTCCTTATTAAAACCCTATCCTTGTCATCTCCGAATTGGGTAGATTTGAATAGTATCGCCCCATCCTCCACATAGGTTAAACCCTTTGATTCCAGGGTTTTCATTACCCTTTGAGGGTAGTCAGATTTCCTGATTTCCGTTTCAAACAAAAATCGGTCAAAGTGGACCCGGTATTGTTCCAGAGTTTTTTTCTGCCAGTGGTGAATGTATTCTACGGCAAATCTGCCATAATCCCCCTCAAATTTTTGATTGATTATTTCCCTTGCGATGTCGTAAATGTATTCCCCCTGATATCCATCTTCGGGAAAAGTAGATTCTTCGCCTTTTAATTCTTTAATTCTTGCCTCAATGGACTTTCTGAGTCTTTCTATCTGACCCCCGGCATCGTTTACGTAGAACTCCGATTCAACCTTATAGCCACATTTATTCATTATTCGCTTTAGGGAGTCTCCAACCGCTGCAGCCCTTGCATTAACCACAACAAGAGGACCAGTGGGATTTGCAGAAACAAACTCCAGATTTACCCTCTTGCCAGCGCCGAGGTTATTTTCTCCATAATTTTCCTGCTCCCTCAATATTTCTCTGAGTAGATTACTCAGATATTCCTTTGAAACTTTGATGTTGAGGAATCCTTTTACAATTCCAATCTCTCCGATCACCTCAAATCCTGAGAGCTCGCCAATTATTTCTCTTCCAACTTCATCGGGACTCTTTTTCACTTCCTTTGCCAGTCTGAAAAGGATATTTGTGGAGTAGTCTCCAAAGGCCTCTTCCTTTGCCTCTTCTAAAAAGAAATCCAGCGTTATTCCAAACTTCTCGCGGATAATATTCTGAATTTTCTCTTCAATCTTCTCTTTCAAAGTTTTCATGATATACCCACCGTGGTGCGTCATTCCAGAGGTCTTCAAGTCTATAAAACTCCCTTGCCTCCTTAAGCATTACATGGACTATAAAATCTTCGTAGTCAAGAAGCATCCATTTGGAGTTTCTGCTTCCTTCCCTGTGGTGTAACTTTGCGCCCAAGGATGCCAGCTCTTCCTCAATATGCCTTATTAGGGCATTCATGTGTTCCTTTGAATTTGCTGTGGCTAAAATGAAATAATCGGCAATCTGTGGTATAAATTTTCCCACCTCAATTACTTTAATGTCCTCTGCCTTTTTGCTGTAGAGGAACTCGCAGGTTTTTTTCACAAAAATATTTTTTATTTCGTTAACTTCGCTCATTTTTCTCCTCTCACACTCTGTAAAAATTTTTCTGCATAGCTTATTGATTCTTCGGTGATTTTCTCACCAGAGAGCATTCTCGCCAATTCCTTTATACGTTCTTCCTCTCCCAATTCCCTTATGTTGATTCTGGTTTTGTTATGTTCCAAATGTTTTTCCACGAGAAGGTGCTTATCCCCAAAGACCGCTGCCTGGGGCAGGTGAGTAATGGTTATGACTTGCCTGTTTTTGCTAATCTCCCTCATTTTTCTGCCCACCTTTTCTGCCACTTTTCCACCGATTCCCGTATCAGCCTCGTCAAAGACGAGGGTAGGTATGTTATCAAATTCACTCAACACCCTTTTAATGGCCAGCATAATACGAGAGAGTTCTCCGCCGGAAATTATTTTGTAAAGGGGTCTTGGTTGTTCACCCGGGTTGGTGGAAATAAAGAATTCCACCTTATCTTTTCCAAGAGGCGATAGCTCCTCTCTCTCTTGAATTTGAATTACGAATTTTGCCTTTTCCATTGCCAGGTCTTTAAGTTCATCCTCTATAAGTTTTTCAAGTTTCGGTGATGCCTCTACCCTTGCGTTGTGAAGCTTTTGTGCTAAACTTTCTGCTTCCTTTCTCAGGTTCTCTATTTTTTTCTGAAGAGATTCTATTTCTATGTCAAAGTTTTCAATTCTCTCCAGTTCGTTCTTCAAGCAATTCTTCTCTTCTATGAGTTCCTCAATGGTCTTACGATATTTTTGCTTCAGGTTTCTGAGGAAAGCCAGCCTGTTTCTTAATTCGTCAAGTTCTTCGGGGTTTAGAGAAAGATTGTTTCTGTATTCCACCAAAAATCTCCATGTATCAGCAATTTTATCGGATAATTCGTTGAGAATGTTAAGGGGTTCACTTAGCTTGGGGTCTATGGAGGTTAATTCTTGAAGGTTCTTTATAACCTTGAAGGTTTTCTCGTATGCTGAATCTTCGCTTTCATAGAGTTCAAAAATTGAAGAGTTAATGAGGTTTTGCAATTTTTCTAAGTTGGAGAGGATGTTAATCCGCTCTTCCAGCTCCTGTTCTTCACCTTCTCGGAGATTTGCCTTTTCAAGTTCTTCAAGTTTAAATTGGTAAAATTCAGCCTTTTCTTGAACTTCTCTCTGTCGCTTAATTAGATTTTCCAGTTCGGATTTGGTGATTATAAGGGAATTATAAACACTTTCCATTGCCCGTCTGAGATTGTTCAGTTTACAAAAGCTGTCCAAAAAATCTATGTGGCTTGAAGGATTTAAGAGGCTCTGATGCTGGTGTTGACCGTGAAGGTCCACGAGTTTATCGGTGATTTCTTTGAGAAAGTTCAGGGTAACGGGGGTCATGTTGATATAGATTTTAGACTTTTTACCTTGAGGATTTAGCACCCTTCTCACTATTATTTCGTCGTCTTCAACTTCAATGTTATTTTCTTTAAGGATTTGTTTCTCGCGTTCTGAAATTTTGAAAACAGCGGTTATTTCGGCCTCTTTATCTCCCATTAGGTCCCAGTCAATCTTTTCACCCAGGGCGATGTTGAGGGTTCCTATGATTAGAGATTTGCCGGCACCAGTTTCTCCGGTAATTACGTTAAAACCCGGATGGAACTCAATTTCCAGGTTTTCAACAAGGACATAATTTTTTACGGAGAGTCTTACTAAACCCATTATCCCCAGGCGAGCTTCTTTTTCAGGATTTCAAAATATGTTGGTAGTTCAGGTGTTTTTACTATTTTGACGCTGTAATCACACTTGGTTAACACGACCGTCGTGCTTGTAAGAGGTACTATTTCTTGCCCATCGGCGGATAAAATCATTTCTTCAGATCTGGATGAAACGGTTACCTCTATTTTGGAATCGGCTGGAACTACTACGGGTCTCAAAGAGAGCTTATGGGGGCAGATGGGAGTTATGACAAAGGCATCCATGGTTGGATATAAAATGGGGCCGCCCGAAGAAAGATTGTATGCCGTTGAGCCTGTAGGCGTAGATATTATTAAACCATCTCCCCTGAAGTCGTAAAGTTTTTCACCGTTTACCTTCACTTCGGCGTGGAGCATTCTGGCTGAGCTTGTTACATTAAAGGTAATATCGTTTAAGGCTATAACTATCTTATCATTATAGAGCCTTGCTTTTATGGTGGTTCTGAGTTCATAGGAACATTTTCCATCTTTAAGGTTGTTAAGAGCAGGTTGTAAATTTTCTTTGCTGTAGAAGGTCAAGAATCCGAAGGTTCCTACGTTAATTCCCATAATAGGTTTTTCTATGAAAGTCCTCGCTGTTCTCAAGAAAGTGCCATCTCCACCAATGGAGATTATTATGTCTGCTCTCTCTTTCAGCTCTTTTTCGCTATAGAAAGTTATACCGGATAAGCCATAAAGCTTATCCGAAATACCCTCCCATATTAAAACCGCGTCCTTATTCCATGAATCTAATATTTGTTTTACGAAATCGGCAAGATTTTCTTTGAAAGGGTTTCCTACTATTCCCAGTATCAAGCCTTTTCCTTCTTTAAACTTGCCTTGTACCAATCAGTAACTATTGATGCTACTATACCAATGGAAGAGTAGGTCCCGATAACTATACCAATGGTTAAAATCAGGGCGAAATCAAAAATCGTGGTACCACGAGCGAAAATCAAAATCGCAATAAGAGGGAACAGGGTGGTCAGTGAGGTTATAACAGTTCTTGAAAGGGTCTCGTTAACTCCCGTGTTGAATATTTCTTCTATCTTCCCATAAGGTATGACTTTCCCAAAGCCTTTTAGCTTTTCCCTTATCCTATCCGCTACAACGATGGAGTCGTTAATTGAATAACCAATGAGGGTAAGGATGGCAGCTACAGTAGGAACTGCAAACTCTTTACCGAGGAGGGTATAAATACCAAGGGCAATGATGGAATCATGGAATAGTGCTATTACTGACGCAATTCCAAATTTGAAGTCAAATCTGAACCAGATGTATATCAGCATAAGCAACATACCAATCAGGATCAAGGTTATTGCCTGCATGGTAAGTTTCTTTCCTATTGAAGGTCCAACGAGCTCCGTTCTTAGTACGGTAATTTTGGTCTCAGGGAGAGAGGCTTTAAGATCATCTATAACACCAACAGGATCAACTGATTCTGAAGCGAATCGGATAATGAAAAAGCCGTGCTCACCGAAGGTTTGTACTTCAGCTTTGTAATTTTTCGAAGAAAGGGCACTTCTCAAATTTTCAATTTTGAGTTCAGGTTCTGTCTTAATTTGAATAATTAAGCCGCCTTTAAAGTCAATTCCATAATTAGGACCCTTTTTCAACACGAGGACGGATAATGAGAGAAGCACCAAAATCATTGATATAATGTACAAAATCCTTCTTTTACCTATTAAATTAAAGTTTGGTGTTTTGAAAAATTGCATAGTTCTCTCCTTAAATGCTTAATTTTTCAACTTTTTTGACGTTTACAAGGTAATCAAAGATGATTTTGGAAACAAATAAGGCCGTAAAGAAGTTGGATATTATTCCTATGGAAAGGGTTGTACCAAAACCTTTTATTGGTCCAACTCCAAATCTTAAAAGAACGAGGGCTGCAATTAAGGTTGTTACATTGGCGTCGAAGATCGTAATCATTACGCGTGCAAAGCCAGCTTCAACTGCTGATTTCGTGCTCTTACCGGCTCTTAATTCCTCCCTGATTCTCTCAAAGATAAGCACATTAGCGTCCACAGCCATACCCACCGTTAAAATTAACCCAGCCATACCTGGTAGGGTGAGGGTGGCTTTAAGGGCGACCATGACAGCTAATATAAATATCATGTTTAGGACCAGAGCTAAGTCCGCAATAAGACCCGATCCACCGTAATAAATCAACATGAAGATCATCACAATTAGCAAACCCAATGCCAGCGCCTTTAGTCCCTTCTCGATGGAGTCCTTTCCCAAGGTTGCTCCGATGGTTCTCTCTTCTGCGATCACTATAGGAGCAGGAAGAGCGCCTGCTCTGAGTATTATGGCAAGTTCTTTTGCTTCGTCAAGAGTGAAATTACCTCTTATTATGGCAGCTCCTGTAGGTATTCTTTCTTCTATGTAAGGTGCAGATTGAACGACTCCATCCAGGACGATGGCCAATTGTTTACCTATATTGGCGCCGGTTACAAAGGCGAATCTTGTAGCGCCCTTCTTATCAAAGTGAAGTTCAACAATGGGTTTTCCGGCGAAGGCCGGGTCTTGACCTTGATAAATTGTGTGTTTTGCAGATTTAAGATTTGCCCCCGTAAGCTCAGGTTCTTTCTTGACCAAATATATTGAGACAACCTTTCCTTCCTCTGAGTTTTCGGGCCTACCGAGCAGAAATTCATAACCTTGTGGTATGAGAGGTTGAACCTCAGGCATTGAGATTAGTTCTTTAAATTTTCCAACTTCTGGGTATCTAACAGCAATTCCGCCCCTGTAAGATCCGATTATGTCCATCAGATAGGTTTTGGAAGTGTCGCTTTTCCAAAGGGTGTTGTGCAGGAAATCATCTATGTTCTTTAGTGTTTGTTCTGTTAGCTTAGGATCTGCGACGAGTCGGAACTCTAATTGAGCAGTTTTTCCTATTAAATCACGGGCCCTTTCCCTTTCCACGACGCCGGGGAGCTGAAGAATAATTCTTCCTTCAGAGGTTTTTTGTATGACAGGTTCGGCTACACCCCATTGATCTATTCTGTTCCTTATAATTTCCAGCGCTCTTTCCTCTGCACCTTTAGCTTCTTCCTCGGAAAGTTTAGATTTGTCCACTTCCAGAACCATGTACATTCCGCCCTGAAGGTCAAGACCGAGGTTTAAAGCCCTCTTTTTCAGGTTTGATAGGTAATCAACCGATAGAGTTTGCTTTTCATCGGGAGAGAGGGTATAGTATCGTAAGGTCGGCCATAGGGTCCAAAGGGAAATCCCCAGGACAAAAAGCACTATCAATAAACGATAAATTACACTTTTCAAAAGTACCTCCTTTCCATCACCGATTTTTTTGTATTATAAAACCGTTAGAATGTATATTCAATTCCCCAACTTGTTATAAAACCTAAATCTTCCGAATATTTGCAGGCGAAGGATGGCTTAAGGTAGTTGGGGATAGTGAGACCCAAATGATATATCTCGGGATTTTTAGAGTATCCCAACGATAAAATTAAAAAGTCTGTTATTCTTAATTCTTGACTCAGGGATAGACCTTTGTCTCCCTTTGTGCAGAAATACAAGTCTATAAAGGTTTTTCCGAAGTCTTCTTTGATGGTACAGAAAAGGCTTAGAGAATTGGATGGATTCTTCCATAACCTTTTAAACGCAGCGCCAAAACCGAAGTTATCATTAAATTTTGAGGCCCCTAAATTTGTAATCAGGTCAAAGCTCTGAAATCTCTCAAAGTTTCTTTGAACGAGGGTCAATGAACTTCCGATATGAACTTCGTTTATCTCCCTTTTTGTGCCTATGATAAAGTGGTTTTCGTTAATCTCATTGTCCCCCATGTGAACAACTCCGATGCCCACAGAGTTATGGCTTAAGAATGCACTGCAAATTCTTGTTTCAGGGATATTTGAAAAGCTGCTCAGAGAGAACTCCAGCCTTGTTTTTGGGTCAATGTTTGATGGTATGTATGCGAGAGTGGAGGGGTGACCATTCAAAGATGAAGCGTTACAAGCGTATAAATTTGTTGAAATAGAAAAAAGGTAACAATTTAAAAGTAAACACAACTGAAACATCAAGTTTTAATTTTTTGTATTCACTTCAATCAGTCTCTTAAGCTTTTCCCTTGTGGGCGAAGGAGTGTGAATTTTGCAAAGCTCGTGGGGTTCGTCACCGCTTTTGAATGGTTCAATGTGGGTCTTTGGACAGTATTGGGTAGCCAGCTGGGAGGATTCATCGCATGTCTCCGCAAAGGTTATGCCAGAGGGAACCGGGAAGTCACTTGCAGGTTTGTCTTTCAAAATTTCTTTCATATAGACAGTCCATATAGGAAGGGCAAAGGCAGCACCTGTAGCGTTCTTTATGATTGTTCTTACGGAATCATAACCCACCCACACTGTAGTAATTAGGTCAGGTGTGAAGCCTATGAACCAGGTATCACGGAATTCGTTGGTGGTTCCTGTTTTGCCTGCAGCCGGTCTTGACCAGCCATAGGCGGTAATAGCTGGCAAAGCTGTTCCTTCAGTAAATACAGATTTCATAAGGTTAATGAGAATATATACTGTTGTTGAGTCAAAGACACTGACAGTCTGAGGTTTGTACTCTTCAAGGGTTATACCGGCGCGGTTGACTATCTTTCTAATGAAATAAGGTTTAACTCTCGTACCATAATTTGCTATGGTGCAAAAAGCAGTGGTTAACTCCAGAGGGGATACTGACAGTGAGCCAAGGGCGACCGATGGATATGGGGGAATGTTGGTTTTGAAACCGCAACGCTTTGCGTAAGAACTTACTGCCTCGGGACCGATCTGGAGTATTAAGTCAGCCGTTGCCAGGTTTCTGGAAAGAGCAAGTGCCTTTCTTATGGTAATTTCTCCCAAGAAAGTATTATCGAAGTTTTTGGGCCTCCATTCATATTCTTTTCCTTCGTATAAGATGATGGGCATATCATTGACCTTGTCGCATCCATAATATCCATTATCAATAGCAGCAAGATATACGAAGGGTTTAAAGGCAGACCCCGTTTGTCTCAAGGCCTGGGTTGCTCGGTTGAATTCACTTTCGCTTCTGTCTCTCCCCCCTACCAGGGCCAAAATTTCCCCTGTTTTAGGATCAATTGTCACTAAAGCTCCTTGGAGATATGGTGTTCTTTCTGTCACATCCTTTTTAACAAAATCCTTTTTCGCGGGTTTAAGTTTGTAAGTGTTTTCAAGGTAATCGAGCATTGCAGGTAAAATAGAATCTGCCTTAGATTGAAAATCTAAATCCATTGTCGTGTAAATCTTGGCTCCGCCTTTGTAAAGAAAATCTTCTCCATATTTGGATATCACATAATTTCTTACCATATCTATAAAGTATGGTCCTATGCTGCCAGTCTGCCTCATAGAGGATGGAGAAATAACAATTTTTGTGTTAATAGCTTCGTTGTAATCCTCTTCAGTAATATATCCCAATTCAAACATCTGTTTTAAAATTAATCTTTGGCGCCTTAATGCCCTTTCGTAATTATGAATAGGAGAGAATAGTTTCGGAGATTTAGGGATTGCTGCAAGAAGTGCAGCTTCAGCTAGGTTAATATTTTGAATATCCTTTCCGAAGAAGTATTTGCTTGCAGTTTGAACTCCATAAATTCCGTTCCCGAAGTAAATTACATTTAAATATTTTTCTAGAATTTCCTGTTTAGAGAAGGTCCTTTCTATCTTAATTGCGAGAATCATCTCCTTAATTTTTCTCACTATCGCCTTTTGAGGCGTAAGGAACATATTTCTTGCCAGTTGCTGAGTAATTGTTGAAGCTCCCTGAACAGGTTTTAGCCTAATAATATCTATAAGGGCTGATTTAATGAGCCTTGTGATGTCTATTCCGTTATGGTTATAAAATCTTTTGTCTTCGACTGCAATGAAGGCATTTGTTACATTTCTGGGAATTTTATAAAGGGGTACCGCTTCTCTCCTTTGCAGATAAAAACTATACACGATTTTTCCATTTCTATCGTACACCTCGCTGGATAGACTCGGCTCATATTTTTCAATGACATAAGGTGATGGTGTGGACAACCAGAAGATAAAAAGAAGAATAACTCCCAACAAAATCCCAATTCCTAAAATTTTTAAACTAAGGATAAAAGAAGACTTAATTATTTCGCGCATGAAATAATTTTAAAGTCACAAAGTCAAAATTTTTAAAGACGACAAGCTAAGAATTTTTTTTCGCAATTAACTCCCGTTTATTTTTTGCTTTTAAGAGTAAAGATAAAAGTTAGAGTTACTCCAATGAAAATTAAGAATGAACCCAATTGACCTATGGGAACTTCCTTCAAGGAAATGTTTGCATTTAAATAAGCTAGAAAGGCCAAAAGAACCCCCATTAATCCTTCCCCTGCTATTAAGCCAGATGAGAATAGAATACCATTTTCGATCTTTTCTTTAAGAGAATTGGGATCTTGCGTTTTTCTTTCAATTATCCATCTAACGATTCCTCCAGCCATTATTGGCGTTGAAAGGTGAATGGGAAGATATAGACCTATGGCCACAGGCAGAGAAGGTATTCCTAGTAATTCGAGCATTATTGAAGTGAAAATCCCCATAAAGACTAAGTTCCAGGGAAGATTACCGCTTATGATACCCTCGATTACAAGCTTCATAAGGGTAGCTTGAGGTGCCGAGAGCTCTTTGGACCCAAATTTGTATGCACTATTAAGCATTATAAGAACGAATCCTATAGTCATCGCCGATGCAATTACACCGAGTAGTTCACCAACCTGTTGTTTCCACGGGGTTGCACCTACTAAAAATCCGGTTTTTAAATCTTGGGAAGTGTCTCCTGCTATTGCAGCAGAAGTGCAGACCACTGCTCCGATTATCAAGGCTGCCACCATCCCTGAAGTTCCACTATAACCTGCTCTTTTTAAGATTACGGTAGTTATAAGGAGAGTGGCGATGGTCATCCCCGAGACAGGATTGGAAGAACTTCCTACAAGTCCCACTATTCTTGATGATACCGTTACAAAAAGAAATCCGAATAGGGCGATAAGAATTGCTCCTAGAATGCCTACCGGGATTTGAGGAAGGATTGCTATTAATATTATAAGGAATATAATGCCAGAAATTATAAATTTCAAGTCTAAGTCTTTTTCAGTGCGCTTCTCTAAAGGGTTACTTTTAAAATTAAGATTTTTTGCTGATTCTTTCAGGGATTGAATTATTACTGGAAAACTTTTTATTAAACTGATTATCCCCCCTGTTAATACAGCACCAGCCCCAATGTATCTAATGTAATTGCCCCAAATGCCCCATGCATCAAGGTCTTTGATTGGTGAAACTGATGGGAATATGGGAACGCTTACATTTTGACCTAAAAAAGAAATGAGTGGAATAAAAACCAACCAGGCAAGAACACCACCTCCCAACGTATAAGAGGATATTTTAGGCCCAATAATGAACCCTACACCTAATAGAGCTGGGTAAAAGTCTCCTCCAATAATTGAATACTTTTTTATTGTAAATTCTGCCTCTGTATGAAAGAGTTTGAGCCCGTCACCGAAGAATTTATAAATAAAGCTTATTATCCCACCAAGGAAAAGTTTTTTAGCTCCAAGTCCACCTTTTTCTCCTGTCACTAAGACTCCTGCGCAAGCAACACCTTCTGGATAGGGTAATTTTCCATGTTCTTTTACTATAAGGTATTTCCTCAGAGGCACCATGAAGAGGACGCCTAATGCTCCTCCGACAAAGGTTACCAAGGTCATGGTTAAAATATCCGGGTTTTGACCCCATAGAAAAAGAGCCGGTAAAGTGAAAATTGCACCTGCAGCCAAAGATTCGCCTGCTGAAGCGATTGTCTGAACCATATTGTTTTCAAGGATAGATTTTCTCTTGAATATTATTCTGACAAGAGCCATGGAAATAACAGCCGCAGGAATGGATGCTGATATGGTCATTCCTACTTTCAATCCTAAATATGCATTTGCAGCTCCAAAAACTATTGCAATAAGGATACCTATTAAAACAGAGAGAAATGTAAACTCAGGAGGTGATTTTTCTGGACCTATGTATGGTTCATGCTTTTTACCTTCTTTATTCAAGTTTGACTCGTTATTTCTCTCTTCCATCAATATCCCCCTTCTTTTTTCCAATTATAGTAAAGCAAGCACAGTGTTTTTAACAAGAATATTTTTTCAATTACGCTTCGACAGGAAAGCTACTAAGGAGGAGTTTACCTATGGATATATAAGTTCACTAAGTTCACATAATATGTTTGGGGTGGTTTGATCAGTTTCATAACATTTTGATTTTCAATGGGTTATAAAAAACTTGACACGACAAGGATGAAAGTATATCATATATACACTTTCAAAGAGGAAGATTTTCTTGCCCCTTGACAATCCAAGGGGGTTAGATTAAAATTTACACACTCGCAGAAATGTTCTTTGAAAACTAAGTGGTTGAGGTAGGTGGCTAAGATACTAAGGGCACCTGGTGGATGCCTTGGCACCAGGAGGCGATGAAGGGCGTGGCAAGCTGCGATAAGCCCGGGGGAGGTGCAAGCAACCTTTGATCCCGGGATGCCCGAATGGGGTAACCCGGCACCCGTAATAGGGTGTCATTCCGCTTTTGCGGAAGGCTAACCCGGGGAACTGAAACATCTCAGTACCCGGAGGAGAAGAAAGCAACCGCGATTCCCCAAGTAGCGGCGAGCGAAAGGGGAAAAGCCTAAACCGTTCCTGTGCCAAAGCCTGTGGGCGTTGCAGGAGCGGGGTAGTGGGACACAGTTGGGCTCAGCCACAGATGAGCCGGGAAGTTACAAAACTCCCATCTAACTGAACTACCTGGAAAGGTAGGCCATAGAGGGTGATAGCCCCGTAAGTGAAAGATGTGGAGTCTTCCTGGACTGTGTTCCCGAGTACCCTGGGACACGTGGAATCCTGGGGGAATCTGGGTGGACCACCACCTAAGGCTAAATACTACCTGGTGACCGATAGCGGACTAAGTACCGTGAGGGAAAGGTGAAAAGAACCCCAGTGCGGGGAGTGAAATAGAACCTGAAACCAGGTGCCTACAATCAGTCGGAGGGCGCCATTATTTCTGGCTTGCTGGAAATAATGGCCCTGACGGCGTGCCTTTTGCGTAATGAGCCTGGGAGTTACCGTCGTCGGCGAGGCTAAGGTCTTCTGGACCGGAGCCATAGCGAAAGCGAGTCCGAAAAGGGCGCTAAGTCGGCGGTGGTAGACCCGAAGCCGGGTGATCTACCCATGACCAGGGTGAAGTCACCTTAACCGGTGATGGAGGCCCGAACCGGTGGACGTTGAAAAGTCCTCGGATGAGTTGTGGGTAGGAGTGAAAAGCTAATCGAACCCGGAGATAGCTGGTTCTCCCCGAAATAGCTCTAGGGCTAGCCTCGGGAATGAGTGTTGTGGAGGTAGAGCACTGGATGGGGTAGGGGGCAACCCCAAACCCAACCAAACTCCGAATGCCACAACATGCTTCCCGGGAGTCAGGCAGTGGGGGATAAGCTCCATTGCCGAGAGGGGAACAACCCAGACCACCAGCTAAGGTCCCAAAGTGAGGGCTAAGTGTTAAAGGATGTGGGGGTGCTAAGACAGCTGGGATGTTGGCTTAGAAGCAGCCATCATTCAAAGAGTGCGTAACAGCTCACCAGTCGAGCGCCCCTGCGCCGAAAATTTAGCGGGGCTAAGCCCTCCACCGAAGCTGTGGGTTATCTGCCTTACGGCCGATAGCGGTAGGGGAGCGTTCCCTACGGGCTGAAGGCGGTTCGCGAGGACCGCTGGACTGTAGGGAAGTGAGAATCCAGGCATGAGTAGTGATAACCTCCGTGAGAATCGGAGGCGCCGAAAGTCTAAGGTTTCCACCGGAAGGTTCGTCCGCGGTGGGTTAGCCGGTCCCTAACCTGAGGCCGAAAGGCGTAGGGGATGGGAATCCCGTTAATATTCGGGAGCCAGCTTGGTGGAGCCTGGGGGGTGACGCAGTGGGGAAAGGTCAGCGCCCTGGTGGCTTAGGGCGTCTAAGCCTGTAGGGTGCCTTTCTAGGCAAATCCGGAGAGGCGGGTTAAAGACCCAAGCCCGAGAGGTGATGGGGACCCCCGTAACTGGGGGGAACTGATCTGGACCTGCTGCCAAGAAATAACCTCGCAGGCGTTGAAGCCAGGCTGACCGTACCGCAAACCGACACAGGTAGACGGGCAGAGAATGCTCAGGCGCGCGGGAGAATCCTCCCTAAGGAACTCGGCAACTTGGCCCCGTAACTTCGGGAGAAGGGGTGCCCCTAGTACGTGAAAGCCCTCGCGGTTAGTAGCGGAACGGGGTCGCAGCGAAGAGGGCCTGGCGACTGTTTACCAAAAACACAGGAGTCCGCAAACTCGTGAAGAGGAGGTATGGGCTCTGACGCCTGCCCAGTGCCGGAAGGTTAAGGGGAGGGGTGCAAGCCCCAAACCGAAGCCCCGGTAAACGGCGGCCGTAACTATAACGGTCCTAAGGTAGCGAAATTCCTTGTCGGGTAAGTTCCGACCTGCATGAAT